>OFJB01000011.1_pt1 | contig 198767 bp, 172 predicted proteins | sample 1775081 | NCBI WGS metagenome assembly OFJB01 (sample SAMN08195771, study PRJEB24354) | sludge metagenome | isolation source: initial sludge from phenol fed wastewater aerobic bioreactor | place: India: Nagpur | collected 2016-06-05 | reverse complement strand
AATAAGGGGTGCCGCATTATGGTGAAAGGACTTGCTCCTCGAGCCAGAAGCGGTTGCAACAAAGAGGCCGCTGCGACTGTTTAACAAAAACACAGCTCTATGCTAACTCGTAAGAGGATGTATATGGAGTGACACGTGACCAATGCCAAAAGGTCAATGTAAGGGGTTAGCGCAAGCGAAGCTCTGAACTGAAGCCCTGGTGAATGTCGGCCGTAACTATAACGGTCCTAAGGTAGCGAAATTCCTTGTCGGGTAAGTTCCGACCTGCACGAATCGTGTAACGAGTTGACTGCTGTCTCCAAGAGAAGCTCAGCGAAGTTGTAGTGGCGGTGAAGATGCCGCCTACCCGCAGCAGGACGGAAAGACCCCGTGCACCTTTACTGTATGCTGTTACTGGATTTTCGTTCGGGATACTTAGCGTAAGTGGGAGGCTTTGAAGGCTAGATTTCGGTTTAGCCAGAGCCGTCGATGAAACACCACCTTTTCTTAATGAAGATTCTAACCCAATGCTCTGAAGCGAGCTTGGGGACAATGGCAGCGGGTCAGTTTGACTGGGGCGGTTTCCTCCCAAAGAGTAACGGAGGAGTGCTAAGGTTCCCTCAGCATGGTTGGCAATCATGCGTCGAGCATATTGGTAGATGGGAGCTTAACTGTGAGACACACACGTCGAACAGATACGAAAGTAGGCCAAAGTGATCCGGTGGTAGAATGTGGAATTGCCATCGCTCAACGGACAAAAGGTACGCCGGGGATAACAGGCTTATCGCGCCCAAGAGTTCATATCGACGGCGCGGTTTGGCACCTCGATGTCGGCTCATCGCATCCTGGGGCTGGAGAAGGTCCCAAGGGTCCGGCTGTTCGCCGGTTAAAGCGGTACGCGAGCTGGGTTCAGAACGTCGTGAGACAGTTCGGTCCTTATCCGCTGTGGGCGTAAGAAATTTGAGGGGTTCATTCCTTAGTACGAGAGGACCGGGAATGACGAACCACTGGTGTTCCGGTTGTCGTGTCAACGGCAGCGCCGGGTAGCTATGTTCGGAAAGGATAAGCGCTGAAAGCATCTAAGCGCCAAGCCTATCCCAAGACTAGATTTCTCCATTAAGGTCCAGGTAGACCACCTGGTTGATAGGTCGCAAGTGTACGCACGGTAACGTGTTCAGCTAAGCGATACTAATTACCTGATTGGCTTGATTTCAATTTTTTGCCTCGTTGGATGGCCGCAAGGCGCATCCAACAGGCAAGAGATTATCAAGATTTTTATACGCACTCGCATAAGATCATGTATCTTAAATTACTTTGTCTATAGTCTTCAGAGAACATCTAGATCTTTGAGACAGGTTAGAAAGCAACGAAATAGTCGGTAGAGAATTTGGCGCCCGCCGCAAGGCATGGAGCTAACCCTCTGGTGACTATAGAGAGATGGCCCCACCCGTTCCCATCCCGAACACGGCAGTGAAACATCTGATCGCCGATGGTAGTGCATCTATAGGTTGTGCGAGAGTAGGTCGTTGCCAGTATTACGAAGCCCGAGCAGGGAAACTTGCTCGGGCTTCCTTTTTTTTGACGCTATGCATTCGCCGTGAAAAATTTCTGTCCTAGCGATGATATTTTTCCTTCATCGATTCTGCAACAAATCGGCATCAAGGCATCAACAGTCTTCTACATAGAACTCTGAAGCCATTCTAGAATCGAGAGGGCGACGTAGAGACTACCAGTAAAACGGGGGCAAAGGGCTGTAGAATTCCTAAAACGCAGGGAATAGCTATAGCCGCCGAGGCGAGTATTTTTGTCGCGCGCGATTACATCGCGCCGTACCCGGTATCGGCGGCTATCGTATTGCTGAATGGACGCTCGGTTTCAGCTCATCGAGTGAAGGCCGATGAAGTTACCTTCGGTATCCTTGAACAGGGCGATGAAACCGTGTTCGCCGATGGCGAAGCGGGGTTTCACGACAGTGCCGCCCGCTTCCCAGACCCGTTTGATCACATTGTCGAGGTCGGCTTCCACGTTGAGGTAGACCAGCGTGCCGCCCGCTCCGGGGGTGATGCCGTCCATTTTGGTGATCGCTCCGCCCACGCCGTGTTTCTCGTCGAAAGGGAAGAGAGCCATGGGACAGCCGCTTATGCTGCAATCGATTTTGGTCAGCTTGGTCTTGAGGATTGTTTCGTAGAAGCGATGGGCGCGATCGAAGTCGCTAGCGTAGATTTCAAACCAGTTGAGGGCATTCGTTTTCGTCATGAGTTCTCCTGTAGTTGAGGGGTGTTGTGTTGGCTGACGGCTCCTGTGCTGTCGGCAATGGGGAGACTCTAAAGGGGGGGACTGACAACCCTATGTCAGTAATGTTTTTTTGGGCTTCCCCCTTCATCACGTGCCGTGATGCTTTGCGAGGGAATGCGACTCTGCCACCAGCATGGCGCGGAGTTCAGCGGGTTCGAGTACGATGGCGTCCGTCCCGAAGGAGAGAACCCAGTGCACGAACCAGTCGAGTTGACCCGCGCTGAGGGTGAGGACGGTATCCGGCCCCTGCGCTTCTTCGCGGACGAGGCCGAGCGACCATTCGCGCCGTGCGCGTTCGGCCGCGAGGCGGGTGAATTGGATGCGGGTCGTGACCTGGTTGTTGTATTGGCCGGGACTTTTGATGTGGTCGCTGATGCGGAAGTTTTCGTGTGGCGCAAAGACGTCACGTGTGACCTCCACCGATTGGATCCGGTCGAGCCGGAAATCGCGTATCGCCTGCCGTAACCGGCACCAGGTGATGAGGTGCCAGTGCTGGTAATACTGTACTAAGCCAAGCGGCTCGACCTCGCGGGAGGTGAGTTCGTCGCGACTGCCGGAGCGGTAGGAGAGCCGCAGCACGCGCCGCCGGACGAGGGCATCCTGAATCTGGAGCAGGTTCGCCGCGTTGCGTTGCCGGGAGTCAATGCTGTGGGTACGCACCAGCGTGGTGCGTTCGATTTGTTCCAGCCTCTCCTTGTGTTCGTGCGGCAACACGGCGCGGATTTTCAGCAGGGCCGACTGCATGGGGGTGGCGATCGAATGGTCGGTCATTTGCTCGACCAGAACGCCGCTGGTGGCCAGCGCGCTCGCCTCCTCGGTGGTGAAGGCCACCGGGGGCAGATGGTAGCCCTTGAGCAGGCTGTAGCCGACCCCGGCTTCGCTCACGATGGGAACACCCGCTTCGCCCAGGGCGGCGATGTCGCGGTAGACCGTGCGCAGGCTGATTTCAAAATGGCCGGCAATATCCTCGGCCCGGCAGAGGCGTCGCCCCTGCAGGAAGAGAATCATGCCGACCAATCTGTCGATGCGGTTCATCGCCGGATTGCGGAAACCAAAGCTGGGAATCGCTGCGAATTATTTGCCCTTGAGGACATTGAGCAGAATCTTCGCGCCCGCGGGGACCTTCACCTTGCCACTGAGCACTTCGCGGGTGGTGACGGCCTGGCCGTAGTAGCTCAGATTCTTGTCCTTCTCCGGTTCAAAGACGGTGCCCTTGATCGAGAGACCGCCAAAAAGACCGTCGCTACGGCTATAGATGTAAATCGGAGCGGTCGGCGTCCAGTTTTCCGAGATCGTACTGGAATCCGGGCCTGCCGTGCCCTTGATTTCGCCGCCGAACTTGATTTCGGTTTCCTGCGAGAATTCATTCACCGCGGCATCATTGGTCAGGACCAGCACGAGCTCAATGACCTCACCACCCGCCTGCAGGCCGAAGCCCGCGCCCGAGGTGCTCAAGGCTGCCGGAGCCGACCAGCCTGAGCTGAACCATCCGCCCGTCGTGCGCTTCACGATCACGCCGTCGCCGGAGGAACCCGTGAAGATCAGTCCACCCCGGGTCACCTTCATGATGACCAATCCCTTCGCGGCTTTCAGCACTTTGGGCGAAATGACCGGACTGGGACCACTGATGAAATCTTTCAAGATGGCGGCAGAGCGATTGACCTGCGGCTGCATGTCCTCGGCAGTCGCGGACAGCACCACCAACCCAAACGAGGCCAGAGTCAGAAACAAGGTTTTGATCATGAAGGAAGTATACATGGTTTTTCGAGACTGGGAGAGTCTTCTTTGCGGAAAATACTTCCGCTCTCTAAATTATTTCCGCTCATTTTTTGCCTAGTTGCTGCCGATGTCTGTGATTCGGACACACTGTAATTGGACTTGGAAACAAAGAGAACTGCATTAGGATTAAGGGGATGACTCTGGTCGAAAAAAACACATCGCTGGGCTGGCTTCTGTATCAGTACCTGCGACTGAGACTCCGCTGGCGTTTTCATAACGTGGTCATACGCGGCCTGCCCTACCTGCAGAATTTGCCCCATGACCGCCCCGTCATCGCGTTCAGCAACCACATCAACTGGTGGGACGGGCTCATGGTTTTCCTGCTGACGCGCTGCGCCCGGCACAAGAATTTCTACTGCATCATGTCCGATGAGCAAATAGCCCAGTATCCCTATCTGAAGCGGCTCGGAGCGTTCTCCATCGATTTGGAAAACCCGCTGCGCGCCGCAGGCGTGGTACGCTTCGCGGTGCGCCTCCTCCAAAAGCGCTCCACCCTGCTCTGGCTCTTTCCGCAAGGGGAGATGAGTTCCCCGCACCAACCGCTCCAACTGCGCACCGGGGCCAATTATCTCGCCACCCAGGCGAACGGCGCTCAGATGCTGCCCGTGGCGTTTCGCTATGAATTTTTCCACGGCAACAAACCCCACGCGCTGATTGAAATCGGCCAGCCCTTTTCCGCCCATGAAAGCAGCGACGAAAAGATCGCCATCAGCTGCCTCGAGGTCTCCCAACGGCTGAACGATGCCGTGGTGACGCAAAATCTGGAAGGCTTCGAAGAGATCATCCGGCCAAGCTCATCGCCAGTCGAATCTTTCCGCAATCTGTTGGTGGGAGTTTCGCGTCTCTTCCCGAAGCGCAAGCTGCGGGCGATCGCGGCGAAACCGGAGTCCCCCGCGACGCATTCTTCCGACGGTAGCGTTGCCGTGGAAGAAGAACACGCCACGATGCGGTAGCTCTGCGGTGTGCTCGTTGCTTACCTGCAATTTCACGATCAGCTATCACCCGATGGCGGTCAGGTCAGCATCTTCCCAGAATTTAAGCTATTTGACTCGGAAATAGATTATTAGCCCTTTATTCTCTTGGTTAGGGGATTGGGGTTACTTTAATGGTTTCTTTTCTCTCCCGATTTTCACCGTCGACCAAACTAAGGTAGAATTCTGAAGGAAGCTCTTTCATAGTCACAAAGAAAAGTTCTGCTCCATTCACGCTGCACAACCCTCCTCCGAATTCATATCCCTCGGCAATCCAACCTAGCCTACCCGAACTTCTGAATATATCGTGCCCCCGTTTTAGTGTGAGGCATGCTTGATAACTTCCCATGTCTTTTCGAAAGGGAAGCCAAACCCATAAAAACTCTACATGGCTGGATTTTTCAAACCAGATTTCCTTAATCTCGATTTCCTGGCCGTCCCATTGAATCGGATTTTTGCTAATTGAGGCTTTGGAAACAAAGACGCCCTGAGATCGAGACTCGGCGATACTCTCGCAAGGGCCGCTCACAGGCTGCTTATCGGACAAGCCATTGAGGAATGCTTTTGCAAAAGTAATCCAGAACAAGGGGATTATGACAATAAGCCACAGTGAGATTTTTCTGTGTAAATCCATTGATCCCCCCTTATTTACCCTTGATTTGCCGCCCTCAACGAGAGCGGCTACATTCTATCGAGAAGTTAACTTCTCGCGATTGCGCTATAGCCGGGTTTATTGGACCCGGACAAGTTGAAGCTATCAACCGATGGCTGTCATGGAGTCGAACCCTTTAATTCGGCGTGACGTCTTCGACGGCGAGCAATTCCACCACGAAGATCAGGGTCGAATTTGGCGGGATCACATCGGGCACTCCGGCGGAACCGTAGCCGAGCTTTGAGGGAACGATGAGCTTGCGCTTGCCGCCGACTTTCATGGTCGAGACGCCTTCGTCCCAGCCGCGAATGACCATCCCCATGCCGGGATAGAATTTGAACGGCTTGGCGCGGTCGTAGGAGCTATCGAATTTCTTGCCGTTTTCCAGCGTGCCGACGTAGTGCACGGAAACGCGCTGGCCCTTTTGGGGCGTGGCGCCGGTACCGACCACGAGGTCAACATACTGCAAACCGGACGGGAGGGAGATGACCTTTTCCTCGGAGGCCGGGGTGGCGGATGAATCCTGTGCCTGCGTCATAAGAGGTGAACAGCTTAGAGCTATTAAACAAAGTCCTGCAATCACGATCCCACGGGAACTCAATTTCATAAGCTTTGTTTACTAGCGCAAAAATAAGTTGTTGGCGAGTGACTTGGCAAAAAATAACAATCGGCGTTGACAGACCGTGCCGGAGCCGCCATTGTGTCCCCTCCCCAGAAAAGGAATCAATTATGCGCGATCAAGTTATCATCGAATGCACCGAGGCCGCCAAAGAAGGCAAGCCTGCTTCCCGTTATTTCACCACGAAGAACAAGAAGCTGCAGCAGGAACGTCTCGAGCGGAAGAAGTACAATCCCTTCCTGAAGCGCCGCACCGTTCACCGCGAAAAGAAATAAGCCGGTCGGGTCCTCGCGACCTGAAGGCCCTTCTTTTCCGCTGTGTGGCTGTATTCGCTCTTAAACCCCGGTTCCCGCAAGGCACCGGGGCTTTTTTATTGTCTTCCCGGGATTGACCCCGCGCATGGGATCAGGCAGGTTGAAGGGGTCTGCCCGGTGATGCTGTCGTTAAAGTGGCAATGCCGGGGATGGCTCTGTTTCCCATGAAAGCTCCCGATTCCGCCGCAAGCACCTGGTTGCAAAATAACGGGTTACGTCTGACCCGTGGCCGTCTGGCCATCATCGGGGAATTACTAAGTGTGCATCAACCGCTCACCTTATCCGAGCTGCACCATCGCGTGAAAGCCGAGCGGTGCGATTTTGCCACGGTCTTCCGCTTCATCCAGATTCTCGAAAAGAAAAAGCTCGTCGTCCGCCACACATGGAATGATCGCCAGTTGCGTTACGAACTGGCTGCCCGGCCGGGGGCGCACCACCATCACCACCTCATCTGCAAGAGCTGCCATCGCGTCGAGGAAATCGATGCCTGCACCGTGGCCTCGGTGGAGAAAGAACTCGCCCGCCAAAAGGGCTACGCCGAGGTGACGCACTCCCTGGAATTTTTTGGCGTCTGTCCCGAGTGTCAGGAGGACCCTCCCACCGCAAAAACGGCGGCCACCGCCAAATCGCGTAAAAAAGCGACCGATCCTTTTCATCCATGAGCGATACCAAGACTCCACCGTTGGCCACCCCACGCGGTCAGGAACCGCGATTCTGGGGTTCCTTCTTCACCAGCGTTTTTCTCGCTTCGATACTCTCCGTCGGCCCCTTGCTACTGGGGGGATTTCGCCTCTGGATCATGCTACCCCTGTTGGGCGCGGTTGGGGCTTTGGTGCTTTTTCAGGGAGTCCGATTGCTCTATCGCGGTCCCAGTCTGGCGGGCCGTTTTGGCGATGGCGTGGATGTCAGCGTGGTGTTGTTTCTGCTCTACGCGGCGTTTCGTTATGTCACCGCGTCGGCGGAATTTATCGCTCGTATCGAAGTACTACATATCTATGCCTACGCGGCTGTCTTCTGGATCGCCCGCTACGGTTTCAGCCGCCGCAAGCATGTACTGTACTTGCTGGGCGCGCTGGTGGTGGTCGGACTCATCGTGGCGTTCTCGGGTTTTCTATTCCGGTTTCGTCCGGAACTCCGGCCCTACGCGCCGGAGTTGCTCAAACATTACGCCCCCCGCTTTTGCGGCACCTATGGCTGCCCGAATCATTTTGGTGAACTGGTGGTCATGACGTTGGGGATTTTGATCGGCTTCTGCCTCTTCTACCGCATCCGGTGGACGCCGCGCATCATCGCCTTTTATCTGGCGGGCATGATGATTGTGGCTGTGGGACTTTCCCTGTCCCGCGGCAGTTGGCTGGCGCTGGTCACCAGCCTGATGGTGATGGCGTTTTTTCTCGTCCGACACGACAAATTGCGTTGGCACTGGGTGGCCGCGGGATTGGTCTTGGCCATAGGTGCCGCCGTAGCCTTTTACGCCACCTCTACCACGGCCCAGCAACGGATTGAGGAAATTGCCTACTATAAACAGAACGGCAACTGGGATGCCTATGTGCGCATTGAACTCGCGCGCGACGCCCTGAAAATCGCGAATGATCATCCATGGCTTGGCACCGGTCCGGCCACTTTCCGCTATGTGCATCCGCGTTACCAGTCATCCACCTACAGCAGTTTGGCGGAGTACACGCACAACGATTATCTGAATCTGCTGGCCGATTACGGCGTCGTCGGTGTGCTCCTTGTGCTGCTCTTCATTGTCCTCGTGACGCGTCAATTGTTCCGGCATTTGGGCCCGCTGCCGGATTCGGATGAATCCCTGATTCTGGTCAGCGCCCTCTGTGCCTGGTGCGCGATGCTGGTCCATGCGACGGTGGACTTCAACCTGCACATTCCGGCCAATGCGTATGTCTTTTTTACGCTCATCGGACTGGGCTTGCGCCGCTCGGCGGCGCAGGTCGAGTTAACTCTCGGCTATCTGCCGCGCGCCCCGCTGGCACGTCCCCTGGGCGTACTGGTCCTGCTCGGTGGTGGCGTGTTAGTGGCGGGCGCCTGGTATACCTCCCGCGGCTATTTCGCCCATCATCTGGCCAACCGGGATTACGGCACGCGCCCCTTTCCGGCCGCCTTTGTGGCGGGGAAAAAAGCAGTGGAAGCCGATCCGCAATCGCCACTCGCCTTGCGCTATCTGGGCGATCTGTACCGGAACCGTGCCGCCGCTGAGGTGGATTTCGCAAAGCGGACTGTGGATGCGCAACAGGCTGCCGCGTTATATCAGCGCGCGGTGCAGGCCAATCCGGTTGATGACGAGTTGCTCGCCTTGCAGGGCCTTTCCTACGATCTGGCCGGACGCTACTCAGAGGCCTATCTGATCCATGCGACGGTGATCAAGCGGCAGCCTTACAACGGCTATTTTCGGCTCCTGCTGGGGCTCCACTTCTGGAGGCGCAACATGCTGGAGGAAGCGCAGAAGGTGTTCGAAGTCGGTGCCAAATGCCCGCATGGCAACGTGGACAATGCCAAGGCGTTGAATGAAATCAACCGCATCCTCGGCGAACGCAAGGTGCAGGAACAACTGCCGGTCCCCGAGCACGCTCCGACGATGCCGTAGCAGGCCCCATTTCCAATTGGCATTTGGCAATTGGAAATGTCAGGACGTCACGCCTTCGACGCGGAAGCCCATGTCGCGGAGCACTTGCGTGACCTCGGCGGGGCGGTCGCCTTGCAGCATGATTTCCGATCGGTCGAACGATCCTCCGCAGCCGAGTTTGTTGCGGAGTTTCTTCGCGAGATCGCCGATCATTACCGCGTTGAATGCGGGAAGCTCGCGGAAGCCGGAAATAATCACGACGGTTTTTCCGCCGCGATCCTTCGTTTCCCGCCGCAGCACAACCCGGCCCATGCTGTTAGGTGGTGCCGTTGGCTCGGATTTTTTCGGTGCGGGCGGGACGGACACCTTCTTCTCCGATTTGGGAGCGGGCGGCGGTTCCGGCGAGGGCGCGAGCTGACTCGGATCAATCAGGGAGTCGAGCGCGGAAAAAGCGTTTTGGAGCAGCGGCTTCGAGGGCCGCGGCGCCACATCAACTCGTTGTCTTTCCTTGCGGGACATGGATGATCAAGGCCTCGGCGAATGGCTAGACGATGGAGAGCGACTGCATGAACGCGGTTTCGCGCGCGGCGATTTCCTCGCGCGTCAGTTTTTCCAGACGGCGCAGGCTGAACTCTTCCACGTTGAAGGACGCGACGAGCGTGCCCTGGATGACGGCTTTCTTGAGCGACGCGAAGGAGGTGTCGCCGAGTTGTGCCAGCGAACCCACGAAAGCCCCGGCAAAGCAATCGCCCGCGCCGGTCGGATCATGGATATCCTCGAGCGGAACCGCGCTGGTGGAGAAAAATTCGCCCGTCTTTGCTCCGAAGAGCAACGCGCCATGTTCGCCCTTCTTCACGATGACATATTTCGGCCCGAGCTTCAGCACGGCGCGACCGGCGCGAATCAGGTTGTTTTCACCGGTGAGGAGTTTCACCTCGCTGTCATTGAGGATGAGCATGTCGATCTTCTTCAGGAGTTCCAGAAGATCGGCTTTCGCCAGATTGATCCAGAGATCCATCGTGTCGGCGATGATGAACTTCGGATGTTCGACCTGCTTGAGCACTTGCAGTTGGAGCGAGGGCGCGATATTGCCGAGCAGGATGAACTCGGTCTGCTTCCACTTGGCGGGCAGTTTCGGTTCGAATTTTTCGAAGACATTCAGCGCGATGGAGAGGGTCTTGCGGTTGTTGAGATTCTCCTCGTATTCGCCCGACCAGCGGAAGGTCTTGCCGGGGACGATCTCCAAACCTTCGACGTCGATCTGACGAGCGTTGAAAAGAGCGCGATGTTCGGGCGGGAAATCCTCGCCAACGACGCCGACGAGACGGACGGGACCGTAGAAGCTGGCCGCCACGGCCGCGTAGGAAGCAGAACCGCCGAGCAGATCTTTATGTTCGGCAGCGGGAGTTTTGACGTCATCCAGTGCAATGGAGCCAACAACGAGTACGGACATGAGCAATTTTCGGTTCGGAGTTTTGGTTTAAGTGTGAAAACCGGAAGGCACGACGCGAATCACGCCCCCGGCGTGGCGTCCAAAAGAGCACGCACCCGGCGACAATAGTTGAGAACGTCCCCGCTTTGCAAGATCGCTGAGACGACCACAACGCGATTGGCTCCGGCGGCGAGGACTTGGGGCAGCGTATCAAGGTTGACCCCGCCAATGCAGAACTGGGGCATCTTGACGGCCGCCTTGACCTGACCGATGAGGGGCAACCCGACCGGGGTGTAATCCGGTTTGGTCGGCGTGGCGAAAATCGGACCGACCCCGATGTAATCAGGCTCATCCTTGGCCGCCTCGAGAGCCTGCTCCACGCTGTGGGTCGAGACGCCCAACAGCTGATCGCTGGCGAGCTGGCTCCAGCCCCACGGAATGCCGCCATCGTCCTGGCCGATGTGCGCGCCGTCCGTGCCGATCTCGGCCGCGAGGGTGGGATGATCGTTGAGAATGAAAAGCGCCCCGGCATCGGCGATGGGCGGCATTACCTTTTCGCACAGCGCGGTCAGTTCCTTTTCCGAGGCATTCTTGCCCCGAAGCTGGATGATGTCCACGCCGCCAGCGGTCATGTCCTTCACCACCTGCACCGGGTCCTGTCGACCGAGATACGAGAGATCGAGAATGGCGTAGAAGCGGGACCGCGCGAGCCGCTCGCGGCGCTGGATCAGGAGATTATTGGGTGCGAATGCCATAAGGTTAACCGTGATGCTCGCACCATTTGAGGCGAAGAAAAGCGGAAAGACAGTTACTCTGGCGGACGCGGCGCTGCCAGCAGGGATTGCTTCTGCTCGAGGAACTGCTGGACGAAGTGCGTGCTGTAGCGGCCCCGGCGGAATTCCGGGTCCTTCAGGATGAGCTGGCCGAAGGGGATCGTCGTCTTGATACCGCGGATGAGGTATTCATCGAGGGCGCGGGACAGGCGATTCAGCGCCGCCGCACGGTCGGGACCGGAGGCAATGAGCTTGCCGATCATCGAGTCGTAATAAGGCGGGATGCTGTACCCGGCGTAGATGTGGGAATCGAGCCGGATGCCGAGGCCTCCCGGCGGATAGTAGAACTCGATCTTGCCGGGGGAGGGGCGGAAATCGTGGAAGGGATCTTCCGCATTGATGCGCATTTCGATGGAGTGCCGCTTCGGTTCGAGATCATCGAACTCCTTGCCGAGCTTTTCGCCCGCCGCGACGCGGATCTGCGTCTTCACGAGATCGACGCCGTAGACTTCTTCCGTCACCGGGTGCTCGACCTGGATGCGGGTGTTCATCTCCATGAAATAGTAATTCAGCTTGTCGTCGACGAGATACTCGATCGTGCCCGCGCCTTCGTAACCGACCGCCTCGGCCAGTTTGATGGAGGCTTTGCCCATGGCTTTGCGCAGGGCGGGGGTGACGATGGGGGAGGGGCATTCCTCGATCAGCTTCTGGTTGCGGCGCTGGATCGAGCAATCGCGTTCGCCGACGTGGACGACCTTCCCATGGCGGTCGGCCATGATCTGGAACTCCACATGGTGCGGGTTCTCGATCAGCTTTTCCATGTAGACCGCGCCGTTGCCGAACGCCTTTTCGGCTTCCATCTTGGCGGCGTGAAACCCTTGAATGAGGCTGACATCATTGTGGGCCGGGCGCATGCCGCGACCACCGCCGCCCGCGACGGCCTTGATCATGACCGGGTAGCCGATCTGGTGGGCGACTTTGAGCGCCTGCTGATCGTTATCGATGATGCCGGTGCTGCCGGGAGTGACGGGGACACCAGCCTTGCGGGCGGTTTCGCGCGCGATGGCTTTATCGCCCATGGAACGAATGGCGGACGCCTTCGGCCCGATGAATTTAATGTTACAGCTCTCGCAAACTTCGGCAAAATGGGCGTTCTCGGACAGGAATCCGTACCCCGGATGGATGGCGTCGACATCGCCGATCTCAGCCGCGCTGATGATGCGGTCGATCTTCAAATAGCTCTCGTTGCTGGCAGCTTTTCCGATACAGATTGCCTCATCGGCCAGTTGGACATGCAAAGAATCGACGTCCGGCTCGGAATAGACGGCGAGGGTTTTGACGCCCATTTCCCGGCAGGCCCGGATGATGCGCAGGGCGATTTCGCCGCGGTTCGCTATGAGGATCTTGTCAAACATGGAGGAGGAAAGTTTTCAGTTTTGGGTTTTCAGTTTTCAGTGGAAGGTCTCTTTGACTCTTCCGGCAGGCCCAGTCACGTGAACTGAAAGCCTGGAACTGAAAACCGAAAACTCTCTTTTACAGCGGTTTGATCGCGAACAGCGGCTTGCCGAATTCGACCGGCTTGTTGCTTTGCGCGAGTACCTCGACGATCACGCCCTTCATCTCGGCCTTGATTTCGTTCATGACCTTCATCGCTTCGATGATGCAGACCACGGTGTCCTCGTTGACTTCCTGACCGACTTCGACGTAGGCCGAGGAATCGGGCGAGGGCGAGCGGTAAAAAGTGCCCACCATGGGGGAAAGGATTTGTTTCAGGGCCGGATCTTTGGCGGCCGAGGCCGAAGCGGCCAGGCTGGCGACCGCATTGGCGGCGGCGGGAGAAACGGTGGGAGCGACAGGAGCCGGTGCGGGGGCAGAGTAGACCACGGGAGCGGCCGTGACCTCACCATCGGCACCGCGACGGACGCGAATTTTGAACTCAGGCTTCTCCAACTCAAACTCGGAAAGGCCGTTTTTTGTCATCAAATCAATGACTGCTTTAATTTCCTTTAAGTCCATAGTTCTCCGAAAGTTGGCAACATAGAGGAATTGTTCGGAAGGTCAAAGAAAAAGTGCTTTATCGCTACAGATTCGCCTAAATCAGGGCTTCCAAGGCCAAAAGAGCCCGCTCCACGGCCAGATTTTGCTCGATATTCTGGGAGAGACTTTGTTGCAACTCTTCCAGCGCAATGACCGCCCGGAGCGTGGTTTTGGGGATTTCGGCTTCATTTTGACCGACGGCCCGCTTCCAATACTCTCGTTGGATCGTAGCAAGCGTTTCCTGCCGTGCAAGCTGGAATTCACCCTCCAGCAGGGCCTTGAACGCTTCCTCGCTCACCCCGTCGCCATCGGTTGGCGTTTCGCGGTCTTCCAGTTTTTCGCGGACGAGTTGCCAGTAGGCACTTAATGCCGCGGCGCGGGCATAGGCACGGACGGCGGGGGGCTGATTATTTCCAAACCACTCCGATAGGAATTGCGTCATCTCCGGAGTCGGGTCCGGCACGCCTTCCGCGAGCAGGTCGAGCCGCAGGCAGCGGGAGATAATCGTCGGCAATAAAAGCTGAGGCCGGTTGGTGCAGATCAGAATCAGCGTGGCGGCGGGCGGCTCCTCCAGAGTCTTCAGGAAGGCGTTGGCCGCTTCGGCCTGCCCGAGACACATCCGCTCGGCGGAGGTGATCATGGCGACCTTCATGGGGGCCTTGAACGGTTTCAGGTAGAGCGATTTTTCCAGATCGCGCATCTGCTCGATGGTGATGCGGCGGGATTTGGATTCGGGTCGAACGCGGTAGAAGTCGGGGTGTTGGTCGATCTCGCCGCTTTCGTTCAGCAGGGTGGCGGAAAGCCGGAGACCGAGCTTCTCGATGTCGTCCTCGCTCGTTCCGGTCAACAGGTATGCGTGGCCGAGCCGATGGGAGGCGCGGCTGGCTTCGAAACGTTCGATGATGGCGTCAGAGCGAAAAGGCATGGCTTACCAAACTCCAGATGGTTTCTTCGACTTCATTGAGCTTCCCCGCGGCAGAGATCAGCTTCACGCGATCCGGCTCGGCTTGGGCGAGGGCGCGGTACCCCTCGCGGACGCGGTCGAAAAAGTCGGCGGGTTGATCCTCCATCCGGTCGGTGGCCTGACCGACCGGCCGGGGTCGGCGCAGCAAACGGCGCTTGGCTTCCTCCGGGTCGAGGTCGAGCACGATGGTAAGGCTGGGCCGGATCGCGCCCATGGCGAAGTTATTAATAGAGGCCACATCGGCGGGGGCGAGCTTGCGGGCGACGCCTTGATACACCGTCGTGGAATCGCCGAAGCGATCGCTGATCACCCAGCCCCCGGCGGCGAGGGTGGGGGCGATGACCTCGCGGCAAAGCTGGGCGCGGCTGGCGGTGAAGAGGAGCAGCTCGGCTTCGGCACACATGCCACGGCCTTCCGGGGCGTGCTTCAAGAGGTGGCGCAGCGTCTCGCCGAGCGCTGTGCCGCCTGGCTCGCGGGTCAGGAGCACGGTATCGCCGCGTGCCTCGAGGCGGGCTTTGAGCCGTTCGATCTGGGTGGACTTGCCGCAGGCTTCAGAGCCTTCGAGAGTAATAAAATGGGGTTTCATGGCGAATGCGAATCAGGAAACGAAAGCGGGATTATTCAGCAAATCCCCCGGCAAGCGAGACTGAAATTGCAGCGGAAGGCCGGCGGGTATTCCTACAAGGACGATGCGGAAGGAAAGTAATCGGGCGGCTTGCCGCCTCCGGCTGCAAAATATCGCACACCTAACCAACGTAGCGCACCTAAGCCTAACGTCTTGGCCTGAACCGTGCTTAAATAGGCGCATGAATCGGACGCTCTCGACCCTTTGGCTCGACGCCATTCCTGCGCTTGCCGGGCAGTGGCCTCCTCAAAGCGGTGGAGACGTTCGGAGCTGTTGGGAGTCGCGCGCGTTTTTTTTCGGCAGGGGCAGGGGTGGCGGTCGATCCGTGCCCGACCCGGTCCGAGTTTTAAAGCTTTTATTTCCCACGAATTCTTTATAATGCCCCTTCCCAATGAAACGCGTCATCTATCCCGGTACCTTTGATCCCATCACCAATGGGCACATTGATATTATCCAGCGGGCCACCCGGATCTTTGACAACGTCACCGTCGCGGTCGCCAAAAGCACCGGCAAGAACACGCTCTTCACCACCGAGGAGCGGCTCCAACTCGTGGAGGAAACGTTGCGCCAGCTCAAGGTTCCCGCCAAGGTCACCATTTTCGACGGCCTGCTGGTCGATTTCGTCCGCCGGAAAAAGGCTCAGGTCGTGGTGCGCGGCCTGCGCGCCGTGTCCGATTTCGAGTTCGAATTCCAGATGGCGCTCATGAACCGCAAGCTCGATGAGCAGATCGAAACACTCTTTTTGATGCCCAAGGATACCTATAGCTATCTCAGCTCCTCCATCATCAAACAAATCGCCAAACTGCACGGACCGGTCACCGCTTTCGTGCCCAAGCACGTCGAAAAGGCGTTACGGGCCAAGTACGTTAACGTTCCGCCCACCCGAGAATGAAATTTTACCCTGCCGAAATTGGAGCCGACGAGATCCTCCCGCTCAGCGGAAGGCTTCCCGCGTCCATCCTCGAATTGAACGAGGAAGGGATCAAGGCGGAGACGGAAATTGTTGTGGATCTGCATGTTCAGCGCGACGGCGAAACCATGATCGTCATGGGCAAACTGCAAACGGCGCTGCAATTACAGTGCGGTCGCTGCCCGGAATGGCTGGACTATCCCATTGCCATCGATGATTTTTGCGTGACATTCGAGCCGCCGCTGGCAACCTCCATCGACTTGACTGAGCCGATTCGTGAGGATATTATCCTCCGATTGCCCCTGAGGGCTGCGTGCCAGCTCGATGACGAACATCGTTGCCCGCGCTCAGGTAAGTCATACCCGCCTGCTAATGAGGCACCCGGTTCAATACTGGGCGGGGAGGCTTGGCAAGATTTGGATAAATTGAAAATCAAGGAGTAGTGTTATGGGAGTTCCGAAACGTAAAACGTCGAAAATGAGACTGCGCACCCGCAAGGCCGCCAACGCGTGGAAAAAACCGAGTCTCTATGTGGACCCGAAGACGGGCAACCGTCACCGCGGTCATTGTGTCGATCCTGAAACTGGCACCTATCGTGGTCGTCAGATCATCACGAAGACGGCTGGCGCCTAATTTCCAGTTGTTTTCTAACCCGTTCTAGCACAGCGCAAAGCAGAACAATGAAGATCGCCCTCGATGCGATGGGCGGGGATTTCGCCCCGGCCAATCCCGTTGCTGGCGCTGTAGCCGCCCTCAAGGAATACAAGGACGTCGAGCTAATCCTTGTAGGTGACGAGACGCGCCTGAATCACGAATTGAAGGAGCACAGCCGTGGCTCCTGGCAGGATCGCCTCTCCATCAAGCATGCCAGTGAAGTCATCGGCATGAGCGAAGGCGCGGTGGAAGGAGTCCGACGCAAGAAGGATTCCTCCATCAACCGCGCGGTGGAGCTCATCAAGGAAGGCAAAGCCGAAGCCATCGTTTCGGCGGGTCACACCGGCGCGTTGGTCGCCTCTGCCACAATCAAGCTGCGCACCTTGCCGGGTATTGACCGGCCCGGCCTCGCCACCATTCTCCCCACCGAACGCAACGTCTTTCTGCTCATCGACGGTGGCGCGAACATCGATGCGGCTCCCGAGCACCTCGTCGGCTATGCTGTCATGGGCTCGATCTACTCTCACGAAATTCTTGGCTACCCCAAGCCCCGCGTGGCCATCATGAGCATTGGCTCCGAGGCCGGCAAGGGCAACGATTTCACCCGCGAGACCTACAAGCTTTTGAGCACTACCGACGTCATTAATTTCGTCGGCAACATCGAAGGTCACGCCCTCTTCAACGACCCCGTGGAAGTCGTCGTCTGCGACGGCTTCGTCGGCAATGTCGTGCTCAAGACGGCGGAAAGCCTCGCCACAGGTATTTTCTCGTGGCTCAAGCACGAGCTGAAAAAGAACCCCCTCCGGCAGGCGGGCGCTCTCATGGCCAAGGAAGCTTTCATGGCCATCCGCAAGAAGACCAACACCGAGGAATACGGCGGCGTGCCGCTCCTCGGCGTCAACGGTATCTGCATCAAGGCCCACGGCAATTCCACCGCCAAGGCCATCAAGAACGCCATCCGCGTCGCTCGCGAATCCGTTTTGCAACAGGTCAATGGCCGTATTATCACAGCCATGTCCAAACTCCATGACCATGAAAAATAGGCCTCATCCCCGTCCCTCTCACCCCCGCCGCAATGCTGCCATTGTCGGCACCGGGGCCTATCTTCCCGAGCGCGTGCTCACCAACGCCGAGTTGGAAAAAATGGTCGATACGACCAACGACTGGATTATTACCCGCACTGGCATCAGTGAACGCCGCATTGCCGCCGCCGACGAGTTCACCTCTGACATGGGGGCTGCTGCCGCGCGCATGGCGATTGCCAAAGCCGGAATCTCCCCGACCGACATCGATCTCGTCATTCTCGCCACCAGTACGCCCGACACGATTTTCCCCTCCGCCGCCTGCCGCATTCAACACATGATCGGTGCCACCCGCGCCGCCGCGTTTGACCTGCAGGCCGCCTGTTCGGGCTTCCTTTACGGCATGATCATTGCCGAGCAGTTCATCGCTTCGCACGCGCACGAAACCGTGCTCGTCATCGGCTCGGAAAAACTTTCTTCCATCGTCAACTGGGAAGACCGCAATACCTGCGTGCTCTTCGGTGACGGAGCGGGCGCGGCCATCATGCAGGCGGCTCCCGAAGGCAAGCGCGGCTTGCTCGCCACAGACATGGGGTCGGACGGCGCGCAGACCGATATTCTCCACATGCCTGCTGGTGGTTGCCGTATGCCAATCACGCCCGAAGTGCTCGCGCAGAAAAAGAATAGCATCCACATGTCCGGCAAGGAAGTCTACCGCTACGCCGTCGGTGCGATGAACGCCTCGGCGGAACGTTCGCTGCAACTTTCCGGCCTCAGCGCGGCCGATCTGCAATGGGTGATCCCGCACCAAGCCAATCTGCGCATCATCAGTTCCGTGACGGAACGACTCGGAGTGGGCATGGATCGCGTCATTCTCAATCTCGAGCGCTACGGCAATACCTCCGCCGCGTGCATCCCGATTGCGCTACACGAAAGCAGCGAATCCGGCAAGATCAAGGCCGGTGACAATCTCCTTCTCGTCGCCTTCGGTGGCGGCCTCACTTGGGCCAGCGCTGTGCTGGAATGGTAGTGGAAAAGGCTCTAAGCTTTGCTTAAGAAGTAATTCCGCTGCTTTTCCGAGATGGGGAGTTCCAGCTTTTCCATCGCCATCAACAGGTCTTCCCAGACTTTGCGTTTTTCCAGGATGCTTTGATTGCGCAGCAGGTAGGACGGATGGTAAGTCGGCATCACCGGCGTGCCGCGAAAATCCATGAACTTTCCCCGCAAACGACCAATCGACGTGCCTTGCTGGAACGGACCAAAAAGACCTTCCACGGCGGTGGCGCCGAGAGCGACCATCAGAGTCGGCTGGATAATTTCAATTTGCGCAAGAAGGTACGGCAGGCAGGTCTGCATCTCCGCCGGGGTTGGTTTGCGATTGCCGGTGGACCCTTTCGGCATATCAGGCCGACATTTCAAAACGTTCGCAATGTAGACCTGTTCGCGCGAGAGACCCATCGCCGCGATCATCTTGGTGAGCAGTTGACCTGCCGCGCCAACAAACGGCTCGCCCTGCTTGTCTTCATCTGCCCCCGGTGCTTCCCCGACGAACATCAATTTTGCTTCCGGATTGCCTACGCCGAACACCGTCTGCGTGCGCGTGGCGGCGAGGTGCGGACAGAGCTGGCACGGTCTCACCTTTTCCGCGAGATTCGCGAGCTTTTCGATGCGTGTGGAGCCGATGATCTCGATGGGGGGCGCTTCCACTCCGGTGAATCGCGGCGGTAGCGGAGTCGCTTCGGGGCGTGGCGCGCGGACGGGAGTGGGGCTGGAAGTGCGGGCTGAAGCCGGGGCGGAAACTTGAGGCGTCGGCGCGGGGGATGTTCGCTGAACAGCAGGGGCTGAGGGAGTGGGAGCGGCGACCGGAGTTTTTGACGCGGGGGACGTGAGTGCGATGAAGGCGCGTTTCGCTTCCGCGCTGAGGCGCACGGAGGTCTGGCCACTTTCCCGTAAATTGCGGACGTATGCGCCGAGCGCTTCGCGCAAGGTCAGGGTGATGGGGGTATCAGACATTGGGAAAATTATTTTTTAGCGAGTTGATCCAACGCGCGGATGAGTTCCTGGAAATCTTCGGGGAGTGGCGCGGAGAATTCAACTTTTTTCCCGGTGATCGGATGCTTAAAAGAGAGCCGGGCCGCGTGCAGCATCTGACGCGCTGGCTTGGGCAGGCCATCGCCATTCCATGCGCGGCTGTACAAGCTATCTCCGAGGATGGGGTGGCCGAGGTTGGAGAGATGGACGCGGATCTGGTGGGTGCGGCCGGTGTGCAGATGGCATTCGACGAGGGCAGCTTGTGGCCATTGTTTTTGTACGACGTAATCGGTGTGGGCTTCACGCCCGGACGCCACCACGGCCATTTTCTTGCGTGCGACGGGATGGCGGCCAATCGGCTCGAGACACTTTCCGGACGCGCGGCGGAATTGTCCCCGGGCGAGGGCCAGATAGATTTTGGTGATCTCGCGGTTCTGGAACTGGACGCCGAGCGATTCATGTGCGGCATTGGTCTTGGCTACGACGAGCAGCCCGCTGGTGTCTTTGTCGAGGCGATGCACGATGCCGAGCCGCTCCGCTCCGCCGTGGGAGGAGAGTTCCTCGCCGCAATGATGGAGCAATCCATGGACGAGCGTTCCGGTGTGGTGACCCGCTGCGGGATGGACCACGAGCCCTGGTGGCTTATTGATCACCAGCAACGATTTATCCTCGAAGATCACCTCAAGGGGAATGTCTTCGGCCTGCATATCGGGGAGCGATGGCATCGGTTCGTCGTCCACGGTGATGCAGTCGCCGGGACGGAGCTTGTAATTGGCCACAAGTCGTTCGCGCGCTGGGGCGAGTTGGACGCGCCCCCCCTTGATCATCGCCTGCACCTGGCTGCGGGAACGACCGAGGGCTTCGGTCAAAAAGACGTCGAGTCTCTGGCCGCGGGCGGTGTCGATGGCTTCTCCGGAAAATTCCTTCATGGGATTAAAACGAAGCGTAGCAATAAATTGACGCCGCTGGAACAGATAAACCCATTGCCATTCTTGCTGCGCATTGTTAACATGCCTGCACATGAGCGGCGATGTTTCTGAAGTGGAGCATGTCATCGGGTGTCCGACGTGCCAAAAGGAGATCAATGTCACAGGGTTTGAGCCGGGAGACCTGATCAATTGTCCCCATTGCGGGCACGAATTTACGGTCACGCGTCAATTCGGACATTACCTTCTTCAAAAACAAATCGGCGCGGGCGGCATGGGTGCCGTCTATCTCGGCACCGACCTGAAGCTCAATCGCGTGGTGGCCATTAAACTCCTGAAACCGGAGTTGTGCGCGGACCAGAAGTTTCTCAGCACCTTCCTGCGCGAAGCGGAGATCACCGCTTCGTTGAATCATCCGAACATCGTTCAGGTGTATGCCTTCGGCCAGGAGGGGGAGAATTATTATCTCGTCATGGAGCATATCTCCGGCGGGACTCTCGATGACAAGATTGTCAAAAACGGACGCATCACCGAGCTTGAAGGCTTGGAGATCGGCATCGCCGTTTCGGCGGGACTCGATTTTGCGCATCAGCGTGGGCTGATCCATCGAGACATCAAGCCGGGCAATATTCTTTTCGGCACGAACAACACGCCGAAGGTGGTGGACTTCGGTCTCTCGCTGTCGCATGACACGACGGACCAGTTTGCCGGGGAAATCTGGGGCACGCCTTATTACGTCGCGCCCGAGAAACTGGAGAATCAGCCGGAAGATTTCCGCAGCGATATGTACAGTCTCGGCACGACGCTCTTTCACGCCATGGCGGGTCGTCCGCCGTATGAAGCGGAAGATCCGACTGAGGTGGCGATGAAGCATCTCAGCGGCAAGATTGTTTCTCTGAAGGCGTTTGTCCCCACCATTTCCAGCCAGACGGCGTTCGCCATCAGCAAGTCCATCGCGCGCTATCCGAAGGATCGCTACGAATCGTACGAAGAATTCATCAGCCAGCTGGAAGATGCGAAACGTCGCTTGCAGGAAAGCGGCGGCAAAGCGGAAGTCTCCGAGCCGGTGGCGATTGTGGAAACGGCGGAAGAGAGCAAGTCGTCCCTCTACATCATTATTGCCGTCGTGGTCCTCATCATCGGATTGACCGGGGCGCTCTACTTTTTCCGCGGCAGTTTGTTCAAGGAAAAGAACGCCGTGGCGGAAGAGTTGCAAGGCTACGATCCGAGCGCGGCAAAGCCGAAGCAGAAGAGGTAGCGTCTCAATACGGGGGGGATGGAATGAGGGGACGCGATTTATGGTTTGGGATCATTACCCGGTGGGGTCTGCTGCTATTTACTTTTGGATCCGTGACTGGATCTGCCGCGATGCTGTCGGTGAATCTACCGGCTTCCAATTACGGAAATCTCAATCAGCACGACATGTCTGTATACCCTACCATGGCTTGTGGTCCCGCCTCTGTGGTTAACACTCTCTACTATTTACAAACGGCTAATTCAGCTCTCTACGGAAATTCATTAGTCCCTAACAGCAGTTATGCTGGCTTAAAATCACTAGGGAATACTCTGGCTGGTGCCAGTTACATGCAGACCGATTCTACCAATGGTACTTGGCATGACACTCTGATGTGGGAAACGGCGGACTATATTGAAAGCGTATCTGCCGGACACACTCTGTACGCAGCTCAGGACTATTGGAGTTGGATTCATCGGACACGTCCTGCCTGGATGACCTATCAATCTCCAACATGGAATTTCATTTACCAATCGCTGGTTGCTGGGAGCGGTTTGGAAATCTTGCTAACCTATCATGCGGGCGGCGGTCATTTTGTTAGTGTGAATGGTTTTTCTTGGAATGACATTGATACTGATGGGCTTATCGATAGCAGTGAAAATGCATACTTAAATTTTATCAATCCTTGGACTGGATCGAGTGAAAGTACGCACATTTGGCAGACGGTGGCCAATGGAGTGATTGAGACCGATTATTCCAATAGCTGGGTGAGTTCAGCGTTTAGCCTGACGGCGGTTCCCGAACCCAGTGCGGTGCTTTTGTTTGGATTGGGACTCGTCATTATTTTATGGAGGTTGCAACGAGCGGCCTTCGAGCGTGAGTCGTAGAGATTATCTTCTCCTAAGCAAGCGATCCTTGGTTTCCTGCGGGAGGTTGGAGGCATTGACCCAGGCGGTGGCGGCTTCGGGATTGGATCGCATCCATGTGCGGGCCACTTGCTGGATGCTTTGGTTGCGGGCATTTGGGTCGGAAATGCTGGAGGCCCATTGAATCGCATTTTCCGGGTCTTGGTCGGCGACGCGGCGGGAGAAATTGCTGACGGCGGAATCGCGTGAGGCGCCCGCGGGCAGGCTGCCGAGCCAGAGCGACGCTTTGTATGGATCGTTTTCCACCCAGTTGTTTACGATGGAATTGAGCGCGCTCGTGCGGGCTTTTCCCTCGGGGAGCGAGTTGGCCCAAGTTGACGCGGCGACCACATCGTTTTGCGCCCATTGGCTGGCCACGGAACCGGCGGCGCGCTCGCGATCGCTCTCGCGGAGATTGCTGACATAGTTCGCGGCCGCCTTGGGATCTTGTTGCGCCCAGCCGTCGACGAGGCTGCCGATCATGCTCAACTTTGCTTTGCCTTCGGGCAGGTTTTGGGCATAGGCGAGCCCGGCTTTGGGATCGTTGCGTGCCCATTGGTAGGCGATGCTGCCCATGAGTTTGTTCTGCATTTCCTCCGAGCCCTTGGTCATCAGGAAATCGGCGGCGGCCTTGGGGTCTTGCTGGGCCCATTGTCCGGCGATTTGGCTGATGGCGCTGTCTTGCGCTTTGCCGGCGGGAAGTTTTTGCGCCCAATTCATCGCCTCCTGCACATCTGCGCGCGCCATCTGGAAGGTGATGTGATTGACCGCTTCGTTTTGCGCGGCGCCGGGTTCCATGGTCAGGATGAAATTGGCCGCTGCTTTGGGATCGCTCTGGCTCCAGCTCGAGAGCGCGTTGTTGAGCGCCTGCCGTTGGGCCTGTCCCTCGGGCAGTTGCTGCGCCCAGCGCAAGGCCCCTTGCGGATCATTTTGCGCCCACGCGGAAGCGATGGATGAAATGGCCCGGTTTTGTCCTTGGCCGGGTTCGAGTTTGGCCGCGTACTGTGCGGCGGCTTGGGGATCGCGTTGGGCCCAGCCCATCACGATCGATTCCATCGCGGTATTGCGGTCGGCGGGCGTGGCGAGCGTCTGCGCCCAGTTGAGCGCGGCTTGATTGTCGCTTTGCGCCCAGATGGAGGCCACGGAACGCAGCGCATTTTCCTTGCCTGGACCGGTGGCCAGTTGCATGGCGTAATCGGCGGCTTTCTTCGGGTCATTCTGCGCCATGGAGCTGAAGAGGCCGTAGGAGACGTTCTGGAATTCCGCGGGTGAGAGGTTGGCTTTGGCCAGTTGCAGCGCCTTGTCCGCATCGGTGCGGCCGAGCGTGAAAATGGCGGAGAACATGGCCTGCTGCTTCGCCTGGCCGGGTGGCATTTTGCCGATGTACTGGAGTGCCGCTTCCGGTTCCTTGCTCGCCCACGACGCAAGCGCGGAGGCGGTGGCCCACATTTTGGTCTGGTTGTCGGGAAGGTTTTGCGCGTAGGCGAGTGCGGCTTGCGGGTCGAGTTGCGCCCAGCGATTGACCAGCATGGTGAGCATCATGCGCGACTGCTGGTTTTTGGCTGCGGGTAAATCCTCGAGTGTTTTTTTGACCGTGTCGGCATCCAGATTTTGCGCGAGCTGCATCATCGCGAGGTACTGCTTCTGCGGATCTTTTTCCGCGAGGGCGTCCTGCAGTTTTTTCTTCAGCTCCTCGGGCGAGAGTGGTTTGGCCGGGGTGGTTGATTTTTCGTCGCTGGTCCACGCGGGTGTTTCGCCGGTCTTGATGGCGGAGGCGAGTTCCGCTGGCGTGGCGGGAGCGGGAGGTGTTGCCGACGCGGAGGTGGCGGGTGTCTGGAGCGCGGCGTGTTTGAGGCCGCGTTCAAAGCCCACGGTCTGTCCCCAGAAAAAGCCTCCCGCCAGGCATCCGGTGGCGATGACGATGAGGCCGATCGTCCATTTGACCATGGTCATGATGTAGCAAGAAGAGCGGGAGTTTGCAATCAAGGCCGTGTGGGAGAATCTGGCGTCGCGTGCGAAAAAAAGAGCGTCGACAAAGGGCTACAAGAATCGACCGACTCTGTTGGGTGTCGCGGTTGCTGTCGTCGGGACCGTTCAAGCATCCGATTTGAGGGTTCACCGGGGCAGAGGCTGGGCATGCCACAAGTTATAGCACAGAAACGCGAAGGGTGTTTGCGTTAGGTTGGCTACGTTTGTTAGGTGTGCGAGATTTTGCTGCCGAAGGCAGCAAAAAGTACGAGGTGCTGAGTTGTTACTTTGTGCCGAACCGCTGTGGCGAGGGGAGGTCCCAGGTTTGCCAGAGGCGGTTGTAATCGACTTGGGCGAGGAGGACGAATTGCGGATTGGCGGCGGGCCGGAGCCAGCGGAGGATTTGCTCGAGTCGTTCCTGCGGCATGGTGGTGCAGCCGGCGGTGGGGACGAATTCGCCGCGCCGGACGTGGAAGAAAATCGCGCTGCCTGCGCCGGGAACGGAGTCGGGATAATTGTGTTCGATGACGAGGAGCCAGTGGTAGGCGGGATCGTCGAGCTTGAGCCGTTGTTTGTCGAACCACGCGGGGCGGTCTTTTTCGGGGACGGTGACAAGGTGGTTGTAATTCGGCAGGGTCGGGTCTTCGATCCATGCGTCGTTTGGCGATTTGGCGTGGTAGGGCCATTGCGCGCCCGAGGGGAGTTGCGGTTCGTTGCCGAGGGCGAAGCCGATGCGGAAGCGACCGGCGGGGGAGCGACCGTCGCGCTCCGCTTTTTGCAGGCCGGGCTGCGCGGGATGCAGGCCGCGACCCCAAGCGAGTCCTTTTTTGCCGAAGAGGACGGGCCACGGCTCCGAGTCGGCGATCCATTGCCCGGAGTCGTTGCGGTGAAAGAGGCGGATCGTGCCGGTGAAGGTTTCCGTGTTCGGTGCGATGGCGAGGAGAAGTTGGCGCGGCGCGGCGAGCGTGGCCGGGGTGGTCGCCTCGGCCCGGAGGAGGGGGCTGGCGAGTCCGAGCGCGCAGAGGAGACTGGCCATCATTGACAGAGCGCGTAACATGAACGAAAGAGTATCGGTTGATTCGAAAAAGGCACTTCCAAATGCGCACGACTCCGCTTCCTGTCATTGCCCTCACCGGATTTCTTGGGAGCGGCAAGACCACCCTGTTGGAACATTGGCTGGCGAAAAGCCCGGTCGCGGCGGAGAAGTCGGCGCTGGTGATCAATGACTTTGGTCCGGTGAATATCGATGCGCTGTTGCTCAACCGGCCGAACCTGCAACTGCTGAGCATCGCGGGCGGTTGCGTTTGCTGCACCAGCTACGGCGAGTTGATCGACAATCTGGCCAAGCTCGCGGAGAACCCGGAGTTGGAACTGGTCTGGATGGAGACGTCGGGACTCGCCGAGCCGGACGAGATTCTCGACCATCTCACCTCGCCCAAGTTGCAGGGGAAGATTCGCGTGCAGCGACTCGTGCAGGTGATCGATGCGGCACATTATCCCGGCCCGTGGCGGCTGCGGGCACTGGAAGAAGAACAGCTGCGTTACGCGGATTGGATTGTGTTGAATAAAGCGGATCTCGTCACCCCGGATTTGCTTGAAAAGCTCACTGCGAAAATTCGCGCGATCAATCCGCACGCGGTGCTGCATCGCGCTACGCGCGGCGAAACGGAGTCGGCCCATTTTTGGGACGCGCATGATGGCGCGGTACTGGCATCTGTGGCGGAAGCTCATGAGGCGCACGAGCACGATGATTGCGGGCACGATCACGCATGTCAGCATGTGCCCGCGCCGACTCCGGCGGCGACACTTTATTATCCGTTGAGCCAGCCGATTCCGCGCGCGGCGTTCGATCGCTTTTTGAGCGAGCTGCCGCCGAGTGTTTATCGCGCGAAGGGGTTTGTGCGCTTTGCCGAAGAGCCCGCGGTGGTGCAGACGTTTCAGCGTGTGTGCGAGCAACAGGAGACGCTTATCCTACCAGTGAGTAAAGCGGGAGCGCCTCCTGCGCCGGGTTTGGTTTTTATCGGGCCACAACTGGATGAGGCGTGGTTTCGGCAGCAATTGGCGCCGTGGATGTCGCGTCCCGCTTCAGGCGGTACACGACTGAAAATGATATAGAAATCGTATAGATTTTCGATAGAGAGTGGAGCCGGACCCGCCCTGTGGTGATCTGTGAAATAATCACCAATAGCATGGGAAAAATTCAGCACGTATGAGATCAATGCGGGCTATGTATTTTGTCATCACTATCGTCACGGTTTTTGCTTGACCTTCGGTCGAAAAACATCAGTATCTGGCTTTGTCTTACGAGACTTTCTTGTGTCAAATTCTGACCGCTTCAATTTCTTCTGTCCGTTCCATTATTCGGAAAAATCGGAAATCATTTTTCTTGGTAATCCGTAACTCAATATAAATTCAGGGGGGTGAGTTCAGTTGGCACAAGGTGTGATCAAATGGTTCGATAACAAGAAGGGATTCGGTTTCATCGCTCAGGAGGGCGGCGGTCAGGATGTTTTTGTACACTTCTCTTCCATCAAGGGGGAAGGGTTCAAGACTCTGGAGGAAGGTGACCGCGTCGAGTTTGAAGTTCTGCAATCCGACAAGGGGTTGAAGGCGGCAAACGTCGTGAAACCGTAAACCAGCTGTTTTAATTGATCCGGCGCTTCGGCGCCGGAAGGAAACTCGGGAAAGTCAGCCTTGCGGTTCCAATCCGCAGGCAGACTGAAGCCTGCTCCAGAGCAGGGCGAAGGCGGGGGCGAAATCGTCCGCATTCTCGCTGATCTGGCGGGTGATTTCCATGGCCTCGAAGAACTCGCCCCGGCTGATTTCAGTGGGGTGGAGGACGAAGGGACCGTCGTGTCTGATCCGGTAGACGTGGACAAATTCCTGTCCGGTCTGCTCGCAGCAGTCGAGTTTGAAGAGGAGTTCCAGGCTTTCCGGTTTCACGCCGGGCAGGCCCAGTTCCTCTCCGAGTTCGCGCACGGCGCTCTGGAGGTAATCCTCTCCGGTGTCCACGTGGCCGCTGCAGGAGGAGTCCCAGCGATCGGGGAAGGTGTCCTTGGTCGGGGCGCGGCGTTGGAGGAAGAGTTGTCCCTGGGCATTGAAAACCAGCACGTGAACGGCGCGGTGGCGCAGTCGGCGGGCATGGATGAGGCCGCGTTTTTCAGGCCCGATGACACGGTCGTGTTCATCGACGACGTCGAGCAGTTCATCTTCCACGCGGTGCGGGGCGGTCATGTTTTTTTGAGTGGTTGATTTTTAAATCCGAATCCAGCCGTCCGGGCCAAGTTTCGGTACGAGATCGAACTGATCCTGCTGGATGCAAAACTCGATGTCACCGGTCCGCTTGGCGCGGATCAGATTCCGGCCGTTGCGGGTCTCGTAGAGCGACTCGGGAAACCGGCTCGCAATGGAGCGGTAGATCGAGCGCGCGGGGTGATCGATATCGAGCGCGTCCAGAATGGCCGAGGCGAGGGTGGCGTCTTCCATCGCAAACGCGCGACCCGTTCCCGCGCACAGCAGCAGGGTCGGGCGATTCGCTGCGCGCAGGAACTTCACGACTGCGGCCAGATTCAACCAGCAAGCGGTGACCACGGTATGCGCGCCGCGCACGGCGACGAGCGCCTGCGTGCCGTTGGTGGTGGTGTGGAAAACGCGCTTTCCCTTGATCCGCTCCGGGGTGAAATCGCGCGGGCTGTTGCCGAGGTCGAAACCGGTGGGTGCTTCGCCGCCCCGTTCACCGGCTAGCAGGACGTCCGGATTCTTGGCCTTGAGTTCGAGTCCCTCTTCCACCGTGGCGATGGGAAAGAAAGCTTCCGCGCCGTGGGCCAATCCGGTGGCGATGGTCGAGGTGGCGCGAAAGACGTCGATCACGACGGCGAGATGCTGGGACAGGTCGCGCTGGGGCAGCCGGCCAATGGCTTGCGGGGTATAAATCACTTCAAATAAAGACATAGTCAATACATGCCATAGCAAATTTTGGGCACATTCCCAAGCGGAAAGGCTTTGAGTCGGGCAGAATGCGAGATTTTTCGTGCAGGCCGTTCGATTTTTCAGGATGTCGGTTCCAAGACAAAACTATACAGCGGGAAACTTTTTGCTAGAGTGGCCAAATGTCTCATGATGCTACACCCAAAATGACCGATTTAGAGCGCCTGCGCCATTCCGCTGCGCATATCCTCGCCACGGCCATTACCAAGCTGTGGCCGGAAGCTCAACTCGCCGCCGGTCCTCCCGTGGAAAACGGCTTTTACTACGATATCGACCTCAAGCACCGCATCACGCCGGACGATTTCGCCAAGATTGAATCCGAGATGAAGGCCGTCACCAAGGCCAACCAGACTTTCGAGCGCATCGTCGTCACCCGTCAGGAAGCGGTCAAGATGGGCCAGGCCGGACGCCTCGGCGCGCAGCAGGATCGTCCCGAACCGAGCCGCTACAAACTCGACATTCTCGAAGGCATTCCCGACGACGAACAGATCACGCTCTACAAGAACGGCGAGTTCATCGACTTGTGCGTCGGCCCCCACGTCATGCGCACCGGCAACGTCGGCGCGTTCAAGATCACCCATGTCTCCAGCTCCTATTACAAGGGCGACGAGAAGAATCCGCAGCTTCAGCGCATCTACGGCACCGCGTTCAAGAACAAGACCGAGATGGAGGCGCACTTCACGCTCCTTGAGGAAGCCAAGAAGCGCGATCACCGCAAGCTCGGCAAGGAACTTCAGCTCTTCCACATCGACGACGAAGTCGGGCAGGGGCTCATCCTCTGGACTCCCAAGGGCGCGATCATCCGTCAGGAATTGCAGAATTTCATCAGCGAAGAACTGCGCAAGCAGGGCTACTCGCAGGTCTTCACGCCGCACATCGGCAAGCTCGGGCTCTACCGCACCAGCGGTCACTTCCCGTACTACAAGGAATCGCAGTACCCGCCCATCGTGGAGCGCGAAACGCTTGATCTCCTTGCGAAGGAAGGCTGCACCTGTTCCGAGCTGACCAACCGCCTCGATGCGGGCGAAATCAACGGCTACATGCTCAAGCCGATGAACTGCCCGCACCACATCAAGATCTTCGCCAGCCAGCCGCATTCGTATCGCGACTTGCCCGTGCGCCTTGCGGAATTCGGCACCGTCTACCGCTGGGAACAATCCGGCGAACTCGGCGGCATGACCCGCGTGCGCGGCTTTACCCAGGACGATGCCCACCTCTTCGTCACCGAGGATCAAGTCCCGGCGGAAGTGAAGGGCTGTCTGAGCCTCGTGAAGTTGATCTTCTCCAAGCTCAACATGACCGATTACCGCGTCCGCGTCGGCCTGCGCGATCCGGACAGCAACAAATACACCGGCGATCCCGCCAATTGGGACAAGGCCGAACAAGCCTGTCGCGAAGCCGCCGCCAGCCTCGGCGTGCCCTTCAGCGAGGAAGCCGGCGAAGCCGCCTTTTACGGCCCCAAGATTGACTTTGTCGTGAAGGACGTCATCGGCCGCGAATGGCAGCTCGGCACCGTGCAGGTGGATTACAATCTGCCGATCCGGTTCGATCTGAACTACGTCGGTTCCGATGGCAAGCAGCACCGCCCGGTCATGATCCACCGCGCGCCCTTCGGCAGCATGGAGCGGTTCATCGGCTGCCTGATCGAGCACTTCGCCGGGGCCTTCCCGACGTGGCTCTCGCCCGAGCAGGTCCGCTTCCTGCCCGTCACCGAAGCGCAGAATGAGTACGCCCGAAAATTGCATGAGCAGTGCCTCGCGCACAACATCCGCTCGGTCCTCGATGACTCCCGCGAAAAGCTGGGGGCAAAGATCCGGCTTGCGCAATTGGAAAAAGTACCCTATATGCTCATCATCGGTGAAAAGGAACTCAACAGCGACCATGTTTCCGTGCGTAGCAGAAAGTTAAACGACGAAGGCCCCAAGCCCTGGGCTGAGTTTTTCACCCGTCTCCAAGGCGAGATCAGTAATCGGCTCGCCTAAACCGCCCAGGACGGACCAATCCCCAACAGGAGTGCAGTTATTCAACACTATATCCGCGTAAATCAGAAGATCAGAGCCCGTGAGGTCATGGTAATCGGACCCGATTCCAAACCCATGGGCGTGATGACCCTCAATGAAGCCCTCGCCAATGCCCGACGGCTGGGGCACGATCTGGTCGAAATTTCCCCCAACGCGAATCCGCCGGTTTGTAAGATCCTGGATTACGGCAAGTACCGCTACGAACTCGCCAAAAAGGATCGCGAGGCCCGCAAGAACACCTTCGCCACCAAGGTCAAGGAACTCAAGTTCCACATCAACATCGATGAGCACGACTACGGGGTGAAGATGCGCCATGCCGAGCAATTCATGCTCAAGGGCATGAAGGTCAAGCTTTTGATGGTGTTCCGTGGTCGCGAAATGATGCACCAGGACATCGGGGTGAACCTGATGAAGCGCATCCGCGCCGACCTCATTCATATCGGGGCAGCCGATGCCGAACCGAAAATGATTGGCAAAAGCATCAATATGATGTTAACTCCGAACCCCGTTCAAAAGAGGGTCCGGAAATGGACCCGTGAGGATGAACCTGAACTCGCCGAAGAAGGCGACGAGGGCGATGAAGAATCCGCTTCCTCCGAGGACGCTCAAGCGTCCACGAACGGCAACTGAATATAACACGAGAAGAGTATAGCCATGCCGAGACCAATAGCACGTCGCAAGACGAAGAAAGCCGTCGCCAAGCGCTTTAAGATTACCGCCACGGGCAAAGTCATCACGTCCCAATCGGGCCGTCGTCACCTTTCCGCCAGCAAAAATCGCAAGCGCATGCGTCATCTTGCCAAAAGCAAGGAAGTCGACGTCACTGACGTCTATCGCATTAAGTCGAACCTCCCGTTCGCTTAAGCACAACTGCCAGCCTGCCTTCAGCTACGAGCAGGCGGCCCAACAAAGCCGATCCAAAAACCAAAACAAAATGTTGTTTCAGACTGGTGCCGTTAGCTGACGGCTGAGTGCTGAAAACTGAAAGCCAAGTCCTATGCCACGCGCAACGAATGCCCCGGCCTCACGCGAGCGCCGCAAACGGGTAGTCCAAAAAGCCAAAGGTTACCGCGGTCGCCGCAGTAAACTCTTCCGCTACGCCAAAGATGCGACCATGAAGGGCCAATACTGGTCCTACCGCGATCGCAAAGCTCGCAAGCGTAATTTCCGCAACCTCTGGGTTGTCCGTATCAACGCCGCCTGCCGCGCCCTTGATATCACCTACAGCCGCCTCATCGAAGCCCTCAAAAAGGCCAAGATTGAAGTCGATCGCAAGATATTGGCCGATATCGCCGTGAACGAGCCCAATACCTTTGCTTCGATCGTTAACTCGATCAAATAAAGCCCGGAAATTGCAGTAGCGCGTGCGCGAAGTTGGCCGGGTCTCACGACCTCGTGCGGACTTCGCGCACTTGCTTTTTAGGGGGCAAGTCCGCAGGCTTTTCCCTTGCTCCTCGCCAACCCGAATTTTCCTATGAAAGACCAGATTCTCACTCTTCAGGCCGAAGTTCTCGCCGCCATTTCCGCCGCTGCGGACGCCGCCGCGCTGGAGTCGGTTCGCATCGCCTATCTCGGCCGTAGCGGCAGCATTCCCGCCCTGCTGGAAAAGATGCGCGACGTTCCCAAGGAAGAGCGCCCCATTATCGGCAAACTGGTCAACGAATTTAAAACCACCGTCAACGAAGCGTTCGATTCCCGCAAGAACGCGCTGCAAGATTCCGCCGACGAACAATCGGTCGATGCCACGCTTCCCGGCCGCACGCAGCCATACGGCTCGCTTCACCCGGTGCAGCAGGTCATCGAGCGCAGTCTCGAAATCTTCCGCCGTCTCGGCTTTGCCATCAACGAAGGTCCCGAGGTCGAAAGCGAATTCAATAACTTCGACGCGCTCAACACGCCGAAGGATCACCCTGCCCGCGCCGAGCAGGACACCTTCTACATTCTGGAAAACGCCCTCAAGCCGCTCGGCGACAAAGAAGGCCGCCGCCTCCTGCGCACGCACACTTCGCCCGTGCAGATCCGCACGATGAAAACCTGGCAGCCGCCGATCCGCATGGTCGCTCCCGGCCGTTGCTACCGACGCGACGAAATCGACGCGACGCATTTGATGTCGTTCTTCCAGATCGAAGGTCTCGCCATCGGCGAAGGCGTCACGCTCGCGGACCTCAAAGGCACGCTCGAATATTTCTTCCGCGAATTGCTCGGACAGGATTTGCAGTTTCGTTTCCGCCCGCATTTCTTCCCCTTCACCGAACCCAGCTTCGAAGTCGATTGCGCCCGCGCCACCAAACCCGGTCAGCCCGTGAAATGGTTGGAAATCTGCGGTTGCGGCATGGTCGATCCCCAAGTGCTCCTCAACGTCGGACTCGACCCCGAGAAGTACAGCGGCTGGGCCTTCGGCTTCGGTCCGGAACGCATTGCCATGCTCCGCCACGAAATTCCCGACCTGCGCACCTTCACTGAGAACGATGTGCGCTTCCTCCAGCAATTCAGCAAGATTGGTTGAGCCACGCCATGGACTACAAGAACACGATCCTCCTACCGAAAACAGATTTCCCGATGCGGGCCGAGTTGCCCAAGCGCGAACCGGCTTTTCTCGAACAATGGCAGAAGCAGGATCTCTACAATCAGATTCTCAAGGCGCGCGCCAACGGCCCGAAATTTCTCCTGCACGACGGCCCGCCCTTCGCCAACGGCGATGCCCACATCGGTCACGTGTTGAACATGACGCTCAAGGACATTGTCCTGAAGAGCAAAAACATGACCGGCTTCTATTCGCCGTTCATCCCCGGCTGGGATTGCCACGGTCTGCCCATCGAGCACAAAGTCACGAAAGAGCTCAATGAAAAAGGCGAGAAGACCGACGACGCGCTCGTGATTCGCCAGAAAAGCGAAGCGATGGCGCGCAAGTACATCGGCATTCAGCGCGAACAATTCCAGCGCCTCGGCGTGTTCGGCGAATGGGACAAGCCCTATCTCACGCTCGACCCCGCGTACGAAGCGGAGGAACTCCGCAACTTTGCCAAGCTCGTCGACAAGGATCTCGTCTATCAAGGCATGCGTCCCGTCTCGTGGAGCTACGGCTGCCAGACCGCGCTCGCGGAAGCCGAAGTGGAATATCAATCCAAGACCGATCCCGCGATCTTCGTCAAGTTCCCGCTGGCCGAGGCGAGTGCCGCGAAATTCCCCGGTGCGGGCAAGCTCTCGCTTCTCATCTGGACGACCACTCCGTGGACACTTCCCGCCAATCTCGCGGTCGCTTTCTCCAAGGCAATTCCTTACGTCATCGTCGAGCATAAGGGCGAGCGACTCATCGTGGCGGCCACGACTCTGGAATCTATTCCCGGTATTGGAGGTGCCAAGGTTATCACGGAAAACGTCGCCATCGAAGGTCTCGAGTATCAACACCCCTTCCTCCCGCGTACCGGAAAGGTTTATCCCGCCGATTTCGTCACGGCTGATACCGGAACGGGCATGGTCCATATCGCCCCCGGTCACGGTCAGGATGACTACATTCTCGGTCGTCAGGTGGGGCTCGATGTTCTTTCGCCTGTGGACGATTACGGTCGTCTCACCGCCGAATGTGGCATGCCCGAATGGGTCGGCCTCAACGTCTTCAAGGCGAACCCGCTTGTCATAGAGCATCTCGAAAAGACGGGCTACCTCGTCGCGAAGGAAGATTACACGCACGAGTACCCGCATTGCTGGCGCTCGAAAACGCCCATCGTTTTCCGCTCGGTGAAACAGTGGTTCATCAAGATGGACCGCATTCGGTTGGACGTGCTCACCGCCATCGACCGCGATGTGAACTGGATTCCCGATTGGGGCCGCAACCGCATTCACGGCACGGTGTCGAATCGTCCCGACTGGTGCATCTCGCGTCAGCGCACCTGGGGCGTGCCGATTCCCGTGTTCTACGCCGAGGGTGAGCAACCGCTCATCAGCAGCGCGGTCATTAATAAATTTGCCGACATCGTTGAGAAGGAAGGTACCAACGTCTGGTTCAGTTCCACCGCGGACGAACTCGCCGCGCGCCTTGGCCTGCCTGCGGGCCTGCGCAAGGGCAAGGACACGATCGACGTGTGGATCGATTCCGGTTCGAGCTGGACCTCCGTGCTGCTTAAGCGGCTCGAGTATTTTCCCGCCGATCTTTACCTCGAAGGCAGCGATCAACATCGCGGCTGGTTCAATTCCTCGCTTTGTCTCGCCGTTGCGGCGACGGGCAAGGCGCCGTACAAGAACGTGCTCACGCACGGCTTCATCGTCGACGAGACTGGAAAAAAATATTCCAAGTCGAGCGGCGCGACCGATCTCATCACGCTCGTCAACGACAGCGGCGCGGATGTGCTGCGTCTCTGGGTGGCCGGTCAGGATTATCGCGGTGATGTCCCATTCTCGAAGAACATCTTTTCGCGCGTGTCCGACGTCTATCGCGGCATTCGCAATACGCTGCGCATCCTCCTCGGCAACCTGCACGATTTCAATCCCGCCACGGACAGCGTGGCTCGCGAACAATGGACCGAGCTGGATCGCTACATCTACGCGCGTCTGCAGGAAGTCATTGCGGAAGCGCGCAGTGGCTACGAGGCCTACGAATTCCATCGCGTGTACCATGCCATCAGCCGTTTCTGTACCGTGGATCTTTCCTCGCTCTACGTCGATGTGTTGAAAGACCGCATGTATTGCAACGCGCAGAACGATTCCGCCCGCCGCGCCGCGCAGACGGTCATGCGCGCGACGATTGAGGCTCTGGTGAAATTGCTCGCCCCGCTCACACCCTACACGGCGGAAGAGACGTGGCAGTTCCTCGGCGAAAAGGAATCGGTCCATCTGCAGCTATTCCCGGTCGTCGACGCGAAAGCCGAAGCCCCCGAGTTCATGGCGCGCTGGACCAATCTCATTGCCCTGCGTGGCAAGGTCACCGAAGCGATCGAGCCGGTCCGTCAGCGGAAGGAAATCGGCAAGAGTCTCGAAGCCAAAGTCGTCATCGAATCGAACGACTGGAAATCCGGGGACGAAGCGTTGCTCGCGGAGCTCTGCATTGTTTCCAAGGTCACTGTTACAGCTGGCTCCGAGCTGAAGGTCACCGTTTCCAAGGCTGATGGCAAGAAGTGCATTCGCTGCTGGAAATATGATGAGCATACTGGAGACGATGCGAATCATCCCGAGCTCTGCCCGCGTTGCGCGAAGGTCGTAAGTCTGATCAAATGATCCGACGGTGCGATACAGCATGTCATCATTGAATTCTGGCCAAGAGCCAGTACGTTGATGGTTCGACTATGCCGCCCCGCAACTCTCCCCGCAAAACGCAATACCTGAGCGCCCAATGGCGGCGGAAAATCTGGCGCGGTCTTCTCGCCTTGGGTACGGCGGGATTGGTCGGCATCGGGATGGTCATCCTGATCTACTCCATTCGCGCTGCGGGGGTGGATTTGTCTGTGGTCGAGAAGATGCCGGAGGCGTCGCTCATCTTTGATTATAAGGGGCAGAATCTCGGCCGTTTCTTCGACGAGAACCGCATTCTCATGCCGCCCGGTCCGTTGCCGAAGCAATTAGTCGAGGCTGTGATTGCGACGGAAGATCAGCGTTTTTATTCGCACAAGGGTATCGATCCATTTGGCATTTTGCGGGCGATCATCATTAATGTCACCGGCTCCGGCATCCGGCAGGGAGCCAGTACGATCACGCAGCAATTGGCGCGAAATTCAATCGGTCGTTTCGAGCGCACGTACGACCGCAAATTGCTGGAGGTGTTTCTCGCGCTGCGCATCGAACGGCGTTTCAGCAAGGAACAGATTTTGCGCTCGTATCTGAACCGGATTTATTACGGGCAGGGCATCTATGGGGCGGAGACGGCGGCGAGCGCGTTCTTTGGAAAATCGGTGGGAGCGCTTGACCTGAGCGAATCCGCCTTGCTCGCAGGCATGATCTCGGGACCGAATTCATTTTCACCCTGGAAGAATTACAATCTGGCTCTCGCCTCGCGCTCGCGTGCGCTGGCCCGCATGGCCAAGGAAGGTGTCATCACCGAGGCGCAGCGCAAGCAGGCCGAGGCGCAACCGCTCTCGTTGCGTCCACGCACGAGTTTTGCCGGGAGTTATTATCAGGACGAAATTCGAAAGATTCTCGAGCAGTACATTGATGCCGATCAGTTGTCGCAAGGCGGCATGAAAATTTTTTGCACGATTGATTATGGTTTGCAGGATACGGCGGAACGGGCTCTGACCCAATCGCTGGCGGAAGTGGAGCAAGCTCCCGACTACCCACGCCGTCGCAACAAGGTGGCGGTGGCGTTGCAGGGAGCATTTTATGCGCTCGACCCGGGATCGGGTGCGATTCGCGCGATGGTCGGCGGTCGCGACTATGCGACGAGTCCTTTTAATCGCGCGACGATGGCCCATCGGCAGGTCGGTTCCACGCTCAAGCCGTTGGTCTATGCGATTACTTTTGCGGAAAAAGGATTTTCACCTGCGAGCTGGATTGAGAACACGCCCTTTGATCTCACGCGGACGGATGGAGCTGAGGTTGCGTCGGGTGGTGCGCGTACGTTCCTGCGCGTGAACGATGCGATCGTCAAATCGGATAACTACGCGGCAGTTCGCGCGGGCAATCTGGTGGGGCCGGAGCTTTTTGTTTATTACGCACAGCAGGCGGGAATTCAAAGCGGCATTCCGCCTTTTCCCTCCTCTTACATCGGTGCCTGCCAGTTGACGCTGGCGGAAATGACGGGACTTTACGCCATGTTCGCCAACGGCGGTGTTTGGAATAGACCGTATCTGATCACTGAGGTGCAGGACGAAAACGGCCAGGTGCTCTACCGCAACGAGCCGGAATCGCGCCGCGTGTTTTCGCCTGAGATTTCCTATCAAGTCACCGGTATTCTCCAGAACGCAGTCAATTACGGCACAGGTCAATCGTTGCGTTCCAAATTTAATTTCCAACCACCTGCGGCCGGGAAAACCGGGACGACGAACGACTACCGGGACGCGTGGTTCATGGGCTACACCACGTCACTCGTGGCGGGGGTGTGGGTGGGATTGGATCAGCCGGACACGACTATGGCCGGAGGATACGGCGGACGTCTTGCCTTGCCGATATGGGCGCGGGTTTTTCTCGCGGCGAAGGATCATTATGCGATGAACGAATTTGCCAAGCCGGAAACACTCGTGCAAAAGACGCTCGATGGCGGCTTGTTTACGGGCAAGCCGGATCAATCGGTTTTTCTTTTGCCGGAGCAGGAATGGCAACTGGACGCCAAACCGGATCAGGGGAATGAGCCGGGGCCCGGCACACCCGGGAAAAAACGCGGTTTTTTTGAGCGTCTCTTTGGAGACGATTAATCACGTTCTTGCTTTGACCGCTATTTTAGCACAGCCTTGATGACCAAGTCATGAACGCCGCTTCTCTTTCGCTCCATTTGCACTGTGATCTCCTGTTTCAACCGGAACTCACCCGCATCGCTACCCGCACCCCCCTCTTCGGATGGGCGATTCATACGGATGGTTCTTTTTTTACGCAAGCAACCTATCACGTGTTGGTATCGAGTGCCGAAAAGCTGGCACTCGAGCAGCGCGGCGATCTGTGGGATTCCGGGCGCGTGGTTTCGCCTCAATCGCTCGGTGTGTCTTATGCGGGCAAGCCGCTCGCTTGGGGACAAACGTGTTATTGGACAGTGCAGATCACGGATGCCACCGGGGCCGTGAGTGGTTGGGCAAAGCCGCAGCGCTTCACCCTGACCGACTCGGAGCCCGCTGAGCCGACGAGTGTTTATCCGCAGGAAGTGGTGACGATTTTTCCCGCGACGGTGCAGCCGTTGGCGGATGCCAGTTGGCTGATCGATTTCGGCCGCGATGCGTTTGGCTGGCTGGAGCTGACCTTGGCCGAGCCGTTGCCGGGGCGCGTGATATCGCTTCGTGTGGGCGAAGCCTTGAAGGCGGGGCGCGTGGATATGGAGCCGGGCGGATCGATTCGCGCGGAGGAATTTTCGATTACGCTGGAAAAAGAGCGCACGCATTATCGCATCGAAATGAAGCCCGGGCCGATCAATCTTCGCCCGGCTGCCATCAAGATTCCGGAGAAGTTTGGGGTGATCATGCCGTTTCGCTACGTCGAAATCTCCGGGTTGGCCGAAGCGGATCCGACCGTCGTGCAGAAACGATTGCAGTCACATTTCGATGAGAAAGCCGCGTGCTTCCGCTCGTCGTCGGCAGATCTGGATGCGGTGTGGGAGTTGTGCCGGTACAGCATGTTGGCGACCTCGTTCGCGGGCTACTATGTGGATGGCGACCGCGAGCGTATTCCCTACGAAGCAGACGTGACAATCAACCAGCTCAGTCACTACGCGGTGGATCGGGAGTTTTCCCTGGCGCGGCGTTCGCATGAATACCTGCTGCACACGCCGACATGGCCAACGGAGTGGAAGCAACATTCGGTGATCATCGCGTGGCAGGATTATGAAGCGACCGGTGATGCGCGTTCGCTGGCGCGGAGTTATCCGGTTTTGCGAGATGAAAAAATGCATCTCAATTACGCGCGACCGGATGGCCTGCTCGATACGCATGAACTGCGCGATATCGTGGATTGGCCTCTGGCCGAGCGGGACAACTATGAATTCGTGCCGGTCAATACCGTGGTCAATGCATTCCATTATCGCACGTTGATTCTCATGGCGCGGATCGCGCGCGTCTTGGGCAGGGAGACGGATGCGGTGGATTGGGAGGCGCGCGCAGTGACGGTGCATCATGTGTTCAATGAGCGATTGTTTGACGTGGAACAAGGCTTGTACGTGGATGGCGAGGGGAGCAAGCATGTGTCGATTCATGCGAATCTTTTTGCACTCGCTTTCGGACTCGTACCTGCGGAACGCAAGACTGCGGTGGTGACCTATCTGAAATCGCGTGGCATGGCGTGTTCGGTTTATCCGGCGCAATTTTTGTTGGAAGGTTTGTTCGAAGCGCGCGAAGCGGACTACGCGATTGGCTTGATGACCAGTCACGATCTGCGCAGTTGGCACAACATGATGGCCAAGGGAGCGACGATCACCATGGAGGCATGGGACCAGACCTTTAAACCGAATCAGGATTGGAACCATGCCTGGGGCGCAGCCCCGGCCAATATCATCGCGCGGTATGTGCTCGGCGTGCGTCCGTTGGAGCCGGGTTATGGCCGCCTCGTGATCGATCCGCAATTGGGTCCATTGAGCGAAGCGGAAGGGACCGTGCCGACCATTCGCGGACCTGTCTGGGTGAGGGCTTGGCGCGATGCCGAGACGGGGCAAATTCAGAAAGAATTCAAGGTTCCGGGCAACGTTTCGCTCGGATAGGTTTATTGTAAATTGTTTATATATAAAAACTTAAGTATTATATTTAAAATAATACGATTAATTAAATCTGAGCGTATTATTTTATTGCGTAAGCCTCCTACAGTGCCAATGTAAGGTGCATGGCGCAGACGCTTTCCAAGATCGCGGTGATTCAAAAGGAATTGCTCCATGCTTTGCGCAGTAATCGCTGGAAGGTGGGCGACAAGCTTCCGGCCGATGGGGAGCTGGCGCGGCAATTCGATTGCGGGCTCGGCACGATTGGCCGCGCGTTGGCGTTGCTGGCGCACGACGGTTGGGTGGAGCGCAAGACGCGCGTGGGCACGCGGGTGTTGAGGACAGGTTCGGAACAGGCCGGCGTGCAGATGGATGCACTGGCTTTCGTTTACCCGAGTACGCAGCACGAGGGCATCTGGAAAATGGCGAAGGGATTCCAGGATGCGGCGAAACAAGCGGGGCGTCGCGTGGTGATGCTCTCGACCGGTAGCGATTACGAGAAGGAAGCGGAGTATATTGCGCGACTCTCGGAATTTGATGTGCGCGGGGCGATGACGTGTCCGAATATTTCCTCGCCCGAGGAGCAGGTTCAATTTTCTCAATTGCTCGTGCAGTCGAAATTTCCCGTGGTTCTGGGTGGCACGAATTTTCCCGGTCTGGGTTGTTCCGCTGCGACGGTCGATCGTTTTCACGTGGGCTATACGATGACGCGCCACTTGCTGGGGCAGGGGCTGCGACGAATCGGATTTTTTTCGAATCTCTCGTGGGTCGGTTCGTTGCACGATATGTATCAAGGGTATTGCTGGGCGTTGGACGAAGCGGGCATCCGCGAGCGGACGGAGTGGGCGACGCTGGAGCCGAGCGTGGTGATCGATTTCGATGAGCCGGTGCGCGAGTCGATTGGCATGGGCCGGAATTTTCTGGCGCGCTACTCCGGACTGGATGGTGTGGTGGCAGCGAGTGATTACCTGGCGCTGGGATTGATGGCTGCGGCCCAGGAGCAAGGGCTGCGTGTGCCGGAAGATGTGAAGATTACCGGCTCGGATGATTTTGTGCTCGGGTTGCAAGCGGCGGTCCCGTTGACCACCTATCGCGTTCCCTACGAGAACGTCGGACGCCGATGCTTTGCGCTGTTGCAGGAGCGAGTGTTGCAACCAGGGTCGCCTGTGCAGATGGAGGCGTTGCGCGGCGAAATCGTCGTGCGTGCCAGCGCGTGAGGAGATTTTTTTATGATCGAAATTCAAACGGATAAACTCTCGTTTTTTTTGCATGCCGGAAATGTGACCTATGCCATGGAGGTCAATGCCCAGGGCGATCTCACGCATCTGTACTGGGGGCCGCGACTCGCCGCGCACGATCTCAGTCATCTCGGACGGGTACGCGGACGGGCCTTCAGTCCGAACCCGCACGGGTGCGACGATCAGTACACGCTCGACAGTCTGCCGCAGGAATATCCGGTCTACGGCACCTCCGATTTTCGCTCGCCTGCGGTGGAAGTACACCAGCCGCGCGATGGGTCGCGCATCGTGGAGTTGAAGTATGCGGGGCATCGCGTTCTGCCCGGAAAACCGAAGCTGGAGGGATTGCCCGCCACGCTTGCTCCGGAAGCGGGCGACGCGGAATCTCTTGCGATCACTTTGCGCGATGCCAAGACCGGCTTCGAAGTGGAATTGCTCTACACCGTATTTGCGGCCCATCCGGTGATCACCCGGTCGGCGCGATTGGTGAATGGCGGTAGCGATCCGTTGCAGTTGCGCCGGGCGCTCTCGTGCAGCGTCGATTTCATTCCCGAGTATGCGCGCTATTCGTTCCTGCATTTGTCCGGCGCGTGGACGCAGGAGCGCAATCTGTTCACCGCGCCGTTGCGGCCCGGCATGCAATCGGTCGAGAGCCGTCGCGGGGCGAGCAGTCACCAGCATAATCCTTTCGTCGCGTTGACCGAGCTTGGTACGAGCGAGGAGCATGGTCGTGTCTATGGGATGAATCTCGTCTATAGTGGCAATTTTCTCGGAGCGGCGGAGGTTGATATCGATGGTCAGCCGCGCCTGCAAATCGGCATCAACCCATTCGATTTCGGCTGGCTGCTGAATCCCGGCGAAGCATTTCAAACGCCCGAAGCAGTGCTGGTCTTTTCCGCGGAAGGACTGGGCGGTATGTCGCGCGCATTGCACCGGTTTTATCGACGCCATCTGCTGAGCGCGAGATGGGTGGATCGTCCGCGTCCCATCGTGATCAACAATTGGGAGGCGACCTACTTCAATTTTACGACGGACAAACTGTGCGCCATCGCGGAGCAAGCGGCCAAGGTAGGTGTGGAGATGCTCGTGGTCGATGACGGCTGGTTCGGGCACCGCACAGACGATAAATCGTCGCTGGGCGATTGGACGCCCGACCTGTCGCGCCTGCCGGGTGGATTGGAAGAACTGGGCCGTCGCGTGACGGCGCAGGGGTTGAAGCTGGGACTGTGGTTCGAGCCGGAGATGATTTCCCCCGACAGCGATTTGTTCCGGCAACATCCCGACTGGCGTTTACACGTGCCGGGACGGCCGGGCACGTTGGGCCGCGCGCAGCATGTGCTCGATTTTTCGCGGCCCGAAGTGAGGGAGGAAATCTTCCGGCAGATGGCGGCGATCTTGCGGTCTGCGCCGATTACGTTTGTGAAGTGGGATATGAACCGGCACATGACGGAGATTGGTTCCGCGTCGTTGCCGCCGGAACGGCAGATGGAAACCGCGCACCGATACATGCTGGGCGTGTACGATTTCCTGGAGCGATTCACGCGCGAGTTTCCCGAGATCCTGATCGAGGGTTGCTCCGGCGGCGGCGGACGATTCGATCCGGCGATGCTTTACTACACGCCGCAGATTTGGACGAGCGACAACTCGGATGCGATCTCTCGCTTGAAGATCCAGTACGGCACGAGTCTGCTCTATCCCTTCTCCACGCTCTCGGCGCATGTCTCCCACGTGCCGAATAGCGCGGTCGGGCGCGTCACGCCCTTCACCACGCGCGGGCATGTGGCGTTGACCGGGGCGTTCGGTTACGAGCTCGACCTGACCGAGTGCACGCCGGAGGAGCTGGATGAAATCCGCCTGCAGGTTGCGGCGTACAAGACGCATGCCCAGCTGTTGCTCGAGGGCGACCTCTACCGGTTGCGCAGTCCCTTCGACAGCAATGAGTCGGCATGGATGGTTGTCTCGCCCGATCGGCGTGAAGCGCTCGTGACCTACGTGCTGGTTCTCTCCGATTGCAATACGGCGAATCGCAATCTGCCGTTGCGCGGACTCGACCCGGCGCGGCGTTACCGGCTGAGCGGGACGGAGCGGATTTACAGCGGCGAGTCGTTGCTCTACGGCGGCGTGGAGTTACCGATTCCGGATCGCGATTTCCGCAGTCACCAGTGGCATTTGGTGGCAGTGGAGTAAAAAGGAGCCAGGGTGGGGGCGGGTAAGTTTTCACTGCACTTTTCCTTGTCGACCTCGGCGGGCCATGCATAATGGCCGACAGCTTGACGAGCACCGTTCTCCGGGACGGGTTTGATCGGGCGAGCTTTAGCCGGCGTGGCGAAATGGCAGACGCGACAGACTCAAAATCTGTTATACGCAAGTATGTGTGGGTTCAAGTCCCTCCGCCGGCACTCTCACTTTGAGTCTTTTCCAGCCAGCCACTTTTTCGTAGCGGAACGACTTCCCCCACTTTTTTATGAGCCATCAAGCGGACCCGAATCGTTACCAGAACATGACCTATGCGCGCTGTGGGCGCAGCGGGTTGAAACTGCCGCGCATCTCGCTGGGGCTGTGGCATAATTTCGGGTACGTGGATAACTACGCGGTGGGGCGTCACATCGTGCTGCGGGCCTTCGATCTGGGCGTCACCCACTTTGACTTGGCGAACAATTACGGGCCGCCCCCCGGCTCGGCGGAGACGAACTTTGGTTGCATGCTGCGTCAGGATCTGGCCGCGTATCGCGACGAGTTGATCGTTTCGACGAAGGCGGGCTACGACATGTGGCCGGGACCGTACGGCGAATGGGGTTCGCGAAAGAATTTGCTGGCGAGCCTCGACCAGAGTCTGAAGCGCATGGGGCTGGACTACGTGGACATTTTCTATTCGCACCGCTTTGACCCCGAGACGCCGCTGGAGGAAACGATGGGGGCGCTCGATCACGCCGTGCGCAGCGGCAAGGCGTTGTACGCGGGCATCTCGTCGTATCGACCGGAGCAGACGCGGCAGGCGGCGGCGATTTTGAAGAAGCTCGGGACGCCGTGTGTGATTCATCAGCCGTCCTACAACATGCTGGATCGCTGGATCGAGGAGGGTCTGACGACGGTGCTGCGGGAGGAGGGGATCGGGAGCATTGTGTTTTGTCCGCTCGCGCAGGGGCAACTGACGAATCGGTATCTGAAGGATATCCCGAAGGATTCGCGCGCGGCGCGGGAGCATTTCCTGAAACCGGCGGCGGTGCAGAAGCAGTTGCCGAAGATCCAGAAGCTGGATGCGCTGGCGCAACAGCGGGGGCAGACCTTGGCGCAAATGGCGCTGGCGTGGGTGCTGCGGTTGCCGGAGGTGACGTCGGCGCTGATCGGGGCGAGTAGCGTGGCGCAGTTGGAGGATAATGTGAAGGCTCTGGAGAAGCTGGAGTTCACCGCAGCGGAGCTGGCCCAGATCGAGTCGATTCTGGCAGCGGCAGCGTGACGCTGCACCCAGTAACGCTTCGCCCCAAGTGGAGCAGGTAGGGAAGGAGTGTGGCCGGTGCTTGCGGCAGCGTGACGCTGCACCCGGTAACGCTTCGCCCCAAGTGGAGCAGGTAGGGAAGGAGTGTGGCCGGTGCTTGCGGCAGCGTGACGCTGTACCCGGTAACGCTTCGCTCCAGACGGAGGCGATAGAAAAAAGAGCGTCGACAAAGGGCTACAAGAATCGACCGACTCTGTTGGGTGTCGCAGGGGTGTCGTCGGGGCGTTTCCCATTTCAGGTTTGAGATTTCAACCGGGCAGGCGCGGGGCATGCCACAAGTTATAGCACAGAAACGCGAAGGACGTTTGCGTTAGGTTGGCTACGTTTGCTAGGTGTGCGACATTTTTGCAGAGGGAGTGGAATGTCTCGCGGAGCGCGTTAAGACCGCCAAGGGGGAGAGGGGGGGCAAAGAAAATCCCCTCGACGCCGCAGCGAGGAGGGGGTTTTGGGGAGAGAGAGGAAAACTAGCGGCGGCGCAGGGAGCGGCGCATCGCGATTCCGGCAAGGCCCATGCCGAGCAACAGCAGCGCGGTCGGTTCCGGTACGGCGGAGAGGGCGTCGAAGGTGAATGAGAGGGGCTCTGACACGGACAGATTAGAGAACAGTGTGAGCTTGCTGACGGTGCCATTAAAACCATAAGAGTCTGACAGGGATAATAAAGCTGATTGGGCAGATCCAGCTGAGAATACCGACCAGTTTCCAGAGAACATCAAATAACCATCATTGCTGTCCTGAAGATATAAATCGAAAGATGTATTGTAGCTGCTGCCGAGTGTTCCGGTGAGACTTAACTGGGTGATTCCTCCAGAGAGTACAAGTGGCGTAATTGTTCCGCTAAAATAACCAGTCAATCCAGAGCCTGAAATACTGTAAGAAGAAGCGGTCTGCGAGGATGTACCAAAGCTGGAGTCGACCAATGTCAAATCACCAGTTCCAAACCCAGTGATGAATTGAGCGTGTAGTGCTTGTAGAAAAAAAGCGCTGAGCGCAAATGCCAATAGTAATTTTTTCATGAGAATCAGATTTTAAAGAGCGTATGGGGGTGTTTGTGAGAGTAAGGCATTGCCTGTTGCGCTTCCTCGTTTATTGATTACGGCACCTCCGCCTACTGGTATAACGACGCTATCACTTAGTAAGTTTGTGCCAACCATACGCCAATGGGTTCCATCGTAATAGTATACTCTCCATGAACCATTAACTAGGATTTGCACTAAATCGGCAGTACCGGAATTGCTCGAACTTTGCCAGCCACTAATTTGGTTGATGCCGCTCGATGACAGCGTCATGGAGGTGGGCCATCCATTTGATACGCAGCTGTAGCCAGCATTTGCTACTGAAACAGATCGTTTCATGTTTGGCACTCGTCCAGTCACTGTAAAAGTCAGTGAAGTATTGGCCTTACGATTATAAATGATGGCGCTGTGCGGCGGGATGGGGATATTGTTGCTAGCCGTATTGACTCCTGCAAGTCTCCAATCATTGCTAGTTGTATTATAAAAGTACACGCGCCAAGAGCCTTTGACTAAGAGCAGAACTTGGTCGGCTTGTGAAGCTGAGGAGCCACCTAAAACTCCTGTGGTTGCCGGAGTGCCGAAGATGCTTGCGAGAGTATCGCAAGGGATTATTTCGTAGGTATCCGTACCTGCGGTGATGCCCAAAGTAGTTAGATCGATAGCCTCATTTGCATCAATGGTTACACTAGTAGCTGTATTAGCGGTCGCGGTTGAAATAAGAAATGTGCGCCCTTGTGCTACACCACTCGTTATACGGATTAAGTGCGGCGAAGTAGTCGTAGACAGGGCTCCTGCAGTCCATCCCGCATTTGCATTCGTCAGGGAATTACTAGCAACACTAGTGATAATACCTGTAGTTTGTCCCCCTGCGGTAGATGTAGCTAGCAAAGGAAGAGAAAGAATCGAAGACGCATATGCAGATCCCGTTCCTGCAGAGACGGTCAAAGTGACATAACCCTCTGGTACGGTCGCGACGCTGGTTTCGGCGTGGATGAGGGTGGGCAGGCAGAGGCTACCGGTGGCGAGGACGCCGCTGAGGAGGGTTTTGGTAATTAAATGTGAGAACGCTTTCCCGGTGGTTTTCATAGTTGGTGGCCCTGTGTTTCTCTGTCTATAAAACGCTTCGCCGTGGCACTCATTGGCTGAGTGTTCTGGACGCTTCTTGTTTCTAGTTCATTAGGTGGAGTGTTGTCGAGATTATTGAGTCGATTAGCAACACTAAACGGGTGAAAAGAAATCTTTTTTCGGGGTTAAGATATTGTGGTTTCTATTCGTTGTGCTGAATTTTTGCTGTTTTAGGCTCGTCAAAAGTGAGGATTGAGTGAGGTCTATTTAGATGGGGTGCTCTCGATGGTTGGTGAAGGCGGGAGTAAAGACGGGTGGGAGATTTGGTAGGGGGCGGGTTGGGCGATAATCTCAGGATGATGATGGCAGGTGTTGGGGCGGGTGCAAAGTCATTCGTGAGTGAACTTTATTGAACCTATTAAAGGGGGTGAGGCTTTATTTCTCGCGGAGTTCGCCACGAACGCCAAGGGGCAGAAGGAAGGGGCGGCAACGTTGTTCAGCGAATTAAAAGGTTGCGCGTTTTGGACAGGAAGCATAAATGAATGCCAGATGTTAGAGATACGCGAGGCGACGTTGCGGTTGGGTGATGCGGAAGCCAGTGTTCCGATTTTGCAGGGGGTGTCGCTTCATTTTCCCCGGCCGCATTTTGCGGCCATCGTGGGGCCGTCGGGTTGTGGCAAGAGTACGTTGCTGAAGGTCATCGCGGGATTATTTGATCCACAGGTGGGGACGATTTGCTGGGATGGGCGTAATCTGGCGACGGAGGGCGATATTCCCCCGGCGGAGCTGGGGTATGTGCCGCAGTTCAGTATTGTGCATGAGTCGCTCACGATCGCGGAGTCGATGGATTACGCGTTGCGGTTGCGGTTGAGCGGTCTTTCCTACGAGGAGCGCGGGGAGCGGGCGCAGCAGATTCTGGAAGTGGTGGGGCTTTTTGAAATCCGGGACCGTCCGGCGTCGCAGCTTTCGGGGGGGCAACGCCGTCGTCTGGCGTTGGCGCTGGAGGTGGTGACGCGGCCGTCGTTGCTGTTGTGCGATGAGGTGACGTCGGGGCTCGATCCGAAGTCGGAGGATGAGATCGTGCAGTTGCTGCATCAGTTGTCGCGGGATGGGAGCCGGTTGGTGTTGAGCGTGACGCATAGTCTGCGCCATTTGCGGTTGTATGATTCGGTGACGGTGCTGCGCGAGGGGAGTGTGTTGTACTCGGGCCCGGCGGAGAATCTGCTGGAGTATTTCAACGTGAGTACGCCGGAGGATCTCTTTCCGCAACTGGAGTCGAAGGAGACGGCGGCGTGGAGCGAACGCTGGGCGATTTACCGGGAGAATTTCGCGTTGCCGCTTTTGCCGGGAATGGTGGAAGCGGATCGGGATGATGAGGACGACGAGGAGGATTTTCCGGAGGACGCGGCGGCGGTGAAGGCGGAGTTGGCGGCTGTGCCGGAGGATCAGACGCCGGGGTTGCTGGCGCAGTTTTTCATTTTGCTGGGGCGTCGCTGGAGGTTGTTTTTTCGAGAAAAGAATCAGGTGTGGCTGCAGTTGGCGCTGCTGTTTCTTTTTCCCGCGCTAGTGGTGCCGTTCGCATTGAACGGGTTGCCGCAGATCCAGAATCTGAGCTTGAGCGCGGATGGCAATATCGTGGCGCAGTTGAAGGAGTCGGTGTCGTTCACGGCGCAGTCGAGCCGGGTGGGGAGTCTGGTCTCGGGCTTGATCATGTTTCAGGTGGTGCTGATGACGTTGATGGGGTCGAACAACGGGGCGCGGGAAATCGTGGCGGAGCGGTTGTTGTTCGAGAAGGAGAAGCTGGCGGGGCTGAATCCGCTGAGTTACCTGATCAGCAAGATTTTTTTCCTCGGGGTGCTGGTGCTGGCGCAGTCGTTCTGGATGACGATTTTCGTGAAGCTGATTGTGCGGTTCCCGGGCGATCTGGCCCCGCAGGCGGCGATGCTTTTTCTGGCGAACGCCGCGTTGACCTGCCTGTGTCTGGGGGTGTCGAGCTGGAGTCGGACGACGGAGCAGTCGTCGCTGATCTCGGTTTATTTCGTGGGGTTCCAATTGCCGCTGTCGGGCGCGGTGCTGGCGTTGCCGGATTGGCTGGGGGTGATGACGCGGCCATTCATTTCGGCGTATTGGAGCTGGTCGGGCTTTCTGGAGACGATGCGGGATACGCGTTTTTATGATTTGGTGAAGATCATCACGGAGACGCCGCTGGCGAGCTATCCGGCGTGTTTCTGGGTGCTGGGTTGTCAGGCGTTGGTGGGGTTGATCATCGCGTATTTCGGTTGCGTCCGCGCGCAATGGGACTAACCAGCGTGATGCTGGACCCGGCAAGGCAGCTCGCGGTTGACCGTAATTCTAGGAAAGTGAATCCTGTAGAGATTGCGTTTGCCTCGTTGTGAGGGCATTGCTATCAATGTGCATCCATGTCACGTCGTGCCAGCTCCAAGGTTAGCTTGTTGAAGATTGTCGCCGCGCTTTTGCTTCTGATTTTGGCATTGGGTGGCGGCTACTATCTGATTCGCAATCTGAACGATCCCTATCGCACGCTGCATCCGCTGGACGTGGCCGCGTATTACGAGAATGGCAACAGCCTGCGGGGGAATGTTTACAAGGTGGATGGCAAGGTGTTGAACCTGCTGGCGTGGTCGCCGGGCAAGGGGCGACTCTTTTCGATCGAGGTGGAGACGCGGTCGGGTTCCTCGCCGTTGGGCGTGATTGTGCCGGTGGATTTCAACCAGGTGAATTTGCAGAAGGGGCAGAACTTCGCGTTCAAAATCGAAGTTGGCCAGGATGGGCTTTTAACCGTGAAGGATCTCCAGAAAAAATGAGCACGCGCGCCTTGTCCTTTTCCTTGCTTCTCGCTTTCGTGTGCAGCGCGGGTGTGGCGTGGGCGCAGACGGCGGATTCCGTCAATAGCGGTGGCGGCGGGGCCGCTCCGGCCGCGAGCGCGCCGGCTTCCTCGGGCGCGTCTTCCGGCGGCTCCTCGTCGAAAGGCGGGACGCTGGGCAATGACCTGCCGTTTTTTGATCCGGGCAATGAGGTGCTGAGCTGGGATGGCAAGAAGTGGAATGTGAACGACAACCGCATTTTCCGCGCGCGGTTTGAGAAGTACTTGAATGCCGAGGAGGAGACCACGGCGGATGACGAGGCGTATCGCAAGGAATTGCAGGCGATCATGGACAAGATCACGCCCGGCCCGAACATCAATCTCGACGAGGCGTGGAGTCTTTTGCCGAAGGCGTCGAAGTATCGCATCGATGCGAACCTGTGCGATTCGCTGGCCAACGCGGTGTACACGGTGTGGCTTTCCAAGCGCGAGATCAATCGCCTGAGCAAGGCGAATGAAGCGCTTGAGAAGGAGCGCGAGACGCTGGAGTGGAATGCGCAGATGTCGGTGAGCGATCTCAGCACCAACAAGGGGCCGAGCAAGGCGTGGTCGAGCGAAGCCGCCGCGCAGTGGGCGAAGGAAAATGAGATGAAGCGCGACATGCGGATGCAGCCGTACATCAAGCGGCTGGCCGAGGTGGAAGTGATGTCGAAGGCGAACCTGCTCAAGAAGGATGCTTCCGAGTTGCAGGCCAAGGTGGAGTTTCAAGCGCTGATCGTGCAGTTCTTTTTTCAACGCCGCTTCCAGCATGTGGTGATCGGAAGCCGGTTTTACCGCACGCTCTTTGGTGACGGCGACACGCAGTTGAAGCTGCAGGGCGACGCGAAGAAGTTGCTGACGGATTCCTCCGGGTTGCCGCCGACCCTGAGCGTGCTGGACAGTCTCGCCAACGAGGCGATGCGCGACGTGCAGGAGGGAATCGAGGCGTATAATTTCCTGTTGTCGAAGAATGAACTGAGCAGCGCGACGCAACGTCTGGCGGAATCGTTCGCCGTGGGCGAGTACATGCCCGCCGTGCGCACGCTGCCGCGGGAGAAGAAGCGCCGCGCGCTGGAGTTCACGCAGAAGACGAATCAACTCGTCGCGGCGATCGAGGTGAAGGATTACGCGCGTGCGGAAAAGATCGTCAAGGAGCTCGACCAGACCGCGAAGGACTTTGATAATTCCAAGCCGATGGCGGCCATCGAAACGGCGAAGACGGTGAGCGCGCTGCATCTGGCCAAGGCGCGCAACGCGGCGGCGAGCGGGGATCGTTTGACGCTCGAAAACGAACTCAAGGCGGCAATGGAAATCTGGCCGCGCAACCCGGCGCTGGGTGAAGTCTCCGGCGCGATCTTCAGCCAAGCCGATGTGCAACAGCAAGCCTTGTCCGACTTGGATCGCCTGCTCAGCCAGAAGAATTACCGGCAGATTTTCGACGACAAGGTGAAGTTCATCGCCGCGACGGCGCTCTTCCCGGAGAGGCAGGAGAAGCTCCGGCTCGTGCTCGACAAGATGCAGACGATCGAAGGTGCCATCATTCGCGCCAACGAAGTGGCCAAGCGTGGCGACGCCTACGGCGCCTGGGAAAGTGTGGAGCAAGTTTTCCGCGCGAACCCGGAGGATATCAAGCTCAACCAGCTCCGGGCCGATCTCACGACACAGGCGGCGGAGTTTGTGCGAAGCCTGACGACGGCGCAGGATCTGGAGTCGAAGAAGCAGACCGGCTCTGCGCTGGCGTGGTATTTGAAGGCGCAGCAGATTTATCCGCCGAGCGATTTTGCCCGCGAAGGCATCGCGCGCGTGGTGAAGCAGATTTTGCCCGACTCGTAGTGCCGGGCTGTGTCAATCTTCACGGGAGTTCCCGCGATCGCTGGCTCCACGTGGCACCTGATTTCTTGCGAGGATTCGCCGTGATGTTTCGGAAAAGCTCAAAACCCGTTTGACGGCTGGCGTCAAACGGGTTTTGGACTTGGTACGGTCGGCGATGGATTATTGCGGACGGCTCTTGGCCATCGCCACGCGTTCGGAATCGTTCTTGGGCGTGCCGCTGTAATAGATCAGGGTGTCGCGGATGGTCCGGGCGGTGCGGGCCATGTCTTGATATTGGTTGGTGAACTGGTTGTTGTTCACTTCGGGAATCTCGTTCGCCTGCGTCGGGTTCGGGAAGGGACGGGTGCTGCCTTCGGAGTAGGCCACGGCGGCCCCGGCGGCGGTGCCACCGGCGATGAGGGAGATGCCGGTCGTGCCTTGGGCGCCCTTGGCGATTGCGCCGGCGGTGCCGCCCGCAGGCATCAAGCCGGGAACGTAGCTGCCGCTGCCTTTTTGGTCATCGGAGATGCCGGTATCGAACGACATGATGTAGGCGGTGGTGGAGACGCTGAGGTCGTAGACGTAGACGCGACAGGTGAAAACGGATTGTCCGGCACCCATGCCGATGCTGTTGCGGAGAATGCCACTGCCGGCATAGACGCGCAGGAATTCACCGCGAATGAGCCAGCCGCGATCCGGCAAGGCATCGGGGCCCCACGTTTTTTTGGCCGGGCCGATTTTTTGGAGTCGCTCGATCAAGACGTCCTGAAAGGAGGTGGTCAGCTCTTTCTTGTAGGTTTCGAGCTCGTGGCCGCTGCGCTTGACGAGGAAGCTGGCGTGCTCATTGGAAAAAGGTTCTACGAGGATCTCGGGCGGGTTGGCCGAGAGGCGCTCGCTGGGCGCTCGTTGCACGTTGGCATTATCAATTCCGGCGCAGGCACCGAGGAAAAGAGTTGCGCTGAGAATCGCCAAGAAGGCGGTCGGCTTCATCAGTCGAGGCGTTGCCATAACTCAAGGTTTACTAGTTTTGGGGTATTGTGGGCAAGAGAATTTACTTATTTGACTGGAAAATCTCATTCGGAGTTCTAAAGTAAAGTTTTTGTCGCTACCTTACCTTTTCTTATGTGGGCAACGTTTCTATCGTGGGATTTACAGGTGCTTCACCTCATTAACAAGGTGTGGACGCATCCCGTGCTGGATGGGGTGATGGCGGTGGTGAGCAGCTTTGCGCTGTTCAAAATTCCGCTGGCGATTGGCGTGGTGGCGTTGCTGATCTGGGGGGGCTTTCGCGAGCGCGTGTTTCTGGTGTTGATGATTTTCTGCGTACTTCTGGGGGATACGGCGATCGATGGTGGATTGAAGAAGATGGTGCAGCGGCCGCGGCCGCATGAGTATCTGGAGCAGGTGCGCATCGTGGATCTCAACGAAGTGCAGTGGTCGAAGCCGCATGATCATCCCGGCGGGAAGTCGTTTCCGTCCGGTCATGCGTTTAACAATGTGGCCATCGCTTTGGTGGCGACGGTGCTGTATGGCCGCTGGGCATGGCTGTTGTGGCCGTGGGCGATGCTGGTGAGTTACTCGCGCGTCTACACGGGATCGCATCATCCGAGCGATGTGCTGGCGTCGTGGATTTTGTCGCTGATTTATACGTGGATTGTTTTGCTCGTGGCCGAATGGTGCTGGCAACGGTGGGGAGCGCGGGTTTTTCCGAAGCTTCACGCGCGGCATCCTCAACTCATTTTCCAAAAGAAACCGATTTCATGACGACAACGACTTTTCCGGGGTCCGCCCCGTTACGCTGGACGCGCGAGGTGATGGTCGCGCTGTTGGTCCTCGCGGTGCTGACGCTGTTCCGCCTGTGGTATTGCACTTACCCGGACATCATCGAGGACGAGGCGTACTACTGGCTGTGGTCGAATCATCTCGATGCGAGTTATTACAGCAAAGGGCCGGGCATCGCGTGGACCATCGCGCTCGGCACGGCGATCTTTGGCGACAACGCGTTTGGCATTCGCTGGATCAGTGTGATTCTTTCGGCCGGGACCGGCTGGCAGTTGTTCCTGCTGGCGCGGCGGTTGTTCGATGAGCGCACGGCGTTGACCGCGCTGATGGTGGCGTGCGTGGTGCCGCTGCTGGCAATCGGATCGGTGTTGATGACGATTGATCCGCTGAGTGTTTTCTTCTGGGTCTGGGCGGCGAATCTGTTTTGCGATGCGTTGGCGCAGGATCGTTGGCGCGATTGGCTGCTGACCGGGTTCGCGGTCGGGTGCGGTTTTCTGGCGAAGTACGTGAACGCGCTTGAGCTGCTCTGCTTCCTCGGGTTTCTCGCGTGGTCGCCCGCGCACCGCAAGCATCTGCGCAATCCGAAGGCACTCGCGGCGCTGGGCGTTTTTGTGCTCTGCACGATTCCGGTGTTCTGGTGGAACGCGCATCATGGCTGGATCACGGCGACGCATTTGAAGGAGCGCGGTGCGTTGCAGAAGAAGTTCACAATCCGGCCCGGCGAGTTTTTCCAGTTCGTGACGATGCAGGCGGTGGTGATTTCGCCTCTGCTGTTCCTCGGCGTGTTGATTTCGATTGGGGCGACGGTGTGCAAGAAATTGAAGAGTGATTCGGAGCGCTTGTTGCTCTCGCTCCTGCTGCCGATCTTCGGTTTTTATTCCGTGCTGGCGTTGAACGATAACGGCGAGGCGAATTGGACGGCGACGGGCTACATCGGCGCACTCATCCTCATGGCGGCGGACTGGCGGCAGCGGGTGCAACGCGCGCCGCGCTGGCGTTGGGCGGTGATCGCGGCGCTTTCCCTCGCCGCACTGGAAGCGGCTGCGCTGCACGAGACCGCGCCGTTGAACCTGCCGCCAAAAAGCGATCCGCTGAACCGCGTGCGCGGCTGGGAGGGATTCGGTCAGCATGTCGATGCAGCGATCAAGCAGCATCAACCGCAAATCATTATCGGAAACCGGTATCAGGTTGCCGCGCTCATCGCGTGGTATGTGCCGGGTCACCCGCAGACCTTCGTTCCCAATGCGGACCGCATCCAGAATCAATTCTCCTTCTGGCCCGGTTACAAGGCGGAGCCCGGTGCGACGGCGCTCTTTGTGACGGATGAGTTGGATGGATTGCCGGATCGGTTGAAGCAGGAATTCTCGTCGATTCGAAAGGTCACGTCCTTCAGTACGATGTTTCGCGGAAAGAGGCTGAAGTCATACGACGTATACGTTTGTAAGGTGACTCCAAATTATAGTCAGCCAGTTTACAATAAGACTCCATTGCCGATTTCGGCGCGCGAAAAAGAAGTCTTTGCGGCATGGCTAAAAGAGGAGATGAAAGAGAGCGGTCGAACGAATCCGGTGATTCAGAATCAAACGAAATTGCCGCTGATGGACCCACATAAGAGTCTGGAGGGGTATATCAACTCCCTTTTGTATGATGTGCCCCGAGGAGTGCCGTTTGATTTGGTTGAAGACTTTGGGAATAAGAATGTCACGCAAGCGGAACTAACTTCACAAATGCTTCCGGGAATTACGGCTATAGTTCTGTCTGCAAGCGATGTAGATAAAGTTTTTGATCCATCAATCCGCAAAGGGAAGAAGAGTGGATGGGATGAGTTTTATAAGCGTTTTCCTAATTCCATCGGTCTCATAACCTTTTCGCGAGTGGGATTTTCAAAGGATGGTAAATGGGCTCTCGTTTATGTGAGTCATTCATTTGGGAGTCTCGGTGCGAAATCCTGTCTCTACGTATTATCCCGGCAGGAGGATGGCTGGAAGGTCACTCCCATTAAGATAGGGACAATTTGGGCCTCATGATTTCAGATTATCGGAATTGAATCGCCGGAGTAGCGGGATTCTGCTCGAATGAGGCAACCCCAACCGGAGGTGACGCGGTGATCACGAAGAAAGTCAAAGACCATATCGTCAATCAAACGCCTACTTGCGGCATTGTGCGCGGGATTCTGAATCGCGCGGATTACGAGGGCGTGAACATTGCGGAGGCGATCAATATCGAGCCGACGAAGGCGCATTTCCATCGGACGTTCGATGAGATTTATTTTGTGCTGGATGGGGAACTGCAATTGCGCTTTCACGATCCGCACAACGGTCGCACGTGGGATGAAGTCTTACGCGCGAACGAACTATGCGTGATCACCAAGGGCGTGCATCACGTGGTGATTAATGCGTCATCTCCCAACCGGCTTTGCGTGATCACAGTGCCGCATTTCGATGGCACGGACGAAACGCCATCGAACGTACTTTAATGGAGGACTCCGTCCTCCATTAAAGAGTGATCTCTTTGCCGGGGGTGGGGATGAGAACGCGCATGTCGGGGCGACGGTTCTGGAGTTCGTGCTGGAACCATTCGAGCGCGGGGGTGTCGCCGTGGACGAGCACGCAGGTGCGAGGGTTTACTTCGAGAATGTAGTTGAGGAGATCTTCGCGTTTGGCATGGGCGGTGAGATCGAAGTAATCGAGCTTGCAGCGCACTTCCTGTTCGCCGGCCAGTGGATTGATCACCACTTTTTCGCCCGGCTTCGCGGCGCGGAGTCGTCCGGCGGGGGAGTCGGGATCGCAATAGCCGATGAAGAAAATGCCGTAGTGTTTTTGCGGGAGGAAGTGTTGCGCGAAAAGGTTGGAGAGCGTTTTCTCCGTCATCATGCCGGAGCTGATGAGGTAGATGTGGCCCTTCTTTGGACGTGATTCGCGGGCGCGGCGGCCATCCATGATCTCGGGTTGCATCTGCGGGAGGAGTTGCAGATTTGGATAGGCGCGGGGCGTGACGTGCGAGAGCTTGTCGTAGATCTGGGTGAAGGAGCGGCCGAGGCCGCCGATGAAAATCGGCGTGCGCGGGAGTCGTCCTTGCTTTTGCAGGAGATGGAGAATGGTGAGCGCTTCCTGCGTTTTGCCGAGGGCGAAGACGGGAATGAGCACCGCGCCGCCTTGGTCGAAGATGTCGAGGATCGACTCGGCGAGGCGGTTGATCACGTTCTCGCGGGTGAAGTCGGGCGGGGTGGGATGTGCGCCGCGGGTGGTCTCGATGATAAGCGTGTCGATTTTCTCGCGAGGGAACACGGCGGCCTGCATGAGGGTCTGGTCGGAGAAGTTGACGTCGCCGGTGTAGAGGACGCGCTGGCCGCGGTGGTTGAATTCGATGCCGACGGAGCCGAGGATGTGGCCGGCGTCGTGAAAGGTGAAGGAGAGCGGTTCGCCGCCGAGGATGGGTTGGCCGTGGAGGTCGAGGGGGCGGCGCAGGGTGCAGGGTTGCCAGCGGGCGACTTGGTTGCCGAGTTCTTTGTGGGTGAAGAGCGGGTATTCGAGGATGTTTTTGTCCAGCCGCTGCTTGAGCATGATCTCGATGGAATTGTGCAGGAGCGGGTCGGCGAGTTGATAAGTGCCCTGACTCATGAAGACGCGGGCGCGGGGCTGTTCGCGGGTGATAACGGGCAGCCCGCCGGTGTGATCGTGGTGGGCGTGACTGACGAAGATGGCGTCGACGGAATCGACGGGGAGGAGGGAGAAATCGGGGAGGGCTTCGAGGCCGTCGAGGCGGGGGTGCATGCCGGCGTCGAGCACGATGCGGCCGTCGCCGTCAAAGTCGAGAAGGTAGGAATTCGCGCCGATTTCGTTGGCGCGCGTGAGATTGGTTAAGCGCACAATCTCACCAGTAAAACACAGGAGGCCGGGTGTTGGCGATGGGGAATCTCAGATTTCAAATGGGTGATTTCAGAGGTGGCAAATCGCTTACGGATTCGGCGCGGCGGGCTGGGTGGGCTTTTTCTTTTCCCAGACTTCGGGGACGGTGAGGCTGGGGGTGTTGGTGGGGCTGGAGTTGGTCGAGGTCTTGGGGCTGGACTCGATGATGGGGGAATCGAGGAAGCTGGAGTTAATGGAGGGCGGGAGCTTGACGGTGGCGACGCGTTCGGTGCCGTCGGAGGCTTTCACGGTGATGGGGAAGGACGATTTCATGGCCCGGATGGCGTCTTTTTTGATGACGTGATAGTCGTTGAGGTACGCGGTGAGTGAACCGCCGATGGGTCGCTCGCCGATCTTGCTAAGGATGTCGCCGGCCTTGATGCCGGCGCGTTCGGCGGGTTTGGTTTTTTCCACGGCGAGGACCGTCACGGCACCATTGATTTCCGCGAGGAGCATGCCTTCGGGCAGGACGAGGCGTTGGTCGTAGAATTTGAAATCTTCCGGGGTTGCGCCTGTGACAATGTAAACGATGCGGAGGTCGTCCGCGCCGAGGTTGGCGAGGGCGAGTTGAAAGTTGGTGATGCTGGGCCAGTTGGTTTCGCGGGAAATTTTTTGCCGGGCGAGTTCGGAGGGGGAAAGTTTGTCGGTATCTTTGAGCCGGTTGTCGCGGGTCCAGGAGGCGTCGGAGTTATTGGCGCTGCGGATGGCGCGCATGCGGTCATCGTCGGTGCGTGGGGGGATGTAGATGACGCGGAGGGTGGATTGGGCGGGGAGGATGGTGTTGTCGTTGATGAGGACGGTGTGCTTGGCGCGGACGCCATCAACGGTTTCCTCCATGGGAAAGGCGAGGCTGATTTCAGGCGTGGTATCGAGCGGGCGGTTTTGCGCGCGGACGGGGACGAGACTGCTGAGGAGCATGAGGACGGCAAGGAATCGGCGCATGGGGTATACTGTTTCGCTGATTGCGTTGGTTGTCAATCTGCGGTAGATAAGGTGGTGGGTGGATGGTCGCTCTCGGCGCAAGCTGGGAGAGGAAAGTCCGAACACCAGAAGGCAGCGTGCCGCAGAAAAGCTGCGGAGCGGCGTGGCTCAAGCTGCGCTGGATGGAAAGTGTCACAGAAAACAAACCGCCCCGGTCGCAAGATCGGGGTAAGGGTGAAAAGGCGGGGTAAAAGCCCACCGCCCGGTGAGTAATCATCGGGGCATGATAAACCCCACGCGGTGCAAGGCCAAACAGAGGCGTCGGGCCGCCTGTCCTCCCGGCTCCCTTCACGGGGATTCGGGACGCCTCGGGTACAGGTCGCACTCCGGCACGGTTCGCCGTGTCGAGTCGATCGGGGAAACCCGATCGAAGATAAATGACCATCGGTGAGTGTCCACCGCCGCAAGGCGGAGACGTTCATTACAGAATTCGGCTTACAGCCCACGATGAAGGGCGCTTCGGGAAACCGGGGCGCCCTTTCCCTTGGCGGGGCATGCGGTTTTTTGGCGATTCGCTAATCGATGCGCTTGCCGCGCCAATAGCGAACGCCTTCCCCTTCGCCAGCATGGGAGGGATTGGGCAGTGGCGGTGGCGTGACGGCGGAGGTTTCCGGGATGCCGGGAATGATCGGATCTTCGGTCGGTTGTTCGGGCAGAGGTGTGTTGGCCGGGACGACCTGGGTGACGAGTTCGACGACACCGGCGAGGCGGAAGCGGGCCATGATGCGTGCGACTTCGAGGCCGTTCATCTGTACGCGCGTGGCGATTTGCTCGATGGTGTTTTTGCCATCGGCGAGGAGCAGGAGGCCGAGTTCGCTGGGGGTGGCGGTGGTGGTGCCGAGCGATTCGCTGCCGAGAAAGTAGAGAACGGAGTCAAGCGTGGGGACGGCCTGTTGCAGTGCGGCGAGTTCGTCGATCTTCTTGGCCACGCCGTCGATGAGAATGGCGGGATCGTAAGAAGCGAGTTCGCGGGGAGCGGTGGCTTCGATGGCTTGCTCCTTGAAGATGAAATCCGCATCGCGCCAGAGAATGAATTGATAGAGAGCCTGCGGACCGCTGACGTTGCCAGTGAGGGCATTTAGAATCAGGCCCTGGTCCAATCCCATGAAGCCTTGCTCGAGGCCGAGGGTCATCCGGAGGATACCAGTTTGTTTGGTCATGGTGAGCATGCGCAACACCTCGGCCAAGTTGATGGTCTTAAAGTTTCCGGCAAATTCGGGCATGGGATCTACTCTCTCAATTAGCAAAAGGCATTTAAGCATCTCGCATGCCATTGGTACAAGAATGGTTACGTGACAAATTTACAATAGGAAATTCTTTTTTAATTCCGCCGCCCGGTGCGGCATGACACCTGCTTTTTAACTTGGGGTCATGTCTCGCCAGCTATTAATTATTGATGATCAGGATGATATCTTACGCATTCTCGATCGTGAATTGGTCAAAACCTACCAATGCACGGTCTATGTGGCGACGAATTCAGTGCAGGCCTTCGAGCAATTGGCGCAGCATCCGGTGGAGTTGATTATTAGTGATGTGCGCATTGGCGAAGAGAATGGGTTCAACTTGCTGAAGGCGATTCGCTCCCGCTATCCGAATGTGGGGTTGATGATGATGACGGCGTACCGCTCGCCGGGGTACCGCCAGATGGCGGATGAACTGGGCGTGGCGTTTTTTATCGAGAAGCCGTTTGCGATTTCCATGCTGGCGAAAGCGGTGGACCGGTTCTTTACGCAGCGGGCCGCGCAGCTGCCACCCGCTCCGGCGATGGCTACTGGCAAAAATAATGCATTGGAGCATTTCAGCATTCAGGATCTGGTGCAGCTTTTTTGTCTCAATGGACGCAACGTACTCATTAGCGTCACGGTTTCGCCCTTGCATCCGGTCGGTTCCATTTATCTCCAGCGGGGCCGGGTCGTGCACGCGGAATGGGGGGCGCAGAAGGGGGAGGAAGCCTTTTATTCACTCTTGATGTGTTCTTCCGCGCAGCTCGGTCTGGAGGATCACGACGTTCCGGTGGCGGCAACGATCACCTCGGGCTGGGAGCAACTCTTGCTGGAATCGGCCCGGCGTGTGGACGAGGCGGCAGAGGTTGTCGAGGTCACGGGTTCGGCGGCTCCGGAAAAACCACCGCAAGATCCCTTTGCGGATTTCTGGAAAAGTGCGAGCCTGTCTCCCATCCACAAGTTGTAAACAGGAAAGCGGTCCTACCTAAGATGAAAGCGAGCGAATGAGCCGGCAATGGCCTGACATGTTTTTTGGCAAGGTGGTTGGTGGGGTAACCACCAAGCGTCCGGTTCCCGCCAAATATCATCCGTCGACAACTCCTGCCGAGCCGTTCGGTTCGACGGGTACCGCGACGGCGTTGCTCGATCCGCCGGATCTTGCGCGCACGGCACCGATTCCGCTCCCGTTTCCGCCTGCCGCGACTCCACCCACTCCCGCTCCAGCGCCGGCGGCCCCGGCGTTTTCGTTGCCGCGCTCGAATGCGTCATCGAAAACGTGGCCTGGCATGTTCTTCGGTCAGCCGATTGCGGCTCATGCTCCCACGGCACCGCGTCCAGTGCCTGCATCGGTTTCCGAGCGACCGACCACGACGACCACGCGAGTGCCCTTGTTTGAACTACCTCCCGGTGCGCAACCGGCCTATTTGACTGCGGCACCGCCCGTTCCTCAAGCGGCTTCCCTGCACAAACCGGTGGCAACGAACTGGCCGGGAATGTTCTTTGGTGATCGCACGACCACCTCGGTACAGGTCTCCAGTGCTGCTCCAGCACCAGTTCCGGCTCCTGCCCCGGCGGTTGTGCCCGTGTCGGTTCAACCTCCGGTGACGCAGGTGCCCGTTCCTCCAGCGGTGACGCCTGCCCCGGCAATATTTCGCGCGCCCACACCCGCTCCGGCTCCCGCCGCTGGCGACAATCCTCTCAGCGCTTTCCTGACGCCGCTGGCGCAGCGACCGACGGGTGTATCGAAAATCAATCTCCCCGGTCGGCCTGCGACCGAAAAAGCGAGCCCCATCCCCGCCGCACCGACACCTGCTCCGGTGGCGTACCGTCCTCCACAAGCCGCGCCAGTTCCCGCCCCACAGGTTGCGCCGCCCCTTGCCCCAGTACCAGTTTTCGTTCCCGCTTCTTCCCTACCGACCAGCGTGGTACTGCCTCCGGCCTTCAGTCGTGAGTCCGCGCCTCCGGTGGCGCCGGTGTTCGTGCCGGACGAAAATTCGGCGGAGGTTTCCGCGCAGACCGATCCCGTGGGTGGGACGGAGGTGCATCGCGAATTTCTGCTCAATAACGGCGAACGCATTTCGGGCAAGGTGGTTTCCGAAACGGCCGATACGGTTTACCTGCACAGCGAATCGCTCGGAGTGCTTACCATTCCGCGTCAGCAGCTCGCGCAGAAATTGCGGGAAGTCATCTTGCTCAATGGTGATCGCATCGTGGGCGATGTCATCGCGGAAACGGTGGATACCATTTATATCCGCAATGCCAGCCTCGGTACGCTGACGATTCCCAAGGCGCATAGTTCGCAGAAGGTGATCGAAGTGATCCTGAAGAATGGAGACCGGGTGGTGGGTGAATTGATTACCGAGAGCGATGAATTGATTCTGCTCAAGAGCGCCACGTTGGGTACGCTGTCGGTGGGGCGCAAATCACTCGAAATGGTGAATCGCCGCATGGAGCATCATCCCATCAAGCCGCTGGCAGCTTAACCATCCAGGGTGACGCTGGGTCCGCTTTGTTGCGGGAAAAATGGGAGGCTGGCGCGAGGCGGGCAGAACCTGCCCGGTTCATCTCTTTCAGCGATGACTAATTTCGGGTTACGCTTGAATTACGCTAAACATTTTTCAGGTCTGTTCGAAAAGTGAGTATGCGCACAGATAATGGTAAGATCCTACTCAGCTCCGGGACCAATGAAGTGGAGTTCATGGAATTCTACCTGGCCGGGGTCAGCTACGGAATCAATGTTTCGAAGGTGATTCGCGTGGTCAGCCTCAGCGAGACTCAGATTAACAGTGTGCCCGAAGTGCCCTCCGCCATTCTCGGTGTCATTTACGATCAGGGCAAACCGCTCAAACTCATCGATCTCAAGCAGGCGCTCAAACTTGAACCCAAGCCGGATGCCTCCATGCGCCAGTTGATCGTCATCGCGCGCTTCAACAAGGAAACCGTCGGGTTTCTCATCGACGGCATCCAAAAGATTCACCGCACCACGTGGGATCAGTTCCAGCCGATGACCTCGGCCATTCAGGGCGGCGGATACACCACCGGCACGATCCAGTACGAGGATCGCATCATCCTGATTCTCGACGTCGAGCGGCTCATGCTCGACTACTCTTCGCACAAGCCCACGGCGGAATTGAGCGCGCCGCCGGAACCGTCGCTCAAGGAAAAGCGCAATACCAAATGCATCGTGTATGCGGAGGATTCGAAGATGATTCGCAAGATTACCTCCGACATCATGACCGCTTCGGGTTATACAAACCTGAAGGTGTTTGAAAATGGCCAGGATGCTCTCGAATACATCGCCCACACGAGCGAAGAGGCGCACAAGGAAGGCCGCCACCTCCACGATTACATCGATCTCATCGTCACCGATATTGAAATGCCGAAGCTCGATGGCCTCACCTTGTGCAAGCGGGTGAAGACGGAGATTCAGGATGATCATATTCCTGCGGTCGTTGTCTACTCCTCGCTCATCAACGAGGAAATGTCGCGCAAGTGCCGCACGGTCGGCGCGGACGCGCAGTTGAGCAAGCCGCACGGCGAGGAAATCGTCGCGATCATCGACAAGCTTTGCTTGAACAACTGAATTGCCACGGCCGCTCCGTCTGCTACAACGAGTATACGGCTGATGCCAAGCGGGCGTGGTTCAATGGTAGAATGTGGGCTTCCCAAGCCTGAGACGAGGGTTCGATTCCCTTCGCCCGCACCATCAGGGCTTCAATCTCGAAGCCAATCAATGGTCTTTGTGCAGGGCTCTGCAACTCTTCGATATTCGCCCTAGTGGGAAATTCGCAAGCGGATGAATTCCCGGGTTGTCGAGCTTAAGGGGGTTTGGGAGCGAGTCTTTATCGTTTGGGTGCCGTCTCCGTTGTTGGTGCGGGAGACTTCCGTGATCGCTGTTCGCCATGTGGCGAGATCGTTTGAAACTTCCACCGTATAGTTGACGTCCACCGGTGCTGGAACCGGGCAAATATAGGTGAGGGTGAGGTAGTCCTGGCCATCGGCGGCGTGGACGATTTCTTTTTTGAGGTTGCTTGCTCCTGCGTCGGTTGGTTCGGTGCCGAGCGCATATTCCAATAGGTTGGGCAATCCGTTGTGATTCGGGTCGGCGGTGTCACTCCACGATGAGGCGTTGTCGTTGTCGAGCATGTATCCGGTTCCGAATTTGTTCGACTTCCAAAGATTCAGCGGTGAGCTTGCGACCACATTCAAAATCACGGGAATTTGCAGGTTGGGGTGAATGGGGTCCAGGCTATCGATCGAGAGTGTCTGGACGTATTGGCCTGTGGGTAGATTGGCTGTGGAAATACTCAAGGGGATGTTTTGGCTGGTGCCAGCGGCGACGGAGCCATACGTCACCAGCGGCTTTAGCCACGAGGGCATGGTCATGTTCACGGCATTGTAGGCGTTCAACCGTCCGCCGGATTGGGTGCGTCCGCTCAACGTGTAGCGCGTGTCCGTGCTGTGCAGCAGTAGTTGTTTGAGTTGGTTCAAGTTCAGGTCGGGATTTTTCGTCAGCAAAAGTACGCTCACTCCGGTTACATGTGGTGTTGCCATCGAGGTTCCCGACATTGTGGCGTATTCTTGATTGAGGTAGGTGCTGAGGATGGTTTCTCCCGGAGCGCCTAGGTCGACTGAAGTGCCTCCATAATTGGAGAAGTAGGCCAGCGTATCGGATGAGCTCGTGGCCGCTACCGAGATGATATTGTAGCAATCGTAGCTGGAGGGGTAATGGGGCAGGGTATCGTTGTTCTGTGCCTTGTTGCCTGCTGCGGCGATGAATAATGTTCCTGATGTCGCGATGGCATCTCTCAGGCTTTGGGAGTAACCGCCGCCGCCCCAGCTATTGCTGAGAATGCGAATTTGTTTCGATGCGGCGTAGTTGACTGCCTCGATGGCGTCCGAGGTATAGCCGGAGCCGGAGCTGTCGAGGAATTTGAGCGGAACGATCTTGCAGCGCCAGGCCACACCCGTTACGCCGGTGCCATTGTTGCCGCGGGCGGCAATGGTTCCTGCCACATGGGTGCCATGACCGTTGTCGTCCTGACCGTTGCCGCCTCCGGTGATGAAGTTGCGGCCATTGACCGTATCCACGTTTCCGGAAAGGTCTGGATGGGTTAAGTCGACACCGGTGTCGATGACTCCCACCATCAGATCCGGAGACCCAGTGTTTGTCCTCCAAGCGTGGGTGGCGTCAATACCGCCCATGGAGGTTCCCAGCGGCGCGCGCATGGCCCACAAGGTTGAGTAGTATGGATCTGAGGGGGTAACGGGATCGACTGGTGTAACGGGATTGGTCGTGCCTTGCCCCGGCTGAGTTACTTGTAGGACCAGATTCCAGGATAAGTTGCCCGAGCCGACGTTCGCGATGTTGAATGAGCGCGTTCCGGTGATGTTTTGCGGCATTGTCACGGACAGGATGGATGGGGTGACTGCGATCGTGGGTACGGTGATCCCGGTGCCGGATACGGGGAAATTCACGGACGCGTGGTTGGTGTCGTTACTGGTCAGCGCGATTACGCCGCTCTGCGGACCGGCCATCGTCGGGCTGAAGGTCAATGCCACTTGGTAGCTGCCTCCGGGTAGAATGGAGATGGGGCCTTTATCCGATACTCGGAAGCTGGCATGATTTGACGTAATCGAATTGACCACCAGTTGTTGACCGCCCGTGTTGATCAATTCCATAAACCAGGCTTTGCCGCTTCCTACGGTGGTGTCAGGATAAATGAATTGGGAGGGCCGAACGATCAGTCTCGGTCCGGTGGACGGTTGCGTATCGACGGAGTAGGCGGAGACTGTCACGTTGTCGATGCCGACGAGCACGTTGGGGTTGTTGCTGCTCATATGCAGGCGGACATCATGGATATCATCCACCGCTGAGGAGAAATTAATCACCGAGCGGGATTGCCCATCGAGGAAAAGCTCGCAGGTTTGCGTGTCCAGGTTCAGATCGGCGCGAATCCGGAAGACTTTTTTGAACGGGAACGGACCGGACCCAATGTTTGATCCCGTGCCGTTTGCGTAGAAACTGGCCGAAGCGACCGTGCTATACGAATTAAGTCCATCCACCAAAATACGGAATTCATCCGGGTTATCCAAGTAGGCGTCGAACTCAAACCGGTACAGGCGTGCCGACTTTTCCAGATTGAACTGGATTTGCTGGTACCCAGAGCCGCCTTTCAATTCGAGCGCTGGCCCTGGCATCGTGCCTACCCCAGCTCGTACCGTCGGTGTGCCGAAGTTGACATTGGTGGGGGCGTAGGGGCCTGACACGCCTGTGATCTGTCCCACCACATGCTTTGGGGCATCCCATGTCACGCTGTAAATAAGGGGTTCCTGGGGAGGGGGAATTGGCGGCATCTCCTGTCCCTCCACCACGACGGCGATGTTGTCGATCATCATCGGATACGTGGCAGCGATGGTCAGCTTGACCAGGTTCGTGAAGCTTGCATTCAGGGTGAATGTTTGGAAATCCGTCAATGGCCCCGTGCCATCCATGATGCCGTCCGTGGTGAACGTTTGCGTCACCACCTGACCTCCCGCCGTGTAACCACTGACGGTCACGGTCATGGGCGTGGCGAAGTAGGTGCTGTACTCCGATACATCGAGACCGCACGCGCTGAAAGGCAAACCATCGGCATGACTGACCACCAGGCGATATTGTCCACTCAACAGTCGTGTGTAATAGGTGCCGTTATTGGGGTAACCGGAGGTATAAGGACCCTGAACGTAGACATACTCGTTGCTGGGCGAACTGCCTTCCACGTTCAATTTGAAATTCTGCATGAGCAGATAGGGAGCATAGCTGCCCGGTCCGTCGGTGTGATCCGGTGGATCGAACGTCAGCACGCGGGCCCCCGCTGGCAGGGACTGCAACAGACGGGTGAGTTCCCCGGCCAGAAACTCTTGATCGGCTGGTGGGACGATAGCCAAGTTCATCTCGTCGAGTTTTCCTGCGACCACGGTGTCGATAAACGCTCCGGTCGCGTCACGAATCACCGGGCGACGGCTACCCACATCTTCTGACGAAAACACGAGATAATCCGGCTCCGCAAAGGCCACTTGTTTGCTCGCCGCGAGTTGAGTCATGGCCTGATCGAGCGATTCCGTGTCCACCGCACGAAAGCGGGTTAGATAGAGTCCTTCGCTCGACAGGCGGGTGAAGGAAGTGATTCCCGCTTGGGTCAAACCTTGTTCAAAGTCGCGGCGGGGAATGCCGTCACGTCGCTTGACCAGCAAGTGGTCGGCAACCATGGCCACCTGTTCCGTCAACGCCTTTTCGCCTGTGCTTGGATTGACGCGGTATGTCTCGCGCACCAGTACGTTGGGATATTTACCCGGATAGCGAACCCATGTCTTATGCACCTCGAAATCGCCCGGGCCGGATGATGTCTTTTCCCGTACCTTCGGGGCATTCCCCAGACGATTCCATACGGCCGCGCGCGCTTGGACTTGAGCTTGTTTGGCGGCGACCGTGTCCGCTTTGGTTCGGGACTTTTCTGCGGGAGTGGACGTTGTCGGACCTGTCGCTGCAACGGAACCCGTGCTGCGAACAGACCACGAGCGCAGGCCCAGAATCAAAAGGCCAGTTATAACAACACCAGCAATCCATCCCTTCCAACCCTTGAACCTCATATCCCTCCCGTAAGTTTACTGTCGAAGCTGGTTCATGGACGACGAAAATGAGACTAACGACCCCACCTTTCAATGCAAGACAAGACCAAGGTGATTCGGGCCATGGAATCCAGGTTATTCGGAAGGCATCGTTGAAAGCCGCGTGACGTGGCATTCAGTACACTCAAGCGGAAACCGGATATTCTCATATTGGGTCCAGCGCCGCGCTGGGCAACGTGACGTTGCATCCATTACGCTATCGCGGCATCTGGATGTTCTATCGACAACCATATTGGGTCCAGCGTCACGCTGGGCAACGTGACGTTGTATCCATTACGCTATCGCGGCATCTGGATGTTCTATCGACAACCATACTGGGTCCAGCGTCACGCTGGCTAGGCGGCAGCGCGGAGGAGATTTTCCGATGCGCGCACCCGTGGGGTGATGTAGAAACGTTCGTCCTGCGCGATACGCAAGCCGACTTTCTTCAACTTGTCCGTGTCGAGTTTATGGCGATCCGCAATGAGCGCCTCCTTGTTCACTTCCGGTTGCGGTTCGGGAGAGCGGATGTATTGCGAACCCCATGTGAGACGGCGCAGTTTTTGCGCGATGAGTTCCCACGAGGTGTCCGTCTTGATCTTCTCCAGCTTGGGCGGCCCCGAGCGAAAGCCGATGGTGCCGTGGTGGCACTCGATCGATTTCTTGCCGCGAAAGATGTCGCGATTGTCCTCCGCCCAGAGATGAACGCGGGCGCGTTTATCGGCCAGTTCGCGTTCGAGCGTATCGAGGTCAGCCGAGTGCCGATTGCGGACGTCGGTGATTTCGCGCTCCATTTCCGAGCGGCGCGCTTCGAGGCGCAGGTGAAGGCAGACGACGTCGCCGATGAGGTTTTCCAGATCGGGACGGGAGAGGGTGTCGAGGGGAGTGGTCATGGTTGGGATTCCTTGGAGTTTTGGGTGAGTTGTTCGTGGTTGAGGCGAAGACCGGAGATGACGATTTCGAGCATTTCCGTGGTGCGCTCGCGGAGGGGCGCGGGAATGGGCTGGGCCGTCAATTGGGTGACCGACCAGAGCAGCTCGGACGAGGCCCGGTCGATGGTGATGAAAAGGGTTTCAGGAGTGGGAGGTTGCATGGTGAGGAGGGGGTAAAGGATTGACTTTCTTTGAGTTTAAAGAATCAAAAGTCAACATTTTGAATCAAAACCAAACCGCTTTTTTTGCAGTCTCTCCATGCTCTGGCGGGTGACTCTCAGGCAGAGGCGCTTGGCGGTCGGTGACATGCCGACGTGACCCGCTATGAGTTCGCCGCTGTCGATGAGGTTGCGCACGGTGGTGGTGCTGACCTGCAGGTAGCGTGCCGTCTCGGGAACGGTGAGGAGGAGTTTCTCCTTAGGGAACCCGAGCTCGGGAGGGGCGGCTTCCGGGACCGCTGTGAGGCTGGCGGAAGAGGGGGTGGAACGAGTCTGAACGCGAAAGGGACTGGAGAGAGGAGCGCTGTGTTTCATGGAAACAAAAGTGGAGGCAAATGCAACAAAAGTCAACAAAATAAGAGGGTGAAAAAGGAGGAAATGAGCAGGTAAAGGGGGCGAAAAAAAAGGCGTCGACAAGGCGCTACAATCATCAACCGTCTCTGTTGGGGGGGGCGGGGTGTGTAGCGCTAATGGAAAGAGAATTGGAAATTCCAAATCGGAGATTTTCAAATGAGCTGAGGCCGGACATGAGTCCGTTTTAGCACGGAATGGGGTCCGAACGTTTGCGTTAGGTTTGCTACGTGAGCTGCGTGTGCGATATTTTTTGCGGTCGGAGGTGGCGTTGGCACCCAAGGTGGCTCGGGCTGGCCGTTATTGGGGTTGTCTGGCAGCCATGATAATCCCTGCGGCTTCGCGTAGATCTGGGGCGATGAAATCTGGCGATTGTCGCAACTCTTCGCGATATCCGCGATCAATAAAAATCGTGCGGCATCCGGCGTTCAAACCGCAGTCCACATCGCGCCAGCGATCGCCCACCATGTAACTCTGCGCGAGATCGATCTTCAGTGCGCGCGCCGCTTCCAGAATCATTCCCGGCGCCGGTTTGCGTCGGCCCGAGCCTACCGCGTCGTTGGCATCGTAGCAGACTTCAATGCGATCCACCGGCAGGAGTTCCTGTAGCTTCGCATGCATCGCCTCGACCGCTTCGCGTGATTGTGTGCCGCGACCGACATCGGGTTGATTCGTCACAACGACGAGAAGATAACCCGCCGCCTTCAACTGGAGACACGCCTCCGCCACGCCGGGGAGTAATTGAAATTCCGCCACGGTCTGCGGCGGATACGGTTTTCCGTCGCGCACGACCGGCGCATTCAGTACGCCGTCGCGATCCAGAAAGATCGCCTTATTTTTCATGGCACGGAGCCACCACGCCCGCGTTCACTTTATCGACCGCTTCCTTGCCGAGCAATTGCTCAACAATGGCATAGGCAAATTCCATCGCGCTTCCTGCCGCGAGGCTGGTGATCAATTTATCGCTCACCACCACACGCGCTTTTTTGTCGAGCTGATCGAGCGGAATCTGATTCTGCACCGTGGGGTGACAGGTCAAAGAGTGCGCGGGCTCGATCCAGCCATTGGCTAGCAACACGGTCGGTGCCGCGCAAATTGCGGCGACCCATTTCCCTGCGTTCTTTTGCCGGTTGGTAATCGCTTTCACGCGTGCATCCTTCTTCAAATTTTCCGTGCCCTCGCTGCCGCCGGGGAGAATCACGATGTCAAAAACCTTGTCCTTCACCGCGTCGAGATCGACATCGGCCAGATGCCGTGTTTGGCGCGCTGCGGTGAGGGGGCCGCTCACCGTGCCGGCAACGGTCACCTCGATGCCTGCCCGGCGCAGGATATCAATCGGCGTGATCGCTTCGATCTCCTCAAAACCCGGGGCCAGGATAACGAGCGCGGTGAGACTCATGGCGATTCCTATTGTAACTTCGCGAGCAGGGCGTCGCGCTGCTTGGTAAATTCAGCGTCCGTGAGCACCGGTTGCGACGGGTTCGCGGCGAAATCAACGGGCAGTTCGATCCACGACTTGCAACCGTCATACGACGCGTCCGGTTGTAGTACGACCGGTTGCGCCAGCTTGTGCAAGCGCACGACGATGAGGTGGAGTCCCGTCTCGCCGCCGTAGTTGAAACGCTCCGTGATGATCTCCGGCTTCCACAAATGCTCGGATTCAATCGCGGTGAGTTGCGCCTCGGTTTCGAGATAGTGGACGTCTGTGATGTCAGCGAAGTACTGCAGCGGAATCGTTTTCACTCCAGCCTGCAACGCGCCTGCATACGCCGTGGCAGCGGGCTTGGTCTTGTCGAGTTGCTGGTGATATTGCGTCGGGAAGAGCCAGAAACGGTGATGTTTGATCTGGAATCCCTGTCGGCCTTCGGCGATGCCGCCCTTGCGCAGGATGGCGATTTGCGCGCCCTGGCCGAGCGCTTCCACAATGACCGCCCATTCCTTGAAGGCGGGAGCGAGGATCGTCGTTGTCGTCATAAAATCAGGGGCTTTCTTCCAGGCGTTCAAACAGAAACCGGTTCTTGTAGAAATACAAGCCGCCGGAAACCACGGTGATGAAGAGTGCCACCCAGAACAGCGGTGTGATGGCGGAGTGGAGAATCTGCGCCACGAAGGTCTGTCCCAAACCAAATTCGGTCAATGTGAGGTAGCTCAGCGAAACGAGAATCGCCACAATCTGCGTAATGGTCTTGTGCTTGCCTGCTTTTTCCGCGGCAAGAATCAGGTGTTTGTTGGCCGCGACGATGCGCAAGCCGGTGATCAGGAATTCGCGCGCGATGATCACCACCACCATCCACATCGGGGCGAGTCCGCGTTCGATCAGGCTGATGAAGGCCGCGCTGATGAGAATCTTGTCTGCGAGCGGATCGAGCAACTTGCCGAGGTCGGTGATCAGATTATAACGGCGCGCAATCGAGCCATCGAGCCAGTCGGTGAGACTGGCGAGACTGAAGATCACCAGCGCTCCGGTGGAGGCAAAGCTCCAAGCGATCGACATGGAGAGGACAAAAAAGCCGCACAGCACCAACCGCGCGAGTGTGAGTTGATTGGGCAGATTCATGGTTACCCCAAGTGGGCAATCAAATCATAGTCCTTCGCGCCAAGAATTGTCACCTCTGCAAATTCGCCCACCGGCAAGGCCGGGTCCACGTAAATCCGGCCGTCAATGTCCGGCGCATCGGCATGCGAACGGGCCACGCCCGGCTTCTCCACGAGAACACGCAAGGTCTGACCCGTGAATCCGGCGGAAATCTCGTCGGCAATCTTTTTTTGCAGCGCCATGGCCCGCTTCCAGCGCGCCGCCTTGGTGCGGGTGGAGAGCTGATCCTCCATCTTCGCTGCGCGCGTCCCTTCTTCCTGCGAGTATTTGAAAACGCCGAGTCGCTCGAACTTCGTCGTCTCGATGAAATCGGTCAGCGTATGGAAATCGTCTTCTGTCTCGCCGGGGAATCCGACGATGAACGTCGTGCGGATCGCGATGCCCGGAACGCCCGCGCGAATGCGGGCGATGAGATCGCGAATGTGTTGCGACGATGTCTCACGCTTCATCTTGCCGAGCATGTTGTCGGAGATGTGTTGCAACGGCATGTCCACGTAACGCGCCACCTTGGAGCATTCCGCAATGGCGGTGATGAGTTCATCGCTCCAATGCGCCGGATGCGTATAGAGCAGACGAATCCAGAAATCACCCTCGATGGCGTTCAGTTCCCGCAGGAGCGCGACGAGCGAATCGCCTCGGGAGGAATCGACCGGCTGCCGCGGGCTCGCCTTTTGCTCCCAGCGGTCCATGCCGAAATAGGTCGTGTCCTGGCTGATCAAATTAATCTCGCGCACGCCCTCGGCGACAAGTTGTTTCACTTCCGCGATGACAGAGCTGATCGTCCGGCTGCGGTGCTTGCCGCGCATTTGCGGGATGATGCAAAAGCTGCACGGATGATTGCAGCCTTCCGCAATCTTCACATAGGCCGTATGTGACGGCGTCAGGCGATAGCGCGGCGTATCGTAATCGGGAATGTAGACCGATTTTTCGGTGACGAAATTTTCCGGCGCGGCATCGGCCGGCCGATCCTGTCCGACCATCTTCTCGATGATCGGCACAATCTGCGTGAGTTGATCCAACCCGATGAAGGCGTCCACTTCCGGCATGGAACTTTGCAGGTCCTTTGAGAACCGCTGCGACATGCAACCTGCCACGATGAGCTTTTGCTTCTGGTTGCGCTTGCGCATTCCGCGCGATTGATTCGCGTCGAAAATCGCCTCGATGCTCTCCTCCTTAGCGGCGTCAATGAAGGAGCAGGTATTGACGATCAGTACATCGGCTTCGGTCGCGTTTGGCGTCATCGCCATGCCCGCCTTGTGAATGTGGCCAACCATGATCTCGGAATCGATCAGGTTCTTGGCGCAACCGAGAGAGATGAGTCCGACTTTGAGCGGGGATGACATAGGCGAGGGCTGACGGGATTACTGCGCGCCGGGAGGCGGCATGGAGAAGGTCTCCGGGGTGGTGCTATTGCTGTTGGGGCCGCCGTTGTAGCCGTCGAAAATCACATCGACAGCGGACGGTACGGCCACCTTCAGGTTGAACTGCGTGGCTTCAAAAGGTTTCAACGATCCACCCTCACCCGTTTGCCCGATCACGCGACCGGCTTCCACCACTCCCTCGAAAAGTAATTTCTCCCCGTCGCGTTCCACGGCGACCACGCGCACCCAGGAATCCTGGTTTGCCTTCAACATGAGCTGGTGCTTGCCCGGAGCGGAGGGGGCGTTGGCAATCGGAGCCATGGGCACGGCGGCTTCGGCGTCAGCCTTGGCTTTGGCCGCGGCGGCGGCGGCCTCCGCCTTCGCTTTGGCAATCCGCGCTTCTTCCTCTGCCATGGCCGCAGGAGTGGCCGGTTTTGCCATCGGGACGTCCTTTTCTTTCGGAGCCGTCTTGGCCGGGAGCTTGTCATCCGCCGCCACTGCACGCGTGGCCGGGGATTCCTTCTTGCCACCGATCGGCGTGGCGACGACGGGCGATTTCGGTTCCGGCGACGTCAACGACACACCGGCCTTGTTCGACAGGAACAGCGTCACCAAAAAGATTCCGGTAAAGAGACCAGCCAGCACCGAAATGACCTTCACGCCGAACCGGCTCACGCGAATCGGCGCCGTGATCTCGGTGCGTTGCGGGATATACTCCACCGAGGGTGCCTGCACGTAGCCCAGCTCGTCTTCCTCGCTTTCGAGCCGGCCATCGAGTTGTGCCAGCATGCGGCGGTCATCGAGGCCGAGCGCCTTGGAGTAAAGACGGACAAAGCCGCGGGCGTAAGCGGGGCTTGGGAAGCGGGTGAAATCGTCGCGCTCGAGATCGAGCAATTGCTCCACCCGGATTTTCGTGACTTTCGCCGCCGCCTCCGGTGTCCAGTTTCGCCCCGCGCGCGCCGCTTCCAATTGTTTGCCTACTGATTTCATTGCGATGGTAATTCGTAAGTATCCAGATCCACGAGAATATCCCGTGGTTTTGCGCCGTTCTCCGGCCCGACAATGCCCAATCCTTCGAAATGATCCATCACCCAGGCCGCGCGGTTATACCCTAGACGCAAGCGCCGCTGGAGCAAGGATGTACTGGCGCGTTTTTCCTGACGCAGAATATCGATTGACTTGACCAGCAGCTCGTAGTCCTCCGTGCTGACCTCTTCGCCCTCGCCTTCGGAACGGTTGAGCTTGCCGTGAATCTCGGGGTGGAACTGCGGTTCGCCCTGCGCGGCGCAGAAATCGACGACCTGCTTTACTTCATCGTCGCTGACAAAGGCGCCCTGTCCACGCACGAATTTCGCCGAACCGGGCGGCAAGTAGAGGAGGTCGCCTTTGCCGAGCAAATTCTCCGCGCCGTTCTCATCCAGGATGACGCGCGAATCGAGCGCGCTCGGCACCTGGAAGGCGATGCGGCTTGGTACGTTTGTCTTGATTACGCCCGTGATCACCTCGCGGCGCGGCGTTTGTGTGGCGAGGATCAAGTGAATGCCCGCCGCGCGCGCCTTGGCGGTCAGTCGCGCAATCGCGCTTTCCACATCCGCCGGAGCGGTCTGCATGAGGTCGGCCAATTCGTCGATGACGACGACAATGTAGGGTAGCCGGTCGGGAATGTGCACCTCGTCATCGCGTGGCACCTTGACCTGCAATTTTTCCTCGCCCTCTTCGCTTTCCTCGTCCGCGACCTTGTCCAGATCGGGCTTCGAACCGGCACCCCCCAGATCCAGCGTTTGCTGCTTGGCCCGGGGACGATTGTTGAACGAGGTGATATTGCGCAGTCCCACCTTTGCGAGAATCTTGTAGCGTTCTTCCATCTCCTTGATCACCCAGCGCAAGGCGAGCAGGACCTTCTTCGGGTCCGTCACCACCGGGACCACGAGATGCGGCACGGTGTTGTAGACCTGCAATTCCACCTGCTTCGGATCGACGAGAATGAGCCGCAATTCATCCGGCTTAAAATGATACAGGAAGCTCATCAGGATGCAGTTGATGCACACCGATTTTCCCGATCCGGTCGTCCCCGCGATCAGCAAGTGCGGCATCTCCGCAAGATCCGCCACGAGAGTGTGACCGTAGACGTCCTTGCCCAAGGCGAGGGGGATCTTTGATCCCGCGTTCGTCCACTCGGTGGCTTCGAACAAGTCCCGCAAGACAATCGGTGCCTTGTTCGTGTTCGCTACTTCGATGCCGACCGTGTCCTTGCCCGGAATCGGTGCGAGGATGTTCACCCGCTCGGCCTTCATCACGCGGCAAATATCGCGCTGCAGGCTCGTGATCTTGTCCACGCGCACGCCCTCGGCGGGCTTTACTTCATAGCGGGTAATGGTCGCGCCCTTGGTGATCTCTCCCGCCGTCACTTCGATGCCGAATTGCTCCAGCGTTTCCACGAGCTTTTTCGCATTCTCCAACAACTCCTCGCGATTCGTGACCGGGCGCTTGTCCGGCGAATTCGCCCGCAGGATCTCCAGTGTCGGCAGCCGGTACTGGCTGAAGTCCTGTCCGCTGTCGGTAGACGACGCATGTGCAGAAGTGTCCTTGTCTTTCGGCCGTGACTTGCGCGTAATCGTATTGTCGGTGATCCCCGGAACCGGTTTTTCCTTTTCTGCTTTCACTTCCGCCACTGGTTCGGGAGCCGGTTCCGGTTTGGGTTCGACCGGTTTCGCTTTGCGCGCCGCTTCCTTCTTCTCGCTCGCGGTGGGGCTGGACGTCGTATCAATGATGCGCGGCTCTACCATCGGTTCAGGCTTGATGGCACCTTGACGCGACAGTTGTTTCTCCAATTCCAGTTGCTTGCGCTTCAGTGCCCGTTCCTGGGCCGAGATGTGGGCCAGCGGATCGTTCGCCGCGACGAGATCTTCCTTCTGCTTGCGATAATCGAGGTACATCTGCCACGCCGTCAGGACAATCTGCTTCAGGTTCAGGTTGAACAACAGGATCAGCGACGCGACGTAAACCATCCCCAGCACGATGCCGCTGCCGCCTTTGCCGAGGAGCAGTTTTGAAAGCAAATCCTCACCGATCATCTTGCCCACAAATCCGCCGGGGCTGATCGTATTAATTTCCGTGCGCCATTGCCACCCGATGTACGGCTGCAAATGCAGCAGGCACGCCGCGCTGATCAGCAGCAAGGCCGACCACAGCAATTTCCAACGCCACACCCATTGCGTGTGCATGAAAAGCCCAATGCTTGCGGCGAGAAAGAGCGCCGGAACAATGTAGCCGGCCAGCCCCAGGCCCAGAAAAAGGCCGCCTGACCAGTAAGCCCCCAGCCAACCGATAAAGTTCGTGGGCGTTTCATTGTGGTGGGTATTGAAAAGATTCAGGTCGTCCGAACTGAACGAGACCAGACTCAGGAATGTGAGCACGAAAAGGCCGAACCAGACGATCGCCGCCACCGTGGCGAGTTCGCGGTGCAAAACCGGTTCTTTAGCTTTCGCGGCTGGAGCCTTGGCCATAAGCACTTTACTTTAGGAGAGGAATCTCAACACACAAGCCTTTGCAAGCGCTTGAGCCTCCTTTTATAGCACGTTCTGCAACCCGGTGCGACAAGTCCCTTTTCAGTTGTCGTCAGTATTGCTAGGATCGTATTACTTGATGAAAAAAGCACTGCGCTATCTGGGGTTCGCCGTGGCCGGGGTTCTGATTCTGGTCGTCGCCGTTCTCACTGCCTTTTATCTCTGGCTCAACAGCTACCTCAAGGGAGAAGATTTCCGGACCCTCGTTTCCACCAAGACTTCGGAATCGCTTCAGCTCAAGGGCGAGTTCCTTCCCTTCCATTGGTCTGGATTCTCGGTTCACTCCGACGGCTATTTTGGCAAGGGCAATGACGGCAATCCTCTCGTCTCTGTCCGCGCGGACCAGATTCGTGCAGACCTCAACCTGCGTCCCATCCTTGACGGCGTCTGGAGCGTCCCCCGCATCGATATCCAATCACTCAACGTCGAGATCGACCCCACCGTGCCGCCCGCTCCGGCGCCGGAGGCCATCCCCGCCGTCACACGTCCCACCGCTCCCGGCTCCAGCGATTTCTTCGCCCGCTTCCTCCCCCGTCGCGTCGAACTCGACACCCTCTTCATCGCCCGCGCGAACTTTCTTCTCAAAACGACCCCCACCGTCACGCTTCAGGAACTGCAGCTCACCCTCACCCCCGAAGGCGGCACTTGGAACATCGACGCCTCTGGCGGCAAACTCAAACATCCCGACTGGCCGCTGTTCACCGTGCAACGCGCCAAACTTCGCGCCTCGGATGCGCAGCTCTTCCTCACTCAGGTTGACCTCCAGCTGCAGGACAGTGGCCAGATTTCCGTCAGTGGCGACGTCAACAGCCGCGATACTGCCCCGCTCAATCTCCGCGCTGATGTGCAACGAGCGCCCATCACCGCCTTTCTCACGGGCGATTGGCGCGCCCGCCTCACTGGCAATCTGAATGGGTTGGTCAAGTGGACGGGGGACTTGCGCGGGCCGCAGGCCATTCAAGCCGTGGGCCATCTCAAGTTGCTCGAAGGCCGCATCGAAGCACTGCCGTTTCTCAATCAAGTCGCCAGCTTCACCAAGACGGAGGAATTCCGCAGCCTGAAGCTTCACAAGGCCAGCGCCGACTTCATCTGGATTCCGAAACAAGATCGGCTCGAAGTGACCAACCTCGTCCTCGAAAGCGAAGGTCTTGTCCGCATTCAGGGCAAATTCACCGTTCAGAATAATATCATCGACGGTCGTTTCTCGCTGGGCACGGTTCCCAGCGTGGTTAAATTCATCCCCGGCGCGGAATCGCAAGTCTTCACCGAAAAACGCGATGGCTATATCTGGACTCCGCTCAACCTCACCGGCCCGCTCCAATCCCCCACCGAAGATCTCACTCCCAAGCTGAAGACCGCCGCCGTGAATTCGATCGGCGAGACCGCCAATCAGGGACTCCAACAAGTCATCGACGCCGCGAAATCGCTCCTGCCGTTTTAAAACACATTAAAGTATCGCACGTAGATGCGGCGGCGTTGTAGGGCGGTGCGCATCCATTCTTCATGGGCTGGCCTACTTAAATAGGCTCGAGCGTTACGGCTTGTACGTCCCCTCCTGGCCCGTGCGCCAGCATCCCTCCACGCTCTTGAACGCCTTCACCACGTCATCACGCGTCGGTAACCGGTATTCCACCGTATGCGCGTGGGTCGTTGTCGGATAGTTCTTGATCACGCTGCTCAACAGCGGTTCGTTCGTCTCGCCTGTCACGCGCTGCACGCCGTCCTGCACTTTCTCCTGCACCTTGTCCACCACGCCCTGGCCATAACCGCCCGGCGCGTTCGGCTTGATCGGCTCCACGGAATAAAACCGCGCCACGACCGCTCCGTTTGTATTGATCGTCATCTCGAAAACTTTCACGGCGCGATCCACCACATACTCGTGCGTGCTCACCGAGGAAATCGCCGCCAGCGACACCGAGTAGTTACCACCCGGAAATTCCGCCCGCCACAAAACCGGTCGTGCCATCTGCGCGTTCGCGCCCAGCACGCTCCATCCCACGAGACCTACAATCGCCAGCATCAATTTCATTGTCATAGCTTTACCCCCGTCGATGCCCAGAGTTTGCCCATGAACCGTGCAAAAAACCAGTGTAAACCCTATTCCTCAACGTCACTTATTAACCCGATCATTCGCTCTCCGTGTTTGATTCCGTGCCGGTTCTGGGTATCCTGTTTCTGATGTTGCGCACGGTCCTTCTTCTCTGGCTTTGCGGCACTGCTCTCCTCGGAGCGGCGACCGACGATGCCCTCGTGTCGCCTGTCATCTCTGCCCCGCTTCGCTCCATCCCGGCCAGCCTGCCGAAAAATCAGTCCACCAATTCCTCGCTCCAACTTCGCGGCGCCGATTCCGAGCTCACCGTCGGCGTGCCGGTCGAAACCGCCACCCCTTCGGTCTTCGATGATCTGAATCCGCAGAATAATCTTGGGGCGCAGAAAGCGCAGATTCTGCTCAAACGCAATCTCCTCGATGACGTTACTCTCACCTACCAGAGCAATGTCGGTCTCGCCAACACCACGCCCGAAAAAAACAGGGCCGTCACCGCTCAGGCCGCGCAAAACCAGTCGACTTCCAATTTGAAATGGAATGTGAAGGATAATTGGTCCGTCACCGGATCGAACCAGATGGATCAAATTTTTGAATTTCAGCGGGCCGAACCTTCGCATGTTCGCAACGGCATCGAGACTCATTACCAGCTCAATCCCGGCACTGGACTTGGTTTTGGTGTCAACAGCGAGGACTACTACTCCAACAATCTCGTTTCATTCGAGCGCCAGACCTCAGTGGGCCAATTCCAGCAAAAACTTGGCAAGCTCCCTCTCAACTGGACTGCGAGCCCGTCCCTCATCAAGGAACTTTCCCCGCTCGATGCCACGCAGAATCGCGCCGGAACCCGCGTCGATCAATCGCTCCTGTGGAACCTCAATCCTGATCTCTCTTGGAATCTCGGCACGGGTCTGACTAACTGGAACTACGATATCGACAGCCGTCAGCAAGTCGATCGCACGCTTTATTCGCAATGGACCCGCGCCATTCGCAAAAATTTCACGCTCACCTTCCGCACGGATCTTCAAACCATCGAGACTGCCGAGGACAAGGCTGTCATCCAGCGCGAAGATAAATTCAAGCTCAGCCTCGGCCAGCAACTCCTCCTTACCGATGATCTCTCCGCCGCGTTCGACCTGAAACAGGAATATCAACGCGACATTAACAGCACTTGGTCCCCGAGCGACCATTCGGCCACGCTCTCCATTCAGAAGAAATTTTAGTCGGCGGCTGGCATTCGCAGACGGCCAGGGCGATCGAAGCGGGGCTCAATCCTGACGGGGATTAAACTTGGAGGCTTTGGCCAATTCTTCCCAGAGTTTGTGTTCCTTGTCGCTGATGTGGGGAGGCATTTCGATCTGCGCGATGGCATAGAGATCGCCGCGGCCACCATCCTTGATTGGCAGGCCTTGACCGCGCAGGCGCAGCTTTTGCCCGGCCTGGGTGCTGGCGGGAATTTTCAGCGAGACGTGACCTTCGAGCGTGGGGATTTGCACGTGGCTGCCGAGGGCGGCTTCCCACGGGGCGAGGGGGAGGTCGTAGTAAAGGTGGCTGCCTTCGACGCGAAATTCCGGGTGACGCTCGAGGCGCACGCGTAGATAGAGGTCGCCCGGTTTGCCGCCGGATGAGCTCTTTTCGCCCTGGCCTGCCATGCGGATCATCTGGCCTTCGTGCACGCCGGCGGGAACTTTAACCTGATAGACTTCCTCGCGGGGCGGACGGCCCGGACCAGCGGAGCGGCGGACCGTGATCTGGCGCACGGAACCGCGGAGGGCTTCCTCAAGGCTGACGAGAATTTCCGCCTGTAGATCCTTGCCTTGGCGCGGGGTCGCGCTGCGGCGCGTGGTGCGCGGACCAAAATTGGCATCGTCACCGAAGCCGCCGCCCATGGAGCCGAACATGGCTTCGAAGAAGTCACTGAAGCCGGTACCGCCGAATTCGAAGCTTTCCTCGCCATCGCTGGAGCGCCACGTGTAGCCGCCCGGTTGGCCGCCACCGGCACGACGATAGCCGCCGCCGTTGAAGCCGCCGGGACCACCCATGCCCGCTTGTTCCCAGTTGGGTCCGAGGGTGTCGTACTTGCGGCGTTTTTCCGGATCGCTGAGCACTTCGTAAGCTTCGTTGATCTCCTTGAATTTGCGTTCGCCCTCGGCCTTGTCCTTGGCGACGTCGGGGTGATATTGGCGCGCGAGTTTACGGAACGCCTTGCGGATGTCGTCTTCGGAGGCGGTCTTGCTGATGCCTAAAGTCTGGTAGTAATCCTTGTACTCGATAGCCATGGAAAATGTGTCTTTCTTGCATTAATCATTGCGCGGATTTGGCGCGTGGCAAGTGTGAGTTTGGAAATGGAGACGGTCAGGGCACGAGCACGCGCAATTTTCTGCGGCTGACGGAGAATTCGCAGGGGAGATGGCCGTGCAGTTCGCCGTCGACTTCCACCGGCACGGGGCCGTCGGAATCGACGCGGAGGGAGCGGGCCTTGAAGTATTTCACGTCGGTGAATTTGGTGTGCACGCCGAAGAGGACGCCGCGAAAATAGCGCATAAGCGCGATGTAATTCATTTTCTGGAAGACGCAGACGTCGAGCAAGCCATCCTCGAGATCGGCTTCGGTGAAAAGTTGGAATGGACCACCATAGAGACGACCATTGCCGACGAGGACGAAGGAACCTTCCACGCTGTGGGAATCCCACGTGACACGCAGGCGGGGTGGTTTTTCCGCGACAACTTGCGTGGCGGTGAGGAGGTAGCTGAGCGGGCCGAGCGCTTTCTTCGATTCCCACGCGGTGCGCTCGACGATCTGTGCGTCGAGGCCGATGCCGGCGAGCTGGACAAAGCGGTGATCGTTGACACTGGCAAGATCGACGGTGCGTACTTTGCCCGCACGGATAATCTTCCAGGCTTTCTCCAAGTCGAAGGGAATACCGAGTTCGAGGGCAAAGACATTGATGGTGCCGATGGGGAGCAGTCCGAGATTAACTGGAGCGCCGTCAATGCCGTTGACGACTTCGTTGATGGTGCCATCGCCGCCAGCGGCGATGATGGTTTCATAGCCTTGCTCCACGGCGCGTTCGGCTTGGGCTTCCGCGTCGCCGGGGCCTTCGGTGAGTTTGAAGACCGTGTTATTTGCCAGTGATTGCAACTTGGCGATCGACTGGCGGGCGCGTTCGCTACGCGCGGCGGGGTTGAGGATGATGCAGGTCTTGTTCACGGGGCGGATTCCGGAGTCCACTACCAATACAAGGTAGGGGGCAAAGTCAAAGCGGAAAAGAAGCGCCGGGGTGAGGGAAGAAGGGGGCTCCCTTCATGAATCTGAGGAATACTTATGCCCGTGAAGTAGTCCTTTCGCCTTGAGGGTGATCTGTTTGACCGTGTTCCACGCATGTTACGCTGGTCATTTCGGACGGGGATGGCTAGAACTGACGGAATGAGGGCATTGCGGCGTTTAGTCATCGTTTTGGTTGGTTTACTGGCTGTACTCGGCCTGCTGGTCGGCGGCGGCTGGTGGTGGCTGAATCGTTATGTGGAGGGACCGGAATTTTCGGCGTTGGTGAAGAAGGAGAGTTCGCGCCTGCTGGGCGTGCCGGTGGAATTCAAAAAGCTGGTTTGGGATGTCGGCCGTGGCCTCACGCTGAATGAACTCGATTTGCGTCATGGCGACAAGGCTCCCGCGCAAGGGGAGTTCAAGGCCGAGCAGATTATTCTGAAATATGACTGGGCGACGCTCCTTGAGCGCCGTTTCGAAATCACCCGGTTTACGATCAAGCAGCCGGTGGTGGTGATCGGGCAGGATGCCAACGGAAGCTACGTGTTGCCGGTGGCCCCGCCCACCTCGACCGCCAGCACGGCTCCGGCGGCAGCGAAGCCGTCTCCGGCTCCAGGCGGGACGACGGAGCCGCTCATCACGTTCGCCTGGCGTTCCTTCAACCTGGAAAAGGGGCTTGTCGAGGTAAAGAATAGCGATGGCAGCCGCCGACTGTATTGCAGCGGGATCGAAATGGAGGCGACTTCCCTGAGTGGTGGCAAGAAGGGGCTGAAGGGCTCGCTGAGCATCGGTGAGATCTGGTTGTTGCAGAAGGTGAAGATCACCAGCCTGCATAGTCCCATCCTACTCGATGGAGATCTGTTCTCTTTAAGTACCATCGAGGGGGAAACCTACGGGGGACGTATCAGCGGGGCGTGGGAACAAAATTTTGCCGACCCGAAGCAGGCGTATAATCTGAAACTGAATCTGGATGATTGCGATGTGAATGCGGTCCTTTCCGGTGTGGTGCAGCAGACGGGCATGATCTCGGGCCGCCTGGATGCAAAGACGCTTTGGCTGGGACCGGCGACCGATCCGATGGCGGTTTCCGGCAAGGGCACCATCGAGGTGCACAATGGACAGCTTATTAATGTACCCATCTTCCGGACGCTGGGGCAATTGCTGGGCGTGAGTGCGTTGAGCCAGCCCGATTATTCCGAGGGCAAGGCCGAATTCACGGTGGCGGATCAGGTGATGACGCTTTCAAAATTGCAGCTCAAATCGGCGCTATTCGAACTTTCCAGTTCGGGGACAATCGGATTTGATTCGGCGCTGAAGATGGAATGCCGCGTGGATTTGCATCCGGACTTGGTGAAGCAATTGCCTCCGGCTATGGCGAAATCGCTGGAGATGCGTGAGAACGGTTACGGCTCGTTGCCGTTCAAGCTCGGCGGTACGTTGAATCAACCCAAGGTGGAGCTGGTGATCACCTCCGGCATGGTCGAACAGGCGACGGACTTGCTGAAGGGACTTTTCGGCAAGAAGAACAAAACCGAGAAGTCTGCGGAACCGGTTCCAGCCACCACCACTACTTCGGAGACCGTGACCACGTCGACCCCGGTCGTGGTTCCGGGGAACTGAGTTTCAGCTCCGATTCTTACTTCTCCCATGTTGCGCATCGTTTCAGGAACCGTCGGCGGGCGCCGGCTCAAGACTCCCAAAGGAGTGGAAATCCGCCCCACGCAGGATCGGATCAAGCAGGTGATTTTCAACAGCCTGATCGAAATTGTCGAAGGAGCCAGCGTGCTGGATCTTTTTGGCGGTACGGGCTCTCTCGGACTGGAGTCGCTCAGCCGGGGCGCGGAGAAGGCCCTTTTCGTTGAGCGGGAAATCCGCTGTGTGGGGGCAATCAAGGAAAATGTCACTTTGTGCGGGTTCGATGCGCAGTCGCGGGTCATCCGGCAGGACGTAAATGAGTTTTTGGCGCATCCGACGGGCGAGCAGTTCGATATCGTCTTTGCCGATCCGCCCTACGAGAAGATCCGCAGCAGTCTTGATGAGAGTCCCTTTCTTCTGGCAGTGCGGCCCTGGGTGAAGCCGGGCGGTCTCTTTGTGTGGGAGCACTTCAGCGGTCAACGTTTGAAGGGGCCCCAAGGCTGGACCATTGTGCGGGATCGCGATTACGGCGAAACGGGTCTGACTTTTCTACGGCCGCAAGGTTGAGGCCGTCCACGGCAGAAACACCCGGCGACTGGGCAAAATGCGACACCCTTCGGGCAAAATTTTCCCTCTGACCGGTAAGAAAGTCTGATAATGAGGGGTGAAGAGAGAGAAAAATGAAAGTTTCTTTCGATTTTTTTACTGCAATAGCCCGGGAATGACTCGTTAATAAACTAACACAGCCTCAGCTGGCATACGGGTTGCTAATTTCAAGGTATTGTGAAGAAAAACGAGATCAATCAAGTCAGGTCGGAACGTCAAAAAGCTTTGGAACTTCGCCGGGCCAAGACGGAAACCTGCCGCTTCTTTTTCTCACCGCTCTCCCAGCCTCCGAAGCGTACGGCCGCCACTACGAGCCGCTACGTGGAATAATACGGGACGGACAGCGGTGCACTGCTGTCCCCAAATTTAGCCGTTGGACCTCCTGTTGAAGTGTCCGCCATCTCGTGGGGACTCATGCCCGTTGTTCATTTGTGGACACCTTTTGGTGTTTTTTATGTCGTGTTTCATCTCAAATTGAGCGGATGATAAGATACTTTATCATTATAGGGATTCTTTTGTGCGGAAATGTGGCTGTTTTTTGAGGGTAGATTCCGCCTGCGGCATAAGTTTTCAACCAGTTGCTGATCAAGTGATTGGAATAATTCTTCTAACACATAAGCTATTTATATTGATCTCCAGCGTGCCGATAAGTTACTCTAATCAACCGTACCCCTATGAGCTCAAAAACCTTCTCTACACTGGACGCCAACGAAGCAGTCGCTGGAGTTGCCTATCGCCTGAGTGAAACCATCGCCATCTATCCCATCACCCCGAGCTCGCCCATGGCCGAGTCGTGTGATGAGTGGTCGGCGGCCAACAAGAAGAACTTGTGGGGGACGGTGCCTCGGCTGATTCAGATGCAGAGCGAAGGCGGCGTGGCCGGAGCGGTGCACGGCATGACGCAGGTCGGCAGCTTGACGACTACTTTCACGGCCTCGCAGGGATTGCTGTTGATGATCCCGAACATGTACAAGATTGCGGGCGAATTGCTCCCGTTTGTGATGCACGTCACGGCCCGCACGCTCGCGGCCCACGCCCTCTCGATCTTCGGTGATCACGGCGATGTGATGGCCTGCCGTCAGACCGGCTGGGCCATGCTGTGTTCGAACTCCACGCAGGAAGCGCAGGACATGGCGGCGATTGCCCACGCGGCGACGCTCGAATCGCGCGTTCCCTTCCTTCATTTCTTCGACGGTTTCCGCACTTCGCACGAAGTGGACAAGATCAAGACGCTTCCCGAGGACACGCTCCTCAAGCTGGTCAATGAGGATTGCATCACTGCCTTCCGCAATCTGGCTCTTACCCCGGATCATCCGGCCATTCGCGGCACGGCGCAGAATCCCGATGTGTACTTCCAGGCGCGTGAAGCCTGCAATTCCTTCTACGACAAGACGCCCGAGATCGTGGAGCGCACAATGGCGCGTTTCGCGGAATTGACGGGCCGCCAGTACAAGCTGTTCAGCTACTACGGTCATGCCGAAGCCGATCGCGTGATCATCGCGATGGGCTCGGGTTGTGAAGTGGCCGAAGAGACAATCGATTATCTGAACGCCCGGGGCGAAAAGGTCGGTCTGCTCAAGGTGCACCTGTTCCGTCCGTTCTCGCTGCGTCACTTTGCCGAAGCGTTGCCGAAGACGGTCCGCAGCATTGCGGTGCTCGATCGTACGAAGGAACCCGGTTCCGTGGGCGAACCCCTTTATCAGGATATCGTCACGGCTCTTTCCCAAGCCAAGTCTGCCGGGATCTCCCCGCTGGAAGTTGATCCGGTCGTCATCTCCGGTCGTTACGGCCTCGCCTCGAAGGAATTCGATCCGGCCATGGTCAAAGCGGTTTACGAGGAGCTCAAGCGTGAGCGTCCGAAGCTCAAGTTCACGGTCGGCATCAATGACGACGTGACGGGCCTTTCCCTGCCGGTCGACGCGGCGTTTGACATCGAGCCCGACTCCGTTGTCCGCAGCGTGTTCTTCGGTCTCGGCTCCGACGGTACGGTCGGCGCGAACAAGAACTCGATCAAGATCATCGGTGAGGAAACCGACAATCAGGCGCAAGGGTACTTCGTCTACGACTCCAAGAAGTCCGGCGCGGTCACGATCTCGCACCTGCGTTTCGGTCCGAACAAGATCAAGTCGCACTACCTCATCAAGCGCGCCAATTTCGTCGCCTGCCATCACTTCCCGTTTGTCGAGCAGTACGACATCCTCAGCTACGCGGTCCCCGGAGCGGTGTTCTTGCTGAACACCCCACTGCCAGCCGACAAGGCGTTTGAATGGCTGCCACGCGAAATGCAGGAGCAGATCGTCGGCAAGAAGCTCAAGTTCTTCGTGATCGATGCCATCAAGGTGGCGCACGAAACCGGCATGGGCGGCCGCATCAACACGATCATGCAGACCTGCTTCTTCGCGATCTCGGGCGTACTGCCCCGCGAAGAGGCGATTGCCCGCATCAAGAAGGCCATTGAAAAGACCTATGGCCGCAAGGGTGAAGCCGTCGTGCAAAAGAATTTTGCCGCGGTCGACGCCACGCTCGCCGCGTTGCATGAAGTGCCCTACGGCGCTGCCACCGCTTCGCGTACCCGTCGCGCCCCCGTGGCCGACGAAGCGCCGGACTTTGTCCGCCGTGTGACCGGCCTGATGCTCGCTGGTCGTGGCGACGAACTGCCCGTCAGCGCGTTCCCGGTGGACGGCACGTGGCCGACCGGCACCGCCAAGTGGGAAAAACGCAACATCGCGCAGGAAGTTCCGATCTGGGAATCCGACTTGTGCATCCAGTGCAACAAGTGCTCGCTGGTCTGCCCGCACGCCGCGATTCGCTCGAAGTTCTACCCCGCCGACAGTCTGGCAAATGCTCCGGCTTCGTTCCGCTCGGTGAATTTCCGTTCGAACGAAAACCCCGGCTGCAAGTTCACCATTCAGGTGGCTCCGGAGGATTGCACGGGTTGCACGCTCTGCGTTCAGGTCTGCCCGGCGAAGGACAAGACCAACCCGCGCCGCAAGGCCATCAACATGCAGGCGCAAGCCCCGCTGCTCGATGCCGAACGCGAGAACTTCAACTTCTTCCTCAGCATCCCGAATCCGGATCGTTCGAAGCTCAAGCTCGACGTCAAGAGCAGCCAGTTCATGGAACCGCTCTTCGAATACTCCGGCGCCTGCGCGGGTTGCGGTGAAACGCCGTACGTCAAGTTGCTCACGCAGCTCTTTGGCGACCGTGCGATCATCGCCAATGCGACCGGTTGCTCCTCGATCTACGGCGGCAATCTGCCGACGACTCCCTACACGGTGGACGCGAACGGTCGCGGTCCGGCCTGGTCGAACTCGCTGTTCGAAGATAACGCGGAGTACGGTCTCGGCATGCGCTGCGGTATCGATAAGCTGACGGAAATCGCTCGCGAGCTGGCCGCCAAACTGGCTCCACAATTGGGCGACTCGTTTGTGCAGGAATTGCTCCATGCCAAGGTGCAGACGGAAACGGAAATCGCCGAGCAGCGCAAGCGCGTCTCGGAACTCCGCGACCGCCTCGCCACGGTGCAACTGCCCGAGGCCAAACGGCTCGATCAACTCGCCCAGTACCTGGTGCCGAAGAGCGTCTGGATCATGGGTGGAGATGGCTGGGCCTATGACATTGGCTACGGTGGTCTCGACCACGTCCTGTCGCTCGGCAAGAAGGTGAACATCCTCGTCCTCGACACGGAATGCTACTCGAACACGGGTGGCCAGATGTCGAAGTCCACGCCGATGGGCGCGGTGGCGAAGTTCGCCGTCGGTGGCAAGGAAACGGCCAAGAAGGATCTCGGCCTGATCGCCATGAGCTACGGCAATGTCTACGTCGCCCGGGTCGCCCTCGGTGCCAAGGACGCGCAAACGCTCAAGGCCTTTGCCGAAGCCGAAGCCTTCCCTGGAACCTCGATCATTATCGCTTACAGCCATTGTATCGCGCACGGTTACGCCCTGCACTTGGGCTTGGAACAGCAGAAACTCGCCGTCGAGTCCGGCTCATGGCCCTTGTATCGCTTTGACCCACGCCGCGAGGAAGCGGGTCAGGCTGCCCTGCAGATCGACAGCGCTGCGCCGAAGGGCCAGCTTTCGAACTACCAGAGCAATGAATTGCGCTTCCGGTTGCTGGAAAAGACCGCTCCGGACCGCGCCAAGGAATTGCTGGGTGAAAGCCAGTCCAATCTGACGCGCCGTTACGATCTGTACTCGCAGATGGCCACGTTTGGTAACAAGGATGACAAGGGAACCGAAAATGGAGCGGCGACTCCGGTTAATGGAGGAAACAAATAATGAACCTTTCCACCACTTATCTCGGGCTGAAACTCAAGAATCCCTTCATGCCGGGTGCCTCGCCGATGCCGGATAGCATCGGGGCGGTGCGCCGTCTCGAAGATGCGGGCGCGTCGGCCATCGTCATGCACTCGCTCTTCGAAGAGCAGTTCACGAACGAAGACCGCGTGCTGGAAGACGAGATTGCCACGCATCTGGAATCGAGCCCGGAGGCGACCAGCTTCCTGCCGATTCCGACCGAGTTCAACCTCGAGCCGGACGAATACCTGAAGCAGATCAGCCAGATCAAGGAAGCGGTCGACATTCCCGTCATCGCCTCGCTCAACGGTTCCACCGTGGGCGGCTGGGCGCGTTACGCGAAGGAAATTGAACAGGCTGGGGCGCATGCCTTGGAGTTGAATTTCTACCATCTCTCGACCAATGTCGAAGAGACAGGTTCCGAGGTGGAAAAGCGTGCGTGCGAGATTCTGAAGACGGTCAAGGAGAGCGTGAAGATCCCCGTCGCGGTGAAGCTCTCGCCGTTCTTCTCCTCGCTGCCGAACTTCAGCCGCCAATTGGTGGCCTCGGGTGCGGATGGTATCATTCTGTTCAACCGCTTCTATCAACCCGACATCGATACCGAAGAACTCGATGTGCTGCCGACCTTGCAGTTGTCGAACTCGTTTGAGTTGCGCCTGCGCCTGCGTTGGCTGGCCATTATCAGCGCTTCGGTGCCGACCAGCTACGCCTGCAGCGGCGGCGCTTACACGGGCCATGACGCGGTGAAGGCGATCATGACGGGTGCCACGGTGGTGCAATTCGTTTCCTCGTTGCTGAAGAACGGCCCCGAGTACCTCACGACCATCCTCCGCGATTTCGAAAAGTGGATGGAGGAGCATGAGTACAATTCGGTGGACGAGCTGCGCGGCTGCATGAGCTTCAAGCATTGTCCCGATCCTCTCGCCTACGAGCGCGGCAATTACCTCCGCATGCTCCAGGGCTGGAAGGTGTAGTATTTCCAGATTGGAAATTTCCAATTGCCAATTGAAAAGGCGGAGGTGGCGATAAGCTGCCTCCGCCTTTTCCGTCCGACCGTTGTCTGGACAGTAGAAAACAAGGGACGGCTTAAAGCGAGTTCTGAAGTTTGCAAGCCCGGCGATGCTACTCAATTTGCCGCCCCGGTAAATTGGTAATTGGGATTTGAAAATTGGAAATGAATTGACGCCGCCGTCGCATCGTGACGATATAAGGGGAACGAAGTTAGCAGGAGCTGCGTCCCGTGTTTTTTCTCGATGTCATTCTTTCCACGATTCTGATCCGGGTGGTCCTTGGCGTACTCGTGGCGTATCGCGGCCTGTTGCGGTTCATTTTCCTTTCCGCATTCCTGGTCTTGGTCGTTTATGCCAGCCGTCAGTTGCAACTGGCCTTGACCAGCCTGCTGGTGTTGACGCTGACTATCCCGGTGGCGCTGTTGCTACTCACCACGATTATCCCGGAGATTAAACGACTTTCGCAGGCAGTTCTATCCGGTCGTCTCTTTTGGGCGCGGGCGGTGCCGGAAAACCTGATTTCGTCCATTACCTCGGCCGTGATGGAGATGGGGCGGCAGCGGCTCGGTGCCCTGCTGGTTTTCTGCCAGCGCGACGATGTGAAACCACTGTTGAGCGGCGGTGAGGAAATCCTGGCCGCTCCGAACAAGTCGTTACTTCTTTCCCTGTTCAACCCGAAGTCGCCGCGTCATGACGGCGCGGTGGTGATTGAGGGAGGTCAATTGATCCGCATCGGAGCAGTTTTGCCTCTGGCGTCGGCCGAAGGGGTGCATGAGGAGTGGGGCACGCGCCATCTCGCGGCGGCGGGGTTGACCGGACAGTGCGACGCACATGTGATGGTAGTAAGCGAAGAGCGTGGGGTGATTTCCTACGCGGCGGGGGGCGAACTGCGGGCCATTCATCCAGCGTCTGAGGAGAATGTCCGTGCTGCGGTGGTGGAGGCACTCGGGTTGAGTGTGGATCGCAATCGACGGATGCGCCGGTTATTTTTCGAGGTTTTTCTCTGGATGGTGGCTCTGATTTTTTCCATTGCGGGTTCCTACACTGCCACGCAGTTGACGAACTGGCTCAAGAATGAGCCGGTCGATATCCGTTCCTTTAATGCGGATGTGCGCATCGTGAATCTGCCGCCGGATCTCTACGTGGATGATCTCAAGTCGACCTCGTGTTCCGTCTTCCTGCGCATTCCGCGCACGACCCGGCTCTTTGGGGTACCGAATCTGGCGGTGACGGTTGATCTGGCGAAGTATCCCCCGGGGCCGGTCACGGTGAATCTTTCCCGTCAGATGCTGGGGAATATCGAATGGGAAGTGGATCACTTCGAGCCAACCCAACTCAAATTCCAGTTGGTGAAAAGCCGTACGACGGAATTGACGCTCAAGCCGATGTTGCTCGGGTTACGGCCCGAGTTGCGAGCCCGGCGCGTGCGTGTGACTCCGGAAACGATTCAAGCCGAAGTGCGCAGTACGCAATGGAAGGACAGCACGTTGGAAACGGCGCCAATCGATCTCTCGTCGGTGACGGTTCCCGGTACCTACAATTTCAATGCGCAGGTGATCGTTCCGGCGGTGATTCGGTATAATCATGGGGCGGACAAGGTACCGGTCCGGGTGCAGGTGGAGATTTCGTCTCGATAATACGCCACATTTTAGAGTTGGTTTTTACAGGTTTTACTTTATTTTGAGGCGTCCTTGTTTAAGACAACTTCGGCGAATCAGATTCTAATTCGATGGACGCCAGTCACGCAATTAAGCGCCCGAGCCGTCACCGCCCCATTCGGGCGGTTATACGAATTCTCTTTTGCAGCGGTCTCTTGATCGGTGCAGGCTGGGCACAACCCACTCCTGTCCAGCAGGAGAAACTTCGGGATTTCGACGCCGTTACGCTGCAGCTTCCTTACACGCATCAATTTCAATTTGCCGGTTACTACGCGGCGATCGAGAAGGGGTTCTACGCGCAGGAAGGATTGGTGGTGAATCTGCGCGAGGTCACGCGAGGCGAGACACCGGTCGATGCGGTGACGAGTGGCCGGGCGCAGTACGGGGTTGCCGGTTCGGAATTGGTCGTGGAGCGATTGCGTGGGCGGCCTGTGGTGGCGTTGGCGGCGATTTTCCAACATTCGCCTTACGTGATCATTTCGGATGCGCGCAAGAAGATCCGTCATCCGCTCGATCTGGTGGGCAAGCGGGTGATGATGGAATTGAATCAGCGCGATGTGGAAATCATGGCGATGTTTCGCAAGCTGGGCGTTGACATTGGCCGCATGCAGGTGAAGCGCAACAGTTGGAACGTGGATGATTTGATCGAGGGGCGGGTCGACGCAATGGGCGCATACATCACGGACAAGCCTTTCGTCCTGAAGAAGCGTGGCGTGGCTGTCAGTGTCCTGAAACCCGATCAATACGGCATTGATTTCTATGGCGATTGCCTGTTCACCTCCGAGAACGAACGGCAGTTGAATCCGGCGCGTGTGGAAGCGTTCCTGCGGGCGAGCCTGCGGGGTTGGCGTTACGCAATGGAGCAGCCGGATGAGGTCATCGCGATGATTCGCGACAAGTACGGCGGACAGACGTACGGATTGACGGAGGAGGATTTACGCTTTGAGGCAGATGAGATGCGCAAGTTGATCATGCCGGACCTGATTCCGGTGGGGCAAATGCACCCGGAACGGTGGCAGCATATCGCCGAGACTTTCGTCGAGCTCAAGTTGGCGTCGCGCCCGTACACGCTCAATGGATTTCTGTTCTGGCCGAAGGAAAATGAGCCGGAAGATCGTTGGCTGTATTGGCTCAGGGCGGCGCTTTTTGCCACGGTGCTGGTGGCCTTGGTGGTGATCTTGTGGAATCTCCAACTGCGGAGGCAGGTGGAGAAGCGGACGCACCAGTTGAAGAGGCAAAACGAGGCGATCCAACGCGAGGCGGAGGCGCTGCGTCAGGCCGAGGAGCGCTTGAAGGCGAGCGAGGCAAAGTTCCGGCGCATCTACGATGCGAACATCATGGGGATGTTTTATGCCTCCGCCACGGGACATATCCAGGAGGCGAATGATGCCTTCCTGAAGCTCTTGGGATTTACGCGCGAGGATTTGGACAACGGTCTCGTCGAGAGCATGGTGTTCAGTGATCCGGAATGGCATCCGTTGCAGCCTTTTGCGGTGAATGAAATCGAGGAGCGCGGTGTATGTACGCCGTATGAAAAGGATTTGCTGTGCCGCAACGGGACGCGGGTGCCGACGATTGTGACAGCCGCCGTGGTGGGGCCGGAGGATAAGTCGGTCATCGCCATCGTGCAGGATATTTCCGAGAAGCGCCGCCTGATCGAGGAGCAGATGAAGACGAGCAAGCTCGAAGCGGTGGGCGTGCTGGCGGGGGGCATTGCGCACGACTTTAATAATCTCCTCACGCCGATTCTTGGCAATCTCTCGCTGGCGCGCAACACGAGCGACAACACGCCCGGCATGGACGGCTTTTTGCAGCTCGCGGAAAAGGCGTGCTGGCGGGCGCGGGATCTGACTCAGCAATTGCTCACTTTCGCGCGCGGGGGAGCTCCGGTCAAAAAAGCGGCAGTGTTGCCCGATCTGATTCGCGATTCGACGCTCTTCGCACTGCATGGTTCGAACGTCCGCGCCCAGTTCGAGATCGATGATCATCTGGCCACGGTGGAAGCCGATCAGGGTCAGCTCAGCCAGGTGCTGCAGAATCTGGTGATTAATGCCGTTCACGCCATGCCGCAGGGCGGGATCATCCGCGTGCGCGCGTACAACGTGGACAAGATTGAGCATTGGCAGATTCCCTCCGTCATGGGCAAGCATGTGTGCATCGAGGTGGCCGATTCGGGTACGGGAATTTCTCCGGAAAATCTCAAACGCATTTTTGATCCGTACTTCACCACCAAGGCGCACGGTCACGGACTGGGTCTGGCCACATCATTCTCGATTATTCGTCGTCACGACGGGCATATCGGGGTCACGTCGCAACTGGGCAAGGGCAGCACGTTCAGCCTCTTTTTACCAATCAGTCGCAATGTCACCGCCAAGGAGCAGGCCGAACCTGCGGCACCGAAATCCAGTGGCAAGGGCGGTCGTGTGCTCATCATGGATGACGAGGCCGATATCCGCCAATTGGTCAGCGATATTCTGGAACATTCCGGTTTCGAGGTGGAGGCATCCGCTAATGGCGCGGAAACAGTGCGCCTCTATCGCGAGGCAAAGGAATCAGGCAAGCCATTCGGCGCGGTGATTCTTGATCTGACGGTGCCCGGCGGCATGGGCGGCGCGGAAACGTTGCAAGCCTTGCGGAAATACGATCCCTCTGTGAAGGCGATTGTGTGCAGCGGATATTCGAACGACCCGATCATGGCGGAATACGAGAAACACCATTTCAAGGCGGCGGTGCGCAAGCCGTTCTCCTTTGACGAGATCACTGCCACGGTCGCGAAGGTGATGCAGGGTTAGGTCTTGCGTACGGCGGGGCGAATCGGTGAACAGCGGCGGCGGCACACAGTGCCGCCCTACAACGCAGAAGCATCTAGTACCCGTGGCTTATTACTCTGCCTTGGTATAGAGCTCCGCTCCGGTCTTCTTGAACTCCTCGGCCTTGGCTTGCATGCCGGCTTCGAGCGCCTTTTGCTCTTCCAGTCCTTTTTCAGCGGCGTACTTGCGCACGTCCTCGGTGATCTTCATCGAGCAGAAGTGCGGACCGCACATGGAGCAGAAGTGCGCCTGCTTGGCGCCTTCCTGCGGGAGCGTGGCATCGTGGAATTCGCGTGCGCGCTGGGGATCGAGACCGAGATTAAACTGATCCTCCCAGCGGAATTCGAAGCGAGCCTTCGAGAGCGCGTTGTCACGTTCGGCGGCATGGGGGAATCCCTTGGCCACGTCAGCGGCATGGGCGGCAATCTTGTAGGCAATCACGCCATCGCGCACATCGTTCTTGTTCGGCAGTCCGAGATGTTCCTTCGGCGTGACGTAGCAGAGCATCGCGCAGCCATACCAACCGATCATCGCGGCACCGATGGCGCTGGTGATGTGATCATAGCCGGGGGCGATGTCGGTCGTGAGCGGTCCGAGCGTGTAGAACGGCGCTTCATGGCAATGCTTGAGTTCGAGGTCCATGTTTTCCTTGATCAACTGCATCGGCACATGGCCGGGGCCTTCGATCATGACTTGGCATTCGTGCTTCCACGCGACCTTGGTCAATTCGCCAAGCGTGTATAATTCGCCGAGCTGCGCTTCGTCATTCGCGTCCGCGCCCGCGCCGGGACGCAGGCCATCGCCGAGGGAGAAGGAGACATCGTACGCTTTCATGATCTCGCAGATTTCCTCGAAATGAGTATAGAGGAAATTCTCCTGGTGATGGGCGAGACACCATTTCGCGAGGATCGAGCCGCCGCGGCTGACGATGCCGCAGACGCGCTTGGCGGTCAGGGGGACATAGCGCAGGAGCACGCCGGCATGAATGGTGAAGTAATCGACGCCCTGCTCAGCCTGTTCGATGAGCGTGTCGCGGTAGAGTTCCCAAGTGAGTTCCTCGGCGCGGCCACCGACTTTTTCGAGGGCTTGGTAAATCGGTACGGTGCCGATCGGGACGGGTGAGTTGCGGATGATCCATTCGCGCGTGGCGTGGATGTTCTTGCCGGTGGAGAGATCCATCACGGTGTCGGCACCCCAGCGGATCGACCACGCCATTTTCTCAACCTCTTCTTCAATGGAGGAGGCGACGGCGGAGTTGCCGATGTTGGAGTTGATCTTCACGCGGAAGTTGCGGCCGATGATCATCGGTTCGCTCTCGGGATGATTCACATTCGCGGGAATGATGGCACGGCCGGCGGCGACTTCATCGCGGACGAATTCCGGAGTGATGATCTTCGGCAGACGTGCCCCGAAGGCTTGGCCGGGATGCTGGAAGTCGCGACCTGCATCGGTCGGCCACTCGCCGCGCGAAGAGGGTAGTTCGCGGCCGAGGTTTTCACGAATCGCGATGTACTCCATTTCGGGCGTGATGATGCCGCGCTTGGCGTAGTGCATCTGCGTGACGTTGCCGCCGCTCTTGGCGCGCAGCGGTTGACGTTGCAGGCCGGGGAATTCTTCGAGACGACCGCGTTCCTGCTGGCTGGCGTACTCGGCGTGGGTGGCGGTGAGGTAGCCGTTATCGCGAGGGTGTACGGGGCGACCGAGGTAGGTTTCCGTGTCGGCGCGCTGATCGATCCATTGCTGGCGCAGTGGGGCGAGACCCTTGCGGATGTCGATCTTGACGGCGGGATCGGTGTAGGGACCCGAGGCGTCGTAAATGCGGATCGGTGGATTTGCGATCAGGTTGCCTTGAAAGTCGCGTGTGGGAGTTTGTTCGACTTCGCGGAGCGCCACGCGGACGCCGGGCTGTTTGCCGTCGACATGAATCTTATGCGAATTCGGGAACGGTTGCGTGACCGAGGCGAGGAGCTTCTTTTTGCTGCGGAGAAGGGAGCCCTTGCTCTTGGTGCGGGTGCCGGATTTGGGTGCGATCATATCTGTGTTCCTTTCGTTCGCGATGCGGAAAACTGGAACAGGGGAAACAGCAGGCACGACGGTGTGCGACGCCACTCTCTCCCTTCGCCAGCATTATCCGGATCAGGTTCTTCGGGTCGTTGCCTCGTAGGCAACCTCTCAGCCGTTTCCAGCTCCCCGTAGGGTGAAAGGTACGCTAATAGCCCCATCTTGCAAGTCAATCATCGCGGACGGAGTGCGTGTTGCCGAAACGACCGCTTTTGCGTAGTGTTGGCGATCGTGGACAGCATTCTCTTTATCCGGGGTGGCGCATTGGGGGATTTCATCGTCACGCTGCCAGCCCTGCGTCTGGTGCGCGAAAAATGGCCGCAAGCGCATATCGAACTGTTGGGCTATCCGCGCCATGCGGCGCTCGGCGTGAATCGCTATTACCTGAACGCGGTGCGTAGCGTGGATACGGGGCCGCTGGCGGGATTCTTCATTCCGAACGCAGTGCTGGACCCAGAGCTGGTCGATTACTTCGGTGATTTCGACTTGGTGGTGTCGTACTTCTATGATCCGGATCAGATCTTTTTTCAGAACCTGAAACGTTGCAATATGCCAAACCTGATCACCTTCTCGCCCGTGGCGGGATTGGCTCCGGCGGCGAAACATTTCTGCGCGCCGCTGAGCGAATTGGGTTTGGGGACGGACGATTATTCGAGTCGCCTGCATCTGTCGGCGGAAGACAAAGCGTGGGCGGTGGAATTCTTGAAGGAGCTTGATCCCTCGCGGCCAACGGTGGCGATTCACCCCGGCAGTGGCAGTGAAAAAAAGAACTGGCCTATTGATCGGTGGGTGGAGTTGTGCCAGCGCCGGGTGACAGCTGGGAAAGAAAATTTCGTGGTGGTTAGTGGCGAGGCGGACGATGAGAGAACGCAATATTTGCTCGCGCGTTGGCCGGGCAAGTCGCCGCTCGTGGCGCGTCATCTCCAGCTGCCGCATCTGGCGGCTGTGCTCGCGGCCTGTCGCTTGTTCGTGGGACACGATTCGGGCGTGACGCATTTGTCGGCTGCGGCGGGTTGTCCCAGCATCGCGCTCTTTGGTCCAACCGATCCGGCGATGTGGGCTCCGGTTGGCTCGCATGTGCGCGTTCTGGAACGTTACGGTGACATGGCCGCGATTAGCGTTGATGAGGTGTGTACTGCGATGGATCAGACTTTGGGGGCGCTGCCCCTACACCCCCGCTCAAGGAAATGATTTCCTTGAGAATCTTCTCATTAGCCGAAAGACCGTGTGGCGCTGCGCCACACGGTCTTTCGGCTAATTGAGGTTCCCAGAGGGTATGATACCCTTTGGGAGGAGGTTTGGAGGATGGAGTCCTCCAATGCTCATTACAGCGACTGGGTGAACTTCTCGAGTTGGTAGCACTCGATGATGTCGCCTTCCTCGTAGTCGTTGAAATCGCCGAGGCGGATACCGCATTCCAGACCGGCGCGCACTTCGCTGGCTTCGTCTTGGAAACGTTTGAGCGTGTGGATGCCGCCGTCGTAGATCGGCTGCTTGCGGCGTACCACGCGGGCGCGGGCGTTGCGGACGATGCGGCCGTTGCTGACGCTGCAGCCGGCGACGGGGAACTTGGACAGTTTGAATACCTGTTTGACCACGGCAGTGCCGAGTTGGGTTTCGCGCAGTTCGGGGTCGAGCAAGCCGACCATCGCGTCCTTCACCTGGTCGATGAGTTCGTAGATGATCGAGAAGAGCTTGATCTGGATGCCTTCGCGCTTGGCGGCGTTTGCGGCGGAGTTGTCGGTCTTGGTGTTGAAGCCGATGACGATGGCCTGCGATGCCTTGGCGAGTAGTATGTCGGATTCCGAAATCGGGCCGACGGCGGCGTGGACGACTTCGAGGTCGATCTTCTTGCTCTCGATTTTGGAGAGGGAGCCGACGATGGCTTCGACGGAGCCCTGTACGTCGCCCTTGAGGATGACTTTGAGAACTTTGCGTTGTCCGTCGGCGATCGTGGCGAAAAGATTTTCCAGCGTGACGCGGGGAGGCGCTTCGAGTTTGCCGAGGCGGAGCTTGGCGGCGCGTTCTTCGGCGATCTCGCGGACTTCCTTCTCGTTGCGCATGGTGGTGAGTTCTTCACCGGGAGAGGGCACGCCGTTGAGGCCGAGGATTTTCACGGGAGTCGAGGGGCCGGCTTCCTTGATGGGCTGGCCGATGTCGTTCACGAGTGCGCGGATGCGGCCATAGAATGGTCCACAGAGGGCGGCATCACCGACATGGAGCGTGCCGGATTGGACGAGGAGCGTGGCAGTCGGACCGCGGCCCTGTTCGATTTGGGACTCGATGATGACGCCACGACCGGCACCGTGCGGATTGGCCTTGAGTTCGAGAATTTCCGCTTGGAGGAGCATCATCTCGAGAAGCTTTTCGATGCCGATTTTGCGGGTGGCGGAGACTTCGCAGACGATGGTGTCGCCGCCGTATTCTTCGGGGACAAGACCCTGTTCTTGCAAGTGCGCTTTGACTCGGGTGGTGTTTGCGCCGGGGAGATCAATTTTGTTGATCGCCACGATGATCGGCACCTTGGCGGCGCGGGCGTGGTTGATTGCCTCGATGGTTTGCGGCATCAGGCTGTCATCCGCCGCGACGACGAGAATGACGATGTCCGTGACGCTGGCTCCGCGGGCGCGCATGGCAGTAAATGCGGCGTGGCCGGGGGTGTCGAGGAAAGTGATGGATTGGTTGCCGCGCTTTACCGTGTACGCGCCGATGTGTTGCGTGATGCCACCGGCTTCACCGGCGGCGACGCGGGTCGAACGAATGGCGTCGAGGAGCGAGGTCTTGCCGTGGTCGACGTGGCCCATGATGGTGACCACGGGCGGACGGGCTTGAAGCTCCGCCGGTTTGGGCGGGGCGGGCTTGGGCGGTTCCACGACCTTGACGGGAGCGTGGACCTGACCGGCGCCGCGTTCGCGCTTTTCGATTTCGAACGTGAATCCTTTTTTCACGCACAGTTTGCGCGCGGTGTCTTCGTCGATGGTCTGTGTGAGCGTGGCGAAAATGTTCAGCTCCATGAGGTCATGGATGAGCTGGAAGGGTTTGAGGCCCATCTTGGCGGCGAGTTCCTTGACCACGATCGGCGGTTTCATGACGACGATTTTGGAAATCGGAGCGGCTGGCGCAGCGGGGGCCGGGGTGGCTGCTGGTGTGGGCGCGGCGACAGGGGCCGGGGCCGTTGCCACTGGGGTGGGGGCGGGCGTCGGTTCCACTTTGGCCGCGACAGGAGTAGCGGCGGGAGCGGCGGTTTCCGCTTTCTTTTCAGCGGGGTGGGCCGAGGCCGTTTTCTTTTTGGCGGCAGGCGCTTTCGTCGCGTGTGCAGAATCCGCCTCTTCCGCGGGAGACTTCACCTTGGGGGCGGCGGTCTTGCGGGTCGGCTTGGTGGCAGGAGTGGAGGCGGATTTTTCTTTGGACATCGGTTACGAAGCGGGTGTGGCTTTGGTTTGGTTGACAGCGGTCGCGTGGATTTTCCGGGCCAGTTCCGGGTCAACCTCAGGTAGGGCCGAGCTGAATTCATCGGCGTCCACTTCCTGGATGCCTTCAATGCTGAGGAATCCGGCGCGAACGACTTGGGAGGCAATCGGGGCTTCGATCTGGAGCAATCCGGCCATCTTGGCGGCGGCCTGATTGAGCTGATCTTCAAAGGCCATCGCCGTCGATTGTTCCTTCTGAATATCGATTTCCCAACCGGTCAGTTTTTGCGTGAGGCGTGCATTCTGGCCGCGGCGTCCGATGGCGAGGGAAAGGTTTTCTTCGTCGACGATGACTTTAACTCGCTTGTGGGCCTCATCAATTTCCAGGCTCTTGAGCTTGGCGGGTTTGAGGGCTTCCACGGCGAGTTCACGGATGTTGGGCGACCAGCGGAAGAGGTCGACCTTCTCGTTGTTGAGTTCGCGGACGATGTTCTTTACGCGGGAGCCGCGCAGGCCGACGCAAGCGCCGACGGGGTCCACTTTTTCGTTGGAGGACCAGACGGCGATCTTCGTGCGGTAACCGGCTTCGCGGGCGAGGCCTTTGATTTCGACGGTCTTGTCGTTGAGTTCGCTGACTTCCAGTTCAAACAGCTTTCGGACGAAATCCGGATGGCTGCGGGAAAGAATGATTTCGGGGCCGCGCTGGGTGTTCTCGACGGTGACGACGTAGGCGCGGATGCGTTCTCCGGGAGTGTATTCTTCCGTCGGGACGCGTTCCTTGGCAGGCATGACGGCTTCGAATTTGCCGAGGTCGATGATGACGTCGGAGCGTTCAAAGCGGCGGACGGTGCCGGTGACGATGGCGCCCATGCGGTCTTTGAATTCGTTGAAGACCATGGAGCGTTCGATGCCGCGCAACGTCTGGTTCATGGCTTGCTTGAAGACTTGGGCGGCAATGCGGCCGAAATCGCGCGGCGTGACTTCCACGGGTACGATTTCACCGAGCTTCACGTCGGCACGGATGCCGCGGGCTTTGGCCAGGGTAATTTCGTCATGAGGTTGCGTGACCTTTTCGACAACGAGAAGGTTTGCAAGGGCGCGGATTTTGCCATTGCGGGGGTCGAGCTCCACGCGCAAATCGCGGGCGGGGCCAACGCTTTTGCGGGCCGCTGCAAGGAGGGCGCTTTCCACCGCGGCGATCAAGTCTTCTTTCTTGATCCCCTTCTCCTTCTCCATGTAATCCAATATGGCAACAAATTCCTGGCTCATAACTGTTCCTCTCCTTCCGATTACGACACGACAGGAAAAAAAAGTGGGAACCGGTTAGAGTTCCCACCGTGCCGTAATCTGAGTTATTAAGCCTACAGTGGAAGGAATTTAGGTCAAGGGTAAAAGACAAAAAAGCGCCGGGGTAGGCGTTTCGGGCGAATTAGGCGCGCTTTAACGGTCGGTAGGAAAGATGAAATGATCCGCTTCTGGTATGGGGCTGGAACTGATTCAACAGTAGTTAACTCGCTGGTGGGTAAAGTTGATAGAGCATGAGATAAACAATGACGCCGGTAACGGATACGTACATCCAGACGGGCCATGTCCAGCGGGCGAGTTGTTTGTGTTCGTCGAAGCGTTCTTTCAAGGCGAGGTAGAAGGTGCGCAGGATCATTGGTAGGACGATCATGGCGAGGATGGTATGGGTGAACAGGATGGTCAGGTAAATGGTGCGTGGCCAGCCGGGTGTGGTGAACTTGGTGACACCTTTGCCATAATAGTAGTGCATGCCGAAATGGTAGGTCAGGTAGCAGGCCAGAAAAACGGCGGAGGTGATAAAGGCGCTGATCATGAAGGCGCGGTGAACGTTCTTATGGCCGCGCAGGATGGCGATGAAGCCGCCCAGCAACAGAAGTGATGTCAGGCTGTTAAGGGTAGCATTGAGGGCAGGAAATTGTGAGAGGGGTAGCATGGGGGGTGGGTTCCTTGAGGAGTCGATCGATATCGGCTTTGAGTTTCGGGTAGGTCTCGGGGAGGAGTCCATCGTAATATCCGCGTATGACGCCGTTGCGGTCGACGAGGACCAGTCGGGTGCTGTGGATGAATTTTTCGGACGGCGGCGCTTTGGGATCGTAGTTGGGCTGGGCGACGAGTTTGAAACTGGTTTCAATGAGGGTATAGAGCGGGATTTTTTCGCCGGTGACGAAGAGCCAGCGTTGCGGGTCGGCTCCGTACTTGGTGGCGTATTGGGTGAGCACGGGAGGGGTATCGCCGCTGGGGTTGACGCTGAAGGAGACGAGGCGGATATCGGTGTGTCTGGCGATTTCTTTTTGAAACGCGGCGAAATGCTGGCTCAACGTGGGGCAGGGGCCACCGCAGGCGGTGAAGATGAAGTTGGCCACCCAGACTTTGCCGAGGAGATCGCGGTTGGTTATGTCCTTGCCGGTGCGTTCGGTGAGGGTGAAGTCGGCGACTTGGCCGAGCTTCGGTAGTCCGGGTTTCGGCGTGAACGGTTTGGCGAAGGTCAGGAGGTATGCTCCGAGCGCTGCGACGAGAATCAGGGCGAGAAAGGCCCCGGCCATTTTGAGGACAATTTTGTTCGCAGCCACGGAGTCAGGGGGAGATTAGGGATTGCGGCCCTGCACGCGATTGGTCAGCCATGAGCAGATGCCGAGCAGGGTGACGGCGAAAAGGATGAGGACGCCGACACTGATCCAGAGGGGCGGATCGGAAGCTTCCGGGGCGGCGATGGGGGAGATGAGTACTTGGCGGAGGGCGGCAAGTCCGTAGTGGAGCGGGTTCAAAAAGATCACCCACTTGACCCAGGTCATCGCACCGGTCGGCGGAAACAAGGCGCCGGAGAGCAGCCAGAGTGGGATGAGGACGAGATTCATCAGGGCGTGAAAACCCTGTGTGGAATCGAGCGGCCAGGCGATGAGATAGCCGAGTGCGGTGAGTCCAAATCCAATGAGGAAGAACAACGCAATGATGCCCGGCAACGAGGCCCACGGAATCGGAATGCCGGTGAGCGGGGCCATGGCGAGAAAGATCAAGGCTTGGATCAAGGAGAGCGTCGCGCCGCCGCAGAGTTTCCCAAGGACAATGGCGCTGCGGGAGATCGGCGAGGTGAGCACGCCCTGCAGGAAACCCTCGCGGCGATCTTCAATAATGGAGATGGTGGAGAAGATGGCGGTGAAGAGCATGATGAGCATCAACGTGCCGGGGAAGAAATATTGGAGGTAGGTGAAACCTTCCGGCGCGCCTTCGGCGTGGAAGGATTTCCCCATGCCCGCGCCAATGACGAACCAGAACATGATAGGCGAGGCGAGCGCGCCGATGACGCGATTTTTCTGGCGCAGGAAGCGAACCACTTCGCGCGACCAGAGGGTCCACGTGGGCAGGGTGACCGTGTTGAAGAAACTGGCGGTGACCGGTGAAGGAGTGGAAGTGCTCATGACGAATTAGTTTTCGAAGCGGCGGCCGGTGAGGTGGATGAACACATCCTCCAGCGTGGGTTGAGAGAGGGTGATGGAGTCGACCTTGTCTGGGAACGCGGCAACGATCTGCGCGACGAGTTTCGGACCACTCTCCGCCTGATCGCCGGGCGTCTCGATGCGGAGACTGCCTCCGACGAGGGAGGGCTTGAGTGAGAGCTTTTCGGTGATTTGGCCGGCGAGCGCGGTGGCATCGGATGATTGCACGGTGATGACGGAGCCGCGCAAGGCGGATTTCAATTTGTGCGGCGTATCAAGGCAGACGCGCAGGCCGCGGTCGAGGATCATCAGGCGGTGGCAACGCTCGGCTTCGTCCATGAGATGGGTCGTGACGAGGATGGTGATTTTCTCGCGCTGATTGACCTCTTGCAGATAATTCCACAACTCCAGCCGCGCGTTGGGATCGAGGCCGGTGGTGGGTTCATCGAGGATCAGCAGCGAGGGGCGGTGCAGGAGTCCCTTGGCTACTTCCACGCGGCGCTGCAAGCCGCCGGAGAGTGTCTCCACTTTATCTTTCAAGCGGTCGTCGATCTTGAATTTGGAGGCAAGCTCTTCGATGCGTTTCGCGAGCGTGCGACCGTAGAGGCCGTAAAGATGACCTTGATGGCGCAGGTTCTCGCCGACGGTGAGTTTCTTGTCGAGGCTGGGGGATTGAAAAACGATGCCGAGATGCTGGCGGATACCGGCGAGGTCGTAGCGCAGCGAAATGCCGTCGAGGGTGATCGTGCCGTCCTGCAGCGGGAGCAGGGTGGAGAGAATGCGAAAGAGTGTGGTCTTGCCGCTGCCATTGGGCCCGAGCAGGCCGAAGATTTCTCCCTGTTGCAGCGAGAACGAAAGGCGGTCCAGCGCGAGCCGTTCGCCGTAGCGATGGCTCAGGGTCTCAATCGAAAGAAAGGCGGGCGTGGTCATAAGAAAGTCTGACGATATAAGTGGCCAATCTACTGATAGACAACAGGAAAGCAAGCGGCAGCCGCATTTGGCTGATACTCTAATATTGGGGCTTTCGATTTATTAGAGCCTGTTCACGACCTTTCGGGGAGTCCCCTGAGAGTGGAGGGGGGCGAAAAAAAAGTGCGTCGACAAAGCGCTACAAGGATCAACCGACTCTGTTGGGTGTCGCGTGCGGTGTCGTCGAGAAATTTCAAATTTCTGGTTTGAGATTTCAAAGGAAAAGAGTCCGCGCATGGGGACAGACTAGCACGGCTGGCGCAGGAGTGTTTGTCTTAGGTTTGCTACGTGAGCTGCGTGTGCGACATTTTGCGTCGTGGGGCGGCCAAATTCCTGATCGCGCGACGGCTCCTCATTTCGAGGCAGAGTCTAATGACCGCCGCAGGAGCCTTTGGCGTTGGGAACGTCGTTGAGGAAATTCCATGCCTTGCGATAGCTTTTGCCGTGCAGGTAGTGCAGCAATTGGGGCGAGGCGGCGGGGTCTTGGGCGAGTCGTTCGTGCAGGGAGTCGAGTTTCGCGAAGAGGGCGAGCAGGTCGGGTGGATTCGGTTCGCGCTGGCGCGGCACGGCGTCGAGATAGTCGCGCAAGGTGTCGCGGATTTCTTCGGAAAGGGCCATGGGAAATTTCAAATTGAGATTTCAGATTCGGAACGACTCGGTTCCGCGTGTTATGCCGAGCGGAGCTTTTCCTTCTTCTCGTCCCATTCGGCGCGGATCTTGGTGAGTTCCTGTGCGAGGGTTTGTTGCAACATCTGGACATTCTCCGGGCTGTTGGCGGCTCGAGCGGCGGCAATGGCGGCTTGCGCCATGGTTTCGCGCTCGGCGATCTTCGCTTTGTAGACGGAGTCCAGCTCCTGAATCTGCGCGATCTGTTCGGGGGAGAGTTTCTTGAGAGGGCTCGATTTCTCGAGTCGTTCCATGGCCAGTTCGTAAGCGGATTTCATAGGTGGGGTGGGAAAGGGGACTGTCCGTAATGGCGTTAAGGAGCTTCCTGCTATAATTCAACGAGTTGGGTCTATCGCTGTTAAATAAGTGATTTCAGAGGGAAAATGATAGAATGAGGTGGACTACATCTGTCGATGCCGATTTTTTGCAATTTTCATCCTAAATCTCTCTTAGCTTAGTGCCATTCATGCCTGCCTCCCTTTAATCTTAATTGAATGCAGAGAGATTTCTCTCGTTAACCACTTTCTGCTCAAGTGGTACTTCTGAACAATATCTTTTTACCGAAGATAGAAACTCATAATCAGTATCTAAATTCAGCATATAAATAAACCCGCTCTTTAACGCAAGGTACACCCTTTTCCTTTCTTCGCTCACAGAACTCTTGGATACGCTCACTCTATAAGGGGCTTTTATTATCATTATTTTATTAATTTCAGCGTAAAGAACAAACATTGAAAGTAAGTTTAAAACTCTCAACTCCATACTGTTTTCGTTGAAACGTACGTTAGTTATTACCATTGATAAAATTATTGCACTTATTCTGCGAATGGTATTTTTCATGAGAATAGTATCTTCGAAAAATAGAGAGAGACGAATAAAGGGGACTGTCCGCAGATTAGGGAAGCGTGAGCCACACCTCGCCGTCGATGATTTCCACGGGGTGACTTTTCACCTTGGCTCCGGGAATGTTCGGGCAGGCACCGCTTTGCAAATCGAAGCGCCATTGATGCCAGGGGCAGGCGACGTGGCCGTCTTTGACCGGGCCTTCGCTGAGCGGTCCGCCCCGGTGCGGGCACCGGTTGTCGAGCGCGAAGAAACCGTCCTCGGTGTGGAAGAGTGCGATCTCTCCGGAGGGCGTGGCGAGGCAGCGTTTGGAACCGGGGGGGAGTTCGGCTGCGGCGAGGAGCTTGGTTCGTTCGGGCATCGCTTCAATTTATGTCAGTTGCGGCGGGATGCAAGTTGGGTTATGGATACCGTCATGACGTGGTTCGCTCCCGGTCCGAATTTTGGTTACACGATCAAGCAGATTGATGATCATCCGTGGCAGACGCTGATCACGATGAAGGAAATTGTCCGGCTGGAGCCCGGCTCGCTGGAATTCATCGGGCCGGATGTCGACCGTCACATCGCCTACTGGCGTGTGCATAAGCCGGAGTTGTTCGAGGCGGGGAAGAAGCCGGTCTTTGTATTGGATACCACTCCGGTGCATCCGCATCAGGTCGAGGCGGAACCGCGCCGCCCCTTCCAGCCGTGGAAGGGGTAACCCATCTTTGGTCTATTTTTGCGACCACTCACATGGGAGTGTAACCAGACCCCAGCGCCGACTTTCGATTAATTTATCCGATGTGGCGGAGGGGACAATGGGAGGCATTTCCAGCCCGCGCAGGAGTGAGATTGAGTCTGCCTGATTGCGGATCAGGCACAGCGAAATCCAGTAGGCATCGGGTCGGAGATAGCGTGTGGGTAAGGTGACATTGAAATGATAAGTGCCGGGTTGGAGTTCGAGCAAGGGTTGGGTTTCCGACCAGTTGCTGGAGAAGACTTCGATGCCCTCGCTGTTGCGCACTGCGATGAAGAGATTGCCTTCGTGGAGTGGGGCGGAAAGTTCGATTTCGAGATGAGCGGTGAGCGGTTCTCCCTGCGCCACGGAGGCTGGCCATGTTTGCTCGCCCGAGGAAAAGGAGAGCGCGGTGAAGCGGCCGATGGCATCGGGTTCGCCACCAAAGCGGCTCAAATCGTATCGTTCGGCTTTTTGTCCGAGGTAGCGGGCGATGACGAGACCGGGTTCGCCGTCGCTGATCAATTTGCCGTCTTCGAGGAGGAGCGCGCGCGAGGCGAGGGACTGGACCAACTGCATCTGGTGGCTGACGAGAATGACCGTGTGGCCGCTGCGCGCGACGTCCTGCATCTTGTCGAGGCAACGGCGCTGGAATTTGGAATCACCCACGGCGAGTACTTCGTCCACAATCAGGATTTCATTCTGGAGATGGGCTGCTACGGCGAAGGCGAGGCGGACGAACATGCCGCTGGAGTAGCGTTTCACAGGGGTGTCGACAAAGGCGCCGATCTCCGCAAAGTCGACAATCTGGTCAAATTGCGAGCGGATCTCGGCGTGGCTCATGCCGAGGATGGCGCCATTGAGGAAAATATTTTCGCGGCCGGTGAGTTCGCCGTTGAATCCGGTGCCAACTTCGAGAAGGCTCGCGACGCGGCCATTGATTTCAATGCGTCCAGTGGTTGGGTCGGTAATGCGGCTGAGGAGTTTCAGTAGGGTGGATTTTCCGGCTCCATTGCGACCGATCAAGCCGACGATTTCGCCGGGTTGAATGGTGAAGTTGACGTTCTGCAAGGCCCAGAATTCCTGGGTGCGGCTCTGCTTCGGCGTGGTGCCACGCAGGCGGGAGAGGATGGAGAGTCCTGCGTTGCGCAGCGTCTCGCGCAAGGTCCAGGTGCGTACGTCACTGTTTTGTAGGTGATAGCGCTTGCCGAGATTCTGGACGTGAATGGCGGGAGTGGACATCAGATGATATCGGCGAAAGTTTTTTCCGTCGTGCGGAAATAGCGCAGTCCGGACCACAGCAGCATTAATAGAAAGAGAATCGACAAGGCCAATCCGGAAAGACAGAGGGAGGCTTTTCCGCCGAACAGAGCCCAACGAAAACCGTCGATCACGCTCACGAGGGGGTTAAGGGAATAGAGTAATCGCCAGCGTTCCGGAACGATGTCGCTGGCGTAGCCGACCGGGGAGATAAACATGCCAAGCTGCAATACGAGTGGCACGAGCGTGCCGAAATCGCGGTAGCGTACGTTGAGGGCGGCGATCCAGATGCCGGCGCTGGCCGCAGCGAGCAAGGCGAGGGTGATCCAGGCCGGCAGGGTGAGCCAGCGCCAGTCGGGCCAGACGCCGAAGAACGGCATCAGGCCAAAAAGCAGAGCGAGTGCGACGAGAAAATCGACGAGACCCACAGCCATGGCGGCGCAGGGCAGGATCAGGCGGGGGAAGTACACCTTGGTGATGAGGTGGGCGTTGTTGACGAGGCTGGCGCTGCAGCCGCCGAAGGCGCTGGCGAAGAGTTGCCAGACGAGAACACCGGTCAACGTCAGGAGCGCGTAGGGAATGCCGTTTGATGGAAACTTGCCAATCTTGCTGAAGACGAGGGTGAAAACGAAGGTGAAGAGAATGGGGCGTAGCAACGCCCAGGTGATGCCGAGCAGGGTTTGCTTGTAGCGTACCAGAAGATCGCGCCAGGAAAGAAAGCCAAGGAGTTCGCGATAACGCCAGAGGTCGAGCCAGTAGTTGGCGGAATCTTTGCCGGCTTCGATGACGATACGCTGCATGTGGGGGAATCTATAGCATCGGTAGTGCGGACGGAAAAGGCGATTTCAAGAATTCGCAAGCCGGGGGCGGAATCCGGCGATATGGTCGAGACATTCCGCGATGGCCGGGGCGACGAGCGGGAGACATTCGGCGATGGCGGTGGGCTTGCCGGGGAGATTGATGATGAGCGACCGACCGCGCACCCCGGCGAGGGCGCGGGAAAGAATGGCGGTGCGGACCTTGACGTAGGAGTGGAGGCGCATGACTTCGCCGAAACCGGGGAGTTCTTTTTCGATGACGGCGCGGGTCGCCTCGGGCGTGACATCGCGGGGTGAAGGGCCGGTGCCACCGGTGGTGACGATGAGCGGACAGCCTTCATCGTCGGCGAGGCGGATGAGTTCTGCTTCGATCTGGGCGCGATCGTCGGGCCGCAGGACGCGAACGAATTCGAGTGGCTCGGCGAAGAGTTGCTGAATGACGCGCTCGATTTCGGGTCCGCTGGCGTCTTCGTACACGCCGCTGGCAGCGCGATCACTGAGGGTGAGACGGCCTACTTTCATGCGCGGGCCGGACCTTTCTTTTTGCTGACGAGGGCGACTTCGAAGCGCATGGTTTTGTCGACGGCTTTGCACATATCGTAGAGCGTGAGTGCGGCCACCGAGGCGGCGGTGAGGGCTTCCATTTCCACTCCGGTTTTGCCGATGGTCTCGGCGGTGGCGCGGATTTCAATGCCATCGCGGCGCACGGTGAAGCGAAGGTCGATGTGATGGAGCGGCAGCGGATGACAGAGCGGGATGAGGGCGCTGGTTTGTTTCGCGGCCTGAATGCCGGCGATCTTGGCGACGGTGAGGACGTCGCCTTTCGGGAGCGCATTCTTTTTCAGGAGACGGAGCGTTGCGGGGGCGAGCTTAATCGATGCGCGGGCTTCCGCGATGCGGGCGACATCCGGTTTGTGGCCGACGCCCACCATGCGGGCGTTGCCGGAGGCATCGAGATGGGAGAGTGTGCGGGCCATGGCAGAAAGGTAAGTCAAATCGCAACGGTCCAAAAGAAGAGTTTTCAGTTCGAAGTTTTCGGTTTTCAGTCCCGAGTGAAAAACTTCCTAAATGGCTAACCAGGTCGCGCGGTCGCCGCGCTTCAAGGATTCGGTGTGTGGCGGGATGATGAGCAGCGCATTGGCGCGGCTGAGGGAGGCGAGATGGCCGGAGCCGTTCCATGGGAGCGGTTCGATGAGAGGTCCGCTTTCACCGGAATACCAACAGGCGGGGCGATACGTTTTGAGCGGACTATGCACATCGGTCGCATCGACCGCGAGAAGTCCGGTCATCTCGCGATTCTCGGGCGCGGCTTTTTGCAGGGCGCGAATGACGGGCCGAACAAAAAGTTGGAAGAGGACGAAGTGCGAGAGTGGATTTCCGGGCAGGCCAAAGGCGAGTTGCGAACCGCGCGTGGCGAAGAGGAGCGGTTTGCCGGGACGCAGCGCCACGCCTTCGAGCCGGAGGGTGAAGCCGAGCTTGGCAAAGGCGGCGCGGCAGAAGTCATAGGAACCCGCGCCCGAGCCGCCGGAAAAAAGGAGGATGTCATACCCGCGATCCGGCAGAGAGGCGACGAGATCGAGCGTCTGGGCTTCGTCGTCGATGGTGTGGGCACGATGGCGCACGGAGGCACCGATTTCAGCGCAGAGCGCGGCGAGGAGGTGAGAGTTCGAATCGCGGATTTGACCGGGTCCCGGGGTCTTCAGTGGGTGAACGATCTCGCTGCCGGAAACGATGTGGGCGACACGCGGTTTGCGGGAGACGAGGGGATCAGTGATGCCGATGCTGGCGAGAATGGAGACGTGGGAGGGATGTAGTATTTGTCCGGCGGGAATCATGATGTCGCCGGCCTTGCAGTCTTCACCACGGTAGCGAATGTGCGTGGGTGCGTTCGGGTCGGGATGTAATTCGTGCACGGTGACGCCGTGAATTTTGGAGTCCTCCTGTTTGATGACGCGAACCGCTCCGGGAGGGATCATCGCGCCGGTGAAGACGCGGGCGCATTGACCGGGTTGCAGGGTGAAGGCGGGTGTTTGTCCGGTGAGGACTTCGCCGGAAAGAGTATAGGTCGTCGCGGTGAGACCTGAAGGATGGGGCGCGATGGCATAGCCGTCCATGGCGGAGCGGTCAAAGGCGGGCTGGTCGCTATCGCAATGGGCGTCACGGCGCAAGACGCGGCCGAGCGCCTGATCCAGTGTCACCGCTACGGCGGGCAAGGGAGTGACATGATCGAGGAGAAGCCGGAGCGTCTCGGAATCGGAGTGGGGAGGAATGCTGGGGGTGTCCGCTCTCATTGGGATTATTGTGGCGGCTTGATCCGGTTGGGAACGGGCAGGTTGAGCTTGCGGCGGAGGAAGTCAGCCATCTCGACCGACTCGGGCAGCCCCATCTGAAACGAGACGCCGAAATAGGTGATGGCCGCCATGAAGATCGTTGCGCCGATGGCGGCGATGTACGGGAGCATGCCGAGATGGGAGGCCGGTTCCGCGAGGAATTGTCCGATCCAGGCGACGGCTCCCATGGCGAAGCAGGCGGCCGTCACGCGGGCGAAGAAGGTGATCCAGTGGAGCGGACGACCGCAATTCACCTGGCGCGACATGAAGAAGAGAAGTTGCAGGAAATTGATCAGGGCGATCAGGCCTGTTGTCAGGGCGAGTCCGACATGGCCGAGACCGAAGCCTTTGACGAGGACGTAGCAGAGGAGGAGATTAATCGCCATGCCGAAGAGGCTGATCTTCACCGGGGTCTTGGAGAGATTGAGCGCGTAGAAGCAGGGGACGAGAACCTTGATGCCGGCGTAACCGGCAAGTCCAATCGAATAGGCCTGCAGCGCGAGCGAGGTTTGATACGTGGCGACCGCATCGAAGCGGCCATGTTGGTAGATCAGGCGAATGATCGGTTCCGCGAGAATGGCGAGTCCGAGCGATGCAGGAAGCGTGAGATAGAATGCGAGGCGCAACGCTTCTTCCACCGTCTTGCCGAAGGCGGGCAGGTTGTCCTGCGCGTGATGACGCGAAACGGAGGGAAGCGCGACCGTGGCAATCGCAACGCCGAAGACGCCGATGGGAAATTGCATGAGACGAAACGCGCTGCCGAGCCACGATTGCGCGCCGTTGATTTGCGAGGCGAAGAAATTACTGACGACGACGTTGACCTGCACCGCGGATCCGGCGATGACGCTGGGGATCATGAGCAGGAGGACGGTGCGCAGCGCGGGATCATTGAAGTTCAACTCCCAGCGATAGCGGAAGCCGAGTTGCCAGAGCTTGGGTAATTGAATGCCGAGCTGGGCGAGTCCGCCAATGAGCACGCCGAGACAGACGCCGTACAGCGCGCGTTCGGAGAAGTGCGGCTGCATCCAGTTTTCCTGAGGATCAAACGTGTAGGCGAGTACGACGCCGAAGAAAACCGAGACGATATTGAACGCGGTGGAAGCGGACGCGGGCAGGCCGAAGACATTCTTCGCGTTGAGCATGCCCATGGCGACGGCGGCGAGGGAGACGAAGAGGATGAAGGGAAAGAGAATGCGCGTGAGGTCGGTGGTGAGGGCGAGTTTTCCGGGGACTGCCGCGAAACCGTAATTCATCATCCAGACGAGCGGACCGCTGGCGAGAATGCCGAGTATGCAAATAATGCCAAGGACCAGAATGAGCGCGGAGATGACCAGTCGCGCGAGATGCCAGCCTTTGTCGCTGCCTTCCTTTTCGTTGACTTTGGTGAAGGTGGTGACAAATGCGGTCGAGAGCGCGCCCTCCGCGAAAAGGTCGCGCAGGAGATTGGGAATGCGAAACGCGGCGAGGTAGGAATCGAGCAGCATGCCCGCGCCGAACATGGCGGCGAAGACGACCTCGCGGACGAGTCCGAAGACGCGGGAGCCGACGACGGCCAGACCCACGATGGCAGCGGATTTTTTACGCACGTTGCTGGAGTCTCCGCAGGCTTTGATACTTCATGTAAACTTCCTCGGCGTTGCTGAGGGCGATTTCCCATCCGAGCGATCCGTCGAGATAGCCGCGGCGAATCACGTAGCCGCGCAGGAATCGCCAGCTGGCGCGCAGGGGCGCGGACCAGGGCCAGGCGCGGCGTCCGTGGGCAATGGCGTTGGCGGCCCAGAGATTGGCGTAGTTCTGGATGCGACCGCGACGTTCCTCCATCGAAACGAAGGTGTAGTGGTGCAGGTAGCCGGGCAGGCGCTTGACGGTGCCGTCGATTTCGAGCCGCTCATGCACGGAACCGCCAGCGAAGCGGGCGCGGTCTTTCTGGAAGACGCGCACGAGGCGATCCGGGAACCAGTTGCCGTGCCAGATCCATTCGCCGCGGTAAAAGACAACGCGGGAGATTTCGTAACCGCTGATGTCTTCCGTAGGTGGATTCTCGCGCAGCATTTCGATGGCGGAGGAGAGGCCGGGGGAGAGTTCCTCGTCGGCATCGATGCTGAGCACCCACTTGTTCGAGGCGAGGGAGATGGCCAGATTTTTTTGCGCCACGTAGCCTTCCCACTTGTGTTCGGTGACGTGCGCGCCGTAGCTGCGGCAAATCTCCTGCGAGCCGTCGGTGCTGCCGCTGTCGACCACAATGATCTCATCCACCACGGGCCGGAGACTGGAGAGGCACCGGTCGAGGTTGTCCCGTTCGTTGTGGGTGATAAGACAAGCGGAGATTTTCAAGGTAGAAGATCTTTCTAGCCGAAATCGCGTGAATTAACAAAGGTGATTTACGCAGTCGCTCAGGCATGGAACTAGGAACGTCCGAGGTGCGGTGCAATACAACGTTCGCCCTCGCTGGAATGGAGGGCGAACCTTTCTACTGCAAATGCGATCAAGAACTCACGCGACCGAGCGTGAAAAGCATGTAAGCAATGCCGATGCCGAGGAGGAGTCCCACGCCCACGCCAGCACCAAAGGCCATCCAGATGGTGAGGGTCGAAACGCCTTTGCTGGTGACCGTTTCTTCATCTGTAGAGGGTGTCGAGATGGATGCCGGGGCGGAGGCACGGGGGATTTCTGCGGCCGTTACGGATGCCGGAGTCGGCGCGGTAAACGTGGAAGCTGGTGCGGAGGAGGCGACCCGGGTGGCTGGCAACGTGATGGTGGGGTACGAGGAAATTTTTTGGCGCGCGGCTGAAGGGGCGGGGACCGGTTCCGGTTCCGCTACTGCTACCGGGGCCGCTGACTGTAGTGTGGTGGCTTCACTCGCTGGAACGTGATCAAAACGAATACTGCCAAGTGGGACGCGGTCGGTCGTTTTGCGCATCAGGTTGCGCAGACCTGCCGGTTTCAAGCCTGGTTGGGGAACCGTGGCGGGAGCTTCTTCCCCGACGATTTCCGGTTCGAGTCGATAGCAGACCGGACCGAAATAAATCACTTCGCCCACGCTGATGGCGGTGCGCTCGGTGATGAGTTGACCGCGCACGGCGGTGCCATTGGAGGAGCCAAGATCTTCGATCCAAAGGCCATCTTCGCCATTAGTAATCTTGGCGTGCCTGCGGCTCACCGAAGTGTTTTCGATGCAGATGGGGCAATCATCCTCGCGGCCAATGAGGTATTCCCCGGGAGGCAGCGGAACGGCTTGATGAGTCTGGACGTCGCGAAATTTGTAAATCACGCCTTGAGGATAGGGCATTCCCAACCTATGGCAAGTATCGGGCCAAGTTTGAGATTAACTATCATGTATTACTAATCTATCTCGTTCTAAACTGATAGACGGTTCTTTTTCCATAAACTGCAGTAAAAATAAAAATAGTGAGCATAAATCTTGAATTGCGTGGCCAGTGTTCCAATCTTGTCGGTTAACGATGATAAAGCCGGTGAAATCCACGTCCGTTCCTGCGCAGGCAGGAATTGGGCCCGCGCCCCGAGGCAAGGCGGGAGCTAAAGCGGCCAAGAAGGACGATACGCTCGAATTTGATTTCGGGTTGAAACCATCGGCACCGGCTACGCCAGCGACACCACCCATCTCCACCCCGGCAGAACCGGTGGCGGAAAAAAAAGAAACCCCCGCTATTTTCTCAGAGGCTAAATTGCGCATTCACCATACCACTACGCCCGATCCTTCGGCGGGCCCGAGCAAACCGCTGCCCCCGATGGCGGCCGCTCTGCATACGAAGAGCAAGTTTTCCATCGATTCGATCAAGATCACCGATCTGACCGGCGAACTGGATGAGGACAAAAAGAACGCGACCATTCCGATGCCCGCTCCGTCGACGTCCACCAAGCCGGTGACGCCGATGGCCGAGACAACCGCTGCCGTCCCGAGCGCAGCGCCTTCCTCTCCGACTCCGGTGAAATCCGAACCGGTGGCGGAAAAGAAAGCCGTCACGACGGTGACGCCGCCTGCCGCTGCGCCGGTTAAAACGGCACCAGTATCCGCCGGCATGCCCGCATCGATTACCTCTGCGAAAAGCGAGCCCGTCGTGGCGACGACTGCGGTGTCCGTCCCGACAACATCGAAAGCGAACGAACCCGTTCATTCGGCCAGCAAACCGGTCAAGTCGACGTCCGCGCCCGTGACGGCGACGACATCGATTCATTCCACGTCATCGGATCGAGCCACGAACCGTCCCGCGAGCGCGTCGCCGGTCTCCACGTCGACCACGACACCTTCTTCCGCCGCGACGACTCCGTCGTCTGCGATTCACTTACCCAAAGAAACCACCCCCAACCCATCAACCAGGAACAGCACTATGGCCTTGAATCAACCCAGCGTATCGGATTTTCGCAAGAATGCGGAACGGCAGGCAAAAGAACAACACGCCGTGGGCAGTGTGTTGACATGGGTGGGTTACTCTCTGGTGGGAGGCTTTATCTTGTTCGTGGCGCTCGCGGCGTTCGGCGGTTACACGCTCAAGCAGATGATTGACAGTCAGAGTGTGAGCATCGCCCAGCTCGATGCGAAGTATAACGATCAACTCACCAAGCATCAGGCCGATCTGGAACAGTTGCGCGCCGACATGGGCAAGCTGTCGGATCAACTCGCTGCCACGGCCAACCTGATGGCCAAGCAGCAGGAACAACTCAAGCGCACCGCTGCTTCCGCGGATGATTCCGCGGCGGTACTTAAAGCGCGCACGCGCGAGTTGAACGAACTGCGCGACCGCGTTCGCCGGCTCGAAGGTAGCCGCGCCGGGCGTTAATCTTCGCTCCTATTCCGATGCTCTCTGTTGTTGAACTTCGCCGCCTGATGGCCGAGTGGCGCATCCGCTGGCAACGCGTCCGCGATGTGGTCGCGCCCCCGGTGTGGGCCGAGAGCGATTGGCGCCGTTTCAGCCAGGGGGTGGCTCTGCTCGTCATCGATCACGGTCAGAGCTGGATCATCGATCCGAACACGTACTGGGACATGCGCTGGAAGTTGCAGGGCGGGGGCGAACTCATCGCGCAGGTGGAATATATTCCGCAGCAGAAGACGACTCTCATCGTGGCGCAGCAAGGTGGATTCACGACGGGCGTGGTGGATAGTTACACGTGGCTCTGGGCGGAGTTTGACATGGAGGGAAATTTCCTCCGCGATCCGTACTGGGTGGACGGCACGTGGAAGGAAGCGTTGACGATGCTGCTATTGCCCTTCCAAAAGCAGGCGGGCTTTTATCTGGAAGCGCCGGCACAGACGCCGAAGGAACTTCTCTTGCAGGAGGGCGCACGGCCCAATGAAAATGCCACGCCGCGCCTCGATTGGCGGCAGTAGACCGTCATGGACGGCCACCTCACAATAGCGTGACGCCTCACATAATCAGTGGACGAGCCCCGCTTTTCCCGCTAACTTTTTGCCCATGGCCAATAAATTGACCTGGAAAGACACTGAAGACATTGCCTTTGCCCTCATTGATACGCATCCCGATCAGGATCCGTTGAAATTGAGTTTTCCCAAGCTGCAACAGTTGGTTCTCGCCCTGCCGGATTTCAGCGATAAGCCCGATGGCAGCAATGAAGCGATTCTCGAAGCCATCCAGATGGCGTGGTACGAGGAAGTCAAATAACCCGCCTCACTCTCCCTTTGTTACATGAGCACAAAAACCGATAAAAAAGTAGTCGCCGCTTCGGACGCCCCTCCGGCGGTGGGACCGTATTCACAAGGCATCCGCACGGGCAATTTCGTTTACCTCGCGGGACAGATCCCGTTGGTTGGAGATTCCGGCAAGCTGGTCGACGGTGGTATCACCGAGCAGACCGAGCAGGTCATCGCCAACATCAAGGCGTTGCTCGCCTCGCAGGGGCTTGACCTCGGCGCGGTGGTGAAGTCGACCGTCTTCCTGTACGATATGAATGATTTCGCGGCCATGAACGCCGTCTACGCCAAACACTTCACCGCTCCGCATCCGGCGCGTTCCACCATTCAGGTGGCCCGCATCCCGAAGGATTCGCTGGTGGAAATCGAAGTGGTCGCTGTCGCCGCCTGACGCGGCGCCAGTTCATCCCCCGGATCGCGCACCGCCGCCCTGCAGACGGGCGGCGCGAGGCCGGGGCAACCTCAAGGGATAAAAAGGAAACACATCATGGATGTCATCGACTCTTTCCGCGCCACGGGCGCTTTGCTAGACGGACACTTTCTACTGCGCTCGGGTTTGCATAGCCGCCAGTATTTTCAATGTGCCTTGTTGCTGCAGCACGCCAAGCTGGCGAGCGAACTGATCGGCAAGCTGGCCGTGCAGGTGCGCAATCTCGATTTCGATGCGGTTATTTCTCCTGCAATGGGTGGCATCCTCGTTGGGCAGGAGCTGGCGCGTCATCTGGAAACACGCCACATCTTTACGGAGAAGGAAAATGGCAAGCTCAAGATGCGCCGCTTTGCCATCAAGCCGGGTGAACGGTTCATTGTGGCGGAAGATGTCGTGACGACCGGCAGCGCGGTGCGCGAGACGATTGAGATCGTGAAGGCGGCGGGTGGTATTCCCGTGGCGGTGGCGGTGATCGTTGATCGCAGTGCGGAGCCGGGTGTGGATTTCGGGCTGCCCCTCTACAGCCTATTGAAGCTTCACGTCGAGACATTCCCGGCGGACGGGCTGCCGGAAGATCTGGCGGCGACTCCTGCGGTGAAGCCCGGTTCGACTTAACCAAGCGTGACACTCGACCCAGTGACGCTTCGCCACAGGTGAACGTTTTGGGGACGGATCGTAATAAAAAAGGCGACTCGCAGGAGTCGCCTTTTTTGTGCCGTAGTGGTCTCTTAATCTTCGAGCATGTGCTCGGGAATGGGGGCGACGTAATTGTTTTGGCCGCCATTCTTCTTCCAGTCGCGGTATACGAGAAGCAAGGGGATGAGCGCCAAGGCGTAGAACAGAACGCTCCAGAGGAAGATCAGCCGGAAATTACTATCGACGAGATCCATGAACAGGCCCGCGAGGTAGTTGCCGAAGATCAGACCACCGCAGCCGAAGACATTCATGCCCGCGGAGAATTGGCCGAACACCCGGTCGGGGAAAAGGGTCATGCTCAAGGCGGCCACGGCCAAGCCCCAGAAGACGCCGGGGATGGTGGCAATCAGGGAGTAGGTGAGCCAATGCATTTTCGTGCTTACGAACAGAAACGCCGTGAGGGGCGCCACCGCCAGGAAGAACAGAGAGATGAGAGCGACTTTCATGGAGGAAAACCGGTCACAGATCCAGCCGGCGGGAATCAAGGCCAGCGATCCGACGATGATGGTGTAGGTGCCCCAGTGGCCCATCTCGTCCATGGTCAGGTGGAGCGTATTGCGGGTGTAAAGGGTGACAAAGGAACCGGCGCAGCCGCCCGCGACGACTACGAGCACGTAGCCGATGAAGAAGTTCCGATAGATGGGCAGGGCAAGACAGTCGCGGAAATAGGCGCCGAACCGGGTGAAGAGATTGCTGCCTTTGGCGTGTGGCTCGGGCGCGATGTACTCGCCTTCCTTCACATTCCAGCACATCAGCATGAAGGCAATGAAGTAGAAGAGGCCAACTCCGAGGAAAGTCTCCTTACGGTGGCTGAGCATGGTCGGAAACACGTACCAGAGGAACAGTGCTCCGGCCACGTTGCCGACGATACGGAACCAGGAGAGAAAGCGGGCCATGAAGACTTGCGGGACAACGTCGCGCAGCAGCCAGTTGTAGGCATTGACCAGCACCATGTTGAAAAAGTGGAAGGAAATGGTGAAGGCGCAGATGAGCGAGAGGAGCAGCGTTGTGCCGCTGAGCCAAGGGGCGAGACTGGCGGGCACGTGATTGCTAATCCAGGCGCTGATTTCCGGGGCGAACCCGACGCCGAGCAGCGAGAGCGTGGTCAGCGGCGCGACGACGGTCAGAAGCGGGATGCGGCGACCCCAGCGCGTGCGGAGGCGATCGCTCCATTGGCTGATGTTGGGAAGGAAGAGGATATTCACCACGCCCGCGATGCTACCGGTGGTGATGCCGATGAGGGTGTTGGAGGCCTTCAGGTCATTGAGGTAAAGGGGCATGAAACGACCGAAAATGGACTCGAAAAAGTTGAAGGCGAAGTCGCCCCAGAGCAACCATCCAAACAACACGGCCATCGATCGTTTGGTATATTTGAGTGTCCCTACAGTGTAAATACCGGGAGTGGCTTCCGGAGACGACGTGGAAGAGGAGTTAGGAGTAGCCGCGAGCATGGCTAACGCTAGCGATTGCGGCATGTATAATAAAGGAAAAGTTAGTAGTTTTTATGATGTTACGTAACAGCCAGATTAACAGGAGCTACTGAATTTCAGTGGAGGATGTGCAGAGGTATCTGCAAGTGGACGGTGAAGACTCTTCTCCCGGCAACCTATTGGGTCCAGCGTCACGCTGGGCAACGTGACGTTGCATCCATTACGCTATCGCGGCATCTGGATGTTCTCTCGGTAACCTACTGGGTCCAGCGTCACGCTGGCTACTGCCAGTTATGGCGCGGGTAACGGCGTTGGAGTTCCTGCTTCACCTTGGGGTAGGAGTCTTTCCAGAACGCGCTGAGGTTTTGCGTGACCTGGATGGGCCGCATGTTCGGGGCGAGCACATTGATGACGAGCGTGGTGCGGCCCGAGGCAATGACGAGGCTGCCATCGACCCCGTAGAGGTCTTGAATCTTGGCGCCAATGAACGGGGCGCCGTCCATGCGATAGGTGATCTTGGCTTTGCGCGCGTTGGGCAGCGGGTAACGCTCGGGGGCGTATTTGTCCACCCACGATTGTTGTTCGTGCGAGAGCCAGTCCTTGACCACATCCCAGACCGGCTTTTCCTTGATGTCCTTGTAGCCAAGCGCGCCGTGGCAGATTTGTTCGATGATGGCGTGACGATCGGCGGTGGTGATTTCCGGCAGGCCGAGTTCCGGCATCCATTGGCGCAGGCAGTTCACGCGGAGAATCCATTGGTCGACCGCATCGTCCCAGTTTTTGAGCGGACAGCGGCCCTCGATCACTTCGCGGGCGAGCAGGCGGGCGGCTTCGTCGAGATTGGGTTGACCGCCGATTTCCTGACGGAGAACGAGATCCCGGAAGAGGACTTGTTTCGTCGAAACAATGCGGCGCGTGGTGGGATCAAAAACGGTGGCGGTTCTTTCCACGAAATCGTCCGGATATAATTCCGAGAGCCACGGTTCCTGCACCTCGGTGGCGAGGCTAAGCAAGACGCGGAGCTGGTCGCCTTTGCCGTCGATCTCGCGGACTTCGGCGGCGACGAACATGCGAGCATCGCGCACCACGCTGTCGCGGACGAGTTCGCCGCTGCGGTTGTGCAGGAGCGCGCAACGGAGCGTGCCTTGGTCATGGCGCACGGCGAGTTGATCGCTGAAGCCCTGAACAATGCAGCGGGCGATGGTTTCTTCGCTCGCCGGTTTTTCCGTGAGGTCGAGTCGTTCCTGTTTCGCGATGTCGAGAAATTGCGCGTAGAGGCGGCCCACTTCGCGCGCGGTGATGCCGTGAATGCCGAGACGGCGGCAGGCATCGGGCGCGTAATTATTCTTGTCTGCGTAACGCCACGCGCGCACGAGCACGAAGAAGTCGGAGACCGACTCGCCATCGGTGAGAATCTCCCGCATTTCGTCCATCTTCTTGCCTTCGCTGCGGAGTAAGAGAGAACGCCCTTGTGTGAGCGCCGCCATGAGCGCAATTGGTCGCACGCAACCGGCCTTGTCGGCGGCGAGGAGCATGCGGGCGTAGCGTGGGTGGACCGGGAATGAAAGCATGCGGCGGCCAATCGGCGTGATGTGGGTCTGGTGATCGAGAGCGCCGAGATCGGAGAGCAACGTTTCCGCGCGAAGTAGGGCGCGCTCTTCCGGCATCTCGAGCCAGGGGAAGGCGCGCAGGTCGGTGATCTGGCTGGCCTTGAGCGTGAGCACGACTTCGCTGAGGTCGAGACGTTTTACCTCGGGGAGTTCATGCGCGGGGCGGCGTTCGTGATCGAGCTGGCTCCAGAGTCGCACACAACGACCGGGCGCGGTGCGGCCCGCGCGACCGGCGCGTTGGTCCGAGGAGGCGCGGCTGATTTTCTCGATGAGGAGCGTGTTGATGCCGCGGTAGGGATCGAATCGCGCCATGCGGGCGAGACCGCTGTCGATGACGGTGCGGATGCCCTGAATGGTGAGCGAGGTTTCGGCGACGTTGGTCGAGACGATGACCTTGCGCTGGTCGCACGGGCCGACCGCGCGGTCCTGCTCGGCGGGGGGCAGTTCACCATGCAGGGGCATGATGGTGAAACCGCGCGCGGCGTGGGAATTGCGCACGGCTTGAATGGTGCGGTTGATCTCGTACGCACCGGGCATGAAGATGAGGAAGTCTCCTTCCTGGCCTGAGGCGACGATGCGCTCGAATTCGGTCGTGGCGAGATCCCATGGGGAATCATCGGTGTTTTTCTTGATGTACTCGATCTCGACCGGATAGGTGCGGCCTGCGCTGCTGACGGTGCGGGCCGGGGCGAGATACTTCTCGAGCGCGCCGGTGTCGAGCGTGGCGGACATGACGACGATTTTCAGATCGGGGCGCAGTGTCTGCTGAATCTGCATTGCGCGGCCGAGGCTGATGTCGCCGTAGAGATGACGTTCGTGGAATTCGTCAAAGATTAAAATGCTGACGCCGGGGAGTTTTTCATCGTCGAGGATCTGGCGCAGGAGCACGCCCTCGGTGACGAACTTGATGCGGGTGGAATTGGTGCAGACGCGGTCGAGCCGGATTTGGTAACCGACTTCCTGCCCGAGCTGGACATTGCGCTCTTCCGCGACGCGCTTGGCGAGCAGGCGGGTGGCGAGACGGCGCGGCTGTAGCACGATGATCTGGCCGTTGCCCGCGATGCCGTGGTCGAGGAGAATTTGCGGTGTTTGCGTGGATTTTCCGGAACCGGTGGGGGCTTCGAGAATGAGGCGATTCTGATCGGGCGCGCGCAACGCGGCGACGATCTCGGATTCAACAGCAAAGATGGGGAGCTCCCGGCGATTCATGGAGCGTCAAGCGTAGCAGAGACTAAGCCTTCTTCAACCATTCAACGAGGAACGCGCAGAGTTCGGTCTTGGTCGTGCTGTGATGTTGCACGCCTTGTGCGGTGCAGAAACCATAGCCGTCGCCGTAGGCATCTCCGTTGACGACGCACGCCTTGATGTGGTTTTCCTTGATCTGGCGCTGGGCTTTTTCCACGGCGTCGGATTGTTTGCCGACGAGTTCGTATTTCCAGCCGACGATGCGGGCACCGGGGAAGAGGGGGCGCAGGCCGCTGATGACTTTCAGCGCGGGCTCGAGGACGAGGGTGATGGAGTCAATGCGGCTGGGGATTTTTGCCGCATCGAGTCGCGCGCCGGAGTTGCTGGTGGCGGAGACGACCTTGAAATCGCAGAGCGCGGCGGTGTGGAAAACGGCGCCGATCTTTTCCTGCCGGGAGAGTGTCTCGAGTTCGCGCTGGAGATCGTCGTTGGTGGCGAAGGCGATTTTGCGGACGGACTGGGCGGGATCGCGGAAGGTCGCGCCGGTGCCCTTGAGGCAGATCACGTCGTGACCGGCGGCAGAGAGGGCTTCGGCGAGGAGGACGCCGAGTTCGCCGGTGGAGAAATTGGTCAGCCGGCGAACCTGGTCGATGGGCTCAAAACTGGGGCCGCAGGTGACGAGGATGGCCATGGGAAAGTTTTCGGTTCTAAGTTTTCAGTTTTCGGTGGAAAAGCCAGAGGTCCACATTTTAACAGGAGCTGTGTGTAAATGAACTGAAAACCGAAAACATCGAACTGAAAACTCCCCTCGTTTCGATTAAATATCAAACTGCCACGCGCTGAGTTTTTTGCTGCGGCGTTTCTGCACTTCGCCGATGACGGTGCGCAGGGTGTAGGCGTCGAGGATGCCGGCAATCGCATTGCGGACTTCAAGCATGGCGATGTGCAGACCGCAGGTTTCCTGATCGGGACAGGTGCAGGGACGGTAGGCGGTGACGCTGACGCAGGAGATCGGGGCGAGGGGGCCGTCGAGCAGGCGGATGACGGCGCCGAGGGTGATGTCGTCGAGGCTCTTGTTGAGCGAGTAGCCGCCTTCGACGCCGCGTTTGCTTTTGAGAATGCCGCCGTTTTTCAGGGTGAGCAAAATTTGTTCGAGAAACTTTTCGGGAATTTTGGTCCGCTTAGCGATGAGGGAGATCTGCAGGAGTTGCGGATCGGGTTGGAGTGCCTCCAGACCGATTTCGGTCAGTGCGCGAATGGCGTATTCACCTTTTTTCGAGAGTCGCATAGAATGCAATGCATTGTCTGTTAGAATGGTCGACAATGCAAGGGGAGTTTTCGAAAGCCCTTGATGTGAGGCCCCTTGATTTTAGCGGCAGGAATGGCTTCACTATCCCACGCATGACCACGATTTCCTCCCGACCGAATCCGTCTTCCTTGCCCGAAATGTGGAGTCACTATCTGGAAGACTATATCACGGCCCTCGAATGGTCCCCGGAGGGAGACCGGATCGCAGCGGGTTCCGCGGACGGCGCGTTGAAGATTTTCAATGCCGCGGACGGTAAGGAGCTGTGGTCGCTGGAAGGGCATGAGCAGGGGCTCGATTCGCTTTCGTGGCGGCCGGACGGCAAGGCATTGGCGAGCGGCGGGCAGGATGGGCAGGTGAAATTCTGGTTTCTGGACGGAGCGGATGTGCGTTGTGTGGCTGCGCCGGGCGGGGCGTCGTGGGTGGAGCATGTGGAGTGGAGTCATCCGGATAATCCCGATCCGCGCTATCCGCGGTTGGCGAGTTCGTCGGGGAAGAAGCTCAAGTTGTGGGATTACGAGGGCAAGCTGGTGCGGGAATTTCCGGAGCATGAGAAAACCATTCTCGATGTGCAGTGGCACCCGAACCGTCCGCTGCTGGCGTCGGCCATTTTTGGCGCGGTGCAAATCTGGGGCGCGAAGGACGGGGATCTGCACAAGAAATACGATGCGCCGTTTGCCACGTTGAAGCTTTCGTGGAGCGGGAACGGGCAATGGCTCGTGACCGGCAATCAGGATTCGTCGGTGCATCTGTGGCGCACGAAAACGGGCGAAGAAATGCATATGCGCGGGTACGAAACGAAGGTTCGCGAGTTGTCGTGGGACGCGACGAATACCTTCCTCGCGGCAGGCGGTTCGTCGGTGATTTCGGTGTGGGATTGCGCGGGCGAGGGTCCGGCCGGTCGCACGCCGGAGCGGCTGGAATGGCACGCGGAGCTGGTGAGTGCGCTGACGTTTTCGCATCATGGCTTCGTGCTGGCGAGTGGTTCGCTGGATGGGAATCTCGCGGTGTGGGAAGACGTGGTGCCATCGCGTCCGCCGACCGGTGTGGCGCGGATGTCGGGCGAGGTGACGCAATTGGCGTGGTCGCCGGACGACAAGCTGTTGGCCGTGGCCGATAGCCAGGGTGCGGTGCGGATGTATCGGGTGAAGGGGCTATAGTTCCTGAAAAAAAAGTGCGTCGACAATACGCTACAAGGAGCAACCGCTTCTGTTGGGTGTCGCGACCGGTGTTGCCCAAACGAAACCTTTGAAATTTCGGGTTGGAGCCTTCAGCGGAGAACCCATGCATGCCTTCTTTTTAGCACGAAAGAGGGCCGGGCGTTTGCGTTAGGTTGGCTACGTTGGCTAGGTGTGCGATATTTTTGCGCGGAAGCGGCTGGCAGCATTTTCCTTCGCGCTGTTCACTAATCCGGATATTCCAAATTGGTTCCAGGTATCTCGAACGAATCCGGCCTTGGTGGCCGGCTACAACGAAGGTGTGCCGTGTCTCTCCAGTCCCGCGTCACGCAGACTTTTTCTTGGAGGCTGATTTGGCGGCGGTTTTGGCCGGGGGTAATTTTTCGGCAAGTCCTTCGGGTGGGGCGAGGAGGGGTTTGATGTTGATCTTCTGGGTGTCGGCGGGGCTGAGGCTTTGGCGGCGGGCGAGTTCGCGGAAGGTGAGCTGGGCCTGGCTGCTCTTCTGGCCTTCGGTCGGGGTGAGGCGGATATAGGTGCCGTCGGACTGGAGTTCGCGGGTCTTTACGCAGTCGTGGAGATAGACGGGGATGATTTCGTCCTCGATGCGCTTTTTCAGGCGGGGATCTTCGATGGGGAAGACGACTTCCACGCGGCGGTAGAGGTTGCGGGGCATCCAGTCGGCGCTGCCGAGGTAGACTTTGGGGTCGCCGTCGTTGCCGAAGTAATAAATGCGGCTGTGTTCGAGGAAGCGGCCCACGATGGAGATCACGCGGATGTTTTCGCTGACGTCCTTGATGCCGGGACGCAGGCAGCAGATGCCGCGGATGATGAGGTCGATTTTGACACCGGCGCAGGAGGCTTCGTAGAGCGCGTGGATCATGTCTTCGTCGACGAGGGCGTTGACCTTCACGACGATGCGGCCGGGTTTGCCGGAGAGGGCGAGGTCGCGTTCGTGATCGATGAGGGCGCGGAAGCGTTCGGGGAGTTCGAAGGGAGCGACGAGGAGTTTCTTCACGCCCTGGAAGTCGGAGAGGCCGGTGAGGGTGTTGAAGAGGTTGGCGACTTCCTGGGTGAGCTCGGGTTGCGTGGTGAGCAGGCCGAGGTCGGTGTAGATGCGGGCGGTGCTGGGGTGATAGTTGCCGGTGCCGAGGTGGACGTAGTGGCGGATGCGGTCTTCGTCGCGGCGGACGACCATGAGCATCTTGCAGTGAGTCTTCAAGCCGACGACGCCGTAGACGACGTGGACGCCGGCTTCTTCGAGCTGGCGGGCCCAGTTGATGTTGTTGGCTTCGTCGAACCGGGCGCGCAGTTCCACGAGGGCGGTGACTTGCTTGCCGTTTTGCGCGGCTTGAATGAGCGCGCGCACGACGGGGGAGTCGCCGCTGGTGCGGTAGAGGGTCATCTTGATCGCGAGCACGTGGCTATCGTTGGCGGCGCGATGAACGAAATCGATGATGCTGTTGAAGCTCTCGTACGGATGGTGGAGCAGGACGTCCTGACGGCGCATGACCTCGAAGATGTCGGCATCGACGGGGAGCGCCTTGGGGGCGATGGGGACGTAGGGCTTGTCGCGCAACTGCGGGAAGGAGTCGATCGAGCAGAGCGGGAGGAAGTGCAGGAAGTTCATCGGGCCGTCGTTGACGTAGAGGTCGTCGGGTCCGAGGTTGAGGATGTCGAGGAGGAAGTTCTGCACTTCGGCGGGGCATTCGGGTTGGACCTCGAGGCGGACGGCATTGCCGCGATTGCGTTTGCGGAGTTCTTCCTCGATGGTGCGGAGCAAGTTTTCGGCTTCTTCCTCGTCGAAGTAGAGGTCGCTGTTGCGGGTGATGCGGAAGGTGTAGGCGGCCTGAACTTCGAGTCCGGGATAAAGTTCGCCGACCTGATGTTTGATCAGGTTCTTGAGGAGGAAGTAGTGGTGGCGCGGTTTGCCGTCGCGGTCGGGAAGCCGGACGAGGCGGGGCAGTACGCGGGGGATTTGCACAATGCCGTAGGAGACTTCGTGCAGGTTGTCGGGGCGGCGCAGGAGGAGGATGAGGTTGTGGCTCTTGTTGCGCAGTTGGGGAAAGGGATGGCTGGAATCGACCGCGAGGGGGGTGAGCACGGGGAAGACTTCCTCGCGGAAGTAGTGGGTGGCCCAGGCCATGTCCTCGGCGGAGAGATCTTTCATCTCGAGGCTGCGGATATCAAATTTCTCGAGGTCGGGGCGGATTTCGTCGTGCCAGAGTTTGTACTGGGTCTTGGTGAGAGAGAGGACTTTTTCCCGGATGGCGTGGAAGATCTGGGTGGCGCTGAGGCCGTCGGCGGCGACATCGCTGATTTCATTCTCGATCTGTTGCTTGATACCGGCGACGCGGATTTCGAAGAATTCATCGAGATTGGAGGTGAAGATGCAGAGAAAGCGGAGCCGTTCGAGGAGCGGTTGCTGGACGTCCTGGGCTTCTTCGAGGACGCGCTGGTTAAACTCCAGCCAGCTGAGTTCGCGGTTGATGTAGAAGGAGGGATTATTGAAGTCAGGGGTCATGGCAGGAAATCCGACATTAGGCGTGGAGGCAAGCGGTGGCAACGGGCTTATTGTCAAGATTCTGTGACAAAGGGAAAGCGGATAATTTTCGGGGTTCAGGTGGGTGGGGCTTGCCTTAAATTTTTGCGCATGTTACACTTTGTGATACAGCGCTCGCTGGGGATATCATTCAAGGCGCGGATCGGGGGAATTCAAAACGCATCCAGACCGATGAAGTTGCAGGCTGAACATAAGTTATTTGTGGCGTCGATTGCCGCCATCGCATTACTAGGCGTGCTGGTGATCGTGGGTGTCTATCAGATTCAGCTGAGTCGCAATTACGAGCAGTGGGTCAGGCACAGTTATGAGGTGCGTCACACGGTGGTCGAGGCGCTGTCGCTGGCGAAGGATGCGGAGACGGGGGCGCGAGGGTACCTGTTGACGGGCGAGGTGCGTTTTTTAGCACCTTATGAGATGGCCCGGGATCAACTGCCGGATGTCCTGCATCGTTTGCATGATCTGGTTCTGGATAATGCCGAGCAGGAAAGCACTTTTCTGGATCTTCAAAAAACGGTCGATCATCGGTTGGAGTTGCTGGCGCAAATTGTTCTGAACCGGCGTCGCACGAGAGCCATAAGCCGTGATCTGAGTGTGCTTGATCTGGGGCGGCTGGAGATGGACAAGCTTCGGTTGCTGGCCAAGCAGATGATAGATCGCGAGGATCGCCTGCTGGAGCATCGCCGGGCAGCGGCGGATGCTGTCGCGAAGAAGTCGCAGATTTTCGGAAGCCTGATTCTGGTGGCCGTACTGATCGCGGTGGGAGCGCTTTATTTGCAATTGCATGCTCTGGCCGCGCGCCGCCGGGAGGCGGATGCGTTGCGAAAAAGCGAGTCCCGCTTCCGCCTGATCGCGGACAAGGTGCCGTCGATTCTGTGGCAGATTCAACCGGATGGGAAGGCGGGTTTTGTGAATCGAACCTGGTTCGATTACACGGGCTGCACGGCGGCGGAGTATGAACAGGATGGGGGGCGGCGTTATGTGCATCCGGATGATTGGCCGTCGTTGCTGGAAACTTTGCTTCAATGTGTGAAAGAGGCGCAGCCGTGGCAGCGGGAATTTCGAATTCGCTCGCGGGCGGGAAATTATGGGTGGTTTATGGGGCATGGCGTGCCTCTATTCAGTGTGGAGGGGAAGCTGGAGTGTTTTGTCGGGCAGAGTGTGGAGATCACGGAATTGCACCGGATTCAGGAGGCGCTGCTGGCGGAGAAGCAAAAGCTGGCTGTCACCCTGCATTCAATTGGGGATGGGGTGGTGACGACGGATATGGAGGGCCGCGTTTTCCTGCTGAACCGGGAGGGGGAATACCTGACCGGTTGGTCGCAAGTCGATGCGGCGGGCAAGCCGTTGAATGAAGTCTTCCGGATCGTGCACGAGTTTACGCGGTTGCCGATCGAGGATCCGGTGAAGAAGGTGTTGCGCACGGGGCGCACGGTGGAGCTGGCAAATCATACGGTGCTGATTTCGCGCGATGGCAAGGAGCGGATCATCGCGGACAGCGCGGCGCCGATTCGCGACGCGGGTGGGGCGATCATCGGTTCGGTGCTGGTGTTCCGGGATTCGACGCAGAAAGAAAAGCTGGCGGAGGAGATGTTGCGTTCGAGCAAGCTGGAATCGCTCGGCGTGCTGGCGGGCGGCATTGCGCACGATTTCAATAATTTGCTGGCGACGGTGCTGGGAAATATTTCGCTGTTGGAGCGGTTTCCCGATGATCGCGAGGGGAGCCTGAATTGCATCAGGGAGTCGCGGCAGGCGTGTTTGCGGGCGAAGGATTTGACGCAGCAGTTGCTGACCTTTGCGAAGGGGGGAGTGCCTGTCAAAAAGCTGGCGAACCTGCAGGAGGTGGTCACGGAATCGACGCGCTTTGCGCTGCACGGTTCGTCGGCGCAGGTGATTTTGGATATCGCGCCGGATCTTTACGCGGTGATGATGGATGCGAGCCAGATCAGCCAGGTGTTGCATAACATCGTGCTCAATGCCGCGCAGGCGATGCCGGATGGCGGTGTGGTGAAGGTGCAGGCGGTGAATGTGACGGATCATCCTTCGGGAAGGATGGTTCGCATTTCCATCAGCGATACGGGGGCGGGTATCAAGCCAGAGCACCAGATCAAGATTTTCGATCCCTATTTCACGACCAAGCCAACGGGGACGGGACTTGGTCTGGCCAGCGCGTATTCGATTATCAAAAAGCATGAGGGCGATATTTCCGTGGAGTCGGTTCCGGGTCAGGGAACCACATTCACGATCCTGTTGCCCGCCCATGACGAGAAGGTTGGCCCTGCTGCCCCCGATGTGGTGCACGATGGATTGGAGACGGGGCAGGGTCGGTTGCTGGTGCTGGAGGATGACCAGATGCTGGCGCGGATGTTGAAGTTGATGCTGACAAACCTTGGCTACGAAGTGTCGGTGGCGCACACGGGCAGTCAGGCCATCGAGATTTACAGGGAGGCGATGACGAGCTCGCGGCCCTTCCGGGGATGCATTCTGGACCTGACGCTTGCCGGGAGCATCAATGGGGCGGAGACGTTGGACCATATCCAGCAAATCGATCCGGGGGTGAAAGCTCTCGTGTGCAGCGGTTATTCGAATGATCAAATCGTGGCGGATTTCAAGAAGCATGGTTTTTGCGGCATGGTGACGAAGCCGTATGCGATCGAAGATATCGCGCGTGCGGTGCATGCGATGTTGCGGTCCGCGTGATGCCGCATGATTGAGCCCGCTGTGTGTAGGAGAGGCGTGCGTTTTTTTGTTTCGTCCGGGTTGCGGTCTGCTATCTAGGAGCACCGCATTATGTCAGACCCTACTTCCGTTCCTGTCAGCAAGAAGAGTTGGTTCAAGCGTTTTTGGTCGTTGGCGAAGCCGTTTTGGGTGTCGGACGAGAAGTGGCCGGGTATCGGTCTCTTGGTGACCATCATCGCGTTGACTCTCGGTGTGGTGTATTTGAACGTGCAGTTCAATACGTGGTATCGCGAATTTTATGACGCGATGCAGAATCTGGATCAACCTGCATTCTGGCGTTTGATCAAGAAGTTCGGCGTTCTGGCGGTGATTTACATTTTCGTGGTGGTGTATCAGCAATACCTGCAGCAGTTGCTGCAGATCATGTGGCGGCGGTGGATGACGGCGCACCTGGTGGATCGTTGGCTGGCGAACCGGACCTATTATCTCTGGCAGTTGGAGCAGCAGATCACCGATAATCCGGATCAACGTATCAGTCAGGACATTAATATGTTTGTGGCGACGACCTTGTCGTTGACGCTCGGCTTGCTGCGTGAAGTGGTGATGTTGACCTCGTTTGTCGCGATTCTCTGGCAGGTGTCGGGGCCGATCACGCTTTGGGGGGTGACGATTCCGGGTTACATGGTTTGGGCGGCACTGGTCTATTCGATTGTGGGAACGTGGGTGATTCACAAGATTGGTAAGCCGTTGATCGGGCTGACCTACACCCAGCAGCGGTTCGAGGCGGACTTCCGTTTCCATCTGGTGCGTTTGCGTGAGAATAGCGAGAGCGTGGCGCTGAGTCGCGGTGAGAAGGCGGAGAACCGCAATCTCCTCGCGCGGTTCCAGGAGATCTATCTGAATTTCCGCGAGATCATGGACCGGCAGAAGCAGCTCGTTTTCACACGCGCTTTTTACAACCAGTTCGCGGTGATCTTCCCGTTCCTCGTGGCGGCGCCGCGTTTTTTTGCCAAGGAAATCAAGCTGGGCGGTTTGATGCAAATCTCCAATGCCTTTGACAAGGTAAAGGATTCGTTCTCGTTCTTCGTCGATGCGTATTTGGTGATCGCGGAATTTGCGGCGGTCATCCTTCGTCTCGACGGTTTCCTCGACAGCGTGCAGGCCGCGCAGGAGCGGGCGCCGCGCACGACGGACAACATTCATCACAATGACTTCGCGGCAGCCGGGTTGACGCTGAAAAATGTATCGCTCGCGTTGCCGAATCAGCAGCCGCTGCTCGACGGAATCAATTTCCACGTGAAGCCGGGCGAATCGTTGCTGGTGTCCGGTCCGTCCGGCATTGGCAAGAGCACGCTTTTTCGTGCCATCTCGGGCATCTGGCCGTATTGGAATGGCAAGATCGAGGTGCCCGCCGGAATGCGCGGCATGGTGCTGCCGCAGAAGCCTTACATGCCAGTGGATACGCTGCGCGCGGCGTTGACGTATCCGGAGGTGCCGACGGAGTACACGGAGGAAGAGGTGCTCGGGTTGATGACGCTGTGCAAGCTGGAGCATTTGGCGAAGCGGCTGGATGACATCGAGAACTGGGCGCAGGTGCTGTCGCCGGGCGAACAGCAGCGGGTGGCGTTCGTGCGGGTGTTCCTGCACAAGCCGGACTGGCTGTTCCTCGATGAGGCGACTTCCGCGCTGGATGAGGGGATGCAGAAGCAAGTTTACGAGGCTTTGAAGCTGCGCCTACCGGGATTGACCGTGGTCAGCATCGCGCACCGCGCGAGCCTGCGGGATCTGCACCAGCGCGAGTACGATGTGCTCGCCAAGGCGGAGAGGACGCTGTGAGGCAGAAAGTACTAGGTACTAAGTTCTAGGTATTAAGTAGGGCGAGTTCCTGCCTTTTTACTTCGTACTTAGAACCTCGTACTTAGTACTTCCCCATCAGGGGCGAATGACCTTCACCCGGCCGATGAGCGGGTCGATTTGCAAGGTGGCGAAGTTCGCCTTCAGACCGGGCGTGGAGCCTTCTTTTTCGCGCTGCGGTTCCAGCGTGACGCACCACGAGCCGCCCGCATTTGGCGCACTGGCGAGATTGGTGGAGCCGTCCGACCTAAACTGAAATGCCACGTACTGATAGGTCGTGCCGGCGGTGGGCACGGAGAAGGTGCTGGTGAGTGGGGTGAATTCGGTGATCAGGGTGGAGTAGGCCGCCGAGGTGTTCGTGGTGATGCCAGTGGGCAGGAAGCTGGCTTTGGTGAGGGGCTGGTAGGTGGAGTCGTCGTTGACGAGGAAGGATTGGAAGCCGCGGTAGATTTTCGCGGAGGTATTGGTGGGGTCGGGGAGCAGGTAGAAGCGGACTTCGACCGGGAGGTTGCGCGTGGTGGCGGTTTGTTGGGCCAGGCGCATTTCGTCAGCAAGGCGTTGCGCGGCGGAGGTGAGGTTCGCGGCGTTATTGTTGCTGGTCATGGCAGGAATAGCGACGGCGGCGAGGATGGCCATAATTCCGACGACGACAAGAAGTTCCATCAAGGAGAAGCCGCGGGCTGAAGCAGAGTAGGGAGGGGTGATTGCTTTCATTGCTATTTAATGAGTGGATTTTTGTGCGGTTATCTTTGCTTTGCAAGTCCGATTGATTGACCTGCCCCGGACATTCCGGTAAACCTTGGGTTCAACCTTCAACTATAGGAATTTCTATGATCGTTACAACCCTGGACCTCTTCCGTGTCGCTTACGGAAAGTTCGCCATCGGCGCTTACAATATCAATAACGCCGAACAAACCATGGGCCTTTTCAAGGGCTGCATGGAATCCAAAGCCCCCTTCATCATCCAGATCAGCAAAGGCGCGCGCAAGTTTACCGACAAGCGCATGCTCGAAGCCATCATCCGCTCGGCGGAAGAGATCTTCCCGGACGCCATCTTCGCGGTGCATCTCGATCACGGTGACGAGGAAACCTGCTATGACTGTATCGACTCCGGGTTCTACAGCTCGGTGATGATCGACGCCTCGCACGAAGACTTCGCCAACAACGTGGCGATCACCAAGCGGGTCGTGGATCGCGCGCATGCCAAGGGCATCAGCGTGGAAGCCGAAATCGGCAAGCTCGGCGGTGTCGAAGAAGACGTCAAGGTGGACGAAGGTCACGCCTGCCTGACCGATCCGGTCGAAGCGGTGGAATTCGTCAAGCAGACCGGTTGCGACGCCCTCGCGGCGGCGATTGGCACGAGCCACGGTGCGTACAAGTTCAAGGGTCACCAGAGCCTCCATTTTGATGTGATCGAAAAGATCGGCAAGGCCATCCCCGGCACCCCGATCGTCATGCACGGCAGCTCGAGCGTCCCGAAGGACGAAGTGCTGCGCATCAATGCGGCCGGCGGCAAGCTCGATCCGAGCGCCTGCGGCGTGGATGAAAACGAGTACCTCCCGGCGGCGAAGCTGGGTGTGACCAAGATCAACATCGACACCGATGGTCGTCTGGTCTGGACCCGTGTCCACCGTGAATTCTTCCGCGATCATCCGTCGGAATTCGACTTCCGCCCTCCGGGCAAGACCTTCATTGACGAGTACGCCAAGTTCATCGCGGCGAAGAACGTCAAGCTCGGCTCGGCCGGACAGCTCGAAGCGGTTCGCGCGGCGCTCAAGAAATAGTTCTTTAGCCAAAGAGACATCGCGGCGGATGCGGCGATGTCTTCCAGCAAAAAGGCGGCAGAGAAATCTGCCGCCTTTTTTTTCGGTAGCCTGTCAGAGCCTTTTCCGATTAATTGGAAATGGCTCTAATCCAGAACGTGGACGAAAAGGCCGGAGCGGAGTTTCGGTTCGAACCAGGTGCTCTTGGGAGGCATGATCTGGCCGGCATCGGCGATGGCCATGACTTGATCCACGGTGGTCGGGTACATTGAGAAGGCCACGGCGCCGTCGCCTTTGTCCACACGCTGCACAAGTTCCGCCGTGCCGCGGATGCCGCCGATGAATTCAATGCGGGGATTGGTGCGGGGATTATCAATGCCGAGCACGGGGGCGAGGAGTCGATCCTGCAGGACGCTCACGTCGAGCTGTGCGGCGGGATCGGCTTTCGGATCGGTGGTCCAGCTCAGGCCGTACCATTTGCCGCCGACGTACATGGCGACGTGGTTGGGGGCTTTGGGCACGGGATCGGTGATCGGCGTGACGGTGAAAAGGGTTTTCACTTTCGCGACGAAATCATCGACGCTGAGTCCGTTCAGGTCGTGCACGAGTCGGTTGTACGACAGGATCATCAACTGGCTGGCGGGGAAGAGTACCGAGAGAATGTACTCGTGCGATTTCGATGGATCGGCGGGTTGGCCGTTGCGGCGCTTCTGGGCGACGCGCGCTCCGCTGGCGGCGCGGTGGTGACCGTCGGCAATGTAGGTGCAGGGGAGCTTGGCAAAGGCGGCCTCGATGGGGGCGGTGTCTTCAATGCGCCAGAGGGCGTGCTTGATCCCGTCGGGGGCGACGAAGTCCACGTAGGGGGTTCCCGCTTCGACCTTGGCGAGGAGGGCGTCGATTTCCGCGCTGTCGCGATAGGCGAGGAAGATGGGGCCGGTCTGGGCGCTGATGCGATCGATGAGCCGGGTGCGGTCGTCTTCCTTTTCGGGGCGGGTCTTCTCGTGTTTCTTGATGATGTCGTGTTCGTAGTCGGTGACGGCGCAAACGGCGGTCAGGCCGCGCTGGACGTGTGTGCCCATGGTCTGGCGGTAGAGGTAGTAGACGGGCTTGGCTTCGCGAACGAGAGCGCCTTTTTGCTGGAGGGCGGCGAACGCTTCGGCGGCTTTATTGTAGACCGCGGGGGAGTAGTGATCGGTGTCGGGCGGGAGATCGATTTCCGCGCGGTCGACATGGAGCAGGCTCAGGGGATTGCCCTGGGCCAGGGCGGCGGCTTCCTCGGCGTTGACGACGTCGTAGGGAACGCAGGCCACTTGGGGCACGAGATTGGCCGGGGGAATCAAACCACGAAAGGGACGTACGATAGGCATCGTGGTACTTTGCCGGGGTGCGGGCTCTTTTCAAGCTTGGAACGTCAGTCACGTAGTGGCTTCCAATACGCTCCCTCCTCACGCCTGGCTCCCGATCCCAAATCACATCGCAACGCCGCTCGCGCGATTTTTTCAGCAACCTGCTAGGCCTGTTGGTCGGAGACAACGTTCTTCCAGACGTAGCGGTACATGAGTACGCGGAGCGTGGCGGTGAGGGGGACGGCGAGGATGGGGCCGAGGAGTCCGGGGAGGAGGAGGCTCCAGACGAGGATGCTGATGATGACGGTGAGGGGGTGGAGGCCGGTGCGGTCGCCCATGATGCGGGGGGAGATGAAGAAGCCTTCGCAGAGTTGCACGAGGCCGAAGACGCCGAGAACGAGGAGGGGCTTGAGCCACATGTCGGTCGGGGTCTGGGCGTAGGAATAGCCGATGAGCATGGCGGGGACGAGGGTGCTGATGATGCCGAGGTAAGGGATGAGGCTGAGCGCTCCGGCGAGGAAGCCGATGAGTAGCCAGTAGGGCAGTCCAATGCAGAAGAGGCCGATGGCGGTGAGCACGCCGATGCAGAGGCCGACGATGATTTGCCCGCGGAAGAAGAGAATCAGGTAGTTGTTGATCTCGGAGAGGACGAGGACTACTTCGTCGCGCCACCAGGAGCGGTGCAGGGGGAGGTAGCTTTTCCAGTTGTCAGCGATCTGACGTTTTTCGAGGAGGAAATAGAATACGTAGATCGGGACGAAAAGGAAGCCGATGACGAAGCCAATCCAATCGAAGAAGCGTTGCGCGGGTCCGGCGAGATGGACGAGGAATTTATTAAGGTGGCTGGGGAGGCTGTTGAGGAGCGGCGTGAGATGGGCGTCGCTCCAGCTTTTGAGTTGCTGGTGGGTGTCGAGGTAGGAGAGGACGCCGTCACGGGAGCGTTCGATATGTTGGGGCAGGTTGGTGACGAATTGGTAGAGGTCCTGCAGGAGCGGCGGGGCGAGGAGGAGGATAAAGAGTGCAGCGGCCACGACGACGCCGACGAAGAGGACGAGGAGGGAAATGCGGCGGCTGAGATGAAAGCGGACTTCGAGCCATTCAAGGACGGGGTCGAGAATATAGGCGATGATGGCGGCAACGCCGAGGGGAAGGAGAACCGGATAGATGGTCTTAATGATTTGCCCGGCGAGCCATGCGGCGAGAACGATGACTGCGCCGAGGGCGGCGAGGGCAAGGCCGGTGACGGCGGTCCAGATGATGCGCTTCTGCTGGGTAGTGGGGTAGGGCATGGGGTGGGAAGTCAAAACTCAAAGATCAAAAGTGTGGCTATTGGGGTGAGTTTTGGGTTGGGTCCTACGCTTAGGGATTCGCGCTTCCCGTGGCGGAGAGGTCGAGTGGTTCCAGAAGAATTTCCAGCCGGCGATTCTGCGCGCGACCATCCTTGGCGTCGTTGGAGACGACCGGGTATTGTTCGCCACGGCCGACGGCGACAACGCGGTCGACGGGGACCTTAAGTTCATTGGTGAAGTAGCGGGCGACGGCGGCGGCGCGGGCGGAGGAGAGTTCGAGATTGCTGGGGTATTTGGATTTGAGTGAGCCCGTGATGGGGTCGTTGTCGGTGAAGCTTTCGAGGCGCAAGGCATGGTCCTTGAGTTGCGGTTGGGCGATGGAGGCCAGCTTTTTGAGAAGGTCCTGGATCTCGGGCTTGAGATTCATGGTGCCGGTGGCGAAGAGCGCGGTGTTTTGAATGCGGAGGGTGGGAGTGTCCTTGCGCAAGACGAGGGTGATGTCCTTGCCGTTGGCGAGGCTGGCGAGGGACTGGCGGAATTTTTCGGTGGCCTCAGCACGGGCTTTCTTTTGGCGTTCGGCCTCCTGTTTTTCCGCGTCGAGTTGCTGGGTTTTTTCGGTCACTTGGGCAAGGCTGGTGGCTTGCTCCTTGAGCTTTTCCTCGCGGTTTTTCAGGAGCGAATCGAATTGGGCGATGCCGGACTGGAGTTTGTCGACCTGGGCTTTGAGCTGCTGGTTTTCCAGCTGGAGCAGGGTTTCCTGATCCTTCAGCGTGCGGGCGGTGAGTTCGTTTTCGCGATTCTGCCAGAAGAAATAGCAGGCCGCCGCCGCGAAGATGAGCGAAAGCGCGCCCCAAAAGATATGACTGCCCTGACCGCGTCTCGGATGATGTAACCCTTCGTGAGCGTTCGACATACCTACTGCTTTAGCAGATGAATCATTATCATGCAACCTATGTGCCACGGCGTGACTTCATCCGATGGCGCGGAAAAGGTGGGGACGAACCGGAAGGTTTGTCTTGAAGGTGCAAGGTGAAACCAGGTGTGCGATAGTTTTCGCCATGTGTCGCCACTCTGCTCCTCCCCCGTTCATTTCGGTGGCGATGCAAGCCGCACAGGGTGAAGACTCGCGGAGGAAGCGCACGCGCGGGTGGTGCATTTTGCTTGCGGGGGGAGCAATGGTTTGGCATGACCGCACGATGAAGTTGGGCTGGATTTTCGGCCTTGTGGCGGCTTTATGCCTTTCGGCCCAAGCGTATGCGGCAGATTGGGAACTCGTGACTCGCGAGGGACGGGAATATGTCACGCTCAAATCCTTTTGTAGTTTTTACAATTTTCAGTATCCAGGAGTCCCGCAAACTGACAGCATGCGGTTGCGAAATGATCGAGCGTCGATCTTGCTGAAGCTCGATAGCCGGGAATGCTTCATCAACGGGGTGCGGTATTGGTTAAGTTTCGGGGTGCGCTCGACGAAGGATGACTGGCTGTTGTCACGGGTGGATCTGGTGAAACTCTTTGAGCCGGTGCTCCGTCCCTACCTGATCGATATCAAGCGGCCCGTGCAGGGGGTCATTATCGATCCCGGTCATGGCGGATCGGACAATGGGGCGATCAGTTCGCGCCGGGTGATGGAGAAGGATCTGACGCTCGACACGGCGCTGCGGTTGGAGAAGGCGTTGCGCGCGGCAGGCGTCAAGACGGTGATGACGCGGCGTTCGGATGTGTATGTGGACCTCTACGAGCGGGCACAGCGCGCGGCGGCATATCCGGGGTATATCTTTGTCAGTATCCATTTCAATTCCGCCGGGGCAGAAGCGCGTGGGTTGGAGACTTATTGCAGTTCGCCGCGCGGGGCAGGTTCGACGCAGGCAGGGGGGCAGGTGACGCGGGCCGATTACCAGAAGACTCCGGGCAATGAAACCGACAGCTTGAACGTCCTGCTGGCGAGCGAAGTGCACAAGGTCGCGGCAGCCGCGCTCAATCCGAACGACATTGAAGCCGACCGCGGGGTGAAACGGGCGCGGTTTGTGGTGCTGCGGCAAAACACGGTGCCCAGCGTTTTGGTGGAGGGAGGGTTTCTTTCCAACCGCATGGAATCCTCCGTGCTGGCCACGGCGGCTTATCGGCAAAAGCTGGCGGAGTCCATCGCTCGCGGCGTGCTGAATTACGCGGCCATCATGGCTCCGCCGGAAAAGCGGGTGACCCCGCCGCAGGTGCGTCCGACGGAAACACCGAAGCCGGTGACCCCTGCCACAGCCATCGTACCCAAGCCTGCGACTCCGACGTCCTCCGCTCCTGTCGCCAAGCCGGTTCAGGTGACGGTTCCCACGCCGGCTCCCACTCCGGTTCCGGCACCGACGACGGCGACAAGTTCCTCGAATCCCGGGATTCCGGTCGCACCGGAACCGCCTCCTGCGGCCCCCGTGGCCACCGAGCCGAATCCAGAAAAGCCTTCCTATAGTTCGTCGAACCCAGCGCCGACCGTTGCTACGGAAGCTGAGACGGAAGTGAAGACATCGGAGCCCCATAGCGGGACGCCGTCGACGACGATTTATCCCACGACGCCAGCGACTCCGGTGGAGGAAAAACCGCGCGTGACTGCTCCCGAACCCGAGCCGTCGACGACAATTTACCACGACGAGGCCGCGCCGAAGACTCATGCTGCGCCGGAACCCGATCAACCATGAGTACTTTATCTGAATCGTCCACGGCCCCCACAGTGACAACTCCAGTGAGCGAACGCCCCATCGGCGTGTTCGATTCCGGAGTGGGTGGCCTGACAGTGGTAAGCGCGATTCAGCGATTGTTGCCGCACGAGGACATCGTGTATCTCGGCGACACGGCGCGCGTGCCGTATGGCAACAAATCTCCCGAGACGATCATCCGTTACGCGCAGCAGGATGTGCAATTTCTGCAAAGCCAGAACATCAAGGCTGCCGTGGTGGCTTGCAACACGGCCACCGCCCACGCGCTCGAGGCGGTGCGTCAGTCGTACGCATTCCCGATTCTCGGCGTGGTCGAACCGGGCGTTGAGGCCGCGTTGGCGGCGACGGTGAACGGTCGCATCGGCATCATTGGCACGACTGGGACGATCCAGAGTGGGGCATATCAAAAGGCATTGCTGACTCGGCGGCCGGATCTGCAGCTCACGGCACAGGCGACGCCGCTGCTGGTCTCGCTGGTGGAGGAGGATTGGCTGACCCATGCGGCGACGCATTTGATTTTGGCGGAGTACCTAGCGCCACTGCAGGCGGCGCGGATCGATACGCTGGTATTGGCCTGCACACATTACCCGTTGTTGAAGGGAATCATCCGTTCGATCCTCGGCGATGAGGTGAAGCTGGTCGACTCGGCGGAGAACATGGCGCTGGCATTGCAATCGCGCCTTAAGCAGGACAGCCTGCTGCGCGAGGGCGGACAGCACGCGGGCCGGACACGGATTCATGTGAGCGATTTGTCACCGCATTTCGCGCCACTGGCGAAGCGGTTTCTCGGCGGTCGTGTCGGGGCGATTGATCGCGTGCGGCTGGAGAGCTGATTTCGTCAAAAACTGTTTTCGTCCGAAAAAGAATTTCCTGTGGTGTTACGCGGTCAAAAGCGTGTAAAAGAAAAGGGACACCTATGATACGCTCTTATGTTTTCAGCGAAGGGAAGGTAGTCGGTGAAGATCTCGACATCGACGCGCTCAAGCTTGTGCGGGCGGACAAGGGATTGCACATCTGGGTGGATTTGATGGAGCCGACTCCGGAGGAATCGAAGTTGATCCTGGAGGAGCTCTTTAACTTTCACCCGTTGGCCATCGAGGACTGTTTGACGGTGAGTCAATTGCCGAAGGTGGAGGATTACGAGGATTATCTCTTCCTCGTCATGCACGCCGTCGACTTTACGCGCGCGGATAAATTTCAGACCAAGGAAATCGATTTCTTCCTCGGAAAGGAATTTCTCGTCACCTATCACATGACGCCGATGCGTACAATTCAAGCGGCGCAGGAACGGTTGCACAAGGGAACGTTCGCGACATTCAAGTTGATGGACCGCTTGCTGCACCTGCTATTGGACGCGCTGGTGGATAATTATCAGCCCGTGTTGACGGAGCTGGGCCAGGAATTGCAGGAACTGGAAGATGAGGTGTTCACCGATCGCCGGACCTCGGGCAGCCTGATCGCGGATTTCCGGCATGTGAAGGGCGATGTGGCATTGTTGCGCCAGATTGTGCGACCGCAGCGCGACGTGATCTACCGGATGTCGCGCGGGGAGTTCAAGATTATCCGTCCCCTGTTGCTGCCGTATTACCGCGATATTCACGATAACCTGACGCGCATTGATGAAATGGCGCATGGATACAACGACCAGCTTTTCCTGTCCATGGATGTGTACCTGAACAAGGCGGCGAACGAGACGAACGATATCATCAAGCTGCTGACGTTGCTGACGGCCATCACCACGCCGACGATTCTGGTGGGAACGTGGTACGGAATGAATTTTCAGGATATCCCGGAATTAAGTTATCCGCATGGGTATTTAATCGCCGGGATCGTGACGTTGACGAGTACGCTGGGGTTGATCTGGTGGCTGAAGGTGAGACGGTGGTTGTGACATCGTCTCCTGTCGTCAAAACTTAGGGGTCAAGAGGCGCATCGATTCTTCCGATGGCCTTTAAATGACCATTTTTTCCACAACCCGCCCGTATCGCGCTCCGGCCTGAGCCGCTTTGCCATGAGCGTCTCCCAGTATTCCTCGCATCAGATTGTCTCGCAAACCCTTCTTGATCTGCTGCCCGATCTGGAGGGGCAACGGCTTGATGACTTGCACCTTCTTCGCGATGGCTGGATCGACTCGCTCCAGGTCGTGCAATGGATCGTTTTTCTCGAAAAGGAAATGGGGCAATCCTTCGCGTTGAATGAAATCAAGGATATCCAGGTTTTCGATACGATAGCTTCCGTCGTCCGACTGGTCGACAATCGCCGGGGCGCCGTCAGTTCACCCCAAGCGTTCGACCTGCGTCAGATGGAAGAAATCCGGAGTCTCAAGGCGCATCTTTATAAGACATCCTCCCGATCTTGTGATCTTCTCGTTCTGGGGCCGAGCGGATGTTTCGATCTGCATTCGCGGACGGCAACGCGATTTGGTTATCGCTCGTTCAATTTTTCCGTTGATTCCGGTTTGCCGGAGGATGCCTTTTGCGCCCTGAATTTCGTCTTGGAAAATAATCATGTCCCGCTCCGTACGGTTGTTCTCGGAATCGATATTGTGACTTTCTCCAAGGCTTGGGCGCCATCTTCCAGTCTGCTCGAGTCGCCCGATCTTGGCCCTTTCCTTGATATGCCGTCGGACTCCCCACCCGCGCCGCAAAATACGATCGTTTGGGAGGAACGAAGCCATCAACTTGACGTCATTTTCCGCCGGGGCTTGAACGAAACTCTCAACTATACCTTTGCTCCTGAATTTGGAGACATTCTTTACCATGACGCCGACCGCTGGACCGATGTCCTGCGCATTGCGGACGGATCGGACCGGAATAGTCAGTATGGAATGCGGATGCAGAATTATACCCGGCTCAGTGCGCAACGCTTTGACTATTTAAAGCGGTTTCTGGCCCTGTGTGGTGAACGCAAAATCGAGGTTGTCCTTTTTCTGGGCACGATTCATCACCAACTGCATCGGTTCCTCATTGAAAACACCGTCTACGAACAACGGCGCAACGAGCTTGTCACGCTGCTGCGCCGTTGCGAATCCGAAACGGTTACTTTCCATGACTGCACGCTTGTTGAAGGTTTCCGGGGTGATCCTGAGGATTTTAAAAATGGAGCTCACATTGGCCCGCATAATGCCGATAAACTCTTTTCGTTTCTCCTCACGGAACGCGCGAAAAATCGATCATGTTGACTCCATACGACGATTTTACCCTGCAGCTCAAAGCCGCAAAGGCTTGTGCGCGCGCCCTCAAAACAAATCCCGATCCATCCCTCAAGCCGATCAAGATCGCCCTTCTCGCCTCCAGTACTGTTGATTCCTTCGCTGAAATTCTGACGTATTGGCTCGCGCAAGAAGGTTACGCCGCGAAAATTTGGATCGCGCCCTTCGACACAATTTCCTCCACAATCCTCGATCGCGGCAGCGTCCTTTACACCTTTAAGCCCGATCTCGTCTGGCTCTTTACCTCCCATCGCGATGCGCGATGGAGCACTCGAGCGGAGGGTGAAGCCCCGGACGCAATCGCCGGGATCATTCAGGAAAAAACAGCACTCTGGAAAGTGCTCCAATCCGAGCTGAATTGTACCATCCTCCACAATAACGCCGATATTCCTCCGGTCGATTCGTTCGGCAATTTCGGGGGGCAACTCTCCGGGAGCGAGCGAAATTTTTTGCGCCGATACAACCTTGAACTCGCTCTCGCAGCTCCCGCCGGCGTTCTGATCTTCGACCTCGACCACCTTTCCGCTCTCTTCGGCAAAAAACGTTGGATGGACAACCGCTCCTGGCACCACTCGAAAAACCCGTTTCATTTTGACGCCTACGGCCTTGTCGCCTTTCAGGCGGCGCGTGTCATGGTGGCATCGAGAGGTGGTGCCCGGAAATGTCTTGTCCTCGATCTCGACAATACACTCTGGGGCGGCGTCATAGGCGACGACGGTCTCTCCGGCATCAAGCTCGGTGGCGATGCCGAGGGTGAGTCTTTTGTCGATTTTCAGCGGTATCTCCGCTCGCTGAAAGAACGCGGCATTCTTCTCGCTGTCTGTTCGAAGAATGACGAGGCCAACGCAAAGGAGCCCTTTCTCCAACATCCGGATTGCGTCTTGAAGCTCGAAGACATCAGCGTCTTCCGGGCGAATTGGGGGAATAAAGCCGACAACCTCCGCGCCATTGCCGCGACTCTCAATATTGGCCTCGATTCGATCGTCTTTGTCGATGACAATCCGGTCGAACGGAATCTCGTTCGCGAACTCCTGCCCATGGTCGCCGTGCCGGAATTGCCCGCCGACCCCGCCGAATATAAAACGGCTGTGGCTGAGGGATGCTATTTCGAAACCGTGGCGTTCTCCGATGAAGACCGTCAACGCGCCCGCTACTACCGCGAAAACGCCGCCCGTGCGGATCTCCAGAGCGGCTTTACCGACATCAATGCGTATTTGGAATCGCTCGCGATGATCGGCGAAGCCGGCAGCCTCGATGCTTTTCATCTTCCCCGTGTCGCGCAGCTCATCAACAAAAGCAACCAATTCCATCTCACCGGTACCCGCTATTCGGAAGCGGAACTACAGGAAATCGTGGCTCGGCCCAACTATCACATCCGCCACTTCAAGCTACGTGATCGCTTCGGGGATAACGGTCTTATCGCTGCGCTTGTCCTGAATGGTAATCCCGGTGGAGATCTCCGCATTGATACTTGGGCCATGAGCTGTCGTGTCCTCGCGCGAACCATGGAAGAATTCATCCTCAACGACATCATGGTCCTTGGCCAGCGTCTCGGATGCGTCTCCGTCCTCGGTCGCTACGTTCCTCTTCCCAAAAACAATCTCGTGGCAAAATTGTATGAACGCCTGGGATTCTCTTTCCTGGCCGACGAAGCCGGGGCTTCGCTCTGGCGGCTGTCCCTCGACGGCTCGCCCCGGCCCACGCACGTTCGTTCATGACGGCTCTTGCTAGGTGCGCAGGGGATTGGTAAATATTCTGTCCTCTGAGCCCCGCATGAAACCGTCTTTCCTCGCCAAGCTTCTCGACCGGATCGAGCATGTCTCGCCGGACGAACTGCAGACGTATTTGCAACAGTTGGCACGGGAGAAGGGTTTTCTTGAAGTGATTTTCAACACGCTGCAAGAAGGCGTGCTGGTCATCGATGCGACGGGCAAGGTGCTCTACTTCAATCCGAGCATCCAGCGGTTGATCGGGTTGCCGGACAATGCGCTCGGGCATGGGATCGCGGAATATTTGAAGGAGCTGGATTGGAAGAAGATTTTGCGCGAGCGGCGGGTGGTGAGCCGCGATCTGGAGGTCTATTACCCGGACATGCGCTTTCTGAATTTCTATCTCGTGCCGTTGGAGGAGCCGGGGCAGGAGTTCATGGGTTACGCGCTGATTTTTCACGATATCACGGCGACACGCCAGCGCACGCGCGAGGTGATCGAATCGGAGAAGGTGAATGCGTTGACATTGCTGGCGGCGGGTGTGGCTCATGAGTTGGGCAATCCCCTGAATTCGCTGCACATTCATTTGCAATTGTTGGAACGTGATCTGAAAAAGATCGAGGGCGCGAAGGGTGGTCGGCTGGTGGATTCGGTGCGCGTGGCGCAGGCGGAGATCACGCGGCTGGATAATATCATCAATCAATTTTTGCGCGCGGTGCGGCCGGGACAGCCGGATCGAAAGCCGGTGCAGGTGAATGATCTGGTGCGGGAGTCGATCGACTTTCTGCGGCCGGAGATTGCCGATCGCGATATTCTGGTCGAGACGGAGTTGGCCAAGGATCTGCCATTGGTGCCGCTGGATGCCGGGCAGATGAAGCAGGCGATTTATAACCTGATCAAGAATTCCATTCAGGCGATGTCGGTGGGGGGCATTCTGCGGGTGCGCACGGAACGCAATGATACGCACCTGCTGATTTCGTTCATCGATAATGGCTGCGGGATCGCGCCGGAAAACGTGAGTCGAATTTTTGAGCCGTACTTTACGACCAAGGACGGTGGGAGCGGGCTGGGGCTTTTCATCATCCGCCGGATCGTGCGCGAGCATGGAGGCGATTTGATTCTGGAGAGCGATCCCGGTCGCGGGACGACGGCGCGGATTGTGTTGCCGCTGGCGGAGCGTCGCGTGCGGATGCTGCCGGCGGGAACGCCATAGGTGAAGTCAAAGATCAAAGCTTTGGCATTCGGCATGGAGTGGTTGTGCGGTGAGATGTGGGCTTTGACTTTTGATCTTTGAGTTTTGACTTCAATCCTGCACTATCTACGGCATTCTCATTTCGGACCAATACGAGCCCCAGATTTCCCATGACTGAACCGTTGCACGGCAATCTCCCCAACCTGCTGGTGGTGGAGGACGAGAAAAATACCCGCGATGGATTGCGTCGCGCGCTGGAGGATAAATTCGAGATCTATGTGGCGTCGGATTTCAATTCGGCGCTGAACGTTTTGGAGTCGGAGCAAATCGACGTGCTGCTGACCGATCTGCGCCTGTCGGGCGGGGCGGACGGCATGGAGTTGCTGGCGAAGGTGCAGAGCCTGCCGCATCAACCGGTGTGTGTGTTGATGACGGCTTATGGCTCGGTCGATGTGGCGGTCGAGGCGATGAAGCGCGGGGCGTATGATTACGTCACGAAGCCGCTGAATCTCGACAAGCTGGAGCTGCTGCTCTTGCGGGCGTGGCGTTCTCGCCAGGTCGAAGCGGAGAATGTCCAGTTACGCCAGGAGTTGGACAAGAAGTACGGGATGGAGAAATTGATCGGCAATTCGGAGCCGATGCAGAAGGTGTTCGATCTCGTGCAGCAGGTCGCCAATTCCACCGCTACGATCATGATCGAGGGCGAGAGCGGCACGGGCAAGGAACTGGTCGCGCAGGCGTTGCATAATTTAAGCAGCCGCAAGGCGAATCCCTTCGTGATCGTGCATTGCGCCGCGCTGTCACCGCAGTTGCTGGAGAGCGAATTATTCGGCCACGAAAAGGGCGCATTCACCGGGGCGAATACCCGGCGCATCGGCAGGTTCGAAGAGGCCAACCATGGAACGATATTTCTCGATGAGATTGGTGAGATCGATGCCGCGACGCAGGTGAAATTGTTGCGTGTGCTGGGCGAGCGAACGATTCAACGCGTGGGGAACAATCAGACGATTCCGGTCGATGTGCGGGTGATCACGGCGACGAACAAGAATCTGGAGAATTTGGTGAAGGAGGGAAAATTCCGCGAGGATTTGTTCTTCCGCCTGAATGTGGTGCCGATTCATTTGCCACCATTGCGTGAACGGACGGAGGATGTGCCGCTGCTGGCAGACGCGTTCATCAAGGAGTTCAGCCGGCAGAATCACAAGAAGGTGACGGGACTGACGGCGGACGCGCAGGAAGTGCTGTTGCGTTATGGCTGGCCGGGGAACGTCCGCGAGTTGCGGACAGCAATGGAATACGGTGTGACTCTGGCGCGCGGTGAACGAATTGGATTAAAAGATTTGCCCGAACGCGTTTTGGGCTCTAAATCAGATCTTTCACCAGCATCACTTTCTTCGCGTTCGGATTTAAATTTGGAAAAGATGGAAAAACTTTTTATCGAGCAGGCTTTGAAGGTGTGTGGGGGAAATCGCACGGAAGCGGCGCAAAAGCTGGGAATCAGCCGTCGTACCTTGCACCGCAAGCTGCTGCAATACCGGATGGAGGAAGCCTAAATGTCATTTCAGGATGCACTCTACACGCTGGAGGTTGGCAAGGGCCGTCGTTGGGTTCAACTGGCGGCCATTTTGGTGGGGTTTGTTTTTCTCGCGCTGCTTTATTTTGTGATGTTGTTCCGCGGACTGGATCGTCCGACGGCGATGGATCAGGCGCAACTGGCGCGGCAATTGGCCACGGGAAATGGTTTCAACACGATGGTGATCCGGCCGTCGGCGCTGAAAGTCTATTCGGATTTTTATAGCACCCCGGCAATGATGGCGCGCACCCCGCAACCGAAGATCGATGTGTTTGCCTTGCCGGATATCACGAATGCGCCGGTGTATCCCGCCGTGCTGAGCGTGGTATTCCGGGTTTTCAAAGTGAACTTTGAACCAACGGCGACGGAATTGGGGAAGGCGCAGATTTACGCGCCGGAACGGTTGATCGTTTTCTTCAATCAGTTCTGCATTTTTCTCACGGCCGTGGTGCTTTATTTCTGGGCATGGCGAATGTTTGACGACCGGGTAGCATTTGTCTCGACGCTGGCGTTCGTGGGATGTGATTTGATCTGGCAGTTCGCTTTGTCGGGGTTATCGACGAGCTGGATTTTGTTATTGATGACGATGCTGGGATTCGTTCTGCACGAATCGCTGATCGCGGAAGAAGAGGACCGGAGGCTGGCGGTCTGGGGTTGGACACTGGGGAGCGCCGTGCTGGTGGTGGTAATCATTTTGTCGAAGTTGTCGCTGGCATGGTTGATCTTTCCCTACGCCGCACTGTTATTGATCGCTCTGCGCCGGATGGTGTTTCCGCCGTTGGTTGCGCTGCTGATCGTGCTACTGGGCATCACGCCCTGGTTTGTGCGGAACTACCAGGTATGTGGCAATCCCTTTGGGACCGGCATTGCGAAGGTGGCGGAGTTTGGCACGGTGAAGGAAGCCGGGGGGGATCGTACCTTTCTGCAAGGTAATGGTTGGCCGGTGAAGCGGGCGTTGCACAAGGTCTACGAGGGTTACGGTCATGCCTTGGGAAATTTCTTTTCGTTGATGGGTTCCAGCGCGGTGATCTTGCTGGCGTTGGCGGCATTCATGCATCGCTTCAAGCGGCATCGTGTGCAGTTCATGCGTTGGTTCCTGCTCGGGAGCGGGCTGGCGGTGGTTTTGGGTGCTTCCCTATTGCGGGCCGAGCCTGGAGCGGTGGACGAGGAGAATAATCTGATTTTGATTTTTCCCGGATTGGCAGCGATCGGCACAGCCTTTTTCTACGTGCTTCTGGACCGGCTGGATATTGGTTTGCAAATTGTGCGGTACATTGTGGTGACGTTCTTTCTGATCATTTGCACCGTGCCGTTGGTAATCGCGCTTTTGCCACCTGGCCCGGCCCAATATCGCTATCCGCCATACTTCCCGCCGATGATTCGCTACATCAGTCAATTGCTCGGGCCCAAAGAATTGATGGTCTCGGACATTCCTGCCGCGACGGCATGGTATGGGGGGCGGGTGTCCTTATGGATGCCGACGACGTTGAAGGAGTTTTACCAAATCAACGATACCATTCAGTGGGCCAGCGGAATGTTGATTACACCCGAATCGTGGGATAATTCGCTCTACAAGATCGACAAGGGTACATCCCAGGATTGGGCGCCGATCCTGCGCCGACAGGGACTGCCGTCGGGATTCCCATTAACGTCTTATACGCCAATGCCACCTCTCGATAATGAATACTTATTCTTCTCGGATCGGCGTAGATGGTAAACGATCTAAATAGATTAACGATATTTACTCAATAACATTTAAAAAAATTGGTACTTGCCACATGAAGGAGATTTGCTATTTGGAGCTTATGTTGCAAAAAAGGCGCCATGTTGTTTTCGGACTCTTTTTATGCCTTTTATCGTTAAATCTGGTAAAAGGGCAAGAGACGAGTCAACAGGTACTTCAGCAGAAAAAGCCTTACTCGGTTTCGGTCGGTATCCGTCAGGGATACGATGATAACATTTACACTTCCTCAACCAATGAAAAGGGGAGTTTTACGACCGGTATTCAACCCTCTTTTTTGATTAACTACCCGTTGGATCAGACGCTTCTTTCCGGTCGCTATACTTTTGATTCGCTTTACTACTGGGATCGTGAAGGGGATGGGTGGGATTTGAGCCACGAATTGGTTGGACGCATTAATCATTCTGTTTCGGAACGGTTCAATCTCGATTTGCGTGAGCGTTTCCGTTACGCGCAGAATCCGGAGATTTTGGATAGCGCCAGTGCGTTGCAGCGTAATGGTAATTACATTAATAATACGGCTTCGCTGCAGGGCTCCTTTCAGTGGACGCCAAAGTTCAGCACGGTGACGACCTACACGAACGATTTGTACGATTACGAGGACGAGATTACCAAGCAGACCAATAACAATATGTCGCAGACGGTGAATCAGGATTTGCGGTTCCTGATCGATCCGACGGTGACGATTGTCACGGGCGGCATTTTTCAGGATGTAAGTTACGAGTATGCGGATCGTAGTTTTAACGTTTATACTGGCAATGTCGGCGCCGATTGGACATTGAGTCCACAGGTGACGATATCGGGCCGGGTAGGCGGTCAGTATTTTGATCCAGGCGACGGTGGTTCCGGCTCGACATCGCCCTACGGCTCGCTGGGGATGAACTGGGTTCTGGGAGCGCGCAGCAGCCTGAGCCTGAATTATTCGCACAGCCTGAGCCAGACGGATATTGCGACGGCCTACGCCCAGGAATCGGATACAATTACCTCGACCTTCAAGTACCAATGGACGCCACGGTTTTCCACCAGCCTGCAGGGGTTGTATACGTTTGGTTCCTACACCACGGAGACCGATATTCCCAATTCCGGAATGGGAGATTACGAAGAAAACGTGGCGACTTTGACTCTGGGAGCGACGTACAAGTTAAACGAGTGGCTTGATTTGGACGCTTCTTATACATTCACCAACGTCTCGAATGATACTATCCGGGATCGCGAATATACTCGCAATCAAATCAGCCTCGGTCTCCGGGGTACCTATTGACATTGAATTTTCAGGGCTTCGGGGTAGCTTAAGGACGTAGATACACCAATATGGCGGCTCCAGCTTCAGAAGTATCCCTGCACTTTCTAGACTACTGGCGAGTCATTCGTAACCGTGCCGCAATCATTGTCACGGTCCTACTGCTGACCTTGATGACGGGTTACGTCGTCACGGTGTACGTCATGCAGAAGATGTACGATGCGAAGGCGCAGCTACGCGTGTACAAAGAAAAGTCGGACCTCGAGTTCATGGGCAACAGCCGCACCGACACTCCCTTCGACCTGGTTTTCTTCACGAGTGAAATCAGCACCATTCAGAGTAAAAAAATTCTCAATCCCGTCATTGAGAAACTCGGGTTGCAAAAGGAATGGGGGACCCGGCTGTTCGGCGGTTCGAATCTGCCGATGGACAAGGCTTTCGTCCTATTAAACAACCGGGTGGATGTCAATGTTCAGCGCAACTCCGATATTCTCGAGATTCGGGTCAAGAGCGACCTGCCCAAGGAAGCGTCCGACATTGCGAACGCGATCATGGACGTCTACATCGAGATGCGTCGCACCGATTTGCAGACTCGCGAAAGCCGTGGGTTTAAGACTCTGGATGATGAAATTGCCAAGCAGGGCGAAGTGGTGCAGCGCGCCAAAGACTATGTCGAAGAGCTGCGAAAAAGCCTGAACCTGAACATGGTGGGTGGTGGCGAGAATGAAACACAGATGCTCGAAGAGGAGTGGAAGCGCAAATCGGCTCTACTCGATGATGTTCGGGCGGAATACTTGGGGCGGCAGGTGCGCTATGATCGGTTGAATCGGTTGTCCACCAATGAATTTCTTGATGCGATCGTGGCGATGGGCATCGAAGATGCGAATTTGACGAGCTTGCGGGCGAAGAAGTACGCCGCAGAATCGGATTTGGAGCAGATGCGTAAGAGCGGTCTGGAAGGGAATCACCCGCGCATCAAGTCGCGTGAAGCGGAGTTGGCGAAGATCGATGAGCAAATCAATGCGAATGCCGCTGGTAAGCGTCGGGCATTGGAAATTGATGTGCAGGTCACCAAGGCTCGCGTTACCCAATTGGAAAAGGAAGTTGGGACGCTGACCGATCAGGTTCGGATGCAGAAGACGACGGAACTGGCCAAGTTCCGCGAAGCGAAGAAAGAGCAAGAGCGTCAGCAATTGCTCTACGATCAATTCGTGATTCGCAAAAAGCAGTCGGTGGTCGATAAACAGATCATTAATGATCCCGCGACGATTATTTCCAAGGCGGAGCCCAACGATATGCCGTTCCGTCCCAATCTGACGATCAACCTGATTGCTTCCGGTGTGGCGGGCTTGGTGCTGGGTATCGTGCTGGCGTTCTTCATCGAATATCTCGATACCAGCGTGAAGACGATGGACGATGTGGAGAAATTGCTCGATCTGCCGGTGCTGGCCGTTATTCCAGATGGCGTGGGGCCGCTGATTCGCGAAGGAGCGGATTCCCCGCATGCGGAAGGTTATCGAATTTTGCGAGCGAAGATCGATTTGAATCCCAAGAGCGGCGCAGGCAATACGTTGACGGTCGTTAGCGGCGGTCCGGGCGAGGGGAAGTCGACCACGTTGTTCAATCTGGCCTATGTCTGTGCGCAATCGGGGCAGTCAGTCCTGCTCGTGGACGCGGATTTGCGACGGCCCACGGTGCACACCATTCTGGGTATTGAGAACGAGGCGGGCATTTCGGAAGCCATGCGTGGTCTGGGCGAAGCGCACCAGTACATTCGCGCGACCAGCGTGCCGAACATGCACGTGATCACGGCGGGGGATATGCCAGCCTCGGAGATGGGTGCCTTTAGCGGATTGAAGCTGCGTGAGATTCTGAATGATTTGAAATTGCGGTACGACATCGTCCTGCTCGATGCGCCTCCCGTCCTCGGCATCAGCGATGGCGCAGTGCTCGCGCACGAGGTTGATTTTACCTTGCTGGTCATCCAGCACCGCCGCTATCCTCGCGACATCTCGATGCGAGCCAAGCGGGCGGTGGAGGAAGTGAAGGGCAATCTCCTCGGAGTCGTCCTGAACGCTGTGGCCGTCAAGAGCGACGAGGCGTACTACTATTACAGCAGCTATGGCAATTATTACTACAATCGTAATGGCGAAAAGAAACCTCGATCCGGCGCCGCGACTCCCCAGCGCGCCACTCTCGCCAAAAACGACGAGCAGTCTCATGGCAGCGAAGACTTTTAATCTGCGCGCGTCTTTCTGCCGCGTCCTAGCCCTGGCTTGGATGCTGTGTTTTATTTTCACCGGCTGCATGGGTGGCGGTTCCGGTGGTTCCATGACACCTCCTCCCACGACGGGCGACGCAAGTAATCCGGATATTATTCGCCGGGGTGACGTGCTCCTGATTCGTCTGACGGGGGTGCCGGACAATGAGGGTGGTGTGTATGAGGAGACCGTCATCGACGAGGGAACAATTTCCATGCCGCTGCTCGGCAGTTTCAAGGCGGCCGGGAAGACGTTGGGCCAGCTGAAGTCGGATATTGAGGCGGCCTATCGCGAGAAGAAAATCTATGCTACGCCGAACGTGACCGTGAGCCAGTCGCAGCGCTTTATCAACGTGCTGGGCGAGGTGCGCGCGCCACAGCGTGTGGTTTATACGCCGGATATGACAATCCTGAAGGCCATCAGCGCCTGCGGTGGATTCACGGACTACGCGCAAAAGCGTGAAGTAAAACTTTCTCGCGGCAGCAAGGTGTACATCTTTAATGCGGTCGAAGCATTGAGAGACCCGAGCAAGGATATTCCTTTGCAGGCGGGTGATCAGATTCAGGTGCCGCGCACGATCTTTTAGTTGGTGTTGTGCGCTGAGGCGGCTTTCGTCCGGGCTCAACGAGCCCGGCTACGGCTGACATGAGCTGTTGATTGCTCAATCAAATTCGGGAAAGAGACGGACGGGTTGAGTGTGTCTCTCCGGAATCGATGAATCGAAAAGGCGCTACGTACCGAGCATCTTGTAGTTCATGTCGTCGAATTTGACGAAGTAGGCTTGAGCGGCATCGTCGAGCATTTCGGCGGTGACGGTTGGTTCCACTCCTTTGTAGCGGCAGACATCAATGATGTTTTCGAGGATGTCGCGAGGTTGGCAACCACGCAGGGGGCGACCATGGCTGCGCATGTGTTTTTCCACGAAGTAGTCGACGATTTCATCGGCGTAGGGGACTCCCTTGGCTTCGCTGACGATTTTCCAGATGGCGCGGAAGTGTTCGTGCGAGGGATCGTTGATGGGAATTTTGTAGCGGATACGGCGCAGGAAGGCGTCGTCGACGAGGTCTTTAGGATTCAAATTCGTGGAGAAGACGATGAGTTCGTCGAAGGGGACTTCCACCTTGGTGCCGGTGTGGAGGGTGAGGAAGTCGACTCGTTTTTCGAGCGGGACAATCCAGCGGTTGAGCAGGGTTTTTGGCTCGACGCGTTGTCGGCCAAAGTCGTCCACCATGAAGGCACCGCCATTGGCTTTCATCTGGAAGGGGGCTTCATAGAAGCGGGCTTCGTTGTTCCAGATGAGGTCGAGCGTTTCCATGGTGAGTTCACCACCGACGATGATGATGGGACGGCGGATAAGGCGGAAGCGGCGGTCGTACTTGCCTTGCAGGCGCATGTCTTCTTCGGGAGGAATCTGGACGTGATTGAATTCGTCAAAGACTTTGATGATCTGTCCTTTGACCTCGATGGCGTAAGGGGTGAAGATGGCACCGCCAAAGGATTGGACGATGCGTTCGCAGATGGAGGTCTTGCCGTTGCCGGGGGGGCCGTAGAGAAAGATGGAGCGACCGGAGTTTACGGCGGGGCCAATTTTTTCGAGAATGCCTTCGTCGAAGACGAGCCCGTCGAACGCTTCGCGCAGGCGGTCGCTATTGACGGTGATGTTCTTGAGGCTTTGTGCGGCGACGACGCGATTGTAAGTCTCGAGCGAAACCGGAGCGGGTCCGATGTAGGTGGTTTGCTCGAAGTACTGCATGGCACGAGCGCGGCCAGCGTCGCTGATAGTGTAGACATAGGACATGGCGGCCATGTCGCCGCGAGTCACTTCAATGAGACGACTGTCGCGCAACTGGATGAGGATGGGCTCGGCCACCCCGTAGTAGGGAACGCACAACTCCGCGGCGATTTCATGCGCCACCATCGTCGTGTTGATGTGCATGAGGCGCAGGATGAGCCCCTCGATAATCGTGGGGTTAATGTCGATGGTCTCGAGATTCTCGGGTTCCGAAGGGGTGAAAAGCGAGGCGTTGGCGAAGAGTTCCTGGGCCATGGCGTGTGCGAAAACTATGGAAGCAGGAGCGGGGGAAGGGAAGTCAATTTTGGAGAGTCCCCATTTGCAAGGAGACACAAGGAGTCGCTTCTGCTGGAGAAATGGGTAAATATTGCCGCTTACTTTCCGGTAGGCAGAGAATGCTAAATAGGTGTGAATTTTAAACTTGTATAATAACCTAAGGTCGTGGACGATATGTGATAGCGAATGTTAACCACGAGGGTTCCGTGACTCCTGCGACTGAAAATCAAAACTTGCTAGATCAAGCTCTTCCTCCCGCTGCTTCGGTGGAACTGCAATATCCATTGCGTCCGCGGGCGAAGGGAGTGTATCCGAAGAAATCATCTTTGTTGCCGCCATCATCGAAGCTGGGCTTATATTCGTTGGGCGCTGTGATTCCGCCCCTGCATTTTTAGTTTTGCTCCTCGCCTTGTTTGATTTTTCGAAACGGGTGGAGCGTGTATTCCCCTCTTGCCTGAAGGTTGATTCCGTCCGATGATGAAATAGGATGATGGATGTGCTCTTACAATCGCTGATCATCAGTGCTTCGTTGGGGGCTTTGATCGGTCTGGTGCGGCAGTGGGAGGATCAACAGACCAAGGACCCCGGCTTGGCCGGAGTGAGGACGTTTACGTTGTGGGGAATATTGGGTGCGAGCGCGGCGTATCTCAGTCAGAATTTCTTCCCGCTCTTTTTTCCGGTCGCATTTGGCATGGTGGCGTTGTACCTGACGGTGGCGCAGCTGGCGGTCATTCGCACCGGGCAGACTCCGGGCTTTACGACTTTTACTTTGGCGCTCCTCACCTATGTGCTCGGCGGCTTGGTCTACCTCGGGCAGATGCGGGTGGCGGTGGTGCTGGCGGTGGTGATGATCATCCTGATCGCCAGCAAGCGGGAGATCCATAGCTGGACGACTCATTTCACGCCGAAGGATCTGCGGAGCGCGCTTGTCTTTGCGGCGATCACGGGGATTGTACTGCCGATCGTGCCGAACAAGGGCTATGGTCCGCTGGAGGCATTCAATCCCTTCGCCACGTGGTTGATGGTGGTGCTGATTTCGGGGTTGGGCTTTGCTGGATACGTGTTGATGCGGTTGCTTGGCGCGCGGGCGGGCATCACGGTGACGGGATTGGCGGGTGGGCTGGCTTCCAGCACGGCGGCGACGATTGCCTTCAGTCGGCGGAGTCGCGAGGAGCCAGGGTTGTCTTCCAACTTCGCGCTGGCGATTGTATTGGCCTGCACCGTGATGTTGGTGCGGGTGGCGGTGGTGGTGGCGATGATTGATCTCCAGCTCTTCCTGAAGCTGTGGGGGCCATTCCTGATTCTAGCTTTACCGGGATTATTTTACGCCGGCTGGGCTTGGTGGTTTCGGGATCGGAGCGGTGCGCAAAAAATCGAGACACCTGACATTTCGAATCCGCTGAGTCTCTCCATGGCGCTGAAATTCGCTGCGATCTATGCCGTGGTTGTGCTGTTGGTGAAAGCGGTGACGACGTACGGCGGCGATGGCGCGGGGCTTTACTGGGTAACTTTTATTTCGGGCCTGACGGATATGGACGCGATCACGCTGTCGCTGGCGCAGATGGGGGGCAAGGAGACGATGGCGGAGGACGTTTTGGCGAAGGCGATCATCCTGGCGGCGGTGAGTAATACGCTGTTGAAGTTGGGATTTGCCCTAGCGGCAGGATCGAGTGCCTTGCGTCGCGAAATGGCGCTGAGCCTCGGGGCGACATTGTTAATTGGGGTGGCGCTTTTGGTGGTGATGTGAGGGTGGGAAGATGCGGTGAAAATAAAATGCGGCCGCTTCTGATAAAAATCCATTGACACTTTGCAGCGAAGGTTATACTTTCGCCCCTCCTGTGATGAAAACTTTTAGTGCTAAAGCCGAAGCGGTTGACCGCAAATGGTATATTGTTGACGCGCAAGACCAAGTGGTCGGGCGTGTTGCGGAGCGTGTCGCCAATATCCTTCGTGGCAAGACGAAACCAATTTTCACCCCCCACGTTGACACCGGCGATTTCGTCGTTGTGATCAACGCTTCCAAGGCCGTGTTTACCGGCAAGAAGGAAGTCCAGAAGAGCTACATGAGCTTCTCCGGTTACGTCGGCGGCCATCATTCGGAAACGGTGCAACATCGCCGTGCCCGCCGCCCCGAGTTGCTCATCCAGACCGCCGTCAAGGGCATGGTTCCTCACAACCGCCTGGGCCGTCAGATTCTCAAGAAACTTCACGTCTACGCCGGTGCGGAACATCCGCATGCCGCGCAGAATCCCAAAGCATTAACCGTATAATCCAGGCGTTTCATGTCGACCTCATCTGCTCCCGTCACCGCTACTGGCCGTCGCAAGGCTGCCGTGGCCTCCGTCAATCTCATTCCCGGCAAGGGTACCGTTGAAATCAACGGTCGCGATATTGACGAGTATTTTACGACCTCGGAAATGAAGACACGCGCGCTTCTTCCCTTGGTGACGGCGGATCTCGCCAAGAAGTTTGACGTCAAGGCCCGCGCCCACGGTGGCGGTCTCATGGGTCAGGCGGGTGCGATTTCTCTCGCCGTAGCACGGGCCCTGATTCAGGTCGATCCCGCGCTGCGTCCAGCTTTGAAGAAGCCCGGCTTCCTCAAGCGCGATCCTCGCATGAAAGAGCGCAAGAAGAGCGGTCAGCCCGGTGCCCGCAAGCGCTTCCAGTTCTCCAAGCGCTAAGCGAGCCCTTAGGGTTTGCCTGCGAATGGTTGACCTATGCCAACACTACGCATTGCCGTGGTTGGTGCCTCGGGCTACTCCGGTGAAGAATTGGTCCGCCTTGTCTCCCGGCATCCCGAGCTACAACTCACTGCCATCACGTCCCGCTCTTCAGCGGGGCGACCGGTGGGCAGTGTCATCCCGGGACTTCCCGCCTCGCTGGAAAAGCTCACTTTTGCCGACATTGCACCCGCAGATCTGGCGGGTCATGCGGATGCTTTTTTCCTCGCCCTGCCGCATGGTGTGGCCGCCGAATACGCGGTGCCTCTGCGCAAAGCAGGCAAGGTGGTCATTGACCTCAGTGCCGATTTCCGGCTGAAGAGTCCCGAGATTTATAAAGAATTCTACGGTCACGATCATCCCGCGCCTGAACTCCTGAAGGAGTCCGTCTATGCGTTACCGGAATTGCATCGCGACGCCATCAAGAAAACCGATCTTGTCGCCTGCCCCGGTTGCTATCCGACGAGCATCCTGCTGGCGCTCGCTCCGGCGCTAAAGAACGGTTTGATTGATCCGGGGAGCATCGTCATTAATTCGCTCAGCGGCGTTTCCGGTGCGGGCAAGAAGGCGGACGTTAGTCTCCTCTTTGCTGAGCTCAACGAGAGCATGAAGGCCTACAGCGTGCCGAAGCACCGGCATCTGAGTGAAATCGAACAGGAGCTTTCACTCCTTGCCGCGCAGAATGTCGTGGTGACATTCATTCCGCATCTGGTGCCTCTCACACGTGGCATGATCACGACCATCTCGGCGAAGGTCACCCGTTCTCTCGCCGATAAAGAGGTGGAATCGCTCTACGCGAAATATTATGCGGACGAGCCGTTCGTGGCGCTGAAGACCGATGGCACCTTACCTGAAGTGAAGCGTGTCGTGCGCTCCAACCTGATTGAAATCGCCACCCGGCTCGATGCGCGGACCGGGCGGCTCCTTCTCTTTTCCGCGATTGATAACCTTGGCAAGGGGGCTGCTGCGCAAGCGGTCCAAGCCTTGAACGTGCGGTTTGGGTTCGAAGAAACTATGGGGTTGGGAGCATGAAAGACGACTATAAAGTAATTAAAAACGGCGGTGTGACGAGCGCCCAGGGTTTTGTGGCGGCGGGCATCTCCTCGGGTATCAAGCCTGCCGGCAAAAAGGATCTCGCCATTGTTTACTCGGCTGTGCCGGCGCAAATCGGTGCCACCTTCACAACGAATCTGGTCAAGGCCGCCCCGGTAAAAGTCTCCTTTGAACACGCGCGTAATGGTTCCGTGCGCGGCGTCGTGTTGAACTCGGGCAATGCCAATGCGTGCACCGGCGTGCTTGGCATCAAGAACGCGAAGAGCATGGTGGAGAAGACGGCGAAAGCGCTCGATTGCAGACCGAAGGAAATTCTCGTGTGCTCCACGGGCCGTATCGGGGTGCAATTGCCGATGCCGAAGATTGAGCGTGGGATCAAGCGGACTGTCTCGAAACTGAACGTGGACGGTGGCGCGGATGCTGCGAAAGCGATCATGACGTCCGACACTTTCCGCAAGGAATTTGCCGTGTGTGTGGAAATCGACGGTCGCAAGGTGACCATCGGTGGCATGGCCAAGGGCGCCGGGATGATTCACCCGCAGATGGCGACGATGTTGTGCGTGATTACGACGGACGCGAATATCGACAAGGCCACGCTGCGCAAATGCACGTACGAGGCTGTGGAGCATTCCTTCAATCGCATCACCATTGATGGCGATACATCGACCAATGACACCGTGATGGTGCTGGCCAACGGCATGGCGGAAAACCCGCTGATCAAAAGCTATCACCCGCAACTCGGTGTTTTTCAAAAAGCCTTGGTGACGGTGATGCGCAAACTCGCCCGCATGATTGTGCAGGACGGCGAAGGCATTTCGCGCGTGGTGGAAGTAAACGTCAAGGGCGCGGCGAGCAACGCCGACGCCAAGCTCGCGGCTCTCGCGGTGGCGCACTCGGCGCTGGTGAAGTGCTCGTGGTGCGGTGGCGATCCGAATTGGGGCCGTCTCATGGATGCGATCGGTTATTCCGGCGCTCGTGTGAAAGAGGAGATGGTGGAGATTTACTACGACGGTCTCGTCGCGGTTTCCAACGGCGAAGCGAGCCGCACGCCGATGGCAAAGCTGCGCAAGATCGTGCGACGCCCCGCGTTTACGATCACCCTGCACCTGCATCTCGGCTCGGGCGAGTACAGCGTGCTCACGACGGACCTGACGGAAAAGTACGTCACGTTCAATAAGGGTGAATAACACGGCTGAAAGCCGTGTTAGTTCTAGGTATTCAGTTCTAAGTACGAAGTTGGCTGACGCCAGACCTGGAAGTTGAGTCGCCGTATGGCTATTATCATCTGGCTCCTATGGGGCATTCTGGGGTGGGGATATTACAATTATCGGACTTATTCATCAAAGCCATCAGAGCCTCGTTGGAGGATATGGCTGAATACGGTGCTGGTGACCTTATTGTATGGCTACGGCTTTACGATTCTCATAGCGGATCTTACTTTTCGATTTTGGACGATTTCCTGGATTTTCCCTGCGGCGTGGCTGACCTATCCTGTGATTTGCAATGCTATTTACCTTCTTAAGTTAAGAAGAAAAAACAATAAGGCTTGAGCCTGCCTGCGATTACATTCCACTGCTAATCGTCACAGAACGCTGGCTTGTTTATTTTCGAGATCGTTTTACACTTTTCGCTTTCCCATGAACGAACATCTTAAGGCTGCAACGCTCATTGAGGCGTTGCCATATATTCAGCAATTTCGCGGGCAGACCGTCGTCATCAAGTACGGCGGTGCGGCGATGGAGAACGAGGCGTTGGTCGAAGGCGTGCTGCGCGACGTGGTCTTTCTCGAGGCGGTGGGGATCAACCCTGTGCTCGTCCATGGTGGCGGCAAGGCGATCACCCGCGCGATGAAGGAGCGGGGCGTGGTTGCGAAGTTCATCGACGGCTTGCGCGTCTCCGATGCGGAATCGATGGACGTCATCGAAAAGACGCTCTCCGGTGAAATCAATCCAGGGATTGTCGACGCGATCAAGAAGCTCGGCGGCAAGGCGCGTGGTTTTTCCGGCAAGGAAGTGCTGATCGCGCGCAAGATGGAGTATCGTCTCGCCAAGACTGGCGAAGCGGTCGATCTCGGTTTTGTCGGCGACATCCTCGGCGTGGACACCGGGCCCTTGCGCGACGCGGTTCGTGCGGAAGTCATGCCGGTCATCTCGCCCTTGGCTCGGGACGGCGATGGTCGCGTGTATAATATTAATGCCGACGTGGCAGCGGGCGAGATTGCCCAAGCGCTGAAGGCCGACAAGATCATTTATCTCTCTGATGTGAACGGTGTGTTGCGGGATTTCAAAGATCCGCAATCCACGATTTCCACGCTGACCATTGCCGAGATCGACGAGCTCAAGAAGCAGGGAATCATCGACGGCGGCATGTTGCCGAAGGTGGATTCTGCCATCGAAGCGTTGCGTCACGGGGTCAAGAAGGTTCACTTCCTCGATGGCCGTATGGCGCATTCGTTGCTACTGGAAGTGTTCACCGATGCTGGCGTCGGCACGGAAATTACGGCCTAGCTTTGCGTAATAGAAAGTATCCTATGAGTGACCCGTTAGCCCCTGTTGTCATGGTGGAACCCGCCGCGCAGGCGATCATGCGCGAGTACGAAAAGTACGTCGTGCCGTCGTACGCGCGTTCGATTGTACTGGAGCGAGGCAAGGGCACGGAGGTGTGGGATGCCGGTGGAAAGCGGTATCTCGATTTCGGCGGCGGCATCGCGGTCAATGCGCTCGGTCATGCACATCCGGCGATTACGAAAGCGCTCACGGAGCAATCGCAGAAACTGATTCACGTTTCGAATCTCTACTATCATCGTGGTCAGGGCGAACTGGCGCACAAAATTGCAGCGCAAGTGGGGCCGGGCAAGGTGTTCTTTTGCAACAGCGGCGCGGAGGCGAACGAGATGCTCTATAAGCTTGCGCGCAAATTTGGTCACGATACGGGTCGCTACGAGGTGATCACGGCATTGAAATCTTTTCATGGTCGCACTCTCGGCGGTATCGCGGCGACGGGGCAGGACAAGATCAAGAAGGGGTTCGAGCCAATCATTCCCGGTTTCAAGCATGTACCATTCAATGACCTGAAGGCGGTCGAAGAGGCGATCACTCCGTCGACCGCGGCGGTGCTCATTGAGTGTATCCAAGGTGAGAGCGGAGTGAATATCGCCAGCCCGGAATATCTCCTAGGCTTGCGCAAGCTGTGCACGGAAAAGAATATCCTGTTGGTGATCGACGCGGTGCAGTGTGGCATTTTCCGCACGGGCACCTTTGTCAGCTACCAGCGCATTCTGGAAGGACACCCGCAAGCGGCGAGCTTCCAACCGGACGCCATTTCCTTTGCCAAATCGCTCGGTGGCGGTTTCCCCATCGGCGCCGTGTGGCTCAAGACGCCGCTGGCGGATTTGTTCCAGCCCGGCACGCATGGCACCACTTTCGGCGGCACGCCGCTGGCCTGCGCGGTGGCGTTGACCGTGCTCGATGTGATTGAGCGAGAACATCTCGTGGCGAATATCCGCAAGCAGGGCGACAAGATTGTGGCGGCATTGAATACGCATGCAGCCAAGGGGGCAAAAACCCTGATTAGTGCGCGCGGTTTTGGCGGATTGCTCGGATTGCAGGTCAAGCCTCTCGCAGCGGACGTGACGGCGCGGTTGCGCGAAGCCGGGTTGCTCGTTGTTCCAGCAGGGGAAGAGGTCATTCGCCTCCTGCCGCCCTATAATGTGAGCGACGCGGAAGTGGAAGAAGCGCTTGGAATTTTGACCGCAAACCTGTAGGCTACCCCCTTGAAAACGAGTCCTATCCATCTGTTGGGAATGCAGGGTCTGCCTGTGGGGGCAGCCAAGGCTATCTTCGCCGAGGCGGCGTTGTATAAAAAGAATCGTCGCAACCCGGAACAGCTGCCACTGAAGGGGCAGACTTGGGCGATGATTTTCAGCAAGTCGTCCACGCGGACTCGCGTTTCCTTCGAAGTCGGCATCCGCGAACTCGGTGGTGAATCGCTTTTCCTCAACGCGAACGACATCCAGCTCGGTCGCGGCGAGCCGATCGCGGATACGGCGCGCGTACTGGGCCGCATGGTTCATGGTGCGGTGATTCGTACCTTCGCGCAGCAGGACGTGGTGGACTTTGCGAACTATGCCAAGATTCCCACCGTCAACGCGTTGACCGATGATGAGCATCCCTGCCAGATTTTAACCGACGTCTTCACGTATGAAGAGAAGCGTGGGTCCATCGTGGGCAAGAAGGTGGCCTTCATTGGAGACGCCGCCTGCAATGTGGCGCGCTCGTGGGTTTACGCAGCGGAATACTTTAAGTTCAATCTTGTGCTTGCTGCGCCGGAAGGTTTTGAAAGCTCGGTGACGAATGCGCACGTGAAACAGGTGCGTTCACCCGAGGAAGCGGCCGCCAATGCGGATTTGCTCTACACGGATGTATGGATTTCCATGGGCAAGGAAGCGGAAGCCGCCGAGCGCATCAAGGCGTTCAACGGTTACCAGATCAATTCCAAGCTCCTCTCGCTCGCCCACAAGGATGCGTTGGTTCTTCACTGCCTGCCTGCCTATCGCGGCAAGGAGATCACGGAAGAAATCATGACGTCTCGTGCTGAGGATATTTTTGATCAGGCCGAGAACCGGTTGCATGTCCAGAAGGGCATTCTGCACTGGCTGGCGCATTCCAGAAACGCTTGAAGCATGAGCGTAGCAAGTGTTCCGGCGGGAAATCCCGATGCCGCGTGGGTGACGATCACCGATATTTGCGAGCCGCTGAACTGGCAGGCTTTGTTCGGGAATGATCACCCGGTGGAAATCGACCTCGGCGCGGGCGATGGCGGTTTCGTGGCGAATCGCGCGAAGGCAAATCCCGGCACGAATTTCCTCGCGGTAGAGCGTTTGCTTGGGCGCGCGCGAAAGATCGTGAAGAAGGCGTTTCGCCAGAATCTGCCAAATCTGCGGGTGCTGCGATTGGAGACCTCCTACCTCATGCGCTATATGATTCCGGCGGAATCGGTTTCCATCGTGCACCTCATGTTTCCCGATCCGTGGCCGAAACGTCGCCATCACGAGCGGCGCATCGTGCAGCCGGAATTCGTGAAGTCAGTCGCCACCAGCCTGAAATCAGGCGGCGAATTTCGTTTCACGACCGACCACGCCGAATACTTTTCCGTGGCTGTGCCGGTGATCAATGCGGAGTTGTTGCTGAGGTCGACCGAGCTTTGGGATTTTTCTGTCGATCCGCAAACGGAGTTTCAGACCGAGTTTCTCGCTGAAGGCCGCGTGATCAATCGCGCACGGTATTTGAAAAAGTAAATCTACGGATCTTCCAGAATTCTCCAGCGCACGAGATTCATCGGGGTGCTGAAGTAGGAGTTTTCCTTTTCAGGGATGGTGAAAGTAACAACCTTACCGGGGCTGGGATCGGCGGCAATCCATTGGCCATTGCCGAGGTAGGCCATGACATGTACACCAGAAGTCGTGACAGCCATGTCGCCGGGTTGGAGTTGAGAGTGGTCGAATTCATTGAGGGAAGGGCAAGTCGCAATAAGTCGTGTGCGTCCCTTATAACCTCTTCCCATTTCCCGTGCTGTAGTATCATGCCACCAGAGGGAGAGTCCTTGACGAATGAGGAGTGGATTGAATCCGACGAGGCCCTGCCGAACAAGAGCATCCTCGAGTCCACGCCTCATCAGGCCTGAGCAGTCGATGCCGAAACGACCTTCGCCGCCCCACATGTATGGGCAGTTCAAATAAGAACGCATGGCGTTGATGTACGCTGTACGTAGTTCGACGCGATGTTGGGGTGGTCGAGTTGGAAGCGCGAGGAAGATTAGGACGATGACACACAGCGAGCTGAGTGTGGTGAAGATCCATTGCTTTTTACGAACAGCAAAGAGGAGGCCAAAAACAGTCAGGATCCCAAAGATTACCGTAGCGGCTCGGATGGGGATATTGACGATGGGAGAATACCAAAAAAGCAGGAATAGAATTGGAAAAAGACACAGGCTCGCTGAGAGAAACAGTCGAGCTACTCGCATAATAAACGATTGAGAAGCTTCACTGTTGGACATCGTCTTATTCCTCAAAAATCCATCGATCTTGTTTGAGATCGAAATAAACGCGTGGTGCCGTCGCGGGACCTTTCAGCGCGGGAGGGAGGAGAATGTCGAGATAGAAGCCTTCCCAGTAGGGACGGATGCTGCGCCACAGTTTTTCCCGTCCGACATACGGTTCGAGATGATAGATGCGGTTAGCTTGGGCGATTTCCGGTGATTGCACGAGTCGTTGAGCTCGGATGACTTCGGTTTTGTAGATAGCGGTTAGGAGGTTGGTGGTGGCGATGTTGAGGGTGATGAAGGCCAAGGCAAAGAGGATTATCCAGCGCGGGGCTTTCCACTGCAGGCGAGCGAGAAGGGGGGCTAGGGCGATGGTAAGTCCCAGCAGGATGTCATAGCGCTTGCGGGAGTCGAGGGAGTAGCCGCCGCCGACGACGAACACGATGACGATGCTGACGAGGAGAATCAGGCCCGCGACTGTGACGGAGGAAAGAGAGTGGCGGTTGGTTAAAGCGACCGGTGATTCGATGGTGAGTTGGCGATAGAGTGGAATGAGGGCGATAATCGCAGGCAGGACACCGACGGTGAGAAGAAGGGGGACGTTGATGCGTGAGACGAAAAGATTTCCAAGTTGGCCGATGTGGCACCAGGGATGATAGGCGGCAAGGCTAACATATTGATAATAGAAAGCGGAGAGCAGGGTGCCGGGATTGAGGTGAGCATCTTTGGCTGAGCCGGGCTCGGTGGTGAGGAGAAAGAGGAGAATATAGAGCGCGGCTCCCGCAGTGGCTCCGAGTAGCGGCCAGTTTCCTAAGATGCCGGAAAGGTGGCGGGGAAATCCGTCGCGCCAGAGAATGACAAGGAGGGGGAGCGCCATGAAAGCGAAGGCCAGTTGTTCGCAGAAAAGATTTCCGATGAAGGTGAGAAAAAAGAGCGTGCCGCAGAGGCGTGTAGGGGGAGTGTCACCTGGTTTCGCGTCGAGTGCGAGAGTCAGGGTGACGAGGAAAAAAGCGGTGCTGAGTATGTAGCAATTGGCCGCGGCCCAAGCGATGGCTTCGTGATACCACGGCAGGGTAATGTAGGCGACGGTGAAGAGGAGGCTGAGTCGGGTGCCGACTCCGAGTTGGCGAAGGATGCGCAGGAGGAGGCAGCCGCTGATGGAGTGGATGAGGACGATGCCGAAAAGTCCGACGCTGGGCGAGAGGCGCAGGCCGGTTCCGATGACGAAACTGCCGAGAATTCTCCAGAGCCCCATCCCGTCCTGACTGGGATTGAGGAGTCTTTCCGGTCCGGAGGTGGTGACCATGAGATCGTCGGCGAAAGGTTGGTAGTGAATCGCCGTGAGTCCATACGCCGCGATGGCGAAAAGGACAATGATCAGGATTTCTTGAGCCGAGACTGATGAAGTGGCGGACTTGGTCATGCGATCTGGTGGGATTCTATGTCGACGCCTTGAGCTCCTTTAGTCGTAGCTGACCGCAGGCGGCGTCGATGTCGTGGCCCTTTTCACGGCGAACGGTGACAGGGGTGTTGGCGTTTTCCAAAACAGCGGCGAAAGCATCGATGCGTACATCACTCGGTCGCTCCCAGGGTAGTCCATCGACTTTGTTGTAGGGAATAAGATTCACCTTGGCGTGCAGGCGGCGGGCGTGCTGGACGAGGAGCGCAGCTTCGGAGGGATCATCGTTGACGCCGTTGATGAGAATGTACTCAAGCGTCATCATCTTGCGCTTTTTGTCCTGATAATATTTGCAGGCGTCGAGGAGCTCTGTGAGGGGATACTTCTTGTTCACGGGCATGATCTGGCCGCGCACGGCATCGCTCGCGCCGTGGAGTGAGAGGGCAAGGCGGATTTGACGGGGTTCGTCGGCGAGCTTGCGGATCTGCGGTGCCAGGCCGCTGGTGGAGATGGTAATGTGGCGTGCTCCGATGCCGACACCCCACGGGGATTGGGCATTGATGATTTCGATGGCCAGCAGGAGGTTGTCGTAATTGGCAAGCGGTTCGCCCATGCCCATGAAGACGAGGTTGTTGATCTTCACTTTGGCGGCACGCTCGGCTTCCATCACCTGCGCGACGATTTCGCCGGGAGTGAGGTTTCGTTTCCAGCCTTCGAGGCCACTGGCGCAAAATTTGCAACCGTAGGCGCAGCCGACCTGTGACGAGACGCAGAGGGTGAAGCGGTCGGCACGCTCGCCGAAAAGATCGGGCGAAGCGGGGATAAGAACACTTTCCACAAAGTCACCTTTGTCGAGTTGCCAGAGATATTTACGGGTGGTGTCACCGCTGCCTTGCTGGCGGACAAATTTGAGCGGTTGCAGGGTGTACTGGGCGGCGAGTTCCTTCCGCATGGCGGCGGACAGGTTCGTCATGTCGGCAAAGGAGGTGACGCGGCGCTCGAAAACCCACTGGGCGATCTGTTCACGACGATAGATGGGAACGTTGCCGAGATCCCATTCGGCGGGGAGTGTGTCGAGGAGGCAGGTCATAAATACCGAGTACAAAGTTCTAGGTACTCAGTACTAGGTAGTGAAGGCTCCGGATGCGATCAAAAAGGCGTCATTGTCATCAAGTCCCGAGCGAGGGCGTGGTTGGGGTCACGCCGGAGCACGAGGTTAAGGGTCTTGCGGGCCTCGGTTTTGCGTCCCAGGCCGGAGAACGCTTGAGCTTCGAGGAAAAGGGCGGTGGTGGTTTGGCGCTCCTGCAGATCTTCGTCAAAGAGGAGCATGGTGGGTAGCGAGGTGGCAAAGTAGTCGATGGTGGCCTTGGTCTTCTTGAGCTGTCGCGCATAGGCGAGTAGATCGCGGAGTCTTTTTTTGGCGCGGGCCTTTTGCCCGAGCTTCTCCAAAGCGAGCGCGGAATAGTAGGTCATCTCCGAAAGAGTGCGGACGCTCATGTTCTGGAAATCCCCCTTGAAGGTGGCGGCGGTAGTCCAGTGGCGACGCGCTTTCGCTTTGTCGCCGAGGGCGGCACTCGCGAGACCGAGATGATAGTGGATGTCACTCAGGTTGACGAGGAGGTGCCACGCTTCGCCGAGATTTTCTGGTGGGTTCAAGGCCGATGTGAAATGAGCTCGGGCAGCGACGAGCTGGCCCGCCGCAAGGGCTTGCCGCCCGAGTTGAAGTTGCGTGCGGAGATGTTGACCGAGGGCGAGACCTTCGCCGCCTTCCCAAGGTTGGAATCGACGGGATTGAAGAAGCGTCTGCGCTTCTTCGGAGCGACCGGTTTGATTATACAATGCGGCGAGTTCGAGACTGAGATCGTCGCGTTGGCGGATAAGATCGGGTCGGGCGAGCAGCGCGGCGAGTCGTTTGGAAGGGGAAACGCGAAGCCGTTTCCAAAGCTGATCGCGCTCGTAGAGCAGGCGGGCGTCATCAGGGTTGGCCCGAATGGCTTTCTCATATGCGACGCGGGCTTTGGCGGGAGCGTGGAGGATATTGTAGAAGCCGATGCCGAGATTGCGCCACGCGATGGGATTGGCAGGTTCGAGCCGGACGGCGCGTTGCCAAAGGGCGATGGCTTCGTGATGCCGATGCCGATCATAGAAAAGATTGCCGAGATAATAAGGTGCGCGCGCATCGTGGGGATCGGCGACGATGGCCGATTCGAGGATGGTGATTTCTTCTAGTCGCGAGGGGAAGCAGTAGTCGGCTGAAGCGCGGCGGGCGAGATTGCGTGCGGACCGGGCGCGGTCAGTTTCCCCGAGTTTTTCGTGGAGCCAGCTGAGGGTGTAGTGAAGGATCGGGGCTGTGCCGGGATCGGGCGATTCGGTTTTGGATTCGAGTACGGTAATCGCTTCCGCATGGAAACCGGCGCGTGTGTAGTCGTGGGCGAGATCGAGTGCGAGCTGGGTGTCGTGTGGTAGGTGATTGTCCCGCAGATGACGCGCCCAGATATCGAGTGGATCAAGGGCGAGTGTTTCGGCAAGACACTCATCGGCTTCATTGAGGCGGTTGATTTGGCGGAGGACAAGTGCGCGGAGATTGCGGGCGCGGAGATTGTCGGCATTGCCACGCAGTGCACGATCCAGATGATCGAGCGCCTGGGGCCAGTCGCGGCGAGTGCAATCTATTTCCGCGAGGGCATGATAGCCCGCAGGTTGCCACGCATGATTCCAGACCGATTTGTAGATCGCATCGTAGGCATCGTCGTCGCGCTGGAGCGCACGGAGGCAGAGACCAAGGTTGTAGTAGGGCTCCCCGTCGTATGGATTGGGATTGCGACGGGTGAGCCGTTCGATGGCATGGCGGAAGTACGGTTCCGCGAGAGTGAATTCACCGCGTCGCAGGTGCCAGAGGCCCATCGCGTTGTTGCAGCGCGAGTCGCCCGAATCGCGTCGTAGAGCTTCCTTCCAGTAGAGCGTCGGACAGCGCGTGGCATGACTGTATTGGCGCAAGTGCAGGCCGGTGGTAAAGAGTTCGTCTGTACTGGTGATGTCGCGCGGGGCGGGAGGTTCGGTCGCCGGAGCCGTGGGGGAGACTCGCGGTAGTGCTTTGGGCGAATAATGGATGAGATCGTGGCCAGCCTGCGAGGTGACACGAAGAGTCAATGTTTCCGGAGCGATTTCCTTGCGAAGAGACAAGGTATGGGTGAAGGCGTTGGCAGTGGAGAGATCGATGGTGCGCTCGAAAAGAATTTGAGTTCCGGTGGTGAGGACGATGCGGGCTTGCGGAAAATCGCGCGTGGTGGTGGCGCCGAAATGAATCTGCTTCTGATCGCAACGGAGATGTAGTGCGGCATCGAGATTGGCGTGTTGAGCTGTGCCGATTTTTTGATACGGATACCAGAATTGACTCCACGTTTTGGTTTCGCCGGGTTGAAGAAACGAGAAGTCCGGTTGGTTGTCGGTGTAGACACCGGCCATCAATTCAATGTAAGGCGCGTATTCCCCAGTCGCATCGGGTTCGGTCAGATTACGGTCCCATGCATAGCCGAAGTCGTGATTGCCCCACGTCCATTGTTTTTTCCCTGGCGCAATGTGATGGTTCGCGATGTGGAGTAACCCGGCCTGAGCTTTGTAATCGTATGCGCCGACAAAATCCATCTTCGAGCCGAGACACATATACGATGTGGGCACCGGAATATTGGCATACCACGAGAGATCATTAGGCGCGTAGTTGGGAAGCGTGGACGATGAGGATGTCTCATGACGCGGTGGAAATTGCGTGGGCTTTTCCTGTTCAGGAATTCCGCGCTGCGCGCGATTGCGGTAATCCACTCCGTAGTAGCTACCTTGGCAGAGCGGATACTCGCTCGTGGCGCGACGGGCGTGATCGGCAATGTGCGTGACATCGGGCGGGAAGAAGGATTGATAAGCTTCATGTACACGCGTGGCGACGTTGGCCCACCAGAGAAATGTCTGCGTATAGGGTGTGCGGTTATACGCGCGGACTTTAAGTTCGAGGTAGGCACGACCGGGGTGCAGGCAGATGCCATGCATGCCTTTGAGTCGCAGTAGCGGATCGTGATCGCTGAGCCAGACCGTGACGGAACCGTCGTCATGCGATTCGATGGCTGATTCGACCGGCATGTAAGTGGCGGGTCGGTGGTGCTGCGGCCAGTTGAATTCGATTCCTCCGCTGGCCCATGGACCCGAGAGTCCGACGAGAGCGGGTTTAATGACGGATTGATTGTAGATGGCGTCGTAACCGTTGGTCTTGTCGCGGAGAATATGGATGCGACCACCAAGTTGGGGAAGGATCATCACGTAGATCGAGTCGTTTTCAATATGCACGGCCTCCCATTCTTGCATTGCCGGTTTTTCCTCGATGCGATTGTAGAACGGCAGCGGATAGACTTGTCCGTTGGAACCCTGATAGACGCGTTTTTCCAGAAACATTGGATTTTTGTCGGGAGCGGCCGGGGTGTAGGTGAGCAGTGTGACCGGTTCACGGCGAACGAGGACTTGATCCATACCAAGACAATACGATGAGGATCGGATATTGTGAATGGATGGAATTCGGAATAAGATGGAGGATCTTATGAAACAGCGATACGCATCAAAAAAAATTCGCGAGGGTTTTCGCGGGCAGCATCTCGTTGTATTGCCTCGCGCGATCGTCGCTGAGGGGGCTCGGCATCCGTTACTGGGCGGATTGCGAGTCACTGATGTTGGATTATTTCCGCGAGCGCAGGGGCATGAGGTTGTGCGGCCTCAGGGAGCGGAGTCAACCTTGCTGATTCTCTGTACGGCGGGTCGGGGCTGGGCGCAATGGGACAGGAATGAGCGCCATGAAATTCGTGCTGGAGAGTTGCTTTGGTTTCCGGCTCACCGCGCTCATGCCTATGGTGCTGCTGAAACTAGTCCATGGACGATTGTCTGGGTGCATTTGCAGGGAACAGAACTGGAAGGTTGGCGCGAGTGGCTGGGTCTGTCGGTGCCGGGCGGGGTGCTTGCGTTATCTCGGGAAGGCAGTCGGGAGATGACGGCGCAAATAGAGGAAGCGTACCGGCAATTGGAATCAGGATATGCCCTCACGCAATTGATTTCCGCCTCGGTGGCCGTGCGTACGGCGTTGATTGGGGCAGGCCGTCCCCGCGCTGGTGCGGCGTCCCCAACCACGGTGGAGCGCGCGGCCTCGACCGTGGAGTGGATGCGGGAGCACTTGGATCGGGCGGTGCGTTTGCCGGAGTTGGCTGCGCTCGCAGGTATGTCTGTACCGCATTATGCGGCGTTATTTCGGCAATCGACCGGTTATGCGCCGGTGAATTATCACTTGCGGTTGCGCATTCAGCGGGCGTGTCAGTTGCTGGACGCTACGTTACTGCCAATTTCGGAAGTGGCAGAAGAGACGGGTTTCAGCGATCCTTATTATTTTTCGCGAATGTTCCGCGGAATTATGGGGCGATCGCCGCGCGCGTATCGAAAGTGGCAGAAGGGCTGAGAGATGGACATCGGTGGCAGATTATGCCCAACTAACCGTCCTTGCCGAGGTACTGGGCGCGGAGTGCACGCCAGTGGTCGCTTTCCACTTCGGAAAGTATTGCGCGATTGAGGGGTTCCTTGAGCGGCGAATTATTGGGCAAGGCAAAGCTGCAATCTTCCCGCTGGAAAGTGAAGGGGAGGATGTCGAGCTTGTGGCGGAATTGCTGGTGCGTGATGTAGCGGAGTTGCACTTCATTGGCAAGACAGGCATCGACTTCGCGCTTGAGAACGGCTTGGAGGCCGTCCTGCACCGTGGGGTAGAGGCTGTAATCGATGCGGGTGAGGAGGGCGTACTGTTCGGCGGTGCTGCCGTTGAGCACGGCGACATGGGCGCGGCCTAGATCGGAGGGGCTGTGAATGCGGTAGACGACGCGGTTGGCCACGACGGCGGAGGTGACGGATCCGGTGACGAGGGCAACCGTGATGACGCTAATGAACATCCAGACAAGGGCGATGGCGCGGCCGGGAACGGTGATGGGGGTTTTATCGCCATAGCCGACGCCGGACATGGTGACGGCCGCCCACCAAAAGGCAGAGCCAAGTCCGTGCCGCCACGGGCCACCGAAATGCGCGTGATTGTGATGACGCTCAAACCACCAGACAGCAAAGCCCGAGAGGGTCAGCATGATGATGAGAACGATGATGAGTTTGAGCCAGGCCACCGTCATGAATTCGCGGGCGACTTCGCCCCACGGGTAGAACGAGTCTTTGGCCGGGACGGCGATGGCGAGGTCGGAGACGTAATAGGGGTGGGTGAAGTCCATGATGACTTCACGGTCGGCGGTGACGCTGATCGGGCCGATGGCGGCATCGATGTCGCCATTGGCCACGGCCTTGAGGAGATCGTGAAATTCGTACTCGCTCCAGTGATAGCGGAGGTTGAGGGAGCGTGCGACCGTCTTCCACAATTCCACGCTCAGGCCGGTCCATTGTCCATCCGGCATCTTCGTGCAGAAGGGAGGCGATTCGTAAATACCGACGACGAGTGCCTTTCCTGCGGGTTTGGCTGGTGTGGTGGTCGGAGCGGGAGCACTCAACGCAGCAAGGGGGAGGGCGGTCAAAAATATGACCGTCAGCGAAAACGCTTTCCCCCATTTATTCACGAGTGATTACAGAAGCAGGATCGCCGGGTTTTCCACCAAGGTGCGTAGTTCTGCGAGGAAGGTGGCACCGAGGGCGCCATCGACGACGCGATGATCGCAGGAGAGGGTGAGGTTGAGTCGATGGCCGACGACGATCTCGTCGCGGTCATTGACCACGGGTTTTTTCACCACGCTGCCGACGGCGAGGATCGCAGCCTGCGGTGGGTTGATGATGGCGCTGAAGGAATCCACGCCGAGCATGCCGAGGTTGGAGATGGTGAAGGTGCCGCCGACGAATTCCTCGGGCTTGAGCTTTCCGTCGCGCGCCTTGCCGGCGAGGGACTTGGCTTCTTCGCTGATCTGCTTGATGTTCTTGTTCTGTGCCTCGCGGATGATCGGGGTGATCAGACCGTCCGGAATCGAAACTGCGAACGAGAGATCGACGTCCGGGAACTGATGAATGGCGTCGCCTTCCCATGATGCGTTCACCTTCGGGACGCGGCGAAGCGCCTCGGCGGTGGCCTTGATGATGAAGTCGTTGACGCTGAACTTGACCGGCTGCGGGAGGGATTCAAAGCCTTTATTCACCTGCGCGCGCAGGGCGAGCAGCGGAGCGGCGTCGACTTCGACCTGTAGATAGAAATGCGGGTTCTGCGTCTTGCTCTCGACGAGGCGGCGGGCAATGGTCTGACGCATGTTGGAAAGCGGGGTGCGACGGTCTTCGGCAATCGGGCCGGAACCGAACGGCGACCAAGAGGAGCCACCACCGCCAGTGGCGGTGAAGGCGAGGACATCTTTTTTCACGATGCGACCGCCGGGACCAGTGCCGGTGAGGCGGGTGATATTGATGCCGCGTTCTTCGGCGACTTTGCGGGCGAGGGGAGAAGATTTGACGCGGCCGCCGCTGGTGGTAACGGGAGCGGGCGCGGCGGCGGGGGACTTGGCCGGGGCCGGTGAGGCGGGGGAAGGCGCGGGATGCGACGCGGCGGAGGAGACTTCCTCATTGTCGGTGGCGCTGGCGGCGGCATGGGCGCTGAGTTCGTGATCGCTGACGACTTCGTCCTTGTCGGTGATGAGCGCGATGCGGGTGTTGACCGGAACGCGATTGCCTTCGGCGATGAAGATCTTGCGCAGGACGCCGCTGTCGAAGGCTTCGAGATCCATCGTCGCTTTGTCGGTCTCGACTTCGGCGATGACATCACCGGACTTGATGGTGTCTCCTTCTTTCTTGAGCCAGCGGACGAGGGTTCCTTCCGTCATGGACGGGCTCAGCATCGGCATCGTGACATCTTTGGCCATAAATTTGGGGAAGTACTAGGTTCTAAGTTCTAGGTACTGGGTATTGAGTTTGGGGTAATCCGTTTTCCGTGAAGACAGTATTAAGACGAAATCGGGAAAGAGGCAAGCGATGGCCGTTGGTTTTTCCAACCTCCGGCCTCCCGTTTTCCGTCTCTATCCGGCTATGCGAGAGTCTCGCGGACGCCCGCAATGATGCGCTCTTCGTTCGGGAGCACCGATTGCTCCAGCTTGCCGTTGTAGGGCTGGGGCACATCGAGCGAGGTGATGCGGTTGACGGGCGCGTCGAGATGATCGAAGAGGAGCTTCTGGATCTCGTAGGTGACTTGGGCACCCCATCCGGCGTAGGGCTTGTTTTCCTCGACGATGACAACGCGGTTGGTCTTCACCACGGACTCGGCGATGAGGTCGAAGTCGAGCGGCTTGATCGTGCGCAGGTCGATGACTTCGGCATCGATGTTGTCTTCTGCGAGCAGTTTGGCGGCGGCGAGGGCGCGGTGGGTGGAGCCGCTGTTGGAGATGATGGTGACGTCGTTTCCGGCGCGGCGGATCTTGCCCTTGCCGATGGGAATGAGGTGTTCGCCCTCGGGGACTTCATCCTTGTAGCCGTAGAGTTTTTCATTCTCGATGAAGCAGACGGGATTGTTGCTGCGGATGGCGCTCTTGAGGAGGCCCTTCGCGTCGTCGGGGAAGGCAGGGGTGATGACGGTGAGCGCGGGGACGTTGGCGTACCAATTTTCCGGAGTGTGCGAGTGGGTCGCGCCGACCTGCAAGCCGCCGCCGGAGGAGCCGCGGAAGACGATCGGGACGGAAAATTGACCGCCCGACATGTAGCGGACTTGCGCGGCGTTGTTGATGATCTGGTCGTAGCAGACGAGGGAGAAGCTCCATGTCATGAACTCGACCACGGGGCGCAGACCGTACATGGCGGCGCCGATGCCGAGTCCGGTGAAGCCGGTTTCGCTGATGGGGGTGTCGATGACGCGCTTGGGGCCGAACTTTTTGAGCAGACCCTGGCTGACTTTGTAGGCGCCATCATACTCGGCGACTTCTTCGCCGCAGAGGAAGACGCGCTCGTCGCGCTCCATCTCTTCGGAGAGGGCCTGGTTCAACGCTTCACGATAGGTAATGACTTGCATGGAAAGTTCTGAGTTCGAAGTTTTCGGTGTTGGGAAAATCGAGCCGACGATTAGAGCGGCAGATTGCGACGCGGGATTTCGTCGATCTGGTCCTCGGGGGCAAAGATGTCCTCGTAGACCGTCTCAAACGCGGGATCTTCGCTCTTATCGGCGAAATCGTACGCGGCCTGGGCCTCGGCGGTGACTTCCTTGTCGATCGCTTCGAGAGCGTCGTCGGTGGTCACCTTGTCGTCGAGCAGGCGGGTCCGGTACAGGAGGATGGGATCGAACTTCTTGTACTTCTCGATCTCCTCGCGGGTGCGGTAGTTGCCCGGGTCGGACATGGAATGGCCGCGATAGCGGTAAGTGCGGATTTCCATGAGGGTAGGAAGGCTTTCCGTGCGGGCGAGGTTGACGGCTTCAGCCGTCTTGGCGCGGACGTCGTCGATGTCCATGCCGTCCGCGATGAGACCGGCCATGTCGTAACCATCGGCGCGTTTCACGAGCGGATCGCCGGCCGAGGAGCGGGCGACGCTGGTACCCATGGCGTAGCCGTTGTTTTCAATGACGTAAATAATGGGGAGTTTCCAGAGCGCGGCGATGTTGAGCGATTCGTGGAAGGCGCCCTGATTGATCGCGCCGTCGCCGAGATAGCAAATCGTCACTCGGCCGGTGTTGAGGTATTTCTGGCCGAAGGCGAGCCCGATGCCGAGGGCGGATTGACCACCGACGATGCCGTGTCCACCGTAGAAATGTTTTTCGGCACTGAAGAAGTGCATCGAACCACCCTTGCCGCGGGAGCAGCCGGTGATCTTGCCAAAGAGTTCCGCCATGCAGGAGTTCGCATCCATGCCGCGGGCAAGTGCGTGGCCGTGATCGCGGTAGGCGGTGATGACGGCGTCCTCCGCCGTGAGGGTCGAAATGGTGCCGACGGCAACCGCTTCCTGACCAATATAAAGATGGCAGAAGCCTTTGATCTTCGCCTGTTGGAAGGCTTGGGCCGCTTTTTCTTCGAAGCGACGGATCAGGAGCATCTGGCGATAAAGCTGCAGCTTTCCTTGGGGATCAAGCGGCGGCAGGATCGAGCTATTAGACAAACTTTGACCTTTCTTTGTGGCTTTATCGGCAGTGGGCATAACGATTGTGTAATATGGAGGGGCAGAGGTAGTTAATCAAGCGGGTTGACGTCGATCACCGCAAGTACAAGTATAGTTTATCTGTTCTGGATTTATCGCGTAGCATATCTTATGAATAAGCTGGCTAAGCACTTAAGACGTTTCACAAAGACTAATGCAGCAGAAACCTTGCCTAATTATGAATCAATCCTCCTCTGAGAACTGGAAGAGCTCGTTTCGCTCTCTCTTTAACCTTGCAGTAGATCATTATCGGTCCGGAAAGCGAGGAGCTGCGAGCTATTTCAGCCCGGCAGAAATTGCCGAATTGGCGGCATTTGGCTATCGCGCGCAGGAGTTGTACGATTTCGCGGAGGATCGGGTGAAATATGGCGAACCGGACTTGGAAACGGCCCTAGCCATTGCCGGAGTGCGCCGCGAGTACTTCTTGCAGGTGCAGGGGGGCAAACTGACTGATCAACGGATTGATATGGCGAGTCTGCCGCCGAAGGACGCGAGCGTGGCGGGGATCGTGTGGTTACCGCGGATCCTCGTGAAGGCGAAGGCGAAGTTGCGGGGCGAGATGCCGGATGACCTGATGTACGGGTGCGGCGGCGACCGGAAATTTTTCAAAGAAAACAACGTCGATCCGGTGAATTTTTTGCGGGCCGTGTGGAAGGCGAATGGGGATGAGCAGGCGGTGATTGATTTTGTAAAGCGGGGCTGAGCCCGCTGGAAAAAAGATTGCCCCGCAGATGTCGTGGGGAAGGTTCTTTCGACCCTTGGTACAAGGGGGGAACGGCGGCCAGTTTAACCGCCTTCCAGTGAAGGCATGGCTTTATTCCGGGCGCGCTTGTGTTCCCTTAATAGTATGAATCGGCAGAAAGAATGGTATCCACATCACGGGCATCGCAGGGCAAAGTGTTAGCGGGTTCGCTTTCTTCTGCGTTCCGGGAGGGAGCGCAGTGGAAAACGAACCGGGTGTCGGGGAGAACGAACTTTCGTCCTCTAGACTTTTTCCGCTGCTACAGCTTTTTCAAAGATCAGTTGTCCCGGAAGGAGCAACCCAGCGCGGTCTGAAGTGTCTTGCGAACCTGATCGTGCCAGGCGTTCACTTCCTTCTCTGTTAATGTTCGGCTGGAGTCGCGATAAGTCAAGGAGTAGGCGAGAGATTTTTTATCGGCCGGAATTTTTTCGCCTTTGTCGTCAAGGAAAATGTCGAACAGGTCGATGGAGACGAGTCCGCTCACCTTGGCGCTTTGGATCGTGGACTGCACTTTTTCCTGCGTGATGTCGCGGCCCACGACGACGGCGAGGTCGCGGCGCATGGCGGGGAATTGCGGCAGCGGCGCGAATTTCGCGGGCGGAACATTCGCGGCGAGCCAGTCATCGATGGCGAACTCGGCGTAGAAGACGGGGGTCTTGATGCCGTGCAGTTTGAGATCGGCGGCGCCGACTTTGCCCGCTTCGATCAACGCTTTCGCGGGGATGTTGGCGATGCATTGCAGGAAATCGGTCGCGCCCGTGAGGTCGAACAGATCGGCCTTGCGTTCGGACTGCCACCACGCGGCGGCGTCGACTTCACCCGCGACGAGCAGCGCGAGGCGCATCGGCTCGGCGATGTCACGGTCCTTCGTCACATACACGCGGCCCACTTCGAAGAGTTGCACGCGGGCGACGCCACGAGAGAGATTGCGGGCGGCGACGGCGAGCAGCGTGTTCTTCAAGCTGGTGCGCAGGCGGGAATATTGTTCGTTGAGCGGATTGATTAGCGCGACGGCGTCGTCGCTGGCGGCGAGCTTCGTTTCCACGAGCACGTCGGTGACGGCTTCGTTCCAGCCGCGCGCGGCGAGCGTCTTGCGCAGCGTGCGCAGTTTGTCGTAACGGCGGTCCGCATCGCTCTCGCGGTTGATTCCGAAATTGATGCGGGCGGGGAGTTGTTGCAGGCCGTGCAGGCGGGCGACTTCCTCGATGAGATCGACCTCGCGGTCGAGGTCGTGACGGAACGACGGAATCTCCCACTGCAGCGCGTGTTGTTCCTTGCTCTGCAATTTCAGGCCGAGGCCGAGGAGCCACTGCTCGATCTTTTCCGTCGGCACATGGGCACCCATGAGTTTATCGACAGCGGCGGGACGCAGCGAGACGATGCGCTTGGTGGAGGGCAGTGTGCCGGCATTGCACGGGGCGCACACGTGTTGCGCTCCGGCGAGTTGGGTGAGGAGCTGAATGGCGCGGTCGCGCGCGAAGGTGACGAAGTCCGGATCGACGCGGCGCTCGAAGCGGTACGACGAGTCGGACATCAAGCCGAGGCGACGGCTGGTGCGGCGCACGTTGGCGGGTTGGAACCACGCGGCTTCGAGCACGAGCTCGGTCGTGGTCTCGGTGACGCCACTGTGCAAGCCACCCATCACACCTGCGAGCGCGATGGCTCCGGCGTCGTCGGCGATGACGATGTCGTCCGCCACGAGGTCGTAGGATTTCTCATCGAGCGCGGCGAATTTCTCGCCCGCATTGGCGCGGCGCGCGGTGATGGTCTTGCCGTGGAGCTTGGCGGCGTCGAACGCATGTAGCGGCTGGCCGGTTTCCCACAGGACGAAATTGGTGATGTCGACCACGTTGTTGATCGGCTTGTGGCCCATGGCGCTGATCTTGTCCGCGAGCCATTGCGGGCTGGGACCGACCTTGATACCGGTCAAATGCGTGGCGGAATAAAACGGCGCGAGGTCGGCGGCGGCGAGGGAGACGTTCCACGGGCACGGCTCGGTGGCGGCGCTGGTGTGCGCGATCGGCCACGGCTTGAGCTTGCCCGCTCCGGCGGCGGCGATTTCGCGGGCGAGGCCGAGGTAGGAAAGCAGGTCGGGACGATTCGGCGTGATCTCGACTTCGAAGATCGAATCGCCGGGCATGTATTCATGGAACACCGCGCCGAGGGGCGCGTCGGTCGGGAGAATGAGGATGCCGTCGGATTCCTCGGCGATGCCGAGTTCCTTGGCGGAGCAGCACATGCCTTGGGAGAGTTCGCCACGCAGCTTGGATTCCTTGATGACGAAGTCGGCGGAGAAGCGCGCGCCGGGCAGGGCGAGGACGATCTTGTCGTTGGCGTTGAAATTCTTCGCGCCGCAGACGACCTGGCGCACGCCCTTGCCGTCGTTCACCTGGCAGAGGCGCAGGCGGTCGGCGTTGGGGTGCTGGACGAAGCTGACGATCTGGCCGACGACGATGTGGGGACTCTCGAGACCTTTGACTTCGAAGGACTCGACGGTATTGCCCGCGAGGGTGAGCCGTTCGAACAGCTCCTCGGCGGGAATGGTGATGTCGACGTACTCTTTCAGCCAGCGTAACGAGAATTTCATAGGGAAGGGGGTATTTGAGCGTTACCGAGGGGAAAAGGCAAGTTCTAGGTACGAGGTTCTAAGTACGAAGTAGGGGGAGCGGGAAAGAAAATCGGGTTCGCGGCTCCGAAGCGCTCCCAACGGCTCCAGATTTTCTAAGTGCTTGAGTCGGAGCATGCGAGCCACGAGGCGCGTGCATGCGGGGTAAGGGATGGATCGGTGGTGACGCTGGATCTCGGCCATGGAGAGCATTTAACCATGGATCGCGGGGAAACGGTTAGCCTTAGGTTTGCTACGTGAGCTACGTGTGCGAAAAAAGTGAGGGAAGGGCGGGAAAGTACGAAGTACGCTGGCGCGGGAGAGCTATCCTAGTTTTGGAATATGATTGCCGAGGGCTTGACACATTCATTGGAGGGGGTGAGTTTCTTTCCATCATGGAAAGAGGGAAATGGCGGTTGATTCATGAGGGTTTCATTGTGGTGCTTTTCGCTATCCACTTTGGATTCGGCGCCCCTTCCCAAGCCGCAGACATTGGCGACTTCATTTCAGATCTTCCTTGGAGTGAGTCTTACGCGACAACTCCAGAGAAAAGAGACAAGCCAGATTTCACGGTCGTTGTGGAATATAAAAAGGAAGGCGTTTTCAATGATAAATGGGTATTCCCCCTAAAGTTATATCCTCATGGAGAGGGTGTTATTACGGTTAAACCACCCAACACGCTCACGGCATGCGCTGATGGTGCTGTAAATTGGCGCAATACCTCCATAGGTCTAGGCATCCCATCTCGAGAGGGGTTTACACTTCGAATGTCTCTTTCTTGGGGACAAAGGAAGAAGAATTCGTATGGCTTTCGGGAAGAATTTCCATGTGTTTGGAAAGAAAAGCAGGAATTTCAAAAGGACGGATTTACGATTGTTGTAAGGATAGTCAAAGAAACTGACGCGATCAAAAGGGACGAGCCTCTTCGGAAGGGTAGTAGTAAGTAAACTTAAGTTTGGTCTTTCGTCAGTTCCCGCGTGCCATCAGCCGCGGGGAGTTTCAGAAGCGCGAGAGTGTCACCTCGATTTTAGTGAGTAGCGATAACAGAAATCCCTTCTTGATAGAGGGGATTTCGGATGTGGAAGTGGGAAGTGGCTGCTTCGCTGCCAATCGGCGGTTCACCGAATCGCCCTACAACAAGGCAGGTGCAGGTAATCTATTGAGGATGTGCCGGTACGATGTTCGCGCGGCGAAACCTAGTACTGAGAACTTCGTACTTCGAACTCGCCTTCTTCCCCTTTGCGTCTTGGCGGGCTTTGCGAGAAACGTTCCCCGGCTCAGCCTTTGAGCTGAGTTTCGAGGAGGGAGATCTGGTCGCGGAGGGAGGCGGCTTCTTCGTAGCGTTCCTGCTGGACGGCTTGTTGGAGCTCGCCGTGGAGTTCGCGGAGGCGATTCTGGTAGAGCTGCATTTTGGCCATCTTGGAGGGAATCTTGCCGCGATGGGTGGTGCCTTTGTGCATGTCCTTGAGGATGACGCCGAGGCCTTCCGCAAAGGTGGTGTAGCATTGGGGACAGCCGAGGCGGCCGGTCTTCTTGAAGTCGGGCTGGGTGAAGCCGCAGTTGGGGCAGACGGATTCGTCGTTGGCGGTGGTCTTGATTTCGTCGGCGGCGCCGAGGCCGAGGAGCATGTCGGCCAGGGAGAAGCCGGCGGGGTCAGCGACGCCTTTTTCTTTGGCGCACTTTTCGCACAGGTCGACCTTTTGCATCTTCCCACTGATGATTTGGGTGAGATGCACGGTGGCTTCTTCGTTTTTGCAGACTTCGCAGAGCATAGTCGTTTCCAGATGGATCGGGAGACTAGGCTCCCGTCCTTACTAATAAATTGGCACGCCTGTGGTCCGGGTCAAATCCTTAAAGCGGCGCATGATGTCGCCGGTGATGGCGCCGGGCTTGCCTTCGCCGATGATGCGGCCATCCACATTGACGACGGGGACGATCTCGGCTCCGGAGCCGGTGAGGAAGATTTCGTCGGCGACGAAGAGGTCGTAGCGGGTGAGGTTGGTTTCGACGGTTTGTTTGCCCATGGTCTTGATGATGTCCATGGTGCATTTGCGGGTCATGCCGCCGAGGGCTCCAGCATAGATGGGCGGGGTGAATATCTGGCCCTTCTTGATGATGAAGATGTTATCGCCGCTACATTCGGCCACATAGCCTTCGGCGTTGAGGAGGATGGATTCCTGCGCGCCGGCGAGGTTGCCCTCGATTTTGGCCATGATGTTGTTGAGGTAGTTGAGGGATTTGATGGCGGGGCTGAGCATGGCGTTGCCCATGCGTTGGGTGGGGGTGGTCACCACTTTGAGGCCCTTGACGTAGAATTCCTCAGGGTAGAGCTGGATGGTTGCGGCGATGCAGATGACGCTGGGCTTGGAGCATTTGTCGGGGCTCATGCCGAGGTCGCCCACGCCGCGGGTCACCACGAGGCGGATGTAGCCGTCGCGGATGTTGTTGAGCTTGCAGCTTTCGAGGACGATCTTCTGCATCTCGTCGTAGGAGATGGGGATCTGGAGGAGGATGGCCTTGGCGGAATCGTAGAGGCGGTCGAGGTGTTCCTTGAGGAGGAAGACGCGGCCGTTGTAGGCGCGGATGCCTTCGAAAATGCCATCACCGTACAGGAGACCGTGGTCGAACACCGATATTTTGGCGTCGGCCTGGTCGTAAAATTTGCCATCAATGTAGATCTTGGACGTACTCATCGTTGAATTTCTCCGGTGGCCAGATGCAATTTGTTCTGACCGAGTCTTGCAATCGTGTCGTCGTGTGTGACGACAATCAAGGTTTTCTTTTGGGTGGACTGGAGCTCGAGGAGGAGGTCCATGACCTCTTTGCCGGTGGCGGCGTCGAGGTTGCCGGTGGGTTCGTCGGCGAGAAGGAGGCGGGGGTTGTTGCGCAGGGCGCGGGCGATGGCGACGCGTTGTTGTTCGCCGCCGGAGAGTTCCGCGGGGCGGTGGTGGGTGCGGTGGCCGATGCCGACTTGTTCGAGGAGTCGGCGGCCGATGGCGGGGTCGCCCCGGCCGGAGAGGCGGGCGGGCATTTCGACGTTCTCGAGCGCGGAGAATTCGGGGAGCAAGTGGTAGGCCTGGAAGACGAAGCCGATGGTGTGGTTGCGCCACTTGGCGAGTTGGTCGCCACTCCAGCGGTAGATGGATTCGCCGCTCCAGAGGACTTCGCCGGAGTCGGGTTGTTCGAGTCCGCCGAGGATGTGGAGGAGGGTGCTTTTGCCGGAGCCGGAGGCGCCCTGGATCATGGTGATTTCGCCCGCGGGAAAGGTGACGTTGACTTCGCGCAGGACGCGGATTTCGTTCGCGCCAATGGCGAAGCTTTTGCGCAGGGCGCGGGCGGAGAGTGTGAGTGGGGCGGTGTCGAGGGGATCACTCATAACGCAGGGCGCGGGCGGGGGCGAGTTTGGCGGCGGTTTGGGCGGGGATGAGGGCGGCGAGGACGCAGAGGATGACAGCGGCGAGGGCGATGTAGGCGACGGTCTCGGGATGCACGACGGCGGGGAGTTCGGCGAAGTTGTAGACGTCGGCGGGAAAGACGGTGATGCCGAAGGTGCGGTCGAGGAAGTGGCGGAAGGGGTTGCGGTAGTGGAGGGCGACGAGGCCGCAGGCGACGCCGAGGGCGGAGCCGAGGAGGCCGACGATGAAGCCGTACCAGGAGAAGATGAGGCGGATCTGGCTGTCGCGCGCGCCGAGGGCTTTGAGGGCACCGATCTCGCGGGATTTTTGGACGGTGATGGTGATGAGGGTGCTGCAGAGTCCGAACGCGGCGACGATGACGATGAAGAAGAGGATGAAGGTCATCATGGAGCGCTCGGTGGCGATGGCGGTGAAGAGAGGTTTGTTGAGGTCCATCCAGGTGCGGGCCATGAGGGGGGGCTTGAGTTCGGTGTGTAGCTGCTTGGCGAGGGTGAAGACGGTGAGGGGGTCTTTCACGCGGACGTTGATGCCGTGGACGCCGTCGCCGAGGTTGTAGAGCTGCTGGGCGTTCTCGAGGGAGGTGACGAAGAAGTTGAGGTCGTAGTCGAAGAGACCGGTGCGGAAGACACCGGTGATGAGGTATTCGCTGGGGAGGATGGCGACTTTCTGGCCGCTGCGTTGGGCTTCGCGCAGCACGGCGAGGTGGCCGGGGGCGTAGATGAGGAGTTTGTCGCCGGGGAGGGCCATGTTGCGCTTGGCCCATTCTTCGCCCACGAGGACGGTGAGGCCGCGGAGTTCGTAATCGCCGCTGATGATGTATTTGTGGAGGGGGATGACGGCGTCTTCGCGGTTGGCGGGGACGCCCTTGATGACGGGGGCGGTGATGCGTCCGGCGAATTCGACGAGGACGGGGCCCATGACGTAGGGACTGGCGGCGAGGACTTCGGGATGTTTCGGGCTGTGGATGGTCTCGGTCACTTGCTCGGCGTTGCGCAGGAGGTCGGAGCTGCTGACGACGAGGTGGGCGTTGAAGCCGATGACTTTTTCGCTGAGGCGCTGTTCAAAGCCTTCCATGACGGCGATGACGATGATGAGGACGGCGACGCCAATGGTGACGCCGAGGACGGAGAGGACTGTGATGACGGAAACAAAGGTCCGGCGGGGACGCAGGTAGCGCAGGGCAATGGAGAGTTCAACCGGCCAGGACATAGGGTTTGCTTACGGTAAAGCAAAAGGCGAAGGGCGAAAGTCAAAACTCACAGCCGAAGGCAGTTAGCGGGAGCGCGGCGCGCATCGCGCGCCAGCTACTGGGTGCCGCGTCACGCTGCTACAGGCTCAAATTGTGCGCGTCGAATTGCTTGCGGGTGGTGGCGAGATTGACGTGCTGGATGGCGCGAATGCCGAGGCCGCGCGCGATCTGGACGAACATTTCGCGATCTTCGAGGTAGAGGACGTGACGGGTGGAGACTTGCGCGATGTCGAGCGCGGCGCGGTAGATGTCGGCATCGGGTTTGCGGAAGTGGACGTAGCAGGAGGAGATGAAGAAGTCGACGAAACGGTCGAGCTTGAATTTGCGAATGCGGTGGGCGTTGAGTTCGCGGCCTTCGTTGCTGACGACGGCGACCTTGAGCCCGTGCTTCGCTTTAAGTTCGCAGATGTACTGGATCATGTCGGGCAGGGGCTTCGATTGCGCGAACATGAACTTGCGGAAATCGGCGACGGTGAAGTTGCGCTTGCGGTAGAAGACGACGCGCTGGAGATATTCCTCGAGGGTGAGCTTGCCTTCCTCGTAGGTGTCGAAGGTGAGGTGATGACGCTCCGCGGTTTCGTCGGCGTCGAGATGGAAGTGCTCCACCGCGCGGGCGCGGGCGGCGCGGTCCCAGCCGTTGGTGAGGAGGACGCCGCCGATGTCGATGAAGAGGGTGGTGATGGGAGTGGAGCGTTTCATGTGCTAACAAACTGTCGCGGTTTACGCGAGGCGCAAGCAATAATAATAGGGCGTATTAGTGAGGCTGTTGACAACCGGGAAATCGCGATTACGCTTTTTGGCATGAATACCCTCCTTAAAGTTCTGTGCGTTGCCGTACTCGCGTCGTTCGCCACTGTCTCGCTCCACGCCCAATGTTCGGGCGGCGGCTGCAGTGACAAGGATAAGAAGAAGACGGAAGAAAAGGGCAAGTAAGTCGCGGCAAACGCGCCAGCGATCAACGGCCATCCATCGGCTCTGCCCGGTGGGTGGCCGTTGTGCAGCTTCAGCAGTAAATAAGTAGATTAAGTTGGTATTGTGGTGGATTGGAAATCGAATTGCACTAGTGGATTTCCAGATGTAATCTGCGCTCCATGGAAAAGGAAAAGCCTCCTCGGGCGTTGGGCTGGCTGATTCGGTTGTCGGGCGTAAGCTTGGCGCTAGTCTTTGGGTTGTTCGCGTTGGCTTATGGAGCTGCTTTCGTGATGGTTATTTTTGTGTCCGACTGGAAGCAAAACCTGATGCTGTCATTGGTTGCGGTGGCATTAGGGCTGATCCTGTTCGGCTTTTCGCTGGCGATGGGTACTATCGGCTATCAGATGGCCCGACAGATCACTCGTACAACAGTGGACAATTTCTCCCTCCTCGCGGCAGCGCTTTTTGCGTGGCTGTGCTATGGACTCTATCCCCAACATTGGCAGGGCGTGCTACTCGGGTACGAAGTGAGTGCGTTGCTCATGACATTGATGCTCTTTCTGTCATGCTATCTGGTGTTGAAGTACGTCCTCTGCTGCAAGTTTAAATTGGATTGAACCTCCCCGCCGCGTTCGCCGGTTGAGTGGGGGAACGTTATCATAGCTCCCTGTCTATAATCCCGGAATACTTCAGCGGGAGTTCACCATCCAGCTCGGGAGACCCGGGTCCAGCGTCATATCGGTAACAAAGTATTGGATTCCGGGGGCGGTTGACGCTAAATAGACCCTCCATGAGTTCAACCGACGGCCAGACCCCGATGATGCAGCAGTATCATCGGATCAAGCGCGAGATTCCGCCTGACGCGCTCTTGATGTTCCGGCTGGGGGATTTTTACGAGATGTTTTTCGAGGACGCGAAGATCGCGTCGCAGTTGCTGAATCTCACCCTGACCCAGCGGCAGACCACGCCAATGTGCGGGGTGCCGTTCCATGCAGCCGAGGGCTACATCGCGAAGTTGATTCGCGCGGGCCGACGGGTGGCGATTTGCGACCAGATGGAAGCGCCGCGACCGGGGCAGGTGGTGAAGCGTGAAGTCACGCAGATCATCAGTCCGGGCAGCGTGGTGGATTCGGGCTTGCTGGATGCGAAGCAGAACAATTTTTGCGCGTCGCTGGTCAAAGGGAAATCGCGCTGGGGACTCGCTTATCTCGACTTGAGCACGGGCGAATTTCGTGCGGGCGAGATGGATACCGTACATGAAGTCGCCGACATGCTCGGGCGCGTGCAGCCGGCCGAGATCGTGGTGCCGACCGAGCAGAAGGCTGGGTTGCCGGAGGAATTTCGCGGCGCGGCGGGCTCGGGTCTCGTGCTGGGAACGGACGACTGGGTGTTCACGGCGGACTCGGCGGAGTTCGCGCTGAAGGATCATTTCAAGACGCAATCGCTCGATGGCTTTGGCTTGAGTGGCGCGTCGGCGGCGATTTGCGCGGCGGGCGGTCTCATTCATTATCTCGGGCAGGAACTGCGCCGCAATTTGAGCCATGTGCAGCGCGTCGGGACGTTTCAGCGTGGGGATATTCTCGTGCTCGATGAGACGACGCGGGCGAATCTCGATCTCGTGACCAGTCCGCGCGGCGCGAACACGACATTATTGGCGGCGATTGATCGCACCGTCACGAGCGGGGGCGGTCGCCTGCTGCGGCAATGGCTGTTGCAACCGTTGCGCGCAGTGGAGCCGATCAAGGCGCGGCAACTGGCCATCGCCCACTGGAAGGAAAGCGAACGCGAGCGGGCCGATGTGCGCGAGCGGTTGCGGGGTGTGCGCGATTTGGAGAGGCTCATTGGACGTCTTTCGCAGGGCAGCGGCAACGCGCGCGATTTGCAGGCGCTGGCCGCGTCGCTGGCGCAATTGCCGGAACTGCGCGCGATGTTGATTGGGAATCATGTGCCGCTTTTGCGGGAATTGGCTTTGCAGATCACGCCGCAGCCGGAACTGGTGACGCTGTTGCAAACGGCTATTGCCGATGAACCGCCCCTCGCCTTGAAGGAAGGCGGCATCGTGCGCGCCGGGTATCGGCCCGAGCTGGACGAGTTGCATGACGCGTCGAAGAAGGGCAAGGAGTGGCTCGCGGAATTGCAGTTGCGCGAACAGCAGCGCACGGGCATCAAGTCGCTCAAGGTGCGGTACAATTCGGTTTTCGGTTACTACATCGAAATCAGTACGTCGAACCTCGCCAACGTGCCCGCCGATTACACGCGCAAGCAGACGCTGGCCAACGCGGAGCGGTTCATCACGCCCGAGTTGAAGGAGATGGAGTCGAAGATTCTCGGCGCCGAGGAGCGTTCGAACCAGCTCGAGTACGAAATTTTCCTCGAGCTGCGCGAAGCCGCTGTGTCGAAGACGGGCGTGATTCAAATGACCGCGCAAGCGATCAACGCGCTCGACGTGCTGGCCGGTTGGGCCGCGCTCGCGCAGGAGCAGGATTATCGCCGTCCTGAAATCGACGACGATGGCGTCTTGGAAATCGAGGAGGGCCGACATCCCGTGCTGGAGCAAATGTTGCAGGCGGAACGGTTCGTGCCGAATGATTCGAAGCTCGATACGGAAAATAATCGCCTGATCATTTTGACCGGTCCGAACATGGCCGGTAAGAGCACCTTTATCCGGCAGGTGGCGCTGATCGCGATCCTCGCGCATTGCGGCTGTTTTGTCCCGGCGAAGTCGGCGCGCGTGGGCCTGCTCGACCGCGTCTTTACCCGCGTCGGCGCGAATGACGATCTCTCGCGCGGACAAAGTACGTTCATGGTCGAGATGAACGAGACGGCGAATATTCTCAATCACGCGACGAAGCAAAGTCTCGTCATCCTCGACGAGATCGGTCGCGGCACGAGCACCTTCGATGGACTTTCCATTGCGTGGGCCGTGGCGGAACATCTGCACACGGAGATCGGGGCGAAGACGCTTTTCGCGACGCATTATCACGAACTCACGGAACTAGCGCTCGCGATGCCCGGTGTGAAAAATTACAATGTCGCGGTGCGCGAATGGGGCGATCAGGTCGTGTTCCTGCGCAAGATCATCGCCGGTGGTGCGGATAAAAGTTACGGCATTCAAGTCGCCCGGCTCGCAGGTCTGCCGCATGCCGTGCTCGGTCGCGCGCGCGAGATTTTGCGTCAGCTCGAGGATGAGGAACTCGACGAAACGGGGCAGCCGCGCCTTGGCAAGAAACAGCGGAAATCACGCCCGCGTAAAGGCCACGCCGCTCCTGAGCTCGATCTTTTTCTACCGCCAGACAAGAAGCCGTAATGGGCCAGCGTGAGCCTATTCAGTAATACGAGGGCTGCCGTAATGGTTAAGCAGGGAGAGCGTCCGGATTACGCTTCCACCAGGGCGAGGCCGATGAGGCCCTGGCGATTATCGGCGAGGATGGACATGATGAGTTCCGCCACGGGAGGGGCTGGATGGCGGGCGACATGGTAGAGGGCGATGCATTCGGCGTAGCTGAGACCTTCGCCCAAATCGGACATGTCGGGCACGCGACGACCGGAGGCGGCGGCGCGATAGCGGGCGATGCGCAGCAGAATGGCGAGCGAGAGGAAGAGGTCGAGCAGCGCCTGATTCATGGCGCGGGAGCGCAGGAACAGGTTGCCGCGGGTGAGCACATCGTCAAAGAAGTGCTTGGCCCGGTCGGCCAGGGCGGGATTTTCCATGGCGGAGTCGACTCCATCGCTCAGCGAAAGTTCGAAGGCGCGCGGGAGGAGAATGAGATCGATTTCGCCCTTGCCGCGCAGGAGGCGCAGGGTGTTGCGGTAGGCGTAATAGGCGGAGCGAATTTTGCTGGAGTCCGGTTTCGAGAGATAAGACCAGATCGGGTAGCTGCGACGGCTCAGGTGTAGACTCAGCAGCAGGCGGGCGAGGAGGGAGCTTTTCTTTTGCCGCGGGATCGATTCCGGCGTGAACTCGCGCGTGACGGTGTCGATCGCGGCGTGGAATTCTTCGTCGGTGGGGTTCGTCTTGTCGAGAAGGGCAACGGCGAGCGACTGCGTGAGGTCGTAACTGTTGAGCAATCCCTGGGGGAGGGAATCGGCGGCGGCGATTTGTTCGCGCCAGAGTTGCGCGACGCGAAGATACTGTGGGCGGTTCAACTGGGTCATGCCGCCGAGTTGCATCGTCTCGGCGATGCGGGTGGCCTTGCCTCCGAAGGTGGAGAAATACTGTTCCAGTTGGGGGCCGAGGGGTTTGCCGTAGTTGTCGCGGATGGCCGGGCAATGTTGGGAGAGGGAGACATGGACCTGGCCTTCGGCGACTTCGAAGAAGTCGAAGGGGAAGGTCTTGCACGTGCGCGACCAGAATTCCCGGTCGTGGCGTTTCACCTGGCTGCAGAGGCCATCCTCGTCGAGAAAGACGCATTCCAGTCGACGGTTGCGCACAAGGGCAGGGAGGCGGTAGAGACCATCGCCGACCGACTCGATGGCGACACCGTGGGAGGCGAGGCGTTCGCGAATCCAGGCTTCGGACTCGAAGCGTTGCTTCTCTTCCTCGGTGACGACTACTTTCCATGGCATCACGCAACAGCGCGAGGCGCAGTCGCGGCACTCGAAGTGTTGACCGTGGGGAGCGTGGAATTCGGTGGCCATAGGAGTTGTTTTAACAGGCTTACCGTATCGTCTGGAAGCGGTATTGCCAGTGGAAAAACGGGCGGTAATGTCGGGGGATGACTCTCGAAGAACGACTTTCCAAGTATCTCGGACAAACTCCCGAAGTGCACGACACGGCCTACATCGCTCCGGAAGCGGTGGTTTTCGGCGCGGTGAAATTGGCGGCCTACACGAGCGTGTGGCCGACGGCGGTGCTGCGGGGCGATATCAATGACATCATCGTGGGCGAAGGCTCCAATATCCAGGACGGGGCGATCATTCACCTCGCGGATGATTACGCCTGTGTGATCGGCAAATATGTGACGGTGGGTCATGGCGCGATCGTGCACGCCTGCACGGTGGAGGATTGCTGCCTGATCGGCATGCACGCGACGATTCTGGATGGCGCGGTGATCGGTCGCGGATCGATCATCGGTGCGAACGCGCTGGTGACGCAGGGCCAAATCATTCCCCCCGGTTCGATGGTGCTGGGCAGCCCCGGCAAGGTGGTGAAGACGCTAAGCGAAGACAAGATCGCCGGTCTGCAAAAGTGGGCGGAAAAGTACGTCACGGTCGGCCAGACGCACAAGAAAATGCAGCCCAAGCGTGTCTTCCGGTTTTGACCGGAAAATCCCTTTTTCACGGGAGCGAGGATCCTTTCATTATTTGACAGACAATTTAATCGGTTCGTAGTAAAGCTATTTGACCTGAATGGCTGGGTCTTGGAGTGGAGAATTTATGAAAATGAAATGCGCGGGTTGGGTGATTGGAGCGCTCTGGCTGCTTGGTGCAATCTCATGGGCAGCCGAGGAGGGCGAGGAGAAAAAGCCGGTGTTGCCCCCGCCACCGGAAGCGGTGACGGCGCTGTTTCGGCAAATCACACCGCAGGAAATTCCGGGCAATGCGGTCAAGCTGGTGGGCAACGACTGGATGCTCATCAGTGCGGGCAATGAGGAGAAGTTCAATGGCATGACCGCGAGCTGGGGTGGATTCGGGGTCTGGAACAAGCCGGTGGCCTTCATTCTCGTGCACAAGGATCGCTACACTTACGAGTTTTTGGAGCGGGAGGAATACTTTACGCTGTCGTTCTTTGAGGAAAAGTATCGTCCGCAGCTGAAAATGTTCGGGACGAAATCGGGCCGCAATGTAGACAAGCTGAAGGAAGCGGGTTTCACCGCCCTGTCGATGAAACCGGGCATGGCCTACGCGGAAGCGCGGATGATTGTCGTCTGCAAAAAACTCTACGCGGAGCGGACGAGGGCGGAGAACTGGTTCCCGCCGAAGAACGCACCTGCCGATCCGGAGCGGGTGCATAAACTGTACTTCGGCGAAATCGTTTCGGTTTGGATCAAGAAATAAGAGCAGTTTAACCAGAGGCGCATCCTGATATGACGACATCCCTTGCACCCTTGTTCACACCGCAAACGTTCGGAACCTTGACGGTGCCGACTCGCTGGGTGATGGCTCCGATGACGCGCGGCTTTTCGCCGAGCGGGGTGCCGACCGCGGAAGTGCTGGCCTATTACGAACGCCGGGCAAAGCATCGCGTGGGATTGATCGTGACGGAAGGCGTGGCGATTCCGCATCCCGCCGCTGTGGGGGGGGACGATATTCCGCGCTTTTACGGAAACGAGCCGCTGGCCGCGTGGCGGCGGATCGTGGAGGCGGTGCATGGGGCCGGCGGGCGCATCGTGCCGCAGCTTTGGCATCAAGGCCTGGAGCGCCAGCATCACGACAAGCCGCACACGGACGCGTGTTCGGTGGGACCTTCGGGCTACAACGGCAAGGGCGAACTCGTCGGTGAGCCGATGAGCGACGGGGAGATTCACGCGGTGATCGCGGCCTTTGCAGAAGGAGCCGCCACGGCGAAACAGTTGGGCTTTGACGGAATCGAAATTCACGGGGCGCATGGTTACCTGATCGACCAGTTTTTCTGGGCGATGACGAATCGCCGCACGGATTCATACGGCGGCAGTCTCGTCGCGCGCACACGGTTCGCGGCGGAGGTGGTACGGGCCTGCCGTCAGGTCGTGGGCGCGGATTTCCCCATTATCCTGCGCATCTCGCAGTGGAAGGTGGCCGACTATGAGGCGAAGCTGGCCAAGACCCCGGAGGAGCTGGCGCAATTTCTCGCTCCGCTGAGCGAAGCCGGTGTGGATATTTTCCACGGCTCCACGCGCCGTTTTTGGGAGCCGGAATTTTCGGGAAGTGAGTTGAACTTCCCCGGATGGATCAAAAAGCTGACCGGCAAACCGGTCATCACGGTGGGGTCGGTCGGCAGCGATATCGATGCCGTCAAAAGGCTGCTGCAAGGCGTGACAACGGGTGACTCCACGCTGGAGAAAGCGCTCGGCATGATCGCACGCCACGAGGTGGATCTCGTCGCACTGGGGCGTCCGATTCTGGCGGATCCGGAGTGGGTGTCGAAGGTGGAGTCGGCCCGCGCGGAGGTGCTACAGCCGGTGCCACCAGGCGCGGACGAACGGCTGTATTAGCGAGGTCATTTAACCATCTTGGGAATGTCGTTCATCACTTTGTGCGGGCCGAGATATTCCTGGCCATTGTAGCTGTCGGACATGACGGAGCCATCCATGGCATCCACCAGCACCAGGTCGGGAATGCCATTGCCAGCATACTGGGAAATGCCGGAACGCATCCGCTTGCCTTCGCTATTACGAGGGATGGCTGAAAAACGGACGGCTGGCCATGTCATCGTATCGGCGCGCATGTATTGAAGCATGCCGGACTCGTCGCGATCCGAGCTGACGAAGATGAGTTCGAAGCTGGGGTGTTCTGGCTTGAATTCATTATAGAACTTGATCAGCTGTGGCGTGAATTCGCGGCAGGGACCACACCAACTCGCGGAATAGTAGATCGCATAGTAGCGAACCGGGGCGAGTTTTTGCTCGTCAAAATTGGAGAACTTGTTTCCATCCAGAAAGACCAGATCCCCTTTAACCATTTGCAGGATCTTGTCTGGAATGGTCCGGGCCCAGATCTTCTTCTCGGGTTCAGTCGTAGTGGAAGCGGCCGCTTTCGGCGTCGGGTTTGCTGCTTCAGCCGCAGCTGCCTCGGAGGATTGCTTCAAGGCGCGTTCGAGGTCGGCGCGTTTCTTGGCTTCCTGGGCGGCGGCAAATTTTTGAGCGGCGGCCGGATCGTAATGATATTTTTGCTGAGTGGCTTCTGGCAACTGCGTGAAAAGCACCTTGCCGCCACCGTCGGAGTGAATGATGCGCAGACCATCGGGGTCGACCTTGGTGACGGTGATGTTCTTGTAAACGGTACCATCCGTGAGAGTGAGATCCTCGGCGCGAAGTAACGATGCGGAGAGAAATGTCCACAGGACGAGCGGGAGTATGGTCCGCACTAAAAGAGCGCGCTGTCCCGCAATTAAAGAAATTCGCCGTTCCATTGTGTCGTTCGAAAAAATAGACCCATTCATCGATTGTCTCCCGTGTAGTTTCGTAAAGTCTGAGCATTTTTTGACCGCTCGTAAATAGAGAATTATCCGACGGGACTATTGTGAATGCTAAATAAACTCGTCGAATTAAGGGTCGAATCTGTCGTTTGACAACCTCCCGGTATGGGTTGAGGTTTATAGAAAATAGATTCAAAAGACATAGCAGAAAATGACTTCGCAGAGTGAGAGTCATTCAAACCTTAAAAAAATATCTATATGGATAAAAAAATAAAAAACAGCCGAAAAATGGCCGCTCTACTCGCGCTGGTTCTGCTGGGCGCCGGCTCTCCGCTTCTGGCGCAAACTGAAACCACAACGACCACCAGCACCGTTTCGGCTCCGGTGGCAACTCCTCCGGTAGTCGCTACGGAGTCTGTCACGACTACCAAGACATTTGTGAAAACTCGGACGCTCTATCTGAGAAGTTCCTATAACGGATCCATCAAGACAGGGTATCAGGTATTTGTCCGGCCCAATGGTCGCATCTATGACGCTGAGGGCACCTATGTCGGTCATTTGACGGATCTGGATGGAAGTGATATCTCGGCCATTCCGAGTGATCACCGGTACAAAATCCGCAATGCGAAAGGCACGATCATTGCCTCGACCAAGCTGACATCGGCCTATGATGGCGATCGGCCAATTACCATCGCTCTCCAGGACATGAATGGAAAAGTGATTGCGGAAACTGTCCAAACCACGAGCACCACCAGCGCGCCGGTTGCCCCCGTACCCGTGCAATCAAGCACGACGACTACGACAACACAATCGGCCCCCGCTCGTCTTACGGTTCCGTAACGGTTTCCTCTCCAACAAGAACCCCAAGGTGATTAACCTTGGGGGTTCTTGTTGGGTGGGAACGTGATGGATTACGCCTTCCGTTTCGGTAAAGATGCCTGTCCCCATTTATCAGGTATATAGAGAATCTTATTTCGGATGTGTGGAGCCTCGATAAGCAAGCGTGGCAAATAGTATGAATAGCGTAGCAAACACTAGGAACTGAATTATAAAGAGACGTTGCTGCTCCTTGTTTGTTTGATCGTCATTTGATTGATATTGAAGTCCGGGCTTTGATGAGCCAATTAATGTCGAGGTTACGTTGATTCCTCCTGTTAAATTTTGGACTAAGGCTGCAATCGTCCAGACAAATCCAAAAAGAGACCACCAACCAAAGGCTGCACAGAAAAGTGTGTGTTTTAATCCTGCATAGACTCGACTATTCCCAGGTGCTACCCATATATATTTACAGCTCTTATGACAAACTGATATCATAGAGAATACCCGTTTGTATTGAACTATGGAACCTCCATATTCGTGATGCTTTTCAAGAAGCTCTGAAATATTTGGAATGACGTTGCCCTCTTTAAGTTCGAGATGAATCATAAAAATTATTTAGGGTGGTGTTTGGCGTGATCCTAATGGGAAAAACAGTGATACCGAAAAGATCAGAAGTCACCTCCAAAACCACCCCAAATTCACCCCCTGTTTGTGTAACATCCTGTGTAATTTTGGGACAGACCAAGTGATTCCGAGGGGAGGGAGAAAGTTGGAAATCACACGGGATGAGGTTGTCCCGAATTAGTGTGGAAAACTTTGTGTAACGTGAAGGAGGGTCCGTGGATGGACATCATTTTCGGAACGAGCGGCTCAATTCTCGTTGTCCACTAAGGAGTTAGTGGTGCCCCGGCAAGGACTCGAACCTTGGACCAAGTGATTAAGAGTCACCTGCTCTACCAACTGAGCTACCGAGGCATTAAACTTATTACCAACAACTTAAAAGATTCCAAGCCGTTGAAACATTGCTTTTTATACGGTGTTTTTATACAGTTTGGCAAGAATTAATTGCAAACCTGTGAAAAACTCCGCAACGCCCGGTTGGACGAAAACCAATGTGCCGAATCTCTACCGTCACAGCAATGGTAGATACTACGCGAGAATTTTTGTTGGTGGCAAGGAAATTTGGAAATCTCTTAAGACAACGCTTAAGTCTGTCGCGGAAGAGAAGTTACAAGTACTGATGGGTAATGCCCGGCAGCAGCGATCCAAGGGGATAAAGGTGGCTGAGGGTACAATTACCTTTGCCGAAGCCGTTGAAATCTACCGCCAGAACTTCCAGCGTAGCGTGGAAATAGCCGAAGGCACCAAACGCTTCCAGGAGGCTGGGATCAAGCGCATTTTCAAAACATGGCCCGAGATTGGTGGGCTTAACATCAGGAAGATCACCGTTCCAATGGTGCGTGAATGGGCATTAAGGGTGAGGTCAAGTGCGACTCCGCACATTCCTAACGGAGCTCATAAGCCTTCCCGGAATTCAACCGGGGTCTCGGCCACGACATTTAATTCTGCTTTGGATGCACTGCGCCATGTACTTGATATTGCGGTGGAGTCTGGGCATCTGTTTGTGAATCCAGCGCGAGATAAAAGCATCAAGCGGGGGCGACAAAAAACGAAACGATTGCTGTTGCCTAGCCGGGCACAATTCATGGCAGTAGTTAAGGAGATCGAAAACGCTGGCTGTCGCGATAATATGGCTGCCTCAGAGATGGTTCGTCTGCTTGCTTATACCGGTGCGCGTCAAACGGAGGCCAATAATATCCTGTGGAAGGACGTGAATTTCAGTAGTGGACGGATCACCTTGCGAGTGACCAAAAACGGCGAGCCTCGTGATGTCCCGATGATTTTTGAATGTCGAGCCTTGCTCGAAAAAATGAGAGAATCGAGAAAGGACGAATCACTTGAAACGCCCGTTCTCCGATTGAAAGAGTGTCGAGGCTTTCTCGAACGAGCCTGCAAGAATGCATCTGCGCCTCGAATCGGTCACCATGATCTACGCCACCTATTTGCCACTACAGCCATTGAAGCGGGTATCGACATTCCCACTGTCGCAAAGATTATGGGTCATAAAGACGGCGGGGCACTTGCCATGAAGGTGTATGGGCACCTGCGTGATGAGCATGCCCAATCCGCTATGTCGAAGGTAAGTTTTGGTTTGCTGGATAAAGAGGAAAACGGAGCGAAGGCTAAAGGAAAAGAGCGCAAATAAACTACGAGGCGCATTTATTGTCAACTCCTTCAAGGACGCAGAAGCAAACGCAAAAATCTAAAGTTCTAATAAATTAGCTCGCTTATGGCCAACACAGAGTTGACGCCGATTCCGGCCGATTTTAAAAACTGCATAGAAAAATACAATTGGTGGTGGCGATTTTCGCATTCAATCAATAAAGAAGAGTATCTGGAGACACTTCTTTGGATCGAAAAGCCACAGGCTCCATACATCTATGAACTGTATAAGCGCAAAACTGGAAAATACTACTTTGGCGAAAAGTGGCTGAGGCTATCTTTTGATAAGCAATTGGCGTTAGCAAGCTTTTTGAACGGAGAAAGCAAAACAAATAGATTACTAGGTCGCCTAAAAGCGTACCAGCAGATTAGCGACTACTTGCTCGAACTCCTTGTGGAGCATCTAAGCCGATGGAATGGAGTTTTGGATAATGTGAAGGATTTATCGAGTATAGCTACCGACGTATCCAAAGAATTGGATTCTAGAGTAGATGCTCTTGTCAAACATGAGATCAATGAAGGCACTGGATTATGGTCATCCGTAAATTTAGAAAGCTATAATCTGAACAAATCTGATCACTCACTGATTAAAGAATTTAAGGACTGGCTAGCCCATGAGCGGCAGCAATTAGGTATTGATAAGCGCAAGCGATCAAATGACCAGAACGCTGTTAAACTATGGCCAAGAATAGAAGCATACGACTTAATACATTTTCAGAAGATTCCTATGGGGCAGTTACCGGCTCACTGGCGACACAATTTTAAGTCGGCGCAAGAGGATTTCAAAAAGCTAGAGGCATTTCCATGGTCCAAAATTGAAGCCATTATTAAAAAACTAGCTAAATTGCATGAGCCTAATTCAGATTGAGGCAGAATCATAGTAAAGTAATTCCATCATGCCTACCTCAGGGCCGCAAGTATAGCGCTATTGAATTAGAGACGAGTGATATGAATTGAGGGGATGTGACGGTGATGAGTTTCACGCATGACGACGTGAGAGGACGAAGGCATGCGGTCGCATGTGCTGACTAGAATAATGTCACTCATGTGTGGGTGTTTTTGGATGGAAGTGTCAACTTGAAAAGTAGTTTAGAACTACTTTTGACAGAATTATCTTCAAACGGGGCTTCAGTTGATGAGGTGCTTTCTTCAAGGCATTGTTGACCCTGTAATGATTAACAAAGAAGCAGTAGAGGCATCAAAAGGCGCAGAGTTGCTTGCAGTGCTGGACGTGGGTAGCAAAATCCAGACTGATCGAGTCGCTTTCACGCCGATTGAATTTGCCTCGCTTTTCGGTAGAGAGAAGACCTTCACGTATCGTCTTCTTTATAAGGGTAAGATTAAGTGCATCAAGCCGGGCAACGGTCGCATTCTCATTCCAGCGAACGAAGTCCAAAAGCTGATTGGAGAGGCAAAAGCTTATAGCTAGCGCCGTGGGCTACTCGCCATTTCAGTAGGTGCCAATAATCAAAAAACACCCACAAATTATTCATCCTTAACAAACTAAAGGAGCACTGCTCCTAGAAAGAAAGATATTATCATGTCAGAAATTGCCAACAAACCCGACGATAACAATGCCAATGATGGAGACCTGACCGCAATCATCGCCATCTACCAGGAAATACAACAGGCAGATGGAAAGGTATTGGATCTTTCGTTGAAATTTATCGAGGCGCTCGAACCGATCTATGTGGCACTGCCCCGTGGTGAGCAGGGAAAGTTTCTCGATAAATATTTCCCGGGAGAGAAGAGGAAGATTCAACGCTATCGGAAGGTCTTCAAGCGGAAGGACGACGTCGAACGCGCGATTCTGGATGGAAGCGTCAAGACGTTCGCGGACGCTCATGACCTCGCATCCAAACTCGACAGGGAAGAAGCGGCCTTGAAAAAGGGATTGGAGAATGATCAGCCTCAAGAACAGGCGGCTATTGATTTTGAGGAAATCAAATTGAAGGTCCCCAAGCAGAAACTCAAAGCGTTAAAAAAATGGGTCGAGAAAAGCGGCTCTACGATTTTATCTGAAGCGGAGCAAGTGGCAGAAGCTATCGAGGCAGATAAGGCCGCCCCTCAAATCCCATTTGAGATCGAACTGAAGAAGGCCGCTTAAGACCTAGTCGTCAGTAAGAGTTCTCCAAACTCCGTCCCTGCCTCAGATCACACGATCTGAGGCATACGGAACCGTCGTGCCTTAAACTATGAATATTTTAAATCAACTGAAGAATTATATGCATGCCTTTCAAAGCAAAACCAATGCTGAGGAACAGATCGATAACCACGCCTGCTCCAGCGAACTTAGCGACACGCTGTCGCTAAACTCTAACACCTCAGGACAAATTGCGGTCAGTCCAACCGTCCTGCCTGTTTGTAACATCGCGACAAGCGCCCCAGCGGACTCCATTTGTCCTAATGCCGCCCCTGAAGCCCCCGTTTTCGAAGGAGGAGACGTTACTTACGTGCTCAAACCTATCGAAGATGACACCTGCCTATATAAATATACTAGCTTAGCAAATGACCTATTAACAGACTCTGACATAAGAAAAGGATTAAAGACAATCGACTCCCTTAATCTAGCTAATCTTAGTGAGGTCGTATCGAATATTAAATTACTGGATCGTACTCAATCTCGACTCCTCATCTCAGGCATGAAGAAGGTTCAGTTCAGCCATGAAGCCTACATTGATGCATTCCTTGCCAATCTAGGCATGCTCGTCTTTGCCCATCCTCCATTCCTGCAAAGCGTCTGCCTCTGCGGGGTTGATCATAAACGTTGCAAGAATCATTACTGGTGCCCTCGCTGTGCCTACGCTGCAGCGACGCAGCTTTGGAAGGAGTTTCTCCCTCACTTCAGCAAAGGTACTTTCTGGTTCATCACCATTTCGATCAAGGGCTCTATCCCATTCACGCACATCAATGCCAGCAACCTGAGGACCTATTGGAGCCTGCTTCGCACTGGCCTTCAGCTGTACAGTCGCGTCAACAAGACCGCTATCAGCGGATTCTACATGAGCGACGAGGTTTCAGTTCGACAATTTCTCCCGCTTGAGATCTGCCCTCACTTGCACGGAGTAGTCGACGCTACAGACCTAGACGACACCACCATCAACGAGCTTCAGCAATACATCAATACGTTGCTCGAGCATGTTGATGCCCCTACCTCCCTGGAGGCATCCGTCTGCATTCGCCGCATCAACACCCAATCCTCCCTCAAGTCCGCGTTACGCTATCTGATCAAGCCCATTAACCTCAATCCTCGCTATCGAATGGACTGGCAGAGAATGGTGACAACTGGAGAACGCCCAGCCTGGCAAATCAACAATGAAGTACGGGACTTTATCAACGGAGTCAGCCTGATCTCTCACTATCCCAAGTCCATCAGGCATATCCAGGGCTTTGGCTCCATGAATGCAAAGAACTCTGAGTACATCGGGGTTCCCAGGGCCAGGCGTAATGATGGCTGGAACCACGTCAAGGCCATCCCGCTTGCTGACGTCGATTGGAATTAACACCACCTGCCTACACACCAACCTTAATTACAGAAAGACCTTACATGCCTTTAATCGATTACGAATTGCCCAATATACGCCCAACCTATCCTCCGCTGACGCCTGCAAGCGCTATTCCCCCCTGTGACAGCCAAGGAAATGATCCTAAGATTCTGATTTGGATTAGCGACAACCCATCCTTGCGGAAAACTCGCGTCGAAAAGCTGATCTCGATGATACCCGATTGCCCTCCCAAGTACCCCTCCAAGCTCGATAAATGGGCGAACTGTCGCGATCCCCAGCTCATCGACTATTATCACCGTGCCATCAGCCGTTGCGATTGGAGTCACGCCAACGCCTATCGTTCACTGAATATCGCATTCTGGAAGGCCGCTGAATACAGGCTCGAGATAAGGTATGCCGTCAATACTCTCATCAGCTGGCTTGCACAGTATAAAAAGATCATCGGCGACAAGCATTTGCTGCTTAAGCTGGCGAAAACGCGCTATCGAGAAGTGGTTCGCCGCGATTACGTTTCCTTGGAATACGAATATCCCCAGAACTGTCGATTCGTCGCGGTGGCTGACTGGCTAATCGACATTGAGAAAATGGACTGGATGGACCATCCCAAGCGGCAAGTCTTCAAGGCAGCTAGAGACGCCATCTACTCAGATCTGGAAGTTCATCCCGTGGCTGGAACCTTGGTGCGAATTTTCTCAGAGCTTCAAATTATGGAACCTACCTCCGTGCAAATTGGCTATATCGTGAAAAGGGCCTTTCGCGATATTCCAGCCACTATGTACGATATATCCATATGACAGTCGTTCTCGAAATCGTCTAAATAGCTAAATCCTGGAGCGTGCCACAATTTAATCCAAAACAATGGCCAGAAAGGCCTAACCGTTTTGAACTTTGTGGCACTCTCTTGGTAGTACCAAGCTGTATTAAGTATATCTATTCGAATGTATTATTTAGACTATTAGCTATTGAATTAAGACGTCTGATTTTCTATAATAGAGACATGATCACGAAATATCATAAACACCACGATTATCTGACCAGAAACCACCAACCCTCTGTTCGTGTTGTGAGGCCTTTGGCGTACCGCCATGGGTCTGTCAGTACTTTCCACTAAATGAATCATGTACAAACTGCTCCCTCTCAACCCTCCTCAGCTGTTCTGGAGGAAGCCTATCAGGATCTCGACCTCTCCACTCGTCGAGTCAAAGACTCCCTGA
>OFJB01000010.1_pt1 | contig 201388 bp, 181 predicted proteins | sample 1775081 | NCBI WGS metagenome assembly OFJB01 (sample SAMN08195771, study PRJEB24354) | sludge metagenome | isolation source: initial sludge from phenol fed wastewater aerobic bioreactor | place: India: Nagpur | collected 2016-06-05 | reverse complement strand
AATATGTTGTCCAGTAATTTGAATTTTTTTAATTCCATATGTAATAAGTCAATAATTTCCAGAATATACTACAAATATACTACTTTGAATTTTTATACCTAACTTTGTCGCAAATTTAATACCATGGCCAACAACGACTGGAAGAGCAGACTTGGAGTGGTTTATTCTACCAACCCCGATTTCAATTTTGGCAGCACCGATGAAGATGGTGGTAGTACTACTCCTGCCCCTGGAAAGCAGAGACTTATCGTTTCTATTGACAGAAGAAACAGAGGCGGAAAACAGGTCACTCTAATTACCGGATTTGTAGGGAGCGATGAAGATCTTACCGAACTTGGAAAGATTCTTAAGACAAAATGTGGCTCCGGGGGATCGGCAAAAGATGGGGAGATCATTATTCAAGGTGATTTCAGGGATAAAGTCGTTACAATATTGCAGTCACTTGGCTATAACGCTAAAAGAGGAAACTAATGCCGCGCACAGATACTCTTTTCGTTGCAGACAGTAACTCCTGCAAATTCATTAAGTATGAGTTCTTCCCTCCTCGTTCGGGAGATGTCAGGCCTGTTTCCGGTATATGGAACAGCTCTACTGTTGTAATCTCCTCTCCTGCACTGGTTAAGAAAGAATCTGACATTGAAAACAATGTGGTTTCCGGTGTCGTATTTGTATATTTTATTATCGTTATTTTTTTCCTCAGGCAGATAATTTCCGTTACCGCCCCCCTTTTTAGTACCTTCCTCCGATACAGCAACAACTCTAAACTTGAGGAGAAGACCGGCCTCTCATATAAAAGAAATATATTTTTCTTTCTATCTGCCCTCTTTCTTACAATATCGATAGTGGCAACTGTTGGCGGAGAACTTAAAGAGATCTACGAAATATTTATCCCCTACTTCTTCCTGATAATATTCGGAATACTCATTTCCGTCTGGCTGTTAAGAAAGCTGATATTCCGGCTCACCTCCTGGCTTACTCAGGATAAGCATACTTTTTCCGAAATAGAGAGGATGTCATACAACTACTTTATCCTGGGTACATCATTCTCGTTTATCATGATAATATATAAGCTGACCACAGGATATATGACTCTCGAATATATGTTGAATACTCTATCGATTGTTTTTTTGGCAACATATATAATGTACATTTTCAGGACTTTTGAGGTAATCAGGAGTCACCGTTTTTCAATTGTTTTTTATATTTTATATCTTTGCACCGTCGAAATACTTCCGCTTTCGATTTTGACAAACCTTATACTTGCCTTATAACCAGTATGAAAATTAAGAATATCCTGATTTCCCAACCCGAACCGGCAAACGGATCCGCTTACGCCGAACTGATAACAAAATATAAGTTAAAAATCGATTTCGTCCCGTTCTTTAAGGTTGAGGCACTATCTGCCAAAGAGTTCAGAACCCAAAAAATCAATATTCTGGACTACACGGCTGTAGTTTTTACGGCAAAGACTGCCATTGATGCATTCTTCAAACTTTGCGAAGAGCTCCGCATAACCATTCCGGAGACAATGAAGTATTTTTGTAGTTCTGAGACAATTGCTCACTACCTTCAAAAGTATATAGTATACCGCAAAAGGAAAATATTTTTTGGTAACGGAACAATGGAGTCGATTGTTGAGAGTATCGGAGTCAAGCATAAGAGCGAAAACTTCCTTATTACAACGGCCGATAACATCAAGACCGATCTGCACAAACACTTTACGAAGGCCAAGTTGAAACATAATATGGCCGTATTTATAAAGACGGTCTACAGCGACCTCAGCACGGTTAATATTTCGGAGTATGATATGCTGGTATTTTACAGCCCTTCCGATCTTAAATCGTTGCAGGAGAACTTTCCGGAACTTGATCCTAAAGATATAAAGTTTGCCACATTCGGACCTGCCACAACAAAGGCTTTAAAGGCGGCCAAGATAACACCAACACTTGTAGCCCCTACACCCGAAGCCCCCTCCATTTCAAGAGCCCTGGCTCTCTATATGGAGCAAAAATAGGTAATGAACACTCTGCATAAAAGTGAGCGAATCTGCTCAAAACGAGATATTGAAGTACTTTTTGGGGATGGTGAAAATTTTTTTCGTCATCCCTTTAAGGTTTTTTATAAACCAAACGGACTTCAATTCGACAGAATCATCGTTTCGGTCAGAAAACGCGATTTTAAACGAGCGGTTAAACGGAATCTTATAAAAAGAAGAATACGGGAGAGTTACAGACTTTCAAAAGCAGATGTTGCCGGGTCTGTTTGTTATGACATAGCATTTGTCTATCTTGCAAATGAAATTTTAACATTCGAAAAGATTAATGAAAAGATCAGAGAGTGCTTGGAGAGGATTCGTAAAAGCTCTTAAATTCATCTTCTCTTTACCATTCATAATACTTATAAAGTTTTACCAGTACGGGATCTCTCCTCTTAAGCCCCCATCGTGCAGATTCACCCCTACATGCTCCTCATATTCACTGGAGGCAGTAAAAAAATATGGTCCGATAAAAGGCGTTTGGCTTGCATTCAGGAGAATTATAAGATGTCACCCCTGGGGTGGCAGCGGTTACGACCCTGTACCGTAATAAGAGAGGGACGCTTAATTCCAAAGGATCAGCAGAGAGTCGGTTAATAGCCGGTCAGGCGTTAGCCCCACTTGAGAATCTTGCGAGAACATCTTCGAGATTCTTCTCATCTTTGGCAAGAACTCTAAGTTCATGCTCAGGGACATCTTTAATGTCGAGAAGTACAAATCCGTCGAGAGAGTAGTTAAAGTCAGGGTCAACATTATAGGTGACAATTTTTGCCCCGATCTTTATATATTTCTTTACAAGAGTAGGCATCCTGTATTCATTGTCGCTGATACGCATAAGGAAACGGTCGAACTTTTCTATTGACTCCATTTTGTTATGCAGGAGTTCATCTGCCGAAACCTTTAAAAAGTCAGGGAAGAAAGGGTTGTTAGGTCTTATGAGCTTTTCAACATCTTTATCGGAGTGTCTCTGTTTAAGATAGTGAACCATAAGGCTCCGGTAGAATTTAGGATACCAGGAGCTTATACTCACGGGCCCGAGCAGATATTTAACCTCCGGATATTTAAGTACCGAGAAGAGCAGACCCTTGATCAGGAGCATAAGTGGCAGCGCCTCCTTCTGATATTCAAGCGATACAAACGAGCGTCCCAACTCTATCGATCTGCTCAGGATACCATTCATCCCCTTGTCATAATTGTACAGAGTTTGTGTGTAGAAACCCTTCACTCCGTATGAAGCCATGATCTCAGAGCCTATTCCGAGCCGGTATGCACCTACCAGCTTGTATCTATGATTATCCCAAAGGATAAGGTGCTTATAATAAGTGTCAAATGTATCTATATCGAGGCTCTTATTGGTCCCCTCACCAACTGCTCTGAATGCCTCCTCTCTTTTTCTGCCAAGTTCGTGTAAAAGATACGGAATCTCCTTAGATTCGGCAAGATAGCATCTGTAATTCCCCGTAGCGAACAGGAGATTCTTTGGCTCAAGCGACCTCACCTCTTTTTGCATCAATCTGCTGTTCTTAGGCAGTGCAATTCTTGTAAGCTCATTGGGAAACTGATGAGATGAAGGTGCCTCAATATTTGCTTCGAGAGAGTAGCACCTGCTGCGCAGATATTTCCCGAATTCAACAGCATCTTTATATTCAACAGCCTCATTTGGCATTATTGTTTTACCGAAACGCATATATAGAGTCTTCCCCTTTTTATTCAAAAACTCTCTGGGAAGCCTGACTGTCCTTAAAAGCGGGTGAATCTTACCAATCCAGTGAAAGAAGTTTGTGTTTGTTCCGTGAATATAAACTGGGACAACCGGAACTTTTGCATTTTTTATCAGTTTGAGTGCCGATGCGTTCCACAGCTTATCTCTTACCGGCCCACCATTATATGAGGTTGATACCTCTCCCGACGGGAAGATAACCAGCCCCCCGCCCGAAGCCAGCCACTCGGTTGCAGCCTTGACACCTCTATAGCTGCTCTTCCATCCCTTATTATTCTCAAATGGGTTTACAGTTAGAATAAACTCCCTTATGTTGGGGATCTGCCCAATCATAAAGTTGGCTAAAAACTTGATATCGGGGCGTATAGAGCTTGCAATATGCATTAGCAGGAGACCATCTGCAATACCGGTAGGGTGATTGGCAACCATAATAAACGGCCCCTCCTGAGGGATATAATCCAGTGTCTTTTCAGGGAAATCCCAATTGATATCCAGGACCTTGAGTGCTGCAGCAGTAAACTCTCTTCCCGAAAACTCAGATACCTGAGAGTATCTTTTATTAATTTTATTGAGCCCTACCGCCGACATAACAGAACATGCCAACAGATCACCCGGTATTCCCTTAATATTTAAGGCTTTTTTAAGATCGTTCTTTGTAATAAGCTTTGCACTCATATAGCCCAAAAGTATAATTTTTTATTAATTTTACCAAATAGGATAATCGTGCTGAATGAAAAATGAGATATCTATAAAGGAGAAAGTCAGGCTTTTACCTCACGAGCCGGGAGTCTACCGATTTTATGATGATTCGGGGACTATCATCTATATAGGTAAAGCAAAGAGTCTGAAAAACAGAGTATCACAATATTTCCACTCACCCGCCTCTCTTACAGTTAAAACTCGAACAATGGTGAGTAAAATTGCCGATTTCGATCATACCGTGGTGGGGAGCGAAACGGATGCACTTTTATTGGAGAATCTGCTTATTAAACAGTTTAAGCCTCGCTATAATGTGATGCTTAAAGATGATAAAACATATCCGTGGATTGTTATCAAGAAGGAGCACTTCCCCAGAGTTTTTCTTACAAGAAAATATATAAAAGATGGATCGGAGTATTTTGGGCCCTACAGCTCGGTTGTTGCAGCCCACAATATGCTGGATCTTATAGGCTCAATCTTTTTTATAAGAGATTGTAAGCTCTCGCTTACTCCGGAAAAAATTTCCGCAGGGAAATTCAAATCGTGTCTGAGTTATCATATCGGAAAGTGTAAGGCACCATGTATAGATCTCTGTTCTGAGGCTGAGTATGACAGGCAGATAGAGAAGATAAGATCTATTCTAAAGGGAGACACTGCCTCTATTTTACGTGAGTTTACCGATAAAATGTCGGCGGCGGCATCTGCCCTGAGGTTTGAAGAGGCCCACTACTATAAGGAGCGCGTTGAGCTTGTTTCCGGATTTAGGAGCAGATCGGTTATCACAAATACTCTACAATCCGATTTAGATGTATTCTCAATGGTCTTTGAGGGGTCTCTTGCTTTTGGCAATTTCTTGCGGCTTGTAAAAGGGAGCATTGTTCAATCCTTAAATCTTGAGTTCAGGTTACCTTTGGAGGAGGAGCAGGGGAGTGTTCTCACAATGTTTATGGCCGAAATCATAAGTAAGTTCGGGCAGCTGTCGAATGATGTAATTGTCCCTTTCCTGCCCGATCAAAAATTTCCCGGAAGCAGAGTCTCTATTCCTACCAGAGGCGATAAACTTGATATTTTGAAACTTAGTCTTAAAAATGCACTCATATTTAAGAGCGAGAGTATTAAACAGGAGGAGATTCTGAGGCCCGAAGAGCATAAAAACAGAATTCTTATTGCCGCGATGAAGGATCTCTCGCTCCCGTCTATGCCGGAACATATTGAGTGTTTCGATAACTCAAATATTCAGGGTAGTAATCCGGTTGCATCCTGTGTGGTTTTCAAAAACGGCGCTCCGAGCAAGAGAGACTACCGCCACTTCAATATAAAAACCGTAGAGGGTCCCGACGACTTTGCCTCAATGAAAGAGGTTGTTGGGAGAAGGTATTCCAGGATGCTGGAGGAGGGAGAGTCTCTTCCACAACTCATTGTTATTGACGGTGGACGCGGCCAGCTTAATGCTGCTTACGAAACACTCCGCTCCCTGAGGTTGGAGGATAAAATACCAGTAATTGGAATTGCTAAGCGCCTGGAAACAATAATTATTCCTGGTGACCCAAATCCTCTTTTTCTGGACAAGAACTCTCCAACTTTAAGACTGCTTATGCAGATTCGCGATGAGGCTCACAGGTTCGGAATTTCTCATCACCGCAACCGGAGAAGTAAGGGTATGACGGCATCGGTTCTTAGAACCATTCCCGGAATCGGAGAGGTCACCGAAAATAAACTTCTTACAAAATACAGGAGTCTGAAAATGATTAAAGCTGCTCCATTCGAAGAGCTTGTCTCACTTGTTGGGAAAAAAGCCGCAGAGGCACTTAAGGCTCATCTCTGATTCTTTGATAATCGGTGCCACACTATCCATCCGTTTATTGAGTTGGCAAGATAGGCAACCCACATAATTACCATCAGCATAGCGTGCTCTGCTCCTTTGTAGTAGAGGATCAGCCACATAATAATACTAATCATATTTACGATTACCCATAAGGCCCACTGCTCCATATAGGCCTTGACCATTATGTACATTGCGATCACCGAAAGAACGGTTGTAGCTGAGTCCTTATATGGCTGAGGATCCCCGGCAAGAGAGAGAAGATATCCCACGAAAAGAGTAAGTGTAACAGAGGTAAAAGCCAGCCACACCCTCTCTTTAACATTCATTCTGCGGGTAATGATCGTAACCGACTCTTCCGACTCCCTCTTTCTGAACCACAGGAACCATCCGGCAAACTGCATCGGCAGATAGTATAGTGCGTTGAGAAGAGCATCTCCATATAATTGAGCCTTCCATGAGATCCATGCATACAGTGATACGTTTATCACCCCGAATATATAATTCAGAATATTCCCTTTAGCTACCAGAACAACACATATCACACCCGAAACAGCTGCAGCTACTCCTGTAAAATCTGCCTCACCCTCAAGAACAGAATATATAATATTGAGGAGTACTATCCCGGATATTAAGAGCCAGTCGAACCAGTTAAGGGTATTTATTTTCTTAAGCATATCTCTCTTTCTGTTTTGGTTTATATCGTTATTCTCACAATGAAAGGTTAAAAACGAACTCTGCTCCAAGCTTTCCATCTTTGGAGTTGATTATTCTGGTACCTCCTGTTACCGGAAACATTATTCCAAACAGGTTAAAATCTGCCAAAAGCTCTGTACCGTAAGAGTAAATTGATGATTTTGATCCTCTATTATCATACCTTGCAAAATCAAAAAACGGATTAACCCGTATTCTCTTTATGTAGAGAATGTGCTGGAGGGCATTTTGTCTCACGTAGATGGGTATCGTATACGTGAGACCGGCGGCAAATATGGAAGAGGAGTAGAATGAGTTATAGCCTCTGACAAATGTCCTCTGATTCTCCTGATAAAAAAATTTCTCATCGGCAAACTGTCGCTGGTAAGAGAGATCTATCCTGCACCCCTGTAGTCTGTTGACTCCAGGCAGATATATATATCCGCCCAGATAAGCCATAGGCGCGAAATATGAGCCCCTGCCCGGGACAAAAGAGTATTTGGCGCTTAATCCCAAACCGTTGTTCGGGAATATATTTCTCTTTGCCATCGACCTTACATCATAATATTGTACAGATGCCGTTATAAGATTAAACGACATCCATCTGCCCCCCTCTTCAAAAAACCTGTCGTTACGGTACCTCCACTGAATCATCGGGGTAAAACCTCTGACCCTGCCCCATCTGCTTAGGTTGAAAGGCACATAGAGTCTCAATCTGCTGCTGACCATAGGCGAGGTGCTTGTGCTGTATATCAATGGATTGGCCATAGAAGAGGAAGCGGCCATATAGTATTTTATAAAGCTTCTCTCATTTGCATCTACCGAAAGTTCTATAACCGGGAACAACTCCCTGTAAGTAAGGTTTAGGTGGCCGGCGCCCCTACCATTCTCATATGACATACCAGCCGAAGCAGTCAGGGTTCCCGTAAGATTTTGAGACATTACTACAAATCCTGGCTTTACAGGCATATCATTCACTTCGAACGAACTTGTAAGCAGTTCATCTGCATTGTAATATAATGGAGCCCAGGAGTGAATATTAAAAATTCCGTCGAATCTGCTATACTTTTCGGATTTATATTTAGCATGGAATTCCTCCTGAGAATCCATTATAGCATTATTCTCGGCAATCAGCCCCTCAACCTGATCCTCCTCTATTTGGGCTATTACCGGGAAATAACCACTCTTGTCGTACTCAGAGTAAATAATTGAATCCCTGCCGATTCTCAAGGGGGAGAAGGCACCGAAACGGGAATTGGTAACCCTTGCCACCTTGCCGGTTAAATAATTCAAAGAGTATATGTTGCACCTATTCCCGTCATTAGAGCCAAAGTAAACATAGTCCCCCTCAACCTTGATATTATTTATATCACGACCTTTTTTCGCTCTGAAAGATTTTATCTTCTCCCCGTCCAAACTGCACAAATTAAGTGTAACCCACTCATCTTCAACCGCTGTATAAAAAATAACCGAATCTTTTATACATAGTTCCTTTATTTGTGCCACAAACATTTTTGTGCCACAACTTTTTTCAATAAAACCGTCTATCGAGCTGATTATCTGTATGTTTGAGTGGCCGGAGAGAGAGTAGTGCACCACGGCAAGATGCTCATTATCAATAGGTGTCGGATTGAAGTATCTACTGCGGGAGGTTATAAAGCGCCGTTTACCGGTTCTGGTATCGTATCTTACAATTCTGGAGTAACTTAACTGCTCCCATCTTGGAGAGGGTACGCTTTCACTCCAGTATAAGACTCCATCTCTCGATGTTACGCGGCTATTTATCCCATCGGTATTCGAGATGACTCTCCTCTTTCCGGAGAGTGTAAGGGTCTCAACTCTTCCAAGCCTGTCCAAGTCCTGCGAAACGATTATCAAAGTCGTATCGTTCAATAAAGCAGATGGAAGGCTCTTCTCATACTCGTGGCTTCTTTTCCCTATCGGTGTAAACTTGGTGTATGGAGCAGAAGCGGAGTCGTATGTTCTCCATCTCTTTATGAGGTTGCCTTGCAGATGTTTGAAAAGCTCTCGTTTATTTTTGAATCCGGTGATCAGCCGGTAGGAGCTGTTCGATCCGTCCAGATCAAGCGGGTGGGTTACTCTGTATTTAATTGCCCTTGAGAGCGCATCAACTCCGAACTCTCTCTCAACCTCACTCAGAAACATATAACCGAAACTGTAGTGATCGGGTTCGTACCGATCTGTTGAGCCCATAGACCATCTGGCATAATTTCCCCTCTCTCCGGATAGGGCAGATGCTCTGTAGTGCATAAGAAATTCCGGATCTCTTCCCCTTCCTGAAGATGAGAAATTTGTTTCGGATATAACAGCATCACCCTCAAGCTCCCATTTGGATGTATAGAGGCCGGCCGCCACTCCGGTTGCCTGTTCTCCAATAATTTTCCCCAGAACTTTAACCGCCCCCACATCGAGGCTTCGCATCTGATTAATATGGCGCTGCTCGTGTAAAGAAAGCTGGCCGGCCCATGATTGAGGATAGCCTCCGAATGCGGGCGGGGTAGTAAAGAGTTCTACCCTTTTGGGAGCCCAAACCACAACCCCGTTGTAGTAAACATTATTTGAATGCAAAATAACAGGAAACCTCCTCTTAGCGACCCCGCCGGAATCCCCGGAAATAAGCGGACGATCACGCTCCATTCTCATTGCAAAAAGATTTGCCAGAGAGTCACAACCCTCAGAGAACAATATTTTAAAATTATCAGTTTTGATAACCCTCCATTTCATTGAGGCCGGTTCGGTTCCCACACTGTAAAACTGAGCAGATAGCGCTCCGGGAAAAAGAAGCAGCAGAGAGAGCAGAAATGGCCTGTATCTACCGGAAAATATCATAGCGCTAAGTTAGCAAAATGAATTATATTTGTATTGTATGAAAAAAGTTACTCTACTACTCGTTTTAACTGTTTGTGCCATTTCATTGAAAAGCCAGAACAGAGACTCATCTGCATTTGCAGGTGGTGATTGGAAATCACAGATTATCACTTCCGGAGTGGTCTATAAATACTGCCATTTCACCGACAGTACACTCTTTAATTCTAATCAGTTTATTTCAGTAATCGAAATTGACCCAAAAACAGGAAGAGGCGTATCAATTCAACCAAGCCCCGTCCTTAAGGAGACAAGTTCGATCGCATCCGAGAATGGAGCTATTGCTGCAGTCAACGGATCATTTTTCAGATTTAACTACACTGTCGACACAATTTCATACAACTCTGTCGACTACATAAGAAAAAACGGACGCCAGTACGCCCCTAACACATTCAAAGTTCCCTGGAAAAGAGAGCAGCATCAGCTTGGTGCACTCGCAGTCCTAAGTAACAGGCTCTATATCCTCAAGGCAGATAATATCTCAGAGTGGGAGAAGTATATATATGCAGGAGAGGTTATCACGACGGGCCCGCTGCTTATGAAAGAGGGGAAAAAGGAGAAGATGCTGGATGCCTCGTTCTACACTACAAGACACCCAAGAACAGCCGTAGCCATAACTTACGGCGGCAGAATCCTTTTGATTACAGTTGATGGAAGAAGTCAGGAGTCGGCGGGAGTCAGTCTTAAAGAGCTTACTAAGATCTCCGAATGGCTTGGAGCAAAAGATGCAATAAATCTGGACGGCGGAGGATCGACCACAATGTATATTAAGGGCATGCCCGATAATGGAGTCGTTAATCACCCATGTGACAATAAGAAATTTGACAATTTCGGAGAACGAAAGGTAGCAAATGCCATATTGGTATTATGATGCAAAGGAGAGCCCTATTTATATACACAAACATATCTTCGTTTATATCCGGCGACATAGATATCCTCTCTGAGCAATTTAAGGTAACACAATACAGAGTGGATAACTCTTCACCGCTCAGGCTCTCTTTTTCGCTGGCCAGACTATTTATATTTCTTTTATTCAGAGGTTGGCACTTCAACCTTTTTTACATCTGGTTTGCAGATTATCACTCATTCCTCCCTGTTTTGGCTGCGAAGGCAATGGGGAAAAAGAGTGTTGTTGTTGCCGGAGGATACGATGTATGCAGAGAGCGTAAATACTCATACGGAAGCTTCGTCAAACCTTTAAGAGCCTATATGGCTCACTACTCAATCGCAAATGCCGGAATCTGCCTTGCAGTGTCGGAAAATGTAGCAAGAATTATTAAAAGTATAGCCCCAAAAGCTAATTGTACTGTTCTGTACAATGGAGTTACTCTCTCTGCCGATTTATCATTGACAACAGGTAATAAAACAAGAGCAGATAAATCGGGAGTCCTTTGCGTAAGCTTCGTTTCATCGGAACAGTCATTCTACATAAAAGGGATCGACCGACTTATTTCAGCAGCTTCGATACTTAAGGATTATCAGTTCATACTGGTTGGATCTACGAGAGAGACTATCGAAAAATATTGCAAGGTTATTCCGGATAATTTATATATTGCAGGAAGGGTAACACACTCCGATATAGTTGATTTCTATTCAAAAGCAAAGGTTTACTGTCAGTTTTCGAGGCGTGAAAGTTTTTGCCTTGCACTCGCCGAGTCGATGCTCTTCAACTGCGTCCCGGTAATCGCCAACGTTGGAGGTATGCCCGAAGTTACAGGAGGAGCAGGAGTAATCGTTTCGGATTACTCAACCGACTCCATTTCATCTGCAATTCTTAAGGGACTATCCGATAATTTTGAATACGAATTTGCCGAAAGAATCAGGCAAAATTTTACACTGGAGATACGAAAACAAAAACTGCTCCGGTTACTTAAGTAAGCCGAAGCAGTTAATGTTGACCAACCAGGATTCGAACCTAGACAGACAGAACCAAAATCTGTAGTGCTACCGTTACACCATTGGTCAGTTAGGTCCCGTTTAGGGAGTGCAAAGATATTGTTTTTTTTAAATATCAAAAAATATTTACGTGAAAAAATGAATAGAGCAGAATCCAGAACAGAAACCTCAGAGCCTTACCAATTAGCATGAATGTGGCACTTTTTATAAAACTCACCTTGTAGAACCCTAAAGCAATAGCCAGCAAGTCTCCAATGAAGGGGAGCCATGTAAGCAGAGCAATATAGCTCCCGTGCCTGCTTATCAAATCTTTATGCTTCTCAAGAGTCTCCTCTTTAACTCTAAACCATCGCTCAATCCACTCCCATTTCCCAAGATGTCCCACATAGTATGAGGTGAGTCCACCCAGCCAGTTACCCAGAGTAGCAAAAATAAATGTAAGGAGAGGACTGCTACCGGCCACGAGAGCCCCGACAACCAGAATATCGGAACTGAATGGCACGACAGTTGCCGCCAGAAACGAGCCCGTAAATATTCCGGCATATCCCAATCCTTTAAGCAGTTCCAGCACCTGATATCCTCCTTTTATTAATCTCTTTTACTCTTAAAAAAATCCCTCATCAAAACAGAGCACTCATCGGCCAGTACTCCCGCCGTTACCTCCGTCTTAGGATGCAGCAGCGATGGAGAGAATAGTGTATATCCCCTCTTGGGATCGGCTGCTCCGTATACTACTCGTCCGATCTGGGTCCAATTTAGAGCAGCGGCACACATCGGGCAGGGTTCCACAGTAACATATATTGTACACTCGTTGAGGTATTTGCCCCCAAAGGCAGATGTTGCCATTGTGACAGCCTGCATTTCGGCATGAGCCGTAGCATCATTTAAGCGCTCCGTATAGTTGTGGGCTCTGGCAATTATTCGCCCCTTATGAACAATAATAGCCCCAACCGGCACCTCATTCATCTGCACAGCTCTCCTGGCCTCCCTAAGGGCTTCGCCCATAAATTTTATATCATCCATCAAAAGAGTAAAAGATATACCGCAGCTCCGGCAAAATAGCCCAAAAGAGCAAGCGGTGTGAAGCGTTTAAGATAGTAAATAAAATTCATATTTTTCTCCAGCCCCATTGCAGTAACTCCCGAAGCAGAACCGATAATAAGAATGCTTCCCCCTGTTACCGCGCAATATGCAAGGAATATCCAGAATGAACCATCTGCCGCAAATGCTCCGGAGGCTTCAATCGGATACATCCCGATAGCACCGGCAACAAGTGCCACATTATCCAGTACCGATGACAACAGACCCAAAAGTATGCTGAGACTCTCAGGTTTCTTGATGACTGTGTCCAAAAAGTCGGAGAGTGATGCAAGATGTCCCGCTGTTTTGAGGGCGGCCACGCTCATCAATATTCCCAAAAAGAAGAGAACAGTAGGCACATCAATCCGCGTAAAGACCCTTGAAACTCTTAGCTCCTGAAGTTTTGAGTTGTGTTTGTGATAATATATTCTGTCGGTCATGTACCAAAGTACGGCCAATCCGAAAAGCACTCCCATAAATGGAGGTATATTGAACATTATCTGCAAAAAAGGAACCATTGCGAGAGAAAACATACCCACTGCAAAGATCGATTTTTTGAACTGGGGATTAATTTTAGAGAGGACGTAATCATCCTTTATAAAATCGTTAGGTTCGATCCGTTCATCTTTATTAAACATAAAAGTTGTTATACAAAGAGGAATAATTAACATTGTAATACTTGAGAGTATAAGATGCGTAAACTGATTAAGAACCGATATATTCCCGCTTGTCCATAAAAGAAGTGTGGTCACATCACCTATAGGAGACCATGAACCACCGGCATTTGCTGCTATTACGAGCATTCCGATAAATATGAGCCTGTCAGCCTTGTGAGGCATCAACTTTTTAATAATCGTCACCACTACAATTACGGCAGCAATATTCCCAATTACGGCAGATAGTAAAAATGCCAAAATTGAGAGAGTCCACAACAGCTTTCTTTTATTACGCTCTTTAATGTATGAGGTAATCACCTCAAATCCTCCGTGCGAATCGACAATCTCAATAATTGCCATTGAAGAGAGAATAAAAAAGAGTGTGGTAGACACATCTCCGAGTGATTCAATAATTTTATATTCAAAAAATAAGTTGAATTGCTCCTTGACAGGCAAAGAGAAGAGGTTGGGGTTGATATCTCCCAGGAATTGAAGCGAACTGTGGGGAAGAGCGGCAAAAAAACTCTCTCCACCAATAATAAAGAGCACCCATAAAAGAACGCTCATCCCGACTGCAACCGCTGCCTTATTAACTCCGATTTTCTCCTCAAGTGCTATTGCAATTATCCCCGCCAAGAATAGAAGGGGCATTAAAATCAATAACATAATATTATTTATTAGATATAATAATTAAGCAAATATATTAATATTTTGAACGGAGAGTTAAAAAAACAGACAATTTGGCAGATTCGCCCTTTGGCACTTATTTTGTCTCACAGGCAGTAAACATATAATAATCATAAATAATTAAAATACATACTATGAACATCAAACCATTAGCAGACAGGGTTTTAGTAGAGCCAAAAGAGGCTGAAACCAAAACAGCAAGCGGATTGTATATTCCGGATACAGCAAAAGAGAAACCTCAGGCAGGCAAAGTTGTCGCAGTTGGTAACGGTAAAAAGGACGAGCCTATGGAGCTCAAAGTTGGCGACAACATTCTTTACGGCAAATATGCCGGAACCGAAATCAGTGTCGACGGCAAAGACTATCTAATTATGCGCCAATCCGATGTATTGGCCGTTTTGTAAATGGTAATTTATAACAGATTAAAATTAAGTTAATTATGGCAAAAGAGATAAAATTCAACATTGAGGCAAGAAACCTTATGAAAGAGGGTGTTGATGCCCTTGCAGATGCAGTAAAAGTTACACTTGGTCCTAAAGGAAGGAACGTAGTGATCGACAAAAAGTTCGGCTCACCTCAAATAACAAAGGATGGAGTTACTGTTGCAAAAGAGATCGAACTGGAGAACAGATTCGCTAATATGGGCGCTCAAATGGTTAAAGAGGTTGCATCTAAAACCGCCGATCAGGCCGGTGACGGAACAACAACTGCAACAGTTCTGGCTCAATCAATAATCTCAGTTGGTCTTAAGAATGTTACAGCAGGAGCAAATCCTATGGATCTGAAGAGAGGTATCGATAAAGCTGTTGAAGCAGTTGTAAAGAGTCTCAAAAATCAGAGCCAGTCAGTTGGCGAAGACATTACCAAAATCGAACAGGTAGCTTCTATCTCTGCCAATAATGATGTCACAATTGGAAAGCTTATTGCAGAGGCAATGAGCAGGGTAAAAAAAGAGGGTGTTATAACAGTTGAAGAGGCGAAAGGAACCGAAACCGAAGTTAAAGTTGTTGAGGGGATGCAGTTCGACCGCGGATATCTATCTGCCTACTTTATGACAAATCCTGAAAAGATGGAGGCTGTTCTTGAGCAACCACTTATCCTTATTACCGATAAGAAAATATCTGCAATGAAAGACCTTATGCCTGTTCTTGAGCCTGTTGCACAAGGTGGCCGTTCACTTTTGATTATTGCAGAAGATGTTGAAGGAGAAGCTCTTGCAACTCTTGTTGTAAACAGGCTTCGCGGTACTCTCAAAATCGCTGCAGTTAAGGCTCCCGGATTCGGAGACAGGCGTAAAGAGATGCTGGAAGACATAGCTGTTCTTACAGGTGGTGTTGTGATTTCGGAAGAGAAGGGTTTAACTCTTGATGCTGCTACTCTCGATATGTTGGGTCGTGCCGAAAAGGTAACCATCGACAAGGAGAACACTACAATTGTTAACGGTGCAGGTGAAAAAGAGAAGATCGATAACAGGGTTGCTCAAATCCGTAAGCAGATGGAGGCAACAACTAGCGATTACGATCGTGAGAAGCTACAGGAGAGACTTGCGAAACTTGCCGGTGGTGTTGCAGTACTGTATGTTGGTGCAGCTACAGAAGTTGAGATGAAGGAGAAGAAGGACAGAGTAGATGACGCACTCAGCGCTACAAGAGCCGCCGTAGAGGAGGGAATCGTTCCGGGTGGTGGTGTAGCATACATCCGCGCAATTGAGGATCTCAAAAACCTTAAAGGTGACAACGAAGATGAAAATACAGGTATTGCAATTGTTTCCAGAGCTATAGAAGAGCCATTGCGTATGATTGTAACAAATGCCGGAGTTGAAGGGAGTATAGTTGTACAAAAGGTAAAAGAGGGAAAAGCTGACTACGGATACAATGCAAGAACAGATAAGTATGAGGAGCTCTTTAAAGCCGGGGTAATCGACCCTACCAAGGTTACAAGAGTTGCACTGGAAAATGCCGCATCGGTAGCTGGAATGTTCCTGACAACCGAATGTGTACTTGCCGAAAAGAAAGAGGAGACACCTGCTGCAATGAATCCTGCCGCAATGGGTGGTATGGGAGGAATGATGTAATCCCACAACCTTTAAGAGATGTTAAAAATTGGTGATAAAGCTCCCGATTTTAAGGGAACTGATCAGGATGGAAAGGTATTAAGCCTTTCCTCCTTTTCCGGTAAAAACCTTGTGATTTACTTCTATCCTAAAGACAACACCCCGGGCTGTACAGCCGAGGCATGCGACCTGAGAGATAACTACGACAGATTTATAAGTCTGGGTTATGAGGTTATAGGTGTTAGTAAGGATAGCGAAAAATCTCACAAAGGATTTGCGGAAAAATTTTCTCTCCCGTTCTCACTCATTTCCGATACGGATGGTAAGATAGTAGAGGCATACGACGCCTGGGGGGAGAAGAAATTTATGGGCAGAACATATATGGGAATAATTAGAAAAACCTATGTTGTCGATGAAAACGGAACAATTACCGACATAATCGATAAAGTAGACACCAAAAACCATTCGGCCCAGATTATTCCACCAACCAAACAATAACGTGATTTTCAAAGAGTTCGTATTCCGCATTGAATACGGACTCTTTTTCATTTATGGGGTTGTAAAATGAAATTTCGAGTTCTCCGCAATCTCTTGGAGAGAATCTCTTGACAAAGATCTGATCGGCGAAATTTACATTTGAGAGTGACATTCTTTTATAGACAGCCTCCTTTGCACACCAGTATATAGCAAGATGTGTATTTCTGTTTTTTTCCGAGAGATCCTCTATCTCTTCGGCAGATAGTGCCCTCTTTTCAACCACAGAAAAATCTCTTGACAAGGACTCAATATCGACACCTACGCTAAGTTCCGGATGGGTCAGAATTACTACAAAACGGTTTGTATGAGATATACTGATCTCCACGATACTGTTTTGCAAAAAGGGACGACCATTGTCGTGATGCCCCAAATATACCTTATCGTCGAAGATTTCATTCAGAAGTGCCCTAACTGCCAGCTTCTCCTTCCTCCTTGCCTCGCTTCTGATTATAAGCAACTCCTCTATTTCCGAGTTCGGTAGTGAACAGAGATCCATAAGCTCGGCTTCACTCTCGGTAATTTCCCAAATAGCAAGCAGAGCGTCGTTTTCCAACTCTCTCCTTAAATACAGCGCCATATTGTTGAAAATTTATTCGATAAAAGAGTCTCCCTGCCGGCAAAATCTGCAGCACAGAAAAAAATTGACTGGATCAGAACGATCCGCCCGGGGTGATAATCATCTAAAAGACAACTGGGAGGTTCCAACTCTTCTCTTTATTAATTCCCTGCAAATATAATCAATTTATCACGGCAAAAAACTTCTCCTGCATAAAAACAGGATAGTATGACGTTTTGGCTCTTCTAAGACCCTCATCGCCAGCATCATCCTCTCTGTTTATATATGTAAAGGCCCGTGCCTCTCTCTCGGCAAACTCCCGGTTTATCATCTGATAGCAACCCCTTAAGGAGACCTTTGCCTTCTCTATGTGTACAACGAAAGTATCACTGTTTAGCTTTTCTCCCATGGAGTATGCCACAACCTTTCCATCCAGCCTCAATAGCCCTCCCTTTAATTTAAGATCGCTAAAATGGGTAAGAGCTTTGCCAACCGCACAAAGTTCACTAGCCAGGGATTTGTCACCATCACAACCACCGGACTCTATACACCACTCTTCGGTGAAATTTACACACTCCTGTAGATTCGCTTCGCTAATCTCTTCATAGCTCCAGCCCGGAAGCTCCTTAAACCTCTGCAAGTGATTCCTTTTGGGCTGAAGTTTCTTACCTGAGAGCGTAATAAGTTTTTCACTCTCATATATATAGTCAAAACTATCCCTTGCTGGTGTGAATTCAACATCGGAACCATAGATTTCGCTTAACAATGGGAGCATCTCCTTTGGAATGGCCATAATTGCAAGGCGGCAACCTCTGCTCTTTGCATCATCCCTGAGAGCATTGAGAACATCTCTGTAATCGCCCTTCCCGGCCGGGAAAAGATACCTTGTGTTTTCACCCTCCCCCGATCTTAAAATGAGGAAATCTTTATATCTGCCTATTCTTGAGCCAAAGACAGGCTCCCATATAAAAAGGTTGGTAAAATTATACTCGGCCCCTCTGAAGTCGGAATATTGCAAAAGCTCATCCACCCAGATCTTGTCCGATATCTCAATTCTTCTAAATTCTAACATAGAGAGTGATTATTCAGAAAGCCATCTGTTCAGGATATCTCTGGCCTCGCTCTTCATCGGCTCAGGCAGTGAGTAGATTCTTGTCCTGTGGCTCCCCTGTGGTTCCACAAAAACAACAACACTGCCCGATGTTTGTTCATTCATAAAACCTACAGAACTCCACGGATCGATGCCTCCATAGATGAACATAATATGATTGGTGGTGTTTTTGATAAAACGTTTTTGCATATTATACAGAGATTTATCGAACCCTGTGCTGTAACCCTCTGGAAGAAGCAATTTCTTAAGATAGCCTTTACTTTTTTTAATGGTTAGTAATCCTTTAAATGGTTTTATATCGTATCCGTAATATCCGAGCTCTTTAGCTGCCTGAACATAGAATGGCTCGGTTGCCCCCCCTACTGCAAAGTAGTCCGGAGAGCTAACCCTCATCCAGTAACGGAAAATATCCCTGTCGGAAGCTGCAGATGTAGGAATACCCTTCGGGTCATAACCCCATTGCCAGAATGAGAAAGAGTATTCAAGGACTGTATAGTCATATATTTCATTCATTCCAGCCCCGAATTTCAGATTATTTGCTGTACACAGAGAATCAAACAGCGGCATTAAGGCGCCTCTTTTCCTGAGTAGTAACTTTTGAAAATCAAGCACTTTTTTACGGACCTCCGGGGTGCCTACCTTGTCGGCAATAAAAGGTTCGTGCCGGCCATCTTCAAGAGACCTGCACAGAGGCGCTACGTAAGCTACAGTAATATCTACGTCGGTAGGATAAAATGCCGTATATATAATTGCGTTCTGACCACCTTTGCTTATCCCGGTTGCAATCCATTTCCCTTTATAGATAGATGCAAATGCCTCTCTAATCCTGTGCAGATCATTTGCTTCGTTCCGGGCATTTAAATATTTCCAGTTGCCGCCCGATGGGGTGGATTCAAGAAAATACCGATGTTCAACAAAAATAACATTCGCTCTCAGGAGCCGCGAGAGCTCCTCCCTGTAACTCGGATTCTCTATATTGCCGGCACCGTAACCCTCTGTTACAAAAACCACAGGTGCATTATAACCCTCGTGCATTACATATACACGTTGCAGAAATTTTGCTCCGATCGTGTCTGAATAATCCACCGGCTGTTCAAATTTAAGCTCATACTTTTCGGCATATGGGCCCGAGAGTAGCGGCCTCACCTCTTTAACTGCACTTATGCTCTTAACTCTGTTGATTAAAGAGTCCCTCTGAGCAGCGTTTACATTTGGGCTTAAGAATATGAAGGAGAGCAGCACCAGCTGCAAAACCAACAATTTAATTCTTTTCATTTGATATGGGATATAAGACAAAAATAAATAAAAAAGCTTACTTTTGTCGCAAAATTTTAGATAATGAGCAACTTCGTACAAGAACTTACCTGGCGTGGAATGGTGCACAATGTTATGCCCGGCACCGAGGAGCAGTTAATGAAAGAGAGAACAAGCGCATATGTGGGAATCGATCCTACTGCAGATTCTCTTCACATCGGACACCTGGTAAGTATTATGATGCTTAAGCACTTGCAGGCCGCAGGCCACAAACCTATTGCACTCATCGGCGGAGCAACAGGTATGATCGGAGACCCCTCAATGAAATCATCCGAAAGAAATCTGCTCGACGAACAGACGCTAAGACACAACCAACAGGCAATAAAAAATCAGCTCTCACGTTTTCTGGACTTCGATTCGAACTCCCCAAACAGTGCAATTCTGGTCAATAACTACGACTGGATGAAGGAGTACACATTTCTTGCTTTCATCAGGGATATCGGCAAACATATTACCGTGAACTATATGATGAGCAAGGACTCCGTAAAGAAGAGGATAAGCGGAGAGGAGCGGGAAGGAATGTCCTTTACTGAATTTACATATCAGCTGGTGCAGGGCTACGATTTTCTATACCTGTATGAGCACTTCAACTGCCGCTTGCAGATGGGTGGAAGTGACCAGTGGGGAAATATTACCACAGGAACAGAGCTTATCCGCAGAAAGATGAATGGTGAGGCGTATGCACTTACTTGCCCTCTTATTACAAAGGCCGATGGCGGAAAATTCGGCAAAACAGAGCAGGGAAATATCTGGCTGGATCCTAAATATACCTCTCCATACACATTCTACCAGTTCTGGCTCAATGTAAGCGACGAGGATGCCGAAAAGTACATTAAGATATTCACAATGCTTTCGAAGGAGCAGATATCCGAGGCTGTTGAGAGTCATAAAAAGGAGCCTCATCTGCGCAACCTTCAGAAACTTCTGGCAAAAGAGGTAACAGTAATGGTTCACGGATCCGACGAATATGACAAGGCGCTTAACGCATCTGCAATACTATTCGGAAACTCCACTTCGGATGCTCTCAAAACGATAGATGAGAATACATTCCTTTCGGTTTTCGAAGGGGTGCCTCAATTCGGCGTAAGCAGAGCGGATCTTCCGGGAAATATTGTAGAGTTACTGGCGGTAAAAAGTTCAGTTTTCCCGTCAAAAGGTGAGTGTCGCAAGATGATAGCCGCAGGTGGTTTAAGCATCAACAAGGAGAAGTGCGACTCTCCCGATTCGGAGATTGGTCAGGATCATCTTCTTAACGATAAGTATATTCTGGTTCAGAAGGGCAAGAAGAGCTACTTTATTTTAAAACTTGAATAGTGATGGAAGGAGAGAGTACAAGACAACAAAAAGTGGGCAGGCAGATTCAGAAGGATCTTGCTGAGATTTTCCGCCAAAAGGGGATGGCTGCATATAATGGAGCAATGGTCTCCGTTACAGGGGTGAGAGTTAGTCCCGACCTCTCATTTGCAAAGGTTTACCTTAGTGTATTCCCGTCGGAAAAGTCGGATGGTGTTCTGAAAATCATATCGGACTCTTCAAAATCTATCAGAGGAGAGCTGGGAAGAGTAGTTTCCAAACAGCTTAGAATTGTTCCGGAACTTGCTTTCTATATTGATGATTCACTGGACTATGTCGAAAGAATAGATCAGCTTCTTAAAAAATAGGAAATAAGGTGAGACTGCCACTCTTCATAGCCAGGCGTTACCTTTTCGCAAAGAAGTCCCACAATGTAATCAATGTCATTTCGCTCATCAGTTCGGCAGGGGTTGCGCTGGGAACGATGGCTCTTATTGTAGTCCTCTCTGTTTACAATGGTTTTGAGGGACTTATCAAAACCCTGTACAATTCATATGAGCCCGATCTGCTCATACTTCCAGCTAAAGGGAAATCATTTATCCCTGAAGGCAAGGTGTTCGATTTCCTAAAGAGCTCACCACAGATAAGCTCATACTGCGAAGTTGTTGAGGAGAACATTTTTCTCCGGTATCGTAACGAAGAGGCAATTGCAACGATGAAGGGGGTTGACTCCTCTTTTCTTAATAACAAGAGATTAAATGACTTCATAATTGAGGGAGAGTTCGCTCTCAAATTCGGAGAGCTTCCTCAGGCTGTAGTGGGCAGAGGAGTTGCGGCACAAACAGGAATTAATATTCACTTTGTAGATCCGCTTATACTATATTATCCCGACAGAGAGAGCGACATTTCGCTATTGAATCCATCTGCTTCACTCAACTCGGAAAAGATATACCCATCCGGAATATTCTCTATTGAGAGCGGTATAGACAAAAAGTATATTTTTGTTCCAATCGAGGTTGCACGGAGATTGCTTGGATACGATAAAGATGCTACGGCTCTCGAGATAAATTTGACAAAAGAGAGCGATGTAGTCTCTTTTGAGAAGAGTCTGGAGAAGATGGCCGGGGACAATCTTATAATCAAAAATCGCTACGAACAGAGAGAGACCGTCTATAAGATGATGAAAACAGAGAAGCTTGCAATATATGTTATCCTCATCTTCATCTTAACAATTATATCTTTTAATATTTACGGTAGCCTCTCTATGCTGATCATCGAAAAGAGAGAGGACAGCGAGACTCTTAAGGCAATGGGTGCAAGAGAGAAGACAGTACGGGATATATTTCTGCTTGAGGGCTGGCTGATATCCCTTGCAGGAGTTGTAACAGGGGCTGTTCTAGGGGTCGCAATTACCCTTCTTCAAAAATTTTTCGGCATAGTTCCAATGCCCGGGAATTTTATTGTAGACTCCTACCCTGTTGTGTTAAAGCTCTCAGATATAGCGCTTTCCGTTTTTGGAGTAACATTAATAGGCTATATTGCTGCAAGACTTCCGCTAAGAATTTTAAAAAAATTCTAAAAAATTTTGCATCCCTTGCAGCATTTTCACACCATTGTGCATCTATAGTATGTAGGTTTGGGTTTTAGTACACAAAAAGGTTGGTTTCAGTAGCGGGGAACCAACCTTTTTACTTTTTAAATATGCCGAACACTGCCGAACCGCTACCACTCATTGAGGCATAAATAGCTCCCCTTTCATACATTTTTCTTTTGTACTCCTCAATTACAGGGAACATTTTAAAGATACTCGGTTCAAAATCATTGAAAATATTTTCTCTCCACCTCTCAATAGGAAGCCCGATCAGCTCTCTCAGAGGCGTTTGCGGAATAGCAGGTATGATCTTGGAGTATGCCAACGCTGTTGAAACCGAAACATCAGGTTTCTCTACCTCAATTGCACAATCTTTAAGGGCCGGAATATCGATTTTTGAGAGGATTTCGCCTCTCCCAGAAGCGTAATACCCTTGAGGCACCAATGGGTCCAGATCGCCCGATAATACAAAATATGGGCAGTCACTTCCCAAAAGGGCGGCATAATTTGCCAGTTCGTCAGTAGTGAGCCCAAGAGCAAAGAGTTTATTTATCAATATAAGTGCAGATGCTGCATCCGAAGAGCCGCCTCCAAGCCCGGCTCCAAAAGGGATTTTTTTGTAAAGATGTATCTCTACCGGAGGAATATCGAAATCTCCCTTCAAAAGCTCATAAGCCTTTACGCAAAGATTTTTGGAGGGATCACAGTCCAACTCCATTCCATAAAGATTCATCGATAGAGCTCCTGACTCCACTATTTCAAGAATATCTGACACGGGGGCCGGAAAGAAAAGGGTCTCCAGATTATGGAATCCGTCCGAACGTTTTTCCGTAATCTGAAGACCTATGTTCACCTTCGCTTTAGGGTAGCTAATCATCTAACCACATTTTGAGTATCCGCAGGCCATACAAACCAGACACCCCTCCTGATATACAAGCTCGTGTGAGTCGCATTTTTCGCATTTGCGGCCCGACTCGTCTTTGGTTCCGTCGGGTATATAGCGTTTTATGGCCACCGTTTTTCCAGGTATTTATTGCCTCGCTGTCAAGTTGAAGCCCTCTTACAAGATTTACTACATCGACAATAGGCATTCCATTTCTCAAAACTCCCGATATCAACTTTGCATAGTTCCAGAACTCCTTGTTGAACATATGGGAGATTCCTCCTACTGTATTTTTGTATCCGTATCGGTCTACATATTGAAAGTCATATCTTGAATTTCCGTCGTCGTCTCTCTCTTTCACAATGTATCCCATTGATATCGATTTAGGAATGGTTCTGGAATCCTCTTCAATAAGACCGGTAAAGATCTCATAAGGGGCTCCGTTCACGAGGCCGACAAAGGCAATCCACTGTTCAACTCCGTTTTTGAACCTTATAACCTCTGCCTCCAACGATTTAGGTCTCTCCTTAATCTTTATAACGCTCTCTTTGCCATCACCCTCCTTGGCAGATACAAGAACTCCCGAGCGGGAACCGTCTCTATATACTGTGATCCCTTTACATCCACTCTCCCAGGCAGTCTTATACACCTCAGCCACAAGCTCTTCTGTAACGCTCTGAGGAAGATTAACAGTTACGCTGATAGAGTGATCTACCCACTTTTGCATCTTTCCCTGCATCTTTACCTTTGCCACCCAATCGATGTCATTTGAAGTTGCCTTGAAATACGGCGATTTTGCAACAAGCTCCTCAAGCTTGTCGTTAGGCATCTCTACTATTTTATCTTTGCTGTATCCGTTAACCTCACACCATGTAAGGAATTTATGGTGAAATACATAATACTCCTCCCATGCATCACCGACCTCATCACGGAATGATATAACAACATTTTTGTCGTTTGGATTCACCTTGCGTCTCCTTTTGTAGAACGGAAGGAAGACCGGTTCGATTCCCGATGTTGTTTGAGTCATAAGACTTGTGGTGCCGGTAGGGGCAATTGTGAGCATGGATATATTTCTTCGTCCGTGACGTGCAATCTTTTCGTAAAGATCCTCATCCTCCTTTCTCACTCTGAGAATCATAGGATTATTTACCTCTCTCGATGCATCGTAAATCGGGAATGCTCCTCTCTCGACAGCCATCTGCGCAGATGAACGGTAAGCCTCCACAGCGAGAGTCTTTTGTACCTCAACAGCAAAATCAATCGCCTCTTCTGTTCCATAGATTAAACCCAGAGCGGCAAGCATATCACCTTCGGCAGTGATTCCAAGCCCTGTTCTGCGACCTCCGAGAGTCTTCTCTCTGATCTTTTCCCAGAGTCTGAGCTCTGCACCCTTTACCTCCTCCTCTTCGGGATCTGCGCTGATTTTTTCAATAATTGCCTCAATCTTCTCCATTTCAAGATCGATAAGGTCATCCATAAGCTTCATGGCTTTTCTCACGTGCTCCTTAAAGAGCTCCATATTGAATTTAGCCTTCGGAGTAAATGGATTTTCAACATATGAGTAGAGATTGATAGCCATCAGTCTGCAAGAGTCATAAGGACATAGCGGAATCTCTCCGCATGGGTTTGTACTAACGGTTGCGTAGCCAAGATCGGCATAACAATCTGGAAGCGACTCTCTTATAATGGTATCCCAGAAAAGAACTCCAGGCTCAGCCGATTTCCAGGCGTTGTGTATAATCTTTTTCCAAAGGGCAGATGCGTCAATCTCCTTTGTAAAGCGTGGATTCTGAGAATCGACAGGGAATGTTTGTACATATGGTTTATTGTGCAGTGCTGCTCTCATAAACTCATCATCGATCTTTACAGAGACATTTGCACCTGTAACCTTGCCCTGCTCCATCTTCGCATCGATAAAACTCTCCGAATCGGGGTGTTTGATAGAGATTGAAAGCATCAGAGCTCCCCTTCTTCCATCCTGAGCAACCTCTCTGGTAGAGTTTGAGTATCTCTCCATAAAAGGGACGACACCTGTTGAAGTAAGTGCACTGTTAAGCACTGCGCTCCCTGCAGGACGTATATGTGACAAGTCGTGTCCCACTCCACCTCTTCTCTTCATCAATTGTACCTGCTCCTCATCAATTCTCATGATTCCTCCGTAAGAATCGGCAGGCTTCTTGTGACCGATCACAAAACAGTTGGATAGAGATGCTACCTGGTGTTTATTGCCGATCCCGGTCATCGGCCCGCCTTGCGGAACAATGTACCTGAAATCTTTCAGAAGGTCATAGATCTCTTCCTCGGTAAGAGGATTTTCATATCCCGCCTCAATTCTCGCAAACTCCGATGCCAGCCTTCTGTGCATTTCGTCGGGGCTCTTTTCAAAAAGATTCCCGAATGAGTCCTTCATTGCATACTTGCTGATCCAAACAGAGGCAGCCAATTCATCTCCCTTAAAATATTCAAGGCTAGATTTAAGGGCCTCTTCGTGGGTATAAGTCTTCATATCTGGTATATGTATTTAGTTCAGGGTTTTAGACACTTTTATGAGGTAAAAAAAAGTCGAGAGAAGACTCATCGACTTGTTACAAATTTATAGGAAAATGAAAATTATCTCCCCCTATAGTATCAGATTTTATCAACCATTAATTAACATCTGTCGTCGGCATCCAATACTGCGTACGACCTAAAAGTCCCGATTTATCGAGAGAACCTCTTACTTTCAGCTGTTTTTTCCCGTTATCAAAAGAGATAGTACAGTTGTAAATTTTCCCGTTTGAAGGATCGAGAATATTCCCTCCGTTAAGTTTATTTTCGTCCTGCTTCATATTCGTGATGAATTTAAGCCCGACGATAGGTTTATTTTTATTTTCACCGGTACACTTTTCACACTTCTTGTCCTGAGGACCGGTGAATATTTTAAGGATTACCCCCTCATATACGCCGTTACTGGCTTTATAAATCTTCACAAGAGATTTTTTATTTCCATCTTCATCTATAGTATACCAGTTTCCGGTAATCTTCCCAATCTGACCAAACGACAGCGCAGATATTGCCATCGACAAAATAGTTAAATAAAGTTTTCTGTTCATAATTCTATAGTTTTAGGATTAGCAGCAATTTACACTACAATTGGCACAATGGCTGAATTCGCCACGCAGCCTGCTCTCAACCAGCTCCTCAAGACGGATCTTAAGGTTTTCATTAGTGATGGTTTCGAGCACATCATTTACAAAAGCTAGCTGTTGAAGCAGCTTTGCCTCATCACGACCGATACCCCTCGATCTCATATAGAAGAGAGCCTCCTCGTCCAGACGTCCGCTTGTAGCACCGTGAGAGCACTTAACATCATCTGCATAAATAACAAGCTGAGGCTGAACAAAAGCCTTGGCTGTTCTTTTCAGAAGCAGATTGTGATTTGCCTGGTATGCTTCGGTCTTTTGAGCATCCCTGTCAACAAAGATCTTTCCGGCAAATGAGGACCTTGCATCGTCGTCCAAAATCCCCTTGAAGAGCTGGGAGCTATGACAGTTTGGTTTATGATGATGCATATTTACAATTGTTGACATCTCCTGAGAACCATCGGCAAGGCATAGCCCGTTCAATTCACATGAAGCCTGCTCTCCGTTTATGTGAGCCACAACTTCATTGGAGATCTTTGCCCCGTGAAGAGTTACAATAGTTATTTTAACCAGGGCACCATCTGCAATATTTAAAACAAACTTGGTTTCGTGAGAAGAGTTGTTATTCTCGTTCTGCATAACCACAACCTCAGTAACAGATTTTGGTCCTGCATTAAGTGCAATAGTATCTATTGTTGAGTAGCTGTCCAGGGTAAGTGTGTGTGAACATAAAAGCAGAGAGAAGGATGAATCCTCCCCCACGCTTATTTGATGTGTAAGGTTGAGCGGAGTACCCGCAGATGAGTCCCTTACGGCAATAATCTGCAGTGTACCAGGAGCTTTAACCCCCTTTTCCACAGCAATATGCGATCCTCCACCGCTCACTTCCGCAAGAGAGACTCCTCCGGGCAGATTTGCTCCTCCCTGTACTAGCCCGTTTATTACAAAAGCCTGAGCTGTATCGGGCAGAGGTACTCTGCAGCGGAAAACCTCGGGGATTTCCGGTGTATATGTGAATTTACCTTCCATTTTCCTCCTCTTTAATGAGCCAGTCATATCCTCTCTTCTCAACCTCAAGCGCTAACTCCTTACCCGCAGTTTTAATAATTCTTCCGTCGTATAGAATATGAACGATATCGGGCACAATATAATCAAGCAGTCTTTGATAGTGGGTAATTACAATAAATGCATTATCCTCTCTGCGAAGCTTGTTAACTCCGTTTGCAACTATTCTGAGCGCATCTATATCCAGCCCGGAATCGGTCTCATCTAGAATAGCGAGTGAAGGATCGAGCATTGCGAGTTGAAAAATCTCGTTCCTCTTCTTCTCTCCCCCTGAAAAACCGACATTCACACCACGCGAAGAGAACGAACTGTCCATCTCTACAATGGCCATTTTCTCCCTCATCATCTTAAGGAATTCAGCGGCATTCACAGGCGGAAGACCCCTATATTTGCGCTGTTCATTAATGGCAGTCTTCATAAAATTGACATTGCTCACTCCCGGAATCTCAACCGGATATTGAAAACCCAGAAAAATTCCCTCTCTTGCCCTCTCTTCGGGAGAGAGATCAAGCAGATTGCCATCTTTATAGGTGACATCCCCGGAGGTAACATCAAAGTGATCCCTGCCGGCCAGAACCGAAGATAGTGTACTTTTCCCCGAACCGTTAGGACCCATGATTGCATGAACCTCACCGGCTTTTATTTCAATATCTATTCCCTTAAGAATCTCCTTACCGTTAATAGATGCGTGTAAATCTTTTATCTTTAACATATTATTATACTTAATCGTTTTCATTTTTCCATTGCCTCCTCCACATTGCAAACCCGAAAAAGGCAAGAACAAGATATGCAGCGCTCACCATTGGCATAAAAGCCAGCCCCGCAAGTAAATATAAGACAATATTTGTAACATTAACTATGAACCAGGCTCCCCAGCACTCAAGCCTCTTTTGGGCAGACAGATACTGGGCAAGAAGAATCATCCCGGTGACGAATGAGTCGAGATATGGTTTCCGCGCAACACCGAAGTAATCGGGAAGAATGGAGTGAATATTTGACAGGAATGTTCCCCAAATAACAACAAAGAGAATAATCACCGATGGGATAATTATCCACTCTTTTTTATTCAAAAGTGTGATCTTAAGCTGTTTTTCGCGATTCTCTTCATCCTTTGCCGGATGTGTCCAGCGATAGTGCCCGAATATATTAATTGCAAACGAAACAGGCTGAAGCAACATGCTGGAATACAATCCCTTCTGAAGAAAGAGGAAGAAGAGCAGGAAGTTGTACAGATACCCTATCCAAAAATTCAATACCTTTCTCTGTGTGGCAAGATATACGCAACCCAGACCCGAAAGTACTGCAACAAACTCCAGCAGACTTACACCCTGTCCACCGATTGAAAACAATATATTTTCTATACTGAACAAATTCTCCATAACCTTAACCTACGCTACCCTCAAGTGTTATTTGCAAAAGTTTCTGAGCCTCTACGGCAAATTCCATCGGAAGCTGATTGAGAACCTCTTTTGCATATCCGTTTACAATAAGACCTACAGCATCCTCTGCACCAATTCCCCTCTGTTGGCAATAGAAGAGCTGATCGTCGCTGATTTTTGAGGTTGTGGCCTCGTGTTCGAGAATTGCACTCTCATTCTCATTTTCAATATAAGGGAATGTGTGCGCACCACATCTGTCTCCTAAAAGCAGAGAGTCACACTGTGTAAAATTTCTTGCGTTGTCGGCATTGGGCAGAACCTTTACCAATCCTCTGTAGCTGTTGTTGCTCCTGCCGGCTGAAATCCCCTTGCTCACGATACGGCTTCGGGTGTTCTTTCCAATATGAATCATCTTGGTGCCGGTATCTGCCTGTTGAAAATTATTTGTTACGGCAGCGGAGTAGAACTCCGACACTGAGTTATCCCCCTTTAATATTGTGCTTGGATATTTCCATGTTATCGAAGAACCGGTCTCAACCTGAGCCCACGATAGTTTGCTGTTATCTCCCTTACAGATACCTCTCTTTGTCACAAAGTTAAAGATACCCCCTTTACCCTGGGCATCGCCCGGATACCAGTTTTGAACTGTTGAGTACTTAACCTCGGCATCCTTCATTACAACAATTTCTACAACGGCAGCATGTAGCTGGTTTTCGTCACGTTGGGGAGCTGTACAACCCTCAAGATAACTCACATAGGAGCCCTCATCGGCAACTATAAGAGTTCTCTCGAACTGGCCTGTCCCTTTGGCGTTTATTCTGAAATAACTCGATAGTTCCATAGGGCATCTTACCCCTTTAGGAATGTAACAGAAAGAACCGTCGCTGAAAACTGCGGAATTAAGCGCCGCAAAGTAGTTATCTCCCAACGGTACTACCGATGCCAGATATTTTTTTACCAAATCGGGATAGTCTCTTACTGCCTCTGAAAATGAGCAGAATATAATTCCCTTTTCGGCAAGTGTTTCGCGAAAAGTAGTCTTTACCGATACTGAATCGAATACGGCATCTACCGCCACTCCGGCAAGAATATTTCTCTCGTCAAGAGGAATTCCGAGCTTTTCAAAAGTGGCCTGCAACTCGGGATCTATCTCCCCCTCCTTTATCTTCCTCTTTGGAGCTGCAAAATATATTATATCCTGAAAATTGATCTCCGGAATTGTCAGATATGCCCAGGTTGGCATTTTCATTGTGGTCCATTTGTTATAGGCCTTTAACCTGAAGTCAAGCATCCATTCCGGCTCCTCCTTTCTGCGGGAGATCTCCCGTATTATATCTTCGTTGAGCCCCTTAGGCAGGAACTCCTGTTCAACAGAGGTTTCAAAACCATGCTGATACTCTGTTTCGGTAACTTTTTGAATTATGTTGTCGCTTTCACTCATTTGGCTGCAAAGTTAAATCTTTTAATCTATTTTTGTGAAAATTATCCGGTGATGAAAACAGACAGCGAAAATAAGAAAAGGACCGATATTTCCGAAGTCGGCAAGGTGGCTTTAACCTCAAACTTACTGGCAAAAGCGGGAAGTACAATATCCTCTTCCGTGATTTTCGGCAAGGAGGGCGATTATATATGGGATAATTCTCACACAATAATGCTCGAAGGAATTGACTTCGACCTTACCTATATGCCCATCAAGTATTTGGGGTACAAATCGGTAATACTAAATCTCGGTCATCTATACTCGAAATTTTTCAAACCGGACAATATTTCAATACGGATTGGACTTTCCGGCCGTTTCTCCGTCGAAGATGTAGAGGAGCTTTGGGATGGAATGATTGCAGCATTCTCAGAACATAAGATTGAGAAAATCTCGTTGGAATTGCAACCATCCTTAACCGGCCTCACCATCTCATCATCTTCACAAGGAAAACAACAAAGAGAGCTCTTTGTTCAAAGAAGAGAGCCTCGCTCCGGAGACCTGATAGCGTTGTCGGGAAATGTAGGGGCAGCCTTTATGGGGCTTCAGCTTCTTGAGAGAGAGAAGCGCCTGTTTACCAGAACATCTGCACAGCCAAATCTGGAGAATCACAAGTTTATATTAAAAGCTTATCTTAACCCGGAGATAAACACATCTCTGTTCGATGAGTTTGAAAACACATCAATATCTCCGCTATACGGGGAGTTTCTTAATACCGGACTTGCCGATGCAGTTAAAATGGCCTGTCATACTACCGGCTTCGGTGCAAAACTATTTCTTGACAGAATTCCGATTGCAGCACAGACATCTGCAATGGCACAGGAGCTTAATATGGATCCCATTACCGCTGCACTTAACGGTGGGAACGATGTTCAGTTCATTTTTATATTACCTATTGAGGAGTATGAGAAGATATCGAAGGAGCTGCCACAGCTTGATATTATAGGGCATCTATGCTCTCCCGAAGTTGGTGCGGTACTTGTTACTCCCGATGGGAACTCACTGGAATTAAAAGCTCAGGGTTGGAGTGAAGGAGTATCTTAGTCCATTATCATTAAAGAAGTCAAGAAGCTGTTGATTCAATGATATCTGGAATTTTTTTGAGAAAAATTCCACGGATATCTGGTTTTTGACATCTGCAACATTTACAAATAGTGTGGTTTTTCCTCTGTTCTCCTTTAATTTTTTTACCAGATTCTTCCTCAGGTATGAGTCTAATTGAGAAACCTCAATATTTAACTTGAGCTGGCGTATAAAGTCCTCCCTGGTGTTTGCCAGGTGTCTCATACTCCTTATTTTCAATATGTACTCAACATTTGCTTCGGCATTTTCAGGAGAATCCTGTTTTTGAAATACCGGGAATCTGGTTGTAATCTGACACCTGACCAACAGTGGAATTCCTTGTTGCGTATACTGCATAAAGGCCTCGTAATCTTTCCCGTATAGTGCAAAAGAGATAGATCCGTCGAAATCTTCAAGTGTAAAATTTACGAAAGGCTTGCCTGAACTTCTCGAATATGAGGTTTTTGCAGTACTTACCATACCGGCGATAATTATCTCCTTCCCACGGACACTCTCATCCTTCTGGGCTAGTATGAGATACTCCGCAGCCTGGTTCAGAGAGCAGTTTGTAAAATTCTCTATTTCGAATCTGAATTGATCCAGCGGGTGTGCAGATATATACATTCCGATGAGCTCCTTCTCTCTCTTAAGCAGCTCCAGATTGTCAATATCCGGTACCGGAGGAATTTCGGGAGTTACAGGTTTTGGGCTGTGTGTATCTCCGAAAAGTGAGGTACCTTCGGACATATAGTCGCACTGAATTCTGTTACCATACCTCAGCAGCTGATCCAGGAAGGTTTCATCTTTTGCATTTGTTGCAAAAAACTGCTCTCTTTTTAACTGGTTAAGACTGTCGAAAGCACCCGCATAAACAAGTGACTCAATTGTTCTTTTATTTACTGCAGAGAGATTGACCTTCTCTACAAACTCAAAAACCGATGTGAATGCTCCTCCGTCGAGAGCCTCCCTTGCTTTAACTATCTGCTCAACGGCACCTGCTCCAACACCCTTGACACCGGCCATACCAAACCTGATATCCCCGTGTTTATTAACCGTGAATGTATCTGAACTTTCGTTTATATCAGGACCCAATACATTTATGCCCATCCTCTTACACTCATCCATCAATTTGGCAATTTCACCAATATCATTAAGATTCCGGCTAAGAGTAGCAGCCATATATTCTGCCGGGAAGTTGGCCTTTAGCCATGCCGTCTGGTAGCCTACCCAGGCATAACAGGCAGAGTGTGATTTATTAAAAGCGTATTCGGCGAATGATTCCCAGTCTTTCCATATCTTCTCGAGGATCTCTTTTGAGTGGCCATTGTTCCCTCCACCCTCGAGAAAATCCTTTTTCATCTTCTCCATTGTCTCCTTCTGCTTCTTACCCATGGCTTTTCTGAGAGTATCGGCATCACCCTTGGAAAACCCTGCAAGTTTTTGAGAAAGAAGCATAACCTGCTCCTGATATACCGTAATTCCGTACGTATCCTGAAGAATCTCCTCCATCTCCGGCAGGTCGTACTCAATTTGCCTTAACCCCGATTTCCTCTGAACAAAATCTGGGATATAGTCCATAGGACCAGGCCTGTAGAGTGCATTCATAGCAATCAGGTCTTCGAACCTGTTTGGCTTGAGCTCTCTCAGCCACTTTCTCATCCCGTCCGATTCAAACTGGAATGTCCCTACAGTGTCCCCCCGGCTGAATAGCGCATAAGTAGCCTTATCGTCCAACGGAATATGATCTATGTCCACATCGATATTTTTGGACTTTCTGATATTGTCGACAGCATCTTTTATGATTGAGAGCGTCCTCAAACCGAGGAAGTCCATCTTAAGAAGCCCCACCTCCTCAATAAATGATCCCTCGAACTGAGAGACCCACATCTCCTCTCCGGTATCCTTATCCTTGGCAATGCTGATTGGAATAAACTCCCGCAAGTCGTCACGCCCAATAAGAATTGCACAGGCGTGTACACCCACATTTCTCACTGTACCCTCAAGTTTTTGCGCAAACTCTATCGTGTCTTTAACGAGTTGAGTACCAGACTCCACAGCCGACTGAAACTCAGGAGCGTATTTTAAACAGTTTGCGATTGTTACATCGGGAACCTTGCCGTCGATCTCGCTGAATTTAGCAGGAATAAGCTTGGCGAGCCTGTCTGTCTCGCTTAGGGGCAGCTTTTGTATTCTTCCCACATCGCGTATTGCACTCCTGGCCGCCATTGTTCCGAAGGTTATAACGTGCGAAACCTTCTCCTTACCATACTTCTCCTCCACATATTTTAACACCTTGGAGCGGCCGTCATCGTCGAAGTCGATATCGATATCGGGCATAGAGATTCTGTTCGGATTGAGGAAACGCTCAAAGAGCAGGTCGTACTTAAGCGGATCGAGCTCTGTTATCTTCAAGCAATACGCCACTACAGACCCTGCTACCGAGCCCCGCCCAGGCCCCACTGAGACACCCATATCCCTAGCTGCATGAATAAAATCCCTGACAATGAGAAAATAGTCGGGGAATCCCATTCGTGTAATTGTCTCAAGCTCAAAATCGAGCCTCTCGGAAATTTCCGGAGTTACCTCACCATACCGGGACCTTGCTCCCTCATATGTAAGGTCATGCAGATATATATTTGGATCCTCATATCCTTCGGGAAGAGGGAAATAGGGCATAATTGGTTTGGAGTCGATTGAGTAGACCTCAACCTTTTCGGCAATCTCCAGTGTGTTCTCCAGAATCTCCGGAAGATCGGAAAATATCTCTGCCATCTCGGCCTGAGTCTTAAGATACTCCTGTTTAGAGTATCTCAACCTGTCCGGATCGTCATAATCGGCATTTGTTGTAAGGCAGATGAGTCTGTCGTGAGCCTCTCTGTCATCAGAAGAGACAAAGTGCACATCGTTGGTAGCAATACACTTTACTCCATGTTTTGCCGCAAGTTTAAGAATTACCTCATTAACCTTCTGCTGCTGAGGAAAAACAGATGTATCTGCTCCCGGGACATCAGTCTCATGACGCTGAAGTTCAAGATAGTAATCCTCTCCAAAAAGATTTTTGTACCAGAGAATAGTCTCTTCAGCTTCATCTATGCGGCCTGCCGCTATCGCCCTCGGCACCTCCCCCGCAAGGCAGGCCGATGAACAAATAAGATTACTCCCGAACCTCTCCAGTAACTCTCTGTCAATCCTCGGTTTATAGTAGTAGCCCTCAATAAATGCGTAGGATGAGAGTTTAATGAGATTTCTGTACCCTTCAATATTTTTTGCAAGCAGAACCAAGTGGTAGCTGCTCTGATCCTCACGTCCGCGTTTAAGGAAACGCCCCTCTTTTGAAACATAAAACTCGCATCCGATGATGGGTTTTACGGTAGGATATTTTTTTGCAACTTTTAGAAACTCCTTGACTCCAAACATATTACCATGGTCGGTAATAGCCAGAGCCTGCTGGTTATCGGCCGCGGCTGCTGCAAAAAGTTTATTTATGGGAGCGGCACCATCCAGAATAGAGTACTGGGTGTGCACGTGAAGGTGTACGAAGGACATTATTATTTAAATTGAGCTATAAAGATAATCAAACGGGGAGAATTATACCAATTCAGATCCTGTCATCTCTGCAGGTTTTTCTATTCCCATGATTTTGAGAATAGTGGGAGCAATATCTGCAAGAATTCCATCTTTGACCTCTTTAATATCCTCATCTACAACAATAAACGGAACCGGATTCAGCGAGTGGGCTGTATTAGGTGAGCCGTCCGGATTAACTGCGTTATCGGCATTTCCGTGATCGGCAGTAATAAGCACGGTATAACCTGCCGCTTTAGCCACCGGTACAATCTCGCCCACACAGGTATCGACAGTTTCAACCGCTTTGCGAATTGCATCGAAAACTCCTGTATGGCCTACCATATCGCCATTTGCGAAGTTTAATATTATCAAATCGTGATTGTTGTTCTTGATTTCGTTTATGAGTGCCTCTTTGATCTCTACCGCGCTCATTTCGGGCTTAAGGTCATAGGTTGCAACCTTAGGCGAGTTAATAAGGATTCTGCTCTCATTTTCAAAGATCGCTTCGCGCCCTCCCGAGAAGAAGAATGTTACGTGTGCATACTTTTCGGTTTCGGCAATTCTGAGTTGCTTCTTACCTGCAGCTGATACTACCTCTCCTAGAGTCATCTGAACATTCTCCTTATCATAAAGAACGTGCAGTCCTGTAAATTTATCGTCGTAAGGGGTAAGGCAGCAGTAGTATAGAGGAATTCTCTTCATTCCAAACTCAGGCATATCGTTTTGTGTAAGAACAGCTGTAAGCTCTCTTGCTCTGTCGTTTCTGAAGTTGAAGAATATAACTACATCCCCCTCCGAGATTGTTGCCAACGGCTTTCCGTTAGCGTCAACCGCAACCAAAGGTTTAACAAATTCGTCGGTAATATCGCTGTCATAGCTCTTTTGCATTGCATCGGCACCGTTTGTAAAGTGCTCCCCCTCTCCGTTCACCAGCAGGTCGTATGCCAGTTTTACTCTCTCCCATCTTTTATCGCGGTCCATTGCATAGTAGCGTCCAATGATCGAGGCAATCTTACCGGTTGTCTCCGAGAGGTGTTTGTCAAGTTGTTCGATATATCCCTTTCCGCTCTTCGGGTCGGTATCGCGACCATCCATAAAGCAGTGTACAAAAACCTTCGATAATCCCATCTGCTCTGCTACTTTCGTGAAGGCAAAAAGATGCTCCATTGAGCTGTGAACTCCGCCATCCGACACCAATCCCAGGAAATGTACAGCTTTATTGTTGGCAGCTGCATATTCATAGGCATTTTTAATTTCGGGATTTTCAAGCAATCTGTTTTCGCGGCAGGCTTTGTTGATTTTAACCAGATCCTGATAGACCACTCTACCGGCTCCGATATTCAGGTGACCAACCTCCGAATTACCCATCTGCCCGTCGGGTAATCCAACATACTCCCCGCATGCCATAAGTTTGGAAACGGGATACTGTTCTTTAAGTTTGTCTACATTCGGTTCTCCCTGTATATAAATGGCATTGGATTTATCGTGTTTACCCTCTCCCCATCCGTCGAGGATCATTAAAAGTACCTTTTTATTCATAATTATATTTACATTTGTTGGTTACATAAATCGTGGCAAAGTTATACAAATATGCACAAAAAGGAAAACAGAAGAAGGAGTTCAAAGTTCAAAAAGGGGAGCAAAGTTGTTGCTCCGAAGCAGAGGGAGGAGCTCACCGGAAAGGTGAGTATGACGAGAGAGGGCTTTGCATTCATAATTACCGATAAAAACGAAGATGACGTCTTTGTAGGCGCCCGCAAACTCCGGGGTGCTCTCCATAATGATATCGTAAAATATATCGTTACAAAAAACGGTTCCGGAATAAGGAAGAAAGAGGGTGAGGTGACTGCAATTGTCGAGCGGTCAAAAACTCCTTACACCGGTATTCTTCAGATCTCAAGGAGAGAGGCCTGGGTCATTATTGAGAACAGAAACATGCCATATGATATCAAACTGATCGACGATATGGTCAGCAAAGAGGACAATGGCAAAAAGGTAGCTGTAATTGTTGAGAGCTGGCCATCAAAATCTCCGGCTCCTTTGGGGAGAATAACTCAAATTCTTGGAGTTCCCGGAGAGAATGATACCGAAATGCACGCCATTCTTGCCGAATACGGCCTGCCGTACAGATTCGAACCTGTTGTTGAAGAGGAGGCTGCTTCCATTCCGGAAATAATTGACGAAGAGGAGACAAGGCACAGACGCGATTTCAGGAAGATCCCGACTCTGACGATAGATCCAAAGGATGCAAAGGATTTCGATGATGCTATATCTCTTTTACCGCTTGAAAACGGGAACTGGGAGGTTGGGGTTCACATTGCAGATGTTACACACTATGTCAGACCTGGTTCTATCCTGGATAAAGAGGCATATGAGAGAGCCACTTCGGTTTATCTGGCCGACCGGACAGTCCCTATGCTTCCCGAAAAACTCTCAAACAGGCTCTGCTCGTTGAGGCCGAATGAGGAAAAACTCTGTTTTTCCGCTGTTTTCGAGATCACAATTAAAGGAAAGGTTCTCTCAAAATGGTTCGGAAGAACAGTTATTGAATCCGATTACCGATTCGATTATGAGCAGGCACAGCAGATAATTGAGGGCGGAGAGGGCCCTATGAAGAACGAAATTCTGACTCTTCATAAAATAGCCTCGCAACTAAGAGATGAAAGGTTTAAAAAGGGAGCCATAAGCTTCGAAAGGCCCGAAATGAAGGTCGAAGTAGATGAGAATGGAAAACCTGTCAACATATATTCAAAAATAAGCAAGGAATCCAACTGGCTTATTGAAGAGTTTATGCTCCTGGCAAACCGGGAGGTAGCTACCTTCATCGGCAAGCCTAAAGTAGAGAAGGATATTACTGCCAAAACCAAAACTTTTGTATATAGAGTTCACGAAGAGCCGAATCCCGATAAAATTTCAGCCCTCAGAAGCTTTATTCACCATTTTGGATATAAGCTTAATCAGGCTAAAAATGCAAGAGAGCTTTCAAAATCAATAAATAATCTGCTCGAGAGCGTAAAGGGGAAACCCGAAGAGGGAGCAATTGAGATCTTCGCCCTTAGATCTATGGCAAGAGCGGTATATTCAACCGACAATATAGGGCACTACGGACTGGGATTCGAATACTACACGCACTTTACATCTCCAATCAGGCGCTACCCCGATATGATGGTTCACAGATTACTGGCTCACTATATGTCTAAGGGCAAATCCGAAAGCAAATCCAAGTATGAGGAGTGGTGTAAATACTCTTCGGAGAGAGAGCAGATTGCTGCAGAGGCAGAGAGAGCAAGTATCAAGTATAAGACTGTAGAGTATATGCAGGAGAGGATCGGGCAGATATTTGAAGGGACTGTTTCGGGTGTTACAGAGTGGGGAATGTATGTGGAAATTGATGATACCAAAGTAGAGGGAATGATACCTCTGCGTGAAATAAAAAATGACTACTTCGTTTTTGACGAAGAGTCATATACTCTTACCGGAAAGAGAACTAACCGCAAGTTTACACTGGGTAGCCGGGTGAAAATCAGAGTTGAGAAAGCAAATCTTGAGCAGCGACTACTCGATTACTCGCTTATTTGGGAGCAAGCTCAACAGTAAAGTGCCTCATTATTGGGGCCTCCTTTACGATTTTATATCCGCTTCTGATTTTATCGCGCCTGTCGTAAACATTCTTTAATGCTACAGCAATATAGTCCATATGGCTGTTGGTATATACCCTGCGAGGAATTGCCAGCCTCAGGAACTCAAGCTCCGGAAAACGGTTTTCGTGGGTAACAGGATCCCTGTCGGCCAGGAGAGCACCAATCTCAACACCTCTGATTCCGGCTTCCAGGTATAGCTCCACAGCAAGAGTCTGAGCTACAAACTCCTCTGCCGGGATATTGGGCAAAAACTTTTTGGCATCTACAAAAACTGCATGTCCTCCTGCCGGCCTCTGGTAAGGAATTCCGAACTCATCCAGCCTGGAGGCAAGGTACTCCACCTGCCGAATTCTGGTGTCCAGATAGTCATAGTCAATCCCCTCCTTTAATCCTACAGCAAGCGCATTCATATCTCTTCCTGCCATTCCTCCGTAGGTATTGAATCCCTCGAACATAATATTATACATCTGACACCTCTTTTGATCCTCCTCATTACGGAATGCAATAAAACCACCGATATTAACATTTCCGTCCTTCTTTGATGACATTGTCATAAAGTCACCATAACGGAAAAACTCGTTGCAGATATCTATTATTGGTCTCTTTGAATAGCCATCCTCTCTCTTTTTAATGAAATAGGCATTCTCGGCAAACCGGGCAGAATCGAAGAGGATTTTTATTCCTCCATATCTTTTTGCAAGTGCATACACTCCCTTTATATTATTGATTGAAACAGGCTGTCCCCCTACGGTATTGTTTGTAAGAGTTATAATAATGAAAGGAATCTTCTCGGCAGGATACATTTTGAGGACCTCTTCAAGTTTTCTTAGATCAACATTGCCTTTGAAAGGGTGCTCCACTCCTGTCTTAAAAGCATCCTCCGAAGTACAGTCGATTGCTGTGGCTTTTCTGAACTCTATATGCCCTTTTGTAGTATCAAAATGAGAATTGCCCGGGATAATATCTCCCTCCTTTACAAGCGCCGAAAAGAGGACGTTTTCGGCAGCTCTTCCCTGGTGTGTAGGTAGAAAATATTGGAATCCTGTTATGGAGGATATGGAATTTTTAAGATTGTAGTATGATTTCGATCCAGCGTAACTTTCGTCTCCCTCCATCATTGCGGCCCACTGTTTGTCACTCATAGCTCCGGTGCCGGAGTCGGTTAGAAGATCGATATATACCTGATCACTCTTCAGATTAAAAAGATTGTATCTGCTCTCCTTTATCCATTTCTCTCTCTCCTCTTGACTACTCTTTCTTATAAATTCGACCATTTTGATTTTATAAGATTCTGCAAACGGTAATTCCATAGTTTAATCTCTTAGGTTAGTTGTCTACAAATTTTGCAAAAATCTGCCTTAAAAACAAAAAAATCCCGCCTTACCGACGGGATTTTATTATGATTTATAAACTTGATTACTTTTTGGCAGCAAGTTTTTTCTCTTTTCTTTTAAACATATCATACACAATAGGAGTTCCCACAAAGATAGATGAATATGTTCCGATCAACACCCCAACGATGAGAGCTACAGAAAAACCTCTGATTACCTCACCTCCGAAGATTGCAATAGCAAGGAGAACCACAAGAGTTGTACCTCCGGTGTTAACAGTTCTGGAAAGGGTACTGTTAAGCGCTTCGTTAATGTTGATATCAAGGGCACGTTTTGGATGCAGAGTTTTGTACTCCCTGATCCTGTCGAATATCACCACACTGTCATTGATTGAGTAACCGATAATTGTTAGAACCGCAGCAATGAATGTCTGGTCAACATCAAGCGAGAACGGTAGTATTCCGGAGAATAGAGAGAAGAAGCTGATTACAAAGATTGCATCGTGAATCAGAGCAACCAGACCACCTGTTCCCCATGACCAGTTTCGGAACCTTGCAGCAATGTAAACGAATATTGCAAATAGTGCCAGAATAATTGCAATCACGGCATCTCTCTTAATATCATTTGCAATTGTAGGACCTACCTTTTCTGAGCTGATAATACCGTTAGGATTTTCAGTAGTTGAGGTGAACTGATCGTAGGTCATTTGATTAGCGAACATCCCCTTAAGTGCATTATAGAGTTTTGAATCAACCAGTTTATCAGTTTCAGGAGAGTTGTTCTCGATCATATATTTAGTTGTGATCTTCATTTGACTACCTGCACCGAACTGCTTAACCTCAACGCCCTCTTTGAATTCATCAAGCACAGCCTTTCTAACATCGGCAACCTTAACCTCTTTGTCAAATCTAACAACATAAGTACGACCACCGGTAAAGTCAACACCATAGCTGAACCCTTTAAAGAAAATAGAGGATAGACCAATGATTGTGACTGATATTGAGAAGATGTAAGCGTACTTGCGAATCTTTACAAAGTCTATGTGAGTATTCTGCAGGAAGTTTCTTGTAAGTTTATTATCAAAAGATATCGATTTGTTCTTAGCAAGTCTCGATTCAAAAATAAGTCTACTTATAAAGATAGAGGTTATTAACGAAGTGATAATACCTATTACGAGGGTTGTTGCAAATCCCTGAACAGGACCTGATCCGAAGATTGCAAGAATAACCCCGGTTATAATTGTTGTCAGGTTACCGTCGATAATTGCTGAGTAAGCATTACTGTAACCGTCGGATACAGCCAGCCTGAGGCCCTTCCCTGCCCGAAGCTCCTCTTTTATCCTTTCATATATAATAACGTTAGCATCCACCGCCATACCGAGCGTCAGCACGATACCTGCGATACCAGGAAGTGTAAGAACCTCTCCGAATGAAACCAGAGCACCGAACAGGAATATAACGTTTGTCATAAGAGCAGCACATGCTGCCAGACCGGCACCGTGATAGAAGAAAATCATATATGCCAGCACCATCAGGAATGCGATAAAGAATGAGAAGAGACCGGCATTGATTGATTCAGAACCGAGAGAAGGACCAACTACTGCCTCCTGGACGATTCTTGCAGGAGCAGGAAGTTTACCCGATTTAAGCACGTTAGCAAGGTCATCTGCCTCGGTAACTGTGAAATTACCGCTGATCTGCGATCTGCCACCTGTAATTTCCTGATTAACTCTTGGATAAGAGTAAACCATTCCGTCGAGAACAATAGCAATCTGTTTGCCTACATTGTTTGCAGTCAGGGTAGCCCAGATTCTTGAACCTTCGGCATTCATTGACATATCAACCTCTGGAGAACCGCCGGTATTGTTGAACGACTTGCTTGCATCGGTGATAACGCCTCCGTCGAGAGGAGCTTTACCGTCTCTTGATGAGTTCTTGATTGCAACCAGTTCAAAATATACTCCGCTAGGGTCAATCGGTTTTACTGTCCAGAGAAGTCTCAAGTCGCCCGGAAGGGCAGATTGTACCTGAGGCATTCTAAGGATAGCACCAATTTTGGCAGTATCTTTATAGTGCGCTCTTCCCACACAAGCACCCGGTATAAGTTGGCCACTTGATACATTAGGGTTTAGGAGGTGGAACAGAGGGAAATTCTTGATATAGTTCGCCTCATTTGTTGTAAGGCTATCATTTGCCGCAGCAATTTGTGTCAGGAGTGAGTCCTGCTTGTTATCTGCAACCTTTGTAGTATCTGCCGTTGCAACCGCAACCTTCTTGGTTGTATCGATCTCAACAGACTCCTGGATCTCTTTTACTATCTTGTTTACCTCTTCGAGATAAGGATAGATCTCTTGATTTTCATAAGTCTCCCAGAATTCGAGGGATGCTGTTCCCTGGAGGAGTTTACGAACACGTTCAGGCTCTTTCACACCCGGAAGTTCAACCAGGATTCTTCCTGTGTTGCCTATCTTCTGGATATTAGGCTGTGTAACCCCGAACCTCTTGATACGGTTACGAAGAACGTTGAATGAGTTTGAGATTGCACTCTCCGCTTCGGCTCTGATAACTGAAATCACATCGGCATTTGAGGTCTCCGGTTTGATTTTATCCCTCATTTCGTAAGTACCGAAAATCTGAGACAATCTTTGTCCGGGAGCAACCTTATTCCATGCTTCGGCAAAAAGGGTTATGAAATCTTCGCGTGAGTTTACCGAATTTGCTTCGGCCTCTTTCATTGCCTCAAGGAATTTTGGATTGGTGTTGTTGTTCGAAAGTGCCACAATAAGATCGGCTACTTTAACCTCAAGCATCACATTCATCCCACCTTTAAGGTCAAGACCCAGATTTACCTCCTTCTCCTTTATCTCTTTGTAGGTGAAACCGAGATAAACCTTTTCGGAAGTAATCGAATCTATGAAAAATCTCTCTTTCTGATTATAGAGAGAATCAAGATAAAAGGCCTTGTTTAAGTCAGATACGTTTTGAAATGAAGGGGATTTTTTCTCCATTTCAACTGCTGCTTTGGCATACTTCGAAGCTTTCTTCTCGTTATACCTTGTAGCCCAGGTAAACGACAGCTGGTATAAACTGGCCAGGGCGATTAAGATTGCCACAATACGAATGGCGCCTTTGTTTTGCATTTATGTTTCAGTTTAAATTTGATATTACTAACGGAAAATAGGACACAAAATTAGTATTTTTTCCTAAAATATAAAGAAATTCGTACTTTTGTTACCCCATTAGGAATCATTTATGAACAAGCCTGTTTATTTGATATTTTCGTTTCTGATCGCAGGCAGTGTGCTGACTGCTCAACAAAAAAATATCGATACTCTTCTCAGAAACGCCGAAAAAGCTCAGCTCTCCTATCGCTTTAAGGAGGCGGTATCGCTTTATAAACAGGTATATGACGCCTCTGCCGATTCAACAATACAGAAAAAAGTTCTCTCAGAGATTACACATTGCGAAAACGGATCTGCGCTCCTTGAATATGGTGTCAAACCGGAGGTAATAGGAAGTACTACCCTATCTTTCAGGGATTTCTTTTTGTACTATCAGGGGATGGCCGACAGCTCATGGTGCATTGTTCCCCAGAATCTGTCCAAAGTTTCGGCAAATGTATCTCCAAGAAGCGTTGTTTATCTGCGCAACGGTGACTCCGAAATCATTTACTCTGCAAAAAACAGAGATGGTCGCTGGAAGTTATTTTCAATAAAGCAGATAGATGGTAACCGATGGAGTGCTCCAAAGGCTCTTAACAACGAAGTAAACTCACCTGGAGATGAGATTTTCCCATACCTCAGCAAAGATGGACGGGAACTTTACTTCTCCTCAAACGGGCATTTCGGAATCGGCGGATTTGACCTCTACGTAAGTATAAGAGATGAAAAGAGCGGTGAATGGGGAACACCCCAAAACCTAGGATTTCCATTCTCTTCCCCAAAAAATGATTACCTTTTTGTTAACTCCGACGACGGCAGCTTCACCTTTCTGGCATCCGACAGGAGTATTAGCAACCCCGACAGTGTAAGCATATATGCCCTTGCAAGGGATATAACCCCTGTAAAAAGATCTTTCACCGATTACTCCGAAATAATTTCCACGGCCTCCCTCTCTCTTGACAAAATTGACACTTCGGCCGGAGAGGGAAGCAAGCAGCCTCTAACCAGTGAAAATAGCGATGAGTATTCTGCCATGGTTTTGAAAATAAGAAATTTACAAAATCAGATAGATGGCTTTATCAAAACAATAGCCTCCAACAGGAGTCTCTATGAGTCTCTAACAAACGAAGCCGATAAAAAGCTTCTGGAGAGCAAAATCGCCGAAAATGAACTCAAACTTATTTCGCTTCAATCGGAATTGAGAGGGGCTTCGGCAGAACTTCAGAAACTTGAGATGGCTTTTCTGGAAAAGGGCATGCTCGTTCCAAGGGTGACGAGCAGTCAGAGCAACGGTGACGGTGCAAAGAAAACCACAGCCTATAACCCTGCAAGAAACAGTCTCGGACGCTTCCCCGACCTTATACTCGAAAAGCCCTATTTGCCATTCAACTACACATTCAGAACCGAACCTGTTTCGGTTGTTGCTCCGTTTGACTCAATTCCGGGAGGTATTGTATTCACGGCTCAACTCTTTCTCTCTTCCGACAAGGCAGATGTTAAAAGGTTCAAGGGGCTTTTGCCTATATTCGAAGATATAACTCCGACCGGCAAATATCTCTACTTCTGCGGAGCTTTTTCAACCTATGAATCTGCGCTTGAGGCAATTGCAAAGATTAAAAAGAGCGGATTCCCGGGAGCAATAGTATCTGCGTTCAACAACCGGAAAAGCACTCCGCTAAAGAGTGCCAGAACATTGGCCGCACAGCGCGACAAGAATTTAGGTTTTAGAGTTATCCTCGAGGAGTATGCCGACACCGGACTCCCTCAACCGCTTATTGACCTTATCCGCAGCAACAGCGAAAAGGATATTGCCAAAACCGTAAAGGATGGCAGAACCATATATTTCATAGGCACATTCTCAAAACGGGAAGATGCTGAAAAGCTTCTCGGCATCCTCCAAAACGCCGGAACCACAGGGGCCAGCGTAGAGGGATTCTCACTTCAACAATAGCAACTCAAAAATTTTGTCCGTTCAAAAGATTTAGTATCTTTGCAATCCTTTAGGAATTTTAGTCACTCTTAAAGACCACATTTATAACGGTGAGGTGGGTGAGTGGCTGAAACCAGCAGTTTGCTAAACTGCCGAACTCGTAAGGGTTCCGGGGGTTCGAATCCCCCCCTCACCGCCAAAGAAGAAAAAGCCGGGCACACGCCCGGTTTTTTTATTTCCGGCAAGTGCAAAGCTTGCTTTAGCACGCAGACGGGAATAAAAATAACTTATGCGCAGCATAAGGCTTTTTCTTCTTTGAAGCACCCCCAACTTGGGGAACACTGAGCGAAGCGAAGTAATCCCATCTGGGAACACTGAGCGAAGCGAAGTAATCCCACAAAAACACCTATTGACTCTTATTACACATATACACATTAACTGGGGATATTGACAAGCACGGCATTATAGTTGTATATTCAATAAAATCAAACTCTTACCCTTATTAGTAGTTTCGTATTTGCTTTTCCAAATTATACATCAATTTTATATTGTTATGAAAAAGATTTCAATTTTAATCACACTTCTGCTTGGGGTCTCAAATATTATTATGGCTCAAAACTCTTACTCCGGGACTGTTTTTGAAGAAAACTCTACCACACCTATTCCCTATGCAATAGTTAAAGTTCAACACAAAAACATAGGGGTAGTCAGCAATGAATCAGGAAAATTCAACTTATCTAATCAAGAGATTGAAGTCAATGATTCTATAAATATAATATGTCTTGGATTTAAGACAAAAACATACTCTGTCAGAGATTGGAAAAACGACAACTTTATATTTATGGAAGCCGATCCTATTCTGTTAAAAGAGGCAATTGTCTCGGCAAAACGATCAAAAGAGATAAAAATTGGCATTACAAATGGCGGAACTAAATTTTTATTTATTCCCCTTTTTACAAAGAAAGAGTATAGTAATGACAAGCTAATTGGTCGCGAGATAGGAACAATATTCAACATTGAAAATAATTGCAGTATAAATGGAATTCACATATATGTTGCAAGTAATAAATATGAGAGCATCAAAATGAGAGCAATCTTTTATAGTGTTGAAAATGGATTACCAAAGGAGATAATTGTAAACAGAGATATTATTTTTAATGTGTTAGAGAAAAAAGGCTGGGTAAAGATCGACATAAGCCAACATAATATCCTTTTTGATAAAGGGCAGCAAATTGCATTAACCCTTATGACCTTGGATGAAACAAACAAAGATCAATTTTTTATCTATGCAAAAATGATTAGTAAAAATGGCCTTCTGAGAAGAGATAATGCTATGGGAGACTGGAAAAAGAGTAAAGGGGGTATGTCTATTTATCTTTCAGGATTTGTTAATTAGAGCCCTATAACATAAATTTACGTTTATAGCTACACTTCAGAATCCAAGCAAATTAATAATTACGCAATATGGCAAAAATCAATGTCAAAGACAACGAAATCACAATCATAACTGTTGAAGATAGAGATTATATATCTCTTACTGATATGGCAAATGCTAAAGAAAGTGGAAGTCGAGCAGCTGATATAATTAAAAACTGGCTAAGAGGTCGCTATACTCTTGAATTTCTAGGCACTTGGGAACAAATCAATAATCCAAAATTTAAAGTGGTCGAATTTAACCACTTTAAATTACAGGCAGGTCTTCCAAGTTTTGTTTTAAGCGTTTCTGAATGGATAGAGAAAACAAATGCTATTGGAATCATCGTAAAAAAGGGGAAATATGGAGGGACTTTCGCTCATAAGGATATCGCATTTGAATTTGGTTCAGCTATCAGCGTGACCTTTAAATTGTATTTAATCAATGAATTTCAACGACTAAAAGAAGAAGAACAAAAACAACTAGGTTGGACAGCTAAACGAGAACTTGCGAAATTGAATTACCATATACATACAGATGCTATTAAAAGAAATCTCATCCCTGAAGAGCTATCTCCAGTTCAAACATCAATAATTTATGCTAATGAAGCAGATGTTCTAAATGTTGCATTATTTGGGATAACGGCTAAGCAGTGGAGAGATTCAAACCCTGATTTAGATGGAAACATCCGTGATTATGCAACAATAAATGAATTAATTTGCCTTTCAAACCTAGAAAACTTAAATGCAGTTTTTATCAATGAGAATTTATCACAAAAGGAACGTTTGATAAAACTTAATAAAATAGCGATTCAGCAAATGAAGATTTTACAAGACTCTAGTAAACGAACATTATTGAAAAAAGAAGACATTAATGACTACTAATCCAAGAGGCTTAACGAGTAACAAATAAAATCCAAAATAGGTAACATTATATAGAGACATACTCCATTTATTTTGGGTCCCTGATGGCTCTGATTGCCTCTTTTTTGATGATTCTATTTGTAATAATAGACAAACAAAAAAAGAGAAAAAATAATGCAACAAGCAATCAATTACTAATTACATTGCCAACTACCTAGAGAAAAGCAAAAGACTACAGTAAAAAATAAACTGTTAAACAACCTATATTACGACGATAAGAATATGGTGATTGACACATCATTTAATGTATATTCCGATGCAAATGGCGGAGACCCCGATATTACAAGCCCTACACTCCGTTCTTACCATAAATATTTGTGGAGTAAACATCTCCCAAATGGAAAACTATTTACACTAACAGACAATAAAATTGGAACCTATTTATATCACAAATCCGAACTCGGTGAATTTACTTTAGGAAGTGATGCAATTCATTAAGACCCGAAACAAGCGAATAGAGAATCATCTTAGCGAAGAATCATAATATAAACATAAAACATCCATTTAGTCCCCGTTTATAAATCTGGAGCAAAACAGTGTATCTCTTTAATAATCATAGAACAAAGAAAGGCACACCTCCTGACAACTAAACATTTCTCTCCAATTCCTGTTTCTATCAATTATGGAAATAGTAATTATATGCCTCGCAGCTTTCTTTACTGCAATATTAACATTTTTCTCCGGCTTCGGACTAGGAACCATACTGGCACCGGTATTCGCAATCTTTTTTCCAATCGAGGTTGCAATAGCTCTTACCGGAGTGGTACATTTTTTTAACAATATTTTCAAAATAACATTGGTTGGGAAAGATACCGATAAAACAGTCTTACTTCGCTTTGGTATTCCGGCAATTATATTTTCCTTCGCAGGAGCCTGGCTCTTGTTAAAGATAACCGTTTTACCGGTACTTATTCAATATGAAATGTGGGAAAGGAATTTTGAAATCACCCCTGTAAAACTAATAATTGCTATTCTTTTGATCGTCTTTTCGATTCTGGAAATCTCACCATCATTTCAAAAGGTACAATTCAGTAAAGATAAACTCGTTTTGGGGGGCATTTTAAGCGGATTCTTCGGAGGTCTCACAGGTATTCAAGGGGCAATCCGCAGTGCTTTTCTGATAAAAAGCGGCCTTTCTAAGGAGGGATATATTGCCACGGGGGTAATGATCGCCTCCCTTGTTGATATTACCCGGCTTTCGGTGTACACATCGCGATTTTCATCTGCCAATCTTCATGAAAACCTGGCAATTTTAATATCGGCAACACTATCTGCAATTGCTGGAGCTTTGTTGGGGAAAAAACTGCTAAAAAAAATAACTTTGAAAAGTATTCAATTAATTGTTGCAATTTTGCTGATATTAATTTCAATATCCCTGGCAATCGGGTTAATTTAATAATAAATGAAAAAGAAAAAACTAACAATTACTGAGGCCGACTATCTCCTGGCCAACAGAAGAGCATCAAGGCAGGAGGAGATCCAGGCGCACGGACATCTGATACGATTACGAAAGATGGTCCACAAATCCAAAAAAGTCTATGACAGAAAACAAGCCAAAAGAGCTGACATCAAGAGAGATGACAGCTCTTTTTATTTTACAGTAAATCTGCTCTCCTCCTAACTACCTATCATGCTCCACCCAAATGAGCTCGGAAGTTTTGAATCCGATACCCTCAGCAATCTTTAGATATCTCTCTCGAATATCATCGGGGATTGACTTTTCACGTGATAAAATCCAGAGATACTTGAGATTATTGCCCGAAACAAGGGAGTATTTATACTCCGGATCAATAGCGATCACATTGTAGCCGCCATAAAAAGGTCCGAAAAACGAGACCTTTAGCATTGCAATACTCTCATTTTTTACAAATTTTGCCTTCCCCACAGCAACATTCCACTTACTCTCCTTATAGTTATAACCCCTGTTCTCCACCCTGATACTACCGTTCGGATTAATTGTGTAGAGTGCAGATGTGTTATTTAACCCCCGCTCATATTTGAAATCCAGACGCGCAATTTCGTACCATTTCCCAAGATATCTGTTTTTGTCGAAGTTGGTAACGGCAACAGCCCCTTTAGGTATTGTTGAACAGGATGTTACTAAAATCATGGCAGATAGTATAATTAATAGTGTATAAAATCGTTTGTGGTTCATAGTCAGTAAATTTTTATACTGATAACAAAAATATTGTAATAAAGTTAGATAGATAATGTTTCATAAATGCAATTTTTTTTTGCAATTCAATTTTTCGTCTCTATATTTGCATCCCCTTTGGGAAATCAAATTCGGGGTGTGGCGCAGTTGGCTAGCGCACCTGCTTTGGGAGCAGGGGGTCCTCCGTTCGAGTCGGAGTACCCCGACAAAAAGACAGTTACGAAAGTGACTGTCTTTTTTTGTTTATCTGCATAGCAAGACCCTTATAAGGTTTCAGAGAAATAAATTATATTGCAGAACAAAATTAACCAAATTTTCTATGAAACTTAAACATTCACTACTCTTGGGTTTGTTCGCAACAACTTTATTATCAACCGGCTGCAACAAACTAGAATCTGTCGCAAATCCAACGGATCGGCAGAGTACACCATCCATTATGACAGTTAACGCTCAGGACCAGAACGATGATCGATACATTGTCGTCTACAAAAACAGTGTTTCAGATCCGAGCTCAAAAACCTCCGAAATTAAGAGAGGCAAAGGGATAGCCTACGGGCATATATACAAGGGTGTAATAAAAGGATTCTCTGCTCGTCTAAACGCAAAGCAGATTCAGGCTCTTAAGAGTGATGCCGACATAGATTTCATCGAAAAAGATATTAAACAACATGCATTTTTTCAGGATACACCATCCGGGATACAAAGGATGGGAGCAGTTGCAGCCAGTCTGGCATCGGACAACTCCTCAGTTGATATTGCAGTTTTTGACTCGGGTATCGACATCTCCCACCCCGATCTCACAGTATCAGGAGGTGTCCATTTTTATTCAGTAGCAAATGCCAACGGAACAATAACATCATATTCGGACAACAACTATAGTGATGATTACGGCCACGGAACACACGTAGCAGGAGTCATTGCAGCTTCAAACAATGACTTTGGAGTTATTGGTGTTGCTCCCGGCGCTAAATTATGGTCCGTAAAGGTACTGGACTCCAATGGAGACGGATATGCGAGTGATGTTATAAAAGGATTGGAGTGGGTGGCAGAGAGAGCATCTACATTTGAGATAATCAACCTCAGCCTGGGCGGACCCGGATATAGTCAGGCCTACAGAACCGCTATAAAAAATTGCGTGGCAAAGGGAATTGTAATCTTTGCTGCAGCAGGCAACGACTCCAGAGATGTTTACGGCTATGACCGTATATTTGGTACATCGGACGATGAAGTTCCCGCAGCATTTCCAGAGGTAGCTGCAGTATCTGCCTTCGCTGATTCCGACGGACTCCCCGGAGGTTTTGGTTACACTACAAATTACGGAGCCGATGACTCTTATGCCACATTCAGCAACTTCAGCACCAATGTGGTTTCCAATAACCCGGTAAATTCTCCCGGAAAAGCCATAGACCTTATAATGCCGGGCGTATCTATCTACTCAACATATATGGGACAGAGATATGCAACTATGAGCGGCACCAGCCAGGCGACACCACACGCAGCCGGTCTTGCAGCCCTCTATATAGCTCGTTACGGAAGAGCCACAGACTCTCTTGGGGTCTATAGGATCAGGCAGGCCCTCATAAACATGGGAGAGAGCCAGAGCGGCTCAAACGGATTAAAGACTCAGAATGATCCCGACGGGTTTAAGGAGAATTTGGGTTGGGCCGGAGCGCTGGGCTCATCTTCGTCGAACACAGCACCTGTGGCAAACGCTGGATCCGATCAAATAGTTGAAGAGCTAACAACCGTAACCCTGAACGGAACCGCCTCATACGATCCGGAGGGTGCAACCCTCCAATATTTTTGGAGCGCTCCGGCCGGCATAGTTCTTAACTCAACAACCTCTCCCACTCCACAATTTACAGCTCCGGATATTACAACTGCCACAACTTACACAATATCTCTTGTAGTATTTGACGGGATGAGGTACTCCGATCCCGTATATGTGAATATTACAGTTACTCCGTATGAAGCTCTCTCACTCAAATCGCTCTCTCCGTCGGCAATATATTTTGGCACAACCAATGTTACATTTACAGGAACCGGATTAAAACCGGGAGCAAGAATTACATTTGAATCGGGAACCGGTAGTACTCCCGTAGCTTCAAATATAAAATATACGAGCAGCAAGTCAATTTCGGCAGATATTTATGTTGCGGCAGGGACTCCAAACAAAACCAGAACTTGGAGCGTAAGAATAACCAATCCCGACGGCAAAATAGTCGTTTTAAAGAAGGGTCTTACAGTTTATGCGAGTACGACTGCTACAGTAAAAAATAATTCGAAATAGCCCCGTCAAATCAATTTAGAAAGGCTGCGCTTATGCAGCCTTTTTTGTTTTAATCACCCATAATCTTCTATTAAGACCCCATTTTGTGCATAAATAATATCTATCTGCATATAAATATAATCGGTTTGATTTATCAAACTAGTGGGCCTATCTTTGTATCGTAAAAAGAGAACAATTAAAATTTATATAATATGAAAACACTAGTTTACACTCAGATTAATTCGGACTATGCTGCTTCTATGAACAGCTCTCTTCAAAATTTTTTGGCAGATATTCAGGTACTATACTCGAATATTCGTGGCTTCCACTGGAATGTTTCAGGTAAAAACTTCTATGAACTGCATTCGAAATTTGAAAAGGTTTATGACGACCTGAGCGAAAAGGCAGATGAAATTGCCGAAAGAATACTCCAGCTTGGTGGTGTTCCGGAATCGAAATACAGTGAGTACCTCAAAGTTTCAAAGTTTAAGGAGGTCAACTCTATTATAAGCGGTTCAGAGATGATTTTATATCTTCTCGAAGCATATAAAACACTTATCTCTTCCGAGAGAGCAATTTTAGCTAAGGCTTCAGAAGCCGGCGACGATGTTACTGTTGCAATTATAACCGATTACATTAAAGAGCAGGAGAAAGAGGTCTGGATGCTCAGTGCTTACAGTTTGTAATCAATTTGGGAAAAATAAAATATTAACTAATCTTTAATACCTGTTTAACAAATTCTTAACAAGTTTGATTTTGGCAATAAATGGTTGTTTTTCAGAACCATCGAAGCCTCAGATTTTGGAAGTAATTTTTCAACTGCAATAAGATAGTAAAATTTTTTAAACCTACAAGAAAATTTTGATTATTTTTGCAGCGTAGCTTTTAGTTAATATAGTTAGTAGTGATGATCCCTATTTGTTTTTAGTAAAAAAGGTGCCCTAAGGCACCTTTTTTATATTTATTAAAAGATCATCTATTTTTTTGAAGAATAGTTCTTTATGAACTGAACTCTCTCAAATTTTCCGGGATTACTAATACTTTCGTAGTTTAATCTGCCCTTAAAATCCTCAATAGTTTTAAAGCCCTGTTTGTCCATAAAAAGGTGAAGATCACCTATTGCTTCTGCTATTGCCTCTGGCCCTTTTTTGTAAAGAGCGCTGCACATTTGAACAGCCGAAGCTCCTGCAAGTAAATGCTTTATAGCATCCGACCCGTTATGAATTCCGGTATTGGAAACTATATCAATGTTTTTAACCAACGAAGTTGTTATAGCAACCCAACGTAGTCCCTGTATATGCTCCTCCGGTTGAGAAAAAGCATCTGCAGGAATGATCTTAAGAGTCTTAATATCGATATCAGGTCTGTAGAATCGGTTAAACATAGTAACAGCCTTTGCTCCGTAAGCTTTGAGCGAAGAGACAAATCCAGGGATATTGGTGAATGAATCTCCGATTTTTACGGCAACCGGGATTTTAACACTTCCGCATACAGCTTTAACAGCTACGAGATACTCCTTTTCGATCGATTCTGAGCTTTTTTTAGTGTCTAACGGAAGTGAGTATATATTCAGCTCAATTCCGTCTGCACCGGCGGCCTCTATCTCTTTGGAGAAAGCCGTCCACTCTCCGGTATTGTAGCAGTTGATACTTGCAATTACCGGGATCTCTACCAGTTTTTTCAGCTCTTTAATCAACTGCAGATACTTGTCAAGGGCGTTTTGCCTTGTATAGTAGTGCAGATAGTCGGCAGCCTCGGTATAGTCTTGCGAAAGAGAGTCTAGAAACTCTGCCTCATTTGCAATCTGCTCTTCAAAAAGTGATTTTACAACTATCGCTCCCGCACCTGCTTTAGCAAATGCGGCCACCTTATCCGGTTGTGTTGTAAGGCCAGAGCTTGCCGCTATGAATGGAGACTTAAGTTTAAGTCCCATACAGTTAACCGAAATATCTATCATAACTGTTTAAATTATACTTTTTTCCAATATTTTTCTTAGGCTTACCTTCTCATTGATAATCTCTCTCAATGAAGAAACCGGTACCCTCTCCTGCTCCATAGAATCGCGATATCTTATAGTAACACAATTGTCCTGCAGGCTTTGGTGATCTATTGTAACACAGAACGGCGTTCCAATTGCATCCTGCCGGCGATACCTCTTTCCGATACTGTCTTTTTCATCGTACTGGCATGATATATCGAACTTAAGATCATTCATTATCTCTCTTGCCATTTCGGGAAGACCATCCTTTTTCACGAGCGGGAGAACAGCCAGTTTTATAGGAGCAAGAACTGCCGGCAGTTTAAGAACAACTCTCTCCTCACCGTTATCGAGCTTCTCTTCGCAATATGCTGTTGAGTATACTGCAAGGAAGGTTCTATCGAGGCCGATTGATGTCTCAACTACGTATGGAACATAGCTCTCATTGGTCTCCGGATCGAAGTACTGAATTTTTCTTCCGGAGAATTTCTGGTGATTACCAAGATCGAAGTCGGTACGAGAGTGTATTCCCTCTAACTCTTTGAATCCGAATGGGAACTCAAACTCAATATCGGCAGCTGCGTTTGCATAGTGAGCCAGCTTTTCGTGATCGTGGAAACGATATTTGTTGTCGCCAAGCCCCAAAGCCTTGTGCCACTTTAACCTTGCCTCTTTCCAATATGCATACCACTTCATCTCTTCGCCTGGACGAACAAAGAACTGCATCTCCATCTGCTCGAACTCCCTCATTCTAAAGATAAACTGTCTTGCAACTATCTCATTTCTGAATGCTTTTCCAATTTGGGCAATCCCAAAAGGTACCTTCATCCTGCCTGTCTTTTGGACATTCAGGAAGTTTACAAAGATCCCCTGCGCTGTCTCAGGCCTGAGGTAAATGATATTCGTATCGTCGGAGACGCTACCCATTTGAGTGCTGAACATAAGATTAAACTGTCTTACATCGGTCCAGTTTCTTGTACCTGAAATAGGGCATACAATTTCACAATCTATTATCAATTGCTTAACGGCATCGAGGTCGTTTGCATTAAGGGCATCGTTCATCCTTCTCCTTACCTCTTCTGCCTTCTGAACATTTCTTAAAACATTTGGATTAGTAGCCCGGAACTGAGCCTCATCGAATGCCTCTCCGAATTTTTTTCTGCCCTTCTCTACCTCTTTCTCGATTTTCTCTTCAATCTTTGCAATATGATCTTCAAGAAGAACATCTGCTCTATACCTCTTCTTTGAGTCTTTATTGTCGATTAGCGGATCGTTAAAAGCCCCCACGTGGCCCGAAGCCTCCCAGATTCTCGGATGCATAAATATAGCAGAATCAATCCCCACAATATTCTCGTGCAACTTTACCATTGCGTCCCACCAATATCTTTTAATGTTGTTTTTAAGCTCAACACCCATCTGACCGTAATCGTAAACAGCGCTTAAACCATCATAAATTTCGCTCGAAGGAAAAATAAACCCGTACTCTTTAGCGTGTGCAATAAGGTTTTTAAACAGTTCTTCTTGTGTCATAGAAATGAAAATTTATTTTGTGCGAAAATAGTGTTTTTAACTGACTTTTTTTACCAAAAGTTTGTCTTGACACTCTTTTATAAGTTCGTTAATTGTGAGGCCTAAGCGTGGATGCAACAACTCGCCGTTAAGCTCTGCCATAGGAATCAGTGCAAAGTTGCGCAGATGTACCCTCGGATGTGGTATTATCAACTCCGGAGTCTCAACAATTTTGTCATCGCAAAAGAGGATATCAATATCAATAATTCTCGATGTGTAACCCTTCCCCTCTCTCACTCTGCCGAGCCTCTCCTCTATTTCCCCAATTGCAGATATCATATTTGAAGGAGAGAGGTTGCTCTCCAACTCCAGTGCCATATTATAAAACAGCTCCTCCGACTCGAATCCCCATGGTTCGGTCACATAAAAAGCGGATCTCCTTGGGCTTTTCAGGGCAAACTTTGAAAGCTCCTCAACAGCTCTTAAGATTACCCCCTCTTTATCGCCCAGGTTCGAACCTAAGAGCATATAGTATTTGTAATATTCACTCATTACAGAAGTCCAAGCTCGAGAAGCGCCTCATCGCTCATTCTGCTCTTGTCCCACGGTGGTTCAAATGTCAGCTCAATTGCAACGTCGGTCACCCCGGGAACATCAAGAACTGCATCATTTACATCCTCCAGCAACTGGTCGGCCATAGGACAATTTGGAGCAGTTAGAGTCATTTTGATATATGCTTTGTTATCACTATCAATCTTGATTTCATAAATGAGACCAAGGTCGTATACATTTACAGGAATCTCAGGGTCAAATACTTGCCTGAGTGCCCTAACTATAGATCTTTCAAGTTCCATATCCTAATTGTTTATATAAGCAGCCGCATATGTGCGGATTTTAATAATCATTGAGCGAAGTCCGTTCGCTCTTGTTGGAGATAGATTCTCCTCAAGACCAATCTGTCCGATAAATGCGAGGTCGGCATCCAATATCTCTTTTGGTGTTCTCCCCGATAATACTCTTATTAACAGAGAGATTATCCCTTTTGTAATTATTGCATCGCTATCGGCAGTAAACCAAATCTTACCTTCTTTATATTCAGCTGCAAGCCATACTCGTGATTGGCAGCCGTTTATGAGATTAGGCTCACTCTTGCCAGACTCATCTATTACCGGGAGAGATTTACCTATCTCAATGAGATACTCATATTTATCCATCCAGTCGTCAAAAACCGAAAACTCCTCTATAATTCTTTGCTCCTCTTCTTTAATTGACATATTACAGATATTTAAATTATAATATTTTAAATGTGGGTTAATTCAATAACATCTTCACAACTCTCTTTAATGAGGATATAAATATTTCAACCTCCTCCAGAGTATTGTATGGCAACAGGGAGGCTCTAACTACCGACTCTGCTCCGAAATGCTTTACAAGAGGTTCTGCGCAAAGTTTTCCCGAACGAAGTGCTATCCCCATTTTATCCATTAATATTGCAATATCAGAAGCGTGCGCACCATCAACAGTAAATGAGAATAGAGGAATCCTTTCATTTTCAAATCCACCGAATAGTTTAATCCCATCTATTTCCGAGAGTCCCTCCTTCATGGCCTTAATCAGGTCAGATTCATGCTTGTGAATATTCTCTACCAATGAGTTGCAAAAATCTAATGCTGCTCCCATAGCTGCAACACCGGCATAATTTGGAGTACCGGCTTCGAATTTTAGTGGGAGAGGTGCATATTCAGTCTTCTCAAACGAAACCGATTCAATCATATCGCCACCTCCCATCCAGGGCGGCATCTGCTCAAGCAGATCCCTTTTTCCGTAGAGAACTCCTACACCTGTTGGCCCGTAAAGTTTATGTGCCGAAAAGGCATAAAAGTCACAGCCGATATCCTTAACATCAACTTTTGAGTGAACAATACCCTGTGCTCCATCTATAACCGTAATAACTCCTTTTGCCTGAGCCTTTTTGCAGATATCCTTTACAGGTGTAATAAGACCCGTCACATTAGAGATATGTGTTATTGAGATTAGCTTTACGCTATCATCCAGATATTCATCTATCTTTTCGGACAGTATCCGACCACTCTGATCTACCGGCAGCACTTTTATATTCAATCCCAGCTCATTGGCAACCAACTGCCATGGAACAATGTTTGAGTGATGTTCTGCTTGAGATAAAAGGATTGTATCTCCTGATTTTAAAAATTTTGATGAGAATGATCGAGCAATAAGGTTTATTGATGCCGTCGTTCCGGATGTGAATATTATTTCATCGGTCCCAGATGCATTCAAAAATGCACGAACCTTCTCTCTGGCCCCCTCATAGTATGATGTGCAGTCGTTAGCCATCCTGTGCGGAGCTCTATGAACATTTCCGTTTGTCTGCTCCAAAAGTAAACTGCTCATCTCAATTACCGATAACGGTTTTTGCGCTGTCGCTGCATTATCAAAGTAGACCAACGGTTTGGAATATATCTCTCTCCCCAATATAGGGAATTGTAATCTTAATTGATTGATATCGGATATCATTATTATGTTATTAATATTTGGCAAAAATAGTAAATTTGGACTTCTAATCTCTTATCAAATGTACGAATATATTAAAGGCACACTTGCTGAAATATCACCAACCGAAGTTGTTATTGAAAACAACGGAGTTGGCTATAAAGTTCTGATATCTCTGAACACCTTCTCCCGACTTGTTCAGGGTGCAGATGTTAAACTATTTATTCATCACCATCTAAGAGAGGATTCTGAGCTTCTTTTCGGATTTTTTGATAAAGAGGAGCGTTTTGTTTTCCGTAACCTCATTGATGTTTCCGGAATTGGCCCGAATACGGCAAGGACAATGCTATCTTCTATGTCTCCCGAAGAGATTCGTGTGGCAATCATTGCTGGTGATGTAAATAAAATAAAGTCTATCAAAGGTATAGGCCTAAAGACAGCTCAAAGAGTGCTTGTTGATCTTAAAGATAAAATCGGCAAGAGCGGAGGCGAAGATCTGAGTACTCAAATATTTCAGCAGGAGAGCTCTGCAGAGAGATCCGAGGCTACTACGGCTCTTGTTCTTCTCGGATTCTCAAAAGCTGCTGTTGAACGTGTTGTTGATTCTATTCTGAAAGAGAACCCGGCCGTAAGGCTTGAGGATTTAATAAAACTTGCACTAAAACGCTTATGATTATAAATCTTTTAAATATATTTGCATAAATTTAAAAATTAGAGAAAATGAATATCCCGGCAAATTTAAAGTACACAAAAGACCACGAATGGTTAAAGATAGAGGGCAATGTTGCAGTGGTAGGAATTACCGATTTTGCTCAAGGCCAACTTGGTGATATTGTATATGTTGATATCCAAACCGAAGGTGAATCACTCTCTCAGGGAGAGGTTTTTGGTGCAATCGAAGCAGTAAAAACAGTTGCTGACGGCCTTATGCCTGTTTCTGGGAAGGTTCTGGAAATCAATCCTAATCTTGAAGCTTCTCCTGAACTTGTAAACAAAGATCCATATGGAGAGGGATGGATGATTAAGATTGAGATATCAAACCTCGAAGAGATTAACTCCCTTTTGGATTCCGAAGCATATAAGGCTATTATCTAAACAGCCTTTTGCTCGATTATACGGCTTATAACTTAAGACCGGCTAATTCATTTAGTCGGTCTCTTTTATTTGTAAAACATTCCTAATAAAACTATAAATTAAAATATTTCAATAATAACTATATTTACACTCAGAATAAATTGAGATTAGCACTATGAAACACAGCTTTGGGAGCGATAACCACTCAGGTGTTGCTCCGGAAATAATCGATGCTATTTCCAGGGCAAATACCGGATTTCAAAAGGCATACGGTGAAGATGAATACTCCGAATTAGCAATTAAAGAGTTTAAAAAAATTCTGGGAGAAAATATCTCTCTCTTTTTTGCATTTAATGGAACAGGGGCAAATACTCTGTGTCTTAATGCTCTTACTGAATCATACAATGCTATCCTCTGCCCCGATAGTGCTCATATCAATGTAGATGAGTGCGGTGCTCCCGAAAAATTCACCGGGTGTAAACTTATTCCGATTAAATCCCATAATGGGAAAGTTAATGTTGAAGATGTCAGAGGAGAGTTAAAAGGATTTGGTTTTCAGCATCACTCTCAGGTTAAGGTTCTATCAATATCTCAACCTACTGAATTGGGAACACTTTATACCTCTCAGGAGATAAAAGACCTTGCAGATCTTATGCACCAACATAACTGTTATCTGCACGTTGATGGATCGAGAATTTCTAATGCAGCAGCTGCGCTAAATACCCCTATCAGCTCATTTATAACCGATTGCGGCGTTGATGCCCTCTCTTTCGGTGGAACAAAGAATGGAATGCTACTTGGTGAAGCAGCTATATTTTTTAATCCTAAACTAGCTGAAAATTTTCTATATATCAGGAAACAATCTGCCCAACTTTTTTCAAAAAGCCGGTTTATTGCAGCTCAATTCATTGAGTTTCTTGGTAGCGGGCTCTATTTAAAGCTGGCTCGTCACTCAAATGAGATGGCAAAGTACCTTGAAATGAGGGTAAAAGAAATTGAATGGATTAAAATTAGTCGACCCGTAGAGACAAATGCTGTCTTCGCATTTATTCCGGAAGAGGCATACAACAAGATTGTTGACAGGCACTTTTTTTATATATGGGACGAAAGCACTTTTGAAGTCAGATGGATGTGCTCATTCAACACCACTAGAGAAGATATCGATGCTTTTGTCGATGACCTGAAAAAAATTTAACTTAGAATAATATAATTAGAAACTAATAAACTTAACTATGGAAGTTACCCGCGTATTTGACCTCCTGGAAAATCTTAAAGAGAATTATCCAAAAGATGATATTCTGGCGAGAAAGGAGAATGGTAAATGGACCAAATATTCTGTTGATCAGTACTATGAGATATCACACAAACTCTCATACGCCTTTATAAGTCTTGGACTTGAAAAGGGAGACAAGGTATCTACAATTTTCAGTAACCGCCCTGAGTGGAACTTTATCGATATGGGCCTCTCCCTTGCAGGATTGGTACACGTATCTATCTATACGACACTTAGCAACGAGGATTATAAATTCATCCTGGATCACTCCGATTCAAAAGTATTGATAGTTGGCAATGAGCAGATTGCTAAAAAAATGGCCCCAATATTAGATTCGATGGAGCGAAAGATTGAGCTCTACACTCTGGAGAGAGTGGATGCATACAAATCTATTGAGGATCTTTATGCTCTTGGCGAAAAAGAGAGAGATAATTACTTTTCAAAAATAGAGGATAACAAAAAATCTATTCAGCCATCGGAGGTCTCAACAATAATTTACACATCCGGAACTACAGGTACCCCTAAAGGGGTGATGCTAAGTCACAGCAATCTAGTATTTAATTTTATAGGGCACGCTAATCAACAGATTCGTGACCATAGGCACAAGATGCTAAGTTTTCTCCCATTATGTCATATTTATGAGAGAAGTATGAATTACGATTATCAGTATCTTGGAATAAGCATCTATTATGCCGAAAGTCTCTCAACAATTGCATCCGATATGGCTGACTGTCAGGCAGATGGATTCTGCTCTGTACCTCGCGTACTGGAAATGATGTATGGCAAATTTGAGGCTGCCGGGAAGGATCTTAAAGGAATTAAGAAGCTTATCTACTCCTGGGCCTTCCATTTAGCTTGCAGATTTGACTACAACAAGGGACCTATTTATATGTTTCAACACAAAATCGCAGATAAGCTTGTATACTCAAAATGGAGAGAGAAGCTTGGAGGTCACGAATTGTTGATTGTTTCGGGAGGTTCTTCAATTCAGGAGAAGATAATTCGCCTTTTCACAGCAGCAAAAATGTATGTTTTTGAGGGGTATGGTATGACTGAATGCTCTCCGGTAATTGCCGTTAACAACCCAAGAGAGATGATTATAAAAATTGGAACCGTTGGAAAAGTATTTGAAGGGACAGAGTTAATGATAGCAGACGATGGAGAGATCCTTACAAGAGGACCTCATGTAATGTTGGGATACTATAAGGACCCGGAATATACTGCACAGATAATTGATAAGGATGGATGGCTTCACACCGGAGATATCGGCAAATTTGTTGATGGTATTTTTCTTAAAATCACAGACAGGAAGAAGGAGATTTTCAAACTCTCAGCCGGGAAATATATTGCACCACAAGTAATCGAAAACATGTTAAAGGAGTCATCATACATTGAAAACTGTATGGTAATTGGCGAAAATCAAAAATTTGCATCCGCAATAATAATCCCCGATTTCAGTCGTCTTCATTTTTGGGCAGCAAAACACAGCATTCACTTTACCGATAACGATGAGTTAATCTCAAATCCGGAAGTACAGAAGAAATTCCTTAAAGAGATTGAAATGGTTAACTCTCTCCTTGCACCTCACGAACAAATTAAACGTCCGAAAATAATTAATGCCGAGTGGACTCCTATTAATGGAATGCTCTCTCAAACTTTGAAGTTAAAAAGACATGTAATTAATAAGAAGTACGCTAATTTCATAAATGAGATATACAAAATAGATCAACAATGATTGTCGTTGCCGGAGATAGAGATGTCGAATCAATAAAAGAGTTGTGGAAACTTTGTTTTACAACTGAAGAGGAATATTTAGATAACTTCTTTAATAATTGCTTCCCCTACTCTATAACACTAGTATCAAAACTGGGCGATATCTGCATCTCTTCAGCAACACTTATCCCATCCGAAATATTTATTGAAGCCGGTAATTGTAATTCAATTTTTACCGGCTTCTATTTATATGGTGTATGTACTCATCCGGATCAACGCGGAAAAGGAATATCAACATCTATTATAAAAGAGTGTCTTGATTATTCCAGATCTGCAGGAAAGGAGTACATTGCTGTTTTCCCGGCAAGTGAAAATCTGTACGACTACTACTCTTCTTTTGGATTTATCAATCTATACTGCTCCGTCCATAAAAAGAGAGTAATAAGAGACCTGGAAAAATCTAATGAAAGCAATTCTGCAATTTTCTTATCCAAAGAACTCGTTCCTTTTATTGAAAGAGATATTCTACTTAAAGGAGGTACATACAACTCTAAAGAGGGTGTTATTGTAGAGTATGCACTCCCCTCCCTCGAAAAGTCAGACACAATTGAAATATATACAGTACTTAAAGACTCTTCAATTTTAATTGATCAGATCCAGGCCTCTAAAAAAATTTACATCTCTTACCTTAATAAATATTATAGAGACTCTAAACAAAAAAGAGGGATGCTACTCCCTCTTTCCGATAAAGATCTCTCACCTCTCCTCAACTCCTTCATGTTTTATATTGCCGAGTAGATGTGTTCCCCGTGAAACATTATCTCCCAAAGTATATGAGTAACACAGATATATCTGCCGGAGAGACTCCAGGAATTCTTGACGCCTGAGAAATTGTAGAGGGTTTTATTCTCATTAGCTTTTGTCTTGCCTCGTGAGAAAGAGAGGTCAATAGTGAGTAGTCAAAATTAGAAGGTATCGACATATCCTCAAGTTTCAAAATTTTATCCGCAATCCTCTTTTCGCGCTCTATATATCCTTTATATTTTATAGCTATTTCAACAGCTTCTACTATTTCAGCAAAACCTGAATCAGATTTATTAATGTCTATTGAGCTATAGATATCTTCAGGATATTTAGGCATAATCAACTTATCATCCAAAACCTCCAGCCCTGTAACTCTCTCTTTTTCTGCTAAGATAGTAGAAGTTGTTCCTCGTGGAACAAATTTTAATAAAGAATTAATATCAACTTGTGGTCTTGATAAAATCTCAGACATTTTCCTTTTTGAAGAGATCTCCGTTGAGCCCACTTGTGATAAATAGCCATTAATTTCTTGGGGAGATACCGACTCGTTGTCAAAATAATTTATCATTGAATTTACAGATTCATACTTTGACTCTACCCTCCTCATTCTTTCCTGAGATGCAATACCTAATTTATATGCAGATTCTGTAAGTCTAATGTCTGCATTATCCTGTCTCAACAAAATTCTGTATTCAGCTCTTGATGTAAACATTCTATATGGCTCATCCACCCCTTTTGTAACAAGATCATCTATCAGGACTCCTATATATGCCTGATCTCTTTTTAAAATAAACGGATCTTTTCCTCTGTTTTTTAGATGCGCATTAATGCCCGCCATTAACCCCTGGGCCGCCGCCTCCTCATATCCGGTTGTACCATTTACCTGTCCGGCAAAAAATAAATTTGGAATAATCTTGGACTCTAAAGAGTGTGTCAGCTGAGTTGGTGGAAAATAATCATACTCTACTGCATATGCAGGACGAAAGATTTTAACATTCTCTAATCCCGGAATATTCCTAAGAGCCTCCATCTGCACTTCTAGCGGAAGGGAAGATGAAAACCCTTGCAGATAGTATTCATTAGTGTTCCATCCTTCAGGTTCTAAGAATAGCTGATGAGAGTCTTTGTCAGAAAAAGTTTTTAACTTATCCTCTATACTTGGACAATATCTAGGACCCTTACCCTTAATAATTCCGGAAAATAGCGGAGAGAGATCAAATCCCTTTCTTAACTCATCATGAACTACTTTATTGGTATGTACAATATAGCAAGGTAGCTGCTTACTTTTTATTTGTATTGCCGAAGGTATATTCAGGAATGAAAACTTTTGCGGAGATTCATCTCCATACTGAATAATTGCTTTTTCAAAGTCTATGGTTCTAGCATCAATTCTTGGAGGAGTACCTGTTTTCATTCTATCTGTCAAAATACCATTTTCAGCAATTTGATCGGAGAGCCTATATGATGAGATCTCTCCTACTCTACCCCCTTCAGTTGTATTTTGACCAATGTATAATTTGCCATTAAGAAATGTACCGGCTGTTATAATTACTGTCTTGGAAAAAAATTTTGCACCCAGTAGAGTTTTTATTCCTCTCAATTGACCACTTTCAAATATCAGCTCTGTAACTGAGTCTTGCCATATTGAAAGATTATTTGTGTTTTCCAAAACATATCTCCAGTTCAATGAAAATGTCTGCCTGTCACACTGCGCTCTTGGACTCCACATAGCGGGGCCTTTGGAACGATTAAGCATTCTAAACTGGATAGTGCTTGAATCAGTAATAATTCCGGAGTAACCTCCCAACGCATCAATTTCACGAACAATCTGACCTTTTGCAATTCCTCCCATTGCAGGATTACAGGACATCTGGGCAATTTTATTCATATCCATAGTTATGAGCAAAACTTTAGATCCCATCGTCGCTCCTGCTCTTGCAGCTTCACATCCTGCATGTCCGGCACCAATAACAATTATATCGTATTCATTTATCATTTAAAATATACTTAAATAGTAATCCTCTCTGCCCCTCATTATTTTTTGCTGATCTTCGGTAGCATCATCATAATTTAAAAGATGCAAAACCGAATGTACAATAACTCTTCTCAACTCCTCTTCAAAAGTAACCGAATAAATCTCTGAGTTCTCTTTTACGGTATTTAACCCAATAAATACATCTCCGCTGATTTTATTCCCATCGTTATAATTGAATGTAATAACATCTGTAAGGTAGTTATGGTTTAAATATTTGGAGTTAACCTCGAGGATCTCATCGTCTGAGCAAAATATAAAGGCTATATTTCCTATATTTTTCTCTCTTTTAGTCTCTATTTCAACTACTTGCTTTAACCATTGCTTGGTTTTAATTTTATCCGGAAATTTAAATTCCAGACTTTGATTGTAAAAATTAATCATTTTTTTGCATCTAATAGATCCCAATACTCAACCGCCCTTCTCGTATGAGGAATTACGATTGATCCCCCAACCAGATTTGCAACGGATAGTATCTCGAAAAATTGTTTCCTGTCCACTTTCAGCTCATGACACTTTTCGATATGATATTTTACACAATCATCGCATCGAAGTACCAATGAAGCAACCAATCCCAACATCTCTTTTACCTGTGCAGATAGTGCTCCATCCTCATAAGTTCTTGAGTCTAAATTGTAAAATCTTTTAAAAAATAAATTATCTTCGGCCAGTATAATTTCGTTCATTTTGGCACGATATTCGCGGAAATTTTGTACCACATCCATAGTAAAATTTTTTGGCAAAAATATAAAATATATAAGTACTTATGTCTAAAGTTAGTGTTATCGGTGCCGGAAACGTAGGCGCAACATGTGCAAATGCTATTGCACACATGGAATTTGTATCTGAAGTTGTATTACTTGACATCAAAGAGGGTCTTGCCGAAGGTAAAGCTCTTGATATGACTCAGACTGCAAAACTTTACAACTTCTATACCAGAGTTAAAGGTGTGACAAATGACTATGCAGCAACTGCAAATTCAGATGTTATCGTCGTTACATCGGGTATCCCACGTAAACCTGGTATGACTCGTGAGGAGTTGATTGGCACAAATGCCTCTATTGTTAGTTCTGTAGTTGAAAACACATTAAAGCACTCACCGAATGCGATTTTTGTGATTATCTCCAATCCTATGGACACAATGACCTATCTTACTTTAAAAGGTAGTAAGCTTCCTAAAAACAGAGTAATCGGTATGGGTGGTATCCTCGACAGTTCAAGATTCATCGAATACTTAAGCCAGGCTATGAATGCTCCTGCCAGTGAGATTAATGGTATGGTTATAGGAGGTCACGGTGATACTACTATGATCCCTTTGATCAGATTTGCAAACTACAACCAAACTCCAGTTCTTAAATATCTCTCTAAAGAAGAGGGCGATTCAGTAGTTGCTAAAACTATGGTTGGAGGAGCAACTCTGACTAAATTAATTGGTACATCTGCCTGGTATGCACCTGGTGCTGCCGCTGCCGTACTGGTTAAATCTATCATTCTGGATATGAAAAAGGTATTCCCTTGCTGCGTATCTCTCGAGGGAGAATATGGTCAAAATGACATTTGCATTGGTGTTCCAATCGTTGTCGGCAAAAATGGTGTAGAAAAAATTATCGAACTTGATCTTAACGAAGAGGAAAAAGAGTTGTTTGCTAAAAGTTGTGAAGCTGTAAGCTCAACAAATCAAGTTCTTAAAGATATGCATCTTGTATAAAGTTTAGCACAATTTTTGCTGTTTGAACAGTAAAGGTTGAGATAAATGGAGGGGTATTAGCTCAGCTGGCTAGAGCGCTTGCATGGCATGCAAGAGGTCATCGGTTCGACTCCGATATGCTCCACAAAAGTTTTTAACAATAAAACATAAATTTATTCCATTGTTAATTAAACTATTATGTGAATATTTTTTAGTTTATTAACAATTTGTTTTGTCAGATAATTATTTCTGATTACTTTTACATACTATTAGTAATTGCACATATCAACTAAGTTATGGAAATTAAAAAAACACCTAAAGCCGATCTGGAGAACAAAAAATTTCTATTCAAGGAAATTGGTTTAATTATTACCCTGGCTGTTGTTTTTGCCGGTTTTGAATATAAATCATACGATAAAAGCGTATCTACACTAGAAACACAAGCCGCAACAGTACTGGAAGAGGAGATGATTCCAATCACTAAACAAGAGCTTCCTCCGCCAGAAATGCCTAAAATTCCGGTAATTACCGATCAATTCGAAATTGTTGATAACAGTATGAAGATTACTACCAATGTTGACTTCAGTACTGAAGACAGAAAGGATATTGCTGTTAACATTAAAGATTACTCAAAAGGTTCTTCCAGAGAAGAGGTTGTTGAAGAGGAGGAGATTCCATTCGCAATCGTTGAAGAAAAGCCTAAATTTATGAAAGGTGACGAAAATACCTTTACCAAATGGGTGTTTGAGCGTCTGATCTATCCTGAGATTGCAAAAGAAAATGGTGTTCAAGGTCGTGTTACTGTATCATTCCTTGTAAATACCGATGGTAGCGTATCAGATGTAAGAGTAGTAAGAGGCGTAGATGCTTCACTTGACAAAGAGGCTGTTAGGGTTATCTCTAGCTCACCTAGATGGGAACCTGGCAGACAGCGTGGCAAACCTGTAAAAGTTCGTTATAACTTCCCTGTAATTTTCCAATTGAGATAATTACAAGTTAAGAATACTGAGAGGCTGCCTTTTATTTCAAAGGCAGCCTTTTATTTATAAATTGTATATGGAAAGAGCAATATTTATTGGTGTAATAAGGCAAAATGAAGATGAATCAAGAGTGAACGAATATCTTGATGAACTGGAATTTTTAGCTGAGACTGCAGGAGCTGAAGGTGTTAAAAGATTTATCCAGAAACTGGACAAACCTAACCCAAAGACATATATAGGCAGCGGAAAACTTGATGAAATAAAATTATACATAGAAGAAAATGAGATCAATCTAGTAATATTTGACGATGAACTAACCCCATCTCAACTTAGAAATATTGAGAGAGAACTTACCTGTAAAATTTTGGACAGAACAAACCTGATCCTGGATATTTTTGCTCAAAGAGCCAAAACAGCATATGCAAAAACACAGGTAGAACTTGCACAATATCAATATCTTTTGCCAAGACTTACAAGAATGTGGACACACTTGGAGAGACAGAGAGGAGGTATTGGAATGAGAGGACCCGGTGAAAGCCAGATTGAGACCGACCGCAGAATTATTCTGGATAGAATAAGCCGTCTTAAAGAGCAACTTAAAAAGATAGACAAGCAGATGTCGTCTCAAAGAGGAAACAGAGGTTCACTTGTTCGAATATCTCTTGTTGGATATACAAATGTTGGTAAGAGTACATTAATGAATCTGCTTGCAAAAAGTGATGTATTCGCAGAAAATAAATTATTCGCCACACTTGATACTACAGTAAGGAAGGTAGTTATAGAAAATGTTCCCTTTCTGTTGAGTGATACTGTTGGATTTATAAGAAAACTACCACATCAGCTGGTAGAGTCATTCAAAAGTACTCTGGATGAGGTAAGAGAGGCAGATATTCTTATGCATGTTGTTGATATTTCACATCCCGGATTTGAAGAGCAGATTAAAGTTGTTAATGAAACCCTTGCAGATATCGGAGCCAAGAATAAACCTGTGTTTTTGGTATTCAATAAAATTGATGCCTATAACTATATTCCAAGGGATGAATTTGATATCGGTCATAAAAAACCGGAAAATTATTCACTCGATGAACTGAAAAACAGTTGGATGAGCAAAGAGAACTCTCCTTCAATATTTATATCTGCACGGAATAAAATAAATATAGATAAGCTAAGGAACGATATTTACAAAATGGTAGCTGAGATTCACGCCGGCAGATATCCTTTCAATAATTTCCTATGGTAATTCCGATAAAAAACTTTTAATAACCGAGAGGGTCTCCTCTCTCCTTTCAACAAAGCAAATATGGCCTGTTTTCTCAAGAATTCGGGCCTTTTTATTGTTCAAAAGAGCAATTAACCCCTCTACCCTTTCGAGTGGCATAAATCTATCATTATCGCCAAATAAAAGAAGTGTAGGAATAGTAGTCTCCTTTAGGAATTGTGTCATATCAGGTCTGCTCATAAGACCTCTTATTACGGCAATAATAGAGGAGTCATCATGAAGTTCGCACAGCTCCAGTAACTCATCCACATGATCTGAATAACTATTAAGGTTGAACTCGGCAAACATTTTCGGAATACTTATTGAACATATCGTCTGAAGTTTTCCCGATTTAATTACCTCAATCTCTCTTAATCTATCAGCTCTTTTTTCATCGGAATCGGCAAATGGAGATGAGTTTAGCAAAATTAGAGATTCTGTGTTGCTCGGGTATTTATTTGCAAAATTAAGTGCAATATATCCCCCCATGGAGTGACCTGCAAGAATCACTTTTTCTGATTTTGCATACTTAATCAGGTCCAGCAATACATCTGCACAAAATTCCATTGAATTCTCTTCCGGATGTGATCCTGACAGAGCATGGCCGGGTAGATCTATCTTAATAATTTTATACTCTTTTTCGAGCTCCTTGGAAAATTCATCCCAAATATTCATGTTTTCAAGGAAACCGTGAAGAAACAGAATTGTCTTTTCTCCTTTACCTGTAATAGAGACGTGAAGAGGTATTCCGTTAGAAATAATGAAGTTTTCCATAGTATATCCTGATTGTTTTTATAAATTTGCAAAAGGTAGTACTAAATAAATAATTATGAGAACAAAATTACTCTATTTTCTTTTACTAATCGCTCCGTTTATATCTACATCTTGTAATAAGGAGGATGATCCTATTATTCTGACAGGTAATTGGTATATTGATGAAGATTATGTTTATACGGGAATACGTTATGATCCTAATGTAGGACAAACATATCCGGCTGCTGTTCAATATCTTAGAGATCACGAGGATGATTTTTGCGAACCACTTAAGGAGCTGACAAAGATTACATTTAGCGGCACTAACCAGGTTACATTCCAATATACAGACTCCTCAACTGAAACAGGGACATATGTTCAGGACGGGATGTATTTTGTAATAACCTGCGATGCATACCCACTTGGTCTAACCGGAGGAAGCGACGGGAAGATAATTGAACTCTATTATCCTACAGAGTATATGATTGATGTTCTTAAAAATATTTTGACCCCTACCGATCCTTCAGAAACTGTTTTTGAGAGTCTCATTCAGACCTTTGTAGGGGTCGCAACATATAGAACTGTATATTACTAGACTTCAGTCTTTAAACTTTAGTCTTTTAATTTTGCTTTAAGAAATTCACGATTCAGTCGCGCAATATGTGCGACTGAAATTGATTTAGGACACTCCATTTCACAGGCACGTGTGTTTGTGCATGAACCGAAACCAAGCTCATCCATCTTTGCAACCATATTTTTAGCCCTTCTCGCAGCCTCAATCTTACCTTGTGGTAAAAGAGCAAGAGAGCTAACTCTGGCCGAAACAAACAGCATTGCAGAGCCATTTTTGCAAGTTGCAACACAAGCACCGCAACCAACACAAGCAGCAGCATCCATACTCTCATCGGCATTCTCTTTAGGGATTGGAATGGCATTAGCATCGGGTATACCACCGGTATTTACCGAAACGAAACCTCCCGCCTGAAGGATTTCATCAAAGGCTCCCCTATTAACAACCAAGTCTTTAACAACCGGAAATGCAGCTGATCTCCAAGGCTCGATAGTAATAGTGTCACCATCTTTGAATTTTCTCATATGCAACTGACAAGTTGTAACCTCATTATCGGGTCCGTGAGGACGACCGTTAATGTATAGAGAGCACATACCGCAGATACCTTCGCGGCAGTCGTGGTCGAAAGCAACCGGACCCGAGCTCTTGCACCCCTTCTCAACTGAAACAGGTGAAATACCTTCGGCAATTAGCTGCTCATTCAATATGTCCATCATCTCCAGGAATGAACTGTCCGGAGAGATATCCTTCACTTTATATGTTTCGAAATGTCCTTTGTCCTTTGCGTTTTTCTGACGCCAAACTTTTAATGTTAAGTCCATATCCTGTGATTAATCTTTGTAGTTTCTGGTTGCTAACTTGATATATTCGTAACGCAAAGGCTCCTTGTGCAGTTCAGGTTCGCTGCTTTCACCTTTGTACTCCCACGCGCTCACATACATAAAGTTATCGTCGTCGCGTTTAGTTTCACCATCTTCGGTCTGCATCTCCTCTCTAAAGTGTCCTCCGCAAGATTCAAAACGATTTAGTGCATCTCTTGCCATGAGTTCACCGATTTCGAGGAAATCAGCAACCTTAAGAGCTTTTTCCAATTCCTGATTGAACTCTCCGTTCTCTCCCGGAACATATACATCTTTCCAGAACTCAACTTTAAGCTCCTGAATCATTTTAATTGCCTTTTTTAGACCCTCTTCGTTCCTTGACATTCCAACATAATCCCACATAATGTGGCCCAATTTCTTGTGGAATGAGTCAACCGAATGTTTACCCTTGATTGAGAAGAGTTTTGCAATTCTGTCCTTAATTGCTTTTTCTGCCTCATCAAATGCAGGATCATTAACATTTGTTTTAGGAACCTGTATTTTGGAAGCAAGGAAATCGCCGATTGTATAAGGAAGAACAAAATAACCATCTGCAAGACCCTGCATCAGGGCAGATGCTCCAAGTCTGTTTCCGCCGTGGTCTGAGAAGTTAGCCTCTCCTATTGCGTAAAGACCAGGAATGGTTGTCTGGAGATTGTAGTCTACCCAGATACCACCCATTGTATAGTGAATTGCAGGATAGATCATCATTGGCTCTTCGTATGGATTTACGTCTGTAATCTTCTCATACATCTGGAAAAGATTTCCGTATCTTGCCTCAATTGTCTTCTTACCAAGCCTTTCAATTGCTGTTTTGAAATCGAGGAATACTGCCAGACCTGTCTCATTAACACCAAAACCGGCGTCGCAACGCTCTTTAGCTGCACGAGAAGCAACGTCTCGAGGTACAAGATTTCCAAATGCAGGATATCTTCTTTCGAGATAGTAATCTCTATCCTCTTCGGCAATTTGTGAAGGTTTTATCTGTTTCTTTCTTATCTTCTCAACATCCTCTTTTTTCTTCGGAACCCAAATTCTTCCGTCATTTCTGAGTGATTCACTCATAAGGGTAAGTTTGGATTGCTGCTCACCGTGTACCGGAATACAGGTTGGGTGAATCTGTGCAAAACAAGGGTTTGCAAAGAATGCACCTTTTTTGAAGCACTGCCATGCTGCAGATCCATTACTGTTCATTGCATTTGTAGAGAGGAAGAACACGTTTCCGTAACCACCTGTTGCAATAACCACAGCGTGTGCACCGTGTCTTTCAACTTCGCCTGTTTCGAGGTTTCTTGCAATTATACCTTTTGCTTCGCCGTTAATTAGAACTACATCCAACATTTCGTGGCGAGGATATGATTTTACGGAACCTAGGGCAATCTGACGGTTAAGTGCAGCGTAAGCACCAAGCAGCAACTGCTGACCGGTTTGGCCTCTTGCGTAAAATGTCCTGCTCACCTGAGCTCCACCGAATGAACGATTATCAAGTAATCCGCCATACTCTCTTGCGAAAGGAACTCCCTGTGCAACGCACTGGTCAATAATCAGACCGCTTACTTCTGCAAGTCTGTACACGTTAGCTTCGCGGCTTCTGTAGTCTCCACCCTTGATTGTATCATAGAAGAGACGATATACAGAGTCATTATCGTTTGGATAGTTCTTCGCAGCATTGATACCTCCCTGAGCAGCAATTGAGTGTGCTCTTCTTGGTGAGTCGCTGATGCAGAACACCTTTACATTGTAGCCTAACTCGCCGAGAGAGGCAGCTGCAGATGCTCCGCCCAGACCTGTTCCAACAACAATAATCTCTAGCTTTCTTTTATTTGCCGGGCTTACAACTCTGATGTTAGCCTTGTGTTTGGTCCACTTTTCGGCTAATGGACCTTCCGGAATTTTTGAAATAAGTTTTTCGGACATTTTCTGGATTTTTTGAAGCTGCAATTTTAGTTATTTTAACCGTCATAAACAAAATTGAATACTATTTTTATTATATTTACAAGAACTGAAAGGACAATCTGGTTTTTAAAATATAGTGCTATGAAAACTCTTAAAATTGTAGCTTTCTCACTGCTGGTAATTCTTTCGGCAAATTTATCTGCACAGGAACAACAGCAGGATAACAGGAATCTTCGCAAAGAACGGGTTGCTTCTGCGATTAGAGCATCTATAGACTCGGGAAATATTGAGATCATTATCGACAAGGTTATTCCGAAATCGAGGCAAATTATTACTGTCAACAGAGAGTATTATCTAATTATCCGAAAAGATTCTCTTATCTGCTATTTACCATACATTGGAAAGAGTGATTCCCCTTCGGTAGCTCCAACAAGTGAGAGATTTGAGTTCAAAGAGGAGAAAATTTCCGTGACCAAATGTGAGCCCAGGCCCGGCATTCATCTGCTAAAATTCAATACCAAGGCTGATATTGGAATTGAGACTTTCTCCTTTACAATTACTATCTTTGAATCGGGGTTTTGTACAATAAACCTTGCGCCCTCTTCAAGAGACTACATTATTTACCAGGGAACCATTAAATTTTAACCTATAATGAGATTAATTAAAATTATTTTACCGGCCTTACTGATGCTTAATTCAGGATTACCGGCTGCTCAGACTTTGTCCGTTATTCCCGTACCGGCCGAAGTAAAGATTAAAAAAGGGGTTTTTAAATTAGGACCTGAAACAGTTGTCAGAAGTGACGAAAGGAATCAGTTCAACAGAACATACCTCCTTTCAAAACTGAGAGTTGCCGGGGTTACCGATAAGAGAACAGGTAATTCAGGTGTTATTGAACTTATTACCGACAATACTATTCCTCAGGAGGGGTATTCACTTATATCGGATTCTCTGAGAGTAACTATTAAAGCCTCCTCAAAAGCCGGTTTCTTCTACGGAATCCAAACGCTTTTGCAGATGCTCCCTCCTACTGTATATTCCGGAGTTGCCAACGGTTTCGAAAAGTGGGAAGTACCTGCCGTAGAGATCAATGACTATCCAAGATATGGATATAGAGGAATGATGCTGGATGTATCCAGAACATTCTTTGATAAAGCTACCATTATAAATTATATGGATTGGTTATCATACCATAAAATCAATAAATTTCACTGGCATCTTACCGATGATAACGGTTGGAGAATTGAGATCAAAAAGTATCCTCTTCTGACAGCCAGAGGTGCATGGAGGGGACCAGGTGAGGCTCTTGCTCCAACATTCGGTTCAGGAAATAAGAGATATGGTGGATTTTTCTCTCAAAAAGATGTTAAAGAGATAGTTAAATATGCAGCAGAACGAAATATAGAGATTATTCCTGAAATTGATCTGCCAGGACACAGCAAAGCAGTAACTGCCACCTATCCGGAAGTTCTCTGTGAATCAAAAAAAGATGCAGGAGAGAGTGTACAGGGAGAGGTAAGCAATGTTTGGTGCGTTAGCAATGAGAAGAATTATAAGATGCTTGAAAACATCATTAAAGAGCTGGCCTCTTTGTTTCCCGGCAAATATATCCATATTGGTGGTGATGAGGTAAATATGAGTTCATGGGAGCATTGTGAAAGCTGCAGTGAATTTATGAAATCTCATGATATGAAAAGGCCTTCCGAGCTTCAAAACTACTTTGTAAGAAGACTTGAGAAAATTGTTGAGAAATATGGTAAAACAATGGCTGGTTGGGATGAAATTCTCGAAGGGGGCGATCTTCATAAAAGTACCGCTGTTTACGCATGGAGAAGTGTCAACAAAGGGGTTGAGTCTATTACTAAAGGTCAACCAACCATATTTATGCCTGGTCCATATTGCTATCTCGATATGAAACAGTCTCCGCTTGAGAGGGGTCATAACTGGGCAGGGATTGTAACTCTTGAGAAAACATACTCTCTGGATCCTGAACAAAATTTGACCGGAGATAATAAAAATCTAATACTTGGTGTTCAGGGAGGACTCTGGACAGAACTTCTTGCTTGGCCTCCAAGGTTTATTGAGTATCAGACTTTTCCAAGAATGGCCGCTATCGCCGAAATCGGATGGAGTAAAAGGGCGAATATGAGTTGGGAATCATTCCATGAAAGAATCACAAAATATCATTTCGACAGGATGAACCAAATGGGAATTGCTTTTAGAGTAGAACCTCCTGTTGCCACATATGAAAACGGCGTCGTATATGCTACCGCTTCATATCCTTGGGCAGTAATAAGATACAGCGATAACGAGAGCAATCCTGATAGCCACTCTCCTGTATATTGTGGACCTATCTCTACTGCTGACCCACTTAAATATCGTTTTGCAGTATTTTACAATGACTTCACAAGAAGTATCCCGGTTAAGGTTCAGAATGTTGATTATGTTTATCAGACTCCGGCAACTGTTGTGACAAGCAATATAGTTGCAAACGAAAAATCATCGGTAAATAATGTATCGGACTACAAATATGACACTTACTTCAGGAGCGCCACCAAAGCTAAAGCCGGGGACTATGTTTTATATACATTCCAGGAACCTGTAGAGAGTAAAAGAATAACCGTGGAATCGGGAATTCCTGTAATTGATTTTTATTGGGTAACGGATGGTTATGTTGAGTATTCGGTAAATGGGACCGATTTTATCAAGGTAGGAGAGCTTAACAGAGGTAAAATTACCTTCACTCCTGCCGAAAAAATAAAGGCAGTAAAAATAGTAATTACTGCCCCTAATGATGCCAATACAATTGTGTTCCAGGATCTTAAAATTGAATAGAACTATATGCAGATGTAATTATTGAATCTGCCTTTTGATAAAGTTTATATAACTCCTCTTTGTTTACACCGTTCTTCCTGGTCTCCTGGATAAACGGTGTAAATATTTTATATATCTCCTCCTCGCTCTTTTTGAGCTGCTGCATATACCCTGTACCATCGGAATTGTATATCATTGAAAAGTTAAAGTATTTATTTCCGTTACCTCTTTTAACAGGAAATGCTCTGTTTTTAAGCTCTACCGCTTTTGTACAGGCGTAAGCATTACCGGCAACCTCTTTCGAAAGCATTACCGTTGGCTGATTTTCACCGGCAGCCAACCACAACGGAACAGCTACACCTGCCGGCGGAAAACCTAATACTGTCCACATAATTATCTGCTCTGGGTTCTCTCCTGGTTTTACACCTTGAATTACTATAGATGCTACAGAAGATTTTCTAGGAATAAAATCCTGATCTATAAACCAACCACTGCCATTTTCGGGGGAGTAACGGCCCTCTTTTAAATCTACTCCCAAAAGAGAGTGGTAGTAAGATCTTGATAGATTATCAAATATCCATTGAGGAGATATTTTTGAATGCATTACTCTCCCGGATACAATGTCCGATGCATTCTGTTGCCTTATATAACCCATTCCTTCGTTAAAACGACCTGTATATGAATAGTTTGTATAGATAAGATATCCGTTTGGAGCAACTTTTGGATCGTTTGCATCAACCTTTACAAATCTCTTATTGTTTACTTCATAGTAGGCAGCTCCACCGTTTGCATCTACAACTCCAAAATTAGCCTCCACTCTTAAAGGTTTAGGTAACCTGTTTAGGAGCTTTTCAAAATCATCCAATGTTTTACATACAGAAAGAGCTTTATACATAAGATAACCTTCCATATCCATATCTTTAACATCATCATCTTTAAGATTATATGAGGCTGTATTCATAATAGAGAAGCCCGCACTGTTTGTTCCTGTCCAAATTATGCTATCTCTGTCCGGTGAGTTGACCAGTCCGAAAAAGGTGTACTTTTCTCCTTTAAAAAATTGAATTCTGTTATTATCTTCTCCGGTATCTCTGTGTTTCCAGAGAAGAGGTCTTCCGTCGGATGTTACTTTTCCTGTAAAAATTGCAGATGTACATGCGTACAATTCATTGGCAGATAAAGATAGTAGAGTAATTAATAGAAATATTTGCTTTTTCATATGTTAAAAGAGAGAGTTAGTATCTTTAGAATATTTCTTAAGTCCAAGATGTGAATAAGCCAAATCTGTCACCTCCCTACCCCTTGGAGTCCTGTGTATAAATCCCTCCTTGATGAGGAAAGGTTCATATACCTCCTCTATTGTTCCCGGATCTTCACTCACAGCAGTAGCAATTGTGGTCACGCCTACAGGCCCACCTTTGAACTTATGAATTATTGTGTTAAGTATCTTATTATCCATTGAATCCAGACCTCTTTTGTCTATATTCAAGGCATCAAGAGCATATCGTGTTATATTCAGGTCTATCTTTCCATCACCCTTAACCTGGGCAAAGTCTCTTACTCTTCTTAACAGAGAATTTGCTATTCTTGGTGTACCTCTGCTCCTTCCTGCAATCTCTCCGGCAGCATCTATATCAATTTCAATATTAAGAATAGCTGCACTTCTTATTACAATTTTCCTCAAAATATCGGAATCATAATATTCCAAATGAGATTGTATACCGAATCTTGCACGTAAAGGAGAGGTTAGTAATCCGCTTCTTGTAGTTGCACCTATGAGTGTAAAAGGGTTGAGATTAATCTGTACAGATCTTGCTCCTGGCCCTTTATCAATCATTATATCAATCGAATAGTCCTCCATAGCTGAATAAAGATACTCTTCTACTACCGGAGATAAACGGTGTATCTCATCAATAAAGAGAACATCTCCCTTTTCGAGACCTGTTAATAACCCTGCAAGATCTCCCGGTTTGTCCAAAACCGGACCTGATGTTATTTTCATATCAACACCAAGTTCATTTGCCACAATATGTGCCAGAGTTGTCTTTCCAAGACCTGGAGGGCCATGCAAGAGGAGGTGATCGAGCGATTCTCCCCTCATTTTGGCAGCTTTTACGAACACTTTAAGATTATCTAATATCTTTTCCTGCCCGGAAAATTCTGAGAACTCCTTTGGCCTTATTTTTCCCTCAAAATCTCTGTCTTTATTTTCCCTCTCTCCACGAGGATCAAAACTGCTCATTTTTTAACACTATTAACCTTTATTACAAATATATCTTTTTTATTCTATTTAAGTTTTGAATATTATTATGAGCTGTTAATTTGTTGATAAAAATTTATATCCACACTCAACCTCTTTTATCTACACTTTATTAACAATTTTTTAATTTTTATCTATCTCTAATATGTTTAATATCAGTTATTATAATACTTTATTAACAATAGTAAATTACTTTTTAACACACTTTATCAACAATAAAAAATGTTAATAAAAGAGTCGGCAAATATTAAAAAAAAGATGAAACTTTTTTTGGTCTTGATTTATCAACAGGAATGCTCCGGGTTATTAACATATTTTTAAACTTTATTGTTAATAAACTATCTTTGCTGTATGAAAGTTTCCATTGACCAGCCTTCGGTCGGTCATCTTAAAGAGCTTATCCGGGAGAAAGATATAAAAAATATTTTTCCGGAGGGGCTCCTTTCCTCTTCGGGGATAATGGCTGCATCGGAGGCAATAACAGAAGGACTCCATATATTTCTCTGTAACAGCAGAGAAGAGTCTCTTTATGCAACAAATGACCTATATAATTTTGCAGGCAAGGGCAATGTATTCTACATGCCTTCGACGCTACGTTCGCCATCTCGCTCATCTTCGGCAGATATATCTGCAAAGGTACAGAGAACTGCCGCAATAAGTGCAATTACCAATCATTTCAAGAATTCCGGTAACTCCCCAACCATCATTGTTGCATATCCTCACTCGATGTCGGAGCTTGTTGCGGAAGAGGGGAGTATAGAATCGGGAACATTTAGGCTCTCATGCGGAGATAGAATATCACACGATTTTTTAAGAGAGTTTCTTGAGGGTAACGGCTTTGTAAAAAGAGATTTTGTCTCTGAACCCGGCCAGTATGCGCTAAGAGGAAGTATTATTGATCTGTTCTCTTTCTCGCATAATAAACCTTACAGAATAGATTTCTTCGGAGACGAGGTTGAGAAGATAAAGGTTTTCGATACGGATTCTCAGTTATCGGTAGGAGATGCAGATTATATAGAGATAGTTACAGATATATTTGGGAATATTGATTCAGGCAAAAATATCTTCTCTCTGTTTAAAGATATGGCAACCCTCTGGATTGAAGACTGGGACTATTTTACTTCACAGGTGGAGAAGATATATGAGACTTTGGAGGGTAGGGGAGTAATTAATCCTGATGAATTTATATCGGAGTCCTCAAAACTCAGAAGGGTATTTTTTAATTCAATAAGAGAGAAGATCACAGACTCTGCTCATATTAAATTTAATACGGTACCACAACCTCAGTTCAATAAAAACTTTGCCCTGCTCTCGAGGGATATAATTGAGAGAAGATCTCTTGGATACAAAGTCTATATTCTCAGTGATAACCCGGCTCAAACAGAGAGGTTAAAGCAGATTTTCGAATCACTTGACGCATCATCTGCACAATTCACTCCTCTTAATTTTTCAATTCACTCAGGCTTTATTGACCATATTACAAAGCAGTGCTTTTATACCGATCATCAAATTTTTGAGAGATTCCACAAAGTAAAGGCCGAAAGGAGTGTAGAGAAGAGCGAAAGGCTGGCTATTAATGATTTAAACTCTCTTCAGATTGGGGATTATATTGTTCACATCGACCACGGTGTAGGGCAGTTCGGTGGCCTGGTGAGAAGTGTGGTTAACGGAAAGCAGCAGGAGTCAGTCAAGCTTATATACCGGGATAGTGATGTGCTCTTTGTCTCTGTCCACGGGCTGCACAGAATTTCAAAATATAAATCCAAAGATGCTGCCCCTCCCAAGGTATATAAACTTGGAACAGGAGCCTGGCAGAAGCTTAAAAACCAGACAAAGTCCAAGGTTAAGGATATTGCCAGAGAGTTGATAGATCTCTACTCCAAACGCAAGGATGCCAGGGGATTTGCCTTCTCTCCCGACTCCTATCTGCAGCACGAACTTGAAGCCTCATTTATGTATGAGGATACTCCCGACCAGACAAAAGCAACGGCAGCAATCAAGTCGGATATGGAGCGCCCCTACCCGATGGATCGCCTGGTTTGCGGCGATGTGGGATTCGGAAAGACAGAGGTTGCAATAAGGGCTGCATTCAAGGCTGTTGCCGATAGTAAACAGGTAGCGGTACTGGTTCCTACAACAATATTGGCTTTGCAGCATTACCAGACCTTCAGGAGAAGATTATCAGATTTTCCATGTAATATAGAGTATCTGAGCCGTTTAAGGAGCGCAAAAGAGATAAAGGAGATATCTGCACGACTTAAAGAGGGTAAAATCGATATAATAATAGGTACTCATCGTCTCCTTAATAAAGAGATTGAATTTAAGGATCTTGGCCTTTTAATTATTGATGAGGAGCAGAAATTCGGAGTCTCTGCAAAGGAGCGTCTCAGGCAGATGAAGCTTGATGTTGATACACTGACCCTCAGTGCCACTCCTATACCGAGGACTTTGCAGTTCTCTCTGCTGGGAGCGAGGGATCTCTCAATTATTAATACACCTCCTCCGAACAGGCAACCGGTCGAGACCGAAATAATTGACTTTAATGAGGATATTATTAAAGATGCTATAAATTTTGAACTTGAAAGAGGTGGGCAGATTTTTTTCGTTCACAACAGGGTAGAGGATATTCACTCTGTCGCAGATATTATTCACAGGCTTATTCCGGATGCTAAAATCTGCATTGGCCACGGGCAGATGGATCCTGTTATGCTTGAGAAGAGAATACTGGATTTTATAGTGGGCGACTACGACATACTAATATCTACCACAATTATAGAGAACGGGATAGATATTCCCAATGCTAACACAATCATTATCAATCAGGCTCAGAATTTTGGGCTGAGCGATCTGCACCAGCTCAGGGGCAGGGTAGGGAGGTCAAATACCAAAGCTTTCTGTTATCTAATTGTTCCGTCAATGGCATCAATTAGCGAAGACTCAAGAAGGAGGCTGAGGGCAATTGAGTCATTTTCCGATCTTGGAAGCGGATTTAATATTGCAATGCAGGACCTTGATATCAGAGGTGCCGGAAATATGTTGGGTGGCGAGCAGAGCGGGTTTATTGCAGATATGGGATTCGAAACCTATCAGAGGATTCTGGCAGAGGCGTTTACTGAACTTAAGGAGGAGCTGGGAGATGTTTCGGGCCGAGAGGAGGAGAGGGAGGTATTTATAAATGATTGCAGCATAGATTCGGATCTTGAGATACTCATTCCAGAAGAGTATATAAACATAACATCAGAGAAGATCAGATTATACAAAGAACTTGATAATGTAAAAGATGAGCGAGAGTTGACCGCATTTACACGAGAGATTGAGGATAGATTCGGCCCTCTGCCGGAACCGGTTAAACAGCTGGTGGACGTGGTAAGATTGCGTTGGCTTGCAATAGAGTGTGGCATAGAGAAGATAGTTCTTAAAGGGGGAGTTATGCTGGCTTATTTTGTTAATAACAGTACATCCCGATATTATAAGTCACGAACTTTTGCATCTATATTGAGCTATCTGCAGACTCGTTCGGGCAGATATTCGCTCAAGGAGCAGGGTGGCAAACTTTACCTTAGGATAGAGAGTGTTAAGAGCACTCAAAAAGCATATGAAATAATGGTTGAGATAAAAAATTCCTCTGCAGGATGATTTCAATTTTAGTCGATATAGGAAACAGTTCGGTAAAGATTGCTGCTGCAAAGGGGTTAAATCTTATCGAAACAGGAAGGTATGATGGGGATGATATAATCTCTTACATTAAGGAATTTTCCTCTCGGTATGTATGTGATATTGTTGCAGTATCTTCGGTAAGAAACGGACGGGAGAGGCTCGGGAGAGAGCTTGGGAAGTTGTTCAAAATTGTCTGCTTTGCCGATGGAAAAGTTGATTTGCCCATAGGGATAGGGTACCTTACTCCTGAAACTCTTGGACAGGACAGGATTGCTGCAGCCGTAGGTGCGTATTCGCTGTTTCCCGGAGAGGATTTAATTCTATTCGACTTTGGTACGGCACTAACGATAGATTTTGTCGATAAAAATGGTTTTTTTTCCGGGGGTAATATATCACCTGGATTGAGGATGAGAATGAGGGGGCTACATTCTGATACAGAGATGCTTCCAGAGATTAATTCATTTGAAGAAGTTTACGGAATCGGAAAAACTACACCATCTGCAATTAAGAATGGCATAATTTTGGGAATGGTATATGAAGCAGAGGGGTATATAAGGAAAAATCCCGGCCGAAAGATCTTATTTACCGGCGGAGATTCGAATTATTTTGCCATAAAATTGAAAAGTCCCATATTTGTTGTTTATAATTTAGTTCTTATCGGGTTGGCAGTTATAGCAGATTTTAATGCAGGAAAACTAGTATGAAAAAGAAGAGTATCTTGATAGCGGTTTCGCTTATTGTTGGCGGGAGTATGTTTGCTCAAACGACAGACGCACTTAGTACCTATACGCCATATACTCTGTTTGGTATCGGTGAGCTATCAAAACAGGGTACATCGTTTAATAAAGCGATGGGGGGTATAGGAGTTGGAGTTCGCGATAAGCGTTACATTAACTTCATCAATCCTGCATCTTTAACATATCGCGACACTATGTCCTTTATGACAGATTTTGGAGTTGAACAAAAGAATATTTACGGAGCCGATCCCGATACAAAATCTGCGTTCAATACCTTTAACATGAACCACTTTATCGTCTCTTTTCCAACTTTCAGGAAATCAGCAATGGTGATGGGGCTTGTACCTTTCAGCGATGTAGGATACAAATTCGAGGAGAAGGAGACCGATCCTGAAATTATCAACAAATATGGCGATATCAGCTATCAAAAATTCGGAGTAGGAGGCCTTTCAAAGGCATTCATCGGTGTGGCGTACCAGTTTACCGACAGACTATCTGCAGGGCTTGAGGCTGACTACTATTTCGGGACAATAGACAGAAATTCTAATATTAACTTTAACACATCCAACACATACCGTTCAATTATAACCGGATGGGACTATGTAATTGGGGCTTTTGGAGGTAAGGCCGGTATTCAGTACTCCATGCCTTTGAAAAATGCATACGAACTGACTCTTGGTGCAACATACTCTTTTAAAACATCTCTTAAAGGGGATGTTACAAGATATGCAAAAGCTATGACCAACAGCGGAACAATTGACACTACCTATATGGAGACATCCAATGACGTAGGTATAAAGTTGCCATCGGAACTGGCTGCAGGCTTCTCCTTGAAAAAAGGGGACAAGTGGATTATAGGTGCGGATTTTGTCAGACAGGATTGGTCAAAAACAAGTTTCAGAGAGACTCCGGGAGTTGACTTTACAACATCGGCAAGCACTCAGTTTAAAGCCGGATTTGAATATACTCCAAACAGAAACGACATAAGATATTATTTAAAACGGGTCTCTTACAGGGCAGGTGTATACTATGAAAATAGTTATATGAACCTGAACGGAAACAATATCAAGTCAACAGGTGTCACTCTAGGGATTAATCTTCCGGTTTATACGGACCATAATGCTGTAGGACTGGCAGTTGACATGGGCCAGAGAGGCAGTTTGAAAAACAATTTGATTCGTGAAAGGTACATTATGTTTATAATTAATATACATTTGCACGATATTTGGTTCAAAAAATTCAGATACGACTAACATAACTAACTATTTATATCTTATATAAAATGAAAAAACTGCGCTTTATATTTGTTTTTGTACTTTTATTACAGATCTCGGCAGCTGGTTTTTCTCAGGGAAGATTCGGGAAAGACAGTGCTGAATGTGTAAAATACCTGGGTTTTTACAAGGACTCATACAAACAGGGAAATTATGCTGAGGCTGCTCCAAACTGGAGAGCGGCAATGAAGTATTGTCCTCCTGCTTCGAGTCACGATATGTTGTTCCAGGGAATCAGAATTCTGAAGTATTACATTGAGAACCCTTCTGTAACTCCTCAGAGAAAAAAGGAGCTGCTGGACTCAATTGCTATGCTTTATGAAATGAGAAAGGAGTATTTCCCCAGGTATACAGTTGCTGCTCAAATCAATAAGACATACGATATGGAAGCGTATGGTGCCGATGAAAAAACCGTTCTAGCAGAGGTTAATAAAAGTATTGAAGTTGCCGGGAACGATGTTGATCCGGGCCTTCTTGTTGTAGGTCTTCAAAAGCTTATAAACATATACAAACAGAACCCTCTTGGTGCCGATGATGTAATGAACTTCTACTCTAAGGGAACACCAATATTTGATGCTCAAATTGCATCAACCGATGAGAAGACCAAGAATCATGCACTGGGAGCAAAGGCTGATTTTGAAAACCTCTTTGCAAACAGTGGTGTTGCATCTTGCGAGAACATAGTCGCTCTTTACACTCCGACTTTCGAAGCTAATAAGGGAGATAAAGACTATGTGTCAAGAGTTGTTTACCTTCTTGAGAAAGCTAACTGTAATAAGGAGGATCTCTTCCTTAAAGCCGTAGAGAGCCTGAACATTATGGACCCATCTGCCAGGACATCATATTACCTATACAAGCTATATCTGGCAAAAGACGATAATAAATCGGCAATTAAGTTTCTGCAGGAAGCGGTAGATAATCCTAAGGTAACAGAAAGTGAAGCAGCAGATTATCTCTTAGAGATGTCACAGGTTTATCTTAAGCTTATGAATAGTCCTATTAAAGCTGTTGAGAGCGCTAAACTGGCTGCGGCCAAGAACCCTTCTCTTACAGGTAAGGCCTATATGATTATTGCAACTGTTTGGGCTGCAAATAAGTGCGGCGGAAACGAGATTGAGTCGAGAGCTCACTTCTGGGTGGCTGTTGATTATCTTTCAAAAGCTAAGAATGCTGATCCGTCATTAGCCGACGAAGCTGATAAACTTATTGCCTCTTATCGCTCATATTTCCCATTACAGGAGGAGGCATTTATGTTCGATGTTCTGGATGGCAATGCTTATACTGTAAGCTGTGGAGGACTCAGGGAGACAACAACCGTGAGAACTCGTAAATAATAATGAAACGAAGGTTTTATTTAGAGGATATTAAGATGGTAGCAATGACTTTTGTTGTTGCTACTGTCGTTTTTTCTTGTAAGGATAAGATTCCAAAATCGGATGATATTCTGAACTCGGCCAAGATGCCGACACAGGTAATAGACAATATGACGGTGAATCAATCCGACAACGGCATTATCAGGGTTAGAATGAAGGCTCCGCTTATGGAACGATATCAGAATCTGCCCGAGCCCTACGATATTTTTCCAAAAGGGATAAATGTAAAAATTTTTACTCCCGAAGGAATGCTTGAAACAGAGCTGACAGCCAAGGGGGCAAAACATTTTACCAAAGGTAATGCAGAAAAATGGGTGGCATTCGGGAATGTTGTTATAAAAAATTACATAAAGGGAGAGACTATGACCACTGATACTCTTTATTGGGACAGGGCAAATAAGAAGATCTATACGAGCTGCCTTGTTAAGATGGAGTCTCCCGAAATATATATGCAGGGATACGGAATGGAGTCCGATGAGATGGCAAGAAATGCTGTTATTCTGAATCCGTTTGACAGCTATGGTGTTGTTTCCAGAGACTCCACAGAGATTCCTTACATTGATACTGTAAACTTTATAGGGCCGTTACTTCCTCAAAAGAAATAAAATTTACTATCTTCGCATTTCATATTGAATTAAACTAAAAAAACGATAAAAAAATGGCAGTTCTTGAGAACATTCGCGTCAAAATGGGGATTTTTATATCTGTGCTTATAGGTATAGCACTTCTCTCTTTTGTGATTGACGCAGATACACTACGTTCGGCTGTTTCTATGTTCTCCTCAAAATACGATGTTGGGGAGATGAACGGAAATGGCGTCTCTTATCAGGATTTTCAGAAAAAGGTGGATTATTACACCAAACTCCAGCAAATGATGACCAACTCAACCTCAATGGATGAGCAGACTCAGGAGATGATCTACCAGAGTGCCTGGCAGGAGATTTTAAACGATGAGGTAATGATTCCTCACATTTTGAAAGCAGGAGTTGATGTTGGAGACGAAGAGATGTTCGACCTCACACAGGGCTCACAAATTTCTAACGTTCTTCTCAGAGAGCAGACTTTTATGGGTGAGAACGGAGCTTTCGACAAATCAAGAGTGGTTCAGTTGATCAAAGCAATTCCGCAGGACAACTCCGGAAATCTTGCACTATACTGGGATTATCTTGAAAAGAACATCAAAAACGATCAGATGTATTCAAAGTACATCTCGATGCTTTCAAAGAGTAATGTGCTCAATACTGTTCAGATGAGAAGAAGCATTGAGGAGAATAATGTTACTGCCGATGTCTCTTTTATTATGCAGCCTTACTCGCTTGTTGCAGACTCTACGTTAAAGGTTACATCTGCCGAGATCAAAAAATACTATGATATTCACAAATCTCAGTTTGAACAGAAAGCGAGCAGAGATATTGAATATGTTGTATTCTCGGTTGTTCCTTCGCAAAGAGACAAGGATCTTGCAAAAGAGGCTATAGACAAAGTTATGCCTGAATTTGCAGCTGCTACAAACCTTAAGTCTTTCCTTCTCAAAAACTCCGATAAAGCTTTCGATGCAAAATACTATAAGGCCGGTGAACTTAAAAGCGTTTCTCCAGTGCTGGACAGCTTTGCATTTAACGGAAAATTATCCGATCTACTTCCTGTATATATGGAGGGAGAAACATACAAAGCTGCAAGAATTGCCGATATCAAATCTCTTCCGGATTCTGTTTATGTACAGCATATACTTCTTGCAGGCAGCAGCGCAGACACTCTTGGAACGCTTGCTGACAGTCTTATGAATGTAATTTCAAAAGGTGCCGACTTTGCTGAGCTTGCAACAAAATACTCAGCTGATAAGAATCCGAATATGGCTCCCGGAGATCTCGGCTGGATGACTCAAACAATGACAATTCCTGGTTTTGACACATGTTTTGTAGCAGCTCCCGGAAAAGCATTCAAATTAAAGAGCAATTACGGTCTCCATATAGTTAAGATAAAAGAGAGAACTGCTCCTCAAAAGAAGGTTCAATTGGCTGTTCTTACTAAAGAGATTGTTTCCGGCAAAGAGACATATCAGTCATTCTACTCTCAGGCAAATGAATTTGCTTCGAAGGCTCAGGATGGATACGAGCAGTTTACCAAAACCGCAAAAGAGATGAATATAACTCCTGTTCCGGCAACAGGAATCATTGAGGGCGCCAAAACAGTTGCAACATATAAGAACGCAAGAGAGATCTCCCGCTGGATATATGGAGCGAAAAAAGGTGATGTTTCTCAAATTATATCAGTTGATAACAGATACTTCTTTGTTATTGCTCTAACAGCAGTTCGTGAAGAGGGGATTCCTAAAATTGAAGAGGTTACTCCACAAATCACAGATATCCTCAGGCAGGAGAAATCTATGGAGAAGCTTGTTGCCGATACGAAAGCCAAGCTTGGAAATATAACCAATCTTGAGGATGCGGCAGCAAAATTGGGTCTTGCAGTAAGTAAGCAGACCGGAATCTCTTTTGGTTCGATGGGCTCTCAAACCTTTGATCCTAAATTCATAGGGGCTGTATCGGGTGCTGAAGTTAACAAAATTACCGGACCGGTTCAGGGTTCTGTCGGAATGTACATCTTCAATGTTGATGCAAGGCAGACAGGTTCATTCTTTACCGAAAATGACGCAAAACAAAAATCTATGCAATACTTCTCTTACCAGATTCAGCAGGTACCTGCTATCATAGAGAAGGAGGCAAAGGTTAAAGATAACAGGGCAAAATTCTTTTAATCTCCGGATTCAATACTAAATAAAAAGACTGGTCAAATTTTTTGACCAGTCTTTTTATTTTATATCTATTGTTAAAACTTGTATCAAATAGATATATTACACATTGAATCGGAAATGCATTATATCGCCATCCTGAACGATATACTCTTTTCCCTCTACGGCAAGTTTACCTGCGTCGCGACAGGCACTCTCAGAGCCATATTTTACATAATCATCATATTTTATAACCTCTGCTCTGATAAATCCCTTTTCAAAATCTGTATGTATAATTCCTGCTGCCTGAGGGGCTTTTGTCCCTCTTGGGTATGTCCAGGCTCTGACCTCCTGAACACCTGCCGTAAAATATGTCTCAAGATCGAGTAATCTGTATGCAGCTTTGATGAGTCTTGATACGCCCGAGTATTCAAGTCCAATCTCATTTAAAAACATCTGCCTCTCTTCGAAGCTTTCAAGTTCGGCGATTTCGGATTCTATTTTTGCTGCAACTATCAGTAGTTGTGCGTCTTCGTCTTTTATTGCCTCCTTAACCTTCTCAACATATTCGTTTCCTGAAACCGCAGAGTTCTCATCTACATTACAGACATAAAGAACAGGTTTGTCAGTTAGAAGAAATAGCTCCTTTGCTAGTTTTCTGTCCTCTGCATTGTCTATTTTGACGGTTCTGGCGCTTTTTCCCTGTTCAAGAGCCTCTTTATACTTAACAAGTATTTCGTATAGCCTCTTTGCATTTTTATCGCCACCTGTCTGAGCCTGCTTCTGTACTTTTCCTATGCGGTTTTCAACTGTATCCAGGTCTTTGATTTGAAGTTCCGTGTCAATAATCTCCTTATCTCTTACCGGATTTACATTACCGTCTACGTGTACAATATTAGGATCGTCGAAACATCTTAGCACATGAATAATTGCGTCTGTTTCACGAATATTGCCCAAAAATTGATTGCCAAGGCCCTCTCCTTTACTGGCTCCTTTCACAAGGCCGGCAATATCTACTATCTCTACTGTAGCCGGGACCACCCTTTGAGGATTGACAAGCTTTTCCAATACCTGAAGCCTCTCATCGGGCACAATTGTGGAACCGACATTTGGTTCGATTGTGCAGAAGGGGAAATTTGCCGATTGCGCCTTTCCTGAGCTTATACAGTTGAAAAGAGTTGATTTACCTACGTTGGGAAGCCCAACAATTCCACATTGTAATGACATATTTTTCAAATATTAAGGTTGCGAAATTAACAAAATAAATATAAAATTTTAAAATCGTAAAAAAATATCACAAAATCAGATAATTATGAGCATCGCTAAATAGAAATTAATCTGTCTGTATTTAATTTTGGATAAGAAACTGAATCGAGATGAGCTTTTTTTTAAAGGTAGTTCTATTTTCTCTCTCTTCTATGCCTATGCTTCTCTTTCCAAAGTTTGGAGAAGGTGGGAGTGTTGCAGATTCAGTCGCAGACAGAGCAGTAAAAATAATGTTCTGGAATGTGGAAAACTATTTTGACACATTTGACAATCCTGAGACAGCCGATGACGAATTTACTCCGGCAGGGGAGAGGCATTGGTCCTGGAAGAGGTTTGTAGTGAAAAGAAACTCGATTGCTAAAACTATAATTGCAGCCGGAGCGGGTAATCTTCCGATAATAGTAGCTCTGGCAGAGGTAGAGAATCGATTTGTGCTTGAACAGCTTGTAAAAAACACGCCGCTTGCCCGCTCCGGCTACTCTGTCATACACAGAGACTCACCTGATGGCAGAGGTATTGACGTTGGGCTTATATATAGAAAAGAGAGGTTTAAAGTATTGAATACCAGATATTATAGAGTTGATTTTGAAAACAGTAGGGAGACCACTAGGTTAATATTATATGTTAAGGGGGTTATTGATTTGTTGGATACTCTCCATCTGTTTGTGAATCACTGGCCATCTAAATTGGGGGGTGAGTTAAAATCCTTTCCGAAGCGTTCGGCTGCTGCCGGAACTCTCAGGATGGCCTGTGATTCTGTTTTCTCAACAAACTACAAAGCCAATATCATTTTAACCGGAGATTTCAACGATACACCCGATTCAAAACTCTTTTCACTCTTTGATGATTTTATAAATCTGTCATATTACCATTATTTATCGGGAGGAGGATCAATTAAGTTCCGAGGAGAGTGGGAGCTTATAGATCTCTTCTTTGTATCTCCCAATCTTGTGGATAGGGATGAACCTATATATTGCACCGGAAATAGTGTAGAGTATCGTAATCTACCATTTCTTACGGAACCGGACAGGGAGTATACGGGCTATAAGCCGAAAAGGGTATATAACGGTCCTGCGTACAATGGAGGAGTTAGCGACCATCTGCCTGCAATTATCAAAATATTTAAATAAAAAAGATATTCGTACTTTTGCCCTATGGTAAAGGCAAAAAAGGCTCTTGGACAGCACTTCCTTAAGGAGGAGGGAATCGCCCGCAAAATTGCGGAAAGTCTGTTATTGGAGGGGAATTATGGAATTAATGGGGGAATATCTGCTCCGGCAAAGGTTTTAGAGATCGGACCCGGTACAGGTGTTCTTACAAAGTATCTTTTAAATAGAGAGGATGTTGAGCTCTTTTGTGTTGAGATCGATAACGAATCGGTTGAGTATCTTAAAGTTAACTATCCAATGTTGGGAGAGAGACTGATAGAGGGCGACTTCTTAAAGATGGACCTTAAGGCGCTCTTTCCTGACAGATTCTTGGTTATTGGAAACTTACCTTATAATATTTCATCTCAGATATTTTTCAAGCTCCTGGATTATAGGGAGATGGTTCCTCAGATAGTTTGTATGCTACAAAAGGAGGTTGCAAAGAGATTGGCATCACCTCCGGGTAATAAGGATTATGGAATTCTATCGGTTCTGCTCCAGGCCTGGTATGATATTGATTATCTATTCACCGTGGATGAAGGTGCGTTTATTCCTCCTCCCAAGGTTAAGTCCGGTGTAATCCGTGTAGTGAGGAATAGCAGGATCTCATTAAACTGCGATGAATCTCAGTTTAAACAAGTAGTTAAGTGTGCATTCAACCAAAGGAGAAAGACTATAAGAAATTCTGTCCGTTCTCTTTTTTCGGGACCACTTCCGGAGCATCATCTTTTGTCGATGAGGCCTGAACAGCTCTCAGTTGAGGAATTTATTGAATTGACTAAATTGATCTTTCCCGAAAAGTAGTGATTGTCACTATTTTGAGTTAATCGCATCTACAGGGTTGAGATTTGCAGCAGAGTAGGCGGGTACGAACCCCGAGACTATTCCGATTACGCTGGCAATCATCAAGCCTCTGATTATATTGTAAACGCTCAGCTCCATTGGAAATGAGCTGCTGCCTCCGAAGATCTGAACCACAATAAAGACCATTATCAATCCGATGAATCCGCCAAGAAGGGCTAATGTGGCGGCTTCGGCCAAAAATTGTGTCAATATTATGAATTTCTTCGCTCCCAAGGCTTTTTGTATTCCTATCAGGTTGGTTCTCTCTTTGACAGAAACAAACATAATGTTTGCTATGCCGAAGCCGCCGATCAGAATAGAGAATCCTCCGATAATCCACCCGGCCATATTGATTCCTCCGAAAATAGATTCGGTTTGTTTCTGCAGGAATGACATTTCGTTGACTGCAAAATTCTCTTTTTGTGCAGGTTTAAGACGTCTGATCGCACGCATCTGCTGGGTGAGCTCCTGAACAAAAGCATCACGCCCAACTTCGGCTTTTGGAAGAGCACATATCATTGCTTCGGAGTTTCTTGTATTAAACAGAGCTCCGGCATAAGAGTACGGAATCATTATAGAGTTATCTACGTCAAAAATATTCACAATGCTCTCTCCTGCTTTCTCCTGAATTCCGATTACTGTTACATTTTCGTTACCGACCTTAATCACTTTTCCAACAGGCTCCTCATTTCCGAAAAGAGCTTCGGCAACGGAGTTACCAAGTATTGCTACAGGAATACTTTTGGTGGATTCAGCTGTACTGAAGTATCTCCCCCTGTCAATTGCAGATGTGGTAATCTTGTTCCACTCCATTGTCGGAGCAAAAATAAAACCTCCGTTGAATGAGTTCCTCTTGTACTTTACTGTTTTATTTGTGAAAATAACAAAACAGACAGCCTCAGCTGTGGTCATATTATTCTTCAGAAAAATATACTCTCTGTATTGTGGGTTGGGCCTTTTAAGGTATTCCCACCATTTGTATTCAGATCCATCTTCGGGAGGAGTCCATGGCATCTGTTGAATGTAGACTGTATTCCCTCCAAGACTGCTAAGCCCCTTATTTACATTGTTTTCAAGTGCATCGATTGCGGTAAAAACAGTGACAATCGAAAAAATACCTATACTAACTCCGAAGAGCGAAAGGAATGTCCTGAACTTGTCGCCCTTGAGCGAGCCGAAAGCAAAGCTGATACTCTCGAGAATCAGCTTAAAAACTATAACCAAACGCCTGTAAAGACTAATCATTTTCCCTCCCCGGGTAACCCTATTTTTTTCTTTAATAATCTCAATTTGTCAAATGCATCGAGCGGCGACATAGTGTTTATATCCATATCCCTCAGCTCGTCTCTAATACTTGTAAGCAGCGGATCGTCCAGCTGGAAGAAGGATAGTTGAACCGGCTCTGCTGCTGCCTGACGTACGGATACCGGAGATTCTCCGGATGTAGTCCCGTTCTCAAGCCTTTTTAAGACCCTTTCGGCCCTGTGTATAACCTCCGATGGCATTCCCGCCATTCTTGCCACGTGAATACCAAAGCTGTGGGCAACCCCACCAGGAACAAGTTTCCTCAAAAATATAACTTTATTTTCTACTTCTTTTACTGAAATGTTAAAATTTTTAACCCTTTCGAATTTGTTCTCCAGTTCGTTAAGTTCGTGATAGTGGGTTGCAAATATGGTTTTTGCTCTGCAAGTGGGCCGCTCGTGCAGATATTCTACTATAGACCAGGCGATTGACATTCCGTCATAGGTGCTGGTTCCTCTTCCAATCTCATCGAGCAGTACAAGCGATCGCGGAGACAGATTGTGCAATATCATCGAGGTTTCAAGCATCTCTACCATAAATGTTGATTCTCCCCTGGATATATTATCGGAGGCTCCCACTCTCGTAAATATTTTATCTACTATTCCGAGTTTAGCTCTTTTTGCAGGCACAAATGAGCCCGCCTGGGCCAAAAGAACAATAAGAGCAGTCTGCCTTAGCAGTGCACTTTTACCTGCCATATTAGGCCCGGTAAGAATTATGATCTGTTGTGTTTTGTCGTCTAGATAGATATCGTTTGATATGTACTCCTCCCCGGGTGGCATCAATCTCTCAATGACAGGGTGGCGACCTTCGGTGATTTCAATTGCAGTACTCTCATTCATTTCAGGTCTGCAATAATTGTTTTCTCTGGCAAGAATAGCAAATCCGGAAAGTACATCGACTCTTGCTATTGCACTGCAACTCTTTTGTATAGAGGGGATATCTGCCTGGACAGACTCAATTATTGAAGTAAACAAGCGCTGCTCAATGGAGAGTATCTTCTCTTCGGCTCCGAGAATCTTCTCTTCATACTCCTTAAGTTCCTGTGTAATATATCTCTCTGCACTCACCAGAGTCTGTTTTCTAATCCAATCCTGAGGAACTTTATCCTTATGTGTATTCCTGACCTCAAGATAGTATCCGAAAACATTATTGTAACTTATTTTCAGGGAGGATATTCCGGTTCGCTCTATCTCTCTCTCCTGTAATGAGGCAAGGTAATCCTTACCGTGGCGGGCAAGATTTCTTAATGAATCCAACTCCGAATCCACCCCCGAAGCGATTACATCTCCCTTTCCAATCTGATTTGGAGCATCCTGCATCAACTCTCTCTCAAGTTTTGAGAGCAGAGGTGAGCAAGGATCCATTTTCCCGGATAGCTCAATAAGTCCCTCCTCTCCTGAGTTATTGCAGATTCTTTTAATATTGGATATTTGTGAGAGGCCCTTTTTAAGCTGGATTATCTCCCTTGGTGTTACCCTGCCGGCAGCGGTTTTAGAGATGATTCTCTCCAGATCGCCTACCGAAGCAATTGTTTCTATAAGAGATCCCAGCGTTTCATCGTTTTTGGAGAGATGTTCAACAATGTTGTGTCGCAGGGTTATCTCATTAATATCTTTTGAGGGCATTGCAATCCACTGTCTCAGCAATCGTGCACCCATTGGAGAGGATGTTTTGTCCGCTATATTTATGAGAGTAGAAGCATTCTCATTGTCAGATCCGAAGATTTCAAGGTTTCTGAATGTAAACCTGTCTATCCATACAAAATCCTTCTCGTCTATTCTTGAGAGAGAGCAAATATGGCTTAGCCCTTCGTGGCGTGTTATTTCCAGATAGAAGAGAATGGCTCCGGCAGCGGTTACTCCCAGAGAGCTTTCATCTACGCCGAATCCTCTTAATGTTTTGGTGTTGAAATGGTCCAGCAGCTTCTCTTTCGCTGCCTGTTCGGCATATGCCCATTCGTCAAGGGTAGATATAAAATAATCGTTTCCGAATCTCTCTGCAAAGCTGTTTTTAACGCTCTTTGGGATAAGTATCTCTCGTGGCTTGTACGATGCGAGGAGCAGATCTATGTATGACAGAGAGCCTGAGGCAACTCTGAAGGTTCCGGTAGATATATCGAGAAAAGCAACTCCCGCCTGGTCTCTGGAGAAGAATAGGGAAGCCAGAAAATTATTCTCCTTATGTGCAAGAAGTTGATCGTTGTAAGCTACACCGGGTGTCACCAGTTCTGTAATGCCTCTTTTTACAATTTTCTTTGTCAGTTTTGGGTCCTCCAGCTGATCGCAAACGGCAACTTTATAACCGGCCCTTACAAGTCTTGGAAGATAGGAGTCGATCGAATGGTGAGGAAATCCTGCAAGTTCAACCGAAGAGGCAGAACCGTTGGCTCTTTTGGTGAGAACAATACCCAACACCTTTGAAGCAGTTACGGCGTCCTCCCCGAATGTCTCATAAAAGTCACCGACCCGGAACAAAAGCAGAGCATCCGGGTGTTTTGCCTTGATTGCAAAATATTGCTTCATCAAAGGTGTTTCAACTATTTTTTTATCCTCATTCATCCTCACAAAAATACATATTTTTAATTCAAAACTTTATCTTTGTACATTACACATTAATAAATCCGGAAATGAAAAATATATCCTGGTCATTAAGAAAATATGCATTTGTTCTTATGACCTCAATTGTTGTGTCTGGACCTGCTATTGGTCAGGCTTGTACTGAATATCAGTCGTTAACAAAGGAGGAGGCGGCATCGGCTGCTCTTGGAAGGGTAATTAAAGAGACAAAAGCCGTAGGATTATCGGTTGCCGTGGTAAAGGATGGTAAAATCATTTACTCCGGTGCATTTGGATATAAAGATTATGATAACAACGAGTTACTCAAGGAGGATAATATTTTCCGTATTGCATCTATCTCAAAATCGTTTACAGCCACAGCGGTAATGCAGCTTGTATCAAAGGGGAAGTTGTCTCTTGATACAGATGTAAGTGATATTCTCGGATTTACTGTGAGAAATCCTAAATACCCAAATGTTGTAATTACCATAAGGAGGCTTCTTTCTCACACCTCAAGTCTTAATGATTCGGAGGGGTATTTTGACCTGGATGTGGCTAATCCGGCAAAATCGGTGCATTTTTTCAGGGCATATAATGATTACGCTCCCGGAGAGAAATATGAATACTGCAACCTGGGATTCAATATGCTTGGTGCAGCTGTTGAAAAGGCTTCAGGTATGAGGTTTGACAACTATATTAAGAAGAACATAATAGTGCCGCTGGGCCTCTATGCAGGGTTTAATCCTGACTCTCTGGATAGAAGCAGGTTTGCAACTATCTATGAATACAATGCGGAGAAGGATGCATTTACCGCCCAGCCTACCGCATACAGGAGTCGTGCCGAAGAGATAGCTAACGGTTACGTGATCGGGCGCTCTACCCCTATATTCTCTCCGACCGGCGGAATGAAGATATCTGCCCGGGATCTTGCCAGATATATGATTATGCATATGAATTACGGAAAGGGAGAGAATGGTAAAAGAATTATACCGGAAAAGCTCTCAAGGCAGATGCAAACATGGGTGATAAATACAGGCGATGTGGACTTTTACGGATTTGCATTAAGGAGTGCCAACAATCTCATTCCTGGTGAAAAGATGGTTGGACATACCGGTTCTGCTTACGGTCTTTACAGCGCAATGTTTTTTGAGCCTCAAAAGAGATTCGGGATAGTTATGATTACCAACGGGTGCAAGCCGGAGTACAAGAATGGATTTACTACAGTTCAGGGAGAGACAATCAGGGCTTTATACGATATATTTATAAAGTAGTGAGACAGGATAGGAAGAGAGCAAGGTGAAAAAAGTACTTATAATTACATACTACTGGCCGCCTCAGGGTGGTTCGGGTGTTCAACGGTGGCTTAAATTTGTAAAATATTTAAGGGATTATGGTGTCGAACCGATAGTTTATACCCCCTTGAATCCAGAAATGATGGCTGTTGACAAGGAGCTGGAGAGGGAGATCCCTTCGGGGGTGAAGGTTATAAAGAGTAGTATTGTGGAGCCATACTCTCTCTACAAGCTCTTTACCGGTAAAAAGGAGATAAAGCCTGGTTTTATTTCACAAAAAAGCGGAGAGAGCAGCCGGTTTAAAGAGAGTCTCTCGATTTTCTTAAGAAGCAACCTCTTTATACCGGATCCAAAAATGCTCTGGATTGGACCATCTGCACGATTCCTAAAAAAATATCTGAGGGAGAACCCGGTTGATGCAATAATCAGTACCGGACCTCCGCACTCAATGCATCTTATAGCAAAAAGGGTTGCCGGGGCGCTCTCTATCCCATGGATTGCAGATTTCCGCGACCCCTGGACCGGTATGTATAATTTCAAACAGATGAAGAATACCCTCTTAACCGAAAAGATTCATAAAAGGTTGGAGAGGGGTGTTCTTCGAAGGGCAGATAGAGTAGTTGTGGTTACAAACGGAATGAGGGAGGAGATGGTCTCTCTTGGAGCAAAGAGTGTGTCTGTCATAACAAATGGTTATGACGAAAGCGATTTTCCCTCTGTTGGCGGAGCTTTAGACAGGGATTTTACAATTACATACACAGGTCTTTTTTTTAGAGATCGTAACCCGGAGGCACTGTGGCGTGTCCTTGGGCAGATGGTATCTTCCGACTCCGATTTTGCATCTGCTCTTAAAATAAGACTGGCTGGAAACATTGATTCTTCGATTATTGCAGAGATAGGGCAGAGAGGATTGTCCGGAAATCTGGAGGTAAAGAGCTATATTCCGCATAATGAGGCTGTGGCAATGCAGCAGAGTGCGCAGATCCTGCTTCTCTCTTCGGGAATGGAGCCGGAATCGAAGTCAATTCTCACAGGTAAGTTTTTTGAGTACCTTGCCGCCAGGAGGCCTATCCTGGCATTTGGACATTCCGACAGCAATATTGCCGAGGTCCTTGAGGAGACAAGATCGGGGAGGCTGTTCGATTACTCGGAGGAGTCAACTCTGGCGGAGTGGTTGAAAGAGAAATTTTACGATTTTAAGAGGGGAGGAGTTCCTCAAACCGGAGGAGAGATCTCCCGCTTTTCAAGAAGGTCGCTCACAGGCGATATGGTAGATATAATTAATGAGATTACAAGTAAATAGAGCATAAAATGGAATTTTTTAAAAAGTATATGCCGTATATTCTGGCAATTGCGGCGTTTATTATTCTGGCCTACTCTTTTTCTCCACAGGTTTTTGAGGGGAAAGTGGTAAATCAATCCGATATCGCATCGTGGAGAGGGATGGCAAATGAGATCATATCATACAATGAGTCTCATCCGGGAGAAGATCCTGCACTTTGGACAAATTCAATGTTTTCGGGAATGCCCGCAACCTCTATTTCGGTAGTTTACCAGGGAGATTATACCGATTATATCTACAAAGCCCTCTTCTTGGGAGTAAGACCTCCCAGCTATCTGCTTATAAGTATGATAGGAGCTTTTCTTATGTTCCTTGCTTTTGGTGCCAATGTATATGTATCATTCATAGGAGCAATCGCTGTCTCTTTCTGTTCTTACAATTTTCAGATAATACAGGTAGGGCACAACTCTAAAATGGTTGCAATTGCTTTTATGCCTTGGGTAATAGCTGCAATAGCCTATGCATATAAGAGAAGGGCGATACTTGGTTCTCTTCTTTTTGCTCTTGTGCTCAGTTTCCAGATAAAGGCAAATCACCCACAGATAACCTATTACCTTGCAATTATAGTTCTCGGTTATGCCTTGGCTCGCCTGTATGAATCATTTAAAGAGAAGACCCTGCCGAAATTCTTTATGACATCGGCATTGCTTCTGGTTGCAGGGGGGATAGGTATAGCTACCAATATTAATCACCTTTGGCCTACATACGAATATTCAAAATACACAATGAGGGGTGGGTCGGAGCTCACCAAAATAAAGAGCGGTAACGAGGAGGGTGGAGGCCTTGATATTGCATACGCGACACAGTGGTCATACGGTTTTTCGGAACTTCCCAATCTCTTTATACCAAATTATAACGGAGGATCATCTTCGGGAGAGTTGTCCACAGAGAGCTCTACATACAATGTTCTTAAAAGTGCTAACTACCAGGGTGCAGAGCAGGTTATCAAACAGATGCCTCTCTACTGGGGCCCTCAACCTTTTACAGCAGGGCCAATGTATATTGGTGCGATCTCCGTTTTCCTTTTTGTCTTGGGGCTGGCTCTTGTCAAGGGTGCTCTCAAGTGGTGGATAGCAGGTGTGAGTCTCATATCAATTCTGCTCTCCCTGGGCTATCACTTTCTCCCTGCCACCGAGCTGTTTTTCAAATACGCTCCTATGTACAGCAAATTCAGAACTGTTTCAATGATTCTGGTTGTTCTGCAGATTCTTGTTCCTCTCTTGGCATTTCTTGCACTGGATCGCTTCTTTAAAGAGGAGTTGGACCAAAAGAGAGCGAAAAAGGGTCTCATTACGGCGGCGGCGGTGAGCGGAGGGTTCGCTCTTGTTATGCTCCTTATGCCATCTTTCGCAGGTAACTTTACCTCTCCGAACGATTCGCAGCTTCCTGAGCAGATAGCTTCGGCGCTCGTTAGCGACAGGATGGATCTACTTACATCGGACGCACTCCGTTCACTCATATTTGTTATGCTCGCCGCCGCCGCCCTATGGTTCACTCTGCTCGGCAAACTAAAGAAAAGCTACACACTTGTTATAATAGGCGTTCTTGTAATTGCAGACCTTTGGGGAGCCGGGAAGAGATATCTGAATGACGAACACTTTGTAAACAAAACAGATTTTAACAATCAATATGCATTAAGGCCGGTTGATAACGAAATCCTTAAAGATAAAAACCTTAGCTACAGAGTACTTGATGTAAGCATAAATACTTTTAATGATGCACATGTCAGTTTCCATCATAAAACTATTGGTGGATACAGCCCTGTAAAAATGCAACGTTATCAGGATATGATCGATTACCATATATCTCCTGAGATGCAACAAATATCAAAGGATATCAATGGAAGCAAAACGGTAGAAGAGGCCCAGTCCCGTATCGGAAACTATCCTGTGCTGAATATGCTTAACACTAAGTATATTGTGGTTGGAGGAGACTACCCGCCGCTGGTAAACAGCAGAGCATTCGGCAATGCCTGGTTTGTTGACTCAGTTGTTACAGTAAAAGATGCTCTTGAAGAGATTGAATCACTCTCCAAATATAATCTTAAGAGAGTAGCTGTGTCAGATTCAAAATTCTCAAATATTTTTGAGGGGAAATACAACAAAAGGAGAGACGTGGAAAAAATATCTGCCTCAGATTCAACATCTGCCAAATCAGACACGATCGCACTTACCCAATACTCTCCAAACAAACTTAAGTACAAAATAAAATCGGCCAGAGAGAGAGTTGCGGTATTCAGCGAAGTATATTATCCTGCCGGTTGGAGTGCAACAATTGACGGAAAGAGCGCAGATATTTTCAGAGTAAACTATATACTAAGGGCCTTGGTTGTTCCTGCCGGAGAGCATGAAATAGAGTTCACCTACTCTCCCGACTCCATTAGGAAGGGGGCAACATACTCGAGGATCTCTTCGGGACTACTGCTATTGCTTCTAATTTCGGCAATTGGAGCAGAGGTGTTAAACAGACGAAAAAGAGCCGTTAAAGAGTAAAAATGATATAAATATATATTAAAATGAAAAGATATACACTTGCAATTATCTCGCTGTTTCTATTTATATCTCTTGAGGCTCAGGATGTTGTAATACCTCTTTACAAAGGAAAAGCACCGGGATCGGAGAATTGGGGTTATAAAGAGTCCGAAAAGGTAAGCACATCGGGGTCAAAGGTTATTTACAATGTATCTGACCCCACATTAACCCTGTTTCTTCCGGAAAAATCGGTTGCAAACGGAACGGCAATCGTTGTTTGCCCCGGAGGGGGATTCCATTTTCTCGCCATAGAAAAAGAGGGCTATAATGTAGCAAAATGGCTTAACGAAAAGGGTATAACTGTATTTGTGTTGAAGTACAGACTCGTTGAAAGTTTTACAGATGATCCGGTGAAGGAGTATCGTGAAAAATACAGTAAAGGTGATCTGTTCCGTAAATCGGTTGAGCAGATAATTATGATGGATGTTGAAGATGGAAAGGCTGCGGTTGCGTATGTAAGAGCAAATGCAGATAAATATGGAATAGCTCCAAACCGCATAGGAATAATGGGTTTTTCGGCAGGAGGAACCGTTACTGCCGGAGTAGCTCAGACATATGACGAAAAGAGTCGTCCGGACTTTGCAGCACCAATCTACCCATATGTAGGGGGATTCGGCAATCCGGCAGTACCGACAGATGCACCTCCTATTTTCATTGCAGGAACTTCCGATGATCCATACACTTTTTACAAGCAGTGGACAGCTCTCTACGAGAAGTGGACCGATGCAAAAAAACCTGCAGAGTTACATATTTACAAAAACGGAGGACACGGATTCGGTGTAAATAAAAAGGGACTTCCGACAGATGGCTGGATAGATCGTTTCTATGAGTGGTATTTAGGATTAACGTTATAACTAAAGAAGAAACGATTCAAAATTATTTCCTTATTTTGCCTTTCCAAGGCGGAAAGTATTGTTATTTTCTACATATGCTTGTAGATGGTCTTTGAGTTAACCTCTTTGTGATATTTTTCGTAATCCATATCTGTTTTCTGGATATGTGAAGTCCACCATTTTCGCAGGAATTGTGCAATTTTTTTAGGATCGGGAGGAGTAGTCCCAAGGAGGTCAAAATTGTACATTGCTACATTATATATGTACTCCCTGTGAGAGGCTTTGTGTGAGTCAATATGCGGATATCCGAACCGCTGCATATATGACTCCTCTTTTCTGAAGTGTTTCAAAGAGTAGTCTGTCATTCTTGACAGAACTCTGGCAAATTCGGAGTTGTCTTTTTCAAATAAAATGAGATCTACCAAATCGTTATAAATATGTATAAGCTCTTTATGATCTTCATCAACACTTTTATTTCCAATCGACAAACTGTCACTCCATTCGATCTTTGTGAGTTTTTCCATATTAATCTAGAATATTTTAATTAGTCCTATCCCGTTTAGCATTACAATAGAAATTGCAAGCGGGGCAATAAATTTAAGAATTATCATAACCGATCCGAATATAGCTCTGTTCATAGGAATAGTACCACCGCTTGTCATCTCGTCCAGAACATCTTTCCGTTTTAGCTTCCATCCTACAAAGAGAACAACAAGCAATCCTCCCAGAGGCAACATAATATTATTGGAGGCATAGTCAAAGAGATCGAAAATGTTCTTGTCAAATAATCTGAAATTGCTGAAAGCACCTTCCGAGAGAGAGCAGAGTAGACCCGTAATAGCAACAAAAAGAGAAGAATACAATACCGCTGCTTTGCGGCTAAGTTTAAACTCCTCGCAGATGTATGCCACTACAATCTCGAGCATAGATATTGAGGAGGTAATTGCTGCAACGAAGAGAACTATAAAGAACAATAACGAAAACATCTGCCCGAACGGTAGCTGGGCAAATATCTGCGGAAGTGTAATGAATACAAGGCTTGGTCCGGAGGTTGGGCTGACTCCGAAGGCAAAAACTGCAGGCATGATAGCAATACCGGCAAGTACTGCGAAAAGAGTATCTGCAACGACGGTAGTAAGCGACATTTTGCGTATATTCTCCCTCTTGTTTACGTATGATGCATATGTAATAATACATCCCATTCCGAGGCTTAGTGAGAAGAATCCCTGCCCGAGGGCATCAAGAAATGAAGATGCTTTTAGTTTTGAAAAATCGGGATAGAACAGAAAACGCAATCCCTCTTCGGCTCCCGGAAGAGTAATCGAACGCACCAGAAGAATAACTATTATAACAAACAACATAGGAGTGAGAAACTTTGTGTACTTCTCTATTCCATCTTTTATCCCTCCGGCAACGATTAATGCGGTAAGTCCAAGGAAAACGAGGTGCATTACAGCCGGCCTCACAGGGGCTGAGATAAAATTCGAGAAGGTGGCACCCAGAGCGCCGTTATCCTGTTTAAACAGATCCGATGAGAAAGATTGGACTATATATTCAATCGTCCATCCGCCAACTACGCTGTAAAATGATAGAATGGTGAGCGTTACGGCTATGCTGAGGATTCCTATGGAGATGAATACCGATTTTGGAGCCAGCTTTTTAATTGCACCAAGCACATTTGACTGTGAGCGGCGGCCTATTACGAACTCTGCATACATAACCGGAAGCAGCAGAAGTATTACAAAGGCAAGATATATAATGATAAAAGCGCCGCCTCCGTTATTACCTACCAGATAAGGGAATCGCCATAGATTACCCAGCCCTATGGCAGCGCCAGCCAGTGCCACCAATGCCCCGAAACGGCTGCCGAAGCCGTCTCTCTTATTGTTTGTCATCGTGTTAAGTTTATGTTGTTTAACAAAGATATAAATTAGTTTGATTTTAATAACTTTGCAACATTATGGAGAACAGAATTTGTAATCTTTTTAGAATAAAATACCCTGTAATTCAGGGCGGAATGGTGTGGTGCAGCGGTTGGAGGCTGGCATCTGCAGTGAGTAATGAAGGTGGTCTGGGCCTATTGGGTGCAGGATCTATGCATCCCGAGGTTTTAAGAGAGCATATCATAAAGTGCAAAGCAGCAACCAAGAATCCTTTTGGAGTAAATGTTCCGCTTCTGTATCCTCAAATCGAAGAGATAATGAAGATCATTGTCGATGAGGGGGTGAAGATTGTTTTTACATCGGCAGGTAATCCCAAAACATGGACAAATTATCTGCACGAAAGAGGAGTAGTTGTCGCCCATGTAGTCTCCAGCTCAATATTCGCGAAAAAGGCAGAGGATGCCGGTGTGGATGCCATTGTCGCGGAAGGATTTGAGGCCGGAGGGCATAACGGAAGGGAGGAGACTACGACACTATGCTTGATCCCTGCAGTAAGGGAGGCTGTTTCGCTACCCCTTATAGCCGCAGGAGGAATTTGCGGTAAACCTGGCTATAACGCCGCTTTTGCTCTTGGAGCAGATGGAGTGCAGATAGGGACAAGATTCGCTCTCTGCTCCGAGAGCTCTGCTCACGAGAACTTTAAGAATCGGTGTCGCGGACTTAAGGAGGGAGAGACAAAGCTTCTTCTAAAAAAACTGGCTCCTACCCGGCTGGTAGATAATGATTTCTCAGCAGATGTGCAGTCTGCCGAAGCGAGAGGGGAGAGCGCAGAATATCTCAAAGAGCTACTGGGAAAAGGCCGTGCAAAGAGAGGAATTTTCGAGGGAGATCTATCTCAGGGAGAGCTTGAGATTGGACAGGCTGCATCTATGGTAAAAAGAGAGGAGAGTGTTGCAGATATTTTTCGGGATCTTTTTAATTCATAAATGGGACATTTGGGTATAATTGTATAAATAAACCGCTGTTATACAGAGGTATAAGTGCGCCAGCCCATCTTACGCCCAGCTTGCAGTGAACAGGCAGAAGTACAACGGCAAGGAGCTCCAGACGACAGGCAACACAGGGTTTCTGGACTACGGGGCAAGGATGTATGATGATGTGATCGCAAGGTGGAGCGTGGTGGATCCTGAATCAGAGCAATATTCCAATATTTCTCCGTATGCTTATTGTACCAATAATCCGATTAGATATATAGACCCAACAGGTGAATTTCCGATTGAAACAATATGGGATTTCGGCAATGTTCTTTATGACGTAGGCGCAGCTATTGTCAATCACATTAAAGGCAACCACCAAGCGGCAAAATCCAATTGGGCAGATTTGGGTTTAGATGCAGGGGCAATGTTGATACCTTATGTCCCGGCAGGTGCAAGTAAGGTTGTAAAAGGAGGTACAGCAGGTGTTAAAGCCTTGGACAAGGCGGCTGATGTAGGAAAAACAATAGATAAAACAACTGATGCAGGAAAATTAGGTAAATATAGTGATGTCCCAAATCCTAAAAATGTAGGAGCAGGTAAAGCAACAACTGCCTCTCAAAGGAAAAATATTCTAAATGAAAATAGAAAGCAAAATAATGGCGAACTAAGAAGCGATGGTGATGGCAGAAAGCTTAATCAACCTTCAAAATCTGTTAAGGGACAAAAAGCAGATATGAATCAAGCAGAAGTAGACCATATTAATCCTAAATCAAAGGGTGGTTCCAACGATAATTCTAATTTACAAGTATTATCCAAAGAAGAAAATTTAATAAAAGGTAATAGATAATAAACGTATAATTATGAATAAAAAGTTTTCAGACAATTTAAATACAGCAGTTTTCACAACTAAATATATTTTAGAAAAAAGCAGCCCTGTATTATATGTGTTTCATCATGATGATGATGGTGCTTGGTCTTTTTTAGGATGCGAAGATTGCCAAGACAGCGATTATAAGGTTATCTCATTAGAAGAAATGATCAATATTGATAATTCAATATTAGACGTAGCAGATATGCCTTATGGATATTGTGCGAAAAGAGTTGATAAAAATTCTTCGTGGATAATTAAACCTTTTGAAGACAAGTAAATTGTCCGTAGAAAATTCAAAAATAATTAATTTTATCAGCGAAAAAAATACGATAAAATTGTTATGACAATTTCTAACCATTTAAAATAGGACGAGTATAAAGAACATATTTACTTGTTGTAAGAAAAGATTAACGCTTATCTAATGGCAATAAAATCAGAAGTGTGACTTTTACCGTTATTGGAATTTTAGAAAAAATAATTTTCGAATTTACCAATCAGATAATGTACTTTTTCATCTTGCGCATTCACGAGGAATTAACAGCCGATATAGATCCTCATTTCATGAAGCCGTTTCAAACAGAGAAATAGACAAATTAATTTCAGAGAACTTACAAAATAAATATATACAAAATTTATAAATAAATGTATATGAAAACAATTACCTCAATCCTTATTGCTTTAATCCTCATTCTGGTTACAGCTTGTTCCTGTAGGAAAGACACAGATTCTTCAATTGTAAAAATAGATGCTCACAAAAACTACCCTGTCCTGAGCTTAAATCTTTCTGACATTGCAGAGATAAATTATATTCCATTGAAAGGTAGTAGTAACCCTTCTTTAATGTATATATCTAGTGCTGTAATTCCGAGAAACGTGTTTATAACAAAAAACAAAATATTTATAAATGATCCCAATCGAACAGACCCCAAAATTATCGTTTATAATCGCTCTGGTGAACCACTTTATAGAATTGGCCAACGAGGAAATGGACCTGGAGAATATTTGAATCCAGTTAGTTTTATAGTTGACACCATAAGGAATGAAATTTTTATCTGGGATAATACCATTAAAAAAATATATGTATTTGATTTAAACGGATTATTTATAAAATCAAAATCATTTGATAATGGGTGCATTGGCTTAACTAGTAATATTGATAATATAAATAATAACACAATAATGATATTCTCTGGAAACAGTGTCAAAATCAGAGGAGAATGGCTTAGAAAACAATTCGGTGGTGATAAAATTTGGGTAAATGGTGATCGCTCTTTGCTTTATATTAATAAAGACAGTTTGACAATAGAAGAACATCCTGATATAAACTTCGGGAGGCCTGCTCCAGATGTATTACATCTGCATTCTAGTTGTTCTATTTTATCATCAAACGATGGTGCATACATATTTACTTTGCGATCAGATACAACTTTCTTTATTGATCGAAATTTTAAAATAATTCCAAAATTTGTAAATATTACCCGATATAATCAAAATAAATATCGGACGCAGAATAATATCGGGATCTATCCTATCGCGGAATCTGATAGGTATCTATTTCTATCGACTGATATTGGATATGTTTATGATGAGAAAATCGATATAAATGATTTGAAATTTCTCGTATATGATAAAAAAGAAAAACAAATTTATTCTTGCCCTGGAAATATAAAATCTTCAACCAAATCAGAAAGTATGATATTTCAATTTCCCGAAGGTGGATCAATGAATTCAGGATATCACATAAAATCATTTTCTCATTTATACTTTAAAGAAAAATGCGATAATCTTCCTCCACAACTGAAAAAAATAGCCTACAACTTAACAGAGAATGATGGGCCGGTATTGATGTTGATTAAATTCAAAAAATAGTAAATAGGAAATGAATAACGCCATTTTATTAACAAAAGAGAATAGGATTAACGTTGAAATTATAAAATCGTTCCAGCTATTACTTTCGACAATTGATATTTCATTGGACATAATTTCAGCAAAAAAAGAGGTAGAATTGTCATCATATGATATTATTTTTCAATATAATGTCCTTAATCACAAATATATATACAAACCTGTTGTTTGGATCAATAATATAAATGAAAAAATGCAAATAAAGTAATAGATAATTTTTTTATTCCTGACGGAATAATTATAATTGATAATTTCGAGTCAAAACAAAAATATGGCAAAATCTTACCAAAATCTTTATGTAAAACAATAAAACTATTACCTGACACTCAACATTTATTCAAGGGAAAAACAGAAAGGGCACAAAAAATTCTTGTGGATATTGATTTTGCAGATTGCTTTCCCTGTCGGACCCCCTGAATGAAGGACAGAGTCTCTTTGATGTAACCGGAATCGAGAAATACAAAAAAAATCGGCAACAAGAGCGCAGCAAAAACGGCAACAGGAATGCAACGTATTTGATTATTAACCCAGACCTTCGTGTCATAACTTTTAGCAAAGGTATTATGACAGAAAAGGATCGCAAAGCACTCAGTCGACTGATTATGTACGACAAGATCAAAAGGCTCTACGAAGTGGAGCATCGTCCAATCCGCTGGATTGCGCGAGCAATGAATCTGAACTTCAGAACAGTGAAAAAGTATCTGAAGATGGATCAAATAGAGTTCGAGAACTACTCGGACCAAGTAATCAACAGGCGTCATATCCTTGAGCCATACCGGGACTTCATCATCGGGAAGTTGACACTTTATCGGGATACGCCCGCCGCTCAAATGCATGACTGGCTAAAAAGGGGTAGCTTACAGTTTTTATATAAATGTGAACTTATCCAGCTCTCTGGAAGCAGCTACAGGATGAAAAATAGAAAGAGAATCTTCGCCGCAGATGCAGAGTAGCGGTCATGACAGCTAACCTGCATACTAAATAAGGAGAAAATTAAGATAAAACAGAATAAAACTTACCTTTGCTAATGTTGTAGTGTTGTTACTGAAATTAATGCATCATCGTTACCGAAAATGATGTACTCCTGTTCCCTAAATCGCTGCACTCCTTCTTACCGAAAATGTTGTACTCGAAGTTACCGGTAACACTTTGAACAAAAATAAAAAATTTGTAACTAGAAAAGAGACTATGAAAAAGACAAGAATCAGCGAAATACAAATCATCAAAGCCATAAAGGAGTTCGAATCAGGTTCGACTGCAGAAGCAGTATGTAGGGAGTATGGCATATCCAGAGGTACATTGTACTTATGGAAGAAAAAATATTCCGGGATGGAAATGAGCCAGTGACAGCGAAGTTATAGAAGCAATAAGTACGAAGGCAGAGCATTCAAGAGATGGATTTCGTAAGTGATATTTTAACTAGGTGCAATACATTAGGAGATTTATCTCCAAAGGCGTATTTTGAACACATGAAAAAAACAACAGATATAAAAGAGGCTATTTAACAAAACTGTTCAAAAAGACCCTGGCCTAAAATAGGAATTCTGACAATCAAAAAATTGACATATACAACTGTCATCCCGATAAGGATTTGTTTGATGGTCTGGTTTCCGGGAGTATTACAGAGAATGAACTTTTTCGAACACTACGAACTCGAAAGGGTGTTCGAACTTCTCGCCGCGATTGAATGATTCTCGGTTGATCTCCCTCCATTGAGAGAAATCGATGTGAGGAAAGAATACATCGGCATCTTCTACCGTAATGTGGACAAAGGTTATATATAGCTTTGAGGCATATGGAAGCATCTCTCTGTACAACTCGCCCCCCCCGATAATAAAGACCTCTGCCTTGCACACCTGAAGCTCCTTGAGAGCCGCCTCAACAGAGTGATATACCTCTACCCCGGGAGCACTCTTCAGGGTACGGCTGATAACAATATTCCTACGCCCGGGCAGTGGCTTTCCGATTGATTCGTAAGTTCTTCTGCCCATAATTACAACTGAACCCAGAGTGGTCTTCTTGAAGTATCTCAGATCTTCGGTAATATTCCAGAGCAGATTATTATTCTTTCCTATTGCACCATTGTCGGATATAGCTACGATTATATTCATTACAAAATCAAAGGGGGTAATAAAATGTTAAACAGCTATGGGAGCCTTTATACCCGGATAAGGGTCATATCCTTCGAGGCCGAAATCATCATATTTAAAATCAAAAATTGATTTAACGTCCGGATTTATCTTCATAAACGGCAGTGTTCTGGGAGCTCTGGATAGCTGAAGGTCAACCTGATCCATGTGGTTCAGATAAATATGCGCATCACCGAAGGTGTGAATAAACTCTCCGGGACGATATCCGCATACCTGAGCAACCATCATCGTGAAGAGTGCATATGATGCTATGTTAAACGGCACCCCGAGGAAAACATCTGCACTTCGCTGGTAGAGCTGGCAGGATAGCATCCCGTCTGAAACATAGAACTGCACCATAGCGTGGCAGGGGGGTAGGGCCATTTTATCGAGATCGCCTACATTCCATGCCGAAATTATGTGGCGGCGAGAATCGGGATTCCTCTTAAGCCCATCTATTAAAATGGAGAGCTGATCGATATTTTTACCTTCGCCGCAACTCCAGGAGCGCCATTGGTGCCCGTAAACAGGTCCGAGATCACCATTCTCATCGGCCCACTCGTCCCATATCGTAACGCCATTGTTGTTTAGATACTTGATGTTGGTGTCCCCGTTGATAAACCATAAAAGTTCGTATATAATCGACTTTAAATGAAGCCTCTTGGTAGTAAGAAGCGGAAATCCATCTTCGAGGTTGAAGCGCATTTGGTAACCAAAAACGCTTTTGGTTCCGGTTCCGGTTCTGTCGCTTTTAACAGTCCCGTTTTCAAGTATATGACGAAGTATATCTAGATAAGCTTTCATTTTACAGGGTAATGCTTTGCAAATATAGCTATTTAGTATATTTGTGAACTTTATAAGGGGAAGAAAATTTTAATGATATGAAAAAGAGTTTTTTTAAATTTAGCGTAACTGCAATTGCATTATTACTTATAGTTTCTTGCAGCACGGTAATGATTACGGGACGCAAACAGTTTCTGCTTTTTAGTCAGGGGGAGATAACCTCACTCAGCGAGGCATCCTATAAGGAGATATCTGCAAAGGCAAAACCATCTGCCAATAAAACCTACCTGAGTATGGTTACGAAGGTTGGTAAGGACTTAACTACGGCTGTGGGGATTTATGCCAAAAAGAACGGGATGGAGAGTGTGCTTGAGGGGATAAACTGGAAATTTGAGGTGTATGAGAGTGAAGATGTTAATGCATTTTGCCTCCCAAGCGGGCAGATAGTGTTCTATTCCGGGATAATGAAGTATGCGTCAACACCCGATATGATTGCCGTTGTTATGGGACACGAAATTGCACACGCTATTGCTCGTCACGGAAATGAAAGAATGAGCCAGGAGGCTGTGACAGGTGCTGTAGGACAGGCTGTTGGAGCTGTTTTGGCTACAAAAAGCGAAAAGAATCAGGCACTATTTCAAACAGCATTCGGGCTTGGATCTCAGCTTGGGATCATCCTTCCGTATTCAAGGAAGCACGAATATGAAGCCGATCGTATTGGTTTGACATTAATGGCAATGGCCGGATATAATATAAATGCAGCACCTCTCTTTTGGGAGAAGATGAGCAGTGCTTCAAAATCCTCTAAAATTGAGTTCTTCAGCACACACCCTTCCGATGAGAGCAGAATTGCCGAAATCAAGAGATATCTGCCTGAGGCTGCAAAGTTCGCAGGCGTTAAATAATTGCTATATTTGCAGGTTGAAAATTAATATTACCAGAATATGTTCAGAACACACACTTGCGGAGAGTTAAGACTTTCGGATTCCGGCAAAAGCGTTACACTGGCCGGATGGGTACAGAGAATCAGAAAAATGGGGGGCATGAGCTTCATCGATCTAAGGGATCGTTACGGAATTACACAGTTAGTGGTAGATGATTCGGTATCAAAAGAGCTTAATGAAACGGCAGAATCGCTTGGTAGAGAGTATGTTATCCAAATCAAGGGTGTTGTTGTTGAGCGCAGTTCAAAAAACGGCAAAATTCCTACCGGCGAAATTGAGGTTAGAATCAATGAGATGAAGGTTCTTAACCAGGCTGTTACTCCTCCGTTTACAATAGAGGATGACACCGACGGAGGTGAAGATATAAGGGCAAAATATCGTTATCTGGATTTGAGACGAGGACCGCTTCAGAGGGCTCTTGCCCTGAGGCACCAGGTTGCCCAGGAGGCCAGGAGATTCCTCTCCGATGAGGGTTTCATTGAGGTAGAGACTCCGGTTCTTATGAACTCAACCCCAGAGGGTGCAAGGGACTTCGTTGTTCCTTCCAGAATGAACCCGGGAGAATTTTATGCATTGCCGCAGAGTCCGCAGACCTTCAAGCAGCTATTGATGGTTGCCGGATACGACAGATATTTTCAGATTGTTAAGTGTTTCCGTGACGAGGACCTCAGAGCCGACAGACAGCCTGAGTTTACGCAGATTGACTGCGAAATGTCTTTCGTTGAGAGAGAAGATATCCTCACCACTTTTGAGGGAATGGCAAAATCGCTGTTTAAAAATGTTTTGGGGAGAGAGTTTTCTGAGCAGTTCCCGAGAATGTCCTACTCCGATGCGATGAACTTTTATGGTTCAGATAAATCGGATATCAGGTTCGGAATGAAACTGGCAGAGATCACCTCTATGGTTAAGGGGCACGAATTCTCACTCTTTGATACTGCTAACTATGTAGGCGGAATTGCTGTTTCCGGCGGAGCAGAGTATACCCGTAAGCAGATAGATGAGCTGACCGAGTGGGTAAAGAGACCTCAGATAGGAGCTAAAGGGCTGCTATATATTCGTCTTGGAGCCGACGGTGCTAAATCGTCTTTCGATAAATATTTTACTCAGGAGGAGATAAAAGCTATCGCTGAAAAGTGTGGAGCTGTTAACGGGGATCTTGTTCTGATTATGGCTGGAGAGAAGAGGGATAAAACCCAGGAGGCGCTCGGAACACTCCGGATTGAGATGGGTAACAGACTTGGATTGAGAAAAAAAGATGAGTTTGCTCCACTTTGGGTATATGATTTTCCGCTTTTAGAGTGGGACGACGAGACACAGAGATTCTATGCAAAACACCATCCGTTTACCTCCCCTAAACCGGAGGATCTGGATAAATTCTTTAGCAACAAGAAGGAGGATCTGGAGCAGGTTTTCGCGAATGCATATGACTTTGTACTTAACGGAACCGAGATTGGTGGAGGATCGATAAGAATTTATGATTCGAAGGTGCAGCAGAGAATGTTCGAAGTTCTGGGATTCAGCGAAGAGGATGCTCAGAGGAAGTTTGGTTTTATAATCAACGCATTCAAATTTGGAGCCCCTCCTCACGGTGGTATCGCCTTTGGTTTCGACAGATTCTGTTCTCTCTTCGGAGGTCAGGAATCTATCAGGGATTATATTGCCTTCCCTAAAAACAATTCGGGAAGAGATGTAATGCTCGATACTCCGGGTAAAATAGATGAGGCGCAGATGAATGAGCTGTTCATAAAGAGCACATGGGTTCCTCCTGTTAAATAGCAGATAATTAATAGAATATATAATGAATATTCAGCAACTTGAGTACATAGTTGCGGTTGACAGGCTAAAGCATTTTGCCAAGGCTGCCGCAGCGTGTAATGTGACTCAGCCTACCCTCTCTATGATGATTCAGAAGCTTGAGGAGGAGCTGAATGTGGAGATCTTCGACAGAAGTAAATCTCCTGTATCTACAACATCCATCGGGGAGGTTCTTGTGAACCAGGCCAAGGTTATACTTTTTAATGTCGGGCAGATGAGGGAGATAGCCTCGGTCAACAGAAATAGTATTACCGGAGCACTGAGACTCTCTATAATTCCGACTGTGGCACCATATCTCCTTCCAAAGTTATTTACACAGCTCAGGGAGTATCTGCCCGACCTTAAGTGCAGAGTCTCCGAAATGAGGACCGATGTTATAATTGAGAGGCTCAGGAATGCAGAGATTGACCTGGCTATTCTCTCCACACCGCTGGATATTCCGTCGCTCCTAGAGATACCTATATATTTCGAGAGATTTATGGCCTATGTCTCTCCCGATGAGGAGCTCTATAAAAAAGTGGAGATAACCGGAGAGGATCTGCAGATGGAAAAATTATGGGTGCTTGAGGAGGGTCACTGCTTCCGTGCGCAGATACTCAATATATGCCATAAGGAGAATATATCCAGGCAGCAGTATGAGGCGGGGAGTATTCAGAATCTTGTAAAGGTGGTGGATCTCAACGGGGGTTATACTCTTATTCCGGAACTGCATCTGGAGAATCTGTCGCCTGAACAGCTTAAAAATGTTCGCAGATTTGCGGGGAATGAACCTCGAAGAGAGATATCTCTCGTTTTCAGACAGGACTTTGTAAGGGAACGTCTTTTGAATGAGATGGTTAATTGTATTAAAAACATCATTCCTGAGGATATGATGGATGAGAGGCTCTCTAAATTCAGAGTAAAACTTTAAATGACAAAATATTATGAGTCTTGAGTTAAAGATTAACGAGCATATCAAAGAGGCTATGCTCGCAAAGGAGAAGGTGAGACTGGAGTCTCTAAGGGCAATCAAATCGGCAATTCTCTTGGCTAAGACGGCTGAGGGGGCAAATGGTGAGGTATCCGATGCCGAAATTGTTAAGATGATTCAGAAAATGGTTAAACAGAGGAGAGAGACTGCCGATATCTATAATCAGCAGAATCGTCCTGAACTGGCCGAAAATGAGCTTGCCGAAGCCGGATTTATGGAGGTTTATCTTCCTAAGCAACTCTCGGCAGATGAGCTTGAGAGTGCTCTTAAAGCAATTATCGAGAGGGTTGGAGCAAAACAGCCATCCGAAATGGGCAAAGTTATGGGAGTGGCCTCCAAAGAGTTGGTCGGACTGGCCGACGGCAGAATTATCTCCGAAACAGTAAAAAAGCTGCTCTCCTGAGCAGCTTTTTTTATAATTATAATTTCGTTTTTTTTATTCCTAAGGACTGGACTCTAATAGTTCAGAATCTCTACGATTTTGCCTGCCAGATCTCTGAATGCCTGACCATCGGGTCTGTTGCTCAGAGCTACCGGCTCACCGTTATCGCCACCCTCTCTTATCGACTGAACGATAGGGATCTGCCCGAGGAGCGGAACTCCAAACTTTTCGGCCATTCTCTTACACCCCTCTTTACCAAATATGTAGTATCGGTTTTCTGGCAGCTCCTCCGGAGTGAACCAGGCCATATTTTCGATCAATCCAAGTACGGGTTTCTCAACATTTTTACTTCTGAACATGTTGATTCCCTTTTCAACATCGGCAAGAGCAACATCCTGAGGGGTGCTTACCACAACTGCTCCCGATAGGGGCAGATCCTGAACTGTGCTGATGTGAATGTCTCCTGTTCCAGGAGGAAGGTCGATTAAAAGGAAATCCAACTCTCCCCATCTTACCTGCAAGACCATCTGTTTAAGGGCGTTGCTGGCCATTGGGCCTCTCCATATGAGGGGCTGGCCGGGAGGGGAGAAGTAACCGATGGACATCCACTTCACTCCATACTTTACAATGGGGATAATAAGCTCTTTATCATCTATATCGGCAACCTCAGGGTGAGCATCTTCGGTGGAAGTCATAATCGGCACCGAAGGTCCGTAAACATCGGCATCGGCCAGCCCCACCCTGTAACCTGCCTTTGCAAGCGCAACTGCAAGATTGACTGCAACCGTAGATTTGCCTACACCACCTTTACCTGATGCTACTGCTATAATGTGAGCAACATTCTCAATCTGTTCCTGGCCCAGTTGGAGGTTTACTCTCTTCTCGATCTTCCTCTCTCTGACCAGCTCCATAATATTGATTTTTATTGACGGGTCCGGGTACACAGCTCTTACAGCTTGTTCGCAGCTCTTTTTTAATTGTGCAGATAGTGCATCGGGAGATGGGAAGACAAGTTTGAACCTTATTTTGCCATCCTCTGTTTTGATATCCTCAACCATTCCCAGCTCTATAACGCTCTTCTCCTTAGCAGGATGAATAACGCTGCGCAGGGCATCCTCTATAATTTTTATATCCATAACATATTTAAAATTGTTCAAAGTTAGGGATTTTATTACTTTTATGTCAATATTAACATTTAAGATATGAAAAGGTTCTCTTTGTATACTCTGCTTACTATTTCGATGCTGATTGTAAATATAGGCTTGTCAGCTGCCTCATTTAACGGTGCAGATTTGAAAGATAATAGGGTTGTTTATACTGCTCAGGATTCGGTGATTTTCCAAAAATATGTTGCATATATGGCAGATAAGAGAGAATTGCCTCTTAATGAAACCATTATAGCAACGGCAAAGTTCTTTTTAGGGACTCCATATGTGGCGAACACTCTTGAGAAGGAGCCGGAGAGTCTTGTTGTAAATTTGAGGGAGCTTGATTGCACAACTTTTGTTGAGACCGTATTTGCACTGAGTCGTACAATAAAGTTGGATGCACCTACTTTTGATAATTTTTGCAATAATTTACGTACCATAAGGTACAGAGGTGGTGTTATTGAGGACTATACCAGCAGGTTGCACTACTCTACCGACTGGATCTACGATAATGAACAGAGAGGTATTATGAAGGATGTTACCAGGGCTGCCGGAGCAAGAAGGTTAAAACTGGATCTCTACATAATGTCAAAGACTCCCGATACCTATAAACAGCTTAAAGGGAGACCTGAACTTACCGAAAAAATAAAAGCGAAGGAACGTGAAATATCTGCCCGTAAGCACTACTATATCAAGAGCCGTAAGATTGACAGGAAAAGTAAGAGAATTGAAGATGGGTGCATGGTTGGTTTTGTAACCACAATTCCCGGAATTGATCTCTCACATATGGCAATAGTCTACCATGTCGATGGTAAACTAACCTTTATTCATGCATCATCTTCGCTAAAAAAGGTTTGCATAAACGAGTCAACAATGGGGCAATTTGTGAAGGGGTCCAAGAGGAATACAGGAATTGTTCTCGCCAAGCTTCAGTAACATACGGTCGGATTCAAGCGGCTTATTGCCTACTTTACAACCTCGTCCAGCAGTTTGACAAGTGAGGCAAACTCCTCTTTTTCAAATCCCTTTCCCGCGTATATCACCTTCCCCTCTTTGTCTATGACATAATTTCTGGGGATAAGCGAAGCTGCATATTTTGAATATATAGCTCTTCCTTCGTCGGCGTACATCGGGAAAAGAAATTTCTTCTTCTCCTTAAAAGCTGTAACCTCTTTTTGAGTATGCTCTCTTCCGAAAATAAGAAGACGGAAGTTGTTGTTATTCTTATACTTTTCCCAAACATCGGATTGAAGTACCGGTAATTCGGCATTACAAGGACCGCACCAGGTGGCAAAAAAGTTTATCATAACGACCTTTCCTCTTAGATCGGAGAGTTTATATGTCTTTCCATTCTCATCGCTGAATTTAAAATCGGAAGCCATCTGCCCCACTTTTACAAAGTCAGGATCGGCAGGAGTCTGAGCCGGAACCGGAGGATTTGTCTGGGCAGTTATTGTTGCCGATGTAATAATAAGTACTATAAGGAGTAATGATTTTTTCATAAACACGATTTTATTATATACAAAAATATTAATTTTAATGAACCAAAATGAACTGAACTTTAAAATATTTTTAAAATTCAAATCAGGAACTTTACTATAGTAACTCAAATCATTTAACAGACGATGGATTATTTATATAATTACTCTAAAAGATGGTTACTATTTACAGGAGCGATATGTTTCATAACAATTTTGTACGCTCAAAGTACTGGTAATGTCAAACAGACAAAGAACAGTGATGAGGGTGTTACCATCGGAGGAATTACCTGGGCAACGCGAAATGTAGGTGCACCTGGGACATTTGTTGAAAAGTACTGGGAAACAGGGATGTACTATCAGTGGAATAAAAGAGTTGGCTGGAGTCGTGAATGTGATGAGGAGGGTTATCCATATTACTCTATTCCGGATGGAATTAAATGGGATGACTATCATAACTGGGACTCCGATATTAATCCGTGCCCCGATGGCTGGCGTATTCCATCTATGAATGAATATGAGATACTATTAAGTGCAATGGACTCTGCAAGATCAGTCGAAGCGGGAGAGATGTTTCATAAAAAGGCCGGGATGTATTTTTACTCAAATAACAGAAATATTTTTTTGCCCTATGGAGGGATGAGAGATGCGGCATCGGACGGTAAATTATATAGTGAATATAATGGAAGTCCCCTTCATTACTGGTCAAGTACTACAAACAGCAAGCACACAGCTAATGCATGGTGTCTGACTACCTCTAACGGTCACTTTGGCTTTTTGGATAATTTTAAAAAGAAAGGCTTTTTGATTAGGTGTGTAAAAAGCAGATAAATAGAACACTTTCAAGTCATATAAGATATGTTGATTATAGTATTTATATGTCTGATAATTATTTTTGTCTTAGTAGATATTGTTGTTACAAGAGTATTTAAGGGCAGGATCAAGCTATCACTATTGAGATCAATCTTTATATACCCCTTTGTTGCCATTTTGATAGCATATTGTTTTGACTTAAAAGCGAGTAGACCTCATGTTTATATACATGATGGTAAATATGGTTTTAAAACGAAGTTCAATATTCTTCATTCGGCAGAATACTCATCCATAGATACAATGCCAGGTATTTTCTCATACCAATTTTCATACAGGCCTCGAGGTAATAAAATTGATATATACTGCAAAGAGATATATTTAGCAAAAGATTCTTTAGACAGGGTTGATATATATGTAAAGCAGTATAAAAGAGATGGGCCAAAAGAATTCTTGCTATGCCTGATTAATGATTGCGACTCTGTAAATATTTTTCATGATAAAGTGAACTATTCTCTCCCAAATTTGCCACAAACTGGTACTTTCCCTCTTGACAGGATCGTTTATTATAAGGGGGGTTATATTGATACAATCTTCGTTAATGGGAGTGATGAGAGACCAAAGCTTATCAGATGCCCCTGGTATAGATTTCAGAGCGCCATATTTGTTAACACAGATCCATTCTAGAGAATAATATGAAAAAGATTTTAAATTTCAAAAGTATAATCACACTTCTATTTACATTCACTCTTAGTGCAGTAATAGATTCTCAGAATACAAGCAGGGTCCCTACTAAGTACTACGACCCTGGAGTCATTATCGGTGGAATTACGTGGGCCACCCGGAATGTTGGAGAGCCGGGTACTTTTGCGGCAAGACCGGAAAGTTCCGGTATGTTTTACCAGTGGGGAAGCAATGTTGGCTGGAGTGCCACAGATCCTCTGGTTAGCAGTAATGGTGGAAGATCATGGGTTGATATAGACTCTCCTGGTGAAAAATGGACATCTGCCAACGACCCCTGTCCCGCAGGGTGGCGCATACCAACCGGATACGAAATGTCAATACTTATTGGATCCGGTCACAGTTGGACATCAAACTACAACAACACAGGCGTTGCCGGTCGTCTTTTCGGTACTGCTCCCAATCGCATTTTCACACCTGCGGCCGGGGTTCGCAATTATAGTAATGATAATACAGGCAAGTTAGGTTATTCAGGTAGTGATTTCGGAGTATGGTGCAACACTATTGAGGTGTTTTTAAAAGTTGAAAATGACGACACATATGTTTCTCAAGTTAGTAAACATACTGGCTTGAATGTGCGCTGTGTAAAGTTGGACAAACAAATGGGAATGAGTTCTACTGATGACAAGGGAGTAACTATAGGTGGGGTTGTCTGGGCGACACGAAATGTGGACAAACCCGGTACTTTTGCAGCAAGACCGGAAAACCCAGGTATGTTTTATCAGTGGAATATACGGGTGGGCTGGAATGCAGATGAATTGATCAACAGTAATGGTGAAAGAACTTGGAATGAATACCAGTCACCACTTATGAAATGGGAAACTGCAAATGATCCCTGCCCGGCCGGGTGGCGTATACCTACCGAGGAGGAACTGAAAGTATTGATAAATATAAATAGTGTGTGGACTGGAGATGGACGATTGTTTGGTAATTTCCCCAATCAAATATTTTTACCAGCTGCAGGCCATCTTTATTCATCAAAATTTTATAAATTACGGCATCAGGGAACGGGAGTGGGTACATACACAGCTTGCACTAAGCCGTATATAAAGCCGGGAGACAACTCTCTCGATGATAAAGCTGTATGCTCGTTGACGTTCTACAATGAAAGAATATATGCATATTTTTGGTGGCCGTATAGAGAAGCCATCTCTGTTAGATGTGTAAAAAAATAAAATAGATCTTTAAAATTTAATCGATATGACTATGGCAAGACCACTTATTAAGTACATTTTTGTATTAATCTCGCTTATTTTATGTGTTGATTTACAAGCACAAACACCTCCGATTAAAAGTTTGAAATATTTACAATATCAGGCCAAGCTATTACCGACAGGAGAAGTTGTCCCCGGCTCCATTTGGCGCAGCACAAATTACGATGGATACTATGAAGTGCGGGACAAGAGTGGAAATGTTCTGGAATATTGCTCGCTCATAACCTCTGACTCAGTATACAAAGACAGAGTGAATATTTATGATAACTCAGGAAAATTAATAAGAGAAGAGAGTTATCAGAGAAATGGCCGTGAACTGAGAGATTATTGGGTTCATAAGTATGATTATAAGGGGAGAGAAATTTTGCGTGAGAACTACTCTTGTTACAATGGAAATGCAAAACCTCTCCCGGATTTTTTGTTATATGAGAGATGTGAGAAGAGCTATATGTATAATGGATATGAGGTAATTAGCGAAACGTGGACAACTAATTTTTATGAGGAGGGAGAATCGACACCACGCACATCATCTAGCCGAAAATATGACTATGAATACAAAACAATTGGTGATAAGAAGTATATGATATCCAAAAAAGTGTATGTATGGGAAAAGGGAAACGGGCAATGGAACGGACAGGGCTTTAATGTTGGAGAGTGGAGGATAGACGACAAAGTTGTTTACGCTTATGATGATAAAGGAAATGAGATAAGAAAAACAGATTACTCATTCTACAGTGGTCAGGGGAGTGTTTATTGCACTGATATATACATATATGACGATGATAACAGAATCGTAGAATCGATAACCTCTTATCCCAGAGATGGTTTTGGGTCGAGCGAATATATAAAAAAATATCAATATGACGATAAAGGCAGGGTGATATTCAAGGAAGAGTTCAAACCCGATTCGGCAGAAACATTCTCGGGAAGAGTTTTGGAACGCACTGTTAAGAACAGGTATAATGAAAATGGAGATATTATTTTTCAGGAGCAATATGATTGTATCAAAAAAGAGAAGGCCACATTTTCAATGGAATATACATACGATAAATATGGTAATAATATAAAGAAGGTTGTTTGGTTAAGTATGAACGATGAACCCTTGGCCCCATATTACATGATAATTAAAGAGATAAATTATTATGAACCTGAAGAGAATAATCGCGATAATACGACGATTAGTGCCAAGAAAAGGGAAAAGAGAAAGTAGTATATATTAAAATCGTGAAATAAGTACAGCCTTGCAGACACTCTTTTTATCTTCGGTAGAATTCACAGATGAACCGGTTATTGTAACAGAGGTATAACTATTTGAATGATTTCCGTCATATGAGGTGATAATCTTATTATCTATATAAAGATTATTGTCAATAACTTTAAAAGATTGATTGATAGTTTCGGAGAGTGCAGATATTTTTAAAGCTTCGGAAGGGGATGGAATGTACCAGGTTAACACCTCTGTGCTATTTTGATTAACACACCATTTAAAAACGGGGAAATCGTCCTGATTCAAATTATTTTGCTGTATATATCGTAATACCGATTCAACATTCTCCTTACCGTTATTGTAATCGTCCGCAGGGGTATCTGAGTATAGTCTGCTCCATAATGTCAAATTAACAGAACTTTTTATTCCATATCCGTGAAGTGATGCACCGCTCTGATTACTTATCGGGCTTCCTGATTCATTTGTAAGGAGGTATACGACGCCACACTCGTTTCCGGATGGATCAAATAAAATATCTCCCAGAACATATCCCCCTATTGAGAGATTGACTCCATTCTTCTGCGAAGTAATATTTGTCTGTGGATCAAAGCTACCCCAGTTTGGAAGCTTCGTAACTGCATACGGCACACTCCCGGTAAGTTGGTTCTGATGCAATACCAGCGCAGATAGTTTCTTTAGGGAGTACAATTCAACCGGAATACGTCCTGTTAGATTGTTCCCTGCAAGATTCAGTACGGTAAGATTTTTTAACTCGCCAATAGATCTGCTAAATACTCCGGTCAATGAGTTGTTATTTAAGCTAAGATATTCAAGATTTACCAATGAGAATATGCTTGCCGGAATATCTCCCGAAAGCCGGCAGCCTGATGCAGATAGAAATCGGAGAGTTTTACGATTTCCAATGCTGGCAGGAATAGGTGAATTAACAAATGTATTGTCCAATGCCAAAAGTTCTATTGATGATAACTTTTCAACAGCACTTTCAATATTAAATGTCAAATCGAAATTATTACTGACGGAAACCTCCGTAAGGTTTGGTAAATAGAAAATTGAATCTGGAAATTGTCCCGAAAATATATTATTGCTGAGGTATAATTTTCTTAGAGATTTTAGCGCACCAATTGAGGAGGGGATCTCTCCACCCAGATGGTTTCCCCATAAATAGATCTCTTCGATTTTATCCAGTTTTGCAATCTCTTTGGGGATGGTACCAGTAAGGTTGTTGTTTTGCAGATATATGCCAGTTATGTCAGATCCAAACATCTGTACGCCATACCATTCATTAAGTGGTTTGTCGGAGAGCCAATTGTTTTTGTTAACCCAATTATTTCCGTCTGTAGAGTAATATATTTTTTCCAGAATAACTCTGTTGCTATATTTTTTTGTTGTTTGAACAATTTTTAAAGAATCTATACTTTTACCCTCTTCATTGTTAAAATTGATAGTTCCAATCCTCTCCAAATCTTGATTTAATGGGGAGACGACAATTGTAAACTTTGTCTCTGTGACCCCTTTTGTTGTAGAAATCGTAAGCCACTCCTTTCCTCCGGTAATGACAGGTGTCAATGTTAAATTGGAGTAGTAGCTTATATCAATTTCATCACCAAATTCAAAAACTTCAAATAATCGAGTTGCAATAGTAAATATCTGCCTGGGCTTTTGGGTTACTTCAATCTCAATTGTCACATCTCCACTCTTTATTATTAACGAAGAGAATCTGGCTTCTGAAGAGCTATTCTCTTTACAATCAATATTTATTTTATTTTTCCCGCCTTTTCCCGATTTCGGATAAACCTGAAGCCAGCTATCATCTCCCTCTTCAACTTCCCAGGACTCCGTTGATGAAATTGTTATTGACTCGCTTGCTTCATTGCTGGAGAAGTTTAATTCACTCTTGTCTGTAGTAAGAGAGTACACTAAAGGTTTTGTCTGACATCCGTAAATTGTAAGCAGGATGAATGAAATAAATATAAGAGGCGATATTTTCGTATACATAACTTAGAAAATTATAAAACCGACAGATATCTCCGGTAATGTAAAATTATATTTTGGGTAGTGAACGATTGATGTCTCTATAAAGAATTTTTTAAGATCGTATGATAATCCCAAAACAACTCCGTTATCAGAAAAATCAAATAGGGATCTCTCGTATCCTACACGAACATTAAGTGATTCAAGAGCATGTATCCCTGCATATAATTGAATAGCAAGATATGATCTGTTTGTGGAATTAACTCCAAATGCATCTGTGAATCTGACTCTCTGAATATTGTATCCACCGGATGCCCCAATAAAAAAGTTGCCGGAAGGGTTGTATGAAACAGCAAGTTTTGATAATAGACCAGATGTTCGGTTTTCAATCAGATATCTTGAACCAACAGAGATGCTCAGATTAATTTTCTTAAAATCAAGAGTCTCCTTTTTCAGGGGCGGAGTATTCAAAAGCTTAATGTCACTTCCAAACTTGATATCTTCACGATCAGCCAGTTTTTTGGTAATTTTAGGAATCGGATCGTTATGATGTAGTCTGAAATCAGAAATAATACCCTCCGATGAAAAGATAATATCGCTTCTTATCACTCCGGAATTCAGTGGGGAGATGATTTTAACACCCAGAATTTCATATCCGTAAAATGAGTTATATATTTTTGCAGATTCGAATGGATATATAATAAATCGGGTATTCTCCCATAAGCTTGTAATTTTATTGAGACAACTATCTGTGATGATTCCGGAGGGAAAAGTTGGAGTTGTTGAATATTTTCCGGCTTTTGAGATTTCATTTATAAATATTGAAGTGTAGTTCTCAATTCTATTTTTTACACTTTTAGGAACACTCTTCTCAAAAATCAGAGATGGTCTGCTTTGTGATAAAACAGACAAAGGAGATACCGTAAAAAAAATCAGGAAGAAAAATAAAACTCTGGAATTCACACTAATCTAATTTTTACAAATTTACAAAATATATTACTTTTGTTATATATTAAATCATATTTGAAATGTTGTCACAGAGCCCTGAAATTCAAATACTTCTTAGAGCTGTTGAAAATAAATTCAATTTCAGAACAAGAACGACATCAGATTTTGAGTGTCTCTCTGAGGCAATTTACAATTCGAGAAATACGCATATTAGTCCGTCAACCCTTAAACGGTTATGGGGATATGTTAAATACAGATATGTTCCCAGAGAGTCAACTCTGGATATTCTTGCTAATTATGTAGGATTCTCGTCATACACTGTTTTTTGCGAGAAAAATGGAGCGATTATGGAGAGTGCATCTCTCTTTATCTCAAATAAACAATTGGATTCATTATGTCTGGAGAGCGGAACCGTTATTGCTGTGTGTTGGGATCCCGATCGATATGTTGAATTTGAGAAAATTACAGATTTATGTTATAGAGTGGCTGTTTCAAAGAACTCAAAATTAAAGGCAGGTGATAATTGTTGTATATCCTCTTTTATCGATGGGCACTCCCTGTTGGTTACAAATATTATAAGAGATGATGTGAAATTAAAAGCCTACATTGCAGGTAAACAGAAAGGAATAAGAATAATAGAGGTAAGGGGTAAAAACCATGAATAAAAAGGGGGATTCAGAGTTTTTCGAGATTTATGATAATGAGATTTCCCCAAGATACGAGGTAATTAAAAAAATTTATGAATCTAAGAGGGGATACAGCTCGATATATCTTGCCAGAAGATTTGGCCGGCTGTTTATTTTAAAGACATTACAGGAAAAATACAGGGGAAGTGATTTATATAAGGGGCTCCTTAATAAGGAGTTTGAAATATCGTTCAATCTCGATCATCCAAATTTATGCAAGGTATATGAGATAGTATCTATCCCCGATTTAGGAATTTCTATTGTAATGGAATATGTCGATGGAAAAACTCTATCCGAATATATTAATGATAATAGGGTAACCACCGATCTTCTTGAAAAATTTATTTATGAGGTTTCCGGAGCCATGGAATATTTTCACAAGAAGCAGATAATCCACCGGGATCTTAAACCTGACAACATTCTTATAACCAATAAAGGAAATAATTTTAAAGTAATTGACTTCGGTCTTTCCGATTGTGATGACTTCGATATATTTACAGGCCCGGCAGGCACCCGGCACTATGCGTCTCCGGAGTTGATAGAGAGTAAAGATCCCGATCAAAGAAGTGATATCTACTCTTTTGGAGTTATTTTAGAGGAGATATGTTCTGAGATACATATGCCCGGATATTTCTCAAAACTTGCAAAAAAATGTTCCGCACACAATGTGGAGAATAGAATCAGCGAATCAGGTCAAATAAAATTATACTATGATAAATTAAAGAGAGTCGCAGAGTTTAAAAAGAGAATGCTGTGGTTCTCAATTCCAATATTGGCGGGTATATTAGTAATTGTTATCCAATTTGCCGGATCGAAAACAAAACAGAGTTCAACGCCTGCTAAATCAATAATTGACACATCTGCACAAGTAGTGGCGCTCCCCGCGATATCAAAAGGATATATTAATACCAACAGCCAAGCTTCAGAAAATAATGCCGTCAATATTAAGAGAAATCCCGATGAGTCATATTATGAGAGTTACAGAATTATTGAAACCCAGATTGATTCATTTCGTAGGAGAGAAATAGAAAAAATGGGAAACGGAGAGTTCTCTTTATCCGGGTTTTCTGCTGATAGTTCCAAAATTTCAAATCAATTAAGGGGCGTGGTTAAAAAAGAGTTCAGCGGCAACGAAGACTCCTGGCAGATGCACAGTTGTATAGAGTGGATAGATAAGTGCTTAAAAAAAATATCTGCCGGAATAAGAGATGGCTCTTTAACCGGCAGATAGATGATTTAACTGATGATATCTATTTTACAATATTCATCTCTTTGAGCAGATGGCCTGCGCCACCAAACTTGTCGATGATGAAGAGTGTATAGCGGATATCTACATTTATACAGCGTTGGAGCTGCGGTTCGAATACGATATCGCCGCTCATAGCCTCCCAGTTCCCGTCAAATGCTGTTCCGATAAGTTCACCTTTAGCATTAAGTACAGGGCTTCCTGAGTTACCTCCTGTGATATCGTTAGTGGTTATAAACGCTACCGGAAGTTTGCCGTTAGGCATTGCGTACTGGCCATAATCCCTGGCTTTGTACAGCTCTTTTAGTTTGGCAGGAACAACGAATTCCCAATTGTTCGGATCTTCCTTCTCCATAACGCCGTCGAGAGTAGTTACATAATCATAAACAACTGCATCTTTTGGAGAGTAACTCTTAACCTGGCCGTAGGTCATACGCATTGTAGAGTTTGCATCGGGGTACATATCCTTACCCTGTTTCATCTCGATAAGTCCGGCGATGTATGCCTTTTGACCTTCATTAAAGAGGGCATTGCTATGCATGATTTTTCTTTGAATAGGCAGTGCAACAGGAGCAAATGTTTTGAATAGCTGGAATGCAGGGTCTGTCAGAATCTGCTCAGGAGAGCTCTGAAGAGTTGCCTGAATTTTCGCATAGTCGCAGAATATCGATTTCTCGAAAAGATCGTTGACATAATTCTCGATGCTCCCGCCGAACTGAGTATCGATTGTATTGTATACAGCCGGCAGATTCTCTTTTTTCACCTTCTCTTTGTAAACTTTTAGCATTGCAATGGCAACCTTTTTGTCGGTAGGAGCATTGTAGTTTACAAAGAAATTCCTGACTCTTCCGTCGAGTTGCTGAGCCAGTTTGATAGCCTCCTCCTTATTCCCTTTCTCAAGAGAAGCTGCAACATCTTTGTATTGAGCGGCTATTGAAGAGATCTCAATATTAGCAAGAGTCTCATTAAGATACAGGTATGTATATTGAGGATCCTTTCTCATTTCGACAGCCTTCTTGATCTGCTCAAGTGCCTTTCCATATTTTTCAACTCTTGCTGGGTCTGCGTTCACCCATTCTGTGAATGCTTTCTCCTCCTCGATTCTTCTCTCTTTTACCTTTAACCTTGCAACAGCCTGGTTCATCCCGATTGAGTTTTTCCAGTAGTTTGAAGAACTTGCAAATTTACTTGAATACTGAAGTCTAACCTTTGGATCGGCAAGCATATCCTCCTGGAGAACATCCTGTCTTACACCTCTTGCGTGAATTCTTACTGCGTTAAGAACATCTGTTCTCTCTTCGAGTTCGAAAGATGTCATATAGCGGTAGGTTCTGCCTGGATATCCGATAACCATTGAGAAGTCATTTGGCTGGATGCCTTTTAGAGAGATGGTTAGAGACTTCTTTGGTTTGTATGGAACATTATCCTTTGAATATGGAGCAGGATTGTTGTCCTTATCGGCATATACGCGGAAGATCGAGAAGTCTCCGGTGTGACGTGGCCATACCCAGTTGTCGGTATCATAGCCGAACTTACCGATTGATGAAGGGGGTGCTCCTACAAAACGAACATCGCTGAAAGTTTTGGTTACTATAAGGTAATATGAATTACCGCTGAAGAACGATGAGACTTTTGCCTCAAGATATTTCTTTCCCTCAACGGCCTTTGTCTCAAGTTCAGATGTGATTTTTCGCAGAGCCTCCATTCTTTCGCCCGGAGTCTTTGCAGCTGCAGTTGCGTTATTTATCTGCGCTGTAACATCTGTAAAACTCTCCAGAAATGTAACTGTTAAACCTGCAGGGAGCTCCTGCTCGCGATTCATAGCCCAGTATCCATCCTGCAGATAGTCGTGCTCTACGGTACTGAGTTTCTGAATTGCTCCGTAACCGCAGTGGTGATTGGTAAGAACGAGCCCTTCGTTAGATATAATCTCGGCAGTACACCCGCCACCAAAATGAACAACGGCATCTTTTAGGCTTGAGTTGTTAATATCGTAAATATCTTTCGCAGTGAGCTTAAAGCCAAGCTCCTTCATCTTCTTGCTATTGAGCTTTTCAATCAGTGGCAACAGCCACATTCCCTCGTCGGCCAAAACCGGAGTCACCGAAAGTGTGAAGCTTAAAAGCAGTAATAAACTGATTTTTTTCATAAAAGTGAATTGATGTATTAATGTAAATTGTGTATTTTTAACAAAAATAGTAAAAAAGGGCTCTTTTTAATGAAAATTGTAATTGCCTGTGACAAATTCAAGGGGAGTCTCACTTCATCCGAGGCAAATGAGTCAATTAGCTGCGGATTTTTCGATTATTTTGAGAGAGAAAAAGTGTCTCCATTTGTAAAGAGGCCCGAGATATCATCTCTTATTATGGCCGACGGAGGAGAAGGCACTCTGGAGATTTTCGCCGCAAATAAAAAACCGGGTGGAGGGGAGGTTGAAGAGATAATTCTGTCGGTAAAGGATCCGCTTTTGAGAGATATCAGTGCAAAATATCTTATGTGCGGGAGAAGAGCATATATTGAGATGGCGAAAGCATCGGGACTTGCCCTGCTGAACCCTTCGGAGTATGACCCACTGCGGGCCTCAACTTACGGATTTGGGCAGATGATTGCCGATGCCATTGAGCGTGGTGCAGAGGAGATAGTGTGTGGAATAGGGGGGAGCGCTACGAATGACGGCGGGGCGGGAATGCTTGCAGCGTTGGGGTTTGAGCTTGTTGGACGGAGTGGCTTCTCTGTCGAGCCCGGGGGTGTCGGATTGCTGGATCTGATTGAAATTCGATGTAGCCCCGCCTCCCGGAGTCTTGCCTCGATAAAGTTTATTACTGCTTGCGATGTTAATAATCCTCTCCTAGGTGCCGAAGGGGCAACCAGAGTCTATTCTGCACAAAAGGGTGCCGGAGAGCGCGAAATGGCCATTCTGGAGAGAGCTCTGGAGAACTTCTCCGGAGTTGTATGCGAGTTTGCCGGAGAGGATTTTAGAGGCCATCCCGGAGCAGGGGCTGCCGGAGGAACGGGGTTTGCGATGTTGTCGCTTTTGGGAGCTGAGCTGAGGCCAGGATGGCAGGTTATGGCTGAGGCGGCCGGCCTGGAGGAGCGAACATCCTCCTGCGATCTTGTGGTTACCGGGGAGGGGTCGCTCGACAAGCAGAGCCTGCACGGCAAGGTTGCAAGCGGGGTGGCAGATACCGCCGGCCGCCACAACAAACCCCTCTGGATCTTCTGTGGAGTAAACAGACTTGCCCCCGAAGAGGCAGAGTTGTTGGGGAAAAGTGTTAAAGTCTTCTCTCTTGAAGAAATCGCACCTGATCCTCAAACCTCTCTCAAAGAGGCTAAAGGACTTTTAAGAAAAATATCTGCACAAGCTGCAACTTTTTTAAAAGAGATTGAGTCTAACCTGCAAAACCAATAAATTAAAGAGTTATGGAAGAGACAATCGGAATGGTCGCAGTTATTCTGCCATTCGTTACAGCGGTTATAATCCTGCTGATAATATTTGTAACAAAAGTTATGAGAGACCGCTCAAGGAACCAGGTTATAATGAAAGCTATTGAAGCAGGGAAGGAGATATCTCCCGATATGTTCACTACTCCCGAAACAGAAAAGAAGAGCGATCCTCTAACATCGGCACTTGTCTCAATTGGAGTAGGTGTGGGAATGTTCGGAGCATTCTACTTCTTTTTCGGAGGTCTTAAATTTGCAGCCTTCGGCTTAATCCCGTTCTTCATTGGAGTTGGACAGCTGGTTGCATACTTTGTGAATAAAAACAGAAAGGATACACAATTGTAAAGTGGCAAAGCCGGGCTTTGAACAACTTGTGAAAGAGAATCAGGAGCCGCTCAGGCGGTTCCTGTTGAATCTTTGCGGAGGGGACTCCTCCCTTAGCGACGACATTGCTCAGGAGGCGTTTCTTAAAGCATATCTGAACTTTTCATCGTTTAAGGGCGATGCAAAATTCTCAACATGGCTCTTCCGTATAGCTTGCAACTCATTTTATGACCACCTGAGAAAGAGGCAACTACCGGTTGAGGAGATGTCCCGTCCTGGAGTTATATACTCAGCCTCCTCAGAGCAGATTCACTCTCCAGGGCTCAGGAATCAGGAGCTCTATCTGGCCCTTAGCCAGTTAAAGATAGAGGAGAAAACAGCTATACTGCTCTTTTATATGGAGGATAGAACTCTTAAAGAGATTTCAAAAATTACCGAAATGCCCGAAAATACGGTAAAGTCACACCTCTTCAGGGCTAAATCAAAAATGTCGGACTATTTAAAAAGAATTGGATATGAACGATGAGCAGATAAAGAAATTTTTCGGGGAGCATAAAGAGTCAATAGAGGACAGGGGTTTCGAAGCAAGGCTTTTGGAGACAGTTAAATATCTGCCCAAACCAAAGAGAGCGGGGAGTTTTTCTCTTCGCGACAGAATCGTTGCAATATCAGCAATGACGGGGGTTCTCCTCTTTGTTCTATTCGGAGGGGCCGATGCGTTAGTTTCGGGAATATTTACAACTCTATCTGCCGTAACTATAAAGCAGTTGTTCTCTCCCGAAATAATTGCGACGGCACTTTTCCTCTTTGTTCTTCTTTTCGGAATCGGACGCGCAGCATATAGCGATTAAAATTCTCTCCAATTATTAAAAAATTAAGGATTTAGAAAGGATTTTGATTTTTATAAGAATTAATTTTGTATATCTATACATGCTAAAACTTATTTTTTATATGAAAAGATTTCTTGTTCTTATTTTAATAATTACTTCTTGTCAGAAAGTCGATGACGAAATGACTGAAGCAAATGACAGAAAAAATATTGCGGAAATTTCAAAGGCAATGAACTGGTTTCAGGCAAATGTTATTAAAAATCAGGTATCTAATGATCCTCAGGTAAAGAGTAATGGCATTTATAGTGAATGGGACCCTGTCTGGGAAGATGCCATTACAGATGAAAACAGTTACTATAAGGTTGTTGAGGTACCTCTGAAATTTTTGAAGCAGCGCGTATTTCTGATGAAGGAGTGTGAAAATAAATATCTGTCAAGTAATGATACCAGATACTTATATAATAATCAGAAGCTAGTTATTCAGACAAACAAAAGAACAGGAGAGATGTATGGCTTCTTCATGTCATTTGTTCCTTCTTTGAAATATATTGAGAGTAATACAAATGAGAATAATTATCTAGATAAAAAAGACTTTGACGGATATCTTTTATTTACTAATTTCTCAGGTGATTTGATTAATGGCTGGAAATATAAGGATGGAAAAATTGCAAATAAACTGAAACCTATACTTAAGAAAAATACAGCAAATACAAAATCCAGTGAATATTATGTTTGTCAAACAACATATGATATCTATTATATTGTCTGGAGGAATAATAAAAACAATGATATTTCGATTCAAATCACAGGTATCGAGGAGAGTACGGTGTGCTTTGAACTTATGGATGCTTTGGAGAACAATGATGGAGGAGGTGGTTCTGGAGGTGAGCCCGGTTATGTTAATGAGATTTACACAGTTTCAGTTAATCAAAATGGAGGAGGAATAGTTGATGGGTCTGGTAATTATTTAGTTAATAGTACTGTGACAATAACAGCAACCCCTTCAAGCGGGTTTGTTTTTGGAGGTTGGATCGATAATACCTACCCAACAAAAGAGTTTATTTGTCACAGTAAAGCATATTCGTTTCAGATTAAGGATAATAGATCGTTCATAGCCTTTTTCTACTCTGATACATCGGCCTGTGCAAAGCTTGCCAAAGTAATTAATGATGACTCTCTAAGTAATTATATAAGCAGATTGCGATCAAAAATGAAATATAGTAATTCTGTAGAGTATGGAGATTTAAGAAGAATAGACGGAAGCCTGTATCCAAAAAACGGCCAGGAACATAGTTCTTCATTTGTTTTAGAAAATGGTGTAAAATACACTGAATCACATCACACGCACCCAAGTGGCTCCAATTTCCCAAGCGGAAAGGATATCATCGCTTTAAAAAAATTATATATGAAAGGGGCAATGTATAACGTAAATGATTTTAAATATGGCATAATTACCGATTCATCAGGAGCGTGTATTATCCAGATTGAAAATGAGTCTTTGTTCAGTAATTATATTCAGAAAAACATGGTAGATGAAGATTCTTATAATGATAATTATTTAGCATACATAATAAATGGCGAAGAAGGAGGAGATGGAACAAAGGGAGTAATATTTAGAATTTTAAATAAATTGGAGGGGTCTGGATTAAAAATTATATCATCAACGATGTTTAACAATAATGATGATAAAAGAATAGAGCAGTGGAACGAATTAACATTAGATAACAATCAGCTGTATTATAAAAACTGTATAAATTTATGAAAAGATTGATTTTTGTGCTATCTCTGATATTAGTGTCATCGGGGATACAATCGCAAGGCTATACAGCCAATCTTGACTTCTTTGTAGGGACATGGAAGTATATAAATGAAGCAACAAACGAAGAGTTTACTCTTAAACTTAGAAAATCGGCATATATAAATCCGTTAGACAAATACCAAGACGAAAAGGCATGTCTTGTAGGTGCATACATCTATATATTGAATGGAGATATAATTACAGATACAATGAATGAGTTTGGATCCGATAAATATGCACTTAAAATGCCCATTATGGCAACAAATTTTGTCCGTAATATTTCCAAGCTTGATTCTCAGAAATTGCGACTAACATTTAATGATCGCAAATACAACAAGAATACTCTAAGCAGCTCTCTGGAAATTGTCTCCACCTCTCCTGCAAAGATCCGCTGGACATTGACTGAGGATGAAGGAGAGGAGGTCTATTCACCCGGTGAGACGATCAAGCCAAATGGATTTTCAGTTCCTGTAAATATGGTTCTCACAAAAGTTTCAGAGTAGAACCGTGAGGTAGAAACTACATTTGAACATTTGCATAGATTTATGAGAAAATGAGAAAAATAGTATTTATTCTATTCCTGATGCTGCTCTCATCGGAGATACGATCGCAGGGCTATACAGCCAATCTGGATTTTTTCGTCGGAACCTGGATATACACAAATGAAGTTACCAATGAAGAGTTTACACTTAAACTTAGAAAATCGGTATATATAAATCCGTTAGATAAATACCAGGACGAAGAAGCTTGTCTTGTAGGAGTGTACACCTACAAAGTGAATGGAATAATAGTTACAAATACAATGGATGAATTTGGATCCGATATACATGCGCTTAAAATGCCTGTTATAGCAACAAATTTTGTGCGAGATATTTCCAAGCTTAATTCTCAGAAATTGTGGCTTATGTTTAACGATCGTAAATATAATAAATATACACTGAGTAGTTCTCTGGAGATTGTATCCGTCTCTCCAGCCAAGATTCATTGGGTATTGACCGAAGATGAGGGGGAGGAGGTATATTCGCCTGGAGAGACGATAAAACCGTCGGGATTTTCGGTGCCGGTCAATATGATTTTAACGAAAGTTTCAGAATAGAAAGGAAGCTGGAAATTATCTTTTGTGCTTTGGTGCATGGTCTGCCGGATTTCGTTAAGTAAATTAATAGTTGTATGAATTTATGAAAAAATTGATAATCATATTATCCTTGATAGTAATGTCTTCAGGGATAAAATCACAGGGCTATACAGCTAATCTTGACTTTTTTGTTGGGACATGGAAGTATATAAATGAAGCAACAAACGAAGAGTTTATACTAAAACTTAGGAAATCAGTATACTTAACTAGATATGAAATCGCCTGTCTAGTTGGAATATACATGTATAAAGTTAATGGAGATGTGGTAATAAATACAATGGATGAATTTGATTCAGATAAATATGCTCTAGATATGCCCGTTATGGCAACAAATTTTGTACTTGATAGATCATTGCTCAATTCCCAGAAGCTGAGAATAATGTTCGATGATCGTAAATATAATAAATATACAATGAGTAGTTCTCTGGAGATTGTATCCGTCTCTCCAGCCAAGATTCATTGGGTATTGACCGAAGATGAGGGTGATATAGTATATTTGCCTGGAGAGACAGTAAAACCGTCGGGATTTTCGGTGCCGGTCAATATGATTTTAACGAAAGTATCAGAATAGGAGAGGATCCGGCAGGAGTTTGTAGGATTTGCGATGATACGGAGAGATTCCGAACTCCGCTATTGCCCTACGGTGGTTGGCGGTAGGGTAGGCCATATTCCTATCCCATCCGTATTGAGGAAACTCCTTTGCTATTTTGTGCATATACTCATCTCTGTGGGTCTTTGCCAATACCGATGCTGCGGCTATAGAGGCGTAGAGAGAGTCCCCTTTGACGATACATTTGTGCGGAATATCTTTATATGAGATAAAACGGTTCCCGTCGATAATAAGGAAGCCCGGCATTTGGGAGAGCTTCTCCACAGCCATCTGCATGGCAAGGATTGATGCTCTGAGAATATTGATTTCATCTATTTTTTCAGCTTCTACCGAGGCAACAGCCCATATACTGTTTTTTTCAATATACTCTCTGAGAAGATCTCTCTGTTTAAGCGAGAGCTGTTTAGAGTCATTCAGCATCGGATGGTTGAAGCCCTCCGGAAGTATTACTGCTGAGGCAAAAACCGGACCTGCCAGCGCTCCCCTCCCCGCTTCGTCGCAACCGGCCTCTGTATATTGATTCTGGAATCGGGTAAATAGATCTTTACGCTCTTTCATCTTGAAATTTTGGGCCAAATTACTCAATATTTCCCGTTTTTCTCCTTCTCCTCCTTGAGAAGCCCGATAATTCTCTCTTTGGTCTCTATTGATGTTCTAAGCTGCTTTATCTCTCCCTCAAGTTCTGCGACAATTAGTTTGTATTTTCCGATAATGTCTGAAAGCTCTCTGCCGTGTTTTTTTTCAATCTCCTCAATTCTTTTGTCGTAGCTCTCAAGTTGTGCAGAGTTCCCGGTTAAAAGCTCTTCGGGGGATATTCCGAGTAGTTCTCCGATCTTAACTATACGCTTATTTACTAATTTGGTAGATCCGTTTTCGATTTCGCGGTATGAATTAACCGAAATACCAATCTGTCGGGCCATCTCCTCCTGAGTGAGCCCAACTCTTTTTCTGTTAATCAGGATTCTTTCGCAGATGCTCTTTTCGTCCATAGTTCAAAGTTACATCACGAAAGAGGTCGTTAATAACAGGTAAAAATATCAAAATACAATATAAAACCTTATATATTTAATTTTAAAAAGAGATAAAAATATTTCAAAATCGTAAAAACATATATAAAAGGATTGTTTGACAACAGCCCACAGCCTATTTTTGAAATTAAAAAATGGAAAACAGGGTTCACTTAATTGAAGAGTTCTGGCAGATGCTAGAAGTTCGGGGTGTATGGATGCTCCCACTCCCGCTCTTTTTTATAGCTCTTTTTTATGGTGAGGAACGAGTAGAAATGTACTCATCTGCACTTAGATATGAATTCGGAATTTCTGCGAAACAGCTAATTGTTATTTACAGGCGACAATTCCTAAAAAAAATGGTGGTATATATTAGATTTTTTTTTATAATTTTGGGATACTAAAAGCGTTAAATATCGTAAATTACTAATTATAACTATATTAAACATGAAAATCTATCCTACGCAGAACATTCGTAATGTAGTCTTGCTCGGAAGCCCAAAATCCGGGAAAACGACTTTGGTGGAGACTATGTTGTATGAAGGTAAAGTCATTGACCGCAGGGGCAGCGTCGAGGCAAAAACAACGGTGAGCGATAATACTGAAATTGAGCAGATCTATCAACGCTCAATCTATCCGACTCTTCTGTACACCGAATTTATGGACAATAAACTTAACATCATCGATACTCCGGGTTCCGACGACTTCGTAGGTGGTGTTATTTCGGCTTTTAAAGTTGCCGATTCAGGAATTTTGGTGGTAAACGCTCAACAGGGGGTTGAGGTCGGAACGGAGATCTTTGCTCGTTATGCCGATAAACATAAAAAACCTTTGGTAATTGGGGTTAATCAGCTTGACCACGAAAAGGCCAACTGGGATAGTACAATTGAATCGCTAAAACAGGCTTTTGGAAACAAAGTCGTTCTTATTCAATATCCGATAGAGACCGGTCCTGGTTTCAACGCATTTATCGATGTGTCAAAAATGAAGATGTATCGATTTAAAGACGATAACGGTACAAGAGAGGAGCTGGATATTCCTGCCGATCAAAGGGCCACTGCCGAAGAGCTGCACGCAAAATTGGCAGAGATGGCTGCAGAGAACGATGAGTCTCTCATGGAGATCTTCTTCGAGAAGGGAGAACTCTCCGACGAGGAGATCCGTAAAGGTCTAAGGCTGGGTCTTGCCAAAACAGATATTATGCCTGTATTTTGCCTCTCGGCAAAGAAAGATATCGGAGTTAAGAGAATTATGGAATTTCTTATTAACGTAGGCCCTACTCCCGATATGAGTAAACATCTGCTTAAAGATGGAACAGAGATTGCCTGTGACTCAAACGGTCCTCTCTCAATTTTCATATATAAGACAGCTCTTGAGCAGCACCTCGGTGAGGTGTCATATTTCCGCGTAATGTCCGGTAAACTTAAAGAGGGTGACGATATTACTAATCCTGAAACAGGTACCAAAGAGAGAGTATCAATCATATATGCGGTAGCAGGTAAAAAGAAAGAGAAGCTTACCGAGATTGTTGCCGGTGATATAGGTTGTACTGTAAAACTGAAGAGTGTTAAAACCAACCAGACTCTTAACGGAGGAAATAAAGAGTGGGTCTTCCAACCTATTCAATTCCCTCCTTCAAAATTCAGAACTGCTATTAAGGCGAAAGTAGAGAAAGATGAGGAGAAACTTGGTGAGATTCTGAACAAAGCAAATGCAGAGGATCCAACAATAGTAATCGAGTACTCAAAAGAGCTTAAGCAGACAATTCTAAGCGGTCAGGGAGAGCACCATATCAATATATTGAAGTGGCATCTTACAAATACTCATAAAATCGAGATAGACCTTTTCCCTCCAAAAATTCCATACAGAGAGACCATCACTAAGGTTGCCGTTGCCGATTACAGACACAAAAAACAGTCTGGTGGTGCAGGTCAGTTTGGTGAGGTTCACCTGCTTATAGAGCCTGTTGTTGAGGGTGTTCCTGCAAACAACAAGTTTAAGGTAGATGGAAAAGAGGTTGTTTTGAATGTGAAGGGTAAAGAGGAGTATCCTCTCGATTGGGGTGGAAAGCTGGAGTACTACAACTGTATTGTCGGTGGAGCAATCGATGCAAGGTTTATGCCTGCAATCCTCAAGGGTGTTATGGAAAAGATGGAGGAGGGTCCTCTTACAGGATCATATGCCCGCGATATCAGAGTATTTGTTTATGATGGTAAAATGCACCCTGTTGACTCAAATGAAATTTCATTTAAACTCGCAGGCCGTAATGCTTTCAAAGAGGCCTTCAAAAAGGCAGGTCCTAAGATTATGGAGCCTATCTACAATGTTGAGGTAATGGTTCCAAGTGACTGTATGGGCGATGTTATGAGTGACCTTCAAAACCGCAGGGCAATGATTGAAGGTATGAGCAGTGAAAAGGGTTTTGAGGTGCTTAAAGCCAGAGTTCCGCTTGCAGAACTTCACAAGTACTCTACAACTCTTAGCTCTCTGACATCGGGAAGGGCAACCTTTACAATGAAGTATGCCGAATATCAGCAGGTTCCTGCTGAGGTTCAGGATAAGCTTCTGAAGGATTACGAAGCGAGCGAAAAAGAGGAGTAATCTTAATGATAAGAGCCGAAAATATTAAAAAATCATTCGGCAACCTTCTTGTTCTTAAAGGTGTATCCTTTGAAGCAAGAACATCGGAGGTTGTTAGTATAGTTGGAGCAAGCGGGGCGGGTAAGTCCAGCTTGCTCCAAATTCTTGGTAGTCTCTCCCTCCCCGATACCGGGAAGGTATTTATTGATGATACCGACATTTTCTCATTATCGAAGGATAAGCTGGCTGAATTCAGAAATCAGAGGATCGGATTTGTCTTTCAATTTCATCATCTTCTTCCGGAATTTACAGCTTTGGAGAATGTAATGATTCCCGCCCTTATTGCCAAAAAGAGTAAGAGGGATGCCGCAATAAGAGCAACAGAGCTTCTTACCGATCTCGGGCTGGGGGAGCGACTCTCCCACAAGCCGGACGAACTGAGCGGAGGTGAGCAGCAAAGAGTGGCTATTGCACGGGCCTTAATGAATAACCCCTCTGTGATCTTTGCCGATGAACCTTCGGGGAATCTCGATACTAAGACGAAAAGAGAGATTCATAATCTCTTTTTTGAATTAAGGGACAAATATGGTCAGACTTTCATTATAGTAACTCATGACAAAGAGCTCGCTGCAATGAGTGACCGATGTATGGAGATGAAGGATGGGGAGTTTTTACTTTAAGAAATTTACCGTAAAACAGGAGCGTTCTGCAATGAAGGTGAATACCGACGGGGTTCTGTTGGGAGCTTGGGTCGGTATATCTTCATTACCTTCTGAAAATCCGGTTAGTGTTGCAGATATAGGAACAGGCACGGGAGTGATATCTCTGATATTGGCTCAAAGAATAAGCGAAAGCGGCAGAGCGTTCAAAATATCGGCAATTGATATAGATAGTGACTCCGGAGCTGAGGCTTCGGAGAACTTCAGCGATAGCGAATGGAGGGGGTCGCTATTCTCCCACATAGTTGATGCCCGGGAGTTCTCGGTAGCATCAAAATTGAACGGAGAAAAATTCGATCTTGTTATCAGCAATCCTCCATATTTCATCAACTCTCTAAAGCCCGACTGTGACCGCCGCCTGCTCTCCAGGCACAGCGATAACTCTCTGTCGCCTTCTAATTTAGCCATGGTGGCCGATAATATGTTGTCGGAGAGTGGTTTATTTGCCGTGATTTTGCCTGTAGAAGAGGAAGGGCTTCTCTTCGATCAGATGTCCATTCAGGGGTTTTACTGTAAAAGAAGATGTTTCGTAAAAACCACTCCCGATAGACAGCCAAAAAGGGTTATGTCTGAATATATAAGGGCTGGAGGACTCTCAAAGAAGAGGAGAAGTGACTGTGAAGATGAGGAGCTTATAATACAAGAAAAAAGCGGCGAATTCACCGCCGCTTATAAGAGTCTGACAAAGAGCCTATACTTAAGGTTTTGAGTTTTTTAACTGTTGTAGCAGTTTGACCCTGAAGTCCTCTTCTGCTTTATAAAATGCAACTTGCTTCTTAATTGGGAGAATCTTTTGAATCTCTAAGTAGAAAGATTTGTCGAGCTTAACAATTGCTTCATCGTAGAATGAAAAGAGATCCAAAAGAGTCTTTACTCCTCTTTCGTTCATAGTTTTGTTTCTACCGTCCATATAATTATTAAACCCGGTTATACATGAACGACGTTTCGCTGTGTATAGTTCTCTGGTTTCCAGATATTTTGAATATGCCGGCCAAAATAAATCCGCCTCTTTTTGGGTGAGATCCAGAACGCTTTTGAGGTATGCAGTTTTTGCCATTGTTACCTCTTTAATTTTTGAAATCTCAGCCCCATTATTGTTGGACCTGTTTTGAGCAAACCCGGAGAGGGCGATTAATCCGGAGATTAAAATCAAAGTAAACTTTTTCATCCTAATCGATTAATCCAATTGCAGATACATCAATTTCATTATGTTTGAGATACTCAATTATTTCGTCTGGAGTAAGCTCCGACATCTCTTTTTGAGGTTCGGATCCTGTAACAGCGTCGCTGTTATACTCTTTGTATATTTCATTATGCGCCTGCTCGGCAGATTCGTTACCGAACTTTAACATTGAGATCGTCCCAAACACAAAGACCAAAGCCGCTGCAGCAGATGTAATGAGTGCATAGCGGATACCCGACCTTCCAAAAACCTTTGGCTTCGGGTTGGAGACCTTTTTCATAACATTTCGTTCCAGTTGGTCAAAGTAACCATCGGGGACTGAAAAAGGATTCTCTTTTAAATGTTTGTTATCAATATTGTTTTCCATCATACTATTTGACACTTATTGTTTTAAAAAGATTAAAGAAGGCCCTTCATTTCCTCCTCAATTTTGGAGTGAGCGTGATGGTACGATGCCTTAAGCGCTCCCACTGAGGTGTTTAAAATTTCGGACATATCTTCATACTTCATCTCCTCGAAATACCTCAAATTGAATACCAAACGCTGTTTTTCCGGTAGTTTTAGGATAGCTTTATGCAGAGCTTTCTGTGCTTTGTCTCCATTAAACCATGAGTCAGCCTCAAGAGCGTTCTCAAGTTGCTTTGAAATTTCATCGAGAGATATAAAGTTGCGTAATTTTTTTCGTTTTAAAAAGGTTAATACTTCATTTGTTGCAATTCTGTACAGCCAGGTGTAAAGCCTGCTCTCCTCCCGAAATTCGGGAAGTGCATTCCAGGCTTTTAACAGGGTGTTCTGAGTGAGATCATTCGCATCTTCGTGGCAGATCACCATTTTACGGATATGCCAGTAGATACGTTCGCTGTATTTTTTGACGATAAGACCATAGGCGTATTCGCGCCTACCATCCCTAAAAAGGGTTAACAGATCTTTATCGTCCATAAGGTCTGCGGTTTTTTTATTTTTTACTTAAAACTCTTTGTACAGCTTTAATAATATCTGCAGAACCGAGGTTATATGCCTTCATCAACTCAGAAGGCTCTCCGCTCTGCCCGAACCGGTCATCAACAGCCACATGCTCGGTAAATACCGGATAGTTGCCTGACAAAAAGTCGCTTACAGCCTCTCCCAAACCACCGGCAATAAGATGCTCTTCGGCAATTACCACCGCTTTTGTCCTGGACGCAGATTCTAAGACTGCATTTTTATCCAAAGGTTTAATTGTATGAATATTTAAAATATCGGCAGATATTCCCGCTTTCTCAAGCTCGATTCCCGCCTGTATTGCCTCCCACACCAGGTGCCCTGTTGCAATAATTGTCACATCGTTTCCATCGGCCAGTTTTATTGCTTTTCCGATTTCAAAGGATTGGTTCTCGGGGGTGAAATTCGGAACGGAAGGTCGTCCGAAACGAAGATATACAGGACCATTATGCTTGGCTATGGCAATTGTTGCCGCTTTTGTCTGATTATAGTCGCAGGGATTAATAACTGTAAGACCGGGCAGCATTCTCATTAACCCGATATCCTCCATAATCTGGTGTGTTGCACCATCCTCTCCAAGAGTAATTCCTGCGTGCGAAGCGCAGATCTTGACATTTGTGTGAGAGTATGCCACTGCCTGACGGATCTGGTCATAAACCCTGCCGGTGGCGAAGCTGGCAAAAGATCCGGCAAAAGGGATTTTCCCGCTGAGAGCCAATCCGGCTGAAAGTCCTATCATATTTGCCTCAGCAATACCACATTCGTAAAAACGATCCGGAAACTCTGCCGCAAAAGCATCCATTTTAAGTGACCCAACCAAATCGGCACAAAGTGCAACAACATTAGGATCCATCTTTCCGGCCTCCAGCAGTCCTGCCCCAAAACCGGAGCGCGTATCTTTATTTCCTGTATTTATATACTCTTTCATAATACTCATTTTAAAAATCTCCCAAAGTCTCTTCTAGTTGTGCAAGTGCTTTAACAGTTTGATCGGCGTTTGGAGCCTTGCCGTGCCAGTGGTGGGTGCCCGACATAAAGTCGACACCTTTGCCCATGACTGTTTTCATAAGCAGCATTTTCGGTTTTCCGTTCCCGGCAGATGATTTTGCTTTTGCAAAAGCCTCAGATATCTGCTCGAAATTATGGCCATCTGCTTCAATACACTCCCAACCGAATGCCTCCCACTTGGCTCTCAAATCTCCAAGATTCATAACCTCGCCAACAGGTCCGTCAATCTGCTGTCCGTTGTAATCGGTAATTACAATCAGATTATCAACTTTTTTATGAGCTGCAAACATCGCTGCTTCCCATATCTGCCCCTCCTGACTCTCACCGTCTCCAATAAGAGCGTAAACGAAGTTCTTATCGTTGTTAAGTTTTTTTGCAAGTGCTGCTCCTGTCGCTACAGAAAGTCCCTGACCAAGTGAGCCTGTTGAGATGTGTACCCCCGGAACACTCCATTCAACCGATGGGTGGCCCTGAAGTCTTGAGCCGAATTTTCTGAATGATGCAAGTTCCTCTTTGCCGAAATAGCCGCTCCTTGCCAACACACTGTAGTAAACAGGTGAGAGGTGCCCTGCCGAAAGAAAGAACATATCGTACCCTACGCCGTCGGCTTTCCAGCCCGAAGGGTTATGATTCATTACTTTGAAAAAGAGAGTAGTGAGCACATCGGTGCTGCTTAGCGATCCTCCCGGGTGTCCGGAAGCTGCTGCATTAACCATTCGGATAATGTCGCGCCTTACCTGTGAGGCGATTTTTGATAAATTGTCTATATTTTTCATTACGATTTCTGTGCTGAATAATCAGCAAAGATACTTCAAACAGATTATTATGGCAATTTTATTTATCTTTGCACAAGTTTTAACGCACTAACGCTAATATGAAGAATATAAGGAACTTTTGTATAATTGCCCACATAGATCATGGAAAAAGCACACTGGCCGACAGATTGCTCGAGTGTACCAATACTCTCAACGAAAGGGAGATGGAAGCACAGGTACTCGACTCTATGGATCTCGAAAAGGAGAAGGGGATAACAATCAAAAGTCACGCAATACAGATGGAGTATTTTCATGAGGGAGAGAAGTATATTCTTAATCTTATCGACACTCCTGGCCACGTAGACTTCTCCTATGAAGTTTCAAGGGCAATAGCATCGTGTGAAGGGGCCCTGCTGGTTGTTGATGCTACCCAGGGGATTCAGGCTCAGACAATATCAAATCTCTACCTTGCTCTGGGGCACGATCTGGAGATTATCCCAGTACTGAATAAGATAGATATGGATGCTGCAATGATAGAGTCCGTTAAAGATCAGATAATTGATCTTATAGGCTGTGATGATGAAGATATTTTACTGGCAAGCGGAAAGACAGGCGTTGGAGTACCGGAAATTCTGGAGGCAATTGTAAAGAGAGTTCCTGCTCCCAAGGGAGAAGAGGATGCTCCGCTTCAGGCTCTTATTTTTGACTCTGTTTTTAACTCCTTCAGGGGTATCATAGCATATTTTAAGGTTGTTAACGGAGTAATCCGAAAAGGGGACAAAGTTAAGTTCTTCAATACCGGTAAAACATACGATGCCGACGAGGTCGGAATATTGAGGCTAAAGATGGTACCTACCGGAGAGGTGAGAACAGGCGATGTGGGTTATATAATTTCGGGAATTAAAACGGCAAGCGAGGTAAAGGTGGGAGATACTATCACCCACGTGGAGAGACCCTGTTCAAAGTCTATTGCAGGATTTGAAGAGGTAAAACCTATGGTTTTTGCCGGGGTGTATCCCGTTGTGGCAGATGAGTATGAGGATCTTAGAACTTCTCTCGAAAAGCTTCAGCTTAACGATGCTTCTTTGGTTTTTGAACCGGAATCGTCACTTGCTCTCGGTTTTGGTTTCAGATGTGGTTTCCTGGGGCTCCTTCATATGGAGATTGTGCAGGAGAGGCTCTACAGAGAGTTTGATATGGATGTTATAACCACTGTTCCCAACGTTTCATATAAAGTATATACCACACAGGGAGAGACTCTGGATGTTCACAATCCTTCGGGACTACCGGCCGTTACTCTTATTGACTACATTGAGGAACCCTATATTCGTGCTCAGGTAATCTCCAAATCGGAGTATTTTGGTGCGATTATGAAGCTCTGTCTCGATAAAAGAGGTATTCTCGTGAGCCAGCATTTCCTCACAAGTGAAAGGGTAGAGCTCAATTTCGATATGCCTCTTGCTGAGATTGTTTTCGATTTTTACGATAAACTTAAGTCTGTTTCCAGAGGATATGCCTCATTTGATTATCATGTAACAGGCTATAAGGAGGCAGAGCTTGTAAAACTAGATATTCTGCTGAACTCTGAACAGGTTGATGCTCTCTCCAGTCTTATTCATCGTGATCACGCCTATGACTTTGGCAGGAGGATGTGTGAAAAACTTAAAGAGCTTATTCCCCGCCAGCAGTTCGATATAGCCATTCAGGCTGCAATCGGAGCAAAGATTATTGCTCGTGAGACAGTCAAGGCCGTGAGAAAGGATGTAACTGCAAAATGCTACGGTGGAGATATCTCGCGTAAAAGGAAACTTCTCGAAAAGCAGAAAAAGGGTAAAAAGCGTATGAGGCAGATCGGTAATGTAGAGGTGCCTCAAAGTGCTTTTATGGCCGTTCTAAAACTGGACTAATTGACAGTATAACTCTTTGAGAATGGGGTTCCATCAGAAAGGAATCCCTCAACTTTTATATTGAGTTGGTTCTCTTTGTCGTCTGTATAAAATTCAAAGAGGGAGACCCCTAGTAAATCTAAATTCAAGCTGGGGTTCCAGTATAAGGTTCTCCGATAGTCAGGAATAGGTGAGTGGAGCCTTTCGTATGACTTATAATTTGGTGCCGAAAATCGCTTCTCGGGTTGATAACCCAGGGGATAGATCTTTCTGATATTGGTGGCGCTCTTCTTCTCCAGTCCTCTTCCTCTCCTTGTGGTGATCAGTATGGCCCCATTTGAGGTCTTAAACAGTGATGCCGAATTTCCCCTCAGATATGCGATATTCTCAGCATCCTGAACCTGCATTCCATATTGAAAGAGTAGTTCGGTACTGCTCCACTGCATATTATCTACAAAAAGTAACGGCTCTGTAGGTCCGTTTAGTGTGTTGCCCCTTGTGGAGTATAGAACCTCACCCGATTTATACAATCCGGGGAATGCAATTACAAGATAATCAGCAATCATCATGTGGTCAAACTCCTGAAGTTCGGTTCTGTTTTTCAGTTGAGACTTATTAAATGTACTGAGGTAGGGAGATGGATTGTATCTGGGGTTCATGTTGTACTTTTCGCCCTTTACATATATCTCCTTCAGATTTCTTTTGGTAACCCCCTTCTCCTCACTATCCGATTTTAAGAGAGAGTCGTTCGAACCGGGGATGGCTGTTCGTTTAAAATCGGGAAGTCTTCGTTGCCAGCGGGCAAATGAGGGGAAGCGCTCTTCATCAATTTCGAGAGAGTATAACTGCCCTCCGTTTTTCCCAGAGGTAGCCAGTAAAAATGAGGTACTGTCGGGGAAATCGAGTCCCTCAATTTTAAACCTTGAGTCATTAAGCACATATGCCTGCTTGAGATTTATCGAAGGAGCATATAGCATCAGAACCTTATTTTTTACTGCTCTGTTGAACATTCCCGTAACTCTGCCGGATATAGTTTGAGAGTACTCCCGTTCGAACGGAGTAACCTCGGGGGTGAAGTTGCGCAGTGCAGATGTCATCATCAACAGATCCATATATCGCTCTCTATCCGGATTGGCATCGTTGAAATAGTAACCCGGATCAACCACCTCATCCGAGAGGTGCGAAGAGAGCATGGTGAAGGAGTATAGATTTTCGGCATTGGGATCCTGTTTCTCACTTTTTAGATTTGTTACAGATACCGAAAAGTTACCTGTGAGCGGTTTAAGCTCACCGTCATTGACAGATACCCGCACCTCGACCCTCTCTCTCTTGTCATAACTATTTTTGTTAGTCGAGATTACAATGTTGGGTCTGGTTTTGTCATAAATATAAAAGAGTCTTCTTGAGATAACACTGTCACTTCTGTCGCAGATATCTGCACAGTTTATTCCAGGAGGTAACCCCCCCTTGTCAAGGATGAATATCTGCCCGCTGTTTGCGATCTCTTTTGAGAAGTATACGAGATTTTGGCTTGATAGTTTTACAGTCAGTCCCTCTCTGACAGAGTCTGGCAGATTTCTGAACTTTACAGTAAGTGCTACTCTGTTGCCTATGTTATTCAAAGATATCGCTGCTCCGGATGTTTCCGGATCGGGAAGTTTAAAGCGTTGAATTTCACCCGATTTGTTTCTGGCTAAAATATAATAACCGCTTACTGGATTGTTTATTGACAGCACACCCATTCCGCTGTGTTTCGTATATACTGAATCTATAAAGGTTCCCTCGGGGCTGTAGAGTGCTCCGGATAAATCTAAAGGGTTCTCGAATTCATCTTTTATGCTGAATGCCACTTTTGATACCTCTCCCGCAAAGTATCTGCCCCCCTCCGGAAAGTACCTTATAGTAAATCCACTGTTTTGTGTTTTGGATACCGGAGTGTTGTTGCCCTGTGCGCTGGAAGGGGTAATTACCGGTATCTCCTTGGCGTAGATATAGTTGTTTGGAAAGTTCTGCATCCATCGGGTGTAGGCTCTTAAAATGTAGAGGCCCCTTTTCAAAGTATCAGGAATTTTGAAACTGCCTGCAAAACCACTCTCACTTAATTTGATCTTTATTTTATTTTCAAAATTATCTCCACGAAGCTCCACATATATGAACCTGCTGTTTTCCAAAGTCGAATCAGGATTTGCATTAAAGAGGTAACCTTTAAACCAGATCTCCTCTCCGGCAAAGTATGTAGTTTTATCGGTGTGCAGATAGAGTTTTTCACCGGTATCTATGTAAGAGGCTCTTTTTGTTTGGGAGTTAATAAGAGATGAAGAGAGGCAAATGATAGTAATTATTGCCAGTTTCTTTGCGAAAAGCATAGGATTATAAATATTTAACTCAAAAGTAATCAATATGTTTGAACATTACAATTTATATAACTTTAGTTTATAATAATTCAACAAATTTGAAGTTAAAATAATTAAGGAGGCTTAAGTAATTATATAATAGAATGATAGATGGATTTTGTCAGGTTTAATTATTTGAATAGGTAATAATTATTAATATATTTGTCCCATTATGAAACGTATTATCATTTTAGGAGATGGGATGGCCGATGAACCATTGGAGGCTCTCGGGGGCAAAACTCCGCTTGAGTATGCCCGGACTCCCAATATGGATATGCTGGCAAAGTTGGGGGTAAACGGAACATTGGAAACGGTTCCTCAAGGTTTTGCCCCCGGCAGTGAAATTGCAAATATGACTTTGCTGGGTTACGATGTTGAGAACGAATTTGAGGGTAGAGGATCTCTTGAGGCTGCAAGTATCGGAGTAGATTTAGAAGCGGGAGATATGGCGCTCAGGTGTAATCTTATTACCATATCTAATGGGTTGATAAAGAATCATTCGGCGGGTCATATATCAACGGAAGAGGCTGGTGTACTTATAGATTTTCTAAATGATAAACTTGCCAATGATAAAATAAGATTTTACAAAGGAGTTGCATATCGGCATCTGCTGGTGATAGCTGGAGGGGATAAAAGAGTTATCTGCACACCTCCACACGATGTCCCCGGTACTCCGTTTAGTGATGTAATGATAAAAGCAACAGATAGCTCGGCTGGTCAGACGGCTGAGGTTCTCAATTCATTGATAATTAGATCTCAAAAGCTACTGGAATCGCACCCCGTTAATATAGAGAGGATTAAATTGGGGAGGGATCCTGCAAACAGCATATGGCCATGGTCTCCCGGGTATCGTCCGGCAATGAAGAGCATTCCGGAGAAGTTCCCCTGGATCGGCAGCGGCAGCGTCATTTCTGCAGTTGATCTCATTAAGGGTATAGGTGTTTACGCCGGACTTGAATCAATTGAAGTTGACGGTGCTACCGGACTCTATGATACAAATTATGAGGGTAAGGCTGCCGCTGCTATTGAAGAGTTAAGGAGAAAAGATTTTGTTTTCCTTCATATTGAAGCGAGCGACGAGGCGAGTCATGAGGGGGATATTGCATTAAAAATTAAAACGATAGAGGACCTGGACAGAAGGGTGGTGGGTCCGCTTTTCGAAGCAGTTAAGAATTTTGACGATGCTGTCTCAATCGCAGTTCTTCCCGATCATCCGACATACTGTCGTTTAAAAACACACGTTAGAGAGTGTGTTCCATTTTTGATCTACAACATAGATCTTGAGCCGGATTCCGTTATGCAGTATAATGAAAGGGCTGCTCGGAACGGGTCTCTGGGAAGTCTTAAAGGCAGCGAATTCATAGAACTTTTTTTGAAACAGGGTATTTAGTATGAAATATTACAGCACATCGGGGAGCGCTCCCCTTGCCACTCTCGAAGAGGCGGTTGTAAACGGGCTCGCTCCCGACAAGGGGCTATATCTGCCCGTGAGTATACCGCAGATAGATAGGGCTTTTTTAAGAGAACTCCCACACCTCTCTTTGCCCGAAGTTGCATATGGGGTTGCAACTGTATTATTTGGTGATGATATTGATAAATCGGAACTTAAAAGAATAGTCTTCGAAACGATGAGTTTCGATATTCCACTCACGACGGTGGAAAAGAATATCTATTCACTCGAACTTTTCCACGGCCCCACAGCTGCATTCAAAGATGTCGGGGCCAGGTTCATGGCAAGAGTTCTCGGATATTTCACCAGGAAGGAGAGAGAGAGGAGGATAACAGTGCTGGTTGCAACTTCGGGAGATACCGGTAGTGCTGTGGCCAATGGGTTTCTCGGCGTCCCGGGGGTAGATGTGATTGTACTTTATCCCGAAGGGCTTGTAAGCGATATCCAGGAGAAGCAGTTTACCACATTGGGACAGAATGTAACAGCGCTTGAGGTTAGGGGCACTTTTGACGATTGTCAATCAATGGTAAAGAGCGCCTTTATGGATTCCGAACTTAAAAAGAGCCTGAATCTGACATCGGCAAATTCAATAAATATTGCCAGGTTCCTCCCTCAGTCGTTTTACTACTTCTATGCCTATGGGCAGATTAAATCAATTTTCGATAAAAGAGATATCAGCGAGATTCCGGAGGTTGTATTTTCAGTTCCGAGCGGAAATTTCGGGAATCTTTGTGCCGGACTTGTTGCAAAAAGAATGGGGCTCCCTGTCAAACGGTTTATTGCTGCTAATAACTCAAATGACATAGTATGCAAGTATCTGGAGTCGGGTAAGTTTGAGCCAAGAGCCTCGGTTGCTACTATTGCAAATGCTATGGATGTAGGTAATCCCAGCAATTTTGAGAGGATTCTCGATCTATGTTCAGGATCTCATGAGGCTGTAAAGATGGAGATATCCGGAAAAGCGTACAGCGACAGCCAAATTGCCGAGACCATTACCGGATTGTATAATAGAACTGGATATTTGGCCGATCCTCACGGTGCCTGTGGATACAGGGCTTTAAGTGAGAGCCTCTCCAATGGGGAGGTGGGACTCTTTCTTGAGACTGCTCATCCGGCAAAATTCAGAGATACAATACTTGATATTGCAGGTTTAGAGGTTGAGATACCCGAACGTTTAGCCGCATATATGCGCGGCAAAAAGCAGAGCATACCGATTTCTGCCGGATACGACGCCCTCAGGAGTTTTCTAAAACAATCTCATAGGTGATTGTCATCGCTTTTTTGTAAACGGCAGATACTCCGCAATATCTCTCCTGGGAGAGCTCGATAGCCTTCTGGATCTTCTCCCGGTCAAGATCTTTACCGCGGAACTTGTATATAACATTCATTTTGTTGTAGTGCTTAGGATGTTCCTCGGTTACATCCGCTTCGATTTTTATATCGAAATCTTCTATTTCGACTCTCATCTTATTCAGAATTGATATTACATCTATTCCCGTACATCCGGCCAATGCTGCAAGCATAAGCTGTTTCGGCCTTGCGCCGCTGTCGCCTCCTCCGATGCTCTCGTCGGCGTCCATAGCAATTTTGTGTCCACCTACATTTGCCTCAAATGCAAAACCTTTATTCCATTTAGTTTCTACTGTATGTTTCATTGCAAAAATGTTTAATCTCTGTTGTAAAGATATAGTTTTGTTTATAATGTGAAGAATTTTGGTTACTTTTAATAAAATGATTCACTGATATGAAGTGCTGTATATGCCTTATCGCACTATTGTTCCTTGGAACAGTTGAAGGGTATTCTTCGGGTAGAGATTCGCTCCGCAAAGCGCCCCTTGCCGGAGGAGAGAAACTCTATCTGCATACGGATAAAAATAGATATCTGCCTGGAGATACTATATGGATGAGGGGCTATCTTTTAAACTCCTCTTTATCTCATCAGGAGATTCTCAGCGGATTCATTTATGTAGAGTTGTACGGTGAAAATTTTGTTAAAAGAGTAAAGATCAAAGACTCAGAAAATGGATTCTCCGGCTTTTTGAGTATTCCCGACACATTGAGCGGAGGAAACTACAGACTGAGGGCATATACACGCAGAATGCTCAACTTTCCAGCGGACTTCATTTATCAGAAGGTAATAGTTGTAAAGGAGCAGAAGGAGAGGGTATTACAGGTTTTAAGCGATAAAGATTTTGATCTTCAGTTTCTGCCTGAAGGGGGCAGATTTTTTTCCGGAATTCCGGCCAGAATTGCCTTTAAGGGGATTAAGAGTGATGGGTTCCATGCAGATATATCTGGGGTATTGTATAGCAAAGAGGGGCAGAAGATACTCTCCTTCGCTTCGGTGTACAACGGAATGGGCTTGATACAGCTTCCAAATCCGGATACATCGGGATATTATGTAATGGCATCCGTAAATGGCGGGCCTCCTGTAAGATTTGAGTTTCCTTCACCCGAAAATAGCGGAGTCTCCGTTATGGTTTCAAAAAGGGGCGGAAGAATACTCACAGACTTTGTCTCATCGGGAGTGGATGTGGAAGGTATGACTCTGGAGCTATCTAACGGAGAGGATATCCTGTATTCAAAAGTTATCGGGAATGGTAGCGAACGCTGTATGTTCGATCCTAATTTGATCCCTTATGGAGTGAACAGTATTGCCGTTAGACATAAAAACGGTGATATTCTGGCCGAGAGATTGTTCTTTAACTATACTTCGCGGAATATTAATCTGTTGCACAATCTGAACAAAGAGAATTTTGGCGTAAGAGATTCTGTCGGAGTTAGATTTCTGATGAAGGGACTCTCGGGAGATACTCTCAATGGAAATTTTTCGGTTTCTGTCGCCGAAGTTAACTCTTCCGGAGTAAAGCCGGCAGATGAAAATATTCTCTCCTATATGGAGTTATCGGGTAAGGTCAAAGGATATGTTGAGGATGCCGGGTTCTATTTTTATGATATTACCCCCGAGAAGGAGAGAATGATGGATCTCCTTATGATGACTCAAGGGTGGCGATACTATTGCCAAACAACGACTTTTCTGTATGAAAAAGAGCTCTCTCAGTCGATATCGGGTACTCTGAGCGGGCTGTTTTCAAAAGATGTAAAAAACGCCATTCTTATGGTAATTGCTCCTCAGATCAATTTCAGACAGGCATATATTATGGATTCCGATAACAGGTTTAAAATTGAGGGTCTGGATTTTCATGACAGTACCTCTTTCATTGCCGGGGTGAGCGGACGCAGGGGTGGACAGCTTTACGGTCTGACTCTCGACAGGGAGGAGTTTCCGTCTGTACTGAAGATAAGAGAACGAATAGTAGTTAAAAACAGGATTGGAGATACTCTCAATAAGGTTGAAATTAAGGATGACCCTTCGGTTGAAAAGAGAAAGCTCAACGAAATTTATGTTAAGAGTGATGCAAAAAACCGGATTACTCCAAAGTACAATCCTTCGATAATGCTCTCCTCCTTTTCAAGGACTCAGTTGAAAGAGAGGGAAGAGCTCTCAAACTTTGATCAGATGGCGCTTATGGATTATCTTGTATATGCTTATCCCGGTCTAATTATTGGAGACGCCGGCCAGATTGTCAGGGCAGATTTTAAAAACAGCACACAGTCTGCAGGAATCAGTTCTAAAGACTCTACATCCGGCGGCCCAATAAACGATTCTCCGTCATATTCCGGAAGAGTATTGTTATCCACAAGGCAAACAAATATGCTGGGGCCGCAGGAGCCAATGTTATATGTAGATAATATTCAATGGAATTCAACTGCTCAACTTGATGAGATTGGGATGACGGTAAATGATGTTGAGAGTGTGGCTTTTTTAAGAGGAACTTCAGGCGCTATGTATAACACCCTTAGCGGAGTGATTTTGATTACAACAAGGAGGGGGCGGGGTGTTTCTGAAAAAAGGGGTACAAATATAGACAAGGTTATACCACTTGGTTACCAGACAAATGTCAGGTTCTATTCGCCTAAATACTCAACATATCAGGAGATGTCAAATTCAAAGCCGGATGAACGGAGAACTCTTTACTGGAACCCTTGTATTAAAACCGATATCGGTTCCGGAGAGGCTAAATTCGGGTTCTTTACAGGGGATAAGAGGGGAGAATTCGGTGTGCAGATAGAGGGATTATTAAATTCAGGAGAGTCTTTTGTAAATTATTTTAAAATTATTGTCAATTAAATTATCTGACACATAGTAGAATAGGATAAAATGTAATACAACAGGTAAAATTAAATTTGCGAAGTTAACGAGCTATTGTATTATTTTTGTTAAGGTTCGCCATTGCTATGGATAAGATCAAATCATTTGTTGAAGGTGTAAATTCTCGCTCTTTAAGTGCGTTTGATGTACTATTCAAGCTGCACTACAGAGAGTTGGTTTACTTTTCGAGTATCATCTGCGGCTCGGTACAGGACGCCGAGGATATTGTGCACGATGTTTTGATCCAGTTGTGGGAGAGCGCATATAAATTTGAAAATCATATAGCCTTACGTTCGTTCCTCTATACAAGCACAAAAAACAGAACTATAAATTTTGTCAAAAGGCACAATAAGCAGCTCAATGATATATCATTTCTTGATCTCCGGGATAATAACGAATCCATAATCGTAGCAATTACCGATGCCGAGGTGCTGTCGCTCATAAATCTGGCTATTACAAGACTCCCGTCGGAGTGCGCAAAAGTGATGAAGCTTATTCTTCAGGGGTATTCATCGGCAGAAATAGCTGTGATGCTCGATCTGGCGCAGAGTACTGTGAGGGCACAGAAGAGAAGGGGGATCTCTCTGTTACGTAAATATCTGCCCAAGGAGGCATTTCTCTTTTTTATCACATTTTTTTAAAATTATATAGTCATTTCTCCGGGCTCGATTGCTCTATTCAAAAGAGATCGGATTTTATGACTGGTTTTGAAAAAATATCTGAATCGGCACTTCGTTGCTTCAAGCGGTTAATGCTTGGCGAGGAGGGGGCTGAAGATTATGAGATCTCAGATAGTGAGAGAAGAATAATCGAAAAGTATTCCGATGAGAGTAGTTTAAACAGAGAGTTAGATATATTCAACTCTATAGACTATTCGAAGGCCTATTCAAAATTTTTAAATGCAGTTAGAAAGTCCAAGCGGGAGCGGAGGTCAAAATTGTTCTTAAGAGCAGCAGCAGGTATTGCTGCCGCTGCCGTAATCGCTGTCGCCTTAGTCATCGGGGGAGTTTTCAGATATAGCGGAGGGGTGACTATTATAAATAAATATGCTGTCGGTGACAGCAAGAGGGTATTGCTTATAACTCCGGATGGTGAGACATATTCAACTTCCGGAGATATAAAGGTCGAAGGCCAAAAGGTGATTGCCGCTAAAAGAGATCTGCTCTCCAAAAATGAAACAGAGCCTAGGGTGTCAAAAATAAATGAGTTGATTACTCCCGAAGGTGTCAGGCAAAAGATTACACTTCCCGACGGATCGGTGGTTTGGCTCAATGCAGGGAGTTCGCTCAAGTTCCCTTCGGAATTTGAAGATTCTGCCAGGGTGGTTGCACTATCGGGAGAGGCCTTTTTTGATGTCACAAAATCTGCAAAACGATTCATTGTAAAGATTGCAAATGCCGATGTAAGGGTTTACGGAACAACCTTTAACATCTCCTCATATAGTAACGCTTCTGTTTCCAATGTATCTCTCTATACAGGGTCTGTAGGTCTAAGAAGCGAAAGGGGATCGCTGATGCTCTCCCCCGGCTTTTATGCAGAATTGAACAATATCAATCTCACTATTTCCGAACCGAAAGAGAACTTTTCAGATTCGCCTGACTGGATGCGAGGCAGAATGGAGTTCTTCTCTCAGCCGCTAAACAAGGTCTTTGAAGTCATTGGAAGGTGGTATAATATTGATTATGAGCTAATGAATGGCGCCGAAGATCTTGAGGTTACAATAACTATCTCCGATAAAACCAGCCTGGAAGAGTTGATAGAACTGTTTAAGATGACGCAGAATATTTCGGTATTGCGGAACGACAAAAAATTAATAATTGCAAAGAACAGATAAAAAAAGATGTAACTGATGTGCAGATCAGTTACATCCGGAAAACAGATCTGAATAACCTATAATCAAATCTTTAACAAAACTATGAAAAAAAAGCCATTAATTATTAACTGCACCGTAAAACTGGCATCATTTCTTCTGATGTTTCTATTGCTCTCTCCCGGGAAAGCCTATGGGAAAGATGTTACAACAGAATCGTCGCAGCAAAAGGTAACCCTCAACATAAAAGAGGAGACCCTTACAAATGTGATCCAGTCTATTATCAAACAATCGGGTTGCGAAATTGTTTTTTTCACAGCCCAAACATCTGCGGTCAAGTGCCGCAACATTTCACTAACCTCCGAAACTGTCGACAAAGCACTTGAGATTGTTCTCAGGGGAACAGGGCTTTCGTTCCGGAATCAAAACGGAAAGTATGTAATTATCCAGGCACCTGCCGATACCGGCCAAAAGGATAAACCCGTAAAAGAGATCACCGTATCGGGAAGAGTTACGGACTCTGGAGGAGAGCCCCTTCCTGCGGTAAATATAGCAGTGAAGGGAACAAAGAGAGGCACAAATACCGATATCGACGGTAAGTACAAATTAAGTGTGCCGGCAACAGGAATCACCCTTCAGTACTCGTTTGTAGGGATGGAAACCAAGGAGGTTAAAATAGCCGCCACTTCAAATACAACACTGAATATAATACTCAGAGAATCTGAGAATACTCTTAAAGAGCTCACATTCGTATCTACCGGTTATCAGAAAATGAACAAACGGGATATGGTTGGGGCTCTTTCTACTATTAAGGCCGATGATGTACTTCGTCCGAATTATGTCTCTATCGACCAGATGCTGCAGGGGGTAGTTCCGGGAATGATTGTAACAAATTCCAGCGCACGTGTTGGAACCGCACCAACTATTCAGATCCGCGGTACCTCTACACTTCTCGGAGACTCATCACCTCTTTGGGTAGTAGATGGAATTATTCAGGAGGATCCTATAAAAATCACAGCAGCTACTGTACTCTCCGATGATATGAAAAATATCATAGGGAATCAGGTTTCCTGGCTCAATCCTCAGGATATCGAAACAATTACCGTTCTTAAAGATGCCTCGTCGACTGCAATATACGGCTCAAAGGCATCTAACGGAGTCATTGTTATTACGACAAAACAGGCAAAAGGGAGTAGCGACAGACTCACAGTAAACTATACCGGAAGTGTAACGGTAAATGCAAGACCAAATTATGGTCAGTTCAATATGATGAACTCCCAAGAGAGAATTCAGTTTTCCGATGAGGTATTTGCCTCTGGAGTCCCATACTCTTCGGTCCCTTATTATGACTATTATAGCTATGAGGGAACAAAAAGGCTTCTAATCGAGGGGTATATTAATCAAAGCGAGTTCAATGCAAAGAGAACCTTTTTTGAAACTGCAAATACAGATTGGCTTAAACTGCTTACAAGAAATGCGATAAGCCAGAATCACAATATAAGTATGTCCGGAGGTTCAAATAAGATGAGCTTCACAGCATCACTTGCGTACTCAAACCAACAGGGGCAGGAGATAGGTAACGACTCAGAAAGATACTCCGGCAGATTGGCTACAACTTATAAAATAAGCGAGAGAGCCAGATTGAATATATCTATGTCGGGAAGTTTTGTGGAAAACACAGGGTTCGGGTATGGTGTAAATCCGTTGAGTTATGCCATAAGCACCAGCAGAGCTATTCCGGCGTATGATGAGAACGGGGACCTTGCATATTACCAAAAGTCTAGAACATATAAATATAATACTATCCAGCCTTCTTTAGGGTATAACATTATTAATGAGAGGAATAATTCATCTACCAATAGTGTAAATATGAGATATTCGGCAAATGCCGATTTGACCTGTAACATCCTTCCGTGGTTAACTTACAATTTTACCGGCGGATATAACTATTCCAGCACCAACCTCTCCACATATATGTCGGAGAAGACATACTATATCGCAAATAACTACAGAGGGTATGACTTCGGAACGGCTCTCCCTGACTCAGATTTCTTCAAGGCTGCAATCCTTCCTTTCGGAGGGGAGTACTTTACCAATGATTCTAGACAAAATACATATAATATCCAGAATAAATTTTCTATGTTCTGGAACTTTAAAAATAACAGCAGGCTTAATGTTCTTATGGGGCACGAACTAAGATCTGCCCAGAATATTTCATTAGCCAATACGGTTTGGGGCTACTCTAAAGAGAGAGGTGAGATAATTATAAAACCGACACTGCCTACCGAACTTGTACCAACTGCAGGTTCTATATATACATATACCGGATACGGGATACTAGATAATATATACTCGAACAGATGGAGGAAAACTAATCAGACAAATAATTTTATGTCTCTGTTTGCAACTCTGGCCTACACATTTGACGAGAAATATGTTCTGAATGCAAGCATCAGAAATGATTTTTCCAATAGATTCGGTCAGGATGTAAACAGAAGAGTCGACCCAACATACTCTTTTGGAATCTCCTGGAGAGTTGCCGATGAAAAGTTTATAAAAAAACATCTTCCACAGATTACTCAGTTGAATATTCGCGCTACATACGGTATTCAGGGTAATGCCCTGACTAACGAGAGTCCGGAACTATTGCTCTACAAACAATCTAAAAAGAGTATATTCAATCAATACCACTCGACTATCAGCAAGATCCCAAATCCTAATCTTTCGTGGGAGAGAACTACAAACTGGAATCTTGGCGCCGATATTATGCTTTTCAATAAGTTAAGCCTGGTGGTGGATTACTACTCAAGAAGATCCAATGCGGTAATCAGCCAGAATATTCCTTATGAGTACGGTATCACTTCAACTACCATGAATGGTGGAATTATCTACAACAAAGGTATTGAAGCCACATTCTCGTTCTCTCCAGTAAATACCAGAGATAAAGGTTTCAGCATAAGCCTTAATACATCTAAGAACTGGAACACGACAGGTCCGGCAATCACCACTACAACCCTTCAACAGTATCTGACAGGAAGGTCCGGAGTGATTATCAAGGAGGGATACCCTTTAAATGCATTTTGGTCATACTCCTTTGCAGGACTTGATCCAACAAACGGAAATCCAAAATTCAACCTTCTGGATACCGATCCTGCTTTAGCAAAAGCCGATCCTACATCTTTTCTGGTCTATTCTGGAGAGACATCTCCATCATTTACAGGTGGTATTAATCTGAATTTCAGGTATAAATCATTCTCGCTTGGAACAAATTTCTCTATGCTGCTCGGAGGAAAGACAAGATTGGCTAATCCATATGCCGACTTCTCATCGGGCTTAAAGCTCCCAACAAGCGAGAGTAATGTAAACCGTCTGTTACTTAACAGATGGAAAAAATCGGGTGATGAACTACACACGAATATTCCTTCGATAAATCCTTCAACTACTGTGCTTACAAGCCTTCCAAACGGCTCTTCCGGCTATCTGGTAGATTTTTGGTCGAATTCGGATGCTCAGGTTGTGGACGCCTCATTCCTTAGATGCAGGAGCATAGATTTAAGCTGGAGGTTGAAAAAGAGCTCTCTTGATTATCTAGGACTTAAGAGCTTATCAGTTACAACTTCACTGAATAATATTTTTGTGATTGCATCAAAAAGGTTTAACGGATTTGACCCCGAGCTAAAAAACAGCGTTTTGCCAAAATCTTTTTCGGTAGCAATATCAATCGGACTATAATTTAAATAGCATTAAAATGAAAAAAATACTTTATATATCGATTATTTTGATTGTAGCCTCTTGCTCAAAATTTTTGGAACCGCAATCTCAAACCGAGTATGTGCCTAGGGATATCAATGCCCTTAGTGAATTGCTAATCGGGGAAGCCTATCTGGACCCTACCAATACAGCTTTTTCTGCATTCGGGTATAATGAAATACTCACTGATGATTGGGCTTGCACGATTGAGAATTGCGTAAATACCAATAATGAATCTAGATATACAAAATACAAGGCTATTTTCGCATGGCATCCTGATATGTTTAAATTGTCAAATGATCTAGGAGTGTATTATAATATCTGGAAAACCTATTATGAGTATATATTGGGTTGTAATGCCGTACTGGATTATCTTGATAAAGTCGAGGGAAGCATAGATGAAAAGAATTATGTTAAGGGTCAGGCACTTGCTCTTCGATCATTCTATTATTTCAATCTGGTAAATCTATTCGGGGAGCCCTATAATTACAATAAAAAAGCACTGGGAGTTCCATTGAAACTCAACAGTAATCTGGATGTAAACTACCCTTCACGAGCTACTGTAGAGGAGGTATATACACAAATGGTAAAAGATCTTAATGAGGCGGAGGCAGCTTTTAGTTTACTGCCGAATAATAAACAGTTCATCAAGGACGGGCGTGTTACTATGCCAATGATCCAATTGATGCAGGCTAGAGTTGCCCTGTTTATGGAGGATTACGACAAGGTCATTACATATGGAAATAAGGTGATCAACGAATGGGGTCTTAAACTATTGGACCTCAATTCATTTGTTTCAACTCCGGCTCAGCCATACTATTCATTTACCAACTATAGCAATCCTGAGGCAATATGGCTTTTTGGATGTAGCCAAGATATGTACAAGTTTACGACAGAGTATATCTATAAATTGCCAAACTCAACTTCTCAGACAAGGAGAATGTTCAATGCGTCACCATCGCTTTTGAACTCTTTCGAGACCTCCGACCTGAGAAAGAACAACTACATTCTAAAGGAGAGTACTACGGTTTCCAACTATGTTCCGGCAGGAAAACTTCCTGTAGGTACTACATATCTTGCCCTATCTACAGAGTTCGGACGGGCATTCAGATTATCTGAGGCGTATGTGATGCTTGCAGAGGCTTACTATATGAAAAACAGACCACAGGATGCAGTTACGATTCTGGAGTCTTTAAGAATCAAGAGGTTTAATTCAAATTCCGGGAATGAGTATAAAGTTCCTTCAGGAAGCGAAACGGGAACAGCTCTATATAACTTTATAAAATCGGAGCGCCGTAGAGAGATGTGTTTTGAAGGACTTAGATGGTACGACCTGAGAAGATGGGGAATGGAGAGCTTTTCACGTGAGTGGAAAGAGGAGGGGGTTGTTGTTGCAACCTTTACTATGGAGAAGAACGACCCGGCCTATACGCTGCCAATACCGTTCGATGTGATTGATCTAAATCCGAATCTGGTTCAAAACAAATTATCAACTCCAAAATATTGATTATGAAAAATATAAATAAATATATTATAATTGCTGTTGCATCTCTGTTGACACTATCCTGCTATAAAGAGGATCCGATTATTCCGTCATCTTCTGAGGGCTCCGATCGATTTACCTTTCCGCAGGGAAGCAGTGACTTCGATTCAGAAGCGGCCAAGGTTTATGATAAATTTGGAGTAAAGATCATCTATAAGGACTACAAGGATGTTGATTTTAACCTTTCGTGGACCTCTCCGGGGTTTGGGAAAGTAGGATACGCTATTCCTCAGGATCAGCAAAAAGAGGCTGTAATGTTTGCTGTTGACCATATTTTCGGAAACCTTACACCTCAAATTACTAAAAAGGTACTCCCTCCATACTTCTATTTGGCAGATAGCGTTTATCAAAAGACTGTTGTGAGCTACCTCGAATATATTTCTGCAACAACTTACAACTATGCGGGGCTCGATTTCTGGTGTTTCACCTGGAATGGAGTTAGACCTTGGACCAAAAACAACAGTGATGGAACGATAACATATAGCAATCAAGTTTATAGACCAAGAAACTCATTCGAATATTTTTACCGTAGAGGAGTTATGTTAAAAGAGATCTACAAGAAAGCGGTAACAATGGGTAACATCAAGGTTCCTGAGGGTTTCAGTTCCGATTTGGATTTTGTTACTGCAGTAAAATCTGCAACAGGAACTGAGAATGATCCGAACTACTATTTGAAAAGAGGTTTTCCGGGTATTATGAATTCTGCTTTAAACTTTAATCTTAGTAAGCTATCTTCAATAACCAGTACAGGGCCTACACAAATCTTCATAGACTATATTCACCTATGTATGAGATATTCAGCAGACTCTATTGAGGTGATTTGTCCTAAAGCAAAATACCCTATTATACACCAAAAGTATCCTATCGTAATAAATTATATGAAGGATAAATATGGAGTGGATCTTGAAAAAATATCAAAAAAACCGCAGATTCCTTAATAAATGAAAAAAATATTGACACTATTGGTGCTCACCGCTATTGCGGGGGGCAGTGCGACAGCTCAATTCCGACTAAATTGTAAGATAAGAGTTATAGGCTCCGTAAACATCACGCTTACAAATCTTAACAATGATACTCTATTTAATGGAGTTGTAAAAAACGGAGAGGAGTTTACTTCAGGGGCGCTTGATATAAAGGAGGATCTCTACAGACTTAGCATAGGAATGATAAAGAGAGATGTGATTCTTAGTAACTCTCCTATCCAGATAAAGGGTTTCGTAGATGCAAAAAATGAGAGTACATCAAATATTCAAATTATGGGTTCCCCTCTGTCGGATAGTTTGCATAATGCTTTAGGGCTATTTAAGAACTGGGGAAGAGGTGCCTGGGATTGGGCTAGGATTGAAAATAGATTCTCGCCGGAGGTTCTCTCCTCTGTAGTAGTGTTGAATGATCATCACTTCGCTCAGAAGTATGAAGTACTTAAAATGCTGAATGATAGCTACTCATATGAGACTAAAAGAAATCTGCTCAGCGGTAGAATAAGAGAGCTATTTACGACTGCCGATAATTTTAAGATAGGAGCAAAGTCAACTGATTTTACACTTCCTGATAGAGATGGTGTAAAACACTCCACTTCACAAATGAGAGGGAAGCTGATTCTCGTTGATTTCTGGGCCTCTTGGTGTGGTCCATGCAGGAAGGAGATGAAGAGCCTTCAGTCAATTTATGAAGAGATTAAGGGAGACGACCTCATATTCATTAGTATATCACTGGATGATAAGAGGGAGGATTGGATCAAAGCTATGGATACAGATAATATTCCCTGGCTGGCTCTATGGGATGACAGCGGTTTCAAAAACACCAAATTTCAGAAACTATATGGCTTTTCTCAGATACCATTTATAATGCTTATAGGAAAAGATGGTAAGATATTGGCCAGAGGATTAAGGGGAGAAGATGTAAAAACAGAAATTTTAAAAAACAGAGATATTAAATGAAAAAGGTTTTAACACTATTTATAACATCAATAGCAGTAATCAGCCTGAATGCGCAGGTAACTCCTGAGGATTATGCAAAATCAAATCTAAAAAAGGGGAGCTGGTACAAAAGTGCACCGGAATCTGGCGTCTATGGGATTGACCTTGATGGGGCAAAGAGATTGGTTAAAGATAGGAAGATAAAAAAGACACCAATTGTAGCCTTGATAGGAAGTGGAATTGATGCCGAACACGAAGCACTTAAGGGCTCTTTGTGGTTCAATCCGAAGGAGAAACCGGACGGGATCGATAATGATAATAACGGATATATCGATGATATCAACGGTTGGAACTTTATAGGGTCGAAAGATGGAGCCACAATGGATTATACAACTAAGGAGGGTATTAGAGAGTGGTTGAGGCTTAAGGATAAATATGCCGATCTATTATTTGACGGAGAGAAATTCTTTAAATATGTGGATGGTAAGCGTCAATACTTAACCACTCCTGTTGATATGAATGAATATAAATATTTTTATAATCTTGTTCTCAATAATAATGCTCCTGTTGCAAAGACATATGCGGGATTTGTTGTGGCATCTATGTTTAAAGAGTATGTGGAGAGATGGAATGTTGAGTTGAAGGAGCGCTTCCCGAACAAAGCTATGACCGAAATTTCACTGGAAGATTTCAAACAGTTTATGGGAGAGAAGAGTATAGAGAAGGACTCTCTCCAGAATCTTGCTTTTGCATTCAGTCATATGTACGGAAGTATGGTTAAGGGATATATGAAAGAGAGCGCTGTTGACTCGAGTTGGAAGATGATCTATAATAATTTTGCAAATAAACAGATAGGATTTTCTCTTAAAAACTATGAGAATGAGTATAAGAGAAGCGTAAATGACAACAGAGCAAGTATTGTTGGGGATAATCCAAATGATATTAATGATTATAGATATGGTAATAATGTTCTCATGACCTCTGCATCGATGTCCGGGACTATGAACTCCGGAATTATTGCCGGAAAGGATGTAAATAATACTGGATTTTCAGGGATCTTTCCGGAAGCAAAGATTATGACATTAGTGACTACTGCTGTGGATGGAGAGCCTTATGTAAAGGATTTGGCTCTGGCTGTAAGATATGCTGTGAAGAACGGTGCTGACATAATTCTTTTGCCATTCCAGTTATCGTTCATTCCTACAGACAAGATGGATTGGCTCTATGATGCAATTGGTGAAGCGGAAAAGCGTGGGATACTGGTTATTGCCCCTGTATGGGAAGCAGGAGAGGATCTTGCGGTTAAGAAATACTATCCATCAAAAGATGGATATAAGGGCAAAGCATTTAAGAATCTAATGATTGTTGCCAACTCCGACTCTACCGGTATCCCTATTCAGCTCTCCAACTATGGAAAAGAGGGGCTCGATTTATTTGCGCCGGCTCATCTTATCTACTCGACACTTCCGGGAGATATATACAAAACTGCTTCATCATCTTCATTCGGGGCTGCTGTAACTGTCGGTTCGGCTGCATTCTTAAAAGCATACTTCCCCGAACTTAACGGAGCTCAGATTCGGGAGATTCTTGTAAAGAACTGTACCGATAGAAAAGGTGTAGAGGTTGAAAAGAGTATTAGAATTAAAGATAATTTAGAGAAAGAGATTTTTATTTTCGAACAACTGTGTGAATCTGCGGGTATTCTTAATCTTAAAAAGAGCGTGGAGGCTGCATTAAATTTTAAAGTGAAGAAATAGAGTTATGGTTAGTAATAATATGTGGTCGAGGATAACAATTACACTTTGTGTTATCCTCCTATCCCTCTCTCCGAACAAATCGTTAGCTCAGTCTACAGTTGCAGTAATTCCTTATGAATTAACAGCTGGAAAGATGATTATCAAGATGTATCTTAATGAAAAAGAGGAGCGTTTCATTTTTGATACGGGGGCGAGTAAAACATCTTTGTCAACCAAATATTGTCAGGAAAACAACTATATTGTTGTAGACTCTACGCTGATAAGTGATGCTACAAGCAATACGTCATACTATAAGATGACAAGAATTGCCTCTTTGCTTACAACTGATAATAAAATCAGGTTTACATCTATCCCAACACTGATTATGCCTGAGCCTTCACCACTGATGTGTCTGAACGTTATTGGAATAATTGGTAGCGATATTCTTCAGAATCTGATATGTACAATTGATCCAAATAGTAAGACAATCACTTTGACAACTGCCGAGAAACCGGTCGCCGAGTCATTAAGATATTCTCACAGGTTTGCGGATAACGGCTTTATGCCTGTATTCTCTCTTTTTCTTAACGGAGTTGAGACAAAAGTTCTTTTTGACACCGGATGTTCTTCATTTATGGCATTGAGAGATAAAGACTTTGAAAATATGAGAAAGTTAAATGTGATAAAGATTGTTAAAGAGGGAGAGGGTGTTACCAGTATAGGACTATCCGGCAAACTCGAGTCAATCAGCAACTATCTTGTTTATATCAAAGATATGAGAGTTGGTCCGGTAAAATTTGCGAATGTAGTCACCGAGACCTCAAATACTCCACTAACTCTTATGGGCACAAGTTTTCTCAATTTTGCCAAAGTGATTATAGATTATCCGAGGAGATTGCTTTACTACCTGCCTTACTCATCAGAGCCAATTACACCTGTATATAAGACTACCAATTTCGGACTTACAATAAAGGATAGAAAACTTGTTGTAACCCATATCTGGAAAAACCTTGAAGGGGTATTGTCGGAAGGGGATCTAATCACTCATATTAACGGAGTGGAGACGGGTGTATACGATTTTTGTGACCTCTGTTCTGGGATTAAAGAGTTGAGGGTGCCGGGGAAAAAGATGTTCACAATCAGAAAAAAAGATGGCAAGACTGTAGAGATAGAATACATTGTGGAGAATTTTGAATTTAAATAAAAGAGATGAAAAAAAACATTTTATTATTAATAGTTAGCTTTTTGTCAACGACTCTATTTTCACAGGCTACTGTGACCAAGAGCGAGTCAATTACATATAGAGAGCTTGATGGCCGGATTGTGCTTAAAGTTACTCTGAACGGAATAGAGGGCGATTTTATTCTAGATTTAGCAGGTAAATGTGCTCTCCTGCCAGAGTTTGCCCAAAAGGCAGGAATTACGGACATTCAGCCAGTAACAAATCCTATAGAGAATTATCACTATAAAAAGGTCAAGACTGCCGGAAAATGTACGATTAATACAATTGCAATAGGAAATAACATTTTTGCGAATGCCCTGACCGCGTTTATTATTTCGGATGATTCGGCAGAATATCTCCGGAAAATGGGAATCGCAGGTACAATTGGCGGATCATTGCTGCAGAATGTTGTATTTACCATTGATAAAAAGGGGAAGAGAGTATTTGCATCTACACCCTATAAACCCGTATTTATAAGTACAACAGAGAGAGCAAACTGTAAAATACTACCTGGAGTTACTCCCGAGTTTGAGATATATATAAACGGCAAACCGGTAAATGTAATTCTGGATACATGGGAAAAAGGTCTGGTTTCATTAAGTTCCGAATCACTATTGCCCGCACAGGGTATTAAGAAGGGTTCCGGAAAAATCTCCGGGAGTGGTTACAGTGCCGATATTTCAGCAGTTAAAGCGGTTAGTGCCGATGATATATCTTTTATAAATGTAAAGGTAAAAGATGGCATTGTAACCATTAACCCATCTCTTTCAAAGCCGGTTATAGGACTATCGATGCTAGATTACGGAGTTGTTTCGATCGACTACCAGAGATTCAAGATATATTTCCAATCCTATGACAAGACAATCATAAAAGAGGAGGCAAAGGCAGAATTGGCCAAAATAGAGCCAGGTAAAGTCAATCCAATCACAAAAGATGAGTTTATCGAATATATTTTCAATTACAAGAGTGGAGAGGAGTTCTCCCTTAAAGGAGATAAACCTGTGATTATAGATTTTTGGGCGACCTGGTGCGGTCCATGCAAAAAACTTCTACCTGTAATGGAGAAGCTGGCATTAAAATATAAAGACCGGATTATTTTCTACAAGGTCAATGCCGATTTGGAGAAGGAGTTGTGTTCAAAGTACAATATTAACGCTTTACCAACATTGATTATGGCGGCTCCGGGAAAGGCGCCGATCTTTGAAGTCGGTGATGTATCGGACAAGCTTATAGAGATTATAGAGAATAAGCTTCTTAAATAACAAACATTATATATAGTTACTTTGTGTGGAAGGGGGAGTGATCTTAGGCACTCCCCCTTTTTTATTGATTATAAAGAATTACATTACTAAAATTCAACAGGAAATACTCCATTTAATACACTATATAACACATATATAATACAAGTCAATTAAATAAGAGTATTATGAACTTTAAACAGAGAGGCCGGCCAATAAACATGGCCGGCCTCTCAGAGTGTATTATTAAGGAATATGTGATTATTGATATTTCACAAATTCGATATCGGTTTTCATTCTTTCGGCAAGGTCTTTTCTCTTTGCAGCTTTCTCTAACCAAGACTTAACTTCAGCAGCATTACCCTTACGAGCTGCAATAACAGCTTTAATGTAAGAAGAGTGAGGGCATGCGTGAGAAGCTATAGCTTTTGCAGCTTTATCGTACTGTCCGATGAGGATGTTAGCTATACTTTCGTTAGCTTCGTTTGAGCCTTCGAGTTTGCCTGCAGCAACTGCATATTTACCTTGAAGAAGATCAATAATTGCAGAGTTGTACTTGGCAACTGTAAGGTCCGATTTTGCAAAGTTTTCGGCAGCAGCCTTAAGATCTTTGTCGCGAAGAGCAACAACACCCATATTGTTGTAGTAGTATTTATCTTTTGATGTAACCTTTGTAAGAGCAACTTTTGCATCGTTGATCTTGTTAGCATTGATATAAGTAGCTGCAAGGTTGTTATATGCACGGCTGCAGTTGAATTTATCACCTGCTTTCTTGTAAAGCATTGCTTTGGTATCGCTGTCTTTAACAAGAGTTGCCGCATAGAGTAGAGCCTCCAGATCAAGAGCATCAGGATTAGATTTTACCAGGTCAACAAGCTCTGTATCGCTAAAGTTTGTATAGTCTACATTGGCAATGAATCTTGCTCTGCGGAGTTCAGGGAGAACTTTGTCTGCAAGAATCTTGAATACTTTAGACATATTACGGATCTCTCTTTCACGAACCATAGGATCGCTGTACATAGAGAGAACTCTGAGGATAAGCTCTTTGTCCTGAATATCTGAACCGGAAACAACCTCCTGGAATCCATCCCAGTCTTCAGCAATGGTTTTTACATTAACCGGAGAGCCGGCAGGAGTATTTTTAATCTTCCCGAAAGCCTCTTTTGCAGTTTTTCCCCTCTTGTCTGAGAGTTTGCTGTTAAGGTCCATTCCTCCGTCAGGTGATGCATAAGCAACGATATCGGTGCTCTTAACGGCTCTCTTCTGATCTTTCTCAACGAATGCAAGGAAAGCTTCGAACTCTTTGATGTCCTCTTTTGTAAGCTCTTTCTTGTTCACTTTGGCATCATTGATTTTGTACTTGATTTGAGCCTCTTTCTTTTCAGCAATAACTTTCTGATAGTTATGAGGAGCCATTTCAACTTCTCCTTCTGCATGAAGAAGTTTGTAAGTAGTGTTGGCACCATCGGCTACTTTATAAGGAGCAGGGAAAGGATATTTTTTAGTCTTATTCCAAACCACAGCCCTTAGTTCGAGGTGTGATTTTTCCATTCCCGGTTTGTATGCAAATTTAACAGTTTGAGAGACCTTACCACCGGCAACAGGGACAACTTTGTGATTGTCGGTAATCTTTTCTCCCTGTAAGAAATAGAGAGGAGCAGCAACTTCGCCACCATTATAAACCAATACAGGAGTAAGTTCCAGAATTGCTTTTGGGTGGAAGTACTTCTCAGGGAAACTCATTGTGTAAGTGGCAGTAATTTCGTCGGCCACAACCTCAAGCACAGCCGGAGAGCAGGATACACTTACCAAATTTGCCTCTTTTGCCATCCTTGATGGGTTGCTGCAGGATACCATAACCAACCCTGCAACAGCAAAAGCAAAAAATTTAATTAGATTTTTTTTCATTTCTGTATGAATTTTTTAAAAAAATTGTTCTTCAAAGGTGAACTACAAACATAATAAAAAAAGGGCAGATATTAAAATAGCCCCATGGCAGCGAGCATTTCGAGATCGTTCGGGGTATCTATCGCATATGTTTTTATATCGGTTTCCGCCACCTTCACTCTGAATCCGTTCTCCAACCATCTGAGCTGTTCAAGCTTTTCACAAAGTTCCAATGTTGATTGAGGCAGAGATGAAATCGTTGGAAGAATGTCTCTCCTGTATGCGTATAGACCTATATGTTTGTAATATACAACATCCTTCGCCCACTCCTCTTTTGGAATATCTCTGCGGAAAGGTATTGCTGCACGGCTAAAGTATAGTGCCTCCATTCGCGAAGAGACAATAACCTTTGGAGTATTTTCATTATGAATATCTTCTCCGGGTTCAAACCTTTTTACAAGTGTTGCAATTTGGGTATCTTCAGATTTAAAACAGGATACAAGAGTTTTTAGCTGGAGCGGATCTATAAACGGCTCGTCGCCCTGAACATTGACGACAATATCAAAAACATTACCACTCTCTCTTTCAATAGTCTCAATAGCTTCCCGGCATCTGTCGGTACCGCTCTGATGTTTGTCGGAAGTCATGACAGCACTCCCTCCGAATGAGTTGACCACATTAAATATACGAAGATCGTCGGTGGCAACATAAACATGTTCGAATGCGCTCCGGGTTTGCTCGTAAACTCTCTGAATCATTGTCTTCCCTCCGATATCGGCCAGCGGTTTTCCCGGGAACCTGCTGGAACCGAAGCGTGCCGGTATAATGGCTGCAATTTCCATGATAGGATGCTTAAAATTTCTCAAAGGTATAAATTTTATCTATTTTTGCGTATTATGGATTTAAGAGTAATAAAACAGAGATTTGACATAATCGGTGATAATCCGGGACTTAACAGAGCTCTTGAAGTAGCTGTTCAGGTTGCCGGTACGGATCTCTCTGTCCTTATTACAGGAGAGAGTGGCGTTGGAAAGGAGGTCATTCCGCAGATTATTCATCTTTACAGTCCCCGCAAGCATGGTCAATACATAGCTGTTAACTGCGGAGCGATTCCCGAAGGAACCATCGATTCTGAACTATTTGGTCACGAAAAAGGCTCATTTACAGGCGCCTACGAAACAAGAAAGGGCTATTTTGAAGTTGCCGACGGCGGAACACTCTTTTTGGATGAACTGGCTGAACTACCGCTTCCCACTCAGGCAAGGCTCTTAAGAGTTCTTCAATCCGGTGAGTTCATTAAGGTGGGCTCATCGAAAGTTCAAAAAACCAATGTACGGGTTGTTGCAGCTACAAATAAAAATCTGCTCTCTGCCATTGAACACGGAAAGTTCAGGGAGGACCTGTATTACCGTCTCAATACTGTTCCAATAACGGTACCTCCGCTTAGGGAGAGGAGAGAGGATATTCATCTGCTCTTCAAAAAGTTCGTACTTGACTTCTCAGATAAATACAAAATGCCTCCGATAAGGTTGACCCCCGATGCGCAGCATCTGCTTGCGTCGTACAGATGGCCGGGCAATATTCGTCAACTGAAGAGCATCGTTGAACATATATCGGTAATTGAGCATAACAGAATTATTGAGGCAGATATACTGCGCAAATATATACCGGCCGACACTCCCAATCAGCTTCCGGTAAGAACCGAAGGGCATACGACCGATTATATGACCGACAGAGACATTATCTTTAAGGTTCTCTACCAGCTCAGGCAGGAGATAGACGAACTTAAAAGGGAGTTGGCTCAAAAGGGTGTGGCTCCTGCAAAACAGGCTGAGATACCTGAAAACTCTGTAGTGGATTACGACTTTGAAAGCAATACCGAAGAGGAGGCCAATGCCTCATCTAACTACTCAATACAGGAGGTAAATGCAGAACTTATCAAGAGAGCTCTCGAGAAGCATAAAGGAAACAGAAAGCTTGCAGCAGCAGAGCTTGGAATAAGCGAAAGGACTCTCTACAGAAAAATCAAAGAATTGAAATAGGATGAAAAGAACCATATTTTTGCTGATCATGACGCTTTTCGCAGTTAACTCTTGCGGAGTATATACATTTTCGGGAACCTCAATAGCCGCCGATGTAACATCAATTACGGTTAATAATATTACAAACAAGGCGATGAGAATTAATCCGGCGCTCAGTAATCAGCTTACCGAAGCTCTGATGGATAAGTACCGGAAATTTACAAAGCTTGATACCGGTTCTCCAAACGGCGATATGGAGGTTAACGGGGTAATCACAAATTACGAACTCGTCTCCCTTGGTATCACAGCGAATGAGACAGCCTCAAAAAACAGGTTAACCGTCACAATAAGAATTACATTTGAGAACAAAAAGTACCCTAAGGAGAATTTTGAAAAGTCCTATGTGGCATTTGAGGATTACAACTCAACAGTAAGCTTCGATTCTGCCGAGTCGACACTTGTAGACGAAATCGTAAAAAAACTGGTAAACCTTGTATTTAACGATACAGTAGCAAAGTGGTAGTTATGAATGATATAATTACACTGGAAAAATTACTTGAGAAGTACCCCTGGTACTCTCTTGCTCATCTGGAGCTCTACAGGCAGATGAGTGCCCGCGGTGAGGAGCACAGGAAGGCCTATCTTAAAATAGTAGCCTCACACATGTACTCAAGGGCCAAACTCTATGTGCCGACACACTACGAGGAACCAAAACCGGAAACACCACGAATAGTGATCCCCGATTCGGAGTTCAGCTTTGAACTGGAGGATGATACCCCTATTGATGTTCCTCAACCAGAAAAGCGGGTCTTTATATCGGGAGGAGACTACTTCTCCAAGAGTGATTTTGCCAATCTGGACCTCCGAAACGAAGATGCAATAGATCGCTTCATTCTGGAAAAACCTTCGATATCAAAAGCAGGAGAGGTACAGGGAGAGGGGAGCGAGATAACAGGGGCTGATATCTTCGAAGATATAAACTTTTATACAGAGACACTTGCCAGAATTTATGCAGAACAGGGCTTTTATAAAAGAGCAATAGAGGTTTACGCCAAACTTATTTTGTTATATCCGGAAAAAAGTAGTTACTTTGCAACCCTTGTGCAGGAATTAAAGAATAAAAACAATAATTGATATGTATACAGCAATAGCCATCTTGATTGTAATAGCGAGTATATTTCTCACTCTTATAGTTTTAGTGCAAAATTCAAAAGGAGGCGGACTCGCCGCCAATTTTGCCTCTGGCAATCAAACATTTGGAGTTCGTCAAACAGCGGACTTTCTTGAGAAAGCAACCTGGACTCTTGCAATTACTATAATAGTACTCTGTGTACTTGCAACAGCCTTTGTTTCCGGAAACAAACAATCCAGCTCAGTTGTTAAGGAGAAGATTGAAAATACGGCACCTGCTCAGGATAAGGCGGTTTTCCCAACAGCAACACCTTCAGGTGATGCTCAGCAAGCGAAACCGGAACAAAAACCTGCTCAGCAGAATACAAAATAGTAAAATTTTTCTTACTGAATATTAGCCTGTTATGAAAATAACAGGCTTTTTTTGTTATTTTTTTGGTACTATGTGATACAAGGTAATAAAAAAAATACATATATTTGCAGTACCAAATTCTAACGAAACAAGAATACTATAAAAATGAAAAAAGTTGTTAATGCAGGTATAGGTGGAGTCAGTTTTACAATTGATGAGGATGCCTATAATAAACTTGACAAATATCTTGATACTTTCAGACAAAGGACCAAGATGGGATCCCAGACGGTTGATGTAATGGAGGATATTGAACAGAGAATCGCGGAACTCTTTTTAATGGAACTCAAAACAAAACAATCGGTCGTAAACATCTCAATTGTAGACAAGGTTATTGCCCAGCTCGGTATGCCAGACGGAGAGCCAATGGATGATTTTAACGTTACATCAAACAGCAACACATTCACTATTGCTGCAAAAAGACTCTACAGAGATCCGGACAACAAGACAATAGCCGGTGTGTGCAGCGGATTGGGGCACTACTTCAATGTTGACATTACCCTTATTAAGATCCTATTTTTCGTCTCCCTGTTTATGGCTCTTACAGGATTTTGGGTATACATTGTAATATGGATAATAGCTCCGGAGGCAGTCACTCCTGCTCAAAAATGCGAAATGAGAGGCATGCCTGTCACAGCGGAGAATATGAGGAAGTTTTCATACTTTAAATAAGATAAAAATGAACGAATTAAATACCGATAATGTAAAGTCTCAAATGCGCAAAGGTGTGCTTGAGTACTGCATTCTGAGCATCTTAAACAATAACGATGCTTACGCCTCGGAGCTGATTGCCGAACTGAAGGAGGCCAGGATGATAGTCGTAGAGGGGACACTATATCCTCTTTTGACAAGACAGAAGAACCAGGGGCTGTTAAGCTACCGCTGGGAGGAGTCTCCACAAGGACCTCCAAGAAAATACTACTCTATTACCGACAAGGGGAAAGAGCTTCTCCAGGAGATGGATGCTGCCTGGAAGGAGGTTGTCGATACTATCTCTCATATAAGAAATAAAAAGAAGTAACTATGAAAAAGGTTGTAAAGGTTAATATTGGCAATCTTGCGTTTACACTAAACGAAGATGCCTTTGAGATATTGAACCGATATCTTGACGATCTGAAGCGTCACTATAACAGTAAGCCCGGCGGGGAGGAGGTTGTAGAGGGAATCGAGGAGAGAATTGCTGAGCTGTTCGCAGAGAGGGCAGGTGCAGATAATATTATATCTGCCGAAACCACAAGCGAGGTAATTGCTATACTTGGCAGGCCCGATGATATTGATGAGGAGTCCAAGGAGAGTTCAACAGCTTCATCGGCACAACCCTCAATAAACTATATTCCCAAAAGACTTTTCCGTAATCCGGACAACAGGGTCATAGGAGGTGTTTGCGGAGGATTGGCAGCTTATTTCAATATTGATGCTGTCATTATAAGATTGATATATGTTGTTTTGACACTTGGGTTTTTTGTAATTACTCCTTTCCACTCAAGTCTTGCATTTATGACATTTCTCTATATCGTTCTCTGGATTGTAATTCCGGAGGCAAAAACTGTGGAGCAGCGATGTGCTATGTACGGAGAGAGTCCCGATATCCACCATATACACAGGAGAGTTATGGAGGATAGCAGCAAGGCCTCACGCTCTTACAGGAGAGGGCAGAGCGCAAATTCAGGTTTACTCTCCGACATTCTTGGAGCAGTTGGAGTAGCCATTGGTGTAATTCTGACAATTGTAGGATTCTCCGGCATTATCGCTCTAAGTGTTTTTTTCCTGGGTCTTGAGGTTTTCGACGGGTTATTCCCTGTTAATATTATAGATTTTATTTCACTTGACTCAATAGGGTCAATCTGGATTAAGATATGCGGACTCTGTGTATTGTTCATCCCATTCATCGGAATGCTTATGGGTGGAATCCAGTTGGTATTTCGCCTAAAACGAAGCAGATTCAGGCCAGGCCTTATTCTTGCAATAGTATGGTGGGTGGCATTTTTTGCTCTTCTTACACTCGGGACTGTTTCCAGCAGAGGTTATTGGGAGGATTATACAACTGAGCAGAGCAACCCTCTTAAGTTCAACGGCGATACTCTGTATATAAGGTATGAATCTGCCAAACAGATGCCTGCAAAGCGAACACTATTTGAGGCCGATCTCTCCTCATCGACTCTATTTTGGTATGATAACAGTTCGGCAGATAAAGGTTTTGTGGTATTTCCACAGGTTAAGCTTATCCGTCAGAGCGATGAAGATACACTTAAGCTCAAAACCAAGGTTCATACATTTGGAAGGACAAGAACAGAGGCTATGATGAAAGGAGAAAAGAGCCTTCCTGCATATGAGCTGAAAGACTCTCTTCTGATTATTCACGATGATTTCTACTCTAAAAAGAATAAGTGGGACGGAACATATAAAGAGGTGAGACTATATATTCCCGATAAAACTAAGGTCATAATTCAAAGTCCGGTCAAACACGGCTTCGATGATATTGTGAGGATGAACAAGAATTGTGAAATCCGTTGGTGGGACGACGATAACCACGATTGGGATATCGACATTGACATCGACTAGATAACACCAAGCTCTTTTCCAACCTTTGTGAAGGCCTCGACGCATTTATCCAAATGAGCAGGCTCGTGCCCGGCAGATATCTGCACACGGATGCGGGCCTGATCTTTTGGTACTACAGGGTAGTAGAAACCAACAACATAGATGCCCTCCTCGAGGAGTCTGGATGCCATCTGCTGAGATAACTTCGCATCGTAAAGCATAACCGCGCAGATAGCTGACTGAGTGGGTTTAATATCGAAGCCGGCCATTTGCATTTTTTTAGTGAAATACTCTGTATTGGAGTGCAGTTTATCCTGAAGGTGATTGGTCTTTGACATCATATCAAACATTGCTATTCCTGCAGCTGCAACCATTGGAGGGATTGAATTGGAGAAGAGATATGGTCTTGAACGCTGACGGAGCATTGCAATAATCTCCTTTTTACCGGTTGTAAAGCCACCAATCGCACCACCGAAAGCCTTTCCAAGCGTACCGGTTATAATCTCAACCTCTCCGCGCAGATTGTAGAGCTCTGTAGTTCCTCTTCCTGTTCTCCCGACAACTCCTGCAGAGTGAGACTCGTCGATCATTATCATGGCGTTGTATCTCCTTGCAAGCTCGTATATTTTATCTATCGGAGCAACATTCCCATCCATAGAGAATACACCGTCGGTGACGATTAATCGGAAACGCTGTGCCTGAGCAAGCTTGAGAGAGTTCTCAAGTTCCTCCATATTTGCGTTGGAGTAACGGTAGCGTTGTGCTTTGCATAGTCTCACACCGTCGATTATTGATGCGTGGTTTAGAGAGTCGGATATAATTGCATCCTCTTCATTAAGAAGTGGCTCGAAAACCCCGCCATTAGCATCGAATGCCGAAGCATACAATATAGTATCTTCGGTTCCAAAGAACTCAGCAATCCTCTTTTCAAGTTCCAGATGGAGGTCCTGAGTGCCACAAATAAATCTTACGCTCGACATACCAAAACCTCTCTCATCGAGAGCCTTTTTGGCAGCATCTGCCAGTACTTGGCTATTAGATAGCCCTAAATAGTTGTTGGCACAGAAGTTGAGTACCTCCTGACCGGTACTTACTTTTATGTCTGCCTTTTGCGGTGTTACGATTACACGCTCTTTTTTATATAACCCTGCACTTTCAATGTTTGTAAGCTCAGTGGTTAAAAATTCTTTGAAATCATTATACATATAATTGTGATTTAATATTATTTGACCGATTTGAATTACAAATTTACAACGAAAATGTTACGATAATACTAAGAATAAAAAACTTTTTTGGTTTTTTGAGTTTTCTGTATAATTTTGCGGCTCAATTCAAACTGATAATGGAAATAGGAGAGAGAATACTGGAGAAATCACTTGAGCTCTTTTTGAACAAAGGTTGTAAAAGCGTCACTATGGATGATGTTGCCGGAGAGAACGGTATATCGAAGAGGACACTTTATGAGCACTTTAATGATAAATCCACGCTTTTGATTGAAGTGATCCGTCTTTACGGAAAGAAGATGCGCGATACCTATGACAGCATATCGGACAGCGCAGACAACATTTTAGACCAGTTTTTTATGCTCAACAATCTTGAAACCGAGCTCTCTATAAATCTCAAGATCAACTTCTTCTCAGACATAAAGAAATTTTATCCTGAAATTTTCGAGTCGGTGGTTAATGAGATGATCTGCAGTCACGATGAGGTGATAAAAGATGGAATTACCAGGGGGCAGCAGCAGGGTCTGTTCAGGACAAACATAAATATAGAGATAGTCTCCAAGGTTATCTCTCAGCTGGGAGGAATGGTAGATAATACGAAACTCTCAAATGAGAAGCAATTCACCCGAAAGGAGGTATTCAAGGAGACAATAATTAACTACATAAGAGGAATCTCAACTTTAAAAGGAATAGAAATCATAGATAATTACTTAAATAAATGAAAAGGAATTTAATTTTGGCAATAATGGGCTTAGCCCTATTAGTAGCCTCGCCGGCAAATTCGCAGAATAAAGGATCTGATACACTCAAGCTTACACTTGAACAGACTCTGGAACTTGCTTTAAATGACAACCTTACTCTTCAGGCTGCAAATATGTCGGTTGAGAGGGTGGACTACTCTCTTAAAGAGAACTGGTATGCACTTTTACCATCGCTAAGCAGTACTGCTCAATATACAAATAATATAATGAAACCGGTCTTCTTTTCGTCATTCTTCCCGGGAGGAAAGATGGAGGTTGGCTCTACAAACAGTTATTCCGTAGCAAATACTCTTCAGCTGCCAATCTTTTCTATGGCACTCTACAAAAATATACAGCTGTCGGAACTGGAGCTGAAGGCAACTCTGGAATCTGCCCGTAGTTCAAAACTGGACCTGGTTATGCAGGTAAAGAATACCTTTTACGGCATTGTGATGCTGAAACAATCCTACGACGTGCTTATGCAGAGTTACCGGAACACCAAGGAGAGCGCCGACAATATAAGTATGAAATTCTCTCAGGGACAGGCATCGGAGTATGATAAGATCCGTTCGGAGGTAGCTCTGAGGAATCTTTCACCCTCTATCACTCAGGCGAAAAATGCTCTGGATCTTGCAAAGATGCAACTAAAAGTTTTACTCTCACTCAGGATTGATACCCCGATTGATGTAGTGGGGAATTTTGAAAAATATGAGAATGATATTATTAATTACAGCCAGGCAGATATAGATCTTAACGGTAACAGCTCGCTCAGAAGTGCGGAGATCCAGGTTGAGAAGATGAATAAGACACTGGAGCTGATAAATGCTCAGAGACTTCCGGTGCTTGCAGGGGCCTTAAGCCACTCCTTGCAGATGCAGAGCGAGAATTTTACATTGAACAAGACCTGGTCGAATTCTATGAGTGCTGTTATCTCCCTTCAGATTCCGATCTTCAATAAATTCTCGATCAATATGAAGCAGAAACAGTCGCAGGTGAGTTTAAAGCAGCTGGAGATTCAGCGCGATCTGACGAGGGAGAATCTGACTCTTGCGGCGCAAAACTCTCTTAATGAGATGATCAGAGCAAAAGAGCAACTTGAATCCGATAAAGAGGCTGTCAAACAGGCTCAGAAGGGTTATGAGATTGCCAAGGTTCGCTATGCAACCGGTTCGGGAACGATTCTGGAGCTTAATGATACCGAGATTGCTCTAACCAACTCAAGATTAAATCTTAATCAAACTATATATAACTTCCTGAAAGCTCGAAATGAATTTGAGAAAACAATAGGAAAAGAGTAAATAATGAAAAACAGAAATTACAGATATATGAAAAAAATCACTTATTTAATTGTCCTGGCGACAGTTATTACTGCTTCCTGCTCTCCGAAAAAGGAGGCTGAAGCTAAAAAGGCGGATATTGCAAAAGTAAAAACAGAGGTGGCTACAACTCGCAAGATCGAACAGATTATCGATTTTACCGGGAATATAGAGCCTTTTGTGAAAAATAACATATCCAGCACATCTGCCCAGAGGATAGAGAAGATCTATGTGGAGATTGGGAGCAGGGTTACAAAAGGGCAACTGCTGGTTAAAATGGAAAACCCTACTTATACTCAATCCAGGATTCAGACAGAGAATCTCAAGATAGAGATGAACCGAATTGAGGCTCTGTATAAAGCAGGCGGAGTATCCCAACAACAATTCGATGATATAAAGACTCAGTATCAGGTAGCTCTCGATAATCTTACAAATCTCGATAAAAATACGAAACTTCTCTCTCCGATAAGCGGTATTGTGACTCAGAGAAACTTTGACAACGGAGACCTGACAATGGGGCAGCCGATTCTTACAGTGATGCAACTTCAACCTGTAAAGATCATAGTGAATATCTCAGAGGAATTCTACCCGCAGACCAGAATAGGTACGCCGGTTGATATAACTCTTGATATCTATCCCGATAAATCATTCAACGGTAAGGTTAGCCTCATTTACCCTACCATTGATGCTGTAACAAGAACCTTCCAGACCCAGGTAAGTATTCCTAACGGTGACCTTAAACTCAGGCCGGGAATGTTTGCCAGAGCAAAGGTTAACTTCGGAGCCAAAGAGAGGGTTGTTATTTCCGATAAAGCTGTAATTAAACAGAACGGAACCAATGATAAGTATGTATATGTACTTGACGGAGACGCTGTAAGCTATGTAAAAGTTATACTTGGCCGGAGAGTGGGAAATATTTATGAGGTTATTTCGGGAGTTGAGGCCGGTCAACAGGTTGTGGTTGCGGGTCAATCAAAGCTGGTAGATAAAACCAAAGTAGAGGTAGTTAAAGATGGTGTTGATTTATCACTCTAAAACAATTAAAAAATGAGTATTTACGAAAGTTCAGTAAAAAAACCGGTAACAACGGCGCTCATATTTGTTGCCATTGCTGTGTTGGGATTGTTCTCATACAGCAGGTTGTCGGTCGATCTATATCCAAAAATTGAGCTCAGTATGGCAACGGTTATGACCACATATTCTGGTGCCGCCGCCGCTGATATTGAGCAAAATATTACTAAAAGGCTTGAGTCTTCTCTTAGTACGGTTTCCAACCTTAAAAAGGTTACCTCTACCTCTAAGGATAACGTGTCTGTAATCACTCTGGAGTTTGAGTATGGAACCAATATGGACGAGGCGGTGAATGATATTCGCTCTGTGCTTGATATGCAGCAAAACTATCTGCCTGAAAATGCAGAGAAGCCTGTTGTTTTCAAGTTCAGTACCGATATGATGCCTGTAGCCTACCTGGCTGCACGTACAACAGGGAGTCCGACAGGGCTGTATAAGATTCTTGATGAGAAGGTTGCAAACCCTCTGAATCGTATTGACGGAGTTGCTTCGGTTTCAATTTCGGGTGCTCCTGAGAGGGAGATTCAGATACTTACCGATCCTAAAAAGCTGGAAGCCTATAAGATGTCAATCGAACAGGTTGCTGCTGTTATAGCTGCGGAGAATAAAAATATCCCCGGAGGTAGTATCGATGTGGGGTCGGAAACATATGCAGTTAAAATAGACGGAGAATTTGCAGAGAGTGATCAAATTAAAGATATTATTGTTGGAAGTATCGGAGGTAAAAACATTTATCTGCGCGATATAGCCGTAGTAAAAGACACGCTAAAAGAGAGAGCTACTGAGGTTTATACAAACGGCGTTCAGGGTTCTTCCATAATTATTCAGAAACAGTCAGGCGCCAATGTGGTTGAGATCTCAAAGAAAATTCGCGAGGCTCTTCCAGCTATTCAGGCCTCTCTCCCTCCGGAGATTGAACTGGAGACAGTATTCGATACATCGGAATTTATTGAGGGAAGTATCAGCTCACTCTCCGAAACAGTAATCCTTGCTGCTGTATTCGTTGTACTTGTAGTGCTCTTCTTCCTGGGACGGTGGAGAGCTACAATAATCATTATCCTCACAATCCCGGTTTCACTTATTGCGGCCTTCATATATCTGATGATAACGGGGAATACGCTAAATATTATATCGCTCAGTTCGTTGTCTATTGCGATTGGTATGGTGGTGGACGATGCAATTGTGGTACTTGAGAATATAACGACACACATAGAGCGAGGCAGTAAGCCGAAAGATGCTGCGATTTATGCAACAAATGAGGTTGCTGTGGCTGTTATTGCATCTACTCTAACAATTGTTGCCGTATTCTTCCCTCTTACAATGATGACCGGTCTTGCTGGTATTATGTTCAAACAGCTAGGTTGGATTGTAACTATCGTAATTGTTGTATCTACAGGTGCTGCACTTAGTCTTACACCTATGCTCAGTGCAAAGTTGCTCAAAAAGGATCCTAAGAGAAGCAAAGCATTTCAGAGACTCTACACTCCGATTGAGAAGCTGTTGGATGGTCTGGATAATTTTTATGAGAAGACTCTCAGGTGGGCAATTCACCATAGAGTAAGAGTAGTTGTGTTTGGTTTTGCTCTGTTTATTTCCAGCCTCTTCCTTGTAGCCAGGGTAGGTACTGACTTCTTCCCCGCTACGGATAACTCCCAAATCTCAGTAACCATTGAGCTTCCTGTGGGGTCAAGAGTAGAGCAGGCTAGAAAACTAAATAACTATCTGTACGAAAAATGGAGTAAGAAATATCCCGAAATTTTAGTTTACCAATCATCAATGGGAGCCTCTGACGGATCGAATATCTTTATGTCCCTCAGGAACTCAGGTACTCATATTATATCTTACACAATTAAGCTCTCAAATGTTAAGGAGCGTACAAAATCGATGTTTGATATAGCCGACGAGATGCGTGAAGACCTTAATGCGATTCCGGAAATCTACAAGTACTCTGTTATACCTGGAGGAAATCTGGGCTCAATAGGGTCCAGCAATAATATTGAGGTGGATGTGCTAGGGTATAACTTTGCAGATGCTGAGAAGACAGCTCACCAGGTTGCCGAGATAATGAAGAGAACAGCTGGAGTAAAGGATGTTTCACTGAGTCGTGATGCATATACACCTCAATTCAGTATAGTATTCGACAGGGCCAAACTTGCTCAGAATAACATAACTCTGTCATCGGCTGCAACATCTGTGAGAAGCAGAATCAATGGACTAACACTTTCGCAGTTCCGTGAAGAGGGTGAAGAGTATGATATCACTGTTAAGGATGATATTCAGTATCGTAAGAGCATACAGGATATCGAAGATATGGTTCTTTACAACACACAGGGTAAGCAGATAAGGCTTTCGGAAGTGGCGAGAGTTGAGGAGACAATGGCTCCTCCTACAATTGGCCACCTTGACAGAGAGAGGGTTATTACAGTAACCGGTCTTGTTTCAAAACGCTCCCTGGGAGATATTGCGGCAGATGTTCAGGCTGAGATTAATAAAATGAGTATACCTAATATGATTAGTGTAAAGATCTCCGGATCGGTTGAGGATCAAAAGGAGTCATTCTCCGATATGATGATGCTTCTTGTCCTGGTTATACTGCTGGTTTACATAGTAATGGCCGCTCAATTCGAGTCCCTCAGAGATCCGTTCATTATTATGTTCTCGCTTCCTTTTGCCTTCACGGGTGTATTTGTTGCACTTTGGCTTACCGGAACATCATTGAGTCTTATTGCACTCATTGGAGCGGTGATGCTGGTAGGTATTGTTGTGAAGAACGGTATCGTACTAATTGACTACATCAATCTGAATAAAGAACGCGGAACAAGTATCAGGCGATCGGTTATTAAGGGTGGTAAGTCGCGTTTACGCCCGGTGCTTATGACCACAGCAACTACACTTCTTGGTATGCTCCCTATGGCTCTTGGTATTGGAGAGGGATCTGAAACATGGCAGCCAATGGGTATTGCAATTATCGGGGGTCTTACACTTTCGACAATTCTTACTCTGATTGTCGTTCCGGTAATCTACACAGGATTCCACGGAAGGGATGTAAGAGCTAAGAGAAAATTATGGGCAAAACAACTTAAAGCTAACGCTTAAAAATTAGAATATGAAAGCAGTAATGATTATATACAATCAGGCTCACTCAGATATTGTTCTCGATATATTGAACAAATGTAATGTTCGCGGGTTTACTAAGTGGGTCGATGTTCAGGGACGAGGCTCACACAAGGGGGAACCGCATTTAGGATCCCACGCCTGGCCGGCAAAGAACATGAGTACACTCACAATGGTCGAAGAGAGTGCTATACCGGCTCTTGTATCTGAACTTAAGGCACTTAATGAAAGTGCAGAGGATCAGGGATTGAGGGTTTTTGTATGGGAAGCGGAGTCGATGATTTAAACTTTATACAGTGTCTGAAACCCGGCCTTTGAACTCTTAGGCCGGGTTTTTTATTGTTTTGGAAAGGGGATTAAAAAAATAGTTGTATTTTTAACACATAAAATAAGAATTTAGAATTATGGCATTAAATGTAAATGACGCAAACTTTAACGACATCGTAAAAAAGTCGGATAAACCCGTATTGGTAGATTTTTGGGCAGCCTGGTGCGGCCCGTGCAGAATGATTGCTCCAATTGTAGAGGAGCTTGCAACAGAGATGGAGGGTAAGGCTGTTATTACCAAATGCGATGTAGACGCAAGTAATCTTGCAGCAGAGTATGGTATAAGAAATATTCCCACACTGCTATTCTTTAAAAACGGTGAAGTTGTGGATAAAATCGTAGGAGCGACTTCAAAAACCGTTATAGCGGAAAAGCTAAATGCACTACTTTAAAAAATAATATTATGAAAAAGAGTCTGTTACTTTTAGTCTCACTATTGCTTGCCGCATCACTGCCAGCACAAGGGAGCTTCGGAATCAAAGCCGGGCTGAACTACACATCTTTTGATATTTCAAACGATGTTGGGGTAGAGATTAGATCATCTTCGGGATTTCACGCCGGAATTGCTTATAAGGTAAAGGTACCATTAATCGGACTCTCATTCCAACCGGAACTTCTTTACTCTCAGAAGAATTTTGATATCGATGAAGGAACCGGAACACATTCATTCAAAATCAGCTATGCCGAAGTTCCGCTCAATATTCAAATGGGCATTAACCTTTTGTTATTCAGGCCGTTTGTTTTTGCGTCACCATATGTTTCATACGCTATATCCAAAGGTGGTGAGTTCTCAAATGTAGACTGGGATAGTCTCAACAGACTGGATTATGGAGTTGGTTTAGGAGCCGGCGTAGAGCTCTGGAAGCTTCAGGTATCAGGCAAATATAACTGGTCAATGAAAAAGCTTAACAGTAACCAAATGGATATTGGTGACGCCAAGCTTAAAGGGTTTCAGTTATCGGTAGCCTTTTTGTTTTAGAGAGGATAAGCTTAAATAAATATTTGTACTTTTGAAGCCACCAATTGGTGGCTTTATATATTAATAATGGAAGTAAAAAATATACTGGAAGATATTTCGGGAGAGTGGCAGGAACTTCAGATTCTATTGAAGGATAGTCTTAAAAGCGACTGTTTTTTTCTGAATAAGATAAATGAATATCTGCTCAGCAATATGGGCAAACAGCTCCGTCCTATGCTTGGCATTCTGGCGGCAAAGACCTGCGGAGAGGTCAATGACCGCACGATAGTTGTATCCGTTGTCTCCGAGATTATTCACTGTGCTACTCTTCTGCACGATGACGTTGCAGACAACTCAGACAAGAGGAGAGGGCGGCTTACAGTTCATAAACTGTTTTCACCGGCAGCAGCTGTACTTACCGGTGACTATTGGCTTGCAAAGGCGCTTTCGCTGGTCACAGCTCTCAATGATACCAAGTTGCTGGATTTTTACATAAAGGCAGTCGAGGGGCTCTCCGAAGGGGAACTGGAGCAGATGGATAAATCGGTTAAGATGGATACTACCGAAGCCGATTACTATAAGATTATTAACGGAAAAACCGCAGCGCTGTTTGTGGCGGTGGTAATGTCAGCTGGTTATACGGTAGGTGCCGGGACAGAGCAGATGAAGAGACTTGAGTCATATGCAAGACATCTTGGTATAGCATTCCAGATTCGTGATGACATTTTCGACTACACTCCAAAAATGGAGACCGGTAAGGCTGCGGGGACCGATATTAAGGAGAAAAAACTTACCCTGCCCCTGATTAAAGCTCTTGAGAACTCACCATCGGAAGAGAGATCTCTCTTCCTGTCAAGGCTCAGGGGGGTAGATGTTGTAACAGAGGATTATGTGGAGGATGTTTTCGGTTTTGTTAATAGAAACCGTGGAGTGGAGATTGCCCAGAGTATCCTCAGTAAACACTGCAGAGAGGCCGCAGAATCACTTTCAATATTTCCGGATTCAGTCTACAGGCGACATCTTGAGGATTTAGCCAGATATGTTGGAACAAGAGAGCATTAACCTGCCCTATCTTTTATCGCTGAATAATTGCTCATAAGCCTCTTCCAGAGAGTTGTAAAACTCCTCTCCAAATGCAAAGGTAAGGGGCTCTCTAAGAAACCTGAATACAGGGACTCCCTCTCTTTTCCCCTTTGCAAAGGCATCGAGGCAGATGTGCCACTGATGCATATTTAAAGCAATCATGCCGTTAGAGAGCTTTGATACTCTTATCGGATATAACCAGCAGGAGAGTGGTTTCCTAAGAGATGTTCTTCCATCTCTGTTAGCCCTCTCAATTGCACACATACAAAAGTTATCTCCCTCAAAAAATGAATAGGAGCATTCCGCTCCGGAATTCAGAGGGGTTACAAGATCTCCGTCTGAATCAATAACAAAGGGGCCTTGAATCTCAATTGATTCAAGACCCTTTGTTGTCATATAACTCTTAATTTCATCCAACTCTCTTTCGAGGATCCGACACTCCTCCTCTTCAAGAGGAGCGCCGCTGTCACCCGAAATACAGCACTCCCCCTTACACTTTGCATAGTCGCAAATAAACTGTTCGGTGAAGATTGCCGATGAAACAAGTATGTTCCCTATCTCAATTATTGAAGTCAAATTACTTGGCCTCCTTAGCTTTACCGTTCATAACGACCTCAGAGTTGCTGGCAACCTTAAAGGTCTCATCTATGAATTTCCTGAGTTTTTCAGGAGTGATCGATTTAAGGATCTCCTCGTAATTTGTGGTGAGATCTTTATCAATTGAATACTTATTGTTGATAATACCTAACCAGTATGAGTTCTCTCTTAGCTTTTCCGCTCTGTTCTTAGACATAAACTCAACAATCTTTGTGAAATCCTCCTGATTGATTCCATCCTTGCGAACCTTCTCAATCTCCAGATATGCTCTGTCTAGAAGTTTATCCCTGAGGGCAACATCTGTATCAAAGCCAAAGAAGAACAGGAATGACTCCTGAGGGTAGTATACCAGATTCATTGTTACACCCACTCCGTAGGTTCCCTGTAACTCTTCACGAAGAGTCTTAGTGAATACTATATCGAATACCTGAGACATCATATCTCCCATTATTCTGTTCTCGAGAGTGTACTTCATAGGACCTGTGTAAACAGAGTAAACGCTGGACTTAGGTGTCTGCATCTCCTTTTCGAAGTGTGTTTTACTGCTCTTGTTGGTCAGATACATTCCTACATCCTTCCAGTTCTCTTTTTTATTCTTTTCGGCAGGCAGCGAAGCAAGATACTTTTCAGCTAGTGGCTTAAGCATTGCAGGATCTACGTTTCCGACAAAAATGAAAGTGAAGTCCCCGGCATTTGCAAAACGCTCTTTTGCAAGTTCGAGTGTTCTGTGGTAATCAACCTGAGCAAGGAGTTCAGTGGTCATCCTCTTTGCATAAGGAGATCCTGAGTAGATAACATTCTGAAGTGAATCGGAGAATGATGTCATAGGATCGGCAGAGAGGTTTTTCAATTGATTTTCCATTCTCGATTTAAAAGCAGCGTATGCCTCATCATCGGTTCTCAATGCGGTAAAGTTCAGATAAATAAGTTGCAATAATGTCTCGATATCCTTAGGTGAAGATCCACCGCTCAAAGACTCAAGATTGATCGATACCCCGGCACTAACATTGGCAGTCTTACCGGCAAGAACCTTGCGAAGATCAACGGCACTGAACGATCCCAGACCTCCGATTGAGAGGACATTGCTGATTATTTTTGTATTAGGAATCTCTTTCTTGTCAAACAGAGAGAAGCCACCACGGCTAACTGCAGAGAACAAGATTTGATCATCTTTGAAGTCGGTCTTTTTAACTACCACGGATGCACCGTTTGAGAGTTGCCAAACTTCCGACTGAGTCACCGGATCTTTTGAAACCTTAACAATTTTACCAGGGGTAGGCTCTTTGGCAACTAACGGTTCGTTTGAGAGCACCTCTTTATATGGTTCAACTTCGTCAAGAAGCGCAGCCTTGTAAACCTCTGCAAGGTGCTCTTTTTCAGGGATTACTAACCCCTCTTTTTTAGGCATCATTACTACAAGTGCCAGATTCTCCTGTTTAGGTAGTGTCATAGCATAGCTGTTAACCTGCTCAAGTGTGATTGCAGAGTTAAGTTGCTGAGAGATCATATATAACATCTCAAGGCCCGGAGTTGCCTCTTCGTTTACAAAGTGGCTGAGTGCCTGATTTACATAGTATGAGTTTTTCTGCTTTTCGCGATCTTTGTATATCTGCTCAAGTCTGCTCATATAAGCTGCCTTTGCTCTCTCCAGTTCACTTGCAGTGAATCCAAATTTGCGAACTCTTTCGGCCTCATTGACAAGGGCTTTAATAGCTTTGTCAATTTCATTCTCTTTTGCCACCGCATCCATTTCGAGTGCAGCTTTGGTAGGAGAGACAATAAAGTCCCCGTATGATGCGGTTGCATTTGCAAATGGGGCGTTAGCCTTTTGAGTCATTTCGGTTAACCTTGAGCGGATCATTGAAACAACCAGGTTGTTCAGATAGTCAGATGCAGTAAAAGCGACTGTTTTTCTTATGTTTGCAGGGATTACATCGTTTTTGAATGCAAGAAGGATGTCGGTAGATGTTGCTTCAGGATCTGCGGCAACTGATATGAGGATATCCTTAGTGTCGGGAACCTGAAATTCAGGTCTTGGGGCCGGATTTACCGGTTTAGGAATCGATCCGAAAAGGGTCTTGATCTTGGCCTCGATTTCGGCCGGATCAAAATCTCCTACTACGATAATGCCTTGCAGATCGGGACGATACCATTTGTGGTAGTAGGCTCTTAATTCATCGTAAGTAAAATTGTCGATAACTTTGACCAGTCCGCCAGGGAGCCTGTTGGCATATTGGCTGTTAGGATAGATTTCGGGAAGGATATTCTCGAGCATACGCATCTGCGCACTGCTTCTTGTCCTTAGCTCCTCGCGAATTACTCCGCGCTCTTTATCGATATCCTCGGCATCGAGATTGATTGCACAGGCCCAATCATGGAGAATAAGGAGGCAGGAGTCAATTATTCCCGGGCGTTTTAACGGAACTGAGGAGATATTGTATACTGTTTGGTCTATGCCGGTTCCGGCATTAAGATTCTGTCCAAATTTTACACCTATTGTTTCAAGGTATGAAATTATACTGTTTCCGGGAAAGTGCTTTGTTCCATTGAAGGCCATGTGCTCAAGAAAGTGAGCCAGTCCTCTCTGGTTCTCCTCCTCAAGTATAGCGCCTACTTTTTGAGCAATATAGAATTCAGCCTGACCTTTAGGTTCAGAATTTTTGGCGATATAGTAAGTCATTCCGTTGTCCAGCTTTCCCATTTTGATCTTAGGATCGAGAGGGAGCTGTTGCAGATTTTGCGAGTTTGCCGTTTGAAAGGCAAAAATTAGTGCAGTAAATGCAATTATAATCCGTTTCATATTTGATTTTAAAGATTTAATGAACAAATATACAGATTATATTATTGAGCCGGCATATATTATTTGCCCTTTTTATTACTTTTTTTTACATTTGCCATAGACACTTTTTAATATTAACTTAAAGATCGTATCGTATATGAAAAAAATCGGAAAGATTTTAGCAACTCTTGCTATGGTGATGTTCTCAGCTACATTGAGCGCACAGGATATCGCAGCTGCAACAGAACAGTTCAACGCAGGAGTAACTGCCCTAAATGCTAAAAATTATACTCTGGCAATCGAGAGTTTCAGTAAAGCTCTCAAGATGGCAGATGGTCTTGGCGAAGAAGGCGCTTCAATTGTAAAGGATTCAAAAGATCTTTTGCCTAAGTTGTATATGTATTATGGTCAGGATCTTGCGGCTGCCGGGAAGATTGACGACGCGATTGTTCAGTTGAATAAAGCGGTAGAGGTTGCTAAAGGGTATGGTAATGCCGAAGTTGAGAAAGAGGCTATGGCTTTGATCCCAAAGGTACTTTTTGCAGATGCCGGTAAATATTTCAACGATGCAATGTATCCAGAAGCAATTGAGGCCTACAAAAAGGTTCTTGCGCTGGAGCCAGGTAATATATCTGCTATTCTGGCACTCGGTATGTCTGAGTTGAAACTTAATAACGAAGCTGGTGCCGTTGCAGCATTTACAAAGGCCATGGAACTTGGCGACAAGGAGAATGCTCCTGCACAACTGGCTACAATCTACCTCAAAAAGGCAACAACAGCTTACTCAACTAAAAACTGGGCCGCTGTTCTCGAAAGTGCAAAGAAGGCCAATGAGATAAAAGAATCTGCAACAGCATTCAAACTCTCAGGGATTGCCGCTACAAACCTCAAGAAATATGATGAGGTAATTGCATCTCTCAATGCATATCTTGCTGCTGAACCTACAGCTAAGGATAAGGATAATATGTATTACTATATTGCTGCTGCTTATGAGGCAAAGGCAAACACAGCCAAAGCCTGTGAGTTCTACAAGAAGATTCTTGCAAACCCTACATTCAAAGCAGCTGCTGAGTATAAAGTGAATCAGTTTAAGTGCAAATAAGGGAACTGGAATTACTTGCTCCGGCAAAGAATAAAGACATCGGCATTGCAGCAATAGATTGCGGTGCCGATGCTCTCTATATTGCCGGTCCGGCTTTCGGTGCCAGAGAGTCGGCGGGTAACTCTGTTGAGGATATTGCCGGGCTGATTGATTATGCGCACAGATATTCGGCAAAGGTGTTTATTGCTTTAAATACAATAATATACGATAACGAGATTGACTCTGCCAAGAAGATTGCCCACGAACTGGCCGATGCCGGGGCAGATGCACTTATTATTCAGGATCTCGGATTGATAAAGGCAGGTCTTCCGAATATTCCACTCCATGCGTCGACACAGACAAATATCAGAACTCCCGAACAGGCCAGATTCCTCGAGAGTCTGGGTTTTGAAAGATTGATACTTGCCAGGGAGCTCTCTCTTACCCAAATATCTGCAATAAGGGATGCTGTTAGATGTGATCTTGAATTTTTCGTACATGGTGCGCTCTGTGTCTCATACAGCGGCCAATGTTACATGAGTATGAAAATGAGCGGAAGGAGTGCGAACAGGGGGGCCTGTATGCAATCGTGCCGCCTGCGATATAATCTTGAAGATAGAAACGGAAAGGTAATAATACGCGATAAACATCTGCTCTCCCTCAAGGATATGAACCTATCCGACTCAATACCGGCTCTGGTAAGATCGGGAATCACATCCTTTAAAATCGAGGGGAGGCTTAAGAATATTTCCTACATAAAAAATATAGTAAAACACTACAGGGAGAAGATCGACGAGTTTATTGCATCAGAACCGGGGTATAGAAAATCATCATTCGGATCGCTCTCCGGCGGCTTTGTCCCCGATCCCGATTTTACATTTAACAGGGGATACACATCGCTATTCATTGACGATAACAGGGGGGCATGGAAGAGTATCGACTCTGCAAAGGGTAAGGGGGAGAGAATCGGAGTTGTGAAAAATTGCAGAAACGATAAATCGGGCAACCTGATTTTCGAATATGATTCCCATAAAATTCTGAATAACGGAGACGGGCTCTTTTTCGTCTCTCCTGCAGGAAGGGAAGCAGGAGCCAGAGCAGGTACCGTAGAGGGGTTTACTGTATATACAAATGAAAATATATCGATAGAACCCGGATGGGTTATCTATAGAAATTACAACCATAAATTTGAGAAGTCTCTGGATGGAAATATGCCTGAACGACTTCTTCAGGTCTCAGCTCACATCTCATACAAATCGGGCGTTACAACCCTTAAGGCTGTTTGTGAGGATGGCAGGGAGGTGAGTATAGAGAGAGCGGGTATCTTTCCGGAAGCACTTAACAGGGAGTTATCCAGGAGTAGTATAGAGAGGCAGATATCGAGAGTTTCGGAGTATTTCCGGTTCACTGCAACCCTTGATGAGGGCGTTGAGTATCCCTTCTATCCAGCTTCATTTCTAAATTCGTTGAGAAGAGATGCTGCAAAAGAGCTATCTTTGTTACAACCGTCGGCTCGAAGGGGGAGGAGGAGTGAATCGACTGTAATGACTTTGATAAATAGTTCTGAATCAAAGATATTGCCAGATAATTTAACTGCGGACTACAGGTTAAATATTGCTAACAGATATGCTGAGGAGCTATACAGGGAATCGGGTGTGGAGAGTGTTAAAAGAGCTTATGAAATAGATGCACCGGCAGAGGCTGAGCTTATGCGGACAAAATATTGCATTAAGTATGAATTGGGCAGATGCCCGTTCGATAAAGGAGCCGGAACTCCGCCAAAGGTGCAAAGGATGGATGAGCCTCTTTTCCTTGTAAATGGTGCAAACAGATTCAGGCTGGCATTCGACTGTTCTAAGTGTGAAATGGTAATTTACGGATAATTAGTTTATTATATGAGATTTGCAGATGTTGCAGGAGAGAGGGAGATAATTGCCTCACTGGTAAAGATGGCCGATGAAGGAAGGGTGAGTCACGCGCTGCTCTTTTCCGAAGAGCCGGGATATGGAGCATTGCCAATTGCACTTGCTTTTGTGCAGTATCTAGCCTGCAAAGAGAGAGGTAACGGAGATTCCTGCGGGGTTTGCCCGACATGCAGCAAAATCTCTAAACTTGTTCATCCCGACCTCCACTTCGCCGTTCCGGTAAACTCCACAAAAAAGATTACATCCGATAAAAAGCCGGTAACGAATCACTTTATTGAACAGTGGAGGTCGGCCGTAACGGCAAACCCCTACCTTTTCGAAGAGGATTGGTACGAGACAATAGGGATGGAGGAGAAGAGCGGTTTGATTTCGGTTAATGAATCGGCCGAGATATTGAGGAAGCTTAGCCTTATGTCATACGAAGGGGGTAATAAGTATATGATAATATGGTTGCCCGAAAGGATGAATCGTGAGTGCTCCAATAAGTTGCTTAAAATATTGGAGGAGCCATCTCCCGGAACACATTTTATACTTGTTTCTCAATCGTCGGGGCAGCTCTTGAGTACAATAATTTCAAGATGTCAGGTTATAGCTGTTAAGCCCGAATCGCCAGCCAGACTTGCCGAAGAGCTCATCAAGCGTTATTCAGTTGATAGATCGGAGGCGCTCTACTATGCCGGGATCTCGGGAGGAAGCTTTGGCAGTGCTCTAAAGCTTATTAAGGGCTCGGAGAGTGAGGAGCACTTTTTCAATATGTTTGCATCCCTTTTGGAGGGGTGTCTGCAAAAGAGCCTTGCTTCGGCAATTAAGTCTTCGGAGGAGATATCTGCACTTGGGAGAGAGAGACAAAAACAGTTCTGCGAGTACTCCCTAGGATTTATACGCAAGTGTTATATGATGAGTCTTGGAAGCGACTCTGTGGCTTTTGTAACCGAAAAGGAGAGAGAGAGTATAAAAAGATGGAGTGGCAGAATCAACCAGACCTTCTACTCAAAGGCATATAATATACTTAATAAGGCAATTGAGGATCTGGAGAGGAATGTAAACTCAAAATTCGTTTTCTCCGACTTAAGTAACCGCTTTTTTATATCTTTGTAGCGTTATGGAACTATTTTCGCAAAACTGTAACTGCTCACGAGGTTGTGCCTCTCAACGAAATGCCGACGGAAAGCTCGACTTTCAGATAACCCCAGGAGGGTGTAAACGTCAGGTATTTGACTGGCTGCACGGAATTCCCGATGAGCGGAGTAAAGATATATTTGAAGTAAGGTTCAAGAATACCCGCAAGGGTTACTTCAGGAACGACTCGGGGCAGCAGGTTGCACCGGGGGATATTGTTGTGGTAGAGGCAACAAACGGACACGATGTGGGAATTATTACACTCGGAGGGCCGGTTATACTACACCAGCTGAGAAGAAATAATATAGATCTCGATACAGCTGAATTCAAAAAGATATACCGAAAGGTAAAAACGCTTGATACCGAAAAGTGGCAGGAGGCGATTGCCCGTGAGCACAATACAATGATTCGCTCAAGGCAGATTGCGTCCTCAATGGGGCTTAATATGAAAATAGGAGATGTCGAGTATCAGGGCGATGGAACCAAAGCCATATTCTACTATATTGCCGACGAAAGAGTTGACTTCCGTCAGTTGATCAGAGTATTCGCCGAGGAGTTCAGGATAAGGATAGAGATGAAGCAGATAGGTGCAAGACAGGAGGCGGGCCTCATTGGCGGTATCGGTGTTTGTGGACAGGAGCTTTGTTGTGCACGTTTTATGTCCGATTTCCAATCTATTACAACTCAGGCCGCAAGGAGTCAGGATCTCTCACTCAATCCTCAAAAACTTGCTGGTCAGTGCAGTAAGCTTAAGTGCTGTATCAACTATGAAGCAGCCACATATATTGATGCTCAGACTAATATTCCTATTGTTAAATCTCCGATTGACACAGAGGATGGACATGCTTATCTTGTTAAAACCGATACTATTAAAGGGGTTATGTGGTTCTCATATGAACAGAACAGTATGACAAATATGTTCCCTTTGCCTGTTGAGAGAGTTAAGGAGATTATCAGAATGAACCGCCGCGGGCAAAAGGCACCTTCGCTCAAGGGCGATAAAGAGGAGAAGGCTCCTGAGTTTAAAAGTGCTGTGGGAGAGGATAGCATCACACGTTTCGACGAAAGCAAAAAGAAGAGATTCAAGAAGAGAAGATGAGAAGGGTGGTAGTGTTGACTCTGGCTACTCTTCTGCTTGTTACGTCCTGCGTAAAGTTCAAGCAGAATACCGTGGGAGTATCTCCTCAGGGTGAGAAGCTTGCAGCCTCGGAAAATCTATACTACCGATTCAACATTACCGATACTACTGTGCCGTATAAGATATTCTTCTCGGCCAGACTCTCAAATAAATTTATACTTAACAATCTGCCACTGGGTATCCTCTACATATCCCCTCAAGGTAAGAGATACTCCGATACAATCAGGCTATATCTGAACGAAACAGACCCGCATACGGAGTTTGTAAAAAACGGTAACTGGCGCGACTACAGATGGCTCTATCGGGACGGTGCGATGTTCCCGGAAAAGGGTATCTGGCTGGTAAGTGTAAAAAATATTCACATTAAGGAGATGTACGGTATAAGAGAGCTTGCACTCTCTTTAAAACAGAAGCGATAAATTATTTATGGGAAAAGATAAGCTAAGACGGTTTGCCGAGAATGAAACTTTCGGACTGCTATATCAACCGGAGTTTGAGGAGGTCTTTAATAAAGACTACCTGATGAAGGGTTTGTGGCACAAAAATGTATTTAAGAACGACAATCCTATAGTTCTTGAATTGGGATGCGGCAGAGGAGAGTATACCGTGGATATGGCAAGAGAGTTCCCCGAAAAGAATTTTATTGGAATTGATATAAAGGGGGCGCGTCTTTGGAGGGGTGCGAAGAGTGCAGTTGAGGAGCAGATGCATAATGTAGCCTTTGTAAGGACCAGAATTGAATTTATTGAGTCACTATTTGGCCCCGGGGAGATATCTGAAATATGGATCACATTTGCAGATCCGCAAATAAAGAGAGATAATAAAAGGCTGACAAATTCAAGATTTATAGAGCGTTATAACTCTTTCTTAATAGATGGGGGTATAATTCACCTCAAAACCGACAGCAGATTTCTTCACGAGTATACGGTTGCGATGGCAACATATAACGGATATAAGATTCTGGAAGAGATCAAGGATATTTACGGAAGCGGCAGGGCTGACAGACTATTGTCAATAAAGACCCATTACGAGAAGCAATACCTGGCTCAGGGGATTCCGATTACCTATCTGAGTTTTATCCCCGATAAAGAGAAAAAACCCGGAGAACCTGAATGGGACCCCGGGATCTATATTGTTACTCCTCGTTAACTCTTATTGAGTATTCGATTGCTCTTGCGAGCCTGTATACATCTTTACGCTGGCCTTCGATTGTGATAGGGTTTTCGGTAAAATCTACTACAATTGAATCTTCGTACATTCTCAGTAGTCTCACCAGTGATGATTTATGCCTGAATACAAGATTTGTCGGGTTGCTTTCGGCAAGTACAAAATTTGAATTCAAAAACACCTGAAGTATCTTCTCTCTATCCTTCTCGAAAGTATCATTAATGTACACCTTCTTCTTTATATAACCGAAAAACGGATAAATAATTGAGAAAAAGAGTATGAATGCAGCCATCTGCCATTTTGTATCTGCACGGAAAACAGCATCATAGCTTAGTTGGGTTCCTGAAACAGATGCGAAAAGAATTATGAACAGAGTGATGAAAACGGCCAAATATACCAGATACTTGGCAGCACGGATAAAATAGCGTTTAGGGTTAAATGAAAACATATATTGAATATTATTCGTTTATACAAAGTTAAAAATATTAATTTTGTAAAAGGTAGAAAACTTTAAAAACAGCACTGTTATGGAAACGGAAAAGAAATTAAAGAATGTGGTAATTGGGATGGCTGTTATTGCCGGCCTGCTTGCTGTTGTTCTTGTATGGGTCTGGATAGACAGGAACAAGATGGTAAACGACCTTACAATGGATAAGGAGACTCTTACTGTTGAGCTCACTCAACTTAAGACAGACTATAGCACTCTCTCTACAAACAATGACAGTTTGAATACTCAGCTGGACAGGGAGAAGATCAAAGTTGAAGAGCTGATTGAGAGGGTTAAGAAGACGGAAGCAACTAATCGCTCAAGGATTCGCCAGTATGAAAAGGAGCTTGGTACGCTTAGAAGTATAATGAGGGGTTATATTAAACAGATTGACTCCCTTAATACATTGAATATAACGCTGCGTAAAGATGCTGCTCAGGCTCGTGATGAGGCTAAAGAGTCTCGTCAGAAATATAACGATTTACGCTCTACAACCGATGAGTATGCAAAGCAGGTTGAAGTAGGATCTGTCATTAAGGGACGGGGATTCAATGCAATCGCTATAACATCGGCAAATAAGGAGACAGACAGGAGCAGCAGAACTGCCAAGCTTAAGATTTGTTCAAGTTTGATTGAGAACTCTCTTGCACCAAGAGGACCTATGCATATATACATAAGGGTATTCGGTCCTGATAAACTTCTTCTGACAACTTCGGAGCAACAGGTATTCACTGTGAATGGTGAAAGACTGATATACTCGGCCTCAAGAGAGGTTGATTATCAGGGCGATGAAGTTGAAGTTTGTGTTTACTATGCCGGCAACCAGGGATTCGTCAAAGGTGTTTATACAATCGATGTATTCACTTCCAGAGGGAAGCTTGGTACCGCCCAGGTTCTGTTAAGGTAAACGCAATTGGCCGGAATCTATATACATATTCCCTATTGCAAATCATACTGCACATACTGTGATTTCTATTCTCAGACAAATCTCTCGTCGGTCGGGAGATTTGCCGGAGCATTGATTTCTGAGGCAAAAAGCAGGAGAGATTTTTTTCCCGATAGCGATAAGGTTGTTCGAACTCTCTATCTGGGAGGAGGAACCCCCTCTCTCATGAATCCCGATGATGTAGGCAGATTAGCATCTGCTCTGGGTCAAATATTCGAATTTGATCTCTCTGCCCCCGATTTTGAATTTACTGCAGAGGTTAATCCCGACGATATTCTTCCCGGCTATGCCGAATCTTTGGCGGCGGCGGGGGTGAACAGGGTCAGCATGGGGGTTCAGTCGCTCTACGATGAGCATCTCAAATGGATGAACCGCCGCCACACCGCAGTGAGGGCCATTGATGCATACAAATCACTCAGAGAGGCTGGTATCGGAAACATAAGTATCGACCTCATTTTTGGATTCCGGGCCCTCACCGAACCTCAATGGATTGAAGAGATTGAGCGAATCATTGAACTCAGACCCGAGCACATCTCGGCCTATCAAATGAGTATTGAGCCGGGGAGTAAACTCGGCAAGGATTACAGAAGGGGAGAGTACACCCCCCCCGATGACGATACCTCCTACAGAGAGTATGAGTATCTGCGCAAACGATTAGCAGAGGCGGGATACGATCATTATGAGATCTCAAATTTTGCACTTCCTGACTTTAGATCACAGCATAACAGTTCCTACTGGGAGGGTGTTCCATACCTTGGACTCGGCCCTGCCGCCCATTCATACGACGGAGAGTCACGTTATGAAAACATTGAAAATCTGGGTAGATATCTCAACTATTTTGGTGGAGAGAAACCTGCAGATACAGGTGGAATAAATCGGAGAGAGAGCTTGTCGGAGCGGGATAGGTTCAACGAATTTATAATGATTTCGCTGCGTAAAACCGATGGGGCCGATTTCGAGAGGATCACTTCACTCTTCGATCAATCTTTGGTAGAGCGCTTCAGAGAAAACCTTATTACTGTGTTAAAAGAGGGGGGAGTTGTTTCTGACGGTAAGGGCAGAATAAAAATTCCGCCGGAAAAACTTTTTGTCTCCGACGGAATTATTCGTGATCTGTTTATAGACTAGAATCTTTGCTGCTTATGCGTTAAAGTGAGCATATAAGGCTATTACCACAAAGCCTGCGCAGAGGATTGTTGCAACAATATATGCAACTACTTTAAGTCTGCAGAGCCATTTGTCGTTGTTAAAACCGATAGACTGAAGTGCGCTCCAGAAACCGTGAGTCAGGTGGAACCACAGTGCGGCAAACCATATGATATAAGCCACCAGTACTGCTGTATTACCGAATGTTTGCGACATAAGGAAGTTCGGATCGGTTGGCTCTTCTCCCATAAAATCCTTAAGTTGCATCTCTGCCCAAAAATGAGAAAGGTGGAAGACAAGGAAGCCTAGAATAATAATACCCAGAACAAACATATTCTTAGCTGCCCAAGAGTCGGCTTCACCCTTGTGAGTCACTTCATAACGCTGAGAGCCTCTGGCCTTTAGGTTAACTAAGGTGATCCATGTGGCATATGCTATGTGGATAATGAACCCTGCAGCAAGCACCGGAACTAGAATTGTCACAACCGGAAGAGCCATAAATTCGCAAGCGGCCTCAAAAGCCTCAGGACCGAACAGAGATGTGGCATTTACGGTAAGGTGAACAAATAAAAAGATCAAAAGAAAAAGGCCCGAAATGCTCATTACGAGCTTTTTGCCAATTGAAGAGGTGAGTAAATTTCCCATTATTGATAAGTGATTTCGTGTTTATTTTCAATGGGTGCAAAGATAAACGGTTGCTTGTAAATATCATAATATTTGGCTACATTTGTTCCAGTGTACCGACATTACGGTGTTCAAATTTTCAATCGGGATGAAATATAAAAGGGTATTGTTAAAGCTTAGCGGCGAGAGTATTGGAGGTGCCGACGGCAAAGGACTCGACGAAAAGGTTCTGGAAAAATTTGCTTTGGAAATTAAATCGGCAGTTCAAAAAGGTGTTCAGGTTGCAGTTGTTATTGGCGGCGGAAACATCTTCAGAGGACTTCAAGGTACCGGCCACGGATTCGACAGAGTTAAAGGCGATCAAATGGGTATGCTGGCTACAGTTATAAACAGTATAGCACTTTCGGTAACACTTAAGGCAATGGGTGTGGAGGCTGAGGTCTATACAGCCACTCCAATGAAACCGTTTGCAAAATATTACCAGAGGGACAATGCTCTTAAAATGATTCAGAACGGGGGAGTTGCTATTATAGCAGGGGGGACCGGTAATCCTTTTTTTACTACCGACTCCGCATCTGCACTTCGCTCGGCTGAACTTGGAGTAGATGCATTGCTTAAGGGAACCAGAGTAGATGGTGTTTACGATGCTGATCCCGAAAAGGTACCGGGAGCAAAGCGCTTCTCAACCCTCTCATTCGACGAGGCTCTCTCCAGAAATCTTAAAATTATGGATGCCACCGCATTTGCACTCTGCCGTGAGAATAAGATACCAATAGTTGTATTTGATATGAACGGAAGTGGTAATCTGATAAAGCTACTCTCAGGAGAGGAGATTGGTACAGTTGTATTTTAGTGCAGATAATTTTTTAATTCAATTATATGGATATCAGCAAACAAAAAGAGGTCCTTGCTTCGGCAAAGGAGAAGATGAATAAAGCAATTCACCACCTCGAAGAGGAACTGCTTACATATCGTGCCGGTAAGGCAAACACTGCTGTCTTTAACAATGTGATGGTAGATTACTACGGTAATCCGACTCCGATTCCGCAGGTTGCAAGCGTTACTTCGCCCGATGCAAAGACAATGCTTATTCAGCCGTGGGAAAAGAATATGATTGCTCCTATCGAGAAGGCTATTATGAACGCAAATCTTGGGTTTACCCCGCAGAACAATGGAGAGCACATTAGAATTAATGTACCGCCACTTACCGAAGAGCGTCGTAAAGAGCTTGTTAAAAAGGTAAAAGCAGCCGGAGAAAATGCTAAGATCAGCATACGTAACGCACGACGCGATGCAGTCGATCTGCTCAAAAAGTATCAGAAAGACGGGCTCCCCGAAGATGTGGTCAAAGATGGAGAGACACTTGCTCAAAAAGATACCGATAACTTTAACAAGAGAGTTGACGAAATTCTTGTTGTAAAGGAGAGAGAGATAATGACAGTCTGATCCTCTGTTTACTTATAAAAAAGGGTACCGATATTATTTTCGGTACCCTTTTTATTTAGTGTAATAACTGTTATTCACGGATGGCTTTGATGCCTGGAAGCTCAATGCCTTCGAGATACTCGAGCATTGCTCCACCTCCTGTTGAAACGTAGCTTACCTTATCGGCAAATCCCATTTGAGTTACAGCAGCAACAGAGTCTCCTCCGCCTACAAGTGTAAATGCACCATTTTCAGTTGCCTTTGCAAGAATCTTTGCAATTGATAGTGTTCCGTTTGCGAAATTTGGCATCTCAAATACACCTACAGGACCGTTCCAAAGGATAGATTTTGAATTCATAAGCACCTCTTCCCAAACCTTGATTTGTGCAGGGCTTGAGTCCATTCCCATATAACCGTCCGGAATCTCGCTGCTCTTGCAAATAATCTGCTTTGCATCATTGTTAAAGTCGTCGGCGGCAATGATCTCCTCTGCAAAATATAGCTTAACTCCCTTCTCTTTAGCCTTTTCAAGAATTGATAGAGCAAGTTCCAGCTGGTCCTCTTCGCACAGAGAGGTACCTATAGTTCCGCCCTGAGCCTTTTTAAAAGTATAAACCATTCCACCACCAATAATCATATTGTCGACAACTCCGAATAGTTTCTCGATGATGGCGATTTTAGATGATACTTTTGCACCACCAAGAATTGCTGTCAACGGACGTGCAGGTGAGTTCAGAACCATATCAATAGCTTTGATTTCGCCCTCCATTACATAACCGAACATCTTGTCATTTGGGAAGTATTTTGCAATAAGAGCTGTTGATGCGTGTGCACGGTGAGCTGTTCCAAATGCGTCGTTAATATAGCAATCGGCATAAGAGGCAAGTCTCTTTGTGAACTCTTTTTGTTTCTCTTTTACTACTGCTTTGGCTGCCTTCTTCTCCTCTTCCGAAACATCATCGGCCAATCCGCGAGGTTTTCCCTCCTCCTCTTCGTAAAAACGAAGGTTTTCTAGGAGCAGAACCTCTCCCGGTTTAAGGTTCTTGGACATCTCTTCGGCTTCGGCACCCATACAGTCGGGAGCAAATTTTATAGTTGTGCCAAGCTTCTCCTCAACAGCGCCAATAATATGCTTAAGAGAGTATTTACCGGTAGGACCTTTTGGCCTGCCGAGGTGTGACATGATAATGAGGGATCCGCCGCCAGCAAGTACTTTTTTCAAAGTAGGGATGGCTGCCCTTATCCGGGTGTCATCGGTAATTTTAAAATTCTCGTCGAGTGGTACATTAAAATCTACCCTTACAATGGCTTTTTTGCCGGCGAAATTATAAGTGTCAATGCTTTGCATAATTGTATTTGTTAGAAATTATCTTCGTTAGAGGATGGCGCAAAGTTAGAAATATTATCAGAAAATATTTACCTTCGGGCTCAATTAAAGTAAAATAAAGGCAGATATTTATGTTGATAGAATTTCCAGAAGGGTGGAGAGATTATGAGCTTGTGGATTCAGGTGATTTTGAGAAGCTTGAAAGGTTTGGTATGTATTATCTTATAAGACCCGAGCCAAAAGCTTTGTGGGGAAGATCGATGAGTACGGCAGAGTGGAATGCCCTGGCACATACAAAATTTACTCAGGGGGCAGGGTTCGGAAAGTCAGGGAAGGAGGATTCCGGGATATGGCATCAACTTAAGAAGATGCCTGAGCGTTGGAATGTTATTTATGACGGAGGATCATTCTCGAAAGGGGGCAAAGTGGCTCCTTTCACCTTGAGAATGGGTCTTACATCTTTTAAGCACGTTGGAGTATTTCCTGAGCAGGCACCAAACTGGGATTTTATCTCAGGAGAGGTTTTGCGGCTTAGGGGGGAGGGCGTACAGGAGCCCAAGGTGCTTAATCTCTTCGCATATACGGGGGCAGCTTCGCTTGCAGCGAGAAGTGCGGGAGCTCAGGTTACCCACCTCGACTCGGTAAGGCAGGTTGTTACATGGGCTAAGGATAATATGGAGCTAAGCTCTCTTTCGGATATCCGCTGGGTTATAGAGGATGCTCTCAAATTTGTTAAGAGAGAGGCAAAACGTGGAAACAGATATAACGGACTTATCCTCGACCCCCCTGCATACGGTCACGGTCCCGAAGGTGAAAAATGGAAACTAGATGAACTTCTTTTCGAACTGATGACAGGATGCAGAGAGATTTTACTGCCGCAAAAGAGCTTTATGGTTTTAAATCTTTACTCAAACGGTTATTCGGCAGTTCTGGCAGATACAGTTGTCCGTAGTGCATTTGGACTGCTTGGTAAAAAGGCAGATATAAAGTATGGAGAGCTGGCTCTTAAGGATAAGTTCGGGAAGGCTCTTCCTCTTAGCGTATTCGTTCGCCTGAGCCGTTAGTTTTCTGCTCAGATGGTTCGGAATGTTTTTTGTTAATAGTGAATCAATACTGATAGATTTTTTACGATGCTTAACTTACTTGCGATAAACTGGCACCCGAGCCCTGAGATTTTTTCGATTGGGCCAATTGAGATCCGATACTACAGCATTCTGTTTATATCGGGTTTTATTATCGGTTACTATATATTTGTATGGTTCTTCAAGAGGGAGAATCTGCCCCAGACATTTCTGGATGTTTTACTCTATACGCTTCTGATATCTGCGCTTGTGGGGGCCAGACTGGGTCATTGCTTTTTCTATGAACCGGAGTACTATCTTGCCCACCCTCTGGAGATATTTATGACATGGAAAGGAGGGTTGGCCAGCCACGGCGGCGCCATTGCGATTGTTATTGCTATAATATTCTTTACAAAGAGGTACGGACCTAAATATAATTTTGACTTTCTTTGGCTTATGGACCGCATCGGGATTGCCACGGCTCTTGCCGGAGCTATGATCCGGTTTGGAAATCTGATGAATTCGGAAATTTACGGGAATCCTACCGATCTGCCCTGGGGTTTCATATTCACTCTAAGAGGTGAGAGTGTTCCAAAGCACCCGACACAACTTTACGAGGCCTTCTCATACATAGCACTATTTCTGGTTCTAATGTGGATGTATAAAAAGTATCTGCCTAAGCTGAAGAGGGGGGTACTATTCTCTATATTCTTAATTGTTCTCTTTGCTACACGCTTCCTTATAGAGTTTGTAAAAGAGCCTCAGGTTCCATTTGAACAGGGGATGACTCTCAATATGGGACAGTGGTTAAGTATTCCATTCATTCTCGGGGGTACCGCTCTTTTATTGTATAGCATTAAGTACGGGAAACCTGCAATGATAGAACCTAGCGTAAAGAAAAGCTCTGGTAAAAAGGATTAATCCCTTTACTCTCTTTCGGACTCGCGACGAAGATCCTTCTCTTTGATTGAGTGGCGCTTATCATATTCACGCTTACCACGGGCCAGCGAGATGTTGAGTTTTGCATAGCCGTTATCGGCAATAAACAGACGTGTAGCTATAATCGTTAGTCCCTTTTCGCGAGACCCTCTGAAGAGTCTGTGCAGCTCCTTTTTTGTGAGCAGAAGTTTTCGGTCGCGGCGGGGATCGTGCTTGTTGAAGCTACCCCACCAGTAATCGGCTATATGCATATTCTTGACATACAACTCTCCGTTTGCGAAATAGCAATAGGTGTCGGTAAGCGATGCCTTTCCGGCCCGGATCGACTTGATCTCGGTTCCCGAAAGCACGATCCCCGCCGTAAAACTCTCTACAAACTCGTACTCGAACGAAGCCCGCTTGTTTTTTACCTCTATAGTGCTTTTTGCCTTAACCATAGTGCAAATGTAGTTCAATTTTGAATAACTTTGCAGTATGAGCTTCGATTTGATTTGCATACTGGGTCCAACTGCTTCGGGTAAAACTAAATTTGCCGTGCAGATGGCTCTTGGATGCAACGGCGAAATAATTTCTGCAGATTCCAGGCAGGTATATCGTGGAATGGATATCGGCACAGGAAAAGACCTCGCTGAATATAGAGTAACTCTCTCTACGGGAGAGGTTTTAGAAGTTCCGTATCATCTGATAGATATTGCAGAGGCCGGGGAGAAGTATAACCTCTTCCGATATCAGAGTGATTTTGCAAGAACATATGATGATATTGTATCCAGAGGAAAAACTCCAATTCTTTGCGGTGGAACAGGACTCTATATCGAGGCGGTTACGGGGGGATACTCACTACCCGAGGTACCTGAAAATGTAGAACTGAGGCGGGAGCTTGAAAAAAAATCACTTGAGGAGCTCACCTGCATGCTTAAAGATTTGAAGGCTCTTCATAATACTACAGACACAGATTCTAAAAAGAGGGTGGTGAGGGCAATAGAGATAGAGCTTTATAAGCAGCAAAATCCCGAAACTATTGCATATACACACTCCCGTAAGTTAAATACCAGGTTTATAGGTATGCTTGTGGAGAGAGATGAGCGTAATGCAAGAATTGACAGAAGACTTAAGGAGAGGCTTGAGGGAGGTCTGGTCGAGGAGGTAAAAAAACTTTTGGATTCCGGACTGACTCCTGAGGATCTTATCTATTATGGACTTGAATATAAGTTTGTTACTCAATATATTATTGGTATTATCTCCTACGAGGATATGGTCAGAGCTCTTGAAACCG